>Ga0214473_10000004_pt1 | contig 401841 bp, 364 predicted proteins | sample RVTome_7_FD_203509 | JGI IMG/M metagenome (GOLD analysis project Ga0214473, IMG submission 203509) | Soil microbial communities from uranium-contaminated site in the Upper Colorado River Basin, Wyoming, United States - RVT98D197 | ecosystem: Environmental > Terrestrial > Soil > Contaminated >...
CGCCTCGCAGCGCGCGGAGATGCGCCAACTGGTGGGCCGCCTGCTGGACGAATTGCAGCAAGAAGACCGGGACATGCTGGTGCTGAAAGAAGTGGAAGGACTTTCCGTGGAAGAAATCAGCGAAGCGCTGGGGATCAACGTGAATACGGTGAAAGTCCGGATGTTCCGCGCGCGCGGGCGGTTGGTGGACATATACCGCAAGCGCCTGCGGGAGAGGAGACGATAACCATGGCGTGCAAAGAATATTGCGAGCGGTTGGACGTCTTCGAAGATTTTCTGGATGGCCGGCTGCCGGAAGAAGCTGCCGCCGCCGTGGCCGCTCACTTCGAGCGCTGCGCGGCTTGCCGCGAAGAAGTGGAATCGGCGCGGCTGGCCGGGATGCTGTTGCGCGCGGGCCTGGAACCCACGGAAGAGCCGAGCGGGGTTTTCTGGACGCGCGTGCGCGCGCGGCTCCGCGAGGAAGAGGAAAAGCACATGGTGGCGGATTTCTGGCCGGCGCTGGAAGTGCTGGCCCGCCGCTTCATGCTGACTTCCGCCGCGGCTCTGGTGCTGTTGTTCGGCGTGCTGCTGGGGACCGAGCCGAATGATCCGATGTTTTCCACGCAGGGACAACTGGAAGTGCGGGAGATCTTTCCAGAGTCCGTGCGCCAGCCGGCCGACAGAAATGAAGTGCTGTTGAGCCTGGCGTCGAATGGAAATGGAAGGTAGCGCGATGAATCGAAAAGCAACGGTGCTGGTGATTCTAGTGTTCCTGCTGGGAATTGCCCTGGGAGCGGTGGGCATGCGCGTGGCGGAACAGAAAGTGTGGGGCGACCGGCGCGATGAGCGCGGCCGAGCGGGGGGCTCTTCGCGCATGGTCGAGCAGCTCACACGGGAATTGGCGCTGACACAGGAGCAACAGCAGCAGCTCAACTCCATCCTGGAAGAGACGCGCAAGCAATACGAAACGACCTACACGACGATTCGTCCGCAGATGGAACAGACACGGCAGGAGGGGCGGACGCGCATCCGCACCATGCTCACCCCCGAACAGCTTCCCAAGTTCGAGGGATACCTGCGGCGGATCGACGAGGAGCGCAAGAAGCGAGAACGCCGGTAAACAGGTTGACCAAAGCGACAGGCTAAATTTACTGAAAACAAAGTGAGGGCAAGAAGTATGGCACTTCTATCGAATGTAAGCGCGTGGGTGAAAACGGCATGGAAGCGATCCGTGCTGCATCGAGCGATGCTGGTGGCGCCGCCGGTGGTGGCGATCCTGCTGCTGGGATTCTGGAAAGTGGGAGCGCGCGGGCCGGTGACGTATTACACCGCCACAGTGGAGCATGGCGACGTCTCGCAAGTGGTGCAATCCACGGGAACGATTAATGCGGTGACTACGGTGCAGGTGGGCTCGCAGGTTTCCGGCACCATCTCCAGTATGTCCGTGGATTTCAATTCGCGGGTGACGAAGGGCCAAGTCATCGCACAGATTGACCCGGCGATCCTGAAGACGCGCCTGCTATCCGCCGAAGCAGACCTCTCCAACGCGCAAGCCAGCGTGCGCAACTTTGAAGCGCAAATGGACTCGCAGCGCGCGGATGTGCTGGCCGCACAAGCCGGCGTGGACCGCGCCAAGTCGCAACTCAACGAAGCGCAACTCAACATGCAGCGCAACAAAGAACTGTTCGGGCAGGGCATCGTGTCCGCAGCCATTCGCGATACCGCGCAGGCCAACTACGAGAGCATGGTCGCGGGCGTAAAAGTGTCGGAGGCGCAACTCGAGCAGTCCAAGACGCGCGTGAAGAGCATGCAAGCCAGCATGGAGCAAGCCAAAGCACAAGTGCTGCAGCGCAGAGCCGCGGCAGAGATGGCCAAAGTGGACCTGGCGCACACGACGATTCTGGCGCCGATTGACGGCACCGTGATTGCGCGGAACGTGGACGTGGGGCAAACGGTTGCGGCCAGCTTGCAAGCGCCGACGCTGTTCATCATTGCGCAGGACCTGACGAAAATGCTGGTGTATGCCAAGACCGACGAAGCCGACGTGGGGAAAATCAAAGTGGGCGCGACAGCCAACTTCCGCGTGGATTCCTATCCGCGGGAGACGTTCGCCGGCAAAGTGTTTCAGGTGCGCATGAATGCCACCATGGTGCAAAACGTGGTGACCTACGACACCATCGTGGAGTTCGATAACCCCAACCAAAAGCTGTTTCCGGGCATGACGGCGTACGTGTCTGTGCCCATCGCCGAAGCCAAAAACGTGACCAAGATCCCGAACGGGGCGCTGCGGTTCAAGCCGGACTACACAGAAGAGGAACTCAAAGCCGTCTACAAGAAATACGAAATTCCTTACGAGGATCCGCGCGCGCAGCGGATGGCCGGAGCCGGCGGTGCGTCGAAAGCCGGGGGCAATGCCGGCGGCGCCGTGGGAGGCCAGGCAGCAGGCGGCGGTGGGCGTCCATCGGGTGACGCCGGCGCAGCAGGCGCACAGGCCCCCCGCGCGTTCGGTGGCGCAGCGGGAGAAGCGGGTGGCGGAATGGCAAGTCGAGCCGGCGTCGCAGGGCGCATGGGACCGCAGATCATTTGGAAGCGACTGCCCAACAAGGAACTGCAGCCGGTGATGGTTCGTCTCGGCGTGACTGATTACACCTTCACGGAACTACGGGGCGTTGTGGGCAAAGTCGAACTCAAAGCGGGCGATGAATTGATCATAGGACAGTCGTCCACTGCAAACCAGGCAAGGACGGGTACTACCACTAGAGCTCCCGGAACCCCTGGGGGTGTGGGCGGCCCGGGCGGCATGCGGCGAATGTAAGGACAAATTGCATGGGAGACCAGGCTTTGGCCACAATGGACACGCCGCAAACGCAGGCTCTAGACGAGTGCGTCATCCGCCTGGATGGCGTGCACAAGTATTACCACCTGGGGGATTTTCAAGTGCACGCGCTTCGCGGCATCACACTGGAAGTGCATGCCGGCGAATTCGTGGCGGTGATGGGCGCTTCCGGCTCCGGCAAATCCACATTGATGAATATCATCGGCTGCCTGGACAAACCCAGCCGGGGGAGCTACCAGCTCGATGGAGTGGACGTGTCACAACTGGAAAAGTCGGAACTGGCGCGGGTGCGCAACCGCAAGCTGGGTTTCGTCTTCCAACAGTTCAACCTGCTTTCGCGCACGTCGGCGCTGGAAAACGTGGAGCTGCCGACGGTCTATGCAGGCATCACGCCGCAGGAACGCGAAAGCCGCGCCAAAGAAGCGCTGGAGCGGGTGGGCCTGGCGGACCGCGCGCACCACTACCCCAGCCAACTTTCCGGCGGGCAGCAGCAGCGCGTGGCCATTGCCCGCGCGCTGGTGAACCGCCCGGCGATCCTGCTGGCGGACGAGCCCACGGGAAACCTGGACAGCCGCACGAGTGTGGAAATCATGGATATTTTTCAACAGTTGAATACGGATGAGGGGCTGACGGTGGTGATCGTCACGCACGAGCACGACATCGCGCAGTACGCCAAGCGGGCGCTGGAATTCCGCGACGGCAAGCTGCGGCGGGACGCGGTGATCAAGGATCGCTTAATCGCCAGTGAAGTGCTGCCCACGCTGCCCAAGCTGGAAGACGAAGATGTGGATGATGATGCGATGTCCCCGCCGCCGGAGGCAGATTAACCATGGATTTCTGGAATACACTGCGACTGGCCCTGCGCGCGTTGGCCCGCAACAAGCTGCGCTCTTCGCTGACCATGCTGGGCATCATCATCGGCGTGGGCGCGGTGATCGCCGTGGTCAGCATCGGGCAGGGCGCGGACGCCATGATTCAAGAAGGCATCCAGAACATGGGCACCAACGTGGTGTACATCGCCGCGGGCAGCGGACGGCCGGGCGGCCTGCGCATGGGCTATGGCGGCGTGAAGACGCTGACCATGGACGACCTGCAAGCCATTTCGCGGGAAATCCCCATGATCAAGGAAGCCGCACCCGGGGTGCCGAGCCGCGCGCAGGTGGTGTATCAGAACCAAAACTGGAACACGTCCGTCATGGGCACGACGTCGAATTATTTTCCGATCCGCAAATGGGTGGTCACCGCAGGGACCGTGTTCAGCGACGATGAAGTGGAAGCCGCGGCCAATGTCTGCGTCATCGGCACGACGGTTTCGCGCTATTTGTTTGGAGAAGACGATCCCATTGGGAAACAGATCCGCATCCGCAACCTGCCGTTCCGCGTGATCGGCCTGCTGGAATCCAAGGGGCAGTCGGTGATGGGCTCGGACCAGGACGATCAAATCATCGCGCCGTACACCACTGTGCAGCGCAAGCTGGCCGGAGTCACGTGGCTGCAAATGATTCTGGCTTCGGCGACCACGCCGGAAGCGTCCATCGCCGCGATGCAGCCGATTGCCGCACTGCTGCGCGAGCGGCACCGCATCCGTCAGGGCGATGAGGACGACTTCTTCGTGCGCACGCAGTCGGAAATGGCGGACATGGCCGCGCAAACGCAGATGGTGATGACTATCTTGCTGGTGTCGGTGGCTTCGGTCTCGCTGCTGGTGGGCGGGATCGGCATCATGAACATCATGCTGGTAAGCGTGACCGAGCGGACGCGGGAAATCGGTGTACGCATGGCGGTGGGCGCAACAGAGACCGACGTACAACTGCAATTTTTGGTGGAAGCGGTCACGCTGAGCATGATGGGAGGGCTGGTGGGGATTGTTGTGGGGGTCGGACTGTCCTTTTTAATCAGCAACCTTTTGACATGGCCCACGGTGCTGTCCACGCAGGCTATTGTGCTGGCGGCGTTCTTTTCCATCGGCGTAGGCGTGTTCTTCGGCTTCTATCCAGCGCGCAAAGCGGCGCAACTCGACCCCATTGAAGCGCTGCGGTACGAATAATTTTGCTTCGTCAGCGCGTTCATGCGGCTACAGAAGTCTCAGGAACTCTTCCACTGTAAACTCGGCCTGTTTGAGAATGTGAGCTAATGTGGAGCGTTTCACTGGCTTATGCGCTGGAACGATTATTTTCAGCGTTTTGTCTGGAAAGCGTTTCTGCAAGCGAATGTGACTTCCGCGTTGTCTGACAACAATCCAGCCGGCACGCTGGAAAACCCGCACGATTCGTTCGAAGTTGAGCGAAGGGACTTTGCTCATGGAGGGAAGCTAAACAACGAGTTCGCGAATTTGGCTTCCTGCTTTGGAGATGAGATCATCTTCCGCGGGCTCGAGGTACAGCTCGACGGCTTCACGGATATTGGCCATCGCTTCATCCATCGTCTCGCCTTCACTAACGCAACCGGGAAGAGAGGGAACGTAAACTGTGAAGCCACCTTCGTCACTCGGCTCGATAACCACTTTTAAGGTCATATTAGACTCCACTCAATCTTGACACACGCGGCGCCGTCAAAAGGGAATATCTTCGTCGCTGACTTCGGGTGCGCCGCCGGACTCGTCCGGGGCAGGAGCGTGGGCCTCGGACTCCTCGCCGGCATGAGGGGCGGGAGCTGCTCCGCCGCCCTCGCCGCGCGAGCCGAGCATGCGCATCTCGCCAGCAACAATTTCAAATGATGTGCGCTTCTGACCCTGCTGGTCTTCCCACTGGCGTGACTGGATGCGTCCCTCGACGAAAATCTGCGAGCCCTTCTTCAAGTATTTCTGGCAGATTTCCGCGAGCTTGCCCCAGGCGACAATCTTGTGCCACTCCGTCTGCTTCTGGGTCTGGCCGTTGCGATCCTTGTAGGAGCGGTCGGTAGCCAAACTGAAGTTGCAGACGGCCTGGCCGCTTCCGGTGAAGCGCGATTCCGGGTCACGGCCCAGGCGGCCGACCAGGATTACTTTGTTGACAGACATGTGCGTCCTCGCAGTCGAAAAGAGCGAAAATCGAAAAACGAAAACCGGGAAGACCCTACAATTACGTAAGAGCAACACACTTATATCGGAAATTGAAAAGACAGGCTAGCGCTTTGACGCGGGCACCGTCGCACCGAGCTCGCGGAGTTTGGCGCGGGCGCGGCGTTCCTCTTCCGTTGCGGGATGTCGGCGCACCACTTCGCGCAGTTCCCGCAGCGCGCTGGCCTTCTGACCAATCTCCAGCAGGGCCATGCCTTTCTTCAGGCGCGCAGCGGCGAGCTTGAAGCTCTTCGGGTAGTTGTCCAGTACCTTGTCATATTCTCCGATGGCCTCGGGATACTGTTTCTGCGCGAAAAATATTTCGCCGAGATAAAACTGCGAGTTGGATGCCAGGTCGTGCTCCGGAAAAAACTTCAAGTAATCGAGGAACTGCAGCTGCGCGAGATCGTATTTTCCGCCGGTGTAATCGCGCAGAGCGTTGGAGTAAAGCGCATCCGCCGACGGGGGAGGCGCTTCCGGGGCGCCGGGGGCTCCCGGAACGGGCGCGCCGCCGGCGATTTTCGCGTCCAGGCTCTGCAATACGCTTTGCGCATCGCCGATTTGCTGGTTCAGCTTGCCCAGCCGGGACTTTACTTCGTCGAGGTTGTCGGCCAGGGCTTGCACCTGCGTGGTCAGCGTGTCGATGCGCGAGCCGGAGTTGGCTTGCACGGCCTGCACGCTTTGTTGCAGCATGCCCAGGGAAGTGTTCAGCTTGGCGATGGCGTCCAGGGACTGCTCGACCAAGGTCTTCAACACCGCGTTCTTTTCGTCCACGGTGCGTTGCAGCTCGCGCTGCGTCAGCAGCAGGCGGTTCATGTCCGCCTGGAGTTGAAGAATCTCTTTTTTCTGGGCGGCGGCCGGCGCCGGGGAAAGGAGCACCAGCGCGAAGCTCACGGTCGTGAGCAAACTAAAGCGTTTTCGCAAGGGACTTCCTCCTTTTCCTTATGATGCCAGCCGTGCCCGAGAGGCAGTCCCGGGGTATCGAGGAGGCGGCTAGCGCGCCATGACGAAGTGGCCGCGACGATTCTGCTGCCAGCAATCTTCCGAGCTTTGCGTGCAGAATGGCCGCTCCTTGCCGAGGCTGACCGTATCCATGCGCTCCGCGCCAACACCCAGCGAAATCATGAACTGGCGCACGGCTTGCGCGCGGCGCTCGCCGAGGCCCAGGTTGTACTCCGTAGAGCCGCGTTCATCGCAGTGGCCTTCAATGACCACGCGGATTTCGGGATGCGCGCGCAGGAATTCCGCGGTGCGCGCGAGGGCGTCCCGCGCATCGGCGCGGACGTCGGATTTGTCGTAGTCGAAGAAGGCGTCCTGCACATTGGTGCGGAACAACTCCTCAATGGTGGCCTTGGGAGCCGGCGGAGGCGGAGGAGGCGGCGGCACCGCCACGGTGATGCGCACGCTGGTGTCGGCTGTGCCACCTGGCCCGGTGGCGGTGATGGTGTAGGTGATGGAGTCCGCCGGGGTCACGCGCGTGGAGCCTTCCGGCGAGACGCGGCCAATGCCCGGCGCCAGGGTCAGCTCGGTGGCGTTAGTGGATGACCAGTTCAAGGTCACTCCATCACCGCGCTGAATAAAGGTCTGCGACGCCTGCAGCGTCACCGTGGGGCGCGCGGGAGCGGGCGGCACCGGCGGCGGAGCGGCGGGAGGCGGCGCCGGGGCTTGTTTCCGGCAGGCGCCTGCAAACAGAATCAAAACCACCAAGCTGAGAAGCGCGAACTTTGAACGGCTGCGCATGCAAATCCTCCGTGCGAATTGAATTCAAAACCTTACAGGACAACGTTTCAGCGTTCCGAATAATGACTCGACCATCCTACCACCAACATTTCCTGAGCGAAACAAAAACAGGACGTGTTTGCAAAATTGTGAAACGCGACCGAGCGGACCGGCACGAGCTACTTGGGCGACCAATTGGGCGATTCGTTGTGGCCCGCAAAGGTGAGCTGCCGCGCTTGCGTGCCGTCGGCCAGCATGGTCCAGATCTGCCGGGTGCCGGTGCGCGTGGACTCAAAAATAATGTGCCGCCCGTCGGGAGCCCACGACGGGCGCTCGTTGCGCGCGGCGTCGCGGGTCAACTCGACAATCTGCCGGGAAGCGGTGTCCATCACGTAAAGGTCGTAGTTTCCGTTGGGGCGCCGCCAACTGAAGGCCAGCAATTGGCCGTTGGGCGCCCAGGCCGGATCAATCACATAGCCCTTGTCCTGCAACTCGAGTTTTTCCACGTTGGAGCCGTCCGCGTTCATCAGATAGAGATTGGGCAGGCCACCGCGGTCACTGATGAACGCGACCTGTTGGCCGGTCTTGGGATTCCACGCGGGAGAAGTGTCCACGCCCGCGGAGTAAGTAATGCGGCGAAGATTGCTTCCGGTGGCGTCAATCATGAACAGTTCAGGGTCGCCGTGCATGCTGGACATGAACATGATTTTGGAGCCGTCGGGCGACCACGCGGGCGAGCTGTTGGTGCCCCTGTAGCGCATGAAGGCCATGGGCTTGCCGGTCTCCATGGAGTAGAGGCAAATCTGCGCGCTGGTGACACCGCCAGCCAGGCCGTAACAAGTGAAGGCAATGCGCAAACCGTCCGGGGACCAGCGAGGCGTGAGGGAAATCGTGTGCAGGCTGGTCAGCGGGCGCTGGTTCGCACCGTCGTAGTCCATGGCCCAGATTTCCTTGGCGCCCGTGCGCGTGCTCACAAAAGCAATCTGCGTGCTGGCCACGCCGGGCATGCCACCGGAGAGGCGCGCGACAATTTCGTCGGCAAACTGGTGGGCGAAGCGGCGTATCTGCACGTCGGTCACTTCGCCACGATAGCGCTTGCCAAGAACGGGCGGAGCCTGCGCGTTGCGCGCGTCGGAAAGCCAGGCTTCGATTACCAGGTCGTTGCCGCTGGCGTTCAAGTTGCCGTACGCCAGCAGGTGCGCTTGGGCGGGCGGCGCGTTCCACTCGGCGTGGCGGAGTTCGGCAGGAATGCTGGGCGACTGCAGCGGGTTCATGCTCTTGCTGACCACCTCGATGATGCCGGAGTACTCGAGGTCCGCGCGCAGCACGGTGCTAAAGATGTCGGCCAAGGGCTGCGAAGATGGCGAGCGCGGCGCGAAATCGGCCACGGCAACGCGCGGCTTTTCCACGCCGAGACCGGTGCCGGTGCGGAACCAGTCCTGCGCCGCGGCGGGCGCGGCGAGCAGCAACAGCAGGGAAGTGAACAGCAGGAAGAATTGCGGACGGCAACGAGAAGTTGAACACGTCATGCGAATAGAATCCCCCAGTTTATGTATGCCCCGAGGGCGGGGCTGAAGCCCGCCCCTCCAACGCCAGAATCAGCGGCGGAAATCAAACCAGAACTCGACACTGACATTCGAACCACTGTATTCCGACGGCAAATGCTCGAGCGGGCTGGAGTCGCGAATGGCGCGAATGGCTGAGCGGTCCACGGAGTCGTTGCCGCTCGAGCGCAGCACCTGCAAATTCACCACGGTGCCGTCGCGCTGCACCTGAAAACTGATGACCGCGCGCGGCGCCCAGCGGACACCGGGATCCACCGAGGATTGAAACCAGTTGCTGCTGATGCGGCGGCGCACGGCGTCCACGTACCACGGGAAGCGGCCGGCAAACTCGCCGCCCGGCCCGGTAAACCCCAGGCCGCCCTGCGACGCGCCCGCACTGAGCTGCGTGTAAGGCATGGTCGGGGTGCCGCCCTGGCCGTAGGGGATCGCGCCCGTCGGAGGCGGAGTGGGGTCTTCAAGCACGCGCGAAGGCCGCGTGATGTACTTTTGCGGCTTGTTTTTCTCAAACTGCGGAATTTTCGCGGCGTTGTCGTCCGCTTGTTTCGCTTTCGGCTCGGCCTTGTACAAACCTTTGGTTTCGTCCACCACGCGACTGGTGGTCATGGCGTCTGGTCGCGGCAGCGGCACGCCGGCGACGCTGCCCACGAGGCCGACGGTCACCGATCCTCCACCGGGCCCGCCCCAGAATTCGCCGCGATGGGAAAGAAAATTTGAGACTGTCAGCGAGGCCAGCAGAACCGCATGCATGGAGACGGAAAACACCAGCGCGGTCTTGATATTGGGAGGCGCGTTGCTGGCAGCGTAAGCCATATTACTGTGTGCGCGGGCGGCTGCTGATGGGCTCGGTGACCACGCTGATATTTTGGATGCCGGCCTGGCGCAATTCGTCCACCACGGTGGCGAAACTTCCGAAGGGCACGGTTTCGTCGCAGCGGATGAAAATGGCGTCCGAGGCAGGATTCTTGGTTTGCGCGCGCACCATCGCCGCCACCCGGTGAATGTTGACGGGCTCGTTGCCCAGGTACACGCGCTGCGCGCGGTCGATGGTGATTACCAGGCGCTCGTCAGTGATTTCCTTCACGGTTTTCGTTTTGGGAAGGTCCACCTCGATCCCGGATTGCAGGATCGGCGCGGTAATCATGAAGATGATGAGCAGCACGAGCACGACGTCCACAAAGGGAACGATATTGATGTCGGAAAGGGAAGTGCCCGTTTGCTTGGAAAGTTGCGGCATGGCTTTGCCTCGTCAGTTGTACTGCTTTTCCACTTGCACCGTGAACTCCAACGCGAGATTGTCCATCCGCATGGCCTGTTCGCGGATGCCACTCAGGAAGTGGTTGTAGGCAATCACCGCCGGGATGGCAGTGAAGATTCCGGCGGCGGTGGTGATGAGCGCCTCGGCGATGCCCGGGGCCACGGCGCGCAGGCTGGCCGCGCCGGCTGTGCCCAGACCGAAGAACGCGTCCATCACGCCCCACACCGTGCCGAAGAGGCCGATGAACGGCGTCACCGAGCCGGTGGTGGCCAGCCAGCTCATCCACGTTTCCAGTTTGTGCACTTCGTCGGCGGCCGCCAATTGCATGCTGACGCTAACGGCATTCAGATTTTTTACTTTGCCGCCATGCGGGTTCGTGCTGGACAACTGCGAATAGAGTTCCTTGTATCCAGCCGTGTACACAGGCAAAAGCGGAGATCCAGCGCCGGCTGTGGCTATCGCTGCGGGATCGATGAGGCCCTTCCCCGCGCGAAATGCTTTCAGGAACCGGCCGGAGGCCGCTTGAATTTGCGAGAAGAGACGGTATTTCTGGTAAATGACGGCCCAGGAGAAGAGAGAAAACCCGAGCAGAAGCAACAGGACGACGCGGGCCACCCATCCGGTCTGCTGGAGAAGACTCCCGAGCTGGCCCGCAAGAATAATGAGTGCGATGTTCGGAATCGCTGACCTCCCTCAGAAAGCGCTGGCGAAAGCGTCGAAAACTTACCGTAGCATAGGGTACTGGGAGGGTCAAACGAATCCCCGCGGCTGTGTGCTAGAATGAAATTTCCAGAATGGGCGGCTCCATCGATATTCGGCTCGAAATGCTCACCGGCCCGCGCGCCGGAATTGCCGGCTTGCCGAGCAACGGCAAGGCGTTTTTCATCGAGACGTTTGGCTGCCAGATGAACGTGCACGACTCGGAAAAAGTTGCCGGCGTGCTCCTCGCACGGGGCTACCAGCAGGTGCACAAGGCGGACGCCGCGGACGTGGTTTTCTTCAACACGTGCAGCATCCGCGAAAAAGCCGCGCAGAAAGTTTTTTCACGGCTCGGATTGTTTCGCCCGGGCGAGTCCCCCACAAAAATTATCGGCGTGCTCGGGTGCGTCGCGCAGCAGGAAGGCGAGGAAATTTTTGAGCGCGCGCCGTGGGTTAGCCTGGTGTGCGGCTCGGCTAGTTACCGCAAGCTGCCCGAGCTCCTGGCGCAAATCGAATCCGGAAACCGCCGCGTGATGGGGCTCGACCTCGACGTGGACGAAACTTTTGAGACGGAGCTGACGCGCCGAGACAATCCCTTCCGCGCTTACTTGACGATAATCGAAGGGTGCGACAAAGCGTGCAGCTACTGCGTGGTGCCGTTCACACGCGGGCCGGAGCGCAGCCGCACCAGCGCATCGATCCTGGAAGAAGTCCGCCAGCTTGTGGACTTTGGGTATTCGGAGATTCAGTTGCTCGGGCAGACCGTGAACAGCTACCGCGACCCGTCGCCGCGCGGAATGAACTTTGCCGAGCTGCTCGTCGCGGTGGCGCAGGTGCCGGGGATTCGGCGCGTGCGCTTCACCACGTCGCACCCGAGCGATTTCCATGCAGACATTGTGCAGGCCATCGAAGAGTTTCCGGCCATCTGCAACCACGTGCACCTGCCCGTGCAGTCCGGATCGACACGCGTGCTAGCCGCGATGCAGCGCACTTATACGCGCGAGCAATACCTGGAGAAAATTACGCTGATTCGCGCGGCGCATCGGCCCATCAGCATTACGTCGGACATTATCGTGGGCTTTCCCGGCGAGACGGAAGCGGACTTCGAGGAGACGCTCAGCCTGCTCGACGAAGCGCAGTACGACGGCGGATTTTCGTTCAAGTTTTCTCCGCGGCCCAACACGCCGGCGCAGCACATGGAGGACTCCGTTTCCGAGGAAGAGAAGGGAAGACGGCTTACGGTTCTCCAGGAAAAGCAGCGAGGCATACAGCTCACGCGCAACGAAGCGCTCGTCGGGCAAACATTGGAAGTGCTGGTGGATGGACGATCCTCCCGTGTGGAGCAATGGGCCGGGCGCACCACGTGTCACCGCGTGCTAAATTTCACTTCGCCGGGCGAGAGTCTTCTGGGACAATATGTTTCAGTAAGGGTGAACCGGGCCGGACCGAACAGCCTTGTGGGCGAGCGGATTCAGTAGCCTCAGGATGACAGGCGGGTGGGAGGCGACGATGGAAGTGGAGATGAAAATCGGGAAGCTGATGATGGACCCGGCCACCAACATGCCCATCGTTGTGCTCAAGGATACGCACGGCAGCGCGATCCTGCCTATCTGGGTGGGGATTTACGAGGCGAACGCCATCGCTCTGGAAATCGAGAAAGTGCAAACGCCGCGACCGATGACCCATGACCTGCTGAAAAATCTTCTGCTCGGACTGGAGTGCCGCGTGCAGCGCGTGGTGGTCAACGAACTGAAGGACGATACTTTTTATGCGCTGATCTGGATCGAGCGCAACGGGCAGATTATGTCTGTTGACTCGCGCCCGTCGGATGCACTCGCGCTCGCTCTTCGCGTGGACTGCCCTATCTTCGTCGACGAAGAAGTACTGAAGAGTTCGAAAGTGACCAGCGCGGTTTCCGAAAAAAGCACTAACGAAGAGTTGCGCAAGTGGCTCGAGGGCCTGAACGACGAGGACCTCGGGCGGTACAAGATGTAGCACAAGGTGCTTGCTAGGGCGCCTCGATGTCCAGCTAACTCCCTCCTTCGATGCCGCTTCCGCGTATTACGCACCATTTTGAATTTTGCCGCGTTTGTATGCGTCGGATTTCAGGGCAAGCGCGATTGCCGCAGCGTCATGATCAATTCTCTTCCATCGTAAGTAGCTGTGTGTGTAATATAAACACGCTTCGCCCGCCGCGACCGGCGGACGACGGCCGCCGCCCCGAATTGTCCCTTCTCTGCGGGATGCCGCAGATTCTGGAGCAAGAAAATGAGGAAACCTGGGAAGTGTGCCATGGCGGCATTGCGCAGCCTGATCGTAACCAGTTTGCTTGGAAGCTGTTTTTCTCCCGGGTTCTCCTCTGCGCAGACTCGCGTGACAAGCAGTGAAAACTTGAACGCCTACGGAAAGTTGCCGCTCACTTTTGAAGCCAACATCGGTCAAGCCAACCCGCAAGTGAAATTCCTGACGCGAAGCAACGGTCAAGTGCTCTTTCTGAGCCAGCGGGAGACCATCCTCGTACTACACGAATCGACTCCGTCTGCTCCGGCGTGGAAAGGACCTGCCAGGAAGAATCGCCATGGCCGATCGAGCGTGTTGCGATTCCGCTGGGTCGGCGGATCGGCGCAGGCCAACGTGCAGGGAGATTCACTTCTGGCTACTCGCAGCAATTATTACTCTGGCAACGACGCGTCGCGCTGGGTCTCGAACGTCCCGCATTTTGGTCGCGTGCTCTATCGCGAAGTTTATCCCGGAGTGGACGTGGTCTTTTACGGGCAGGAAGGGAAGTTGGAATATGACCTTGTGATCCAGCCCGGAGTTCGCCCGGATACGATTGTTATGGAAATCAAGGGCGCCAGGCGAATCCGCCTGGATGCCCAAGGAAATGCACTTTTGGAGACCGGAGCCGGCGACGTGCGCCTGGAGCGCCCTACCATCTACCAGGTTCTGGCAGGAGAAAAACGGCCCATTCGCGGCGGTTATGTGCGGATAGGGAAGCACCGCTTGGGATTCCAAGTGGAGCAATATGACGCGCGCCTGCCTTTGGTGATCGATCCAACGCTCAGCTACACCGCGCACGTCCAGGGGAATAACGCTACTTTCGCGCGGGGCATTGCTGTTGACGCATCCGGGAATGCTGTCCTGGTCGGGGAAACCTCCGCAACTAACTTGCCCATGGTTGCTGCCGCCCAGCCGAACACCGGAGGCTATACGGATGTTTTTGTTAGGAAACTGAATGCGTCCGGCACTGGAATCATCTATTCCACGTATTTGGGGGGAAATAATTTTGAATCCGCCGGCGGCATCGCTGTGGACTCGAATGGCAATGCCTACGTAATAGGAACAGCCACTTCAACCGATTTCCCAACAACTGCAGGCGCCTTCATGAGGACCTGTCCGACGACTTACTGCAACACACCATTCGCGGCGAAATTCTCCCCCTCGGGCGCACTGGTTTATTCGACGCTGCTCGGAGGCAGCAACGCAGGCGGGATCGCGGTGGCCGCGGACAGCACCGGCATTGCCTACTTGACCGGGTTGATTGCTTCCAATGACTTGCCCATTGTCAATGCATTCCAGCCAACCTACGGGGGCACGATCAGCACTTCCAGCGTGAACGGTTTTGTGCAAAAGCTCTCTGCAGATGGCTCGCAAATTCTTTACTCCACCTACCTTGGTGGCGCTGGCGAAACGTATGCGCGGAGCATCGCGGTAGATGGCGCTGGCAGTGCATATGTAGCCGGTAGAACTGCTTCCTTAGGATTCCCCCTTCTGAATTCTTTTCAGCCAGCGGCTGCAAACGCCAGCGGATTCTTCATTACCAAGTTTTCTCCAGATGGACGTTCGCTCGCTTATTCCACGGTGATTCCTGCTGTGCCAGGCGATTATGCTGTGGGTGTTGCCGTTGATGGCGGCGGCAATGCGTACATGGCCGGAACCACCAATTCCCCAGATTTCCCGGTGACCAAGGCCTATTCACGGACCTCCTGTCTTGCCGCCATTAATGCCACTTGTACGGTTCCCTGGGTGTTTGCTCTCAAGCTCAACGCGAATGGCGGTTCTCTTGGCTATTCCACGTTTATCGGCCCCGGGCGCGCTGCCGGAGTTGCATTCGATTCCACAGGACGTTTGCACGTAACGGGCTTGACGGCGTCCCCCAGCTATCCCGCCGTCGCTCCCTTGCAGGCCACGCTGCAGCAGGGCGCATCCAACCCGGACACCTTCATCGCCACACTGGACGCGACTGGAGATCTGGTCTTTTCGACGTTCTTGGGAGGCGCAGCTACCATTGACGAAGGCAGCGGGCTGGCTGCGGACGGAAGTGGCAATCTATATGTTGCCGGTACAACAGCCCAATCCGGGTATTTACTTCCGGCGGCGGATTTCCCGGACGTGGGCCAGCAAAACTCTTTGTGTTGTGGGACGCTGTATTCCGCTTTTGTGGCCAAAATCAGCCCAAGCAACAATCCCGCAGTCAGCGTCTCACCGCGCACCGGGCCGGTGCTTTTCTTGCGCAACGTAGGTGGCGGGTCGCTGACCATCAGCAGCATGACACCCGCGAGTCCCGGACTCTCGAATTATGGCTGTGGTACGAGTCTGGCGGCGGGTGCTAGTTGTGCCTTCTCGTTTGCCAGCGGAACCCTGACGATTACCAGCAACGCGCCAGGCAGCCCGCACACTTTTACCATCGGGTCGCCGCCGGGCGCGTTGAATACCACGCTGCTTTTCTCGGCAACCACGGTGGAATTCTCCCCGCAACAACTGAATACCAGCGCGCCATCTCAAGTAGTGACCATGCGCAACTTAAGCTTCACCGCAATTGGAATCCAAGGAGTGTCGCTCCCAGCCGGTTTTTCGCAGAGCAATGATTGCGGCGGCAGCTTGGCGGGGGGAGGGACGTGCCGCTTCACGATTGGCTTCCAGCCATCGATCGCAGGGTGGAGTGGTGGAATGCTCATGATTCAGACAAGCGCGCCGGGGGGAGTTTCCGGTCCCTTCCTGGCGGGGTTTGGAAGTGCATCTTCCATTGTACTTTCCAGTGCTGGTGTCGACTTCGGACCTCAATACGCCGGAGCGGCCGGCCTGGTGCGTCCCGTTTTCGTCACCAATGTCTCCGCGAGCCCGATCACCATATCGGGAGTAAGCGCAACAGGCGAGTTTTCTCAAACGAACACTTGCAGCGGGCCAATTGCACCGCAAGCAGGTTGCCGCGTGGCAGTCTCATTTGTGGCCACAGGAAACGGCTCCCGCACGGGGACGTTGACGGTCAGCCATAGCGGTGCGGGCGGTGCGCGGAGTGCCAGTCTCAGTGGTCTGAGTATGATTCATTCAGAGCTTAGCGTTTTGCCGCTGGAGCTGGATTTCTACACAGCTTTCTATGGAACAACGGCAGGCCCACAGACAGTCACATTGACCAACACGGGCAGCGCTGCGCTTTCCCTGGTTTCGTACGTACCGAGTAGTGCGGACTTCGCACAGACGAACAACTGTCCGGCGAGTCTATCTGCCGGGGCGAGCTGTGACGTCAGCATCACTTTCACACCCTCGGCCGTGGGTGATCGCAGCGGCACACTCAGCATCAACCACTCGGGGCAGGGCTCACCGCAGGTAATCAGCATCAAAGCGGCCGCGCGATACACTTTGATGTTCAACCCGACGCAATTCAACTTTGGAGATCAGCTCGTGGGCACTACTAGCCCACAGCAGTGGCTGGGAATCAGCAATCTTGGGTATACGGACATGGATATCTCCAATTTGACGGTGACCGATCCGTTCCAATTGGTGCCGAACGGATGCCCAGCCATCTTGCCGGCGCATTATGGCTGTGGATACTGGGTCGTCTTTGCTCCAACCAGCACGGGGCCGCAGAGCGGTGCGGTAACACTAGTTGCCGTGGACAGTCCGAGCTCGCATGTGATTCCGTTGATGGGCAGAGGAGTGGGCTCGGGTGCAGCATCATTTACGTTTAATGGCATTGATTTTGGGTTTCAAGCGCTTGGCAGCATCACGACGCGGACAACGCGCATGACAAATAGCGGCACCGGTCCGCTGGCGATTCTTCAAGCGGTCGTGACGTCGGGGTATTCCCAAACGAACAACTGCCCGGCTTCGCTTGCTGCAGGCGCCATGTGTGACTTCTCGGCTGTTTTCACGCCCGCTGTGCCTGGCCCGTATGATGGGAGGATGAGCATCGAAACGGACGCGCCGGGCAGCCCCCATGTGGTCGCACTGTACGGCGTCGGCTCCGGGCCGGTGCTTAGGTTATCCGCGAGCAGCTATGATTTTGCCAGCCAGCTGCTTGGAACGACGAGCGCCGCGCCAACGCTTACGCTCAGCAACACTGGCGATTCCCCCGTGCAGATCTCCAGCGTGAGTGTGACGGGCGATTTCACGCAGTCCAACAACTGCGCCACCGCGGTGGCTGCTGGATCAAGTTGCGACGTCAATATCATGTTCGCCCCCGCAGCCGTGGGGAGTCGCACTGGAACCCTGTCCATTACGCACAACGGCTTCGGCAGTCCTGCACAGGTAACCCTGGCAGGCGTCGGAATGGACTTCGCAATTGGCCCGATGTCGGGCTCGTCCAGTTCTGCTTCTGTAAATGCCGGGCAATCGGCCACCTACCAGTTGTCGGTTGCTCCCAACGGTTTTGACGGGCCGATTACGCTCTCCTGCGCTGGCGCGCCGGCTGCGGCAACATGTTCGATTGCCCCGAACACTTTCTGGCTGAGCGGGGTCCCGGCGAATACGACGATTACAGTAACTACAACGGCTCGCGCCTTTGTGCCTTCGCGTCCGCCGCAATGGTGGATGTTCATTCGGATTTCTCCTCTTGGGCTATTCGCTTGCCTGTTGTTTTTGTTTCTCTTCAGATTGCGATTCCGCCTGCTCAGTTGCAGAAGAACTTTCCTTTGGCCGGCGCTGGTGCTTCTGGTGCTGCTGACCCCGGGCTGTGGTGGAGGCGGTACCGGAGGAACTTCCGGGCCGCCGCCACCTCCACCCCAGCCCATCGGAACTCCCGCGGGCACCTATGTGCTTTCGGTAACCGCAAGCGCTGGGACGACTGCATCCCGGACGATCACACTAACTCTCCAAGTGAATTGAAAGCGGGCGACTCACAGGGAGCACTAAGAATTCGGATGCGAGCATGATTTTTCGCTTGCACGCCGTGCCCTCCCTCTGTACATTTACCCTACCCGTAGTAGGCAGGTCCACGGGCGGCCTATATATGGGCCTGAGGTTGCTCTTGAACGGAGGCGCAGCTTGCAGGCTGCGTCCCAGCACCGCGGGGAGGCTGTGGACAGTTGCTAAGTTGCGGGATGCGGAGCGAGTGGAGCGAGTTGAGCGCGAAGGACGCGCTTGAAAAGACTGAGATCCAAGGGCGCAGTCGAACAGAATGACCACTATCATCTCGATCGCTAACCAGAAGGGTGGCGTGGGCAAGACGACCACGGCCATCAACCTCGCCGCTGCGCTGGCCGAGCGCAAGAAAAACGTGTTGCTGGTGGACCTCGATCCGCAGGCCAACACTTCCATCTCATTTTTCGAAGTGGACGAAGCGATGCCCACGATGTTTGAGGTGCTGGCCGACGGGCACACGCCGATGGGCACGGTGGTGCGTGCGACGAAGGATCCCCACCTGTTTGTTGCGCCTGGCAAGCTGGCGCTTTCGCGGCTGGAAGTGCACCTCGCCGGGCAGTTCGACGCACCGTTCCGCATGAAAGACGCGCTCTCCCAGGTGGCCAAGAATTTCGACTACATCATTCTGGATACTCCGCCGGCTTTGGGGATTTTGACTGTGAATGCGCTGGTGGCCTCCACGCACCTGCTGGTGCCCATCCAGGCGGCCTACTTCGCCATCGAAGGCACCGACGACCTGCTGGAAACCTACGAGCGGGTGCGCTCGCGTCCTAATCCGGATTTGAAGGTGCTCGGCGTGCTGATCACGCTCTTCGACAAGCGCACGAACATTGCGCGCGACGTCCACGAGCAAATCCGTTCGGTGTTCGGCAGTGTGCTGTTCAGGACGCGCATTTCCAAGAACGTGCGCCTCGAAGAATGTCCCGCGTACAAAGAAACCATTTTTTCTTTTGCCCCTAAATCGCCGGGCGCGGTGGAATATCGCAAACTCGCCCAGGAGGTCGTGCAACGTGTCGAAAAGGATCGGATTGCCCGTCACGCTGAAGATGCGGCATGACGCGCACTACGTCGAATCGCTGACCAGCTATAGCAGCGCGGCCATCGGGCGCATGATCCCGCTGGAAAAACTGCGCCCCAACCCCGAGCAGCCGCGCAAGGCGCTGGGCGACTTGCGCGACCTGACCGACTCCGTGCGCGAGAAGGGCGTGCTCGAGCCGCTGCTGGTCCGCTTTGTGCCTCGCGAGGATTGCTACTACCTGATCTCCGGCGAGCGGCGCTACTACGCGGCGCGGGCCGCCGGACTGCACGAAGTGCCGTGCATCGAGAAGCGCGTGGACGACGCGGAAACGCTGGAAATCGGCCTGATCGAAAACCTGCAGCGCAAGGACCTGACGCCGTTCGAGGAAGCCGACGGCCTGCACCGCCTGGCCACGCAGTTCGATTACACCCACGAGGACATCGCGCGCAAAATCGGGAAAGCGCGCTCGTCGGTTACAGAGACGCTCTCGCTGCGCAATGTGCCTGACTCGCTGCGCAAGAAATGCATGGAGAAGGGAATTCTCTCGCGCTCGCTGCTATTGCAAGTGGCGCGGCAGCCCAACGAAAAGAAAATGGCGGAGATGGTCTCCCGCATCCTGCGCGGCGGTTTGACCCGCGACGTGGCCCGCCAGGAACGCCGCGACGAAAAACAGTCCGGCCCGCGGCCGCAGCCGTTCATTTTTTCCTTCAAGCCGGAAAACGAGTCGTTCAACCTGCGGATTCAGTTCCGCAAGAGCAGCGTCTCGCGCCTCGAGTTGATCCAAACGCTGCGCTCCATCCTCGCGGAGCTCGAACAAGCGGGCGAAGAGCAGGGCAGCTCCGCGGCCTAGCGCGGTGCCGGCTTCGCTCCGGCCCCATTCCGAAACCCACAAAGGGAGATTGGTGTCTTACAATGGAGAAGGCCCGTCTGCCCATGTTGGAATTGACTGAGCAGCAGATCGCCATTCTCGGGCGGCTCCGCGAGCGCGGCTTCGCGCTGGTGGCCTTCCCTTTGTATGCCAGCCACGTCGGCGTGCGGCGCGGCGAATGCGCGGCGCTGCTGGCGCCGGTAACAGGAGGCGGGCTGCGCATCTTTGGTGATCCGTTTGTCCTGATCGCCGGAAACCCTGCCGTGCGCATGCGGCGCGAAGGGCGCGAAGTTTTTGTGTGGAAGGGAAGCGAAGTCCCGGCAACGCCGGCACGCAATGCGGAGCTGGCCGCATTTGCCGGTGAATTAGCGGATGCACTGCTGACCAGTGAGTAGAGGATTTCTGAATATGCGAGTCGAGTTCAACAATGATGAGTTGATTCTGACGCTGGTGAGCCTGATCCGCGCCGTGGACCCCAAACTTTTGCGTCACGGCCAGGATGGCTTCACGCTGGATTTCGGCACGCTGGAGCGCAAGGATGACCACACCGCCGACGAACGCCTGCTGCTTCGTCTGCGCGGCGCGCTGGATTCCGCCAGCGAGCAAAATACGTACGGACTCGAACTCAGCGGCGTGGAGCGCCAGCGCCTGGCGGAAACACTCGAGCGGCTGGACCGGCTGCAAACGTGGCCCGATGACGTCCTGGCCATGAGCACCGGCCTGCAAACTCGCCTGCTTGCGGGAGAATGAGGCAACTTTTGCTGTAGAGGATTTTTCGAGCCATGCCGACTATTTCCATGAACCCCAGCTTCGACGTGATTTGCATTGGCGCGGGCCCCACCGGGTTGGCTTGCGCTATCGAAGCCAAGCGCGCCGGGCTGCGCGCTGTCGTGCTAGATAGGGGCTGCCTGTGCAATTCGCTTTTCCATTATCCGGTGAACATGGTTTTCTTCACCACGCCGGAACTGATGGAAATCGGCGATCTGCCGATGACCACGGCCGGCGAGAAACCCACGCGCGCAGAAGCACTGAAGTATTACCGTAAGGCCGCCGAACACTACAAGCTGGAGCTGCGACTGTATGAAGCAGTCGAGCGCGTAGCGGGCAGCAACGGGAAGTTCACGGTGCACACGCGAACAGCGAACGGCGAAGAAAAACAGTACGCCGCGGGGAAAATTGTGGTGGCCACCGGCTACTACGATCTGCCTAACCGGCTCGGCGTCCCCGGCGAAGATCTGCCGCACGTCAGCCACTACTACAAAGAGGCGCATGCCTACTGGGGACGGGACGTGGTCGTGGTTGGAGGCAAAAACTCCGCAGCGGAGGCGGCGCTCGACCTGTGGCGCGGTGGCGCGCGCGTCACGCTGGTGCATCGTTACGCGGAGCTTGGTGCAAGCATCAAGTACTGGGTGCGCCCGGATATCGAGAACCGCATCAACGCCGGGCAGATTGTCGCGCTTTTTGAAACGGAAATTACGCGCATCGAACCGGACGCCGTGTGGGTGAAAAATGCGCGGGGCAGCAGCCAGGTGCCGGCCACGGCTGTATTCCTGCTCACCGGGTATCATCCCGATTTCGATTTTCTGCGGGGGCAGGGAATTGCACTGGATCCGGAAACGATGAAGCCGGACTGCGACTCGACGACGCTGGAGAGCAACGTCCCCGGGATTTATCTGGCCGGGGTCATACTCGGCGGGCGGCACACCGGAGAGATTTTTATCGAGAACGGGCGCTTCCATGGCAAGCAAATCGTCGCTGCGCTAACGCAAAAACAGGGCGAATGATTCAGCTCGTCCCTTCGCCGGTATTTTGCGAGAGTGAAAGCGGTCTGTTAGACTGAGGACTTCAAGGACGGGCTGAAGGCAGTGCTGCACGAAATGGCGTCCATACTTCACGAAGTCACGGAGACGATCGTCACGCTGGCCAAGGGCTTCAGCGTCACCTTCCGCAATATGCTGGGCAAGACCGTCACGGAAAACTATCCGGAAACTCCGGTCAGCTTCATGCCTCGCTACCGCGGGATCCACGTGCTGCAGCGCGACGAGCAGGGCCTGGAAAAATGCGTGGGCTGCTTCCTGTGCGCCGCCGCGTGCCCGGCGAATTGCATTTACATCGAAGCCGCCGAAAACACCGACGCCGCGCGCATCTCCGCCGGCGAGCGGTATGCCAGCGTCTACAATATTGACTATTCGCGCTGCATTTTCTGCGGCTACTGCGTGGAAGCGTGTCCCACCGACGCCATCACCCACGGGCACGACTTCGAGCTAGCTACCTACGACATTAGTTCGTTGATTTACCGCAAGGAACAATTGCTGCAGCCCGAGCCGCACAAAAAGCCCGTCCACGCCTGAGAAAAGCACCCCGTGAAAATGTGAAAGCAACTGGAAGCGGCTCAGTGTGTTCGGGAGGGGAGCTACCTATCGCTGCGGCGGCGGTGCGGACGGGCCGCGTAGTCCGTGGTGGTTTGAAACACCTCGGCGGCGCGGGCGAGAGCGCGCTGTATGTTCTTGCAGATGTTTTCTCGGCCCACATGCTGCTCGAACTCCGCCTGATGCATCAAGCGCGCAGGCTGCTCCATTGCGCCACACAGAATCACGGTGCGCCCCGTGGCGTGCAGCTTGTCGGCCAGGTCTTCGAGCGCGACGAGTCCCGTGGCGTCAATGGCGGTCATGTTGCGCAAGCGCAGGATGATGATGGGCGGAAGCTGATGCAGGCGGTTGGTAATCTCGGAAATTTTGTCCGTGGCGCCGAACAGGAAGGGCCCGTGAATGCGGAAGACGGAGACGTAGTCCGGAATGTTCTTGTCCTGCAGGATGTGCACGCGGCCAATCTCGATGTACTCGTCTGTAACCTCGGTGACCGTGGTGGTGGCCGTGACCTTGCGGATGAAAAGCAACGCCGCGAGAACCATGCCCACTTCCACGGCAATGGTCAGGTCGGCAAATACGGTCAGCAGGAAAGTGATGAGCCAGACGCTGATGTCCGCCTTGGTGAGCTTCAGGAGCTGCGGGATTTCGCCCCACTCGCCGATGTTGTAGGACACCACCATGAGGATGCCGGCCAGGGCGGCGAGCGGAATGAACTTGGCCAGCGGCGCGGCCACCATCAGGATGGCCAGCAAGGTGAGCGCGTGGATGATCCCGGCGACGGGAGTCTTGGCGCCGCTGCGAATGTTGGTAGCCGTGCGCGCAATCGCACCCGTGGCCGGCAGGCCGCCGAAAATCGGCGAAGCGATGTTGGCGATACCTTGCGCCACGAGTTCCGTGTTGGGGTTATGCTTGTCGCCACTCATGCGGTCGGCCACCACCGCGGACATCAAGGACTCAATCGCGCCCAGCATGGCAATGGTGAATGCTGAGGAGAAAAGAATGGGCACGAGGTCCAGGCGCAAGGTCGGAAAATCCAGCTTGGGCAGGCCGCTGGGAATCCCACCGAAGCGCGTGCCGATGGTTTCCACCGGCAGCTTCAACAGCATGACCGCCAAGGTCCCGCCCAGCAACACCACGATGGAGCCGGGCACCTTCTTCAAGTATTTCGTGAAAAAAGCAATGATGAGCACGCCGCCCACCGCCATGGCCGTAGCGGCTGGCGAAAAGGTGTTGAAGTTCCGATAGAACATTTCGAGTCGCCCGAGGAAGTCCCCCGGCACATGCTGCACCTTCAGTCCGAAGAAGTCGCGCAACTGCGTGCTGGCAATAAGAATGGCGATGCCGTTGGTGAAACCCATCACCACGGGCCGCGGAAAGAACTTCACCGCGGTGCCCATCCCCGTCAGTCCCAGCAGCACGAGCATCACGCCGGCCATCATCGTGCACATGAACAGGCCTTCGATGCCGTACTTGGCCACGATGCCAAACACCACCACGACGAAAGCGCCCGTTGGCCCGCCAACTTGCGTGGTGGAGCCTCCCAGAGCGGAAACCAGGAAGCCGGTGATGACCGCGCAATAGATTCCGGATTGCGGAGAAACACCCGAGGCAATGGCAAAGGCCATGGCCAGCGGCAATGCCACCAAGCCGACAGTGACGCCGGCGATCAAGTCGTTGACAAACTTGCGGCGGTCGTACTTGCGCAGACACTGAAACAGTTTGGGAGCCCAGGAAGGCATAAGCGGGATATTTTACAGCAGGGAAGCGCAGAGTGGGGGAGGGAATTCACCAGTTTTCAACGGTTCCTGATTCCCTCTTGTTATCTCAAAGTTCTTTTCGTCTTTTTCTTTGCGGCCGAAACGGGCGCTTTGGGTTCTGTAGTGCGCCGGGGATCGAGGATCTTCCGCAAGAGTTTTTCATCCAGCAGGCCGCGCTCTTGTGCAATCTCTGTCACGGTGCGGCCAGACTTCACGCTCTCTTTGGCGATTTCCGCCGCGGCGGCATAGCCGATATAGGGATTCAGCGCCGCGGAAATGGAGACTGTCGCACTCGCATAATACTTGCAGCGCGCCGCGTTGGCGGAGATACCGTCCACACATTTTTCGGCTAGCGCGCGCATCGTGTTCTTCAGAATCTCCGCCGAGTGGAGTACATTCCAGGCCATCGCCGGCATCATCACGTTTAGTTCGAGCTGCCCGGCCTGCGCGGCCAGGGCGGTGACCAGGTCCGCGCCGGCCGATTGAAAACCAACCATGGCCGTCAACTCCGCCATCACCGGATTGACCTTGCCTGGCATGATGGATGAGCCCGGCTGTAGCGCCGGCAGCGCGATTTCCGCCAGGCCCGTGTTGGGACCGCTAGCGAGCAGGCGCAGGTCGTTGGAGATGCGAATGAGTTCAAGGCCCAGATTGCGCAGCGCCGAGGAAGCTACGGTCATCGCCAGATTCGACTGCATGGTGTAGCGCAAGTCGCGCGCAGCGACGAGTCGTTGCTTCGAGATCTTGCTGAGGCAGGCGACTACCAGCCTTTGATACTTCGGATGCGTATTCATCCCCGTGCCCACTGCCGAGCCGCCCAAGCCGACTTCGCGCAGTACATCCTGTGCGTGACGCAGTTCGTCGCCGCAGTGACGCATAGCCGTGGCGTAGGCGGCGAACTCCTGGCCGAGACGAATCGGCGACGCGTCCATCATGTGCGTGCGCCCGGATTTCAGGATACTGTCGAAGGCATTGCCCTTGCGCGCCAGTGAGCGCTCGAGCTGGCTGGCCGTGGCGCGCACATCGTCGAAAAGCAGAATCGCCGCGAGGCGCATAGCTGTCGGAAATACGTCGTTGGTGGACTGCCCGTAGTTCACGTGGTCGTTGGGATGGCAGCGCGCGTAGTCACCGCGGCGCCCGCCGAGAAGTTCGATGGCGCGGTTGGCAATGACCTCGTTGGCGTTCATGTGAAAGGAAACGCCCGCACCGGCCTGGTACACGTCCACGACAAATTGGGCGTCGAGCCTGCCGCGGATGACTTCGTCCGCTGCGCGAATGATGGCAGAGGCCCGCTTGCGGTCGAGGAGACCGAGGGTGCGGTTGGCTACTGCGGCGGCCTTCTTAACCATCCCCATGGCCTGGATCAGCCGGGGATGGGCACGGTAGCCGCTGATAGGGAAGTTCTCCATCGCGCGACAGGTCTGAATGCCGTAGTACGCCATCGCCGGAACTTGCTTTGAGCCGAGAGAATCTTTTTCAAAGCGCGACTTCATGGCGGTGCTCCGAACTTCCGACGCGATACAAAGAAAAGGGTAGAGGCAGAGCATACCACGCAGCGGGAAGGCACGGAGGAGTCCCACATTGCGGAATGTGGCCGCTGGGGTCGGCCGCAGACCGAAGGCGAACGGAGGACCTGCAGACGGCCATTGGGAGGATAGCCCCTTGTTAGCTTTATGTCTGATAAGGGATATTATGATAACTACGAACCGGGGGTAGAGAAGGCAGGGGTCGAATTGGCGGTCGGACCTTACCGAGGCCTCTCCCCTTCCGCTTGGGTCTCTCTGAGCGCGGATTACGGCTTGGCGGGAACTGGCGCAGTAGCCGCGAGTTCGAAGCGGATGTACTGCTCCAGCGTGTGACGGTCTGCGCCGACGAATCGCCGTCCGTTCACGAAGACCGTGGGCGTGTTGGCAATTCTCAGCTTGGTGCCCTCATCAACGCTTTTCTGGACGGCAGCTTTAGTTGCAGGAAGCGAAAGGCAAGCGCGGAAGAAATCCACATCCAGCGCGGCGTCGCGGGCATAGTCCAACATGGTTTGCCAGACGGTGGTGGCGCTGATGAGTTCCTGGTTGTCGTAGATCTTGTCGTGGAGCTGCCAGAATGCTTCCGGTTTCTGCAGGTAGGCACAGCGTCCGGCCAAGGCTGCAGTCATCGCCCAGGGATGGATCTGCTCCAACGGGAGATCCTTGAAGACAAACTTGACCTGCGGGAACTGCGGCTGCACCGCCTTAATGATGCTGTACAGGCCGCGGCACGTGGGGCACTGGAAGTCGGAGAACTCCACCACGGTGACGCGGGCGTTTGCCGGGCCCTTGAAGGGTGCGCCGGCCAGGGTAATTTGCGCGCGGGTGTCCGCGAAGGGATCCTTGGTGGTGTCGAAGATTTCGCCACGCATGAGGTAGCGGCCGTCCTTGCTGATGTAAAAGGGCACGGAGTCGCTGCCGCCTTCGGAGGCAACTTCCACGTTGACCTTCAGCAATCCGGGCACTTGAGACTCCGCCGGCGTCCCGACCTTGATGGTGTACGACGGGCCCAGCGCGAAGAGCTTGCGCACCTGCGCTTCCACTTTTTTCTGGAGCTGAGCGGGGGTCAGCTCCGCCGGACTTGCAGCGGTCTGTGCCGCTGCGCTGAAGGCAGCCAGGAAAAGCACGATCAATACCGTCAGAACTCGCTGCACGCTACTGCTCCTTTGATTTGGGTGACTTCCCTGCCGCTGCGCGAAAGAGAAAGTATACTTTGAAGGCGGCGCATGCACCAAGAGTCGCTCGACTTCACGGCACGAATCTCTGCGCAATGGGAAACGGCCGGCCAATGCTAAAAGCCTTGGAAGTAATTTTCAGTCCCGGCGCGGATTGTTGCCGCTTGTACTCGCTGCGATCCACCTTGACGGCGATTTCCCGCACCAGCTTCAGCTCGAAGCCGTAGTGGTCGGCAATTTCCTCCGGGCTGCGCAGGTCTTCCACATAGGCTTTCAGGATGCGATCCAGCACGTCGTAGGGCGGCAGGGAATCCTGGTCGGTCTGATTCGGACGCAATTCCGCGGAGGGTGGTTTCGTGAGCGTGTCCGCGGGAATCACTTCCCCGCCCCGGTTGATCAGCCGCGCCAGCGCGTAGACCATCGATTTGGGCACGTCGGAGATCACCGCCAAGCCGCCGGCCATGTCGCCGTAGAGCGTGCAGTAGCCCACCGCCAGTTCGGACTTGTTGCCGGTGCTCAGCACCAGCGCATTGAATTTGTTGGAGAGCGCCATGAGGAAATTTCCGCGAATACGCGCCTGGATATTTTCCTCGGTGACGTCCTCCGCGCGCCCCTCGAATGCCGCTGCGAGTGCCTTTTTGTAGTCGGCGAAAACTTCGGCGATGGGCAAGGTGAGGCAACGGATTCCCAGGCGTTCGGCCAGCAGCCGCGCGTCGCGTACGCTGCCCTCGGAGGAGTAGGGACCGGGCATGGTCACGCCCAGCACATTTTGCGGTCCCAGTGCAGCGACGGCAATCGCGGCCACTACGGCGGAGTCGATGCCGCCGCTCAATCCCACGAGCACCTGCTGGAAGCCACACTTGCGCACGTAGTCGCGGGTGCCGCAGACCAGGGCTTGCAACGCGGCTTCCAGTTCGTCGCCGGCCTGCGCGCGGATTTCGCCCGCGCCGCTGGCGGTGTCGAACAGCACGAGGTCTTCTTCGAAGGAACGCGCTTGCGCCGCCACGCGGCCGTCGGCGGTGATGGCCATGCTGGAGCCGTCGAATACCAGGCTATCGTTTCCGCCCACCTGGTTGACGTACACCACGGGCCTGCTGTGGCGCTGCGCCAGCGCGCGCAGCATGGCGCGGCGCTGTTCGCGCTTGTCAATCTGATAGGGCGAGGACGAGATGTTGATCACGATTTCGCTTCCCTGCCCCACCAACTCCGCCACGGGATCGCGCTCATAGAGCGGCTTGGCCCAGAAATTTTTGTCGTTCCACACGTCTTCGCAGATGGTGATGCCCAGGCGCGTGCCACAGAATTCCATCGCCGATTGCGAGCGCGCGGGCTGGAAGTAGCGCGATTCGTCAAAGACGTCGTAGGTGGGCAGAAGCATCTTGCGCTGCTCGAACATCACGCGGCCGTTGGCGAGCAGCGCGGCACAGTTGGCCGCGGCCTTGCCTGCGTCGGCGTCCTGCGGCGCGCCAACGTAGCCGACAATGGCGGGCACAGTCAGCTCACGCGCCAGTTTCGCAAGCGTTTCGGCATTGCGCTTCAGGAAGGACGGACGCTCGATAAGGTCTTGCGGCGGATATCCGCACAGGCAGAGTTCCGAGAAAACCACAAGTTGCGCCCCACGCGCCTGGGCATCGGAAGAGAACTTGCGGATCTTGGCCGCGTTCCCTTCCAGGTCACCGACGGTTGGATTCAACTGTGCCAGCGCAATCTTCATGGGGCCTAAGCATACGGGCGTGCCGCCCGCATTTCAACGTGTACGAATTTGGTCAATGCGCTCCATCACCGAGGCCGTTGTATAATCACGGCAAAGGGACAATAGAATGACTTCCGACTCCGGCGATCAACGGCGCACCGAGGCCATGGAATTATTCCGCCTGGCCTATGAACATCAGATGCGCGGCGACCTGGAAGAGGCGGTCAAGCTGTACAAGAAGTCACTGGAACTTTTCCCGACAGCGGAGAGCCACACGTTTCTCGGCTGGACGTACAGCTTTCAGGGCCGCTGGCAAGACGCCATACAGGAATGCCTGCTGGCCATTGAGGTGGACCCCACGTTTGGCAACCCCTACAACGACATCGGCGCTTACTTGATGGAGCAAGACCGGCTCGACGAGGCCATTCCGTGGTTCATGCGCGCGCTGAAGGCGCCGCGCTACGAGAGCTATTGCTTCCCGCACTTCAACCTGGGCCGCGTGCTGGAGCGCAAGCGGATGTATGCCCGGGCACTCATCGAATACAAGAAAGCCCTCGCGGAAAACTCGCAGCACCTCGGCGCAATGACCGCCATACGCCGTCTGCAGGCCATGATGAACTGACGGGGCGCGCCGTCAGGCGTTGCGCGCCAACAGGCTGGCCATTCCCTTCCCGGCGCAAAGTTCGCTGTAAAAGAGAATTTCCATCGTGCTGAACGCCGCGCGCAGTTCGCCGGGCTGCAGCAGGAACTCCGGGCTGCGCGGACCGCTGGCGAACTTCAACTGCTCAAGGGTGTGCGTTTCGTAGACCAGCATGCCGCGCCGGCGCAAGGCTAGCGGAAGGAATGGCAATAGTGGCCGCTGCAAAAACTTGAAGCACAGCACGACGCTAAATTGCCGTGATGGGAGAGTGAACGACTCGAGATCCGCTTGGACGAGAACGAGCTGCGCCTCGTGCTTGAGCGGCAGAGCAAGTTGCTTTGCCCAGTGGCAGGCTACGCCGCACTCGCGCGCGAGGGCTTCCGTTTTCTCCAGCCCAACACGGGAGCGCTCCACAGCGAAGACCTGATAGCCCTGCCGGGCGAGGAAGACAGCGTTGCGCCCTTCGCCGCTGGCCAGGTCCAGCGCGGTGCCGCGGGGCAAGAGTGGCAGCACTTCGCGCAGGAACTCCGCGGGTTCCTTGCCGGCCCAATAGCCGGGCTGGCGGTAGCGGTCATCCCACTCCTGCGTGTCGTACGGCATCGAAGCTGGCTTCCGTGTGCGGCCGGATGGCCCAAAAGGAAAACGGGGCTTCGGGACGGGTTGCCGTCCGGAAGCCCCGGAGAATTCTTGCGCGCCGGCGAGCTTAGACGCTGAAAGAGCTGCCGCAGCCGCAGGTGTTCTTCACGTTGGGGTTGTTGAACTTGAAGCCGGCGCCCTCAAGCGTCTCGACGTAGTCCACTTCAACGTCGTTGAGGTACATTTCGCTCATCTGGTCCACGAAAATCTTCAAGCCTTCAAACTCGTACACCTGGTCCATGCCGGTGGTGTTGTTTTCGAAGGCCATGTGGTACTGGAAGCCTGAGCAGCCTCCGCCCACCACGGCCACGCGCAGCCCCGAGGGTTGCGGGGTCTGGGCGGAAAGAATCTCCTTCACCTTGCCTACCGCTGTCGGCGTCATGTGGATCATTCTGGTTTTCTCCGTTCTGCCAGGGACCGGCTCAATTCGTCCCACGGCTATTATAGCAAATCTACGGCCCCGGCGGAAATCGCACCTGTGTCGTACTGATGACGCGAAATCCTTATCCTACGAGCGCATCAGGGGTAGGCAAGCGGGGGGCTTTGCCTTAGAATGCTTCGTCCGGTCGCACCCCATGAAACACACAGTTACGCTCATCCCCGGCGATGGCATCGGTCCCGAAGTGGCGCATGCGGTGAAGCGCATCCTGGATGCCTCCGGCGCGGACATCAATTGGGAAGAGGTCTCCGCGCGGCCGGAGGCCGATCGCCGCGGCTCGGCTTACCTGAACCTCGACGTGGTGGACTCGGTGAAGCGCAACCGCGTGGCGCTGAAAGGCCCCATTGCCACGCCCATCGCCGAAGGACCTCCCAGCATTAACGTGGGCTTGCGCAAAGCTCTCGAGCTCTATGCCAATCTTCGGCCGGTCAAGAACCTTGCCGGCGTCAAATCGGTCGCGCAAAACATCGACCTGATCATCGTGCGCGAGAACACCGAAGACTTATACGCCGGCTTGGAGCACACCATCGTGCCTGGCGTGGTGGAGAGCCTGAAAATCATCACGGAGAAAGCTTCCACTCGCATTGCCGTGTACGCGTTTGAGTACGCGCGCAAACACGGGCGCAAGAAGATCGCCGCGGTGCACAAAGCCAACATCATGAAGCAGTCTGACGGGCTGTTCCTGGCTTCGTGCCGCAAGGTGGCCACGAATTTTCCAGACATCGAATACCGCGAAGTGATAGTGGACAACGCCTGCATGCAACTGGTGATGAACCCGCATCAGTTCGACGTGCTGCTGCTGACCAATCTTTACGGCGACATTATCAGCGACCTCGCCGCGGGACTGGTGGGCGGGCTGGGCGTGGTGCCCAGCGGCAACATCGGCGCGGAGGTGGCGATATTCGAAGCCGTGCACGGGACCGCGCCGGACATCGCCGGCAAAGGCGTCGCCAACCCCACGGCCTTGCTGATGAGCGGCATCATGATGCTGGATTACATGGGCGAACTCGACGCCGCACGCCGCGTGGAGCAGGCGCTGCACGCTGTTTATCGCGAGGGGAAGTCCATGACCCGGGACGTAGGGGGCACCGCGAGCACCGCAGAATTCTCCGATGCTGTGATTGCTGAACTTTCGAAGCGCTGAACGATTTACTTCCTCCGCGCCAGGCGAATAGGCTCCGAGTACAATTTCGAATCCCTCCCCAGCCCAAGCAGGAATCGCTCGAGGTCGGACGAACTGGAAGTGATGAGTAGCTCGTCTTCTTCCCACGTGAACTTCAGGTCGCGCAGCCGGTCCAGCTTCGCCGCTGATTTCAATGCGTCGTAATTCAGCATACTCAGCGACAGTTGACCGGAGCCGATTTCCAGCCGTGCCACGGTGTGCATGGGAAACAAGAGCATGCCGTCCACTCCGTCCGCGCCTTCTTTGGGGCGAAAATCCATGTAGTAGTCGGTTCCGAATTTCGCCAGCTTGCCTTCGAAAATGCCGTGCGATTCCTTGTCCGAGTACTGCACGATGTAGTTGTTGTCCGCGCCGCGGACAAAGGTCATCGCCACGTTTTCGCCGTCGCCGGCCGCACCGGTCCAGCCGCCGAGCAAGTCTTCTTCAAAAACGATGGAGTCGTCCTTTACCCAGGAATGCACTGAGCGCACGATGCACCCGGGCAGGATCAATAGGGCAATCATCGCAGGAACCAGATATCGAATTTGGGCCCTTTTCATTTGGCACCTCCCTATGATGTGCAGCGTCATTTGGAGGCGGATATTTCACTGTTGGCAAAGTATTTTGGGGGCACCTGTCGTGACCTGCACGCGTTGACAAGGGCCGCAGGCTCGGCGAAAATCATTCGGGAAGCATTTCGCGCGAAATTCAGGGGAGGTTAGTTTGGACGGCCACGACGCAGCGGTATCCGCATGGTTTCCGGCAATTGAAGAGTTCACCTCCGGCAACGTAGTGAAGAGCGCGCCGATTTCCGAAGGCAAGAACGACAAGCGCAAGCGCAAGCCGAACATCATCGCCGTAATCAACGAGTGCTGCACGGGCTGCGCGGGCTCACCTGCCTGCGTGGAGTATTGCCCTGTGAGCGACTGCATGTTTTGGATGCCCGACCCCGCCAACCAGCCCTTCGGTCACATTGTGGTGGACCCCATCCTCTGCATCGGATGCAAGCTGTGCACCAGCAAGGGCCCCGATGGCGCCTTCCTCGAAGGGTGTCCATGGGACGCCATCGACATGGTGCCGCTGACGGAATTCGAAACCAAGTACGGTTCCCTGCCCTATTGAGTTCTGCTGCGTTCGCGGATTTTCTGTGCGGTGATGCCGGCCTGGGTGGCAATCTGCGCGGGCATGCCTTCCGTGCGGCGCAGGAAACGTTCGACCTCCGGCAAATCCTCCGCCTGCCCCACTAGATAGAGCGCGCGCAACGCCTCCCAAATCATGTCGTGGCTTGGCGCGATCAGAACGATCTCTTCGCCGGCGGTCACGGAAGCACCCTCCAGAGCGATCCATCGCTCGATGCGGCCCGGCACCTTAGAGCGCACTTCCAATTCTTGCTCCAGCGGATTCCCCGGCGCCTTGAACTTGATTCGCGCCAGCAGCGTGCCCGGGTTCACTGCGTCACCAATCTGCAGGCGTGGCGCCAGCGTGCCGGCCTGCGGCGCGGGCATGGCATAAGGCCGCAGCATGGCGACGATGTCCGCGCGGCCACTGGCGTCGCCAAAGCGAACCAGGGAAAGCGCGGCGTTGTGCCGCACCATGGGGTTGGCATCGGCGAGCAAGGGCAGCAGCGCCTGACGAAATTCGGCGCAAGTGTTGTCCTGCCCCATTACCCAGGCTGCGGTGATGCGCAGCTCGTCATTCTTGCTGCTGCCCAGCGCCAGCACCTGCGGATACCACCGCTTGGCCGCCGGATCGCCACGCAGGATTTGCTCGGAGATTTGCGTCAAGGCGTGCTGCGCCTTGCGCGGATTCTCTGCGTCCGCGAGATTTTCTTCGGTTTGTTTGTCCGTCAGCGGCAGGCCAAACCACGTGGAGCGCCAAAAAAGAAACGGCATCACCACGAACAGCAAGGCAATCACGATGATGCCGATTTTCCAGCGCGGTCCCAGACCGGCTGGCGCGGCAGCGGGGGGCGATGATTCACTCGAAGCTTGTGTGTTATCGGGTTCGGTCAATGGATTCTCGCGTTTGCCGGCGGCTTATCCCGCCGCGTAGACATGATACAGCAGGAAATAAATCACCACGCCGGTGACGGAAACATACAGCCAGATCGGCAGGGTCCAGCGCGCGATGCGCTTGTGGCGGTCAAACTGCTCGCGCAACGCGCGGGAAAGTGTCAGCAGCGCCAGCGGGACGATCGCAGCGGCCAACACGATATGCGTGAATAAAATGAAAAAATAGACCGGGCGAATCCAACCCTGCCCCTGGAATGGCACTGAGCCGACGCGCGCGTGATAGAGGAGATAGGAAACGAGAAATGCCGTGGATGTCAGAAACGCGGCGACCATGCATACTCGATGCGCCGTTACTTTTTTCCGTCGAATGAAGGTATAGCCGCAGAGAAGCAGGACGGCTGCCGTGCCGTTCAAAGCGGCATTCAACGCTGGATGGGAGAGCACCGTGCGCTACTTCGCGTCCCCGGCGGGGACTTTTTCGGCCGCAGCCGCTTTCTTGCGGCCGGGCAATGGCAGCTTATCGAGCCAGCCGGCGCTTTTGGCGTGCAGCAGCAGCGCAAACGAGAAAACTGCAGCGAGTGAAAGGCTGATGGTCACCAGGAGCAAGCCATCGATGTCGAAGATCATGCCACTGGCGATGGTCCAAACGATTGCGCCAATGCAGATCAGCAGGACAAGCGCCTCCGTACCGGCCAGCAATAACGATTCACCTTTGGGATTCATGGGTATTGATTCCTGCTCCGTGCTCACGGAATTCCTTCCGGGCGACCTGCTGGTCGCCCCTACCGCGCAATCTTATCCCACATCATCAGGCCGAGCAGGACGGGAAGGTAGATCACCGTCGCGTGCATCAGCCAGCGCGCGCTGTCGTTGGTTTTCAGGCGCGAAGCCCAGATGGCTACCTGAAGCTGCGCCAGCCCCAGCACCATCGCGCCGAAGAAATACAGAATTCCCGTGGTGCCCACCACGGTCGGCAACATGCTCGCCGGCACCAGCACCCCGGCATAGGCCAGGATCTGGCGGAAGGTGCGCTCGCCGGAGACGTCCACCACCGGCAGCATGCGAATTCCCGCGCGCGCGTAGTCTTCGCGGTAGACCCAGGCGATGGCAAAGAAGTGCGGAAACTGCCAGAGAAACAGAATGGCGTACAGAATCCACGCTTCGCGGTTCAACCCGCCTCGTGCCGCCGCCCAGCCAATCAGCACGGGCACCGCGCCCGGGAACGCGCCGACCAACGTAGCCAGCGTTGTGCGCTTTTTAAGCGGCGTATAAATTGATAGATAGCTCAAGCAGGTCACGATGCCCAGCAGGCTGGCCAGCGGGCTCACCAGCGCGGCCAGGTACGCTGCGCCGACCACCGCGAGGCCAACACCAAAGGCCAGCGCTTCGGGCGGCTGAAGAATTCCCAGCGGCAGCGGGCGCCGCGCGGTGCGGCGCATTTGCGAGTCCTCGGCACGCTCGAAATACTGGTTCAGCGTGGAGGCGCCTGCGCCGATCAGCGCGGTCCCAATGACTGCATGGGCCAGGAGCACAAAGTTCATCGCGCCGCGCGAGCCGAGGTAAAACCCTGCCAGCGTGGTGATGACCACAAGAAATGTGACGTCCGGCTTGGTGAGGGCAAAATAAGCCCATGCGCGGGACACTTGCGGCAGAATCGCGGCGCGCGTGCTCACAACGCACCGCCTTCCAGGCCTGCCATGTTCGCTTGTGTGGCAACCACTTCGCCCGGCCGCACAGGGCCGAGCACGCGGAAGGAAACAAGCACGAGCAGAACCGCCAGCGCCAGCGTCAGCGCACCCACCGCCGTATGCGCCACGGTGAAAAATATCATGACGGGCATGGGCTGCGGAGCATTCTGCGTGGCCATGCGCGACCACAGGGCAGCGCCGCCGAGCGCGAGCTGCACGTACAGCACATGCTTCAGCATCGTGCCGCAGCGGACGAGTCCCGCGGCAGCCTCGAAGGCGCGGTCACGCGTATTGCTGGCAGCGGACAATACAAAAAACGGCACAATCACCGCGCCAATCAAGTGCGGAAGAATGCCAAAGGCATGGTGCCGGTAGGCTGCGCCCAGCAGCAGTTGAGTGAAAATCGCGATAGCCGCCCACACGGCGCGGTCCCGAACAGGCGGGCGCGCCGAATAGGGCACCACTTTCAATTCGCTCTGCCACCACCTCGACGTAAATACGGCGATTGCCACCAGGGTGCAGAAGAATGCTTGCGCTAACGCCGCGTGCGCCACAGAAACCCAGGGCGGCAGAAAGAATTTGACGGTGACGCCGCCGAGAATTCCCTGCGCGACGACCGCAGCAAGCGCAATCCAGCCCAGCTTGCGCATCCAGGCGCGCGTCTCGCGGCGCGAAATCCAAACCGCAAGGATGATCGTAAATATGCCCGCGGCCGTGGCGACCATGCGATGACCATGCTCGTAGAAAATTCCGCCGACCATCGGGGGCATCAGCGAGCCGTAGGAAAGCGGCCAATCGGGGACGGCGAGGCCGGCGTCGTTGCTGGTGACCAGCGCACCGGCGACCAGCAGAAACAGCGTCCAGCACGCTGTAAAAACGGCGAACTTGTGCAGTCCCGAGTTGTTCGGCGATTTCATTGCGTCCATCTCAAACTGATTGGCGAGGGCAGGCCTCCCTTATGGAGAATCCCGCCCTCACCAAGATCCATGCACGTTGCGCGTTAGCGACCGGCGACTACGGCTTGAAGGTGAACTCAATGGCCTTGGATTCCTTCGCGCCGATGGTGACCTTCTGGTCGGCCGAGGGACCCAGCACTCCGTGCCAGGCCACCAGCGTGTAATCGCCCGGGGGCAGATTCTTAATTTCAAACGCCCCGTCTTTGCCGGTGATCTTGAAGTAGGGATGCTTGAGCACGGCGATGTAGCTCTTCATCCATGGGTGGACGTTGCACTTCACCGGAATGGCGATTTCTTCCCGGGCGAACGATTCCACGATTTTTTCCGCATTGGGCGGCTGCGACTTGTTCCACTCCTTGTTGTTCGCCGGCACCGGATGCACGTTGTGAGTGGTGGGATCGCTGTTCATGATTTCCACCGGCTGGTTCACCATCACCGCAATCACGTGCGGCTTGTAGATGCAGCCGTTCTGGTCAAGCACCACGGCGTCCGTCGGCGTCGGAAAAGTCCGATTGCCCAAGCCGTCCTTCACGTATACGACCACGTTGCCCAGACCACCTTTGTCGCCGACCACGTACTCTTCGCTCATGACCGGAGTGGTGTGCGTCTTGGCGCAAGTGGGTTCTGCGTCCATGCGAATACGCTGGGCCTTAGGAGGCGGGCCGTCGAGCTTTACGGTGCCGGTGATGGAACCGGCGGTGGCCGGATCGATGGGCGCGGAAGCTACCGCGGGAGCGGCGGTCTCTTCCTTGGCGGCCTCTTTATTGCCGCAAGCGGAGACAGAGAGTGCGAGTGCAACAACGAGTACTGCGTACAGAAAACGTGCTTTCATCTAAAAGTTCCTCCTATTGAACTTTGCAGAATTTCCGATCGCGGCCCGTTCATTTCCTGCGGACAGGCTCGCTCCGGGTTAAATACCCAAACTTTCTTTTTCGCGTCCCTCGCCGAAAGCGAGCGCGATGAGCTACTCACTTGTTACTTCGAGCCCGACTTGCCACTGCCCGGCGCACGGCGCTCGGTACTCGCAGACGACGAACGTCCCAACAGCATGCGCTGCTCTTCCGGAGTTATCGTAAACATATATCTTACCAGCAAATCGGCGTGATCCTTCGAATAGCCACGCAGCGACGGCGGCAGTGGCCCGGAGAAGACCCAGCGCCCTCCCTCCTGTTTGAAGAGGCCCGAAGGCATGGCCGTGCCCGGCGAAATGCGCGAGGGGTCGGTGAGCCAGCGGGCGGTCCAGGCGGGCTGCAAGCGGTCCGGCGCCAGCAGAAAGTTGGGCGCGGAGGCGTTGGCGTCGTGCGCAGGCTGGCCGGTGGCATGGCACTTGAGGCAAGGCGCCGCGGGATGGGTGAAGAGGTCGCGTGCCATGGAGCGCTCTTGCGCAGTCAAGGGCTCCAGCTTGGGCGGGAGATAGGGCTGGGCTTGCGAAGCGATGGCCTGGAAGAACTTGACGATTTTGCGGATTTCGCCGTCGGAAAAGCTGAAGGTGGGCATGCGGACAGTCAAGTAGGTGCGCACGCCGTTGCGGTTGAGGTCCGTTTTGCTCATGGCAGGATTTTCGAGGAAACGAGCGAGCCAGTTGGGATCCACGCGGGCGCCTTCGCTGAGCAGCGGCGGGGGGAGCTTGAATTTGTTTTCGCCCTGATAGATGGGGAGCCCTTGCAAGTTGGACACCTGCCCCACGGCAATCTGGTGGCAGCCCATGCAATTGTATTTGGTGACCAACCACCAGCCCTCTTGAATATCGCGCCGCTGGTCGCCCGGCTTGTAGAGATAGTCCTTGGGCACCTGGGGGTCCACGCTGCCCAGCAGGAACGTGGTCAGCGCTGTGACGTCTTCCTGCGTGACGTTGGGCTGCGGCATCTTCAACTGGGTGACGAAGCGGCCCTGGTCGAAGATGGCGCTGTTATTGAGCTTGCGCTCGAAGAAGCCTTTGTGGTCGTACCACTCCGCGTTCTTCTCGCCATCGCGGATATGGGGCTTTCCATCCGGCAGCATTCCGCGTTTGGCGTGCTCGGTGAGCAGCGAGAAATCCAAGCGCTCGATGGGCTTGCTGCCTTCGGTGGTCAGCTCGGTGCCGATGCGCCCTTCTTCTTCCAGCGTGGCGATGTCGTGGCAACCGGCGCAGCCGTAATTCTTGACCAGCACACGGCCTTGTTCGACGAGCTTGGGGTCGTCCATGAAATCCGTGGCGCGGTAAATTGCGTCGGCGTGTTTCTGGGTCATGAGGAACGAAGCAATGTCACGCGCTTCTTCCGCAGTGAGCCGCAAGTTGGGCATCACCGTCTGCTGTTGCACTTGCATTTCGTGCTTGCCGTCCGGCGAGCGGCTGTTTTCCAAATCGAATACGAACGGTTTGCCATGCTTGGCGTAATCCTCCGGGCCGATGTCCTTGCGAGAAATAGGGTCGTAGGGTCGCGTGCGCTCGCGGGGGTTGCGAATCCAGCGAACCAGATAGTCGTAGTTCACTTTTTCGCCGACGCGGCTCAGGTTAGCGGCAAACGTGGCGCCCATCTTTTTATTGCCTTCGCCGATGGAATGGCATGCCAGGCAGCCGCGCGATTCGAACAGCTCCTTGCCTTTGGCGGCATTGCCGGAAGCCTGCCGTGGCGGCGGCGGGCCGGGGACTGCCATCTGCCAAATGAAGGCGGAGATGGCGCGGGGCTCGCGGGGCTTGAATCGGAATTGCGGCATCTTCGTATCAGGACGGAAGGTGTGCGTGTTTTCGAGCCAGTAGTAGATCCACTCCTTGCGGAGCTTCATCTTCGCTTCTTTGAGCGACGGCCCGACTTTCTTTTCCTCGCGAAGCAAGGAGCGAGCGCGGACCATGAGCTGGTCCACTTGCGCATCCATGAAACTCGTCTGCACGCGCAAGTTTTCCGCTTGGGCGTAGAAATCCTGCGCGGCCTTGTTGTCCGGCGCCTGGTCACCCGCTTTGTTCAGCCGGGGAATTTCCAGCTCGGCATCTTTCTTCTGCTGCTCGAGCTGGCGGATTTTTTGTCGGGCGGAGAGTAATTGCTCTCCTTCGTTGTCGAAATTCTCATAGCGGTGGCAGCCGATGCAGCCCTTCTGGCGGAACAGCTCGCGGCCCTTGTTCAGTACGGGCGCATGATAGGTGTACATGTCCGCGGCATGGCAGGTCTGGCAGCCGGCCTCGGTGTTTTCCTTGTAGTAGAGCGGCCACAGCCAGAATTCGTGGCGGCCGTGACCCTTCACGACGCTATTCGTGGCGCGGCCATTTCCGCCATGGCACGGCGAGCAGCCAAATTTTTCTGGATCGTGGAGTTTGAGCAAATCCGCTTGCGGGTGACTGCTGAACGGGGCGTCTTTGCTCTTCTCCATCCCCAAAGACGTTTTCGTCAATTGCACCGAAGGCGGCACTAGCTTGGGGTCCATGCCCACGTGGCACGACTGGCAGCGGTCCACGAGGCCCGCCTTATCCACGTTAATTTGCCGCATGGCCACGAACATATTCCGCACGGCGGTTTGCAAGGTTTCAATCTGCTCCGCAGAAAGCCCTTCCAGTTTTTCCTGGATGAAAGCCGCCTGGGCCTTGGCCGCTTCGTCGGCTGTCTTGCGCGCATCGGCGCGCTTCAGGGTTAGCCCTGCCTTCTGCTCTTTCAGCGCATCGAATTCCGCGAGCAACTGGTCGTAGTTAAATGATTTCTTCTCGGTTTTGCCGTCGGCTGTTGGCAACTCGACTTCGAACGGCCCCTTCTTGGCTTGGTCGACGTCGTCCTGGCGGCTCTTCTTCGAAGATTCCGAGCCGGCGATTTCCACCTGGTAGATCAACGCCGTGACTTCTCCGCGCGCGGTGATGAAGGTCGGCGAAAGCGCGGCGATGCGCCGGTTGACGAAGGCGGTCGCCTCATCGATTTTCTTGACGTTCGGCGCCGCGGCATCTGCTGCGTCCTTGGCGGCCTTTGCCAACTTCTGGTATTCCGCCGAGGACACAATGGCGTCCGCGGCTGCCTTCTGCTTGGTCAGCTCTTTGTTCAGGAACTTGCCATACGCGGACGCGAATTCCTTCTGGTATCCGCGCCACGGGCGCAAGCTCACAAATTCCTGCCACAGTGCCCAGAACATCGACAGCACCAGGAGCAACGAAGCCACCAGCAGCGGCCCGCTATATGATTTCGCGACAATCGGATCGTCGTTTTGAATCTCAGGCAACCCAGGCCTCCAGAAACTCAGACACCTAAATGTTGAACCACGGCGTAACCAGAATGTATTTGATCCGGAAGAGCAACCGCGCCGCCATCTTCGCCGGCAAGCTCAGCATGAGGATTAACAAAGAGTGCAGCGTGATGATTTGCAGCAGCGTCATGCGCTGATAAATTTTCCGGCTGAACTCGGAAATCATGCATAGGCGGTGCATCAGGTAGCCGGAGACGACAAAGAACAGCCCAACTACTGTTGCGCCGAAGATCATGGCGACCCATTGGTTGCTAATGCCAACAATCTCGTGCAAGTTGCGGTTCACGGCGAAGTCCAGACGGTTGTGGTCCCACGTCTGCGTCGGCCAGAACCACATCCAGCCCGGCCCGCGAATGAATGTGCCAATCACAATCATCACGCACCACAACGCGAGGAAGCCGATGAGAAAAGCCCAGATGGAAAACTTGCGCTGCTTGTAAGTGTAGTAGCCGTTGCCCAGCGGATTCGCGTCGATGTAAGGGATAGCCATCAGGCCGACGATGATCAGCGTGGGCATGACCACGCCGGCGATCCAGGGGTCAAAGTAAACGAGCATTTCCTGCAAGCCGAGGAAGTACCACGGGGCCTTGGAGGGGTTCATGGTGAGATTGGGATTGGCAGGCGCCTCCAGCGGCGCATTCAAGGTGATGGACCAGACCATCAGCAGCAAGGTGAGAATCACGGCGGCGAGGAATTCAATGCGCATCAGGTACGGCCAGACGTGCAGCTCGCGCTCCCAACCGGTTTTGAATGGGTAGGGCTTGCGGTGGTGCGTCTTGGCTAGCGCAGGGTCGGCTTCAAGCTGCGCGATCAAACGGTCGTGCTTGGCGGCTTCGCGGAAACCGTACCAGGTGTAAAACGGCACGAGAAAAAGCAACGCAACGATGGGAACGTTGTCGGGCACGGAAACGATTTGCCAGAGCTGGTGCCAATCACCCCACATCAGAGCACCTCGAAAATCGAAAAACGAATACCGAAAAACGCCGGCCGCTGCGCGGTTGAGAGACGAAGGTCATCAGAGTTTACTTGGTTCCGCTGGGTCGCAAAATCACCGGGCGCGGCCCTTTCTTTTCTTCCTTCATCTCCGAGGCAAGCATGACCGGCGACGGGCCGGAAATGCCGCCGTCCTTGCGGACACGCCAGAAATGCACGCCCATGAACACGGACGCAATCAGCGGAATGGCGATGCAATGCCAAATGTACGCGCGCAAGAGCGCGTTAGCATCCACGATAGAGCCGCCAAGCAGCGCGAAGCGGACGTCGTTGAACGCGGTCATGCCCAGTTGCGCGCCGAAGGGTCCTTCGTGGCCGAGCAGCGGGGTGGCGCGCGCCATGTTGGTGCCCACGGTGACCGCCCAGAAGCCGAGCTGATCGTCCGGCAGCAAGTAGCCGGTAAACGAAAGCAGCATGGTCAGCACCATCAGGATGACGCCGACGCACCAGTTGAATTCGCGCGGCCGCTTGTAGGAGCCGGTGAGAAACACGCGCATCATGTGCAGCCACACCGCGATGATCATCAAGTGCGCGCCCCAACGGTGCATGTTGCGCAGCAACTGGCCGAAGGGCACGTCGTGGTGCAAGTAGAGAATGTCGCGGTAGGCCTGGCCCTTGGTGGGGTGATAGTAAAACATCAGCAGCACGCCGGTGATGGTGAGCACAAGAAACAAGTAAAAGCTCATGCCGCCCATGCCCCAGGTGTAGCTGTAGCGAACGGCGTCGCGGTTAATCTTGGCCGGGTGCAGGTGGAAAAAAACGTTGGTGAGCACGCTGAGCGCGCGGCTGCGTGGTGTTTCGTCGCGCTTCACACGGAAAATCGAGCGGAACAGCTGCGTCTTCTCGGGCTGTTTCAGCGCCTCGAGCTCTTCCTTGCCCTTCTCGACGAGGACGCCCTTTAGCCCGGCGATGTCCTGCTTGACCGTTTCCTTGACCGTGTCGAGCAGGCCTGCGCGCTTCCCTGCTCCGTCACCGTTCTCTTCCGGCATTCCATGCCCCCCAATTCAAGGAAAAACTGTTCTAGACGACCAGGTACGCGCGCGCGTCGTCAAACTCAGCGCGCCCGGTGGTTGGGTCCTGCACAAACAGCTTCCCGGTGTCCACAATGATCTGGCCCGTGGCGTCGATGCTGACCTGCGCGCGATCCATGGGACGCGGCGCGGGGCCTTCGAAATTGACGCCTTCGCTGTCGTAGCCGCTGCCGTGGCACGGACACTTGAACTTGTTTTCGCTCTGCTTCCAGTCCGGCGTGCAGCCCAGGTGCGTGCAACGGGCGTAGATCACAAACAGGCGTCCGGGATCGCGCACCACCCAGACACGGTAGTCCTTCTGAAATTTGGTGTCCACGCCGATGTTGAAATCGGAGGGATAGCCGACCGAAAAAACCGTGCTGGGCTCAAACAGAGCGCGAGGAAAAAAGAAACGGAGGAACATGAGCAAGTTCACGCCCAGATAGCCCCAGATGCAGGCCCAGATCAGGCGCCGTCGAGCGATGCTGACGTCGGCTGCGGGTGCTTCGGTGGCGGGTTTGGCTTCCGATTTTTTCGGAGCCGCGGCTGCTGTTGCAGGCACGGCTTTGGTCTCAATGGGTTTACTGTCGCTCGCTTCAGCCATAGGTTCGCTTGTAGGGCGTTCGCAACCACAATATGAATGTTCGGAACAGGCCTGGAAAGAAATACTTTTATACGCTGGCCCGCCAAAAGTGTCAAGCCGACTTAGAATCATTCTAAACGCATTGCGGAGGATTCACTCCGCTTATCGCGGCACGCCGCAGGCGCCCAACACGAGCTCCGCCAGCGCGGAGATGAAGAGCGGAGAGTCGTTCAAGGAAGGCACCATCTCAAACTGCTCGATGCCCAAGCGCTTGGCCTCTTCCCGTGCCTCGATGTTGATTTCGTGCAGCGTTTCAATGTGCTCGGTGACGAAGGCCACCGGGCAAACCAGCAAATGGCGCTGCCCGCTCGTGGCGCAGCTCTTCAGTGTGTCCAGAAGCGACGGCTCCAGCCATCGCTGGCGCCCCACTCTGCTCTGATAACAGAGGATGTGCCGGTTGGCCCACTTCCCTTTCGCCATCACCAGGCGCACGGTCTCTTCCACGTGCTTCTGGTAAGGGTCGCCGCGCTCGATGAAGCTGATTGGCAGACCGTGCGCGCTGAAAAGCAGCGTCGCTTTGTCTGGCGCGTCGGAATGCGTCAAGGTGAGGGAGATTCTTTCCGCTAGCGCGGCGATGTACTGCGGGTGGTTGTAGAAGTGCTCCACCAGGCGCACCGGGCGGCCGTCCGAGCGAAAGCAGCGCTTCCATTCGTTCAGGCTGCTGCCGGTGGTGGCAAAAGAGTATTGCGGGTAGAGCGGCAGCAATACCAGTTCGTCATAAGCGAAATCATCTAGCTGTGCAATGGCCTCGTTCGTGAAGGGGTGCCAGTAGCGCATGGCGATGACTACGCGAGCGTCGGCGTGCGGCGCGAGAGCGCATTCCAGCGCCCGCGCCTGCCGCTCCGTAAGCAGGCCAATGGGAGAGCGCCCGCCAATTTCTTCGTAGGCGTGGCGCACATGATCCACGCGCCGCCACACAATGAAGCGCGCCAGCGGCTTGCGCAGCAGCCCGCCTAGAGGCAGTTGAATAATGTCGGGATCGCAAAACAAATTGTAGAGGAATGGGCTAACGGCCTCGAGCGAGTCGGGCCCGCCAAGCTGAAAGAAGACCACGGCGATTTTCTTCCTGGAGGTCATGTACGGGCGACCATCCGGTCGCCCCTACCATCCTGGCGCGGGGTCATGGCTTGGGCAACTGCTTCAGCCGTTCGATTTCTTGCTGCAGTTTTGTGACGCGCGCGCCGACGGTGAGGTGGTACACAAAAAGGATTCCCCACACGAGGATGTACGCCGCAAACAGGCTCTCGAAGTTTTTCATCTCGCCCTCTCTTCGGCCGCATGGGCCAGTTCTTCCGCGTCATGCCGCATCTTTTCGAGCGCATAGCGCTGCCGCACCATCAGTATCATCACGCCTAGCAGTGCCACCCAGCAGGTCAGCAGCACCCAACGCATCGTGGGATCGAGCGAACCGCCGCCGCCGATCACCGGCTGGGGATGCTGCGTGCGCCACAGCCAGATGGAAAAATAAACCAGCGGCACATCCAGAAACGCGAAGATGCCGAACACCGCGCAGATGCGCGCGCGCTTCTCCGAGTCTGGCAGCAGCGTGCGCAGCAGCAGGTAGCTGACGTACATCAGCCACAGCACAAACGTGGACGTGAGCCGCGCGTCCCACGTCCACCAGATGCCCCACACCGGCTTGGCCCAGATGGGGCCGGTGACCAGCACAATCGTGCAAAACGCCAGGCCCACCTCCGCCGCGGACACGCCGATCCAGTCCCACTTCAAATCGCGCCGCGTCAGGTAGGCGATGTTGCAGAGGAATACGATGAAGAATGCAGTGAACGCCGTCCACGCGCTGGGCACGTGAAAATAGAAAATCCGCTGGATCTCGTGCATGGTGCGCTCTTCCGGCGCGATGTACAGCGCCGCGTACCCTGCGATTCCCATCAGCGCTGCTACGACCAGCGTGGCCGCCCAGTTTGTCTTGCCGGCTGAAGTCATTTCATTCCTCGAGCAAAGTGTCGCACAGCAGGTAGCTTCCCGCCAAAAAGATGACATCAAAAGCAATCAAGACATTGAGCCAGTGTATGCGCAGCTCGGCGGGGTCCGCCAGCAGGCCGGCGGTGCACTCCACGCTGGCAATCAGCACCGGCGTGAGCACCGGCAGCAGTAGCAACGGCAGCAGCAACTCGCGCATGCGGGCCTGCGCGGAAATGGCGCTGAACGCCGTCCCTGTCACCGCCATGCCCAGCGTGCCCAGAAGCAGCACCAGCACCATGCGCCCCAATACAGGAAGCAGATCTACGTTGTACAGCACCGCGAAGATGGGCAAGAGCAGCAACTCTGTCAGAAGCAGAAACGTCAGGTTGGCCAAAATTTTACCGAGCAGAATGGCGAACGGCTCCACGGGCGCGAGACGCAGGGCGTAGAGCGTGTCGTTGGTCTGCTCTCGCGCGAACGACGGATTCAGCATCAGCGAGCCGGCAAACAAGAACGCTATCCACAGCAGGCCGGGGCCTATCTTACGGGATTCCTCGGACGTGGGATCGAAACTGAAGCTGAACAGCACGATGACCATCAACACGAACACTAGCGTGGTGGTAAGCAGTTCGCGGCTGCGAAATTCCAGCCGCAGCTCTTTTGCCAGCACGATGGCCGCCGCACGCGCGATGCTCATCGCCGCTCTCCCGTCACGCCGGCACTCGCCAGAAGCGCGCGCGTGTCGCCACCGGGGCCGGTATCCTGCACGAGCGCCCCGCGGTCGAGCAGCAGCGCGCGGGTAGCCAGCGACATCGCCTCACTCTGCCCATGCGTGCTCATCAGCACGGTGCAACCGGAAGCGCGCAGCGATTCGAGCGTGGATGCCAGCCAGTCCAGCCCCTGCCGGTCGAGACCCGTAGCCGGCTCGTCGAGCAGCAGCAAGCCCGGCGCGTGCAGCAACGCGCGCGCGAGGGAGAGCCGTTGCCGCATGCCGCGGGAGAATGTCCGCACCAAACTGTCCCGCCGGTGCGCGAGGCCGCAGTTGTCCAGCGCCCTCGCGATGCGTTCGTTAATTTCGCTGAGGTCGTAAAGTTGAGCGAAGAAGCGCAAGTTTTCTTCTGCGGTCAATTCGTCGTAGAGCAGCGTGCTATGCGCCACGACGCCGATGCGCGCTTTGGCACGCTCTACGGGATCATCCGGCAGGCCGTGGAATTTTACCTGGCCGCGGTTGGGACGCAGCAGCAGCGCAGCCAGCCGAAGCAGAGTTGTTTTCCCCGAGCCGTTAGCGCCGAGCAGCAGGACAAATTCGCCCGCGCCGACGGAGAGGTTCATCCGTCGCAGCGCGACCAGCGCGCCGTAACGCTTTTCCACTTCGTGGAACTCGAGGCCGAGTCCAGCGTGGTTGGTTAAGGAATTCAAGGTTTGCCGGTTGCGCCGATCAGCCGAGCAGTTCGCGCAATTTCTGTTGTGTACTCGCCAGCTCGCGCGCGTATTCGTCCTCGGAGATTGTGCCAGCCTGCCGCCGCAATTCAAGCCGGAAAAGCGTGTCCTTGATGGCTTCCAGGTTCTGCGTCGCCGAGCGGCTGGCGGATTCCATCACCTGCGCGACGACGGCGTCGGCCTCGGAAGCCTTTGCGGGCGAACTCTTCGGTGCCGCGGCTTTAGCAACCGTGGCGGCGGGCACGGCGTGCGGGATGGGACGCCGCCAAAGAAAAATCGCGCCCAGCGCAAGAAGTGCCGCGAAACCTCCCAGCAGGACCCATTTCAAATGATCCAGGCGTCCCGGAAGCGTAGCGATCTCCGCCCCAGGTTGCGGTGCCCCAGCCTCGGAGGGCATCGAGGGTTGCGCAGGCTGCTCGCTGGGCGGCGGCGCCGTGCCGGAGATGGAAAACTCAAACGGCGTGTTCGCCGGCACGGTGTCGCGTGAAAAGAGATTGAACCCCTGCTCGGTTCCTGATGGCGTGAAGCCTGCGCCCTTGATCGTCATCGTCGGCGGAACAATCAGAACTACGCGCTGCGCTGCGTACGGCGAGGTCAAGCGGATGGTCGCCTCGTTTTTCGCGTAGGGAAACTGGTAAGAGACGCGCACGTTGTTTTCGCCGGGCCGCATGGGATAGGCAATGGCGAAGCGGCCTTTGCCTTTGTCGATCGTTCCCTGCACAAGTGGCATTCCCGACGGCCCCGCGGCGGACACCTGCCCCAACTCTCCGCCCGCGGGCAGATCAAACAAAAATGATCCGTCTTCCTTGAACACGGCCACCGGCGGCTTGGACTCGTTATGCACCGAAAACTCTTCGCCCATCAGCAGCACCGCGCCATTGGGCTGCAGCACAATGATGCGCTGGAAAACGTGCACTGCGTCGAAGCTGGGAGTGGACTCAAACACCTGAATGTCCGCGGTGGCCTGCCCCGGCGGCACGTTTTGGTGGTAGTTCACGCCGCGGTACTGCACGCGCACCAGCACGGGCGCCTGTCCGATGGCCGGATGGTCCATCGTGTAGCGACCCTGCGCGTCGGAGCGGAAAGTCCCCGCCGACTGCATGCCGCCCTGCAGTTGAATTAGGATGACGTCCTGGTTGGGCACCACCGCGCCCGTAGTGCCGTTGCGCACCGTTCCGGAGAGAGTCCCCGCCACGGCAGGCAGTGCGCCGGCGAAAAGAAGAAACAGAATTGCAAGGAGTCGAAAGGTCCGAGAATTCATGAAGTGGACTTGTCCCGAACGGCGTGGGCGCCTGCGGATGCAACCTCGCGGCGTTGTGGCCGGGCCACGCCGCCGGTCACGGTTTCAATTTCCGCCAGCACCAGTGCGGTTTCTTTTTCGAGCGCGGCACGCATTTCGTTGTAATCCGCCTCGGAAAATTTCCCCGCGCGGTGCTCGAACTTGAGGTCGCGCAAATTTTCGTAGATGGTATCGCGCCGTTCGAGCAGGTGATCCAATTGCGAGCGGTGCGGCGCAGAATCACTGGCGTCCGGCTCGATATAGAAAATAAAAAGCAAGGTGGCGGCGACCAGGGCAAAGCACGCAATGAGAATTCCCGGCTCCATGTCAGTCCTTCCCTGCCCGGGGTCCCGGATTGTCCAGCTCTTCTTCGAATTCCATTTCGCGGCGCGCCCGCGCGAGCATCTCCGGAGAAATTTCTGAATCCGCGCCGGGGATTCCCGCAATCGACGGCGTCAGATGTCTCCAGCGCAGCAACACAGCGCGCATGATGAGGAAGCCGACCACGAGGATAAAAAACGGCATGATCCACGCCACCAGGCCGAAATTTTTCGCGGGTGGCTGCGCGAGCACTTTTTCGCCGTACTGCTGCACGAATGACTGGATCAACAGATCGTCCGACTCGCCGCGCGCGATGCGTTCGTCAAGTTCCTTGAGCATCGCCGTGGAGACGGAGCAGCCGACGTGGTTGCACTCCACGAGAATCTGGTTGCAGCCGCACATGCACATCAGCCGCTTGCCGATCTTCTTGGCCTTATCGCTCTGGCCGGGAATCTGCGCCCCGCCGGGCACAGAAAACAACGCCAGCGCCGCGCCGAGCAGCACGGCATAGCACCAGCCCGCGCGCTTAATCTGCCGCGCCATGGGATCCTCCCCGGCTCAGGACGGCCTGTGCCGCGGTTCCGGCGGGCGCCGCTTGCACCGCATCGGCCGCACCCTTGAGAGCGAGCACCGGCAAGCGGTTGGGCATCAGGGCCAGGCCCGTGCCCAGCACGACGATCAATCCGCCCAGCCAGATCCATTTCACCAGCGGGTTCACGTAGGCGTGAATGATGGGCTGATTGTTTTCCGGGCTGCGGCCGGCGTAGACCACGTACAGGTCTTCCTTCAGCGTGGAATAAATCGCCACCATCGTGCCGGACATTTCGTTGGACGGGAAAAAGCGCTTTTCCGGAAAGAGGGTGATGAGCGGCTGGCCGTTTTTCAGAACTTCGATAGTGGCGCGCTCCGCGGTGTAGTTCTTGGCAGGGCGCTCGGTGAAGGTCTGCAGGTTCATGGTGTACGCGCCAATATCCATGCGCGACCCTGGGCCCATTTCCATCTGCTTGTCCTGGTTGAACGCGGTGCCGGAGATCCCGATGAAGATGAGAACCATTCCGAAGTGCACCACGTAGCCGCCGTAGCGACGCGTGTTGCGCATGGTCAATTGCCCAACCGCCGAAAAAATGTTCATGCCGCTGCGCGCGGAAATCACCATTGCACCGCGGAGGAATTCACCAAAGATGGTCAGAATCACGAACACGGAAAGAATCAGGCAAAGCAGCGCGTAGAAATCCTTGAAGCCCAGCGGCCAGGCGATGGCGCCCGCCACCAGGCCGCCGGCCAGCGGCCAGCCGAAGTTTCGCTTCAAGCTGTCCACAGACGTGCGCCGCCACGCTAGCAGCGGCCCCACACCGGTCAGAAACAGCAGAAACAGCCCAATGGGGATGTTCACTTTGTTGAAGAACGGCGGCCCCACGCTGATTTTGGTGCCTTGCACCCATTCGGAAATTACCGGGAAGAGCGTCCCCCACAACACCGCGAAGCACGCCGCCAGCAGGATGAGATTGTTGAACAGAAAGCTGGACTCGCGCGACACCATGGAGTCCAGTTGGTTGTCGCTTTTCAGGTAGTCGCGGTTTTTGAAAAACGCCCAGATGCAAACGGTCAGAACCACCAGCATGAATCCGACAAACCATGGCCCGATCGACGACTGTGCGAAGGCGTGCACCGAGCTCACAATTCCGCTGCGCGTCAAAAACGTTCCCAGGATGCACAACAGAAATGTGCTGAACACCAGCCAGACGTTCCACACCTTCAGCATGCCGCGTTTTTCCTGCATCATCACCGAGTGCAGAAAGGCCGTGCCCGTCAGCCACGGCATTAACGAGGCGTTTTCCACTGGGTCCCACGCCCAGTAACCGCCCCAGCCGAGCACGGCGTAGGCCCAGTGGGCGCCCATCAGCACGCCGGCGCTCTGGAAGCACCACGCGATCATCGTCCACTTGCGCGTGATGTGAATCCACTTTTCGCCGGGATAGCGGCCCAGCAGCGCGGCCAAGGCGAACGCAAACGGCACGGCGAATCCCACGTAGCCCATGTACAGCGTCGGCGGGTGCGCTACCATTTCCGGATATTGCAGCAGCGGGTTCAGTCCGCGGCCGTCGGGCATCGCCACCAGGCGCATCACGCCATCGCCGCCGGCTGAGGCCAGCACCTGAAATGGGCTGACCACAAAAACGTTGAGGATCAGGAAAAATGTCTGCACGCCGGCGAGAATCACGCCCACGTAGGGCATCAACTCCGGGTGCTTGCCGCGGTTCGTGAGCAGCACGAAGAAGGTGTAGCCGGCCAGCAGAAAGCTCCAGAAGAGCAGCGAGCCTTCCTGTCCCGACCATAGCGCGGCAATCTTGAAAAAAGATTCCAGGTCGCGGTTGCTATGACCGGCGACGTAAGAGACGGAAAAATCATCGGCGAGGAAAAGATAGAACAGGCTCAACGTGCCGATCATCACCAGAAGACAGACGGCAATGCCGGCGTGGCGCGCGCTTTTCTGAATTAACGGATTGCGAGTGCGGATGGCGATGATGCCCGCCACGATCGCGTACAGCGCGCAGGCAAACGCCAGCAGAAGTGCAAATGATCCGAAGAGGTCCAATGGTTCTCCGTAATTCGCCTAGCTTTTTCCGGAAGCTGGCGGCGCAGGCCGCTGCTCGGGGCTGGCGTCACCGGGCTTCTTTTGTCCGGGAACCGCTTCATACTTCGACGCGCACTTGGCCTGGACCTGCTCCGCCACAAAGTGCCCGTCTGGCATTTTCTTCCCTTCGACCAGGGCTTGCGCGCCGTCCATGAATGTGTCGGGCAATGGGTCGCGGCCCACGTAGCTCACGTTCAGCTTGTGCCCTTCCTGCTCGATGACGAAATCCACGCGGCCCGGCAGGCGCTTGATGGAGCCGGCCTGAATGTCGCCGCCCACGCGGATGCGATGCCGCGCCGCGGAGCCATCCAGCGTGCTGAGTTCCTGGACGGTGTGGTAGTACGTTTTGCTTTCGCTGACGCCCACCCAGCCCAGCCAGCCCAGCGTAGCGAGAATGAGCCCCGAGGCCATGGCAAATTTTCCCGGTTTATTCACAAAGTCCCCCGCCCAATGCTATTCGGATAACACCGAAGTTTAACACAAATGCAAATCGAATTCGCCCTGGAGTGTGGTGGGTGCAATCCCTGAGCTTACGGCTGAAATCGGTTCCGGTGGCACCCGCTATAGCGGACGCCACCGGACCGGGAATCCCCGACAATAATGGCGAAGTCGAGGGCTAGATGTTCTCCTTCTTATGGCAGTCCATGCACTTCACCGGCGCCTTCTTGCCCTTGGCGTTTTCCGCCTTGTGGCAATCAATGCAGTTCCCGGCCGTGGCCGTAGCGGTCTTATGGAACGCTGCGACGGTATTGGTCTTCATCGGCGGGGTGGCTGCCTTGGTATGGCATTCGGTGCAGGCTTGCTGCGGCTGGGTGTTTGCTTTCTCCGGTTTGGACGCGTGGTGGCAGACCTCGCACTTGTTCTCCGCGCGTTCGGTGTGCAGTTTGTGTTCAAACTTCACGCCGCCCATAGGAGCGCCCTTCAGGATGATCGTGTCCTTCGCTTTGGCCTGGCCGTAGGCCGGCGCGGATAGGCTCAACATCAAGCCCAGGCCGCACAGGATGGCCAGAACGGCGAGCAGACTTTTCTTGCTCATCGAACCTCCACTCGAGTGTGATGCAGGTCCATCTACATCGGATAGCCGGGCCTGCCCGCGGCTCAGGAGAGCTCCGGCAACCGAAAGGAGGGTGAGCAACACGTACAGCGCACACCCTCCCTCACCGCTATCATGGGCAAGTCAGAAGCCAAATTCAACTATTTGAAGTTACAGCGGTTAGGGAAATCTGGAGTGCCCAATCTGGGAAGATTTGATGCCTGTAGCGAGATTTTACTCACTCAGTCCCGGCCTGCCATCCAAGGATGCTGACTTTCGATCTCTGTTCTGACCAGCGCGGAATTACGCTTGCGCGCCGGGATTGTCGGGACGAGGAGAGTGCACCGGCACCCCGCGATTGAGCAAAAGGCTCTCTCGGCCTAACGGAAACGCCAAACGAGTCCGACAGATGGGGTGAAGGTAAAAGTTTTACCAGGCACGTCGAATGTCGGAGAGTCGATGAAGAAAGTGCGCTGTGGTGCGCCGGTGATGGTCATCCTTTGCTCCAGCCGGATCGAGAAGTGCTTGTTCAACCGCAGATCGAGACCGGCCCCAAGAGTTCCTGACGGGTGCGCCTCTTTCCTGAACGTCAAACTGAACACGGTCACACCCATCCCACCAAGAATATAGACCTGCGATTTTTCTTTGTGGGATAAAACGCGCACATAGCTGGCATGGACGGAATCGGTACGCATCCACGTTACGGAAATCACGGGCGCGGGTATGGTCGATGTTGAGAGAGAGTTCGTGAGCCTGCCAGATGCGTACGAGTAATTAACTTCCACCTTGTTGCGCGAGGAGAGGGCTACTCGCAGCCCGGCGCTCGTGCGCGCCGACGTGGCGAAGCTCTTCCTTAAAGAGAAGGAAAAGGTGGTATTAGTGCCAGTGAAGAATTCAACTTTGCTTCCCTTCGTGTCTGTGTAAAGTGCCGCGCCACCCTGGACAAAAACCTCCAAGCGCGGCTCCTTTGCGGGCGCCGTTTGGCAGAGCCCCGGTTGCGGGCAAATGAGAATAAGGGTCGCTGCAGCGAGTGCCCAAAGCATCTGTTTCAGGGGGAACTCCTAGGCGGGCGCGGCGGCGAAACTGGTCTGAACTTACTGTCCAACAAAAGATATGGCAAGAGGATTATTCAAACATCATAAAACACTATGGATAAATACCCCGGAATGTGGGCCGCTTTACCTATTCTTTTAATTTCGATTTCAAGCACCAAAGCAGCTCCGGCGCCATTCCGGTGATCACCATCCCCGGCATCACCAAAAACTTGCAGCTCAACATTTCGTGCGGCTTGTCATCGTCCGGGAGAATGCACGTGACCCGGCAATACTGGCATTCCTGATTCCAGCAGAACCGCCCATAGGGAATCGTCTCTGGGCTGATGAACTGAAAACAGCGCAGGACGGAATTCTTCTCCGGCACCTGGAACTTCTTGCCCTGGACAGTGATTTCCACCAGGCGCTCATAATGGCGGTAGATGTCGGACATGAGCTTGGCTTTTCCGGTGAGGCTGAGAGGTCACCGGACAAGCCACAAGGCTAGAACAGGCGGCGCAGAGGAGCAATCACTGTGCGCCGCGGCTGGTCGTAAGAGGTACGCCCTAGGCCGTCTGCGCCAGCGCGCGGTACTCCCGCTCGGACTGTTCCGGCAGAAGCACCCAGAGCGTATAGACGCCCAGCGCCGTGCCCACCGGCGGCAACAGCAACGCAAGAAATCCGAGCACAAGCGCAAATATGCGGGCCCACGGCTGATAATCCAACAGGCCCCAGCCCGCCACCAAAGCAAGAATCGCCTTCAGCATGAAGAACGATGCCACCAGGGTCAACAGCCCGCCCACAAAGCGTTCAGGCATGGGAGGTATCGGCATGTGGAGCACCACGAAGCGCCCCACTGTGTAAAGTGCTGCGGCCGCGACCAGCCGCAGCGCGCCCAGCGCTATCCACAGGATCCCCAGCAGGCGCACATGCCGGTTCACTCGCCCGTCACTCGGTCGCATCAGCACCGGTTCGAAGGAGCGTCCGCACCCTGCGCAAAAGCGGGACTCGGCCACGATTTGGGCCCCACAGCGTTCGCAATACATAAGCCCTCCGTGTGGAGACTTCCCTGCTGCTTTAGGATACGGACGCGCGGGGAGATTTGTTTCGTGACGAGCTTCAGGAAATGGAGAGATTTCCCATGCGGCGGAATTTTTCGTAACGCGTGCGCAGCAGGGTTTCAGTGGGCAGGGGCATCAGCGTTTCGAGCATGCGCGCCAGTACGGGTTCCAACAGCCGCGCCGCGCCTTCCGGGTCGTGGTGCGCGCCTCCTTCGGGCTCCGGAACAATCTCGTCCACGATGCCCATGTTGAGCAGGTCGTGCGCGGTGATGCGCAGGGCGTTGGCGGCGTCCTCGGCGCGCGCCGCGTCGCGCCACATGATCGAAGCGCAGCCCTCCGGGGAAATCACCGAGTAGATGGAATTCTCCAGCATGTTGACGCGGTCGCCCACGGCGATGGCCAGCGCGCCGCCGGATCCGCCTTCTCCGGTAATCGTGACGATGATGGGCACCGGCAGCCGCGCCATCTCGCGCAAGTTTCGCGCGATGGCTTCGGCCTGCCCGCGCTCTTCCGCGTCCATGCCGGGATAGGCGCCGGGCGTGTCCACAAACGTAAAAATGGGCCGGCGGAATTTCGCGGCGAGTTGCATCACGCGCAGGGCTTTGCGATAACCTTCCGGCTTGGGCATGCCGAAGTTGCGGATCACTTTCTGTTTGGTATCGCGACCCTTCTGGTGCCCGACCACCGCGCAGGGTTGCCCGTGGAATCGCGCCAGCCCCGCCACAATCGCTGGATCGTCGGCAAAGCCGCGGTCGCCGTGAATCTCATTCCACTCTTCGAACAGCATGTTGACGTACTCGAGGGTGTACGGCCGGTGCGCGTGCCGTGCCAACTGCGTGCGTTGCCACGCGCCGAGGTGCTGGTAGAACTCCCGCTTCAGCTCCTCGACTTCGCGATGCAGCCGCTCCACCTCGTCCTCCGAGCCTTTGGTGGCCAGGCGGCGCAATTCCGCGACGTCCTGCTCGAGGCGGTCAATCTGCCGTTTTTTGCGGATGGGGTCCATTCGTAGCGCCTATCTTAGCGCAGGACCTCCACGGCGTCAGCGCCGCAGAGTTCCTGAATTTCCAAAACCAAATCCTTGTCCGGACGCACACGGCGATCGGTCTCCATCTCCGCCACCGCGCCGTCCGGCTGCATCAGCTCGAAAGCCACGCGGCACGGCCCCGGCCGGCGATCGAAAATCTCTTCCAGGCGGTCGAGGATGCCTTCATCGACATTCGTCAGGTCCACGCGCACCCGCAGCAGCTTGGCTGCCGGCTCGGTGACATCTTCCAGCGGCCGCGCGTCGGACAAAATCACGCGTGTGCCCGCATCTTCCACGCTGATGCGCCCCTTGATGAGCAACCGCGCATGCGACTTCAATAAGTGCTCCAGCCGCGCAAACGCTTCCGGGAAAGCGAGCACTTCCGCGTTGCCGGTCATGTCCTGCAGCGAAAGAATCGTCCAGCGCGCGCCTTTCTTCGACCGCATGGGCCGCAGGCCCACTACAATGCCCGCCACCATCGCGTCCGAGTTGTTGCTCCTCCCTTCCAGCCCGGCCAACTCCGTCACATTCAATTCCTTCAGCCGCCCGGCGTGCTTGGCCAGCGGGTGGCCCGATATGTAAAACCCGAGAGTGGCAAACTCCGCCGCCAGCAGCTCGTCCTCCGGCCATTCTTCCACGTCCGGCAGCGACTCGGAAAATGGCTGCGCCGGCGCCGGGCCGCTGCCGAACAGACCGTGCTGACCGCTCGTGGCCTGGCGTTGCGTGCGCTGGCCGCGCTCCATGGCGCGGTCGATCACCGCGCTCAACTGCGCGCGGCGCGCTCCCAGCGAATCCATGGCCCCGGACTTGATCAAGCTTTCCACCACGCGGCGGTTCACCAGGCGTGAATCGATCTCTTCGCAGAACTGGAACAGCGAGGTGAAGCGTCCGAGTCGCGTGCGCGCTTCCAGGATGCCCTTGACGGTGTTTTCCCCGACGTTTTTGATGGCGCTCAAGCCGAAGCGGATTTGTTCGCCACTGGGCGTGAAGTGCATGAGGCTGGAATTCACATCCGGCGGCAGCACGGTGATGCCCGCGCTGCGCGCTTCGTTGATGTACTTCACCACTTTGTCCATGTTGCCCGTTTCCGAGGTCAGCATGGCAGCCACGAATTCCACCGGGTAATGCGTCTTCAGGTACGCCGCCTGGTAGGCGAGCAGCGCGTACGCGCAGGAATGCGATTTGTTGAAGCCGTATCCCGCGAACTCTTCCATGAGGTCGAAAATCTTTTCTGCCTTCTTGTCGGGGATTTTGTTGGCGCGGCAGCCGGCCATGAATTTGTCCCGCTGCTTGGCCATTTCCTCTTTCTTTTTCTTGCCCATCGCGCGGCGCAGGATGTCCGCTTCGCCCAGCGAGTAGCCCGCCAGCCGGTTGGCAATCTGCATCACTTGTTCCTGATACAGAATGACGCCGTAGGTTTCTTCAAGAATTTCCTTCAACTGTGGAAGCTCGTAGGTAACTCGCCGCTCGCCTTGCTTGCGCTTGATAAAGTCGTCGATCATTCCGCCCTGAATGGGACCCGGGCGGTAGAGCGCGTTCAGCGCCGTCAAATCTTCGAGCCGCGACGGCTGGTAGCGCCGAAGAATGTCGCGCATGCCGTGCGACTCAAACTGGAAAATGCCGCTGGTTTCCCCGCGCCCGAAAAGCTGGTAGGTCTTCTCGTTGTCCAGGGGCAAAGTGTCCAGGTCGATCTTCTGTCCGCGGTTCTGCTCCACCAGTTTCACCGTGTCGTGCAGCACAGTGAGCGTGGTCAGGCCCAGGAAATCCATCTTCAGCAGCCCGATGCGCTCCAGCGCATTCATGTCGTACTGCGTGGTGATTTCCTCCCGGTTGGTGCGGTAGAGCGGCACAACTTCCGTCAGCGGTTGCGGAGAGATCACCACTCCCGCGGCGTGCGTCGAGGCGTGTCGCGCAAAGCCTTCCAAGCGCTTGGCTACATCCATCAGTTCCTTGAAGCGCTCGTCCTTTTCGATGGCGGCGCGCAATTGCGGCGCTTTCTTCAGCGCGTCTTCCAGCTCAATGTTGATTTCCGCCGGCACCATCTTGGCCAGCCGGTCCACTTCCCCGAACGGCAAATCCATGGCGCGGCCCACGTCCTTGATAGCCGCTTTCGCCGCCATCGTCCCGAAGGTGATAATTTGCGCGACGTTTTCCCGCCCGTACTTTTGGGTAACGTATTCGATCACTTCGCCGCGCCGCCGCATGCAGAAATCGATGTCGATGTCCGGCAGCGAAATGCGCTCGGGATTCAGGAAGCGCTCGAACAGCAGGTCGTACTGCAGCGGGTCCACGTCAGTGATTTGCAGGGCGTAACTCACCAGGCTGCCCGCTGCCGACCCCCGGCCCGGGCCTACGGGAACTCCCTGCGCCCGCGCGTAGTGAATGAAGTCCGAAACAATCAGGAAGTAGCCCGCGAAGCGCATCCTCTTGATCATTTCGATTTCAAATTTGAGCCGCGTCTCGTACTCCGCCAGCGGGTGACGCAGGCGTCCCTGCTTTTGCCGTTGCTCCAGCGCGGGCAGGCGCGCGACAAACCCATCGCGCGCCATTTTTTCGAAGTACGTGTCGGTGGTCCATCCTTCCGGCACCTTGAATTCCGGGAAGGGATTGGCCACGCGCTCGATCTTCATTTTGCAACGCTCGGCAATGGCCACTGTGCGCTCCAGCGCGTCGGGCACATCCGCGAACACCTTGGCCATTTCCGCCGCCGTCTTGAAATAAAACTGGTCGGTGGCAAATTTCATGCGGTTGGTGTCGGACATGGTCTTGCCCGTCTGGATGCACAGCAGGACTTCGTGCGCGCGCGCGTCTTCGCGGGTCAGATAGTGGCAGTCGTTGGTCACCACCAGGGGAATGCCCGACTCGCGCGAAAGCCGCACCATCTCGCGGTTCACGCGTTTTTCCACTTCGATGCCCTGGTCCTGGAGTTCCAGGAAAAAATTGTTTTTGCCGAAAATGTCCTGCAGCCGGTGGGCATTGACGCGCGCTTTCTCGTACTCTTCGGCGAGCAGCGCATCGGAAACGGAGCCGCGCAGGCACGCGGAAAGCGCGATCAATCCGCTGCTGTGCTGCGCGAGCAATTCGTAATCAATGCGCGGCTTGTAGTAGAAGCCCTCGAGAAAGCCTGCGCTGACAAGCTTCAGCAGGTTGCGGTAGCCTTCGTTGGACTCGCAAAGCAGGACCAGGTGATTCGCTCGCCCGCTTCCCGCTTGCGGCGAATCGGGGTCGGCGGTGCCGCGATCCTTTCGGCTTCCCGGAGCGACGTACACTTCGCAGCCGATAATCGGCTTGACCCCGCGCGTGGTGGCTTCGTGGAAGAAATTCGCCGCGGCGAACAGGTTGCCGTGGTCGGTCACCGCCACTGCGGGCATTTTCCGCCGCGCCGCTTCCTCCACCAGCGACGTGATGTCGCAAGCCCCGTCGAGCAGGCTGTAGTCGGTGTGCAGATGGAGGTGTACGAAGTTCGCGTCCGACATGTCCGAGCTATTCTAGCAGAACCCGGCGGGCACGGCCGTTTTGGCGCGGTGGATAAATTTCTCGCCACGGCGGGCGCTTCGAAGAACGCAGCGCGAAAAAAGTCGGCGCGCGCTCAGCGGCGTTTCTTTTTCTTCGGCGCTGACTTCCTCTTCCGTGCAGGTTTCTTCTTGGGACTCGGCTTGGCCGGTTTTTTCGCCGGAGCCGGCGCGGGCCATTTTGGCTGCTTGGCCGGTGCCGCTTTGCCCGGTTTGACGGCCGCGCCAGGTTTCGCAGGGGAAGCGGTAGGCGCGCCTTTTGCGTTTCCCGCAACGGCTTCCTTTGCTTTCTCTTTCTTCCCAGCTTTTCCCTTGGCCGGCGGCTCTTCTTTTGGCGGTTTCGGCTTCTTCGGTTCCTTGATGCCAGCCAGCTTGCGCAAAGCCGGCACGCGGTCCTGCGGGTTGCGCGCGCGCCCCTGAAGCTGCAACTGGAAAAACGCTTCGATGATCTTGTCGAATTGCGGCCCGCGCGCGACGCCCAGCATTTCCAACTCGGCGACCGGCAGGGTTTGCCGCAGCGGTTTCCACTTGTGGAGGAAGTTCTTGATCTTGCCCAGCGCCTTGGGCTGCGAATACTCCGCTTGAATGAACGCCAGCATTTCCATGGGCACGGTTTCAAGGTACGCAAAAGCTTCACGCGGCGTGCCCGTCTTGCGCCCCTTCAGGATTTTGATGATTTTCAGCGCTTCCGATTCCAGGCCGGTGATGCGGTCGATGGCCTTGGTGCGGAATTCCATGCGGTGCAGCGCCGCGAATCGCTCGCGGCTTTTCAGGCGCCCCAGTACGTAATGAATCGCCGGGGCCCACAACGACGTGCGGTATCCCGCCCCGGCCATGGCGTCGCGCATTTTCATCAACCGGCCCAGGCTCTGATAATCGGGCAGCCGCTTTTCCAGGCGCGGGTGCATCGTCTTCAATAACTCGTGCTTCGCCCACTCCTTTAGAATCGCGATGGGGTTTTCTTCCCGGCCCAGTTGCATCAGCTCGCTGCCGATTTCTTCCCCGGCAAGCGTTTCGTGCAGCTTGCGCTCCTTGGCCAGCGCAAACCACTCCGCGGTGCGAGATTCCAGCTTGAAACTCATGCGAACCGCGAAGCGCTGCGCGCGCAGCAGCCGCACCGGCTTATTGGTGAAGCTGTGCATGGTCAGCGCGCGCACTTCCCGCTTTTCCAGGTCCGCCAGACCATTCGTCGGATCCAGCAACAGCCCTCTTGACGCCAGGTTCAGGGAAATGGCGATGGCGTTCAGCGAAAAATCCCGCCGCTTCAAATCCTCGATAATCGTGGTCCAGCGCATGTCCGGCTTGGCGCCCGGCCGCTCGTACACATCTTCCCGTGCGGCGGCGAAGCTGCACTCCACGCCACCGGGCAGGGTCATCTCGTAATGGCGCATCCGCTCGTCGTCTTCGTGCGTCTGGCCGTGGCGTTTCTCCAATTCGCGGACAATGCGCGCCGGATTGCCCTCCACGGTGATGTCCAAATCGCGGATGATGGCGCCGCAGATCAGGTCGCGCACCGCGCCGCCGGAAAGATAGACGTTCAGCATCTCGTCGCGCGCGATTTCCGTGATGGTCTGCAAAGCCGTGCGCTGCTCCGGCGAGAGCCGGCTTTCGAGCAAGTACATGTAGTCTGGCATGCGTCCCCTTTTATCCGCGCTAGGCGCGCGGGTGATGCGCTTTATAAACCTGTTTCAATCGCTCCTGAATGACGTGCGTGTAAATCTGCGTGGTCGAAATATCCGCGTGTCCGAGCATTAACTGCACGGAGCGTAAGTCCGCGCCGCGCTCCAGCAGGTGCGTGGCAAAGCTATGACGCAGCTTGTGCGGTGAGAGTTTCCGGTGCAAGCCGGCTTGCTTTCCGTACTGCCGCAGCAGCTTCCAGAATCCCACGCGGCTCAGTTTTCCGCCTCGCGCGTTCAGGAAAATGTACGGCGCCGCCGCGCGACGCCCGATCAATCGCGGCCGCGCATCCCGCTGGTAAACGGCGACTGCGCCGATGGCCTGCTTGCCCACCGGCACCAGCCGCTCCTTGTTGCCCTTGCCCACGCAGCGCAAGCAGCCGGACTGCATATCGATATCTCCCATGCGCAGGCCCAGCAGTTCGGAGACACGCAAGCCCGTGCTGTACAGCAGCTCCAGCAGCGCTTTGTTGCGCATGCCCAGCGGCGTGGCGGGATCGGGCTGCGCCAGCAAGCGGTCCACTTCCTCGATGCTTAAGCAGCCGGGCAGCGACTTCCAGATTTTCGGCGACTCCAGGTTGAGCGTGGGATCGACTTTGATCCACCCTTCACTGAGCGCGAAGCGGAAAAAATTGCGCACCGTTACCAGGTGTCGCGCCGCGCTGCGGCTATCCAATCCTTGTTTGTAGAGGCTGCCCAGAAATTCCACCACGTCGTCCCGGCGCAGGCTGCGCGTATCCCGCGCATGCGCCCGGGCAAATGCGGCCAGCTTTACGAGATCGCGCCCATAGGCGGCCACGGTGTTGTCCGCCAGCCCTTTTTCCACGCGCACGTAATTCAGAAATGCGCGGATGTCGTTCTCCACGGGACTCACTCCCCCATACTCGGACCGCGCGGCAGCACGGCGCGCTCGTCCTTGCGCGTGGCGATGCCGTAGACCTCTTCCACTTCGGTGCAGCGCATCACCCATGAAAGCGCGATGAAGGCCGCCGTCGCGGCCACCAGAATCAGGACCAACACGAGCAGTTGCGGCAGGAAATGCGTGTACGTCTCGAAGCGCGAGAGTTTCAACATGCCGTAACACAGCACGCCCATGACTCCCGAGCAGACGGCGATCTTGAACATGGAAACGACGATGTGAAACGTGCCCAGCCGTCCGAAGCGCTGCCGGAAAATTACAAACAGCATCAGAAAATTGAAGTACGCCGAAAGCGAAGTGGCCAGCGCCGGCCCGCCGTTGTAGAACGTCTGGAAAAACGATTTCATGAAGACCGCGTTCAGCAGGACATTGAGTCCCAGCGCATAGACCGCTACGCGCACCGGCGTGCGCGTGTCCTGCGTGGAATAGAACGCCGGCACAATCAGCTTGATGGCCGCGAAAGCCGGCAGCCCGATGGAATAGTACAGCAGGGCGCGCGCGGTGAGCGCCGTGGATTCGGCCCCGAAGCGTCCGTGCTCGAACAGCACGCGGATAATCGGCTCGCGAAGCACCATCAGCCCCACCATGGCGGGGATGGTGATGTAGGAAACAATGCGCAGGGCGAACGCGAACGTCTTTTTCAAGTTGTCGAAGTCGTGCGAAGCCGCCTGCATGGACATCATCGGCAGAATCGCCGTAGCCACGGCAATGGCGTAGCCGCCCAGCACCAACTCCATCACGCGGTCCGCCACGTACAGCGCGATCACGCTGCCCTCGGGCATCTTCGGTGACGTGGCAAAGATGGAGTCCACGAACAAGTTCACCTGGTAAATGCCGATGCCAAAAAAACCGGGCACCATCAGCCGGGACACCGCGCGGATTCCCGGATGCTTGAAAGAAAGGCCAAATTTGAAACGCATGCCCTGGCGCACGAGCGCCGGTACTTGCACGAGAAATTGCAGCACGCCGCCGACGAGTACGCCCACCGAGATGGCCACTGCGGGGTCCTTGAACTGCGTCCACACGACGCCCATGGAAAAGACGATGATGGAAATGTTCAGGAGGATGGGAGTGGAGGCGGGCAGCCCGAAAATTTGGAAGCAGTTCAGAATGGCCATGGCCAGTGCGGCCAGGGCGATGAAAAACACGTAGGGGAAGATGATGCGGTTCAGCTCGATGGCGTGATCCCAGCGCGCGGGGTTGGGCTCAAAGAATGTGAAGAGATTGACGACGGCAGGAGAAAACAGCATGCCCAGAATGGTCAGCGCGGCCACGACAATGGCCAGCGTCCAGAAAAGGCGGTTGGCGAAGTCCCACACCTCTTCCTTGGGTTTGTCCTTCAGATACGTGGTGAAAACGGGGATGAACGAAGCCGTCATGGAGCCTTCGCCCACCAGGCGGCGCAGCAAATTAGGAATGCGGTAAGCGAGTACGAAGGAGTCCGCCGCCAGCGTGGTGCCCAGCAGCAAAGTGATGCGTTGATCGCGCAGGTAGCCGAAGATTCTGCTGGCAATCGTGACGAGCGTGATGATTGAAGCGGACTTGAGGATTTGCTTTTTTTCGGTCAATGGGCGGAGGCCCCCAGCCTAAGCCCCTCAAAAATAAGCACTTGACGTTCCTTAGTCGGGTACTTTACCATACGCTAAGTACGATTGCAACTGTTGGCCTAAGGGGCTTTTTCGCCGCCAAGACCGCAGCGGAACACACTGTGAAGAATCGCACACCAGCCTCCACGCTCAAGAAGGTCGTCGTGCAGCGCCTGGACCGCTCTAACAGCCGCGGCTACCTGAATGCGGCGCTTGTCGGGCGCTCCGATTCCATTGATCTTCTGACGCCCAATGGCGAACACGAACTCGTCGCGCTGAAGGACGTCAAGTGCATCTATTTTGTCCGCGAGTTCACGGACGATTTCGAGCCGGAGCGAAAAGCTTTCTTCAGCCGCCCCAAGCTCGAAGGTCTCTGGGTGCGCCTCACCTTTCGCGACACCGACACCATCGAGGGCATCGTCGCCAATAACCTCCTCGAACTCCTCGACCGCGGCGTGCAAATCACTCCGCCCGACTTGCACGGCGACACCATGCGCATCTTCATTCCGCGCACGGCTCTTACCGAGCTCACCGTGCTCGGCGTCGTCGGTGTGGCCCGCCGCGAACCCAAGCGCCTCCCCTCCGAAGTCGCCGCCCGCCAGCCCCGCCTCTTCGGAGAGTAGCGCAGCCACTCTTGGCTGCGCTCTTGAAGTGCCTCGCGTTGGACTGTCTGCTCGCTTGTCCCCAGCGCAGCCGAAGGAGCCTGTGCGCTCTTCTTCCGCCACTCGTTGCGCAGCCGCCCTTGAGCACTCCCGATGCACCACAGAAAATGCTTGACACGCCGGTATCGATAAGCTATATGTGTTACATGTATTCTAACGATAAGCTAATCTATGGCCCCCGGCCTTTCGCGCCCCCTCCGAATTCTGCGCAAACTAATCTAACCCCTGCGCAATCTTCACTTGTGGGCCCTCTGGCCACAAGCCCTTTAGAGTCAACACATACGTTTCCGCGGCCGCTCCTTTGCAATTTACTGGACTTAAAGCCGTGCAGAATCAACAGTTACACAGAACGCGCCTGCAACCCCTTTATAGTCAACACATACGAAAACAGGGGGGGTGGGGGGCGGCCGCACAACACTCGCCGCCCCTCCCAGCGCCCAGTTTGATAGGATTCCAGCCTTCGCTGGGTGCTAACGGAGACGGACGGAGGAAGCCATGAAACTTTCAGAAATCGCGCGGCGGCTGGGTTGCCAGCTCGATGGCAACGGCGAAACAGAAATCACCGGCGTGGCCGGAATCAACCAGGCACAGCCCGGCCAGCTCACTTTCCTGGCCAATCGGAAATACGCGCCCGCGGTGAAAACCACGCGTGCCTCGGCCATTGTCATTGCCAGAGACGCCGGCCCGCAGCCGCTCGCCGCGCTCCGCTCGCAAAATCCCTACCTGGATTTTGCCCGCGCCATCGAGCTCTTCTATCAACCGCCGAAATACGTGCCCGGCATTCATCCGACGGCGGTAATCTCCGCAAAAGCAAAAATCGGCGACGGCGCGCACATCGGCCCCTACTGCTTTGTCGAAGACGATGTGCACATCGGCCGCAACGCCGTGCTGCACAGTTTCGTCGCCATTTATCGCGGCGCGCGTATCGGCGACGACTTTTTTGCGCACTCGCATTCCGCCGTGCGCGAGTTCTGCCGCCTGGGCGATCGCGTCACCTTGCAAAACGGCGTCGTTGTCGGCAGCGACGGCTTCGGCTTCGCCAAGCAGGCCGACGGACGCTGGTTCAAGATGCAGCAGTCGGGAAACTCCGTAATCGAAGACGACGTGGAAATTCAAGCGGGAAGCTGCGTGGACCGCGCGACCATCGGCGAAACCCGCATCCGCCGCGGCGCCAAGCTCGACAACCTCGTGCAGGTCGGCCACGCTTCCACGGTCGGCGAGGACTCGCTCTTGTGCGGCCAGGTGGGACTCGCCGGCTCGACGGTGGTGGGCAATCGTTGCATCCTCGCCGGGCAAGTCGGCGCGGCCGGACATCTGCAAATCGGCGATGGCGCCATCCTCACGGCGCAAAGCGGAGTTCCAAACGACGTCCCTGCCGGCAAACTCTTTTCCGGCTATCCCGCCATGGACAACAAGCAGTGGCTGAAATGCGTCGCCGCATTTAATCACTTGCCGGATCTTGTCAGAACGGTTCGCGAATTGAAGTCGGAATTGGAAAAACTGCGGACTTAAATCGTGTCGTCATGAATCTAATTCGTTTGTCATTCCGAGCGGAGCGAGGAATCTGCTTTTTCTCTGTTTGCGATCAACGGCTGCTGATCTTCCGGCAATCCCGACGCGACAATCGCCTGCACCCTGGCGAGAAGTTCATCACGATGTTCCACGCTGTAACTGTCTACTTGCACCGGAGGATGAAACTTGACGGTCACACTTCCCGGATGCGCGGCCAGCTCTCCCTTCCGCATCACTTTGTGCGCGCCGACCACCGATATCGGGACGATGGGCACCTGCGCGCGGATGGCCATCACAAAGCTTCCCTTCTTGAACGGGCGCAGCCGCCCGTCCGGACTGCGCGTGCCTTCCGGAAAAATCAAGAACGACACCCCGCTCTTCAGGTGCTCGATGGCCTGGTCCACACTGGCGATGGCCGCTTCGCTGTTGGCGCGGTCCACGGGCACGAATCCACCCAGCTTCAGCACCGTCCCCAAAATCGGCACGCGGAACGCTTCCTTTTTCCCCAGCAGTGCCACGCGCCGCGGAATGGATCCTACAACCGCCGGCGGGTCTGCGTTGCTTGTGTGGTTGGCAACAAAGATGCACACCCCCGGTGGAATTTGCTGCAGGCCCTCGACACGAACTTTGATTCCGCAAATCACCAGCGCAAACCGCGCGCCGGCGACAGCAACTCTGACCATCACTTCCGGCGATCCCGTGAGCAAACAATGCAGGATCAGCGGCGGCCCCACGAGCAAAATGTACAGGGCCAGGAATATCACCGCGATGGAGCTGCGCAGCATTGGCTCAGCGGTCCGTGGTTCCTTTCAACAGCCCCTTGCGGATGCGGCGCTGTTTTTCCCTGGCGGCTTCGTCGTCCTCGATCCGATAAATGGATTCCTGCCGCTGTCCCAGCGCAAAGGAGACTTCCCTTTCCGCGCCGCCGCGGCGCACTTTGAGGCGCACGGTTTCACCCGGCGGATGTTCGCGCAGCCAGTTCGTCGCGTTGCGTGGCATGGCTGCACCGTTCAGCTCCAGCAAAACGTCGCCTTCGCGCAAGCCCGCTTTCCCCGCCGTGCTGGCGGAGTCCAATTGCATTACGGTGGGCACCGCGTCCGGCCCGCGGCCTACGGAAAAGCCGAGATCGGCGCGGACCTGCCCCAACGCGTTCAGCCGCAATCCGGCGAGCGCGAGGACGTCCTTGCAGGGCAACTCCTCCGTGCCGGCCACATACTTGGCGAAAAAATCGCCAAAACTTTTCCCCGCCGCTCGTTCCGCTGCGGAGCGCAAGTCCTTCGTCTCATCGTAGAAGCGGCCGCGCTTGGCGAAGTTCTCATTCAAATCGCGCAGCACATCGTCCAGGCTGGCGCGGTTGTCCGTTGCGTCGCGAATCAGCACATCCAGCAGCACGCCGAGAAGCTGGCCCTTGTTGTAGTAGGAGATGCTGTATTCCGGGCGCCGGTACTGGTTATATTTTTCCAGCCACGCATCCAGGCTGGCTTCCTCGGCGCTCTTCCACGAATGCGCCGGGCGCGCTTCCAGTTCCATGATCTGACCGGCCAGGTCGTTGTAAAATTGCTCGCGAGTCCACAGGCCGCTGCGCACCATCGTGTAACTGCCATAGGTGCTGGTGACGCCCTCCGCGAACCACAGCGCGCGCGTCCAGTTTTCTTTCGTGTAATCCACCGGCTCCAAAGTGAGCGGGCGGATACGCTTTACATTCCACAGGTGAAAAAACTCGTGGGCTGTGACGCCTTCGAACGCTTCCGCGCGGCCCGTATGGATGGCTGTCGAGTTGGCGTGCTCCATGCCTCCGCCGCCACCGCCCGCGGCCGCACCGAAATGAAAAATGAAAAGGAACTCATCGAACGGGACATCGCGCATGATGCTCGTTTCCGTCGTGACGATTTTTGTGAGGCTCTGCGTGACGCGTTCTTTGTCCCAGCCGTCCCCGTGAACCACAACGCGAATAGGCACGCTGCGTCCGGGCCCCGGCGCTTCGAAACGAAACTGCTGGAACTCGCCAATCTCGACCGGCGCATCCACCAGCGTGTCGTAGCTCGCGGCCACAAACGTGACCGAATTTTCGCCCGGGCGCAGAGCCATGGCAACGCTCCAGCCGTCGCGCAGCCCCGTAAACGCGATGTGCGAGGCTTCCCCGCGACGCGAGGGAACATAAAAAAGCACCGTCGCCAGGTTGATGAAGGCGTGGCCGGCATTGAGCTGCGTGCTGAACGGGCCCGCATCGTCCCAAAAGATTGCGTACTCGACAGTGACGGCACCGCGCCCTCGAATTTGCCACGTCTGCTTGTCCTGCTTGACGATCGCAAGGGAGGCGCCGGCGGTGTCGCGCGCGCGGACGTCCTGCACGCGATAAGCGAAATCGCGGATTTGGTAGAGCGCATTCCACGCGGGAAGCTGCACGGTGAGCTCTTCCTTCACATCCGGCACGGTCATCTTGACGTGGAAGATGTGCTTCTCCGGCTCGGCGACGGAGACCTCGTAGCGGATGGTTGCGTGTGCCGCAGGCGCGACGGCGCGGACCACAACAACACAGAGCAAGCAGAACATTCGCAGCGAAATGAAAATGGCAGGCCTCGATTTCATCGGGACGCTCCCGTTCGAGAAGAAAGTTTTTCCAGCAGCAGGCCGCACAGGCCGCCGAAGTCTCCGTTGGACATGACCAGCACCACGTCTCCTGGTAGAATTTTCTGCAAAAGAAATTCAGCAATCTCTACCGCCGAATTGAGCGCGTGGGCTGGGAGGCCGGCCGCGCGCAGCGCCGTCACCACGGCCTCCGGGGAAAGACGCTCGCCATCGCTCAACATTTGCGGGCGGTTGACCGGTCCAAGCACAACGGCATCGGCGCCGCTCAGTGCCGCGGGAAGAACGCTCTGGAAAACTCTTCGCCGCATGGTGTTGGACCGCGGCTCCACCACCGCCCAGAGACGCCGGCCCGGCCAGCGCAACCGCGCGGCCTGGATGGTTTCGCGGATGGCCGTGGGATGATGCGCAAAATCGTCAACGATGGTGATGCCGCCGGCTTCCCCGCGCACTTCCATGCGCCGCCGCACGCTGCGAAACGTTTGCAGCGCGCGCTCGACAGCCTCGCGCGAAATCCCGCGGTTGAAGGCCACGGCTGCAGCTGCCAGCGCGTTCAACACATTGAACCGGCCCACCATCGGCAGTTGCACGATGGCGCGCTCTTCACCGCGATGAATTATCCGAAACCGCGTCTGCCCCTCGATGGTTTCCAGGTCGCCCGCGCACCAATTGCAAGACGGCGTGAGGCCGTACGTTTCCACCGGGCAGAACGCCCGCTCCGCGCACGCGGTCACGCGCGGGTCGTCGCCCCAGGCTATGATTTTTCCGCGCCGCGGCACCAGGTTCACCAGCCGGCGGAATTGCAGCTCGACGGCGGCCAGATCCGCGTAAATATCCGCATGATCAAATTCCAGCGAAGTGAAAATCAATTCGTCCGGACGGTAGTGCAGGAACTTGGGACCCTTGTCGAAAAACGCGGAATCGTATTCGTCGCCCTCGAGAATGAACTCTTCTCCGCCGCCGAGGCCGTAGCTGCGGCCGAAATTTTCCGCCACGCCGCCAATCAGGAAATTCGGCCGACGCCCGCCGTAATGGAACAGCCACGCCAGCAGCGAGGTTGTGGTGGTCTTTCCATGGGTTCCGGCCACCACGATGGATTCGTGCCCGGGCAGGAAGAATTCCTTCAGCACTTCCGGCAGCGAGCGGTATGCAAGCTTGCGGTCCAGCACCGCTTCCACTTCCAGATTGCCGCGGGAGAGTGCGTTGCCGATAACGACGAGGTCCGGCGCTGGCGTCAGGTGGGCTTCAGCGAAACCGTGGTGCCAGGCGATGCCCAACGTTTCAAGAAGCGTGGAGGCCGGCGGGTAGACGTGCACGTCCGCGCCGGTGACGTGATAGCCGCGCTCTTTCAACATGCCCGCCAGCGGCGCCATGGCCGAACCGCCGATGCCGAGCAGATGGATGTGTTCGATGGGGCTCATGCGGAAGGCGGGGTCTCGGTGCACGCCGGGTCGAGGATTTCCAGCCGCCCCGCCCCGATGGAGTGCAGACGCGCGCGGACGCCAAGCGGCAGCGTCAACATGGGCCGCGGCGTGTGTCCCGCCGGCGCGCCAAAGACGATGGGAATCTCCATGCCGCCCAGGATCCGTTCCAGCACGTCGCGCACGGTGACGTCGCCGCGTTCGGCCGGCCCGCACTCAGGAAATTCGCCGAGAATGATTCCGCGGACTTCCTTGAATTTTCCGGCTTGTTCCAGGTGCATGAGCGCGCGATCCACCTGGAAAGGTTTCATGCCGCGGTCTTCGAGCAACAAAATACTTCCCCGCGTGTCCAGCTCCCACGGCGTCCCCAGCGTGGTCTGCACCATAGTGAGGCAACCGCCCAGCAGCACGCCCTCCGCTTCGCCCTCCGCAAGCATCTCGCCTTGCAGGTCGAGCGGCCAACCGGTGCGCGTTTCCGTCACGGCGCGAAGGAACGAATCGCGATGGTAGCCGCCCGGCTGATCGGCGCCTGCGTCGAACCCCGCAGCCGCCATCGGGCCATAGAAAGTTATCCAGCCATGCGTCTGCCAGAGAAAAATCTGCAACGAAGTGAGGTCGCTGTATCCGCACAAAATCCGCGGTTTCTGGAAGAGCATGGGGCTGACCGTGTCGAGCAAATAATTCGAGCCGTAGCCGCCCCGCGCGCAAATCACGCCGTCGAACTGTTCGCTCTGGAGGGATTCCACCAATTCGAATCGGCGCTCCTGCTTCGACGCCGCGAAATATCCATCCGGCTCCAGCTCCATGGTCCGCCCTTGGACCGCGTAGCCCAGCTCGACCAACTCCTGACATCCTCGAAACAGCTGCACGTCATTGGGCGGCGATGCTGGGGACACAATCTTGATGCGGGAACCGGTACGCAGGGCAGGCGGCTTGACAGACGGCTTCATAAGATTTGGCAGACGTCCTTCCTGACGGGCTCATGCGCGGCCCGGGGCCGTGCCACGCGGAAGTATACTATGCGAAAGAAGCCGCAGCGCTCAGAGGAAAAACGTTCCCTCGAAAGTGATAACTGCCGGACCGGTGAGCTCCACCATGCCATCGTCGCGCCAGTTTACTTCCAGTTCGCCGCGCTCGAGCGCGACGCGGACGCGCCGGCCGGTCTTGCCCGACAGATGCGCGGCGACTGCGCAGGCGCAAGAGCCGGTTCCCGACGCCAGGGTGTGCCCCGCACCGCGCTCCCAGAAGCGCGCTTCGATGTGCCCGGTACTGATCACTTTCACGAATCCGATATTGGCGCGGTCGGGAAAATACGCGTGGCGCTCCAGGTCCGCGCCCAGCCCCATCCAATCCAGCGATTCGAAATCTTCCACCAGCAGGATGCATTGTGGATTGCCCATGAAAAGAATTGTCGCGCTGACCGTGACATCACCCACGGGCAGCGGATAGCTGACAACCGGCTCGCGCGCGGGCTTCGGCGGGCAGAACGGCACGTCGGCGGCGGCAAACGAGGGGTGCCCAATTTCCGCGCGGAGCATCCATGCGCTTTCCAGTTTCTTCAGGAAGAAAAGCATGCGCATGCCCACGCGCGTGTCGAGCGCAACGCGCTCAGCAGGATTTGTACTTCGCGAGAGGAGCCAGGCGGCGGCACAGCGCAGCGCATTCCCGGATAGCCCGGCCTCGCTGCCGTCCGCGTTGTAGATGCGAAAGCTCGCGTCGGTGGTGCTGGACGGGCCCAGCACAACCAACCCGTCGGCGCCTGCGCCGCTGTGGCGATCGCACATGCACACGGCAAGCTCGCCCGGCGCGCGGCTGCCGATGCTTCCCTGCTCCACAAGCAGGAAGTCGTTGCCCAAACCGTGTGCCTTGGCGAAAGGAATTCCGGTTGATGACACGGGACCTATTCCAGTCTCTTCGCGGTGCGACTCAACCACTCAGAGCGAAAACTGCGTAAGCTTGAAAAAATGGCGGGCGCGCGCGTCGATTTCGCGCCGCGTCAGCGTCCGCAGGCGATCCGGCCCAAAACGTTCGCAGGTGAAGCTGCCCATTACCGAGCCGTAGACCATGGCGCGTCGCAGCGACTTGACGTCCTGTTTCCCGGCGCTCGCCAGGTAACCCATGAATCCTCCGGCATAGGCGTCGCCCGCGCCGGTGGGGTCCTGGACTTCGTCCAACAAGAAACCCGGAATGGCAAACACGGAATCGCCGTGGACCAATAACGCGCCAAATTCGCCGCGCTTGATCACCAGCGTGCGCGGGCCCATCTTGCGGATTTTCGCCGCCGCGCGCAGCAGATTGTGTTCGCCGGAAAGCTGCCTCGTTTCCGTGTCGTTGATGAGCAACACGTCCACATGCTTCAGCGTTTCGCGCAGCTCCGCGGGCGTGCGCTCGATCCAGTAGTTCATGGTGTCCAGCGCTACCAGTTTCGGGCGGCGGCTCACCTGCTTCAGCACAGCGCGTTGCAGCGTGGGATCGATGTTGGCCAAGAAAATGTAGGGCGTTTTGCGATAGGCATCGGGAAGTTTCGGATTGAACGTGGCAAACACGTTCAGGTCCGTCGCCAGCGTGGTGCGGTCGGTAAAATCCGCGGAGTACTTGCCGGCCCAGAAAAATGTTTTGCCCGGCGCGCGCTCGAGGCCCTGCGTGTCGATTTGCCGGCGGCGGAAGATTTCCGCGTCCTTTGCAGTGAAGTCGTCGCCGACCACGCCCACCACGTTTACTTTGGTGAAAAAGCTGGCGGCCACGGCGAAATACATGGCCGCGCCACCCAGCACGCGCTCCGCTTCGCGGAACGGCGTTTGAATCGCATCGAACGCAACCGAGCCCACGACCAGTAAGGACATTCGAGATTCCCTTTCCTAGGAAATATATTTGCCGATGATGGCGACAAGTTTCTTTTTTGTTGCGGCCGGAATCATTTTGCGGTCGGTGATCAGAGCCGTGGCCAGCGCAGAGCCGCATTTGCAGTCGCGCTGTGCCGGCAAAGCCCGCACGACCTGGCGGAGAACGTTCTGCGCGTGCTCCGCGTTTTTCTGTAAGTTCTCGATGACCATGCCGATAGTGACGGCGTCGTGGTCGGGATGCCAGCAGTCGAAGTCCGTGACCATGGCGCAGGTCGCGTAGCAAATTTCCGCCTCGCGGGCCAGCTTGGCTTCCGTGAGGTTGGTCATGCCGATGACGTCAAAACGCAACTGGCGATAGGTGTGCGATTCCGCCTTGGTGGAAAATTGCGGGCCTTCCATGCACACGTACGTGCCGCCCGCGTGGACGCGCACGCCGGCGCGTTCGCACGCGCTGCCCAGACAGGCAGCGACCTGCGCGCACGTGGGCTTATCGAACATGATGTGCGCCGCGAGGCCCGTGCCGAAAAAAGTGTCCGCGCGGTGCCGCGTGCGATCGAAGAACTGATCGGGTATGACGAAGTCCTGCGGCTTCAACTCCTCGCGCAGCGAGCCCACCGCGCTCATGGAAATAATCCGTTCCACGCCCAGCAGTTTCATGGCGTAAATATTCGCGCGATAGTTGATTTCGCTCGGGAGAAGGCGATGCCCGCGGCCGTGCCGGGAAAGAAACGCCACTTGCTGCCCTTCCAGCTCTCCGATCACAAACGCATCCGAAGGATAGCCGAACGGCGTTTTCACGCGCAGCTCGCGCGCGCCGCTCAACCCCGGCATGGTGTACAGCCCGCTGCCGCCGATAATTCCGATGCGCACCGCTTCGGATTTTGCGGCTTTTTTCTTTTTCGCTATTGCTCGCGCCATTTCGCTGTCCTCAGAATGACAGATGTCACTTCAAGCCCACGCGGGCCAGAATTTCGCCTACGGCGCTGTAGGGGTCCTTTTTGCGTTCCGCCACTTCATTTGCCAACGCAATCAATGCTGCTTCGCCAAGCCCTTCGCCGGCGACACGCTCCATCAAGCGCGCTTGCAGCAATTCGAGCAGGCGCTGCTTCCAACGTCCCACATTTTTCGCGTTGCGGCGTCCTACCGCCGCGAAATGCGCGCGGAATTTCTCGATTGCGGCAATCACGTCCGCTGTCCCCTTGTCTTCCGTGGCCACGGTGCGCACCACCGGGGGGCGCCAAGCGTCGCGCTCGGGCGCGAGCGAGAGCATAGCCAGCAACTGCTGCTCGAAGCGATCGGTGCCCTCGCGGTCCGCTTTGTTGAGTACGAAAATGTCGCCAATCTCCATGATGCCCGCCTTGATGGCCTGCACTTCATCGCCGCTTCCGGGCATCAGGACTACCAGCGTGCAGTCGGCGAGCTTCACGATGTCCACTTCGTCCTGGCCGACGCCGACCGTTTCCACCAGGATGACGCGCTTGCCCGCGGCGTCGAGCAGCAGCGCCACATCGGCCGTGGTGCGCGCGAGCCCGCCGAGAAATCCGCGCGTGGCCATGGAGCGGATGAAAACTCCGTTGTCGGTGGCGTGGCCCTGCATGCGAATGCGGTCGCCGAGAATGGCGCCGCCACTGAAGGGGCTCGAGGGGTCGACAGCCACGATGCCGACGGGAAGCTGCTGCTGGCGGTAACGCGATGCCAGGCGATCCACCAGTGTACTTTTGCCCGTGCCTGGCGACCCGGTCACACCGATTAAGTAGGCTTGCCCCGTCTGCGGAAAGAGCTGGCGCAGGACTTCTTCGGCCTCCGGCTCGTGATTTTCAATCGCCGTGATGGCGCGTGAAATAGCCCGTACGTCGCCCGCGCGAATCTTCTCCGCCCAATTATTTGCTGTTGTCGTCATTCAAGCAGTCTGGTTACTGCACACAAGTTGCGCCCAATGGGAACAAAGCATGGAAAACTAAGATCGCGCATCCTATTTTTTGCCGAGAAGCTGCCGCGCAATTACCAGCCGCTGCATCTCGCTGGTGCCTTCGCCAATGGTGCACAGCTTCACGTCGCGGTAATACTTTTCCGCGGGGTAATCCTTGACGAAGCCGTAGCCGCCAAAAATCTGCACGGCCTCGTTGGCCACGCGCACCGCGACTTCGCTCGAAAACAATTTGGCCATGCAGGACTGCGAGGTGTAGCGCGAGCCGCCGTTCGTGGCCGCATGGTCCGCCATCCACGCCGCTCGATAGGTGAGCAGACGCGCCGCGTCAATTTCCGTGGCCATGTCCGCCAGCTTGAATTGCGTGGCCTGAAATTCGCTGATCGTTTTGCCGAACTGCTTGCGCTGCTTGGAATATTTTGCGGCTGCCTCGAACGCGCCCTGCGCCATGCCCAGCCCCAGCGCGGCAATGGAGATGCGCCCGCCGTCGAGGATTTGCAGGCTGTTGACGAAACCATCGCCCTCTTTGCCCAGCAAATTATCCGCAGGCACGCGGCAATCGCTGAAAACCACCTCGGAGGTGTCGCTGGCGCGCAGGCCCAGCTTGTTCTCTTTCTTTCCCGGCTTGAAGCCCGGCGTGCCCTTCTCAATGATAAAGGCAGAAATCCCGTGCGAGCCTTTCGACTTGTCGGTGACGGCCATGGCCACGCACACGTCGGCGTAGTGCCCGTTGGTGGTGAACGTCTTCGCGCCATTCAGCACATAGCCGTTGGACTTTTTTTCCGCAGTGGTGCGCGTGCCACCGGCGTCCGAGCCTGCTTCCGGCTCGGTGAGCGACCAGCAGCCGAGTTTCGTACCTTGTGCCAGCGGGATCACGAATTTCTTGCGCTGCGCTTCGCTGCCTGCTTTGTAGATGTGATTGGTGCACAGCGAATTGTGCGCGGCCACGATAATGCCCACCGAGCCATCCACGCGAGACAGTTCTTCGATGGCGATGACATACTCGACGTAGCCGAGGCCCGCGCCGCCATACTCCTCCGGAAAAATAATGCCCAGCAAACCCAGGCCGGCCAATTGCGGAATGATCTCGGAAGGAAAGTGCGAGACTTCGTCCCACTCCATGACGTGCGGGGCGATTTCCGCTTCGGCAAATTCGCGCACGGTGCGACGCAGTTGTTCCTGCTCGTCTGTAAACGTGAAATCCACAGGCACCTCGATGACGGGCGCAACAGCAAAAGCGACTACTATTTATAGCACACTCACCGCCGTGAAAAATCCGCCGGACGGCGTGAAAAATCGTAGACGTAACCGGCATTCACTGCATCGAAAAATACTATTTCCGCGTAACTTCCCGCATGGCCTCAAGGGCACGCTCAATGCCCGCGCGGTTGACGTCGTAGTGCGTGACCATGCGGATGGCGTGCTTCGCAAACGGGCCGGCGAGAATGCCGCGCTTCTTGAGTTCGCCGCAAATCTCCGCGGCGGTGTGGCCGGTGCCGGAGACGTCAAAGCGCACGATGTTCGTGACCACCTTCGCGGCGTCGAGAGAGATTCCCGGCATGCGGCCCAACGCCTCGGCCAAGTGGCGCGCGTTCTGGTGATCGCCGGCCAGGCCCTTCGGGGATTCTTCGAGCGCAATCAGGCCCGCGGCGGCCAGCACTCCCACCTGGCGCATGCCGCCGCCAAACGTTTTGCGATAGCGATGCGCCTTCTGAATGAACTCCTGCGAGCCAACCAGCATGGAGCCGACCGGTGCGCCGAGTCCCTTGGACAGGCAGAACATGATGGAATCCACTTTGCGCGTGATGTCAGCGACGCTTTTTTTCAGATAAGTGGCGGCATTGAAAATTCGCGCGCCGTCCAAGTGCACGCGAAGGCCATGGTCGTGTGCGTGGTCGCAGATCGCTTCCAGCACTTCCGTGGGATACACCGAGCCGCCGGCGACGTTGTGCGTGTTCTCCAGCTCAACCAAGCCGGTGTCCGCTTTGTGCGGATGCTTGATTTGGAGCATCGGCTCGATCAGATCCCAGGTGAGAATTCCGTCGGCGGCGGGAATGGCGCGAGGCATGCAGCCCGCGACAAAAGACATGGATGAAAATTCGTACTGGTTGATGTGCGCGCCGGTTTCGCAGATGACTTCGTGGCCGGGCTGCGTCCACGTTTTGATGGCAACGAGGTTGCCCATGGTGCCGGTGGGGACAAACAGAGCCGCCTCGCGTCCGAAAATTTCGGCGGCGCGGGCCTGCAAGCGATTCACGGCGGGGTCTTCGCCGTAGACATCGTCGCCGACTTCGGCCTCGGCCATGGCGCGGCGCATGGCCGGAGTGGGCTTGGTCACCGTGTCGCTGCGCAAATCCACCGGCGGCAGCGCCTTCTTTGCCGCGTCAACTTCGTTCTGTGTTGCCGTTGATTGGTGCATTGTTCACCCGCCCTTAGCTTCTAGCCGAGCAATTCAACGAAGACTTCGTTGGAAACAGCCAGCCGCGTCGCGGCCAGCTTTGCGCGAGTGCCTTCCATGGTGAGCAGGCCGGCGTCGCGCAGGCCGTGGAGCCGCGGCGCAAGCTTCACATTGTAACGCCGCTCGATGTCGGCGAAATCAATTCCTTCGAGGAGGCGCAGCCCCAGAAAGAGTTCTTCGTTGAGCGCTTCCGCAGCACCGACGGCTTCTACCTGCTCCACCGGAATGCGTCCCTGCTGTATCGCGTTGACGTAGGCCGCTGCGTCGTGCGCATTGGCCCAACGATGCGTGCCGCTGAACGAGTGCGCGCCCGCGCCCAATCCGAGATACGGCTCGCGCTGCCAGTATTTCAAATTGTGTTGCGACCTGAGCGAGTGCATGACGTCTAGGTGCGATTCGCTTTGCGCAACCAAGAGTGGTTGCGCCACGAGCGCCCAGTTGGAAATTTCGTAGTGCGCGTAGCCAGCGGCAGCCAGGCGCTCGCAGGCCTGCTCGTAGAATTCGGCCATGGCGTCGTCGCTGGGAAGCGCGCCTGCGCTGTAGCGGCTTCCCCCGGCGAGCACTTCCCTTCCCAGTCGGCTGCCTTCGTCAATTTCCATCATGTAGATGGAAATGTGCTCGGGGCCCAGAGCGAGCAGCTCGCTGACGGAATTCTCCCAGCTCGCGGCTGTCTGGTGGGGCAGCCCGGCAATCAGGTCGCAGGAAATATTTTCGAATCCGGCTGCGCGCAGCGCGCTCACCGCGGAATAAATATTCTCGCGCCGGTGCATGCGCCCCGCGGCTTTCAGCTCAGCATCGTTGAACGATTGTGCGCCCATGCTGATGCGGGTGAAGCCAGCCGCGCGCCACGCCGCTGCCTTCTCAGCAGAGATTGTCTCGGGGTCGGCTTCCAAAGTTACTTCTTCCCACGCGCACGCGAAGTTATCTCGCAGCGCCTGGAGAATACGCGCCAGCGATGTGGGCTCCAGTAGGCTCGGCGTGCCACCTCCCACGTAAACTGTATCGACCGATCCCTTCAGCCATTCCTCGGAGGAGCCGCCGCGCAGTTCGATTTCGCGCACAACAGCGTCAACAAATGGATCGTAGAGAGATTTTGCCACCGGCGCGGTGTGAAAATTGCAGTAGGTACATTTCGTCTGGCAAAAGGGCACCTGGACGTACACGCCGAGGGTCATGGACTCTTCTTTCGTGCCGTCCAGTAGTTGTGGATGAGAGCAATGATCCCGCAAAGAAGGAAGACGTAGGCGGGAGCCATCACGGCCGATTCCCAATCGTACTGCTTAAAATAATCCAAAGCGGCGGCGATGATGAAACATCCGCCGGCGATGTAGAGAAAGGTGGCGGCCTTCATGACATTTCGTCCCGAACGAAACGCACGCGGACCTCGCGTTGCCGCGGCCCGTCGTACTCGCAGAAAAAAATGCCCTGCCAGCGGCCCAGTTGCAATTCGCCGCCTGCGATCTCCACGCTCAGCGATACGCCGGTGAGCGTGGATTTGATGTGCGCGTCGGCGTTGCCTTCGCAATGCTTGTACGGGCCGTCCTTCGGTACGAGGCGGTCCATCGCGCCCTCGATGTCGCGGGGCACGTCGGGGTCGGCGTTTTCGTTAATGGTGATGCCCGCGGTGGTGTGCGGCACGTAGAGGTGACACACGCCGCTCCGCACACCCGCCTCGCGGACGGCGCGCTGCACTTCGCGGGTGATGTCGAGAAGCTGCGTGCGCCGCGCAGTCTTTACCTGCAGCGTGCACGAGGCCGCGCGGCGGACTACTTTATCGGATTGAGTTTCGGGGCTCATTCAGAAAGGGTGCGAGGGCGCGGACTGGCACGCCCCCAGTTCATCAGCGCCTGCCAAACCCTGCTTAGCCCAGCGCCGCGACCGAGGTGACACCGTAGAACGAATACCAGGGCTTGGCGGCGGCCAGCTTGTCGTTGACGTTTTTGATATTTTTCACGCCCTGATCGGAAAGCCAATCTTCCAGCGCCTTCAGTCCCTGCTTGGCGTACACGGGCATGCCGTCTTTCCACGTGGCGCGGCCGCAGAGCACTCCAGAGAAATTGGTTCCCGACTCGCCGGCCAGCTCCAGCGTCTCCGAAAAAGTTTCGTTGCTCACGCCGGCGGAAAGATAGATGAACGGCTTGGTGGCGACCGCCGCCGCTTTGCGGAACAGTTCCTTGGCTTGCTCGCGGCTGTAGGCGGCCTCGCCCTTGCAGGCGCGTGTCCCGCCGACGAAGGCCATGTTAATAGGCACTTCCACTTTCATGACGTCCACGGCGTAGCGATCCTTGGTGAATTCCGACATGCTGCCGGTAACCATCTCCGGCTTCTTGCGGGCAAACTCGATGCCCTTTTCGTCGAGCGAATCGTCGTAGCAAATGAACTCGAGGAAGAACGGAACGTCCAGCGCGAGACATTCCGCGCCGATGCGCTCCACCCAGGCGTGCTTTGTCTCGTTCACCTTCACCGAGTCGAACGGCGTGTAGTACAGCAGAATCTTGATGCAGTCCGCGCCTGACTCCACCAGGCGGCGAACAGACCAGTGGTCGAGCAGGTCCGGCAGGCGGCCCGGCTGCGTGGCGTCGTAGCCCGTCTTTTCGTAGGCGAGAAGCAGCCCGGCATTTTTCGAGCGCGCCTTAGCGGCCTTCAAGCCGAATTCAGGGTCCAACAAAATGGCGCTGGCGTGCGGCGTCAGAATGCGCGTCACGGCTTCCTTGAATTCCGACATCATGGCGGGCGTGACGTCCTTCTTGTCCACGCCCTTGCCCTGGGCGATGGCCTTTTGCAGCGAGCCGCGCTGGTCCATGGCCGCCGCGGCAATCACTCCGCGCGCGTTGGACACCGCTTCCATTCCCTTGCGTTTACCGGGAGTCATTTTCATCGAGCATCCTCCAAATCGGGATTATGGCGAAACAGACGAACACGGCATTTTAACACGGGAATCGCACTCACGCTGGCCGAAGACTCCCGCTAGAGATACAGCACCTGGTGCTGGGAGTTTCGCACGTGCGTGCGGTGCAGCAATTCGTCGAGAAGCGATATTCCATTCCGCGCCAGAAACGGCAGTAGATTCAGGCTGCGCTCCTGCAAGCCGTGATGCGGAAAAAGCGCGTCGAGCAGAATGCGCTCGTGCGCGTCGAGCAAACCCGTGCGCAAGTTTTGCGCCCGGCCCACTTTTGCGCGAAGCTTTCCAAACTGGTACAGCATCTTGCGCTCCGCTGTGCTTAACGCCCCGAGCAGAGTCTTGTCCAGTTTGCCGACGGGTGCGCGCAGGCCGCGGAGAATCTTCTGCAAATCCTTTTCGCCAGCGGCAAACTTTTTCGCCAGCCCAACGGGAACGTACTCACGCTCCATTTTCCGACGAACGTATTGCCGCCCGCGGAGGATTTCTTCAAATGTGAGACTGTACTTTTTCATCAGCCGAGCGGCCGGCGGTTCGACCAGCGTAAACCCCGCGCGCGGCAAAATCGCCGGCATGCGTCCCATCATCCGTTGGTAGATCACTTCCGCTTGCGCAAAGTAGGCCGTCTCCGCGGGGCCGCCGACGCAAGCCGCCGTGGGGAGCAGCGCATCTTGCAGCACGGGACGCAACAGCACGTTGGCGCTGAAGCGCTCCGGGGAGCGCTCGAGAATCGTTTCCAGGTCGGCCAGAGAAAATGTTTGCGCGCCCGCCACGAATCCATGATTGCGCCGGCGCAGGGCTTGGCGCTGCCCGTCAACGTTGAGGAACAGCAGGGTGCTGCGCTCAGTGACTTTCACTTGCGCGTGGAACCCCGCGCGCTCAAGTCCCTTGTTGCGCTTCAACAGCGCATCGTTGAGTGCGCCGCTTTCCGCGAGCGCGCGCCGGTACACCGCAATCCCCAGGCGGTGCAGCCGCGGATCAAGCGGGTCGAGGAAGATGACGCCTCGGCCAGCAAGCACTCGCGCCAGAAGCTTTCCAAATGCGAGCCCGTAGGAATTTTGCGGCTGGTACGCGGTCGCCAGCGCCTCGCCAATCTCTTTGGCCGCAGGCCCTGCCAACGCTTCAGCGGCTGCACGGGCCTGCGGGACGGCATTTTCGCCGAGGAGAATTTCTCCCACCGAACGCCCCATGGCACCCGGTGCCGCTTCCAGTGAAAAGCGATCCAATCCTTGTGCGTGCGCCAGCCAAATTGTGTGGTCCACTTCGGCCAGGTCATGGTCCTCGGTGGCCAGCCAGAAAATCGGCACGGTTTCGGCGCCGTTGTCCGACAAGTGCTGCGCGGCGCGGACTGCCGTCAGCGCTTTGTAGAAGCTGTAAGCTGGGCCGCTGAAGAGTCCCACCTGCTGCCCGCTGACCACCGCCAACGCTCCCGCTGCCAGGCGGTCGAGATTGCGCATCACGCTGGAATCCGCGCCGAAATTCCTGTTCTGCTCGCGAAGGACTTCAACGACCTGGGCGCGCACGCTAGGGTCGATGCGCACCTCGCCGGCCGCGGCCAGCAACCCTTCTTCCGTGGGCGGGTGCGCGTAAAATCGCGCGACGCGCGAGAAATCGTCCAGGAAACAGGAATAGAGCTTGCTGGTGTGAGGAAGTTCGCTGGAGCGAAGACAGTGGCACTCCATGGGGAGTGCCATCATACACGCCGCGCGCTACTCCGGCAACGCGTGCGGCTTGCTTTCGGCAGCGGGCGCTTCTTGCCAGTTGTTTTGGAAATGTTTAGGGGAGTACACTGCACGTTCATGCGCCAACCGATTCGCCAACAACGCGCTCTTCGACGGTACAGTTGCGTCCTGGCGCTGGCCGTGTGCTTATTGGCCCTGGCGGGCTTTGCCCAGCAGCCGGCGCAGAAGGAGGCTCCGCCCGTCCTGCGCTTCACCACGCGGCTGGTGCTCATCAGCGTCATCGTGCAGGACAAGAATGGAAATCCGGTAACGGACCTCACCAAAGAAAATTTCACGCTGCTGGATAAAGGCAAGGAGCAGTTCATCAGCACGTTCGCGCTGGAATCGAGCCGCGCGCTGCCGCGCACCGTGGCTGCGCTGCCGCCAAACACATTCACCAATCGTGTGGAGCAACGGCTGGAGTCGCCCACCAGCATCAGCGTGATTTTGCTCGACGGCATGAATACGGCTTTTCAGGACCAGGCGTATGCGCGGGAAAATATCCTCAAATTTCTGGAACAGATTCAGCCGCAGGACCGCGTGGCCATCTATACCCTGGGGCGAGGAGTGATCCGCAGCGTGCATGATTTCAGCAATGATTCCTACACGCTCATTACGGCCCTCAAGCGATATCGGGGGCGGCTCGGGCACGAGGTGGAGGCCTCGGAGGCCGAGCCGATGGACACCGGGCTCGAAGAACTGTTTGCGTTTCTGGGAGAAGCCAACCAGCGTGTAGCGAATTACTACATGGCGGACCGCGTCATCAATACCACCCGCGCATTGGAGGCCATCGCTGGCCACCTGGCGCGATTCCCCGGCCGCAAGAACTTGATCTGGGTATCCTCGAGCTTTCCGATTGCCATTGGAATGGATGCAGTGCCGTCGCGCTACAATCTGTCGCCGGAACGTCGCACGTTCTATGCGGAGGCGGAAAAAGCGGCACGCGCGCTGAGCAATGCCAATGTGGCCGTCTATCCCGTGGACGCGCGCGGCCTGATTGGAGGGTTTCCCAATGCCAATGTGAATCGCGCAGGCGCGGTGTCCGGGAGAAGCGCCCCGCCTCCGCTGATGAGTACGCTGGGAAATCTCGGCACAAACATCGACACGATGAACCTCATCGCCAGCAAAACCGGGGGCAAAGCTTACTACAACCGAAACGACATTGATGGCGCGGTGCGCAGCGCGATTGAAGACTCCCGGATCAGTTACGTGCTCGGCTACTATCCGGCGCATGGCAAGTGGGACGGCCGCTTTGTCGATTTGAAAGTAAAGGTGAACCGCCCGGGGGTTCGTGTGAGGTCGCGCAAAGGCTATTATGCGGGGGCGGAACCCGCGCTGGCAGAGAAAGAGGTTGCGACACTGCTGAGCGCGGCGGCGCATAGCCCGCTGGAATCGACCAGCGTGGGCATGACCGTGCGCGCCGACGAAGTTCCCAACACCACCACGAAGTCGCTCAAGCTGAGCATGGATGTCGATCCGAAAGACATCAACCTGGTGCTGCAGGATGGAAACTGGGTGGGGGCGCTGGATTTTCTCTTCTCGCAGCGGGATGTTGAGGGCAAGGTGTTGTCCAACATTGCGTTGAATCTGGGGATGAATCTGCCGGCCGAATCTCACAGCCAACTGGAAAAAGAAGGGATCACGTTTTCCCGCACCCTTGAGGTCGTCCCCACTGCGTTTCTGCTCCGAGTGGTTGTTCGGGACGCGCGGTCGGGATCGATCGGCACGGTTTCCGTGCCGCTCCAGTCCACTGGAACGAAGAGCGGCGGCTGACCGCCGCGTTCCGCCTGATTTCGTTAGTCCGCGCTCTTCCCTGCCCCAATCGCAGCTTCGAGGATGCGCTCTGCTTCTTTTTTCTGTGCTTCGTTCAGAGGCAGGAGCGGGCGACGTGGCGGACCGCCGTAGTACCCCGCGCGGTCCATCGCAAACTTCACGCCGGGAATGCCCAGCTTGGCGACAAGCGTGAGCGTGGGGTCTATCAGCCGCGCTTGCAACTTACGTGCTTCGTCGAAATCGCCCTTTGCGCACGCTTCGTAAAGTTCCACGCACAGCTCCGGCAGGATGTCCGCCACGGCCAGGATTCCGCCCACCGCGCCCAGCGCCATGGACGGATAAAACGTCGTCGCTGAGCCCACCAGCGTCTGGAAACCAGCGGGCGCGCGGAGAATAATTTCTCCCACGCGCTGCATCACGCCCGAGCTTTCCTTGATGCCGATAATGTTGGGATGCTGCGCGAGTTGCGCGACGAGCGGGGCTTCCACCGCCACGCCGGTAAATTGCGGCACGGAGTAAATCAGCAGCGGGATGCGCGCCGCGTCGGCCACACGCAGGTAGTGCTCCGCGTGAACCTCCGCCGTCATCTGCCCTTTGTAGTAGTACGGCGTCTTCACCAGTGCGACGTGGTAGCCCAGTTCGGCGGCGCGATTGGTGCGCGCAATGGTTTCGGCGGTGGAATCCACACCGGTCCCGGCGATGAGAATCTTGTCGCCCGCGGCCTGGCGCGCGGCCGTCCACACCTGTTCGATTTCGGCGCGGCCCAGCAGCACCGATTCGCCCGTGGAGCCGATGACCACGTACCCGGCCACGCCGGTTTCGTTGTACCTGTTGATGTTTTCTTTCAGGCGGTCCAGCGCCAGCGAGCCGTCCTCTTTGAATGGAGTGGTTACTGGAGGAAATATGCCGTGAAGTTTCATGGACACATTCTAGCTCAATCCGCGGCTGACGCGCCCGAGGTAATTGGTTTCCCTGCGTGCAAATCCTGCAATGCGGTGACGCTGACGCCGTGCTGCTGCAAGGCGCGAATCCCCTGCGTGACGGCGTGTGCCGCGGAAAGCGTGGTGATGCAGGGGATATTGTAGCGGATGGCCGCGCTGCGGATGGCCTTCTCGTCGAAGAACGATTCGCGGCCCAGCGGCGTGTTGATGATCAAATCCACTTTGCCGGTTTTCACCAGGTCCACGATGTTGGGGCGCCCTTCGTTTACCTTGAAGACGGGCTCGGCGTCGATGCCTGCCGCACGCAATGCCGCGGTGGTGCCGCGCGTGGCAATGAGCGTGAAACCCAGCGACGCGAGCTCCTTGGCCAGCGGCGCGATGGTGCGTTTGTCGCGCTCGTTGACGCTAATGAACGCGGTACCCGAGCGGGGAAGCCGGATGCCAGCCGCGAGCTGCGCTTTGGCGAACGCTTCGCCGAAACTTGCCGCCACGCCCATGACTTCTCCGGTCGAGCGCATTTCCGGCCCGAGGATGGTGTCCACGCCGCGGAATTTGTTGAACGGAAACACCGGCGACTTCACGGCGTAGTATTCGCGAATGGGAATTTCCAAGACGCCGTCCGTTTTCATCAGCGGCAGGTCCATTTCCGAGAGTTTTTTGCCGGCCATCAATCGCGCTGCCACTTTGGCCAGGGGCACGCCGGTCGCTTTGCTGACGTAGGGCACGGTGCGCGACGCCCGCGGGTTGACCTCCAGCACGAACACCTTTTCGTGCTGGATGGCGTACTGCACGTTCATCAGCCCTACGACATTGAGCGCTCGGGCCAGCCGCTCGGTGTAGCCGCGGATCAGCCGGAGCACTTCCGGCTTCAGGCTGACCGAGGGCAGCACGCACGAGGAGTCGCCGGAGTGAATTCCGGCTTCTTCGATGTGCTCCATGATGCCGCCGATGACGACGGTCTCGCCGTCGCACAGCGCGTCAACGTCCACTTCGGTGGCGTCTTCGAGAAACTGGTCGATGAGCACGGGGCGCGCAGAACCCATCAGCGCCGCTTGCGCTACGTAGTTGCGCACCGTCTCCGCGTCGTAGGCGATGACCATGGCGCGCCCGCCCAGCACGTAGCTCGGGCGCACCAGCACGGGCAGTCCGATTTCGCCGGCCAAGCGCACCGCTTCTTCCGGCACCAGCGCCGTGCCGTTGCGCGGCTGCGGAATGTCCAGCTCTTCGAGCAGCCGGCCGAATCGGCGGCGGTCTTCCGCCAGATCAATGGATTCCGGAGTGGTGCCCAGAATCGGCACGCCGTTGCGCTTCAACTCGATGGCCAGGTTGAGGGGAGTCTGACCGCCGAACTGCACGATGACGCCGCGCGGTTTTTCGCGCTCGACTACGGCGAGGACGTCTTCGAGCGTGAGCGGCTCGAAGTACAGGCGGTCGGAAGTGTCGTAGTCGGTCGAAACCGTTTCCGGGTTGCAATTCACCATCACCGTTTCGTAGCCGTCTTCCTTCAGCGCGAACGACGCGTGGCAGCAGCAGTAGTCGAACTCGATGCCCTGCCCGATGCGGTTGGGCCCGCTGCCGAGAATGACCACCTTGGGCCGCGCGTCCACGTCCGCTTCGTCCTCGTCCTCGTACGTCGAGTAAAGATAGGGCGTGAAAGACTCGAACTCCGCGGCGCATGTATCTACGCGCTTGAACACCGGGGCAATTTGAAGTTTGCTGCGCGCGTTGCGTACTGCGGTCGCAGTCGTCCGCCAGATTTGCGCCAACTGCTCGTCGCTGAAGCCCGTTCGCTTCGCTTCGCGGAAAAGCTCCCGCGGCACGGTGTCGAGCGTCACAGCCGCCGCGCCCTTGCCGACAGCAACAATCTCTTCGAGCTGGCGGATGAACCACGGGTCCATCTTCGTCAGGCCGCAAACCTCCGCGGCCGGCATTCCGCTCTGCAGCGCAGCAAACAGCCAGTGGATGCGGTCCGCGCGCGGCGTGGTCAGCTTTTCGCGCAGCAGCGCGGGCGTGACTTCCGCCGGAGCGCGCCACGGAGTGTGCGGCTCGAGCGCACGAATGCCCTTCTGCAAGGCTTCCTTAAACGTGCGCCCGATGGCCATCACTTCCCCGACGGACTTCATCTGCGTGCCCAGCGAGGCATCGGAGCCGGGGAATTTTTCAAATTGCCATTTGGGGATTTTCACCACCACGTAATCAATCGAAGGCTCGAAGCACGCCGGGGTCTTGCGGGTAATGTCGTTGGGAATTTCGTCGAGCGTGAAGCCTACCGCCAGCTTGGCGGCGATTTTTGCAATCGGGAAGCCCGTGGCCTTGCTGGCAAGAGCCGAGCTGCGCGAGACGCGCGGGTTCATCTCGATGACCACCATGCGGCCGTTCTCGGGATGGATGGCGAACTGGATGTTGGACCCGCCGGTCTCGACGCCGACCTCACGGATCACCGCGGCCGCGGCGTCGCGCATGATTTGGTATTCCTTGTCGGTGAGCGTTTGCGCGGGCGCGACGGTGATGGAGTCGCCGGTGTGGATGCCCATGGGGTCAAAATTTTCGATGGAGCAGATGACCACAAAGTTGTCGCGGTGGTCGCGCATCACTTCCAGCTCGAATTCCTTCCACCCCAGCACCGACTCTTCGATGAGCGCTTCGTGCACCGGGCTCGATTCGAGCGCGCGCGCAATCGCGTCGGTGAATTCCTCGCGGTTGTAAGCGATGGAGCCGCCCGTGCCGCCGAGCGTGAACGACGGCCGAATGACGATCGGGTAGCCCAGCTCGTCGGCGAGCAAGATGGCGTCCTGGACATTTTTGACCACGGCCGAATTGGGCACGTCGAGACCGATGCGGCGGCAGGCGTCCTTGAAGAGCAGGCGGTCCTCGGCGATCTTGATGGATTGCAGCGACGCGCCAATCAGCTTCGCGCCGTATTTTTCGAGGATGCCCGCTTCGGCGAGTTCCACCGCCAGGTTCAGCCCAGTCTGTCCGCCGACCGTGGGCAGCACGGCGTCCGGCCGCTCCTGCGCAAGAATTTGCTCGACGTACTCCGCGCGCAACGGCTCGATGTACGTGCGCGGCGCGAAGTCCGGGTCGGTCATAATCGTCGCCGGGTTCGAGTTCACCAGCACGACTTCGTAGCCTTCCGCGCGCAGCGCTTTGCAGGCCTGCGTGCCGGAGTAATCGAATTCGCACGCCTGGCCGATGACAATCGGCCCCGAGCCGATGATCAAGATCTTGTGAATATCTGTTCTTTTTGGCATTCCTTACGCCGCCTCAGCAGACTTGTCTAAGGCATTTTGTTCCTTTTGTAATTCTTTGTCGGCTGCGGTCGCTGCATTGTTTGCAATTGCAATCGCGGCTTGAAGTTTGTTCAGGGTTTCATACACCGGATTTGAAGGCAGAATGGGACCGCTCCCACAACCCTGGAGAACCACCAAATAAGAGCGCGCGAGGGAAAAGCTCGAAGAAGCATAAATGTAGAAATCGACGACAGCTTCTGCTGTAGCCTCTTCGCATTTTCCCAAATGCGCCGCATTGCTACGGAAAACTGCTAATGAGGCTTCATCCAGAAAAGGAACAGCTTTAGGCAAAACGAACCCTGGTTCACCGAACTGATGAACCGCTGGATACATGTTCGCTGACAGGAATTCGGACACTCTTTTTATTTCTGTACGAAGCGCTCGCAATATTGCCTTCTTTTGGCTTAGCAACCGCAGTCTTTGGTCTTCTTTTTCCTTTGTGAGCTGCCTTTCAACTTGTTCCCGACTTACCCTAATCTGACGCTCAACTGTCCAAAGTGCGATCAGGGCCGCTAAAAACGTAATCGCACCGTCCGAGGTCAGGGGACCTATATCGCGAATCAGGCGGAGAAAAGCACCGCACCACTCGTTTAGCATTGGAATTCCTTCATGCTCTCCACAAACTCTTGAAACAAGTAGCGCGAATCGTGCGGCCCGGGGGAGGCTTCGGGGTGGTACTGCACGCTGAAGAGCGGCAGCGAACGGTGGCGCATGCCTTCGTTGGTGTGGTCGTTCAGGTTGACGTGAGTAATTTCCACGTCGCTCGAGGGCAGCGATTCCGGGTCCACCACGAAGCCGTGATTCTGTGCGGTGATTTCCACTTTTTCGGTCAGCAGATTTTTCACGGGATGGTTCGAGCCATGATGTCCGAATTTCAGCTTGTAGGTGCGCCCGCCGAGAGCGAGGCCGCAGAGCTGGTGTCCCAGGCAGATGCCGAAAATGGGCACGCGGCCCAGCAGTTTGCGAATATTTTCGATGGCGAAGGTGGCCGGTTCGGGATCGCCCGGGCCGTTGGAGAGAAACACGCCGTCCGGTTTCAGTGCGAGCACGTCTTCGGCGGAAGTTTTTGCGGGCACGACGCGGACGTCACAGTGGTGGTCCACGAGCAGGCGCAGAATGTTTTGCTTGATGCCGAAGTCGTAGGCGACGACTTTGAAGCGGCCTGAAACTTCCAAACATGCCGCGCTAAAGCGCGGCGCTACATGGGCCATGGCCAACGGCAATTGGCCGCCGGATGCGGAACCATGCGGCTCGCTCAGCACTTGATTGGTCGGCAATTCGACGGAACCTTTGGCCCAGTTGTAGGCGCTCTCGCACGACACGCGGCTGGCGAGTTCGAGTCCGGACATGGTGGGCAGTGCGCGAGCTTCGGCGATAAGTTTGGCAGCGGGCGTGCCGTCGGTGCACACGACGCCGCGCAGGGCACCGACGGTGCGCAAGTGGCGCACGAGTGCGCGCGTGTCGATGTCCCAGATAACGGGGATGCCGTGGCGTTCGAGGTAAGCTTGCGCGGTCTCCGTCGAACGATAATTCGATGAAAGCTGCGAGAACTCGCGCACGATGAGCGACTCGATGTAGGGTCGCGGCGATTCCTCGTCGTCGAGGTTGGTGCCGACATTTCCGATGTGGGGATAGGTAAGGCAGACGATCTGGCCGGAATAACTGGGGTCGGTGAAAACTTCCTGGTAGCCGGTGAGGCTGGTGTTAAAAACGACTTCGCCGCCGCGACGGGCACGAGCGCCCGCCGCACGCCCGTTAAATACGCGCCCGTCCTCGAGCGCGAGAAGCGCGGGGGTTCCGTTGAGCCTCAGGTTGTCCTCCGAATGTCATCATTGCAATTCACTGCCAGCCACCGGCAGCGCACCGAAGCGCTCCACCGGCCAGTACACAAAAACTGCTTTGCCGTAGATAAATTGTCCCGGCACCGCACCGAACACGCGCGAATCGTTGGAGCTGTTGCGGTGATCGCCAAGCACGAAGAACGAGCCTTCGGGAACGCGCGTCGGCGCGAGCGAGCCGCGGTCTGCAAATGTGGCGGGCACGTAGGGCTCGTCCAACTGCTTGCCGTTCACCAGCACGCGCCCCTGCTGGATTTCCACGGTATCGCCAGAGAGGGCAATCACGCGCTTGATGAACGACTTCGACTTGTCCATGGGATACCAGAAAACCACCACATCGCCGCGCTGGATGGGTTCGAAGCGGTACACAAATTTGTTGATGAAGATGCGTTCCTGGTCGGTGAGCAGCGGCGACATGCTGGTTCCCTCGACCTTCACCGGCTGGTAGAGGAAGACGATAATCACCGCGGCGAGGCCCAGCGCGATCAATAGATCGCGCGTCCAGTTCATCACCGCCGCGCGAATCGTCGAGAAAGACGCGCCATGCTCTTTGGGTTGTGGACTGCTGTTGACGGGTTGATCCATTGCGCGAAGTAGGTCGTTCATTTATACCACGGCTTCGCTCGTCTGCCAATGGGATTGCGTGGCATTCGACAGGGCGCGGCCTCGCATCATAGGATGGCGATTGATGCCTGAACGGTTTGCTCTGATCATTCCGGCTCTGAACGAAGAGGCCGTTATCGGCTCGACGCTGGATGGCTTGCGGGTGACGGCGCTTGACCAGCTCATTGTTGTTGACAATGGCTCGACCGACCGCACGGCGCAGGTCGCGCGGGCGCACGGCGCGCAGGTGGTCAGCGAGCCGCGGCGCGGCTATGGCTTTGCGTGCCTCGCGGGAATGGCTGCACTGCACCGCGAAATCACCGTCGTCGCTTTCATGGATGGCGATGGCAGCGACGATCCCGCCGACCTGCCGCGCCTGCTCGACCCCATTGTTCGCGGAGAGGCCGAGATGGTGCTCGGCTCGCGCGTGCTGGGCTCGCGCGAGGCCGGGGCGCTCACACCGCAGCAGCGCTTCGGCAACGCGCTGGCCACCGGGTTGCTTCGCCTTTTCCACGGCGCGCGCTACACCGACCTGGGGCCCTTCCGCGCCATCCGCCACGAAGCCCTCGAACGGCTGCGCATGCGCGACACAAATTACGGATGGACCATCGAAATGCAGATCAAGGCGGCGCGCCACAAACTTCGCGTAATAGAAATTCCGGTCCGTTATCGCCGGCGCCGCGCAGGACAGTCCAAAATCTCCGGCACGCTTCGCGGGACACTCTCGGCGGGCAGCAAAATTATTTGGACGATTTTTCGGTATTCGCTGCGGACCGACGACTGACCACTACTTGATGACGCTGTAGTCAAACCACCGAAAATCTCTGCTGATCCCGAAGGTGAAGCCGCTGCGCGGGCTGTTTCTGGTGATGCCTGCGATCCCGGCCACGTCCCACTGGAACCCGCCGGCGAGAATCTGCAGGCCGAAGCGACCTTGCGAGCGGCTTTCGGTGCCCACGAGGCTTGGCGAAATCGATCTTGTGCTGTGAAACCCGGCGACTTCGCCGACTACATTCACGCGGCGGCTCGCTGCGTAACTGAACCCCGCGCCGAAAGTGAGCACGTCGTTCTGCGTGAAGTTCGCCGCCGGGGCCTGCAAGATGGCCACGCCGGCATTGCCCATCAGGTTCAGCTTTCCGAAATGTTTTTGCAGGATGAACTCGGCAAAAATATTTGACGTATTCGACCCAATGCCACGCGACTGGTTGGAGTTCGGCATCTGGTAGCCGAAGCGGAATCCAATCGCCGGCCGCCGCTTGGTTTCCGAGAGCAGGCGGATTTTGGTGGCGATGGAGAAATCGCCGACATCGTGCGTGGAATCTGTTCCGGTCAGCACCGGCGTGATAAATGCGCCGACCTGTTTTTTTACATCGAGAAAATGGTGCACCGCGCCTTCCAGTTGCACCTCCACGATTTTCCCCACGCCCATGCGGATTTGCACCACGCCAACGGAGGTCATGTCGCCGGAAAGACCGGAGAGCGGGAAATCCACGTCCTGAAGAAAATCGAAGCCAACCTGCACGCGCATGGTTCCCGCGGGCACCGTTTCAGCATCCACCGTGCGCAGCGGGCGGTTCTGTGCTGCCAGGGGCAGGCAAAAAAATAGTGCAATTAGAAGAGTGAGGGCCAGGCGGCGCATACCGACGCCATCCTAATTCAGCTGCGCTTATTCGCCAAGCGCATAGTTGAGGATGGCCAGGGCCGCGGCCACCGCCGTCTCGGTTCGCAGAATATTTTGCCCGAGCGATGCTTCCACAAACCCCGACGCGCGCGCTGCGGAAAGCTCCGCTTCCGTCCAGCCGCCTTCCGGACCGATGGCGAATGCGGCGGCGCTGCTGCTCTTGCCTTCCAACACTGCCCGCAGGGGCGGCGCCTGCGCGCTTTCAGAAAGCAATAAACTGACGGTTTGCTGCGCACGGGTGGCGGCGAATGCCTCCGCCGGGCGAACCGCGGGACACAGCACCGGCGGCGCGAGCCTCCGCGATTGCTGCGCCGATTCCAGTAGAATCTTTTGCCAGCGCTGTGCGCGCTTGGCCGACGCGGCAATCAACCCTTTCTCGCTGCGCGCGGCTGCGAGCGGCACTATTTCGCTGACGCCAAGTTCCGTGGCCTTCTCCAGCGCCCATTCGAAACGGTCGAACTTCACGATGGCCAGCAGCAAAGTCACGTGCAGCGGCGAACCCTGCGCCGGCAATTGTTCCACTAGCGCAAAGTCCACGGCATCCCGGCCAGCGCGCTCCACGCGAGCCAGCCAGACGGCCTTGCCGTCGCTCAACTCATAGAGTTGTCCCGGCTCGGCGCGAAGCACGCGCGCGAGATGGTGCGCCACTTCACCGGCCATGCTGGCCGCGTGACCGTGAAATGCATCGACAAAGAAGCGGCGGCGCATATGTTCGAGACGTCCGCCAAAGTGTACAACAAGGTCACAAGGAACGTGGAAGTGTAGAAGTGAAAAAAGAGGAAGGGAGGAAGGAGGAATGTGCTTGCGTGATGATAACTGACGACTGCGCACTTAGAACTTCTTAGCCGAAAATATCTTTTACTTTTTCGAAGATGGACGAATTGCGCTGCGCCGGGCGACTTTCTTCCGGCAGCGACTGCCCCAGTTCCTGCAAAAGGCGCTTTTGCTCGCGGGTGAGCTTGGCCGGTGTGACCACGCGGATGTTGACGTAGAGGTCGCCCTTGGTGCCGCTGTTGGGGTCGGGCAGGCCCTTGCCCTTCAGCCGAAAAATGGAACTGGTCTGCGTGCCCTCGGGAATGTGGAGATTTTCTTCCCCGGCGAGAGTCGGCACGGAAATTTCGGCTCCGAGGGCGGCCTGCGCAAAGTTGACTGGAATCGTGCAGTAGAGGTCGGAATTGCGCCGCTCGAAGAAGGGATGCTCGCGGACTTCGAGGATGACGTAGAGGTCGCCCGGCGGCCCGCCGTTGATTCCCTGCTCGCCCTCGCCGGTGATGCGCAGGCGCGTTTGCGAATCCACGCCGGGGGGAATGCGAATTTCCAGCGTGCGCTCGCGTTCCACGCGCCCGTCGCCCTGGCAGGCCTTGCACGGCTCGCGGACAATTTGTCCGGCGCCCTGGCAACTGGGGCAAGTTCGCGTGATGGTGAAGAATCCCTGCTGGTAGTGCACCTGTCCGTGGCCGCCGCAGGTCTGGCAGGCGATGGCCGAGGTTCCCTGCTTGGCGCCGGTGCCCTTGCAGGAATCGCAAAGCTCTGTGCGCGGGATCTTGATTTTGGTTTGCATCCCGTTCGCGGCTTCCTCGAACGAGAGCGTCATGTCGTAGCGCAGGTCGCTGCCGCGGTGCGCGCGGGTGCGACGCCGACCGCCGCGCGGGCTGCCACCGCCGAAAAGGTCTTCCACACCGAAAAAATCACCGAAGATGTCGCTAAACTCCTCGAAGATGGAGCGGTCAAAACCGGTCTGCTCGAAACCGCCGCCCCTTACTCCCGCCATTCCGAAACGGTCGTATGCGGCGCGCTTCTGCGGGTCGGAGAGGATGCTGTAGGCTTCCGTGGCTTCGCGGAATTTTTCCTCGGCGTGCGGCTTGTCGGCCGGATTGCGGTCCGGATGGTACTTCAGCGCCGCCTTGCGATAGGCGCTCTTGATCTCGTCTTCACCGGCCGAGCGGGTCACGCCCAGCACGTCGTAGAAATCTTTTTTGTGGGCCAAGTGCAAATCCTCAGTTCAATCGGGAATCCGCATCGGCAAGCTCGGTGGCCGGGCGGAACGCCACGCGCACCAGCGCAGGCCGCAACACAAGCTCGCGCAATTTGTAGCCGTGCCGAAGATCTTCCACCACGGTGCCGTCTTCGTGCTCGCTCGACTCCACCCGCTCCACCGCCTGGTGCACGTGGGGGTCAAATGGACGGCCCATCGCCTCAATGCGCTCCACGCCGAAACGAGCCAACGACTCCAGCAGTTGCCGGTAAATCAGCTCAAATCCCTTGCGGTAATCCTCGTATGCCGGATCGGAATGCGCCGCCAAAGCGCGCTCGAACGCGTCTAGCACTGGCAGCAGGGGCTCGATCACATGGGCGGTGATCTTCGCAGTGTCCTCGCGGCGCTCGCGCTCGATGCGCTTGCGTGCGTTGTCGAGGTCGGCGAGCTGCCGCACGGCCGCGCTATATTTGGCCGCCAGATCGTCTTTTTCCATCTGCAGGCGCACGAGCAAATCCATTTGTCCGGGCGCTGCTTCTCCGCCTGCCGATGCTTCCGGCACCGCGGCGTTGGCGTCTTCTTCCTGGTTTTGGTTGGTTTTTTTCTCGTCCTGGAGGCTCAAGTCCGATCGCTCCTGCTCAACTGCTTGCTGAAAAGTTGCGCCACGTAAGCCACTGCGGTAATCGCTCGCTCGTACTGCATGCGCATGGGGCCCAGCACGCCGAGCGAACCCTGCATGCGGTCGTACATCGCATACGGCGCGCTGATCAGCGCCAGGTGTGCGCCGGCGCTCTCAATTTCCTTGATGCCGATCTGCACCTGCACCGGCTCGGGGCCTTCGATGCAGCCGGTCAGCAGGGCCACGAGCATGCGCTTTTCCTCGATGGCCGCGAGCAAGTCGCGCAATTGACCGGCGTCGGTGAACTCCGGCGCCGTGGCGATCTGCGCCGCGCCTTCCACGTAGAGCTGCGCGCCGCTATCTTCGCCGAGCACGCTGGGATCGCATAGCAGCAGCGCCGTGCTGGCCAGCTTGTCGTAGCGCTCATGCTCCTGCGCAAGGCGCGCGAGAAGTTCGACACGTATGGCGTCCAGTGTCCACCCGGCGAAGTTGCGGTTCAAATATTCGGCGGTGCGGTCGAGCGTCTGTTGCGTAAACGTTTTCTCGGGACGGATGAGCTTGTCGCGCGTCATGCCGTTCTGCGAAATGAGCACCACCAGCAGCCGGCCCTCGGGCAACGCCAGGAAGCGGATGTGCTCGAGCACGGAGCGAGCCATCGGCGGCGACACCACAATTCCCAGGCCGTGGGACATGGTCGCCAGCACGTGGCTGGCGCGTTCCATGATTTCGCTGGGTGTCTGCGCGGCGTCGAGCTCGGTGCGAATGTAGGTCTGGTCTTCCGCGCTCAGCGTGGCCTGCGTGCCGATTTCCTGCACGAAGAAACGGTATGCCGTGGCCGTGGGCACGCGCCCCGCGGAGGTGTGCGGCTGGAACAGATAGCCCTCTTCCTCGAGGTCCGACATCACGTTGCGGATGGTCGCCGGGCTGAGCGCCTCCGGCGAACGCCGGGAAATCGACCGCGAAGATACCGGCTCGCCCGACTCGATGTACGCGCGCACGATGTCGGCAAGGATTTGCCGGTTGCGTTTTTCGTTGAGTGCCGCCGAACGCATCAGTTGCTCCGAAATTTGATTGTAGTCGGCCCGCGCAGGGCCGTCAACCGGGCGGAAAAGCGCACAGATGTGCGAGTAACCTCATCCGAGGCAGAAGAAATCCGAAATAGCGCGGCATCCAGAATCTACGCGGTGCCCTACCATCCAGACAAGGAATCTGTTTATTCGCCGGTTGACGCAAAGCCGCCGGTGTCAATTTGCGCGCGCTGCAGGCGGTCGGAGTAGTCGATGTACAGCGTCTTCCATTCGGAGTAGAAGTCCAGGCAAGCGACGGCGGCTTCGCGGTGTCCGTTGCCGGTCTGCTTGACGCCGCCGAACGGCAAATGCGTTTCCGCGCCGATGGTCGGCGCGTTCACGTAGACGATGCCGGTGTGGACGTCGCGCATCGCGCGGAAAGCGCTGTTGACGTTGCGCGTGTAGATCGAGGACGAGAGGCCGTACACCGTGCCGTTGCAAACTTCGATGGCCTGGTCGAGGTCGTCGACCGCGGTCACGCTGACCACGGGGCCAAAAATTTCCTCCTGCATGAGGCGCGATTGCGGATCGCAATCCACAAAGATGGTCGGCTCGTGGAACCAGCCCTTGGCGTACGCGCCGCCTTCGAGGCGGTGTCCGCCGGCCGCCAGCCGTGCGCCTTCGTTCTTGCCGATCTCGACGTATTCCATCACCGTCTTGAGCTGCGCTTCACTGACGCACGGCCCCATGTCCGTGGAGGGGTCCATGCCGTCGCCGACGCGCAGCGCCCGGGCGCGCGCCGCGTAGCGCTCCACAAATTCCTTGTACACTTTTTTGTGTACCGCCACGCGGCTGGTGGCCGTGCACCGCTGCCCCGTAGTGCCAAACCCGCCCCACACGCAGCCCTCCACCGCCAGCTCCAGGTTGGCGTCGTCCATCACCATGATCATGTTTTTGCCGCCCATCTCCAACTGGCACGGCTTGAAGTCCGTGGCGCACGCCTGGCTCACCACCCGCCCAATCTCCGTCGACCCCGTAAAGCTCACCAGCTTCACATCCCGGTGCCCCATCATCGGGCTGCCCACTTTGCCGCCTGAGCCGACTACCAGGTTGACGACCCCGCGCGGAATCCCCGCCTCGGTGAGCGCCTGAACCAGGTTGTACGCCGAATGCGGCGTGTCCGATGCGGGCTTCACCACTACGGTGTTTCCCAAAATCAGCGCGGGCATGATTTTCCACGAGGGAATGGCCATCGGGAAATTCCACGGCGTAATCATGGAGCACACGCCAATCGGCTGCCGGATGCACATGGCAAATTTGTTGGGCAGCTCCGAAGGAGTGGTCTGCCCGAACTGCCGGCGCCCCTCGCCGGCCATGTAATAGGTCATGTCGATGGCTTCCTGGACGTCGCCGCGCGTCTCCGCCAGGATTTTCCCCATTTCGCGGGTCATATCGCGCGCGAAATCTTCCTTGCGCTTCACCAGGATTTCCGCGGCGCGGAAGAGGATTTCTGCGCGCTTGGGCGCGGGCACCATGCGCCAGCTCTTGAAGGCTTCCTTCGCCGCTTCCACGGCGGCGTTCACGTCTTCTTCCGTCCCGAGCGGGAACATGCCGATACAATCGTCGGTGTTGGCGGGGTTGCGGTTCTCGTACGCTTTTCCGGAACGCGCCTCGACCCATTCGCCGTTAATAAAATTTTTGTGAACCTTGGGGATAGTCAACGTAGCCATACTGCCTCCTCGAAATTGGGCGTGTAAAAGTGCGTCAACATCAAACCGCGGGTAAATCGTACCGCGGGCAAACTGCGGTGCACAGCCTGACCAGTTTATCAGAATTTACGATTTCCGCTACCGCACCAGCCAGTTGAGAATGCTGGAGATTTCGAAGTCGCGGCTACTGAGGTTTGGCGCCGTTGGCGGGCACGCGCGGCGCGGCGGCTCCTGCCACTTCCGAGCCCAGCCCAAGTTTCTGAAGTGACTTCGCATCCAACTTGCCGGTTGAAGTCAGGCCATTGGCTGACTGGAATTTCTTCATCGCATTCACGGAACGGGCGTCCCACTTTCCGTTCGCTTCGCCTTCGTAAAAACCATTTTGCCCGAGCGCGGTCTGAATTTCCCGGATGCGATCGGCGGTCGGCGCTTTTTGGGCGCGCGGACGCGGCGGCCGCTTCTTCGCAGGTTTGCTTGATTTTTTTGCTGCCGGAGCGGACGGGCTCTTGGGTGGCGGGGTTTTGGCCTGTGGGGTTTGCTGTCCCCACGCAGAAAACGGAGCGGCGCCCATGAGGAGCGCCGCTCCTAGAATCACTGCAATGCTCGAGCGCACGATTCGCGTTCGCACGGGTTATGGCGTGTTCGGCACCACGCCGGAGAGGAACATCGTAAGCAGGCGATCTCCTCCGGCGCCGCGCAACACCTTGAACATGATGCTCTGCCCGGGCTTCAGCTTGGCCGTGGCACGACGGTAGTCCGCCACGCTGGTGACCGGCTCGCGGTTGACTTCCACGATGATGTCTCGCGACTGGAAGCCGAGGTCGTCGGCAAAACTGGCCGGTTCCACCGTGGCGACAATCACGCCCTTGCGATCTTCCATTCCCAGACGACGGCTCAGCTCCGGCGTCAAATCTTCCACGCGCAGGCCGAACTCGCCGGGACCGCTGTCGTCCGGTTGATTGTTGCTGGCGGTGCCGCGCGGGAAGATTTTGCTGCGGTCTTCCACGGCGACAGTTACTTCACGGACCTGCCGGTCGCGCACAACGCGCAGTTTCACTTTTTGTCCCACCGGGGTCTGCGCGATAGGATTGACCAGGTCGGTGCCGCTGCGCACGGCCTGTCCATTCACTTCCGTAATCACGTCTCCCGGCACGAGCCCGGCCTTGGCGGCGGGCGCGGTAGGCTCAACGGATTCGATAATAATTCCGTACGGCGCGCCCAGTTCCTTCAGCGTCACCGGATTGGTGCTGCGCTCTTCGGTGAACGTAATGCCGATGGATCCGCGCGTCACTCGCCCGCTCTGCACAAGCTGGTTGTACACGCCGAGCGCGGTGTTCGACGGCATGGCGAAACCGATGCCCTCGTTTCCGCGGCTGCCGGTGTAGATGGCCGTGTTGATGCCGATCACTTCTCCGGCCATATTCACCAGCGGTCCACCCGAATTGCCCGGATTGATGGCGGCATCGGTCTGAATAAACCGCTGGAACTGCAGGCCCACATTCGCGCGGTCTTTCGCGCTGACGATTCCCGCTGTCACCGTGGCGTCGAGACCGAATGGGCTGCCGAACGCGAGCACCCAGTCGCCCACCTTCACTCCATCCGAATTCCCCAGTTTGGCGATGGGCAGATCGTGATCCACATCAATCTTGATGATGGCCAGATCGGTCTCTTCGTCCGTGCCGATCACTTTCGCGGTGTAGTTGGTGCGCTCGCCGTTCAACTTCACTTGAATCTTGGACGCCCGGTCCACCACGTGATTGTTCGTCAGGATGAAGCCCTTCTTGTCCACAATCACGCCCGAACCCAGGCTGCGCTCCGCCTGCTGCGGCCCGTTCTCCTGGCCGTCAAAGAAGCGCTCGAAAAAGTCCTGGAAAGGGTCTTGCTGTTGCGGGGTGCCGCGGCGCTGTGGTGCGCGACGCCGCTCGGCGATCTGCGTGGTGGAAATATTCACCACCGCGGGTTCCACCTTGTCCGAAATCGTCGCGAAGGTGCTGGAAAGCTGCACAGGGCTCGGTATGGCCAGTAAAGATGCCCCGGTGTCGCCATTCTGGCTTCGCGCAGCGCCCACGCGCCCGCTCACCACCGTCCCAATCAGAATTCCCACGGCCAGCGTCAGGGTCACCAGGATGAGTGCGCCCAACTTTCTCTGCTTGGCCCAATCCAACCAATTTCGCGTTTCCATTTCTGGTTTTCCTCTTTCCTTGAGTTCTCTGAAGCTCCAGTATAACACTTTTGTTTGGCTACATTCTCATTAGACGCGCGGGGCGTGCACCTGTAAGCACTGCTGCTTGGCCCAAGAATCGGCGGCTTCTGCTTGGACGCGGGAACGCCCGCCCCGCGTTGCACGGGCTCGTGTTACTCGCCAGCCGCGCAGGCCAGAAGATGCCAGTTGCGAATTCGAAGCGGGTTGTTAGAATAGCTTGCTGGAGAAAAATGGCGCCGCGCACGCTCTACGAAAAAATCTGGCAAGCCCATCTGGTCCACGAAGGTCCCGGGCAACCCGCGCTCATTTACATCGACCGCCACCTCATTCACGAAGGCACTTCCCCGCAGGCTTTTACAGGCCTCAAAGCGGCGGGGCGCAAAGTCCGCCGCCCCGACCTGACCTTTGCCATGATGGACCACTCCGTCCCCACCAAGGACCGCCGCCTGCCCATTCTGGATGCCAGCGCCCAGGCCCAATTCGACGCGCTCTGGCAGAACGCGCGTGAGACCGGAATCCGCCTCTTCGACATGCACAGCCGCAATCAGGGCATCGTCCACGTCGTCGGCCCCGAGCTGGGCATCAGCCAGCCCGGTCAAACCATCGTCTGCGGCGATAGCCATACCTCCACGCACGGCGCGCTGGGCGCGCTGGCCTTCGGCATCGGCGCCAGCGAAATCGAGCACGTGCTGGCCACGCAATGCCTCCAACAGTTTCGCTCCAGGACGATGCTGGTGCGCGTGGACGGCCAATGCTCCCGCGCCATCACCGCCAAGGACATCATTCTCGCCATCATCGGCAAAATCGGCATTGCCGGAGGTACGGGCCACGTCATTGAGTACGGCGGAGACGCCATCCGCGCCCTCTCCATGGAAGGGCGCATGACCGTCTGCAATATGACCATCGAAGCTGGCGCTCGCGCCGGCATGGTGCCGCCCGACCAGACAACGGTTTCCTATCTCGAAGGGCGGCCCTTCGTGCCGCGCGGCAAAGAGTTTCAGACCATTGCAGACCGCTGGCTCGCGCTGCCCTCCGACGCTGGCGCACAATTCGACGCTACCATTGTGCTCGATGCGCCCAAAATCGCACCGCAAGTGACTTGGGGCACGAACCCGGGAATGGTCACCGACGTCACCGGCCGCGTGCCTGACCCCAACCAGTTCTCCGATCCCGTGCTGCGCAGCGGCGCTGAAAAAGCACTCGAGTACATGGCGCTCCGCCCCGGCACGCCCATTGTGGATATTCCCGTAGATCGCGTATTCATCGGCTCGTGCACCAATTCGCGCATTGAGGATTTGCGCGCCGCGTCGCGCATCGTTGCCGGTAAGAAAGTTTCTCGCACGCTCAAGCAGGCACTCGTGGTGCCCGGCTCGCGCGTGGTCAAGGCGCAAGCCGAAGCGGAAGGCCTTGATCGCATCTTTATTGACGCCGGCTTCGAATGGCGCGACGCCGGTTGCAGCATGTGCATCGGCATGAACGACGATATCCTGCCGCCCGGCGAGCGCTCCGCCAGCACCTCGAACCGCAATTTTGAGGGACGCCAGGGCCGAGGCAGCCGTACGCATCTGGTCAGCCCGATCATGGCCGCCGCCGCGGCGATTGCTGGGCACTTCGTGGATATTCGCGAGTGGAAGTTGAATGGTTCGGAGTAGGCGCGCGGCAAAACGTTTGAAGTTCACTATTGAATTTGGGGAACTAGAGAACCATGCAACCATTCAGCAAGCATACGGGAATCGTGGCGCCGCTGGACCGCGTTAACGTGGATACCGACCAGATGATCCCCAAGCAGTTTTGCAAGCTGCTGACGCGCGAGGGCTACGGCAAACTGCTGTTCTATGACTGGCGCTATTTAGAAGGTGGCGTGCCCAATCCGGAATTTGTGCTGAACCGGCCGCGCTACCGCGGCGCCTCGGTGCTGCTGGCGCGCGCCAATTTCGGTTGCGGCTCCAGCCGCGAACATGCGCCCTGGGGTGTGCTCGACTACGGATTCCGCGTGGTCGTGGCCCCCAGCTACGCGGACATTTTTTACAACAACTGTTTCAAGAACGGCATTCTGCCGGTCACCCTCGCCGCGGAACAAGTGGACGAGCTTTTTCGCAAGGCGGATTTGCAAGAGGGCTACCAACTCTCCGCCGATCTGGCCGGCCAGACGATATCCGACGCCAACGGCCTTCACTTCCGATTTGAAATTGATCCCTTCCGCAAAGAAATTCTGCTGAAGGGTCTGGACGACATTGGAATGAGCCTGCAACACGAAAAGGAAATCTCAGCGTTCGAAAAAGCCCACCCCGGCGCGCCGGAGATGTTTGAGCCGGTTGATCTGTACAAAACTGCAAAGTGAATTCAGATTCTGCCGCAAAACGGAGGCGTTAGCCTCTCGCCTGCCCTAGTGTGTCTCGCTCATCCACCGGTCCGGGGGATTCGGGGGCGGCTTGCGCGGGGCCGAGCAACTCGGCAAGCAAGATGCCGGCGAGGATGAGCCCGCCGCCGGTGAGCGCGCGCGGGCCCAGCCGCTCGTGCAGCACGATGAACGAAGTGAGCGCGGCAAACACCGGCTCCAGGGTGAAGAGAATGGCGATGTGCGTGGGAGTGGTATGGCGCTGCGCCCAAACCTGGACGGAAAATCCCAGCGCCGTGCAACCCACCGCCGTCACCAGCAGGCGCCACACCAGGCCGCTGGTCCAGTCCAGACGGAACGTCTCCCAGCCCATCACATGAAATAGCGGCATGGCCGCCGCGGCCATTACCGCTGTCGTGGCCACCTGCAAGAAACTCAGCGCGCCAATGGAATGCCGCGGCGAGTATTTGGCGGTGAAAATAATGTGCAGGGCCCAGATGATTGCCGCGACAAATACCAAAACGTCGCCGGCATTCAGAGCCGTCCAACCCGAGGTGCCCGCCGGCACGCTGAGCAAGTACAGCCCCGCAAAGGTGGCGACGGCGCCAGCCCACACCCACACGTTGATTTTCTTTCGCCAAAAAACCGCGAGCAGCACGGGCACCAGCACCACTCCCGTGCCGTTGATGAACCCCGCTTTCGATGGCGTAGTGAAGCGCAGCCCGTTGGTCTGAAATGCGTAGCCCAGAAAAAGGAACAATCCGATGAGCACGCCGGCGCGCATCTCCGCGCGGTTCAAGCGCAGGAGGTCTTTGCGGAAGGTCAGCGCCATTAGCACGCCGCCCAGCGCAAAGCGCACGGCGAGAAACGCCAGCACGGATGCGTCACGCAGCGCGTCCTGCACCACCAGGAAGGTTGCGCCCCAAATAGCTGTGCAGAACGCCAGCGAAAGGTCCGCCTTGAGACGCGTGGACATTCTTACCGTGGCTCGGAAACCGGACGCAGCATGGCGCGAGGCCGCACAGCAATCCCCTGCACTTCAAAGTGTCCGCCGAACAGCAAGGGTCCCGAGCCGATGAACGCGCGCGCCGGAAAATCCCCGTGGAAGTAGGTGCGGTACACACCGTTCCACTTGTTGAACAGGGACAGGTCCGGGCAGTACACGGTGACGGTCACCAGGTCGTCCATGGTCATTCCCGCTCGCTGCAGCACTGTTCGCATCCCATCGAGCACCATCCGGGCTTCCTGCTCTACGTCTTCCGGCGGCTTATTGGTTTTGGGGTCGAGGCCGATGCGCCCGGCCAGGTACAGCGTGTCGCCTACCAAAATCGCGTCGCTAAACGGCGCCTGGACGCTGCGGTCCGGCAAATTGATTACCCGCTTGCCTTGCGCTTGCTGCGCAGGCGACTGTTGCGACGCCAAAGTGGTTTTCGTCCGGCCCAACTCGACGGCGGCGCCTCCGATTAACATACCGCATACGAAAAGGACAATCGTTCGCTTCATGATTTTTCCTCCCTGCACGCAGGGAGTGTAGTGCGCAGCCACAGACAGCGCAAGCATGCTGCTTCAACGTTCGCAGACAACCCTTGCCTGAGTTGACGCATGTACCTTGTTGGGATAAGAGTTGAATATGCGCCGCCGGGCCACATGCATTCTGCTGCTGCTTTTCTGCGCAGGGGTGTGTATCGCCGCGCCGCAAAGTGGGGAAGACGTGCGCTGGCTGGAAGTGCGCAGCCCGCACTTTTCCGTTATCAGTAATGCTGATGAGTTACTCGCGCGCGCCACAGCCGCACAGTTCGAACAGTTCCGCGAGGTCTTTCTCGCGGCCATGCCCGGAATGCGCGTGGACTCCGGAACGCCGCTGGTGATCCTGGCGGTGAAGGACGAGAAAACGCTGAAGTCCGTGCTGCCCGAAAAGTGGGAAAAGCGGAGCACCGCGCGAACCGGCGGGTTTTTCCTTCGCGGGCTGGGGAAAAACTACATCGTGCTGCGGCTGGATGCCGTCGGCGACACGCCGTACCACATCATCTACCACGAGTACGCGCACAACCTGATGAACATGAACTATGGCATTGTGCCCGTCTGGCTGAGTGAAGGGCTTGCCGAGTTCTTTGGCCACACGGTGATCAATGCGCGCGAAGCCGTGGTCGGGGTGCGCAGCGCAAACGAACTGGCGCTCCTCCGCAAGACGAATCTTCTTGCGCTCGATATATTTTTCGCCGTGGATTACGCTTCGCCCTACTACGAAGAAGAAAACAAGACGACCCTGTTCTACGCTCAGTCCTGGGCACTCACGCACTATTTGATGATGTCCGACCAGGGCGCGCGGCGCGCGCAGATTACCGGCTTCCTGCACTTACTGGAGCAGGACGCGGCTACCACGGATGCTGCTTCGCGAGCGTTTGGCGACTTCACAGTGCTTGCGCGACAACTCGATTCCTATGTGCGCCAAAGGGTCTTCGCTTCGCTGCGGGTTCCCCGGCGCGCCACCGCTGATTATTCCAGCTACTTTGTGCGCGAAATTCCGGTTGCCGAGTCCCTCGCCATTCGCGCGGACATTCTGCTGCACAACGACCGCCTCACCGAAGCGCGCAAGCTGCTGGACGACGCGCTCTGGCTGAACCCTGATCTCCCACTCGCCAACGAGAGCATGGGCTTCCTGCTTTTCAGTCAAGGCGACCGCGCCGGTGCGGAGAAATGGTTCGCGGCCGCAGCCGAGCTGGATTCGCAAAACGCGCTCGCTCATTACTATCACGCGCTGGCCATGGCCCGCGAAGGCGAGGAGATTGGCGATTTTGAAGCTACAGAGAAACACCTTCGCCGCGCGATCCAGCTAAATCCCGATTTCGCGCCGGCCTACTCCATGCTGGCAATGGCCTACGCCACGCAGGACACGCGATTGGAGGAAGCTCTGCGCCTGGCCCGCCGCGCCGTGGAACTCGAGCCCGGCGTGTTTGAGCACCAGCTCCGTGTAGGCAATGTGCTGCTGCGCATGGAACGCGCGGACGAAGCGCAGCGCATCGCCCAGCGCGTTGCCGCCACGGCCAAGAAAGAAGAAGACCGCGTAGCTGCCACGGCATTCCTCGAACAGTTGCGAAAAGTTAAGGAATTTGCGGCCAAGAGAGAAAAATATGAACGTCAGGTGGCCGCCGAACAGAAAGCACTCGAAGAACACCGCCTGCAGCGCGCCGCGCCATCCACCAACTTGCGCGAGGCCGGGCAAGCTGTGGCGCCTGGGGATGCCAATGCCTCTCTCGAGGGGAACATTCGCGGCGTGAATTGTCCCGGTGGAAACTCACTCGAGTTGACCATCGAGCACAGCGGGGGCACTTTCAAACTGCTCTCCTCCAACTACCTCCTCATCGAATACTACGGCGCAGAGTGGCAGCCACCCAAGGACTTCCAACCGTGCAAGGACCTTGCCGGCCATCGCGCGCGAGTGACGTACCGCGTCGCAGCCAGCCAGTCGTTTGCCGGCGAAATTCTCGCCATTGAAGTCAAAAAGTGAGCTGGCCGCAAGCCGAATTCGATTGGGTTCCGTCAAGCACGCGGAGCATCATCGCGGTTGACGGAAGCCTGCGGATGCGTTACACACTTCTGCATGTTACCGCGCGCGTTAATTCTGGCACTGCTCCTGGCCGGTGGAGCCGCGGCGGCCGCCGGCGACAAGCCTGAATCCTGGATCGAAGTGCGCAGCCCGCACTTCCGCGTCCTCAGCAATGCGGGAGATAAACAGGCGCGGCGAACGGCCGGCCAATTCGAGCGATTCCGCGAAGTGCTTCGCAACGTACTCCCCAAAGCTCGCCTCGATACAGCCACTCCTCTGCTGATCATTGCGGTCAAGGATGAAAAGGGCCTGAAGACGCTGCTCCCTCAATATTGGGAAAAGAAAGGTTCGACGCACCCGGCCGGCTATTTCCTGCGCAGCCTGGGCAAGGACTTTGTGGTGCTGCGCCTGGACGTCTCAGGCGAGAATCCCTATCAGGTCATCTACCACGAATACACCCACAGCCTAATGGCGCTCAATTTCCAATCGCTACCCCTGTGGGTTAGCGAAGGGCTCGCCGAATTCTTCGGCCACGCCACGATCAACGACAAGGACGCCGGCACCGGACGTCCCAGCGTCGGACAAATCATGCTGTTACGCGAAAACCGGCTGCTCCCACTGGCCACACTGCTTACCGCGGATCGCCATTCGCCCTACTACAACGAAGCCAACAAGACTTCCCTTTTCTATGCGCAATCCTGGGCGCTCACCCATTACCTGATGATCGGCGAAAAGAGCACGCGGCAACCCCAGTTCTTGAAGTATCTCGCGCTGGAAGGGGAGGGCGTCGCCGACCTCGAAGCAGCACAGCGCGCACTCGGCGACTTGAAGCAGCTCGAACAAAAACTGGAGGAATACATTCATCTGGCGCGGTATTTTTTCTTCTCCGTCAAACTCGGCGGTATCAGCGATGAAAAGCAATACGCCGCGCGCGCTGTAGCCGAGGCCGAAGCCTTTGCGGCGCGCGGTGACTTCCTCATGCACAGCGAGCGCTTCGCGGAGGCTCGGCCCATGCTGGAAGCGGCCTTGCGCCTCGACGCCAACCAGGCACTTGCTCATGAGAGCCTTGGTTTTTACTATTTTCGCCAGGGAAATCGCGAAGAGGCTTCCCGGCATTTTGCTGATGCAGCGCGCCTCGATTCCGCCAACTACCTGGCGCACTACTACTCGGCGACACTTTCCCCCGAAAGGAATGACACCGAGGGATCCGACTCCGTGGAAACCCATTTGCGTAAAGCCATCGAGTTGAATGCCGAGTTTGCCCCGGCCTATTCGGCCCTGGCTGGACATTACGCGATGCGCGGAATCAAGATGGAGGACGCGCTGCAACTGGCCATCAAGGCCGCGCAGCTCGAGCCCGGAGTGCTCTTTCACCACATCAATGCCGCCCGCGTGCTCTTGCGCCTGGAGCGCGCCGCGGAGGCCGAGGGCCTCGCGCAGCGCTCTCTCAAAGCGGCACGCACTGAAAACGACCGCTCTATGATTCGAAACTTTCTCGCAGAGGCCGCTCGCTACAAGGAATACCAGGCGCAGAGAAAACGCATCGAAGCAGAAGCCGCAGAATACAGGCAAAAGCGAGAAGAAGCAGACGCTCGCCGCGAGCAGGAAATCAAGGCGGCCGACCAAGCAGCGCGAGAGGAGGAGGCCGCCACCCGCAAGGACAGCAAACCAGGGAAAGCAAGCTCGGCAGCGGCTCTCCCCAAGCCCAAGCGTTCTACTGTGGAAGGGAAAGTCACTGAGGTGACTTGCGGGCCGCCAGCCGCCATCATCATCGCCATCACCTCAGGCGGGAAGTTCATGACGTTTCACGCGGACAATTACTTCAAGATTGAATTCTACTCGACCAATTGGAAGCCACCTGAAGACTTTCAGCCCTGCCAGCATCTCACGGGCCTGACGCTGAAAATCACGTACCAGGCCGTGGCGGAGAAACCCTATGTGGGGGATATCCTCTTAGTCGAAGTGAAAGATTGATTCGACAATGCTGAGTAGCCGTGACAATCGAGATGATATTTTCTGACTCCGAGTAATCCGCATGCGACGCGTAGCTGCTTCGTTTTTCCGCAGAGACAACACACCGCTTTCCGTGCCAACGCGCAGATCTTCGTTCCGCCACATCACGGCCCGCTTCCGCTCTGGCTAGGCACGGGCCTGCAAGCGTTCTATTGCAATTGCAAGCGGTTTCTAAATAACTTTCGTAGCAAGTGCAAGACTTTTGTAGCCAGAAAAGTGCGATCTACTTCTTCTCGTAAACCAGCCGCCCGCCTACAAAGGTAATTTGCACTTCGGTGCGCAGGATTTGTTGCGGCGGGATTTTGGTCACATCGTTGGACAGCACGATGATGTCCGCCAACTGGCCGACGGCGATGCGGCCCTTGTCTTTCTCCGCGTGCTCGGCATAAGCGGAACCAGCCGTGTACGCGCTGATGCAGTCGTCCAGCGAGATTATTTCCTGCGGCTGCCAGCTTGAGCCCGGCTGGCCTTCCACTTCGCGCGTCACGCAAGCGAACAGCCCGCGGAATGGCGTTATCAGTTCGACCGGGTAATCCGTTCCAAATGCCAGGCGCGCGCCCACTCGCTGCATCCATTTCCATGCGTACGCACCCTTCACACGTTCCGGCCCCACGCGCTCCGCTGCCCAACGGCTGTCCGTGGTCTGATGGCTCGGTTGCATGGAAGCAATCACGCCGAGAGAAGCAAACCGCGGAATATCGGATGGCGCGACAATCTGTGAGTGCTCGATGCGATGCCGCGGGTCCCAACCCTTCACTGCATCCCGTGCTTGCCGCGCTTTCATGGCCGCCTCAAACGCGTCCAGCGCCGCACGGTTAGCGCGGTCGCCGATGGCATGCAAATTAATCTGGAAACCAGCGGCGTCGCGTTCCACCGTTAACTGCGTCAGCCGCTCCTCGGTGATGTTCAGGATGCCGGTGGTGCTGGCCTGGTCGGAGTAGGGCGCAATCATCGCCGCCGTCCGCCCGCCAAGTGCGCCGTCCACTACTCCCTTCAAACCTGCTGTGCGCAGCCAGGGGTCCGTGGTGCCGCCGCTTTTTCGCATCTCTTCCAAACGGTCGAGCGGTGCCGTGAACGGCAGCCACTCCGAAATCCGAATGGGCAGCTTCCCTTCCTTCTTCAACTCGCCGTAAATCAGGAAGTCATCCCAGCCGGAATTGTCCTGAATGGAGGTCACGCCCAGGCTTGCCGCTTCCGCCAGCGCCAGTTGAATTCCTCGTCGCCGCTGTTCCGTGGAAAGCGGAGGGACTTTGCGAAATACCAGGCCCATCGCGCCGCCTTCCTTCAACATTCCCGTGGGTTCGCCGGAAGCGTCGCGCTCAATTTCACCGGTGGCCGGATTGGGCGAGTCCTTGGTGATGCCCGCGAGGCGCAGCGCCAGCGAATTGGCGATGGCCACGTGCCCGTCCACGCGATTGAAAATCATGGGATGCTCGGTGGATACGGCGTCGAGGTCTTTCTTGGTCGGAAATACTTTCACCGGCCACAAGGTGTGGTCCCAGCCGCGCCCGGTGATCCATTCGCCGGGCTTGTACTCGTTCAAGCGCGCACGGATGCGCTGCTGCAATTCGGCCACGCTGCGGCTGCCGTTCAACGCCACTGCCAGCTTGGCCTGGCCACCGTTGGCCAAGTGCACATGCGCGTCGTTGAAGCCGGGCATGGTAAAGCGTCCGCGCAAATCCACCACGCGAGTATTCGGCCCCACCCAGGCCTGGATATCCTTCGAAGTTCCTGCCGCCACGATGCGCTCACCACGCACAGCGACTGCCTCCACGCGCGGCCGAGCGGCGTCGCCCGTGTAAATCACTCCGCCGGTGAGGACGAGGTCCGCGAATTCCTTGGACTGTGGCGGCTGTGCAGCCAGCACGCTATTTGGCGTAGGCGCAAACCAGCAGAACGCACCAACAATCACCTCGCCCGTCGCCGTCCAAACGCTGCGCGTTTCAATGGCCGCGGAATTTCCGTGCCACGCGCTCGACAGAGCCGCGATCATGGGCATCCCGCACAAAAAAAGTATGGCAACTGTTCGTTTTGTCATGTTCACTCTTCCACTCCAGCAACCGCAAGCAGTGTCAGCAGAATTCGTTTCAGGCCGAGTTCCCTTCCCGCCGGCTCGTACCATTCATTCAGCGAGTGTGCTCCACCGCCGCGTCCCCCGCCGCCCAGGGCAATCGCCGGAATCCCCTGCGAGAGCGGGATATTCGCATCCGTGGAGGAGCGCTCCAGTCTCGATCGCTGTCCCAAATGGCGATCCGCGCTGCGCACGGCTTCGAGCAAGAACGAATCCGCTGGGAGCTGCCCGCCCGGTCGCGCTCCAATCACACTCATTTTCAATTTCAGAATTTCCGCGGAGTTATGCAGTGCGCCACGTTCCCGTGCGGCGGCTACCTCTTCCTCGATGCCGGCCTGGAGCGCTTCCCGCAGCGCATTCTCCAGCCGGTCGAGTTCCGCATCCGACTCCGACCGCAGGTCCACCTTGATGGACGCGTGGTGCGGGATGGAGTTCACGGATGTGCCGCCGTCGATCAGCCCGACATTGAAACTTGTCCGCGGACTTTCCGGCACTTTTACTTTCACGAACCGCGCTATACCTCTGCCCAGCGCATGGATGGGGTTAGGGATGCCGAAATCCGCCCAACTGTGCCCTCCCGGCCCTTCCACGATGGCCTCCATCCGCCGCGAGGCCAGGGCCATGCTGGTCACGTGGTCGCTCGACGCGCCGTCAATGGCGATGACCGCGCGCAGCCGCCCGCGGTAAGTCTCCACCAGTTTGCGCATACCCCGCAGGTTGCCTTCTCCTTCCTCGCCCACGTTGGCCGCCAGCACGATGGTGGCTTGCGTTCGCACCTTGCCGTCGTGGAGCGCGCGCGCCACCGCCAGCAGAGCGGCTAACCCGCCGCCGTTATCTGAGATGCCTGGCGCGAGCAAGCGACCGCGCTCTTTCTGCACGCGCACATCCGTACCCGGGGGAAACACTGTGTCCAGGTGCGCGGAAATCAGCACCACATCTGTATCTTTCGCTTCGTCCCGCCCCCGCGGGACCGCCTTCTGGCGGGCGCCGGCTCGCTCGCAGATAATGTTGCCAACCTCATCCGCGCGGCAGCGCAGTCCGGCTTCCTCCAGCATCTTTTTCAGCAACGCGCCGCGGCGCGCTTCTTCAAAAGGCGGAGCCGGCGTCTCTGTTATGCGGATATGCTGCTCGGTAACCCAATCCGTGTTGCGCTCCAGCCACTGCATGGCCCGCGCCACGCGCGGCTCCTGGACGAGTTGCGGCCCCGGAGTGGGCACGGCTGCGGCAGTGTGGGCCGTCAGGCTGGTCATAGTTGCGAAAAGCCCTGCAAGGAGTAGTCTCACCGTGTTCTATGCTTCAGCTCAACAAAAGTTGTGCGCCGCGTCATCGTTTCGCTGCACTGCCAGCCCCGGCCACTGACAAAATCTCGTCTTCCGTCATCACCCGCGTGGCTTTCTTTGCGGCGCTGAAGACGCGGTCCACCACGTCTTCTGTGGCGGGGATGCCGCGCTTCTCCAGCCAGAAAATCACGTTGGAGCGCCCGCTCATCGGTCCGATTTCGATTACTTGCTCCAACCCGAACAGGTTGGAGGGCACGCCGCTGTACACAGAATTCGCCAGCAGCGGATCGTTCTTCTTGTACGCCTTAATGATGGCCGCGGCGTGTACGCCGGTCGCCGTGCGAAATGCGTCCCGCCCCACCACCGGATAATTCGGAGGAATTGTGGTGTGCGTGGCCTTCGCTACTTTCTCGCAATATTCCTTCAACCGCGAAAGGTCGCGGTCAATCAGCCCCATCAGCTTCAGGTTGACGAGCATCAACTCCATCGGCGTGTTGCCTACGCGCTCGCCCAGCGAGTTGGCCGCCGCATGCACCTGGTCCGCACCGCCCATCAGAGCGCCGAAGGAATTGGCAATCGCCAGCCCACGGTCGCAGTGACCGTGCCAGTCCACGCGGATGCCTCCGCCAGCAGGCTTGATGACTTCGTCAACCACAAATTTCACTAGATTGAATGCGCCGCGCGGCGTGGCATGCCCCACCGTGTCGCACAGCACGGCCGCCTTTGCGCCGCAGCGGATGGCAGTGGTGTACAGCGTCTTCACCGTTTCCGGGTCGGTGCGCATGGTGTCCTCGGTGACGTACATCACCGGCAAGCCTTGCCCGACGGCGAACGTCACCGCTTTTTCCGTGGTGCGCTGCAGGTGCTCGACCGTCCAATCTTCGGCGAGTCGTCGGATGGGGCTCGAGCCCAGAAATGTCGCGGCCTCGATGGGAATACCCGCGCGCTGCGAGATTTCCGCAATCGGACGGATGTCGCTCTCCACCGTGCGCGCGGCGCAATTCGGGCGGATGTTCATCTTTGCGCGCGCAATTTCCTTGGCCAGCGCTTCGGTATCCGCGTACGCGCGAGGCCCCGCGCCGGGCAGCCCGATATTCACGGTGTCGATTCCCAACGCTTCCATCAAGTGCAGGATTTCAATTTTCTCTGCGATGGTCGGGTCGTGCACCGACGGATTTTGCAGGCCGTCGCGGAGAGTCTCGTCGTCGAGCATCACCTTGCGGCCGGGAGCGATTTCCGGCCCGGTGAAGACGTTCCAGTCGTGGATGTATTCGTTGAAGTTCATCGCCATCTAGTATCGATGCGTAAAGCTGCGCGGCAATTCACTCAGGTCCGGCTTGTAGAGCGTCTTGCAAAACTCGCAGCGGTAAATCTCCGCATTCTTTCCAATCAGCGCGGCAATTTCCGGCGGGTAATCGTACCAGCGCTTCAGGTGCCCGCAACAAATCTTGCCCTTCTCGTCCTTCTCGTCGCAGGCACGCTGCCTGCGTTTTTTGGTCTTCACTTTCGGAGTTGCCGGTGCGACAGGTGTGGCCGTTTCAGACATTGAGTTGCCCTCACTCGACGGCACGCCCAACCGTGCCTTGCTCACTTAAATCCGGTGCCCGCGGAAAAGCGTTTTCAGCGCTCCGCGCGCGCTGCGCATGCGTTCGCGGAAGGTCGGCGCAAACAACATCTCCAGAAAACGGTCCGCGGCAACGGCCAGTTCTTCACCGTAACCGTACCACCACGATTTTGGAACACGCGGCAGCCGGTCTACATCCACGTACTTTACTTGAACCAATGCGTGAAGGCCAAGCTTGGAATGCGTTCGCCCCCAGCCGCTGGCGCCGCGCCCGCCGTGCGGGGCTTCGCAAATGGCGAAATAACTGGCCACGTCGTTGACCATCACCGTGCCCACTTTGAGCTGTCCGGCGATTTCCCGCGCGCGCCGGGTGTCCCGCGTCCACACCGTGGCACCGAGCCCGAATTCCGAATCGTTGGCCTGCCGCACTGCTTCGGCGGCGTCCGCCACGGGACAAATCGCCATCACCGGCCCGAAGGTCTCCTCCTGCATCAGAAGCATCGAATGGTCCACGCCGGTCACGACCGTCGGCTCGAAAAAGCACTCGCCTAAGTCAGCGCGTCGCGCCCCGCCGGTCAGCACCCGCGCGCCGCGCTTCACGGCATCGTGCAACTGCTCCTCGACCCGCTCCACTTGTCCAGCGCGGATCATCGGGCCAATTTCCGTGTCGTCGTCGAGGCCGCTGCCGACTTTTAGTTTTTTTGTTTTGCCCACGCAGAGCTCGGTGAATTTCTCCGCTACGCTCCGCTCCACGTAAAGTCTCTCGACAGATAGGCAGGCTTGCCCGCAGTTCGTAAAGCTGCCCCACACCGCGGCGCTCGAAGCAATTTCCAAGTCCGCGTCGGCCAGAACGATCATGGCATCTTTTCCGCCCAGTTCGAGCACGCAGGGGATGAGCTTCCGAGCGCACGCTTCCGCCACGCGACGTCCCGTAGCTACGCTGCCGGTGAAAACCACTTTGTCGGGACCCGCCTCAACCAGCGCAGCGCCCACGTCACCTCTGCCCTGGATGATTTGCAGCACGCCCGCCGGCAAGCCTGCTTGCTCGAACAACTCTCCCACCAGCGCACCGCACCACGGCGTTAGCTCGGAAGGCTTCAGCACAACAGCGTTGCCAGCCACAATGGCCGGAATCAGCACGCCAAACGGAATGCTGATTGGATAATTCCACGGGGAAATGACAGCCAGCACACCCCACGGCTCGTACTGCAGCCATCCACTTTTTGCCTTCACGGCCAGGCTGTGGTGCGGCACGCGCTCGGGACGCAGCATCCGCGGTGCCTTGCGCGCGTAATAATCCGCTGTATCCAGAATGAGCATGACTTCGGAAAGGAGAGACTCGACGCGCGGCTTGCCCACTTCGCGGGTGATGACCTCCGCAATCTCCAGCCGGCGTGCGAACAATACGTCCCGCAACCTGCGCAATAGCGCGCAGCGTTCACGCAGCGGCCTGCGCGCCCATTCCACTTGCGCCTCGCGCGCGCGCTGCAGCACACCGGCCACACCGCTGGGCGGCGTCACCTCAAAGCGCGCGATGACTTCTCCGCTGGCCGGATCAACGGACTCCAAATAATCCGCGCCGGACGGCGACTTCGTTAACTCTGCTTTGGTTGGAACGGACGAGGCCACCATGGATCTCCGATTCTACCAGAGAATGAATGCGTCTTTTCGTTCGCGCAAGACCGTCAGCCCTTCCACACTTCGGGGTACTCCACGCTGACCAGGCACAGCCCTTGCGGGGGCATGGTCATACGGGACTTCGAGCGGTCGCGCATTTCAAATAGCGCCACCATTCCTTCCACCGTCAGCCTTCCCTTCCCCGCTTCCATCAGCGTGCCCACCATCTTTCGCACCATGTATCGCAAGAACGATTTGCCGCGAACCCGGAAAATCAGCTCTTCGTTTGCTCGCAGCACCTCCGAGGAATAAATCACTCGCACCGTCGTCCGGTCTTTGTCCTCTTCCTCTGAGCCACTCGACGCGGCGAAGGCAGTAAAGTCGTGCTCGCCTTCGAATCGGCGCGCCGCTTTCATCATGGCCTCTTCATCGAGCGCAAACGGGTAGTGCAGCACGAAGCGCCAATCGAACGGCGGCACCACGCGCCCGCGGTAGATGCGGTACTCATACGTTTTTGCCAGCGCATTCCAACGCGCATGAAAATCCGGGCCCAATTCTTCCGCCGTCGTCACGCGGATTGTTGACGGCAGCAGCGCGTTGAAAGCGCGCTGGTATTCTTCGGCCGTCAACTCCGACCGCGCCTTGAAGTTCACCACCTGTCCCCGCGCGTGCACCCCGGCATCCGTCCGCCCGGCCGCATGAATCTGCACGTGCTCTTGTGTAATCTTTCGCAGGACGTCGGCCAGCGCGCCTTGAACCGTGGCTTGCCCCGGCTGGGCCTGCCAGCCGTGAAAGTCCGTGCCGTCGTAGGCGAGGGTCAACTTGATGTTGTGCATGCGCGAGAGATGATACCGCAAGACGCGGGGATGAGAATGTGCGGAAGGAATTGCGGTCAGGCAAACGTGCGCGAGAGGCGGCTGCCCGGGCGGACGGCCTGACTCCCCGTGCGGCATTGCGGGCACTGCGACGCCTCGTAGCTCTCGGCTTTCATTTCGAGCAAAGCTTCCGCGCGCACGGGAAACTCCAGACGGCCGTTGCTGCGGTCAATCAGCGCGCCCACGGCGATTACCCGCCCACCGGCCTCTTCAATCACGCGTATCGTCTCCGACGTGGACCCGCCCGTCGTCCACACATCTTCGACCACCAATACCGATTCCTTGGCGGTCACTTCAAATCCACGCCGCAAAGCCATGCGCCCGGTCGAATCGCGCTCCACGAACACCGCGCGGCAGCCGATGGCGCGGGCCACTTCGTGTCCAAGCACAATTCCTCCCAACGCCGGGGAAGCCACCACTTCTATTTTCAAGTCGTGGAATTCGCCGGCCAGTGCTCTTCCCAATTGCTCCGCATATTTGGGATGTTGGAGGACCAAGGCGCACTGCACATACGTGGTGCTATGCCGGCCCGAGGAAAGCTCGAAATGGCCTTGCCGGATGGCTCCCACATTCTGGAAAAGTGTCAAAAGCTCTTCCGGCCGCATGAGCATCTCCGCAATCGAGCTGGCGCAGTCCCGATCCCGAGTCCCGAAGCCTCGGGATCGGGACTCGGGATTCGCCGCGAAGCCTATCCGCGGCGGCAATTATTGTCAAGAAATGGAACCGGGTGCTACACTGAATTGCTTCACTTGGCCCACGAACTGTTCGCAAGCGGACAGTTACATCCCGTTTTTGCGATTCCCGGGCAGACCAAATGCCGCTAAGTCCGTCTAAACAAGCGGTTCCGAGTGGCCAGAGTCGTGCAACCTGAAATCAGGCCGCTGCAAACATGAAGATTGATTTGGAAGTGCGAAGTCCAAAAAATTGAAACAAATTGCGTCTCCCAGACGTTTAAGATCTATGACGGGTTGGGTACCAGTTTGAGTTGGATGATTCCGCCGAAGGAGAAGGACAACATGACATTTAGGCATTCTCTCAGGATCGCGGCTTTTGTGCTGGTGGCAAGTGCGCTGGTGGCCGCGCCGGCGTTTGCGCAACAGACGCCCACTTTTAAGATCGACAAGGGCCCCGATTATTCGCGGGGCAAGACGAATCCGCTGGCCGTCTATGCCCCGATCCGTGTACCCGCGCCGACGCTTACCAATTCGCCGCGCGTTGACCAGTTAATTCAGAACGGTGAATTGCGCCTTACTTTGCAGGATGCCATTTCGCTGGCGCTGGAGAACAACCTGGACATCAGCGTGCAGCGCTACACGCCTTGGCTTTCTGACTTGGACTTGTTGCGCAGCAAAGCCGGCCAGGGCACCGCCGCCGGCACGTTCGATCCGCGGTTCACGTCCACCATGTCGTGGCAGCGCGCATCCAACCCCATCAACAACCCGATTTTGGCTGGCACAACCATCGCGCTGGCCGCGATTACCAACAACAGCGCGCAAGCCAACATGTCGCTGACGCAAGGGTTTCACACCGGCACCAGCTACGCCATCACCTGGAACAACAACCGCCAATCGACCACATCGCCCGGCGCGATCGTCAACCCCTCGGTGTCATCCTCGCTGATTTTCGGGTTTTCGCAGCCTTTGCTGAACGGCTTTGGGTTCGTCTCCAACATGCGCTTTATCCGCATTGCGCGGAATAACAAGCGCATCGCCGATCTCACCTTCACCAATCAATTAATTGTCACGGTCAGCGCAGTGCAGAACATGTATTGGGACCTGGTATTCGCGCGCGAAGACGTCAAGGTGAAGCAGCGTTCCGTGGAACTGGCGGAGAAGTTGTACAACGACAACAAGCGCCAGGTGGAAATCGGCACCCTGGCCCCCATCGAAGTTGTTCGAGCGGAAGCCGAAGTCGCCCGCACGCGTCAGGACCTCATTGTTGCGCAAACCTTTCTGCTCCAGCAGCAGACCCTGCTCAAGAATGCAGTGACCAAGAACGTGATGGATGCCACCATGCAGACCATCGAAATCGTTCCCACGGACGTCATTTCCAAGCCGCCGGCCGTGGAAGCGGTGACTCTCTCCGACGCAGTGAAGGAAGCCTGGGAGAAGCGCCCGGACATTCGCCAATCGCAGATAGACCTGGAGAGCCGCTCCATCACCACTCGCGCCACGCGCAATGCCTTGCTTCCAACACTCAACTTGAACGGTCAATACAGCGGCACCGGGTTGGGAGGCAACTCGAAGAGTACGGTCACGACCCCAACGGGCACATTTACCAGCACGGGGGTTCCCATCGTGGACGCTGCGGGTAATCCTGTGTTGGTTGCAGGTGTTCCGACGTTTGGGGGCCGTGCCGATTCCACTTCCGCCACGACAGTTCTTCAGGGAGGTTATGGTGATGCCCTGAATACTCTGCGCCACTTTGATTTTCCCACGTACGGCGTTTCCATCAACCTGACTATTCCCATCTTCAACCGCGCTGCGCAAGCAGACAACGCCCAGGCCATCCTGCTCCAGCGGCAAGCGGAAACCAGCTTTAAGCGCCTGCAGAACTCCATCATCGTGGAAGTTCGCAACGCGCAGATTGCGCTCGAACAGAATCGCGCGCGGGTCGAAGCGGCGCAGAAGTCCCGCGAACTGGCCGAACGCACCCTGGACGCCGAGCAGAAAAAGTACCAGCTTGGCGCCTCCACCATCTTCTTTGTCATTCAGGCGCAGCGCGACCTGGCCGCGGCGCAGAGCGCAGAAGTCAGTTCCCTGGTGGCGTTGACCAAGTCCAAAGTGGATTTCGAGAGGGCTCTTGGGCGCACTCTCGAAGTCAACAATATCTCCATGGCGGATGCCAAGTCCGGCGAAGTCAACAAAGTTCCGCTCATTCCCGGCACGCCCACTTCCGAATTAGTCGGCGAGCGCGTCAAGTTCTAGACCCTTGCAGTTCATCTTAGGAACCTGCTTTCACGGCCCGGCGAACTTACTCGCCGGGCCGTTTTCTTTGTTGTAAGATGGTTTTTCCAAGAAGGAGCTGCCCGGATGAGCGACGCCACAAAACCAAGCAGCACGCTGACCGCTGAAAGCGCGGGGAAACGCAAGCCTTCTGCTCGCGAGCTGAAGTGGGAAGAGGAAACGTTGAACCCCACGCTCGCAAAGTCTCCTGAGCGTGCCGCTGAGTTCACCACTACTTCGTTGCATCCCATCCGTCGCCTCTATACGCCGGCGGATCTCGCGGGCTGGGATGCGGACCGCGACCTCAGTCTCCCGGGAGAGCCGCCGTACACGCGCGGCATCCATGCCACCATGCACCGCGGCCGCCTGTGGACCATGCGCCAGTTTGCCGGCTTTGGCACTGCTCAAGACACCAACCAGCGTTTCCGCTACCTGCTCGCGCAGGGCCAGACCGGACTTTCCGTGGCCTTCGACCTGCCCACATTGATGGGCTACGACTCCGACCACGCACTCTCCGAAGGCGAAGTCGGCAAGTGCGGCGTGGCCATCAGTTCGCTGGCGGACATGGAAGTGTTGTTCGACCAGATTCCCCTCGCAGATGTCACCACTTCGATGACCATCAACTCCCCCGCTGCGGTCATCTGGGCCATGTATCTCGCCGTTGCTGAAAAACAGGGCGCTGACTGGAAGAAAGTCGGGGGCACCATCCAGAACGACATCCTCAAGGAATACATCGCGCAGAAGGAATACATCTACCCTCCTGAACCTTCCATGCGGCTGGTGATCGACACGTTTGAGTTCGGCGTCAAGCACACGCCCAAGTTCAATTCCATTTCCATCAGCGGATACCACATTCGCGAGGCGGGCTCCACCGCCATCCAGGAGCTGGCCTTCACCCTTCGCGACGGCATCGAGTACGTGGACTGGGGCCTGCGCCGCGGATTGAAGGTGGACGAATTCGTCCCGCGCCTCTCGTTCTTTTTTAACGCGCACAACGATTTCTTCGAGGAGATTGCCAAGTACCGCGCCGCGCGCCGCATCTGGAACGCCACCATGCGCGAGCGCTACGGCTCAAGCTCGCTACGTTCCTGCGCGCTTCGCTTTCATACGCAGACCGCCGGCTGCTCCCTCACCGCGCAGCAGCCGTACAACAACGTGGTGCGCACAGCCATTCAAGCGCTTGGCGCCGTGCTGGGCGGCACGCAATCTCTTCACACCAACTCACTCGACGAAGCCTGGGCCCTCCCCACGGAATTCGCCGCGACCGTTGCGCTGCGCACGCAGCAAATCATCGCGCACGAAAGCGGCGTCACCAACACGGTGGACCCGCTCGGCGGTTCCTATTTCGTTGAGTCGCTCACCAACGAGGTGGAAGAAGGCGCGTGGGACTACATCAAGAAAATCGACGCCTTGGGCGGAATGGTCGCGGCCATCGAGCGAGGATTCCCCATGCGCGAGATCGCCGAGGCTTCCTACCGCTACCAGATGGCCGTGGACAAAAAGGAAAAAATCATCGTCGGCGTGAACGACTACGTCACCGGCGACAACCCCATCGACATTCTACAGATCGACGAAACCGTCGCGCACCGCCAGACCGCGCGCTTGAAACAGCTCCGCGCAGAGCGCTCCAGCGACGAAGTGGCTCGCCGCCTCGCGGCGCTGCGCAAGGCCGCACAGGGCACCGAAAACCTCATGCCGCACATCTACGACGCCGTGAAGGCTTACGCCACGCTCGGCGAAATCTGCGACGCCTTGCGCGATGTGTTCGGAACGTACGAGGAAGTGGCGGTAACGTAAGCCAGCGCGCGAACCGCTCTGAGAACTCATCCGTGACAACGAAACACTTCCAAAAATGCCTTATAGCTCTGCTTGCCGTACTTCTATTTCCGCTGCTGGTCACTGCCCAATCGCTCAAGACGAAAAGCGGGCAGATCAAGACGGCGGATGGAGTGAAGATTCATTACCTCGAGGCGGGCACAGCGGAGCTCCAATTCCAATTCCGGATTAGCAAGGAACCCATGGGAGGGGCAGGTCCCGTCCCTGTCAACAATCCGTCCATACTTTTCATCCCCGGCTGGACCATGCCCGCGTGGATTTGGGAAAGCCAGATCGCACACTTCTCGAAGACGCATCGTGTGGTCGCTATCGACCCGCGCGGCCAGGGAGAATCTTCCAAGCCTACCGAGGGCTACTTCCCTGCCGCGCGCGCCCGCGACATCAAAGCAGTAGTGGACCAGTTGAAGCTTGCTCCTGTCGTGCTGGTCGGCTGGTCCATGGGAGTGGGAGAAGTTGTTGCTTACGTGGACCAATTCGGCACGAAAGACCTCGCGGGCATTGTCCTGGTGGACGGCATTGCTGGCGCCGATCCCAACCCGCAGATGACGTCCGCCATGATGGGATTCGCGGGGAACTTTTTGAAGGAACGCGACCAGTTCACTGACCGCTTCGTGCGCAGCATGTACAAGAAGCCGCAGACGGAGCCCTATATCCAAAAGGTCATCACCGCATCGAAACTAACGCCTACTTCGGCTGGTGCCGCACTCTTTTTGGGCATGGTCAGCACAGATAATCGCGCCGCATTTGCCAAAATTGACAAGCCCGCGCTCATTTGCATCGCCCCGGGCGGTTCCTGGGACGTGGTCTACGAAGACATGCAGAAGCGCATCCCCGGGTCGCGTCTGGAAAAATTCGACGGCGCCGGCCATGCCCTGTTCGTTGACGCTTCCGACAAGTTTAATGGCCTTTTGGCAGAGTTTCTAAAGCCATTGGCGCGTTCACCACTTCCGGAATAGACCACGCCCTTCTCAGGGAAGCCAACTTGAAGTATTCTTTCATCGCCATGAGTGAGAAAAGGATTCGCGTTCTGATTGCCAAGCCCGGCCTCGACGGCCACGACCGCGGCGCAAAAATTGTCGCCCGCGCCCTGCGCGACGCCGGCATGGAAGTGATTTATAGCGGTCTGCGCCAGACGCCGGAGATGATTGCCGCTACCGCCGTACAGGAAGACGTGGACGTGATCGGCCTCTCTATCCTTTCCGGCGCGCACAACACCTTGTGCCCTCGCCTTCTCGGGCTGCTTGCCGAAAAAGGCATGTCCGACGTCACCGTGCTCATCGGCGGCATCATTCCCGAGGCGGATATCACCGCACTCAAAAAGGCCGGCATCGCCGAGATTTTTCTTCCCGGCACGTCCACGCAGGCCATCGTGAAGTTCATCCAGGACCGCATGGCGCAGCGCCAGCAGGCCTAGCGCGCGGTGGACTCCTCCGTCCACTTCGATCTGCGCGGCTCCGTGCTGCTGATTACACTCGACAGTCCCGACCAGTTTCCTCGCCTCACGCGCGCCGTTCTACGTGAGTTGCTCTCACGCTTTGAAAACATTCCTGCTGATTCCGCGGTCCGCGCTGCCGTCATCACCGGCACACCGCAATCTTTTGCCGCTGGTGCCGACCTCGCGGAAGTCAGCGCGCTTACGCCGGTTGAAGCTTTGCGTTTTTCTGCGCTCGGTCAGTCGCTGATGCGCGCGATCGAATGCTGCCCAAAACCAGTCATCGCCGCCATTCGCGGCTATTGTCTCGGTGGCGGCTTCGATCTAGCTATGGCGTGCCACATGCGCATCGCCGGCGACGACGCGCGCTTTGGCCATCCGGGCGGCTCACTGGGAATTATGACGGGTTGGGGCGGCACCGCGCGCCTGCCGCGAATCGTGGGGCCAGCGCGCGCAATCGAGCTACTCACCAGCGGAAGAATCATTGACGCCGCCGAAGCGCACGCCTGGCTGCTGATCAGCCGCGTCGTGCCACCTGCGGAGGTGCTCGCCGTGGCCATCGATTTCGCGCAACAAACAATGCGCTGATTCATTTTTTCACTGGCGCCCGTACTTTGCACGCAGCCGGTAGTTGCGCTTCTGCTCCTGGTGCACCTTTTTCCACTTTTTCTCCTCGGCCGATTGCAATCCTGCATCCTGCTTCCGCGCCAGGAAATCCAGCTCGCGCTCGAGCTTTCGCAAATTCTCCAGCCGCTCTGCATCGAGCTCCCCGACTTCAATTGACTGGCGCACCGCGCATCCCGGCTCCGCATGGTGGCTGCAATCGCGGAATCGGCACTCGCTCGCGATGGCGGCTATGTCTTCAAACGCACGCTCTAGCCCGGACTGTGCGTCCCAAAGCTGCAGCTCGCGCATTCCCGGCGTGTCGATCAACATCCCGCCGCTCGGCAGAATCACCAGGCGCCTCGTTGAGGTTGCGTGTCGCCCGCGATCATCGTCTTCCCGGACAGGTTTCGTGGGCAGCTCTTCCCTGCCGAGCAGCAGGTTGATCAGCGTGGACTTTCCCACGCCGGATGAGCCCATTAATGCCACTGTACGCCCCACGCAAAGATACTTTGCTAGTGCATCGAGACCTTCGCCGCTGACGGCGCTGAGCACGTGCACAGGCACACCCATTGCCACCGATTGCATCTCTGCCGCGCGTTGCGCCGCGTCTTCGCACAGATCGGCCTTGGTTAGCAGCACGACGGGACTTGCGACGCTTTCCCATACCATGGCCAGATAGCGCTCGACGCGCCGGATGTTGAAATCGCGATTCAGCGAGCTGACCACGAAAATGGTGTCCAGGTTTGCGGCGATCACCTGCTCCGCGGCAGCCCGCCCAGCTGCTTTTCGCGACACTTTGCTGCGGCGCGGCAGCACGCTTTGAATCGTTGCGCGGCCCTCACGCTCACGTGGCGCAATCACCACCCAGTCCCCCACAGCCGGCAGACCCTCGCCAGACGCCGCCGCAAAGCGCAGTCGTCCGGCAAGTTCCGCCAGAAATTCGCAGGTCTCACCGCGCACGCGGTAGGCGTCTTTCAGTTCTTCCACCACTCTCGCCGGACGCACGTCACCTTCATCCCTTTTTCGAAATTCGTTCTCGAAAAATTCGTTCCATCCCAATTCAAAAAGTGATATCAGGGAAGTCTCCTTGGCCCGCCATGAACGGGCGCGGCTATCTCCCAGCGCAGCCGATGAGCAAGACCCGTATGGCCGCAGCCGGGCACACAAAGTTATAGTTGTGCGTTAAATACGCAGGAGTCGAAGGATGGTCCGCTACCGCTGACAGCTAAAACAGGCGAGCGGAGACAGACCATTCCTTTGCATTGGCGACAAGGACAATCACAGGCCTACCTCCGAGTGAGATGGTCCCGCAGAACGGGACGCCAACCAGTCTAGCGAATCGCCGCTATCTGGTCAAAAAGTTTTGCTCTGAAATAGGGCGCAAATTACTTCTTCACATTTCCATCCACGTCGCGGATTTCCACCGGCCCCAAGTTCAACTTGGCCAGTTCCGGTTCGATTTTGGCGCGGTCCCCCACGGCAATGACAATCAATTCGCCGGGGACGAAATATTTCTTGGCCACCGCCTGTGCGGCGGGCGGCGTCACACCCATAATCTGCGCCGGGTACTTTGCATAGTAATCCAAGCCCAAATCATAGACGTAGATGTTGGAATAGCTGCCCGCGGCGCTCGCGCTGGTTTCGAAATCTCCGGGGATCGATCGCACCAGTGAATCGCGCGAGCGGTCCATCTCCTCCGCAGTAGGCTGCTCGGTGGTCATGCCGCGGATTTCCTTCAGCGCCTCGCTCACTGAAGGCGCCGTGACATCCGTGCGCACGCCGGAGCCCACCAAGAACGGGCCCGCGGACCGCCGAAAGACAAACGCGGAGAACGCGCCGTAGGTGTATCCGTGCTGTTCGCGCAGGTTCATGTTGATCCGGCTGCTGAACAGGCCGCCGAGGATGTTGTTCATCACCGACAGCGCGGCATAATCCGGCGAAGAGCGCGGCGCTCCGATGCACACCACGCGGATTTCCGTCTGCGGCGCTCCCGGCTTGTCCACCAGGATGAGGCGCGCCTTCGTGGTGCCCGGGTTTCCGAGCGCGGGCCGTGCCGGGGTTCCGCGCTGCCAGCCGCCGAATGCTTTTTCCGTCACAGCTTTCAACTCCACGGCGGAAATATTTCCGGCCACTACCAACGCTGCGTTATTGGGCACGAAGTTTTGCTTCCAAAACGCCAGCATGTCCTCACGGGTGATGCTCTGGATGCCTTGCAATGTGCCGATTTCGCGGAAGCCATAGGGATGCTGCGCACCGAAAAGCGCCGCTGCCGTCACGCGGCTGGCGATGATCCCCGGGTTATCGCTTTCCTGCACCAGTTGCCCCGAGCGAATCTTTCGTTCCCGCTCGATTTCTTCCGCCGGGAGGTTCGGCCGCAACACAACATCTGCGGCCACTTCCAGCAGCGCAGCAAAATTCTTTTTGAGCGACCGCAAGGTCACAAACGACACGTCCGTGGTGGAGCCCGTACTCAGCGTGCCCCCCAGCCGCGCCACTTCATCGGCAATCTGCAACGCATTGCGCGAAGCAGTGCCTTCGTCCAGCATTGCCACTGCGAAATTTGCCAGGCCCGGCTTATCCGGAGGGTTGGAGTCGCTCCCGCTCTTCACCACCAGATTCGCCGCCACCACCGGCAATCCGCGCCGCTCGCTTAAAATCACTGTTAATCCGTTCGCCAGTTGAAACGTCTGCGGCACGGGAAGGTTGAGTGCGCTTGCCGGCCCGGGCTTTGGATTTTGCTCACGCCACGCTTCGTTTGCGTTCATCGATTCCGCGCCCGTGCCTGCTGGTGCCTTCTCGGCTTTGGGAGTCGGAACCTCCGCACCGAGGTTTTGCTCGCCCGGGATTCCGTGGATTACCGCGCGCGAATTAGTCTTCAAATACTGCTGTGCCAGTTTCTTCACCGAATCCGGAGTGATGGCGCGGTAGCGCGCGATGTCCTTGGAAAGAAAATCCGGCGTGCCCAGGTAGTGGTTGTAACGGTTGAGCAGATCGGCTACGCCGCCAAACCCGCCCAGTGTCTCCAGCCCCTGAATAATGCGCGTTTCGATGCGGTTCCGAGCGCGCTCCACTTCCTCCGGTGCGGGGCCATCGGCGCGGAATTTTGCCAGCTCTTCGTCAATCGCCGTCTCGATTTCCGCGACCGACTTCCCTGGCCGCGCCGTCGCCGAAATCTGAAAAATCGAGCCCAGAATCAGCGAATAGTTCTGCACGCTCACGTCCTGCGCAATCTGCTTTTCATAGATGAGCTTCTTGTACAAGCGCCCGGATTTTCCACCGCCCAAAATTTCCGCGGTCACATCCGCGTCGGCATCGCCCGCTTTGTAAACCGGCGGCGTGAACCACGCCATGTATACACGCGGCAATTCCACGCGGTCGGTCACCACCACACGCCGCTCCGAGGTGATTGGCGGCGTAGTGGCCTGGATGGGCGGCACCGGCGTGCCGCGCTTGATTGTCCCGAAATATTTTTCCACGAGTTTTTTAGTGGACGCCACCTCAAAGTCACCAACAATCGCGAGGCTGGCGTTGTTCGGTGCGTAGTACAACTTGAAAAACTTTTTCACGTCCTCCAGCTTCGCCGCCTGGATGTCCGCGTGCGAGCCAATCACGCTTGCGTAGTAGGGATGCCCCTTGGGGAAAAGCGTGTGGTAGATGGCCTCGTCCACGACGCCGTAGGGCTGATTTTCCACTCCCTGGCGGCGCTCGTTGCGCACGACGTCTTGCTGGTTAGTCAGGTTGGCCTGGTCCAGTTTGTCGAGCAGCCAGCCCATGCGGCTCGACTCCAGCCACAATCCCAGCTCCAGCCGATTCGAGGGCAGCGTCTCAAAATAGTTGGTGCGGTCGAAATCCGTCGTGCCGTTCACGTCCGTGGCACCAGCCGCTTCCAGCAGCTTGAAATGCTCGTCGCCGGGGATATATTTTGAGCCTTGAAACATCATGTGCTCGAAAAGGTGCGCGAAGCCCGTGCGCCCGGGCTCTTCGTTGGCGGGTCCGACGTGGTACCACAGGTTCACGGCAACCAGCGGCAGCCGGTGGTCTTGGTGCAGGATTACCCTTAGCCCGTTGGCAAGCGTGAACGTCTCAAACGACAGCGTTGGCAAGTCTGCCGGAGCTTTCACTGCAGACTTTGCGATTGCATTAGGTGCGGCCTTTGCGGGTGCTTCGGTCGGCGCTCTCTTTGTTTGTGCAGGCGAGCCTGCGGCCAGCGCGAAACTCAAGAACACAACTGTCAGAGCTGCGATCTTTCTGTTCATCTTCCGTTCCCCCTTGTTGGGACCACCCGTCAAGAGCGAGCCTCTATTCTGCCACGACCGCGCGAAAAACACATCGCACTACCCTTCCTGCGGAAAGGCGCGTATGCTTTGCGGAGCTTTGCCGCCTACGCCCCCCAGGAGTCGTTCATGCGACCTGTCTACATGATTTCCGGTGGCATCACCAAATTCACCAAAGCCGAACCCCGAAAATCCTTCCGCGTCATGGTGAAGGAAGCCTTCGACTACGCCATGCGCGACTGCCCCAAGCTCACTCGCGAGCGCATTGACGGCAGCGTGCTCAGTTACTTCAGCGACCACTTCACTCGCCAACTCATGGCCGGGATCATGGCCGCGGACATGTGCGGCCTGGTGCCCAAGCCCTCCATCCGCGTCGAGGGCGGCGGCGCCACCGGCGGGCTTTGCTTCCAGGAGGCCTGGCGGCACATCGCGTCCGGCTGGATGGACTGCGTGGTGGCCATGGGCTTCGAGACGATGTCTCACGTCAACACCTGGAAGGGCAACGAATTCATCGCGCTGGCCAGCGACACGAATTTCGATTACCCCGTCGGCGGCTTCTACTCGGGCTACTACGCCATGATGGTTGTGCGGCACATGCATGAGTTCGGCACCACCGTGGAGCAATTGGCCAAGGTCAGCGTGAAGAATCACAAGAACGCGTTGAATAACAAATGGGCGCAGCATCACTACGACCTGACCGTCGAAGATGTGCGCCGCTCGCCTATGGTTGCCTACCCGCTTACCATGCTGGACATTTGCACCATGTCCGATGGCGCCGCGGTGGCAATCCTGTGCAGCGAGAAAGTTGCCGAAAAGCTCTGCGACAATCCCGTGCGCGTCTTGGGCGTCGGACAGGGCACGGACGCTATGCGCATGTCCGACCGCCCGCACGGTAATGTCATATTGCTCAAACACGAAGACCCCAGTTGGTACAAGAACCTCAAGTATCCCGGCGTGCACAGCTTCCGCGCCGGGCGCATGGCCAGCAAGTTGGCCTATGAAAAATCCGGCATCGACGACCCTCGCGAGGACATTGATTTCGTCGAACTGCATGACGCTTACACCTCCAGCGAGATTCAGACCTACGAGGATATGGGCCTGTGCAAATACGGCGATGGTGGCAAGTTCATCGAGCAAGGGCACCCGGAATTGACGGGGCGCATCCCCGTGAATCCATCCGGCGGATTGATCGCCTGCGGCCATCCCGTCGGCGCCACCGGTTTGATGCAGGCGGTCTTCGCGTTCTGGCAGTTGCAGGGCGCTATCGCCAAGCACAACGACGGCGACGGCCACATTCAGGTGCAGCAGCAACGCGGTGTCGGTCGCCGAAAGATGCGCGGCGCCATCCACAGCCACGCAGGGACGGGCACGTACGTCACCGTCAGCATTCTCGAGAGCACACGCTAGCGCGACCGCGCAGAAAAGGAGCAAATTCTCATGGCCAAATCAAAAGCAAATGAAAAATCCTCGAAGCGCGGCGGCGGGCCAAAACCCGTATATGGGAAGGTGCGCTTGCCGGAGACTGACGAGGGCGCAACTGTGTTTTGCACCGACCCCCTCACCATCAAGAGCCACTACGACATTGACTACATCCATAGCTACGCCGAAGACTCGCCCTTTTTCCGCGGGCTCGCCGAAGGCAAACTCTGCGGCAGTGTGTGCACCAAGTGCGGCTACCGCTTTGCCACGCCGCGCGCCTACTGCATGGAATGCGGCGCGGCGACAGAGTGGTTCGACCTGCCGCTAACCGGACGCGTCCACACCTGGACTACCTGCCACTTCGGATCGGAAGCGTTTTTGAAGGAGACGCCGTTCAACCTCGCACTGATCGAGTTTGACGGCGTCAACACGCTCTTCCTTTCGCGGCTCATCGGCGCTACGGAAAAAGATATCCGCGTGGGCATGCCGGTGAAGGCCAAATTTCGCAGACTCGCGCAATTCAAGCCAACCGACGTATACTTTGTGCCGGCTGAGAAGCCTTAAGCCAAAGCGCTCTGGCGCGCTTCGCAGCTAAATCCACCGTGCACGAGGTTGCAGAGTGTCCAGCTCTGTCCTGAAGACTCATGTTCATCCTCATTCTCACGAATTCGAAAAGCACACCCGCCGCATGGTGGACCTCGTCAGCGCCATCAAAACCGAAGAGGAGCAGATTCGGCAGGGCGGCGGCGCGAAAGCCATCGAATCCCAGCACAAGAAGGGCCGCCTCACCGCGCGCGAACGCATCGCCAAGCTGATCGATCCCGGCAGCTATTTTTTCGAGCTCGGCATATTCGCCGGCTACGAAATGTACGAGGAATGGGGCAGCGCACCTGCCGCTGGCACGCTCACCGGCCTGGCACGCGTCAGCGGACGCCTGGTGATGATCATCGCCAACGACGCGACGGTCAAAGCCGGCGCGTTTTTCCCCATGACCGCGAAGAAAGTGATTCGCGCGCAAAACATCGCTATCGAAAACCGCATTCCGACCATTTATCTTGTGGATTCCGCCGGAGTGTTTCTTCCGCTGCAGGAAGACGTGTTCCCCGACACGGACGACTTCGGCCGCGTGTTCCGCAACAATGCCGTCATGAGCGCAATGGGAATCTCGCAGACCACGGCCATCATGGGCATGTGCGTCGCCGGCGGTGCCTATTTGCCCGTGATGTGCGATCACATCCTGATGACCGAAGGCTCCGGCCTGTTTCTTGCCGGCCCGGCGTTGGTGCAGGCCGCCATCGGGCAGAAAGTTTCCGCCGAAGAATTGGGCGGCGCGAAGATGCACTCACAAATCAGCGGCACAGTGGACTTCCGTGAGCCCGATGACGATACCTGCATCGCCCGCATCCGCGCATTGTTGGACAAACTTGGTCACCCGCCCGCATCGCGCTTCGACCGCAAAGCCTCCGCACCGCCGGCTTATGCTGCCGAGGAAATCTATGGCGTCTTCTCAAGCGATGCAGCCAAGCAGTACGACATGCGCGAAATCATCGCGCGCATCGTGGACGCCAGCGTGTTCGAAGAGTATCGCCCCGACTACGGCAAAACGCTCCTCTGCGGCTATGCGCGCATTGGCGGCTTTTCCGTGGGCATTGTTGCCAACCAGAAAAAACACGTCCACGTGCATGCGCCGGGCACCGGCGAGAAGCGCGTGGAATTCGGCGGCGTGATTTACGCGGAATCGGCGGAGAAAGCGGCGCGCTTTATTCTCGACTGCAACCAGAGCCTCGTGCCGCTTATTTTTCTGCACGATGTCAATGGCTTCATGGTCGGCAAGGAAGCGGAGTGGACCGGCATCATCCGTGCCGGCGCGAAAATGGTCAACGCCGTGGCCAACAGTGTCGTGCCAAAGATTTCCGTCATTTGTGGCGGCAGCTTTGCCGCTGGCCACTACGCCATGTGCGGCAAAGCCTACGACCCGCGCTTCATTTTCGCCTGGCCCACCGCGCGCTACGCCGTCATGAGCGGCGATTCCGCGGCGGGTACGCTGGTCGAAATCAAAATCAAGCAACTCGAGCGCGAAGGCAAGAAGCTAACGGAAAAAGACAAAAAGGAACTCTTCGAATCGGTGAAAGCCACTTACGAACACCAAACCGATCCGCGCTACGCCGCCGCGCGCCTGTGGGTGGACGCCATCATTGACCCCGCGCAGACTCGCGACGCACTCATTTGGGCACTCGAGGCCGCTGCGCTGAATCCCGACGTCCGCGAGTTTCGCACCGGCGTCCTTCAAACTTGATATGGAATCCGTGAAACTCATCGAATGCCCGCGCGACGCCTGGCAGGGATTGCCGCAAGTCATCCCCGCGAGCGAAAAGGTTGCGTACCATCGCGCATTGCTTGCGGCAGGCTTTCGTCACATTGATGCCGTGAGCTTCGTTTCGCCGAAGTACGTGCCGCAGATGGCAAATAGTGAACAAGTGATGGGGTTACTTCAGACCTCATCACTTCCGACCTCGTCCCCTCCTGAAATTATCGGCATCGTGGTCAACGAAATGGGCATGGAGCGCGCTTTGGCCGTGCCCGGCGTCAGCACGCTCGGCTATCCGTATTCCATCTCCGCGCACTTTCGCCAAGCCAATGCGCGCATGACTCGCTCGGAATCCCGCGCGCTGGTGGAGCGGTTGCGTGCTGCCACAAGAACCGCCGGACGCCAGCTTGTCGTGTACATCTCTATGGCCTTCGGCAACAACTACGGCGAGCCTTGGGGCCCAGAACTCATCGAAGACACGCTCATGTGGCTGAAGGACATCGGCGTGCGCACGGTTTCGCTCGCCGACACCATCGGTACTGCCTCGCCGGACCTCGTCGGTAGCGTGTTCAGTCAAGTAAAGAATTGTGTCGCCGGAATTGAGCTGGGCGTGCATCTACACAGCCGACCTGACAGCGCCGCGGAGAAAGTTCTCGCAGCCTACGAGGCCAGCTGCCGCCGCTTCGATAGCGCGCTGACCGGCCTCGGCGGCTGCCCTTTCGCAGGCGACGATCTCGTCGGCAATATCCCCACGGAAATTGTCGTGCACGCGCTGGCTGGCAAAGGCGCGGATACGGGAGTTTCGGCGCACTCACTCGAGCCCGTACTCGCGCTCACTCGCGAGATCCGCAGCAAGTACGCGCACTCACTGTAGTTGTCATCCTGAGTCCGCCGCAGGCGGACGAAGGATCTCTCAGCTTGACAGCCTGCCTTGCCTCACCGTCTCTTTCCCTCTATTCTTTCCGACTATGCCCAAGACGCTCACACTGGCATTCGACGCCGGCATCGCCACCATCACGCTTTCGCGCCCGGAAAAGCGCAATGCCATCTCGTCGCAGATGATCGACGAGTTGCTTGCCGCCCTGGACGAAATTGAAACCGGGACTGCGCGCGTTGCCATCATCACCGGCGCCGGAAAAGCTTTCTGTGCGGGCATGGACCTCGAAGCGCTCTCCGCCCTGGCCGCTTTTTCCCACGAGCAAAACCTCGAGGACTCTCGCCGCATGGCGCGGCTTTTCCGCCGGCTCTACTTTTTCCCCAAGCCGCTGATCGCTGCCGTCAACGGCGCGGCCATCGCCGGCGGCACGGGCATCGCCACGATGTGCGATTTCACACTCGCGGTTCCCGAGGCGAAATTCGGATACACCGAGGTCAAGATCGGCTTCATTCCGGCATTGGTTTCAGTCTTCCTGCGGCGCCAGATCGGGGAGAAGCGCGCGCGCGACCTGCTGCTCACGGGCCGCATTTTCGATGCGACGGAAGCGCGCGAATTCGGGTTGGTCACCCAGATCGTTCCTGCGGAGATGCTTCTCTCCCGCGCCCGCGAACTTGCCACTTCCCTGCTGTCCGCGAGCCCGACCAGCCTGATTCGCACCAAGCTGCTCCTGCGGCGCTGCGTGGAAGTGGAGATCGACCGCGAAATTGAACTGGCCGTGCAGGAAAACGCTGCGATTCGCTCCACGCCGGACTTCAAAGAAGGTTTGGCTGCTTTCCTCGAAAAGCGGCCGCCGAAGTGGTCGGGGCAATAGGAACTCATCATGCGACTTGCCAACGGCTCGCTGCCTACTTTCTCTTGGCCGCGAAGGTGCCGTTGGGCTGGAAGAACACGACCTCAGCAATCTTTCCCGCTTCATCCTTCTTGAATTCCAAACTGAAGCCGGGCAAACCCTTGAGGTCAAACGAAAGGCCTTTCGTCGGCACGAGCTCGTACCGCGGCTGGCCGGGGACCGTCAAAGTCAGTTTGTCGCCTTCCAGAGCGACGGTCGCAGTCATAGTCATTAAAACGTATTCGCCGACCAGGCTTTCCAATACTTCTCTGGCCACTTTCTCTCCGCGACGCGAAAAGACGATGTCCTTTACACCCGACTCCAGCGGAATCGCAAAACTGCCGATCTCGCCTTTCTGCGTGGTTGCGAACTGCAATTTCACTTCCTTCAGAAACTCCCTCGGGGTATCGCCGATTTCGAAGTAATCGTAGTGGAAATGCTTCAACGGCAGTGTGATTCCGTTGTAAGCAAGTGAAAGCGTGTCCGCGGAGAGAGCAATCTTCAGCACGCCGTAGGCGGGATTTTCGTATTCGCCGGTGTACTCCTTCAAGTCGTGCGAGGGTTTCGTCCCCTCGCGCTTCGACGTCACGTTTTTCTTCTTCTGTTCCTCCGCGGCCTTCTTCTGCTTCTCCTGTTCGTCCTTGATGCGCTTCGACCAGTCAATCGGCTCCAGTCCCAGCAGCCGGTCGTAGACGTTGCGCGAAATGATGGCCGGGAGAGGCGTGCCGCTTCGGTTGGTCAGGATCATTATCCCGATCTTGTCGTTGGGCATAAAGGTCAGCGAGGAAGTAAACCCGTCGATCCCGCCGCCGTGCGCCACCACCTTGTGCCCGCGGTACGCGCCGATGCTCAAGCCCATTCCGTAGCCCAGGTTCATCAATTCCGTGAACGGGCCGTCGCCTCCCGGCGTCACCATTTGCGGCATCTGCATTTTCGTCGCGGTCGCCTCGGCGATAATTCTCTTGTCGCCTTTTTCCCCGTATTTTCCCTTGCTCAGGTGCATCTGTACGTACTTGATCATGTCTTCGACGTTGGAGTTGATGGAGCCCGCCGGCCCGATCTCGTCAATATTCCGGAACGGCACCTTTTCTACTTTTTCCTTGATTTCAATGTAGGGCTGCGAGAAGTCCTCTGCCTTCTGCGAATCGTTCACCGAGAAATTTGACCCGGTCATCCCCAGCGGCTCGAACACGCGTTTCTTCACCAGGTCTTCCCACTTCGTGCGCGAGATTTCGCTCGCCAGGATGCCTGCCGTCATGAACATCAGATTGTTGTACTGCCATACTTCACGCAACTCCGCGGTCGGCTCCAGGTATTTCAGCCGGTCGAACATTTCGCGCTGCGTCAGCGGCGACCCGTACCACAGCAAATCGTGCCGCGGAAGGCCGGACCGGTGCGTCACCAGGTCCAACACAGTCATATGCTCGGACGCCGCGGAATCGTGCAGGCGAAACGTCGGCAGGTATTCTCTGACCGGCTTGGCCCACTCCAGCTTTCCTTCTTCCGCCAGCGTCCCCAGCACTGTAACCGTGAACGACTTTGTTACCGAGCCGATGGCGAACAGCGTTTTCGGCGTCACCGGCAGCTGCTTCTCCACGTCCCGGTAGCCGTAGCCTTTCGACAGGATTACTTTTCCATCCTGCACAACGGCGATGGAAATCCCCGGGACTTTCCATTCTTTCAATTGCGCGTCGATGAACGCATCAATGCCTTCCAGCGTGGATTTAGCCGGTGCCGGAGCGGCCGCCGGAGCTTTGGTCGGCTGCTTCCCCTTAGCCGGAGCTTTCGCGGGCGCCTTTTGCGGCGCTTGCGTGCCCTGCTGCGCTGGAATGGGCAATGGCAGCAGAGTCCCCACGAACAGCGCGGCAATGAAAGTGCGAAGTGTATGAGTCATGATGTCGTCCTCCTCCCGCGAATTGAACGGAGCAGACTAGACCCTGCAGTCCCCGGCGTCAACCGTGTGCCTTCCCGACGAAAAGCAAGGGAATGTCGTTGCCCCCTCGTGAGGTAGCTGCGGTGAAGTGAGCAGCGGCTGCTGAAGCTCTCCTCCCAGCCTGAACCAACTGAAGTGTACCCCCCCCCTCCCCCGGTATCAATCGAATGCCGCAAGCGCGAGCAACCAAAAGAGTTAAGCGTTTTGATTCGTTTCGAATCAAATTGGCAAGTCCAATAAAATCAACAAAATGCGGAATCGATTGAGTTTTCATCCGAAATACGAGATACCCCTCCCCCCTCTGTAGGCAAGTCCGCAAGCGCACGAAGACAAATGAGTTGTCCGTTTGATGCGAGTTGTAACGGGTCATGGAAGTGGCAGAGCTTCATGGGTTTAAGGGACTCGATGAATTTTTGAACATTGGGGCTGTCAGGCATCACCTGTCAGTCTTCAGAGTTCAGAAAGGCGGATGAAACCGACCAGCAGCCGACTGCGACCTGCGGGCTTTCCTTGATCATATCTTATAGTGAACATACTGGCATACATATTATCGTAATGAGATTGAGCTGTCAAGCGAAAAATGAAGGGGTGTCTTCGTCCCATGATGCCCTCCCCGCCCTACAGCAAAGTTTCCTTCCGGGGCGGCCCCTGCTAAACTGCCCACCCGGATGACTGCTCCTGTTCACGAGACCACCGTGCGTGTGCGCTACGCCGAGACCGACCAGATGGGCGTGGTGTATTACGCTAATTTTTTCGTATGGTTTGAAGTGGGGCGCGTCGAACTCCTGCGGACGCTCGGCCATTCTTATCGCGACATGGAGAAAATCGACGATTGCCACATCGTTGTGGCCGAAGCCTCCTGTAGCTACAAGAAACCTGCTGTCTATGACGACCTGCTACGCATTCGCACGCGCATTCTGCAAGTTCGCCGCAAGACGATTCGTTTTGCCTACGAGGTTTTGCGCGACCCCGGCGGAGCGGTGCTGGCTACTGGGGAAACGCTGCACGTCATTTGCAACCGAAGCGGCCGGCCAAAATCGCTTCCCGAAAAATACATGAAGGCCCTTTCTTCGCCATGACCACCGTGAACATCAACGGCAACAACCTCACATTTGAAGACGTGTACGCCGTCGCGCTCGGCGCCGCGGAAGTCAGCCTTGCGGCAGAAGCTCGCACGCGCATGGAGGCCTCTCGTGCGGTGATTGACCGCCTCGTCGCGTCGGAGACTTCGGTCTATGGCGTCAATACAGGTTTTGGCGATCTCGCCGAAGTGCGCATTTCGCGTGACCAGATTCGCCAGTTGCAACTCAACCTCGTGCGCAGCCATGCCTGCGGTGTCGGCGCTCCGCTGAGCGAAACCGAAACACGCGCCATCATGCTGCTCCGCGCCAATGCGCTGGCCAAAGGCCTCAGCGGCGTGCGCCCTGTTCTTGTTGAAACGCTTTGCACAATGTTGAAGCGTGGCGTCCACCCAGTGATTCCTGCGCAAGGTTCCGTTGGCGCGTCCGGCGACCTCGCGCCGCTCGCGCATCTGGCGCAGGTGGTCGTCGGAGAAGGCGAGGCTACGTACAACGGCGAGCGTCTGGCCGGAAGCGAAGCGATGAAGCGCGCGGGTATCGCGCCACTAGTTCTCGAAGCCAAGGAAGGACTCTCGCTTCTCAACGGCACGCAAGGAATGCTGGCTCTCGCTTGCCTGGCTTTGCGCGAAGCAGAAATCCTCGTAGACACGGCGGACGTCGCCACATCGCTTTCCCTCGACGCGCTTCGCGGCAGCCCCGCCGCATTCGACCCGCGGATTGCCGCGGCGCGTCCCTTCCCCGGCGCGGCAACCACCGCCAGTAATTTAATTCGCCTAAACGCAGGCAGCGAGATCCGCGAATCGCATCGCTCCGCCGAGCGCGACCCGCGCGTGCAGGACGCCTACAGCCTTCGCTGCGCGCCGCAAGTGCACGGCGCTGTGCGCGATGCCCTCGCGCACATTCGCGCGATTCTTTCCGTCGAGCTCAACAGCGCCACGGACAATCCGTTAGTGTTCGCAGCCGGTACGGGCGAAGTCATCAGTGGGGGCAATTTCCACGGCCAGCCGTTGGCCATGGCCGCGGATCAACTCGCCGTCGCGCTCGCCACACTTGGCGGAATCAGCGAACGCCGCATCGAGCACATGACCAATCCCCACACCAGCCTGCTTCCCGCATTTCTGACCGCACAAGCCGGGCTCAACTCCGGATTCATGATTGCCCAGGTTACGGCCGCCGCGCTGGCCAGCGAAAATAAGGCGCTTGCCGCGCCCCATTCGGTGGACTCCATCCCGACCTCGGGCAATCAAGAAGATTATGTTTCCATGGGCATGAGCGCCGCGCGGCGCTTGCGTCCCATGCTCGATAATCTCCGCAGCATTCTCGCCATAGAGTTGCTCGCCGCTTGCCAGGGGATAGACCTTCTCTCTCCGCTGCGCACCGGCACGCTGGCTCAGAAAGCCCATGCGCAGGTCCGCTCCGTCGCGAAGAAAGTCGAAGAAGACCGCTCCCTCGCGAAAGATATCGACGCCGTCGGAGCACTCATCACACACGGAAACTTTCAGACAATTCTGCGTTGATCTTGAATTTCCCTACGTGAGGTACTGAAAGAGGAACGCCGCGAACCTTCCGCCCGCCGCCCAACTGAACGGAAACTCTCCCAGCGAGTAATGACCGCACGGCAGCCGCAGCACTTCGTGGCGCACGCCGTTGGAATGCAGCGACCCGATAATTTCTTCGGAGAGCTCAGATATAAACGTGGGGTCGTATTTCCCGGTAATCATCAGGCAGCGTTGCCCAGTGCCGTGCACACGGTGGATGTACGGGAACGGGCTCACCGGCGCCCAATATTCCCGAATCTCGTCCGCGGAAACCGTTCCGCGCAGCCCTTCCCACACGTGGTTGGTGGTCATGCCCGTGCGTACCACGTCGCCAAAATACGTGGACACGTGCAGGTACGCGCCGGCGCGCACCGCGCGGTCGTGGCACATGGTGATAAACCCGATGGACGAGCCGATGCTCGTGCCCAGAATCCCCAGCTTGCCGTTGCCCATGTGCTCGAGCCAGCGCAGGCACCTGCGCACGTCCATCACCGCCTGACGGTTCGCTTGCATGGTGAGTCCAATGTTCGGTCCCACCAGATGGTCCGCGCGCTCGTGACCCGGCGCGTTGCGTTCTTCGTGATAAGGCAGGGTCAGGCGCAACGCGGAGATGCCCAGTTTATTCAACCACCGGCAAATGGGTACGTGGTTGTCTGCTTTTGCATTCCAGTTCGGCATCACGACGACAGCAGGTCCGGATTTCTTTGCGGGGAAAAATCGCGCGCGCACCAAATTGTTTTCTGGCCACGGCGATTCGATGGCGCTTGTAAATGTCAAGCGATCGCCTTCGAGCCGATAATCCATCGCAGGCTCGGTCGCGTACCAGGCGTCACTGTTGGCGATGGTTGCTTCGGAATACTGGCGAAGAAATCCGCGCGGGTCCTTTTCATCGGCGCGCCCGCCGATGTGCTCCAGCCCCCACGCGAACGGCAGCACGCGCCGGTTGTCGTCGGTGGTCCACCGGGCATGCTCGTAACGGCGGATTGTCTGCTCGAGCCAGGACATATCGTTAAGCCAATCATTATCCGGGCCAGCGACGCGAACTGTCAAATTCACGCCGCTGAATGGCACAAATCAGGCATCAAACATGCTCGTTTAGAATTAAGAGGAATCGATCATCTCATTGGACACTTTTGCCGCCGCGCTCCTTGAGCGGCTCTCGCGCTTGTGGCACAGTGCAGCCATGCAGGAAACGCAGTCGATTCTCCAACAGCTCACCTCGCCGGAAGCTTTTATCTACGCGTTCACGTTTGTTTTGGGGCTGCTGGTGGGAAGTTTCTTGAACGTGTGCATCAGTCGCCTGCCCAAAGAAGAGCCGGCGGAAAGCTCCATCGTCAAGCCGCGTTCCCATTGTCCGAAGTGCAAAGCACCGATCGCCTGGTACGACAACATCCCGCTGCTGAGCTTCCTGCTGCTCGGTGGAAAGTGCCGCGCCTGCAAAACAAAAATTTCCGTGGTGTATCCCGCCGTGGAGTTGCTCACCGGTGTGTTCTTTCTCGCCTGCCTAGGTTCGTTTGGCATATCGCTTGCGGCGTTGAAGTGGGTGCTCTTTTCCTGCGTTATGCTTGTGCTGGTTTTCACGGACATTTTTGACCGCATCCTGCCGGACTCCGTCAATTATTTTGGGCTGGGCGCAGGGCTGCTGCTTTCATTATTCGCTGCGCCGGTTGACGGCACCGCTGCGTGGCTTTCGGGGAAACTCTTTGCTTATCCACCACCGCCGCCGGTGCTTTCATTCGTGGACGCGCTCCTCGGCGGGGCGCTTGGCGGCGGCTTGCTTTGGCTCGTCGGCGTGGTTTACTTGAAATGGCGCGGCCGAGAGGGCATGGGATTCGGCGACGTTAAAATGATGGCCATGGCGGGCGTATTCCTTGGCCCGCAGCGGACTTTCCTAACTATTCTGGCCGGCTCGTTGCTCGGCAGCGTGCTGGGATTGCTATTTATTCTCCTGCGTCGCAAGGACTCGGATTACGAGCTGCCATTCGGCACGTTTCTAGGGATCGCAGCATTGCTCGTCGTTTTTTTCGGTAGTCCTGTGTTGGACTGGTATCTTCGCTTCTCGGGCATTCGTTAGGACACTCATGTCGTCGCTGCTTGCCATTCAGCTCCCCGCCAGCCGGCCAATGTGGCTCGCCGCCGGTTTTGTGTTCATTCTCATCGTTCTTTTGAGCGTGTATGCCATCACCGTGTCGTTAAAGAAATTTCTGCGTCGCGGCACGGATTCGGAGCGCAATGAAATGGATCCGGGGGGCTCCCGCTCCGCGGACGATCCTGCTTTTCTCAGTTCCTCCATGCAGGGCGTCATCCAGCGCCTCAAAGCCCAGGAAAAGGAACTTGAGCGCCTGCACCGCGAAGAAAAGCAGCGCGCGCTCCAGACCGAGCGGCTCAGCGAGGCTGTTACACGCAACATGCCTACCGGCCTGCTGCTCATCAACTCCAATGGCCTGATCACTCTCGCGAATCCGGCCGCGCAAGCCGCCCTCGCCATGGCCACCCTCAGCTACCGCCGCTACGACGAGGCGCTCGGCCTGGATTCGCACCTGTCGCGCCTTCTGGCGGATTGTCTCCGCGACGCTCGCACTTTCCAGCGCGAAGAAGTCGAGCACTTCACGCCGGAGGGCGAATTGCGCCAGTTGGGCGTCACCATTTCTCCCGTCTTTGCACCGCCTCCGCACCTTCGCGGTCAGGCGGCCGATTTGGCTGCCGACAAAATTGCCGGCGCGCTTTGTTTGCTGAGCGATCTAACCGAGCTGACGGCGCTGCAAAAACAGGTTCGCCTAAAGGAAAGCCTCGCGCTGCTTGGCGAGCTTTCCGCCGGCATCGCCCATGAGTTCAAGAGCTCGCTCGCTACCATTTCCGGCTACGCGCAAATCCTCAAGAGTGAAGCCGCCGCAGGCGAGCAGGTCGACTGCGCAGAAAAAATCGTCCAGGAGACTCGTGCTCTCTCCCACTTGGTCACCGAATTTTTGCGCTTTGCCCGGCCGCTGGAGTTTACGCCATCCACTGTTGACCTGCGCGTACTGGTGGAGCGCACCGTCGCGGAGCTTCGCGAAGAAATGCCGCGCGTTAACTTCTCCGTTGAAGGCGAGTTTGGGAATGTGCCCGGAGACGATGGACTGCTTCGCCAGGCGATGTTGAATCTCGCGCGCAACGCTGCGGAAGCGGCCGCCGCCGGCGGAGCGGAAGTTCGCGTAACTCTGCGCGGCGAAATTGAGGGAACCGGCGCGGTTTCCGTGCAACGCATCATCGTCCTGGACAATGGCCCGGGCATCGCGCCCGCCGATTTGTCTAGAATTTTTATGCCTTTCTACACCACCAAGGCCGACGGCACCGGCCTCGGGCTTGCCATCGTGCAAAAAATAGCGGTCCAGCACGGCGGAACCGTCGCTGCCCGCAACCTTCCCGAAGGCGGAGCCGAATTCGTCCTGGTGTTACCCATCCGGCCAACTGCCAGCTCCTAGGCAGTTGATTCCTCGGTTGGGAGCATCTAAACTCAGGGAGAACGGATTCTGCGGAAGCTCTTCCGAGAGGTGTGCGATGAGTAGAATGATTCCGGCGCTATTGGGCCTTTTGCTGGTATTCCCTGCGGCCCTTGCTGCACAGCAGCAGACGGATGTGGTGGCGGCGGCCCGCAAGGCGCGCGAAGCGAAGAAAAACGCTCCGCAGGCGAAACTCGTCTTCACCAACGACAACATCCCCAAGGCGCCCGGCTCTGCCCCGTCGGTTGCGGCCCCTGCGCGACCGGCTGCCGAGACTGCGGAAAAGGCCGCGGAGGAAAAATCTTCCGCCGAAGACAAGAAAAAGGAAGAGGCCGAGTGGCGCCAAAAATTCGCCGAGGCCCGCGCCAAATTGGCCACCGCCGAGAAGGAACTGGACATCCTCCAGCGCGAACTGAACCTGAACCGGCAGCAGTATTATTCCGACCCCAATAAGACCCTGCGCGAAGAGTACACGCGCAGCGAAGTCAACAAAGGCAAAGCGGACATTGACGCCAAGAATTTGGAAGTCGCGCAATTGCGCGCCGCACTCGCCGCGCTGGAAGACGATCTGCGCCGCGCGGGCGGCCCCGCGGCTTGGTCACGTCCGTAGCGCTGATTTGCAGCAGCGGGCTTACGCCGCCACCTTCCTCTTGCGATACAACCGGCCTCGCGCTCGTCCTGGGCTTGTGATTCTGTGTTAAAAGTGAATCTATGGAACCTGTTCTTCTTGTCGAAGACAAGGCCGAGCTCCGCGCCATGCTCCGCAAAGCCCTCGAGCGCATGGGCTACGCCGTGGAAGAAGCCGCGGACGGGAATAGCGCTGTAACGAAAGTCCGCGCGCGCCGGTTTCTCGTGGTTCTCACCGACCTCAAGCTCCCCGGCCTTTCCGGCATTGACGTCCTCCGTGAGGTGAAGGACGCCGACAGCAACATTCCCGTCATTCTCATGACCGCTTACGGCTCCATCGAGGAAGCCGTCACCGCCATGAAGGAAGGCGCCTTCGATTTCATTCAGAAGCCTGTGGACCTCGAACACCTGAAGCTCTTGATGGAGCGCGCTGCGCGCCAGCAGGAGCTGCTCCGTGAAAATCTGATTCTCCGCGAGGAATACGCTGCGCGCTATGGATTTCCGCGCATCGTTGGCGAGCACGAATCCATGAAGCAATCCAGCCAGCAGGTGCAGCGTGTCGCCGCAACGGACTCGACGGTCCTGCTCCTCGGCGAAAGCGGCACGGGAAAAGAACTCTTCGCCCGCGCCATTCACCACCTGAGCCGCCGCCGCGATAAGCCATTCGTCGCGCTGAATTGCGCGGCGATTCCCGAAGGGTTAGTGGAGAACGAATTGTTCGGCCACGAAAAGGGCGCTTACACCGGTGCCGGTACACGCAAGATCGGAAAGCTGGAGATGGCTCAAGGCGGCACCTTCTTCCTCGACGAAATTGGCGACCTGCCGCCGGCCATTCAGGCCAAGCTCCTCCGCGTCCTCGAAGAGCGTTGCTTCGAGCGAGTCGGCGGCACGCAGGTCATTGACGTGGACGTGCGCGTGGTCACCGCCACGAATAAGAACTTGCGCGAGGCCGTGGCCCAGAAACAATTTCGAGAGGACCTTTACTTCCGCATTGCCGCTGTGCCCATCGAAATTCCGCCGCTACGCGAGCGCGGCGACGACGTCCTGCTGCTCGCTGAGCATTTCCTCGATGGCTACCGCCGCGAGTTTGGCAAGCCCTCGCTTGCGTTCTCCGAAGAAGCCCGTGCACAGCTACAGTCCTACCCCTGGCCCGGCAATGTCCGCGAATTGCAGAACACCATCGAGCGCGCTGCCATCCTTGCCGACAGCGATGCACTCGACGCGGCGGCGCTCCAGCTACCCGCGGCGCGGCCCACTGCCGCGCAGATCCCCGCCGGCATGTTGGATGAGTCCTTTTCCTGGGAAGGCACTCTCGAGGAAGTGAGCTCTCGCGCCACGCAACACGTTGAGCGCTACCTCATCGAGGCCGCACTTCGCGAATGCAAATGGAACAAGACGCGTGCCGCCGAGAAACTCGGCGTCTCTTACAAAACTCTTCTCACCAAACTCCGTGCACTGGGATTGGAAAACTAAAGGCTGAAGCCTAATCGCGCCGCCCGGTGTGAAGCGCCACGGTGCCCATTGTCCAGAGTTCGAAACGCGAATCTGCAAAGCCGCACCCCGTCATCAACGCGGCCAGCTCCTCTGCTGACGGAAATTTAGACACCGAAACCGGCAGGTACGAATACGCCGCATGGCTGCCGGAAATTGTCCCTCCGACATGCGGCACAATCCGCCTTAGGTATAGGTGGTAGAAGGATCTGACGAACGCGGATCGCGGCTCCGTAAATTCCAGGATGCCCACTTCCCCTCCCGGTTTCAGCACACGCAAAATTTCCCGCACCCCTGCCTCATAGTTCGCCAGATTGCGGAATCCAAACGCAGCGGTCACTAGATCAAAGCTCCTGCCCGGAAAGGGCAGAGTCAGTGCGTCCGCTTCGATGTACTGCTGCGGCCCCGCATTCGAATATTTCTTCCGCGCCAGGCACAACATGGGATGCGCAAAATCGCTTCCCACGATACCCGCACCCTTCCCCGTGCTCCGCTTCCCTTCCTTCCAAAGCGCCAGTGTCAAATCGCCTGTGCCGCAACACAAATCCAGCACGCGCGCGTTTGGCCGCGAGAGGATATTGCGAAATCGCCTGGCGGTGTTCCTGCGCCAAACGCGGTCGAGGCTGAAGGAAAGCAGGTGGTTCAGAAAGTCATAGCGCGGCGCGATGCGCGAAAACATTTCGCGCACGAATTTCCCGGCCTCGCGTTCGTCGCGAATTCCTTCCGGCTGCGTGCCCGGAACGGGGCTGCGTGTTGGAGTCGTGGGCGTCAGCGGCTACGGCTCCCACTTCCAGTTGCTGTATTGTTCGCGCAAACGCGACTTCAGAAATTTCCCCACCGACGTTCGCGGAATTTCCGTGGCGAATACAATGGCATCGGGGAGTTGCCACTTGGCGAACTTCGTCGCCAGAAACTCTCGCAGCTCCGCCGGGCTTGCCTGCGCACCCTGCCGGCACACCACGATCGCCAGCGGCCGTTCCTGCCATTTCGGATGCGGCACGCCGACCACGGCGGCCTCCTGCACTGCCGGATGGTTCATCAACGCGTTTTCCAAATCCACCGAGCTGATCCACTCGCCGCCGGACTTGATCAGGTCTTTCGCGCGGTCGGCGATTCGAATGCATCCATTCGGATAGATGCTGACCACGTCGCCCGTGCGAAACCATCCGTCTTCCGTCCAACGGTCCTGCGCCTCCGGCATGTGGAAGTAGCTGGCGGCGATCCACGGCCCGCGGATATTCAATTCGCCGAGTGAGCGGCCGTCCCACGGCATCTCCTGATCCTGCGCCATGACGCGCAACTCCACAAACGGCATGGGACGTCCCTGCCGCGCGCGAATCTCGTATTGTGCGACTGCCGCCCGCTTTCTTTCCTCTGGATCGAGGTTGCTCATCGTGGCCAGTGGCGTCGTCTCCGTCATTCCCCAGCCCTGAAAAATGCGAATGCCGTGCGAGTCGAGATTGCGGAGCAGCGATTCCGGCACGGCCGACCCGGCGGATAGCACTCGCAGTCCCGCCGGAACTTTCCATCGCCCCGGATGCTTGTCCAGGGCATCACACACGCCGACCCACACCGTTGGCACGCCGTTGGCCAGCGTCACGCCTTCCGCGCAAATCAGGTCCAGCAGAGTCTCGCCGTCCACGTTGGGTCCGGGAAACACCAGTTTCGCGCCCACCATCATGGCCGTATAGGGAAAGCCCCATCCGTTGGCGTGAAACATGGACGACACTTGCAGCACGCAATCATTGAAACTCATGGCGCACGCATCGGGCAGCGCCATAGCAAACGAATGCAGCACCATCGCGCGGTGCGAATAGAGCACGCCTTTGGGCTTTCCGGTGGTGCCCGACGTGTAGCACATCGCCGCCGCTTCTTTTTCGTCGAGCACTGGATAAGCGAAATCTCCCTTCGCTTCTGCCAGCATCACGTCGTAGCTCTCGACGCCTTGTGGTAGCGGGGTGCCGGAAAATGAGTTGACCCACACGCGCTCTAACTTCACTTTGTCACGAATTTTCGCAAGGAGGGGCAGCAGCGAGTCGTCTACGATCAGAAACTGGTCTTCGGCGTGGTTCACGATGTAGGCCAGTTCGTCCGGATGGAGCCGCAGGTTGAGTGTGTGCAACACGCCGCCTGCGGCAGGAATTCCAAAGTAGGCCTCCAGGTGCGTGGAGTGGTTCCACATCAGCGTGGCCACTCGGTCGCCACGCCGCAGCCCCGCGCGCTGCAATCGTTCCGCGAGCGCACGCGCCCGCCGATAAAGGTCACCGTACGTTGCACGCACAATGGACCGGTCCGGGCGCCGCGAAACAATCTCCACTTGCGCAAACACCTGGTGGGCCCGCTCGAGCAGCGGGGTCAGCGTCAACGGATACGCCATCATCTGGCCGTCCATCGCTACCTCTTCCTTCTCGCCGCCAATTCCCGCAACGTGCCCTTCACCAGGTGTTCCGGCACGTCCTCGACGGTCTCGACGGCCCCAATCCGTTTCGCCAATACGATTCGCAAGCGCCCGCCGCGCGCTTTTTTGTCCGCGCGCATTAATTCAATCAATCGCTCGGGCTTGATGGACGGCAGCCGTGGGAGCCGTCCCACGCGGCATACCAGCTGCGCGATGCGCGCCGCTTGCTCCGGCGCGAGCAGCTTGATCTCCACGGAAAGCTGCGCCGCCGCGATCATGCCCCAGCCAACGGCTTCGCCATGCAGCAACTTGCGATAGTGCCCCGCCGCTTCGAGCGCGTGACCAAACGTGTGGCCAAAATTGAGAATTTCGCGCAAGCCGCTTTCCCACTCGTCCGCGCTCACCACTTCGGCTTTGGCGCGGATGCATCGCTCGAGCACCCAGCCTAACGCCCCCGGCTCCTGCCGCAATACTTCCGGCAAGCGCCGTTCCAGAAATCGGAACAGCATTTCATCGCCGATCACGCCGTACTTGATGGCCTCGTACAATCCGGCCCGATACTGCCGCGCTGGCAATGTCTTCAGAAGTTTCGAGTCGGTGATCACCAGCCTCGGCTGATGAAATGCTCCGACGAGGTTCTTGCCTTCCGGTAGATTGACCCCAGTTTTTCCGCCGATAGAACTATCCACCTGCGCCAGCAGCGTGGTGGGAACTTGCACGATGCGGATGCCCCGCGCATAAGACGCCGCTGCGAATCCTGCCACATCGCCGACCACGCCGCCGCCCAGCGCAACAATCAGCGAGCGCCGGTCGGCCCCGGCCTGCGCCAATGCTCGGCATAGCTTCTCCACCGTCGCCATAGTTTTCGCGCTTTCGCGGTCGTCAAAGAGGATGGCCTTCGTCAAATGCGCGCGCAGAAGACTCTTTTCCACCAAACGTCCCCAGCGCCGCCACACGGTCGGTGATGAAATCAGGAATACGCTGCTGATGGGCTCCAGCGATTCGAGCAGAGCGCCGGCGCGTGCGGCGATTCCCTGGCCGCTGATTACGGCGTAGGCCCCTGATGGCGTGTTGACAGTGATCTGTTTCATGGCACGGATCTGCTGCGCTTACCAAAGTCTGCGAATCCGAGAATGTAGCACACTTCGCTTCCGCTTCCGACGCATGCGCGCGGCGTGGCTCTCCGTGGTTCGTGCTACCATACCCGCATCGCGTCGGCGCGCAACCATGAAATCCATGGGCCCCATTCACGTTGACTTCGCCATTGTTGGCTGCGGCATTGCCGGCCTGCGTGCCGCCGTCGAAGTCGCGCAACACGGCTCCGTCTTGATCCTCGCCAAAACTGAGCTCAGTGAAACGGCCACGGACTGGGCCCAAGGCGGAATTGCCGCAGCGCTTTCCGATGAAGACGAAATCAGCCTCCACGAGCAGGACACTCTCGCCGCCGGTGACGGACTCTGCAACCCAGCGGCTGTCAAAGTTCTCGTGGAGGAGGGCCCTCGCTACATTCAGGAGCTCATCGAATGGGGCACGCAGTTTGATCGCGCGGGCACCAAGCTGGCTTTCACCCGCGAAGGCGCGCACAGCCGCTCTCGCGTGCTCCACGCGCATGGCGACTCCACCGGCCGCGAAATCAGCCGCGCGTTGATGGCGCGAGCCAACGCGCTTCCGGGCATTACTTTTCGCTCGCATGCGCTGACCACGGAGCTACTGCTCGACGCCGGGCGCGTCACCGGACTCCGCTTCCTCGACGAAGCGGCTGGCGCCACGCAGGACGTCCGCGCTGGCGCCGTGCTCCTCGCCACCGGCGGGCTCGGCCACGTGTATCGCGAAACCACCAATCCCGCCGTGGCCACCGGCGACGGCATGGCTATCGCTTACGATGCCGGCGCCGTGCTCACCGATCTGGAGTTCGTCCAGTTCCATCCCACCGCGCTGTGCATCAAAGGCGCGCCGCGCTTCCTGCTTTCCGAAGCGTTGCGCGGCGAAGGCGGCATTCTCCGTAACGCGGACCTGCACCGCTTTATGAAGCACTATCACGAAGCCGGCGAGCTGGCCCCGCGCGACATCGTGGCCCGTGCAATCGTCGCGGAAATGCACAAGACCGGCACCGAGTTCGTCTACCTCGACATGACCGGCCTCGACGCCGACTTTGTTCGCAAGCGTTTCCCGCGCATTCACGCCACCTGCATGACGTTTGGCCTGGACATTGCCACCGATTTGATCCCGGTGCGCCCCGCGGCGCATTACGTAATGGGAGGCGTCAAAACGGATCTCCACGGGTGCACCACGCTGCCCGGCCTTTATGCTGCCGGCGAAACCGCCGGCACCGGCGTCCACGGCGCCAATCGGCTGGCCAGCAATTCCCTGCTCGAAGGCCTGGTTTTCGGCGCACGTTGCGGTGCCGCGATGGCCGAGGCAGTCCATCCGGCAAAGAAACAAGCTGCCGCTGTCAATGCATCAGCTCAAGGGCACAAACAGGCCAAGCCCAATGCGCATCGAAACAACCCCGGCCATGACAAGCAGAACAGTCATCCTTCACCAGCGCACCCGCCAGCCGAGACCTCCCACGGACCATTCGACCAGATTCGAAATATTCTGTGGCGCGAAGTGGGCATCATCCGCAACGGCCGCGACCTCTCCCGGGCCCTCGAGCAGCTTCGTGCCCTGGAAGTCGCGCGACCGGACAAATTGTGCCGCGCGGAATGCGAACTACATAACGTGTGGACTCTCGCCCAGCTCATCACTCGCTGCGCGCTCGCACGCGAGGAAAGCCGCGGCAGCCACTATCGCTCCGATTTCGCCGTACCCGACGACGAGAAATTCCGCAAGCACTCGCTCATCTCGCGGGATTCCAAAGTCGCTTTTGAATAGAATTCACCTGATGGAATTTCGAAGTGCTTCTGCTAGTCCTGCATTGAGGATGGATTGGCCCTGCGTTAGCGGACTTTCTTTTCGAGTTCCTTGACACTTTCCAGAATCACATGGCCCACGATGCCGATACTCCGCGCGCTCACTTTGTCCAGCGTATCCCCGGGCGTGTGCCACGGCGGGTAATCGTAGTCAATCAAGTCCACAGCAGGCACTCCGCGCTTCAGAAATGGAATGTGGTCGTCCGAGATCGATTGGGTTTCGGAAACGAAATGCTTCTCGTAGCCTAGCCGCTTCGCAGTGTTCCAGACCAGGTCCGTTAGCCAGGTCGTGGATTGTGATTCGCGCTTGATAGCAAGATCGCGGTCGCCGATCATGTCCGCCAGGATCGCTGCCTTCACGAATCTCAATTCATTCGCCACTTTCAGCTTTGCCGCCATTTGACGGCTGCCGTAAGTGCTGTCCAAATCGGTCCATTCCACCAATGCTTCTTCGCCGTCCAGAAATGCAATCCAAACGCTTATGCCGTGTTTCTTCCCACACAGTTGCCGGGCCATCTCCAGCATCAATCCGGTGGACGAACCGCCGTCGTTCGCGCCCACAAAATTCTCCAGGCGTTTTGTGTCGTAGTGCGTGAGCAACAACACCACATTTGGGCTCGCGCCAGGAATTTTGGCCACAATGTTTTTCATGGGGATGCGCCCCACGGGGGTAGGCGACTCGAAGGTGTCTTCCTCTACGCTACACCCGAACAACTTCAGTTGCGTGCGGATGTAGTCCTGCGCCAGGCGGATGCCCGGGGAGCCCGATTGGCGCTGCCCGATGGCCACCAGCTTTTCCACGTGCGCGAATGCTTTTGCGCCATCGAATCCGCCGGTGGATTCCGCAGGCAGCGCATCGGACGCCACGGAGGCCGCTTGCACCGGTGGGGCTGGCGCGGCCTTCTCCGTCCCGCTGGCACATCCTGCCGCCAGCGCGCACAGCAGAAGCAGCGCTGCCATTGAACTTCGCGTGACTTGTTTCATGGCCATATTCGCCACCATCCGAAGTGTTGGCCCGCCCAGAGCAGCGTGGCCGCTCCGGCAACGAGCAAGCCGACGGCAATCACCGTGGTGCTCGCCCCCGCCGGGGATGTGCCCGGCTCCTTCTCTCTCTTGCTCACCACCGCGGCGGAAACACCGATGCTCAACAGGTAGAGTATCAGCATGGGCGCCATGAATATCATCAGAGTCAAAATGTCCGTCGTCGGCGTCACCACTGCTGCCAGGATGGCAATCACCAGCACCGCGTAACGGAAGTTATTCCACAAAAACGCCGGCGTCACAATCCGGAACAACGTCAGAAAAAACACCAAAATCGGCAGTTGGAACACCAGGCCGAGCCCCAGCAAAATCACCAGGGTCATGTCGAAATACTCGTTGATGCTGATCATCGCAGTGAACGGCCCAGGAATGCTCACCAGAAATTGCAGGGTCATGGGCAACAGGATGAAGTAGCCAAACGCCGTTCCCGCCAGGAACAACAGCACGGAGGAGAACAGAAACGTGATCACCGCGCGCCGTTCGTTGCGGTAAAGTCCGGGGGCCAGAAACAGCCACACCTGGTGCAGCACGACCGGCGATGCCAACACGAATCCCAGATACAATCCGACCGTGATGTAGAGCTGAACGGGGCCCAGCGGGCTTGTATAGATTAGCTTGTCCGCCAGCTTGGCTTCTCGCAGAGCGGCGAGCATGGGCTTGGCGAGGATTTCGAAGGCCTCGGCGGCAAAGTACAACCCCACGCAAAGCCCGGCGGCGACAGCGATCACGGAATACAGGATTCGTTGGCGCAGTTCGCTGAGGTGGTCGAAAAAGGACATCTTCGACGCAGGTTCTTCGCGGTTGTCGGCTGGCACGCGGGGCTCAAGCTGGCTAGACGTCGCCATCAGTTGGAGTCTCGTTATAACGAGGAAGTTTGCCGTCCGGCGCATTGCTGCTAGTGGCTGCCGGTGGCACGGAGCTTTCGCCCGAGTCCACCTGCACTGGCGCGGAGCCTGCTGAACGGTCCGGTTCCAGCACCTGGCGCTCCGTCTCCTTGGCTTCTTTTTCCAGGTTGCGCATTTCGTCTTCCACGGTGGAGCGCAGTTCGTTGGACGCGCGGCGGAACTCCGTCAGCGCCTTGCCCAGGTTGCGGCCAAGCTCCGGCAGCTTGCGCGGCCCGAAAATCAGCAGCGCCAGCACAAATACGAAGATCATTTCCGGAACGCCGATGGAGCCCACTTTATCCTCTCGCCGCATCATAGAAGACACATCTGGGAGTGTCAAACGCGTGTGGCTATGCTATTCTAGCTAGACGAGTGGCGAAAAGTGAGGATGGGATGAAAGCCAACGGACGCGGTGTGTTTCTGGTCACTGGCATTCTGGTGGTTTCCGCACTACTGGGCGGGATGTACGGCCCTTCCGTCCGCGCCACGACCGCCGGCGCCAGCGACGCGCAGGAGTCCATCCGCAATTTTTCGCGTGTGCTAGCCATTGTGGAGCAGAATTACGCCGACCCTGTGGATGTCGATAAGCTCATCTACAACGGCGCCATCCCCGGCATGCTGCGCGGTCTGGACCCGCATTCCAGCTTCTTTGACCAGCGCCAGTTCTCCCTGCTCCGCGAAGACCAGCACGGCAAGTACTACGGCGTCGGGATGCAGGTGGGCCCGCGCGACGGCCGCACCGTGGTTATGGCACCTTTCGTCGGTTCTCCCGCGTATAAAGTGGGAATCCGACCTGGGGACGTCATCCTGAAAGTGGACGACAAACCTACCGACGGCCTTACCACCACGGAAGTGGCCGACATGCTCAAGGGCCCCAAGGGCACCGTCGTCAAAGTTACCGTGGGGCGTGAAGGAGCGGAAAAGCCCATCGATTTCACTGTGATTCGCGACGAGATTCCACGCCATGCAGTTGACAACGTCATCATGGTGAAGCCGGGTATCGGCTATGTGCGCCTGACCAGCTTCAACGAAGTTACCAGCCGCGAACTTTCCGAAGCGCTCCGCCAACTGGACGTCGCCAGTTTGAAAGGACTCATTCTCGATCTGCGCACCAATCCCGGCGGGCTGCTCAACGAAGCGGTTTCCGTCGCCGACATGTTCCTCGACAAGAACCAGTTGATCGTTTCGCATCGCGGCCGCGCCTCGCAGGAGCGCCGGTATCATGCCGTCCGCGGCAATCAAGGCGTGGACGTGCCGCTGGTCATGCTCATGGGCCCGTTCAGCGCCTCCGCGTCGGAAATCGTCGCCGGTGCCATTCAGGACCACGATCGCGGCCTCATTGTCGGCGAGGACAGCTTCGGCAAGGGCCTCGTGCAAACCGTGATCCAACTCAACGAAAACACCGGTCTGGCGCTGACCACGGCGCGTTACTACACTCCCAGCGGCCGCCTTATCCAGCGCGACTACAAGGCCGTTTCACTTTACGACTACCACTACAACCGCAAGAAGACGCAGGACACCAACGACGTAAAACTCACCGACAGTGGCCGCCAGGTTCTGGGCGGCGGAGGCATTGCTCCGGACGTGGTCGTGCTCAATCCCAAGAACAACCGTTTCCAGGATTTGTTGTTGCGCCGCGATGTGTTCTATCCGTTTGAAATCGGCGTCGGAGGCTTTGCCCGCTATTACCTTTCACTGGGCCGCGAAGTCACGCGCGACTTCGAGGCGGATGACCAAGTCATTCAGGAGCTCCGCCGTTACCTCGATAAGAAAGGCGTCAACTTTACCGAGGCCGACCTGCAGGAAAATCTCCACTGGATCCAGCGCAAGATTACGCGCGAACTTTTCGTATCTACGTTCGGACTCTCCGAAGGATACAAAGTCGCTCTCGAGGACGACGTGCAGGTGCAAAAGGCTATCGAAGTGCTCCCGCAAGCCCGCGCACTCTACGAAAACGCCAAGAGAGTGATCGCGCAGCGCGCCGGCAGTACATCTCCAAGGCCTTAGCGACGCTCACACAGCCCCGTTCTCCTCGCAGGCGCTTCAGTGCTAAAATGGTTTGGTTTGCTTGGGTTGTTTTTCCGTGGGCGGCTAGCTCAGTTGGGAGAGCGTCGCGTTCGCAACGCGAAGGTCGGGGGTTCGAATCCCCTGCCGTCCACCATATTTCCGTTCAACAAGGCACCGAAATATCGCGGCAATCCCTGCACAGATAGCTGAAATTCGGATTGGTCAGCGTCCATTCGGTGCGGCACTCCGCGCAGGTGACCTCCGAGCGCCGCTCGCATTCCGCGCAGATTTCTTCCCCGGCCAGCGGCGTCTCGCACATGAATTCGCCGAAGGGCACCAGTGTGTGGCACCGGCTGCATTCCACAGCCGCCAGGATCGTGGTATGCACATGCGTGCCCTCGGCCTCCGCGCACTTCCTGGCCAGCAATGTTTTCACTCGATCCGCGATGTGTTCCGCGGTCAGCCCAAACGCCTGCACCAGTTCCCACGGCTTGCCGGAAAGCCCGAAACGGTCTTTCACGCCGACCATGTCAAACTGCAGCGGAAGTTCATGTGCGCTGCGGTGCTTGAGGATGGCGCCGGCAATGATGTTCCCGAACCCGCCCACCTGATGCTCTTCCGCGGTAACGATGCAGCGCGTTTCCGCGGCGGCAGCCAGCAGCGCAGCCACGTCGAGCGGCTTTACGGTGTGCACGTTCACCACGCGCACCTCGATGCCGAAGTCCTCCTTGAGCATCCACGCCGCGCGCATCGCCTCCGGCACCATCGGCCCGCATGCGATGATGGACACATCTTCATTTTCGTTGGCGTATTCGCTGGCCAGCACCGTCTCAAACGCATCCATGAACTTTGGCTGCTCGCCGCGGTAGCGAATCACGTTGGCTGCGCCAAACAGGTACGGGGTCTCCTTCCTCGTCACAATAGGCGTGGCCTCGCGCGCAAACCGCAGGTACGCTGGCCCGTCCAGCTCCAGCAGCGCGTGGCGCGTCGCTTTTTCCGTTTCCACGGAATCGCATGGCACGTAGACGTGCATGTTCGGCAGGATGCACATCAGGGAAATTTCTTCCAGCGATTGGTGCGTCGCGCCGTCCGGGCCCACGGAAATTCCGCCGTGCGCGCCGGCGATCTTCACGTTCAGGTTCGAGTAGCAAATCGTTGTGCGAATCTGGTCCCACGCGCGCCCGGACGCAAACACACCGTACGTTCCCGTCACCGGGATCAGCCCTTCCTTGGACAAACCTGCGGCCACGCTCATCATGTTTTGTTCGGCGATGCCCACGCTGAACACGCGGTTTTTTCGCTCCGGATGCTTGGCCTCGAAATCCGTGATGCGGATCGAATTCGAAATGTCCGCGTGAACTGTCACCACCCGCGGGTCTTCCCCAGCGCTTTCCAATGCTCGTCCGAACCCCATGCGCGTGGGGTCCATATCAACCTTCATGTTGGGAGCGGTGTTCCACCAGCGGTCGGTTTTGAATTGCGGGATGGACTCCTTGGTTTCCTTCGTCACCTTTTTCGCATTCTCCGCCGCGCGCGCTACCAGCGCGTCCACGCGCGCCCGCGGGACTTCCGCCGACAGCATTCTCGGAATGGCTTTCTCAAACTGCTCTTTGTTTGGCGCCACGCCGTGCCACGCAGCCTCGCCCTCCATGAACCAGACGCCTTTGCCTTTCACTGTACGTGCAATCACCACGCTCGGCTTGCCCTTGACCTCCGCTGCCTTCTCGAACCCCGTCACAATCTGCTCCATGTCGTGGCCGTCGAGCTCGATTACGTTCCAGCCGAACGCTGCGTACTTTGCCGCCAGCGATTCCACGTTCATGACTTCTTTCACGCAGCCGTCAATCTGCAATCCGTTCTGGTCGATGACCGCGCACAAGTTGTCGAGCTGGTAGTGGCCTCCGGCCATCACTGCTTCCCAGATGCTTCCCTCTTGCTGCTCGCCGTCACCCATGAAGCAGTACACCCGGTATGGCTTCTCCAGAAGCTTCGCCGCCAGCGCATTCCCTACCGCCACGCCAAGCCCTTGTCCCAGAGACCCGCTGGACACTTCCACGCCCGGCACTTTCAGACGGTTGGGGTGACCTTCGAATCCCGAGCCAAGCTGCCGCAGGAGCACCGTATCGTCGAGCGGGTAGTAGCCCGCCTTGCCCAGCGCCACATACAGCGCCGGTGCTTTGTGACCAGCCGACCAGTAGACGCGGTCGCGTGCCGGCCAATTGGGATCGGCCGGGTCATGGTTCAGCACTCGCAAATAGAGCGCCGCTGCAAGATCCATGATGGAAAGCGTGCCGCCCGGGTGCCCGGAACCTGCCGCAAAAATGTCCACCAGGTCGATGGTGCGCATTTCGGCGGCCGCTCGCCGCAGCTCTACCACGTTCAGTCTTGGACCGCGTAGCTCTTTGGAAGTGGTCATAGCCATTGGCTCCTTGAGTGTAATTGCCTGCAGTTGCCGCACTTGGCAGGCGGCCCAGCCGGGCGGGAGCGCGCACTACGTGGGGAGATTCGCGCTGGCGTGGCGGCGCTTCCAATTCCGCGCAAAATGCTGCACCGCCGCACCTGTGTGCCCATAAGTGCTTGTCCAGCTTTCAGATAGTCGGGAGCGAACACTCCAGATTCTGCCTCTCTGCTCAGTTCCACTCCGTCCGAATAGACTCCGACTCCGCACACAACCTAGCCAATAGTGCAAGATCTGGGCCAGACGCCATGCCCTCCTGGTGTACTTGCCCGCGACAGCCGTGTAAAGTCACTAGCCATAGGCCCGTTTTGCCGGAGGATGCCCTGCGGAAACCGTTGCTTTTGCCATTGATTGCTGTAGTGCTGAGCCTGGCGACGCTGCCAGCAGCAGCCCAAATCACGTTCGAGTTGCTTCGCCCGCCGGCCATCGAAGCTCGCCTAAAGGCTTCTGCCCGCTCCAATGAAAAAAGAATGCAAACGATGAAGCAGCTCTTCGCCGAGTCCGGCTGCTCCGGCGAGAAATTCACGGAACAAGCAGTTCCTCATCTGAAGGAGCCAAACCTTGTTTGCGTCTTGCCCGGCACTGGAGACGCAAGCATTCTCGTTGGCGCGCACTTTGATTCTGTTGACGCGGGCGAAGGCGTGGTTGACAACTGGAGCGGCGCGGCGCTGCTGCTGCCAAGCCTGTTTGAGACGCTTAGTCGTCGCCCGCATCGACACACCTACGTGTTCATCGCCTTCAGCGGAGAGGAAAAAGGCCTCGTGGGCTCGGAGTATTACGCCAAGAAACTTACCAAGGAAGAAAAGCTGCGCATTCACGCGATGATCAACATGGATACGCTGGGTCTTACACCCACCAAGATTTGGGTGAATCATTCTGACGAGGAGTTAGTGCGCGTCGCAACGGTCGTTGCCAACGCCCTGCATGCGCCATTGGCCGGAGTCAACGTGGAACAGGTGGGCTCAACCGATTCCGAATCTTTCCTCTCCAGAAGAATTCCCAGCATCGCGTTTCACTCGATCACCCAGGAAACCTGGCCAATTCTCCATAGCCCGCGCGACAAATTCACCAGCATCAGCATGGACGATTACTATGAAACCTATCGCCTGATCACCGGCTACTTGAGCTATCTGGATGATTACCTTTCTCGTCCGAAGGAAGAACGAGCATTCAGTGGGAAGAAGAAAAAATGAAACGCGTAACCACAACAATCTATTCCTATGGCGCCACCGGCTTGGAGAACTTTGCGTCGTCCAGTTCCACGTTTTGCTTGATCTCGGTGAATTTCAGGATGAGTACGTTGTCCGGTCCCACGCGGCGCAACGCGAAAGGAAGCTTGATTCCGTCCACCTCGCGGTAGTCATCGTAAAACATCTGGAACTCAACCATGCCATCCGGTCCATCGAGCTTGTAGTCTCGCCGCAAAAGAATTCCCGACTTTGTGTCAAAATAGAATTTCTCCGCATAGCCTTCGTGTGGGGTGGCGTCCAGCACGTATGCGTCGCGGTCGCCGATTTTTTCCGTGCCCGACACTTTGAGCTCCGAAAACAGCTCGCGCATGCGCAGCCAGCGATAAAACTGCGAGTTGCGCCGGCGCGCAGACAATGCAATCCCCGTCATTTCCTGAACGCCCTGCTGCGGATTCAACTCCCAACCCATTTTGCCGTCAAAACCTTCATTCACGGCCCCGACCCCGGGAACATCCAATTCCTGCAGGAACTTGTCTGGCGCTTTTTCGCTGATCGTAAGTGAAATAGTCATGTCGGCGCCTGGCTCGGCCGTGCCTATCGTCACGCGCGTGCGCACTTTTTCGATGGCCGCTCTGCCTCCAATGGCGCGGATATATTTTGCAATGAGCTGTTCCGCCGTTGGCTGCGCCGCCGCCTTGCCCTGCGCCTGTCGATCAGGCTGCGCTGTCGCCACGCCGACTGCGAGCGCACAGCACCCAGCCAAACTGATTATTGCTCTCCGCCAGCGCTTCATCGCACTCACCATTCCCGCAAAACGCCAATGTCGATTCTTCGCGTTTCCTATTGCTCCCCGAACAGCTTCTCAATCTGAAACTGAATAATCACTCCCCGCTTCGGCCCGTTCGGCCCCAGCCCGATGGGCACCGACACGCCGATTTCCACCAGCGTTTTCCGAGAAGTAATGTACCCGTAGCGCAGGCCCGGCGCAAATGTCCAAGTAAGCTCTCCGGCGCGCACCCCCGTCGCCACACCGGGGTCCACCGATTGCTGCCAGTTCCCTCCCGCTTCCAGAAAACCGTGCAGGTCGTGTTTGCTGCCGTCTTTCGCGGCCCGTTCCATTGGCCGCAAACCAATGGCCGTGGCCCATGTAGTTCCATGCAGCGAAAACTTTTTTGACGAGCCCGGCGTGGTGTCGTCGCCCGAAGGAATTACGCGATAATTAAACGTGTTGAACAAAAACACGGGCCCGCCCCAATCCTTGGACACCGCGACGTCCCACGCCAACCCCGCACCGCCGAAACCAGTTCCCTTCTGCACGCTCCCCGTTGGAAGAATGATTTGAGGACCCATCGCTACGGTCACGGGAGCTGTCTCTTCATCCAGTATGCGGTAGCGCGCGCCGATGACGGCGTCCGTCATGCCGTAATCACTCGTAACTGTCGCGCCGCTTAGCCGCATGCGGCTCCCTGCTGCGGGAAACATGATGTCCAGCTCCCAGCGGTCGGTCATGCCATATTCCACACGCTGGAAAAACAGAAACGCATCGTAATTCCGTGGCCCTAGCAGGTCCGTGACACGGCGCGTCCCGAACGCTGTTTGATGAATCACCTGCAGCGACTTTTTCACTTGCGTGTACGCGCTGCCCGACACAAATGCGTAGTCCGGCTCCTCCGGCTCAGCCTTCGTCGCCGGCGGCGTCTGGGCAGAAAGGCTCGAACTGAGGCACAACACGGCAACCGCGACGCGCCACATTCGTGAAATCATGCAAGCTCCTAAGCAAAAAACGGAATTTAAGAAATTACCACACACCGGACAAAAGGCGATAGCGAACTCGCTCGGCGTACTGCGCATAGCCCGGGAGCTCCGCGCGCAGCATATGGTCCTCCATCGCGGTTCTCCGAACGAACATCGCCAGCGCGCCAAGTGTTGGCACAATTGCCCACAGCGAACCCAGCGCCACCGGGCTGGCCGCGAACAGCAGCAATGCGGAGGCGTAGCCCGGATGTCGCACAAAGCGGTACGGCCCGCCGCTTTCGACGTAGTGCCCTCGATCTGATTGAATGCGCACTTCCGACGAGAAAAACCGATTGGACAGCATGGCCCATCCCCAGCCGACCATGCCGCATGCAACAACAAACAGCGCAGAAATTTGAACACCGAATGGGATGATGTCCGACCAGTGGTAACGCCCTACATCGAGTCCCGCAACGCTCCACTGGACGAAAATAATCAGCACGAGCAGCGGACGAGTTTTCGGGTCGCGCGCGCCCGGGCCGGGCATGAAGCGTTCCCGAAGCAGTTCGGGATCCTTGCGGCCAATGATAGCCAGCACTGTGACAACAAAGATGAGGATTGTGGCGAAGTAGATCCAGACCATAGGGAGGTCCCAGCGGCCTGCAACCGCGAACCACAAACCCGCAAAGCAAATCTGTACGAGGGCTAACCGTAGATATGCGGTCCGGAGCATCCGGCGAGTGTCGCGGGGCGCGGCCGAAACGGGCGCCGCAGGAGAAGCCATTGCCGATGCCATCCTTTCAGAAAACTGCGCCCAGTTCGAGCAGCCATTCGCGCGTGCCGCGCTGCTGGCGGTGCTCCACGGTGAAGCGTAGCGCATAGCTGGTCAGCGGGAACAGCGCGTTGAAGTGCGGAACGACAGCGACCGGGCGGTTGGCGCCCGAACGGTCGTCGAGGCGAAGACCGAGCGCCATCCACCGCAGGGGGATCCATTCGTTTTCCCAACTGACGCGGGTGTGGCGTTCACCAGTGCGCTCGCGGGCGAACCCCAGCGCCAGCGTGGAAAAGAACGGGCCACGGTTCACTGCTCCGACGAGGCCGAAGAGGCGGCGTTCATCTCCCAGAAACGCGTGGGCGCCGATGGAATTCAGCCCGCGGCGGTAATAGCTTTCGAGGAAGACACCTTTCGGGCGCAGCTCGAAGGCGAAGCCCTGCGTGCGGCGCACCTGCTCCGTCAACGGGATCACTAATTCACCTGCCAGCGGAACGCTGGCCAGGGCATACCAGCCGTCGGTGGAATCCTTGCCGCGCTTCCAATGCGTGCTGACCCGGATCGCCGGAGAACGTCCGGACAGGGAGAAGGAACGCAGGCTGGTAAGGCGTCCGGAGAGAGCTGTTGGCCCTGCCAGGCTTGCTGAAAAGGCCAGCGGCTCGGAAAGCGATAGTCGGCGCGAGACATCCACCTGGGTGATTTGGCGGTACTGCCCGAAGGTGAACAGTACCCGGCCGAGCGGAACCGAGACGAACAGGTCCTCGAAGCGCCCGTGGCGCGGCACTCGTTGGTTCGCGGCGTTGCGCTGTTGACTGACCGGCAACCATTCCACGAAATAGAACGCGCGGGATTTGCCGATGGGGCCGGCGGAAATGATCTCGACGCGGTTCGCGATGCCGCGCCCCCGATTGTTGACAATGTCGCGCTCGCCGCGCCAACTGGCCCAGACCGTCAGCGGGAGAGTCTTTGCGACGGATGGGTTGCCCGGAAACTTGTAGCCATCCGCCAGAAAATTCTCCCCCACCTCATTGAGCTTGGGCGGAATGACGTGACACGTGCCGCATTCGGTCTTGTATTTCCGGGCAAAATAAGGAATCCCGCCAGCGCGCGGAGCCATCAACGCCCACACGAGGATGGTCCCGGCCAGGAGCAGGATACTGAGATTTCGAATCGTCACGATGAAATCCTTCCGTCGTTGTAATTAATCTACGTGTATATGGGATATTAAGTTTGGTTAACCTGCGATGTCAAGTCCGATTTACATGCGTGGGGTCGAAGGGCCAACGTACAGGGTGCCGCGCCTCGCGCGGAACTGGCGCGAGACCGGCGCTACAGAAGGCGCGACGCGGCGCCCAGAAGGATTTCCGGGAGACGCGCGGGGTCGGGGAGGTGGCCCTGAGCGAAGTCGCGGGATCCGCCGCCCCTTCCGCCCGCGGCGGTGAGTGCTTCGCATAGGAGCGTATTCATGTCCGCGGCCAGGCCGGGTGACTGCGCAAAGACGACGTGCCCGCCGGAGCGGCTAGCCAGAAGCGCCTGAACGTTCGGTTTAGCGGCAAGGCGCGTGGCGAGAAGGCGGAGATAGGCCGCATCGGCGTCGTCGAAGACGCGCCGGACAACGCGAGGCGCCTCCGCCGTGCTGCACTGCGCTGACTGGAGCAGCTCGCGCGCCTCGTAGCTGGCGAGCTGTCCGAGCAGCGTTTGGCGCGAGCGGTGCATTTGTTTGCGCTCGCCGAGCGTTTTGCCGAGCATCGCAGGCACATCCGGCTGCCCGCAAGTCAGCAGTCGCGCCGCCTCGCTCAGCGCGGCAAAATCTGCCCGCGCTGCTCGCATCGCGCGCCCGCCGCACACAAATTCCACGCGCCAATTCTGTTTCTGCCTTTCGATTTTACGCAGCAGCACCAGGCCCACCTGCCCCGTTCGCGCCACGTGCGTCCCACCGCACGGTTGCAAATCAAATTTCTCAACGCTGACCGCGCGCAGCACGCCTTCGCGATTCACTTCTTTCCTCACGCCGGCCGCCGCCAGTTCTTCGCGCGTTGCGTACCGCATCTCGATCGCTCGATCCCCGAAAATAATCTGATTCGTCACACGCTCCGCGGCCTCCGCATGATCCTCGGAAAGCGACGCCCCGGCGAGATCAATCGTGGAGCTTTCTCCCCCGAGATGAAATGACACCGTCTGCATTTTGAATAGCTCGACAAACGCCGCCGAAAGCAAATGCTGTCCTGTGTGCTGTTGCATGTGGTCAAAGCGGCGCAGCCAGTCAATTGTTCCGTGAACGGGGCCCGCTTCAAGCGCGAGGTCCGTCAGGTGGACAATCGCGCCGTCTTCGCGCTCGGTCACGTCCGCGACGGTTGCATTGCCCAGTTGACCTGTGTCATTCGGTTGCCCACCCGACGTGGGATAAAACGCTGTGCGGTCCAGCACAACCTCAAACTGCGCGCCGCGCGGCTCGCACGAAATCACTCGAGCTTCAAATTCGCGCAAAAACGAATCGTTGTAATACAACCGTTCAGTATTCAACGCAGCCACACCTCTGCCACTTTGTCATTCTGAAACTCTGTTACTTTCTATCCGCTAAAGCCGCTTGCCATGCCTCGGCGTACTTGTATCCCGTGCCCGTATTGAACAGCACAATCGTCTCGTCGGGCTTCACTTCCTTGCGCGTCAGCAGTTTCTGAATGGCCACCACAGTCGCACCGCCCTCCGGCGCCGCGAAAATTCCTTCCAGCGAAGCCATGTCGCGGCACGCCGCAAGCATTTCCTCATCCGTCGCCGCCACCGCCGCTCCGCCGCTCGCGCGCAGCGCCGAGAGAATCAAGAAATCTCCCAGCGCTTTCGGCACGCGCAGCCCCGACGCAATCGTCGCAGCGTTGTTCCAGAACTCCGAGCTCTCCCCTCCCTTTTCGAATGCTTCCACCACGGGCGCGCAGCCTGCCGCCTGCACCGTCACCATCCGCGGTCGCTCCAGCCCGATCCAGCCCATCTCTTCCATTTCCTCAAATGCTTTCCACATTCCGATCAGGCCAACGCCCCCACCGGTCGGGTAAACAATCACGTCGGGCAGCTTTCCGCCAAACTCCTCCCACAGCTCGTACCCCATCGTCTTCTTCCCTTCGATGCGATACGGCTCTTTCAGTGTGGAGAAATCGAACCAACCTTCTTTCGTTTTGTTTTCCGCGATGAACTTTCCACAGTCGGAGATCAATCCGTTGATCATGCGCACGTCCGCGCCAAACGCGCGGCACTCCATCACGTTGGCCGCGGGAGTATCCGCCGGCATAGCAATTACGCAGTGCAGCCCGGCCAACGCGGCATATGCTGCCAACGCCCCGCCGGCATTTCCGGCAGTAGGGATGGCTAGCGTCTTAGCGCCCAGCGCCTTGGCCATCGTCACCGCCGCCGAAAGTCCGCGCGCCTTGAACGACCCCGTCGGATTCAGCCCTTCATCTTTGATGAAAAGCTTGCTGAAGCCCATGCGCGCGCCCATGCGACGCGCATGCAGCAAGGGCGTCATCCCTTCCCCCAGTGTCACCGGCGTCGCGCCCGGCAGCACTTCCTCGTACCGCCACATCGTGCGCGGCCGTGACTTCAACGCCTCACGCGTTAGCGTTCGCGCCGCCTTAACCAGTTCATACCGTGCGACGAGCGGCGAATTGCACGCCGGGCACAGGTTTTGCAGCTGCGTATGGGGAACTGTTTTTCGGCAAGAGCGCCGCGAACATTCCAAGTGTGTCATCGTCGAGGTCATAGGGCCAAAATCTTAACACGCCGACCCACGCTGGCCGATATTTTGGCTTGCGTTACCATTAGCTCTCCTGTATATAATCTTTCAAGGACGACCTTGGGAAGCACTTCCGCGCCGACTTCCCCACGTTCGCCGGTGGGAGACTCTGTCTACACAATCACAAAGTCATGCGCAGCGAAGTTGTTTCTGGCGCTACCTCGTTTGTGTTCTGGCTTTGGTGTGCCTGGCATTGCCCGCTGCGGCGCAGCGCGGAGTGCTTACGCGCCCGCGAAATCTTTCTGAGCTCGTGGATCAGTCTGAAACGATTCTGCAGGGCCATGTGGTCACTGCGGTGGTTGAGCCCCATCCTCAATTTTCCAAAATTCACACGGTTCTAGTAACGGTCCGTGTCGAAGAATCGTTTAAGGGCACTCCCGGCGCTACGTTCACATTTCGACAGTTCATCTGGGACGCGCGCGACCGCCTCGACGCCGCTGGCTATCGCAAAGGACAGCACCTGCTCTTATTGATGAACCGCGCGTCACCCATCGGTCTGACTTCTCCCGCCGGCATCGAGCAAGGCCGCTTCCGCATTTTGCGAGATTCTGCGGGCCGCGAAGTGGCCATCAACGGCGCGGCCAACCGCGGACTTTTCGTCAACCTTGCCGCGCAACTCAACAAGAAAGGTGTCCGGCTGTCCGCTGAGATGTCCCGCGTGATTGCCGAGCAACCCACCGGCCCGCTGCGTGTTGACGATTTGCGCCAACTGCTTCGTGAACTGCGCGGCCGTCGAGGGGTCCCCTAGACTATGCGCTGCGCTTTCTCAACGCCGTCACTGCTGCGCGCCGCGCTTGCGGTTGCGCTCGCCATTCCTTCGCCTGCGCCCGCCGGCGGTCCGCTGTTTGTTGGCGGCCCCAGCTTTGGCACCGAAGGCCAGTTCATCGTCTGGGACACCTCCACGCCAGTTCCCTACCGCATAGATGGCGGGCCGCTCAGCAGGACACCGTCTGGAATAGATGTGCTCTCCAATGCCATCGGGGCGAGCCGCGTACAGGGAATGTTTCAGAATTGGGAGAACGTGCCGACGGCAAACATTCGTTTTGCAAATGCCGGCGCCATTCAAAATGTCCCTCCAGATTTCAGCGATGGCGACGTCAGCAACGTTTCAGAGTTCGCTTCCGTTGCCGACGATTGCGACGCCGGCAATCAGAACCCCATTATTTTCGACGCCGACGGTTCGCTCTTTGGTTCGCTGATCGGTGACCCGAGCGTCATCGGCTTCGCGGGGAATTGTAAGATTGATGGAACCACGGGCCGCATCGTCACCGCCATGGCCGTGCTGAACGGCATTTTCCAGGACGGCGTGGACTCCGGCAATAATTTCGAGCTCTCCGCCGCGCACTTTGACGAAGCTTTCACCCATGAGTTCGGGCACTTCGTTGGCCTGGACCATTCGCAAATCAACGTCAGCATTCTCAATGGCCAGTTCCTTGCCTGCTCCGCGGACAATCTTGCCGGACTCCCACTGATGTTTCCGGTCCTGTTCTGCCAGGCCCGCGCCAACGCCGGACTTCCCATGCTTTCTCCCGATGACTTGGCCTGGATCTCACGCTTGTATCCGGAGACTGCCTCCGGCCCAGGTCAAACGCCGTTCAACAGCGCGTACGGCACCATTCGCGGCACAGTATTTTTCTCCGATGGAATAACTCATGCGCAAGGCGTCAACGTCATCGCCCGCCGCGTCAGCGATGGCATCTCTTCGAATGGTGACGAAACAAAGCGCATAACTTTCTCCGCGGTTTCCGGCTACCGCTTCACCGGCCGGCCCGGGCAGAGCGTCACCACCAACAGCCCACCGAGCAATCTTGGCTCACACGATACTCAGCTGATCGGCGTCTACGAGATTCCTGTCACGCCCGGCACCTACACCGTGCAGGTCGAGTCGATTGATCCGGGTTTCGCTTCCGGCTCCAGCGTCGGCCCCGTGGACCCGCCGATCGCCAACCCGGGCATGGATGAGTTTTGGAACACCGCTGAATCCGCCACCGACACGCCTTCGCTCAGCAGCACCGTTACGGTTACTGTGGGCCAAACCGTCGGCAATATCGACATCATCCTCAACGGCACGCCCTCGCGCTTCGACGCATTCGAGAGCGCTGATTTTTGGCAGCCGGAACCTTTGCCGCAATGGTTCCGTCGCGAAGCATCTCTGCGGGAGCTGCTTTCCGTATGAGACTCTCACGTCAACCCGCCGCTCGCTCTCTTTTCGCCGCGCTTGCTCCGCTTGCTGCAATTGCCCTTTTGCTGATTTCCATTTCTTGCGGCGGCGGTGGTGGTGGTGGCAGCAGTTCCGGCCCACCGCCTCCGCCTCCTCAGCCGCTGCAAATTGTGACCAGCGGTTTGCCAGACGGCGTACAGGCCAGGCCGTACAGCGTCGCTCTGCAAGCGACCGGCGGGACCGGTGCCCTGACATGGAGCTACAAGTCCGGAAACCTGCCAGATAACTTGTATGTCATGCCGTCTGGACACATCACCACCGATAGCTTGGTTTACACCGGGACGTTTTCCTTCGAAGTGGAAGCAAAGGATTCCGGCAACCCCGTTCAAACAGCTTCTAAGACCCTTTCCCTACGGAGTTTCGCGAGGCTCTTTGTGGAGACGGGTACTCTTCCTGGCGGCCAGCTTAACCAGCCTTATTCGCGTGCATTGAATATCGCCGGAGGCAACCCGCCTTACGCGTGGGCCCTGGCCCCCGGCAGCACGCTTCCGGGGTTTACACTGGATTCGCAGACAGGAGTACTCAGCGGCGTGTTGAGCGCGGCCGGACCCACATCCTTCACAGTACAAGCGACAGATTCTGCCTCGCCTCCGCAAACCGCCTCGGGCACATTGTCTTTGGCCGCCGCGCCCCCTCTTTCGATTCAGAATTCATCCTTTCCTGATGGAAAGGTCGGCCGTGGATACGCTGGCGGAATGCACGGCTTTGCTATTTACCTAAACACAGTTGGAGGTACCCCATCAGTGACATGGAGCATCAGTGCTGGCTCGCTCCCACCCGGTGTGAGAATAGCCGTCTACCAACTGACCGGAACCCCCACCACTGTCGGCACCTTTCAATTCACACTCCAAGCCACCGACAGTTCAATTCCGCCGTTAATCGCCACTAAGGACTACACTGTGCGCATTGACGATCTCATAATCGCGTCTCCGACATTTCCCTATGCCTATTTGCCTCGTGCGGTGGTGAGTCGGCCTATCAATGCCTCGGCTGTAGCTTCGGGAGGCGTCCCACCTTATTCGTGGAGTATTTGTTCCAGCGGACAAGTCGGCTGTGTGCCACAGGGATTGCCCCCTGGAATCTCATTCGATTCCGCGAGTGGCTTATTCAGCGGTACGCCTTCCTCTTCCGGCTTCTTTGGATTCGAGTTGGAGGTGGTCGATTCTTCCTCGCCCCCTTTAAGTGACCGCGCGTTTTCAGGTGTCACGATTAATCCGTTGCCCGCGTTTGTTACGACAACTCTAGTCGATGGTGTTGTCGGACGTGCCTATAGTCAGAGCATTCAGGTTGCAGGTGGGCTGCCTCCCCTCACCTTCTCTCTTGCGGCGGGTTCACTTCCTCCGGGCACAAGTCTGCCGACTTCCCCGGGGGGCATGGGGGCTGTCTTCGGCAACCCAACGACAATAGGCGCTTATTCCTTTACGCTGGATGTCTCGGACAGCAGCTCTCCGCCGCTGACAGCCTCGCAATCGCTCAGCATTCGCGTTAGCGACCCGCTAGTATGGAACACCACCTCCCTTCCCAATGGCCTGATCGGAGACACGTATGACTTTCCACTGTCCGTATCCGGCGGATTTCTTCCTTACACCTGGCAAATCGCGGGTGGCGGGCTGCCGAACGGCCTGGCGCTTCATCCTTCCACCGGTGTAATCACGGGCGCTCCGCTGACTACGGCTAATGCCAAACAGCTCATGGTTTCCGTTTCAGACTCCAGCAATCCTCCTCAAATTGTCTCGCTCTTCACGGATTTGACCGTTAATTCAAAGCTCTTCCTGGCGACGAGCCAACTTCCAGACGCAAGCGTTGGCGCACCCTATGAAGTCACACTGGTTGCACTCGGTGGAATTGGCCCGCCCGCTTGGAGCATCAGCAACGGCAACTTGCCGGCGGGCCTTTCTCTGGGCCCGGCGGACGGCGTCATATCTGGCACGTCCACCCAGGCGGAATCACAAACATTTACAGTGCAAGTGGCGGACGCAGCCACTCCGCCGAACGTCGCCACGCGCACGCTTTCCCTGACTGCACAGGCGCAACTGGGCCGCAATGACTCCCCGGCAACAGCAACTCCAATCTCCAGTGGCACTTTTCGGGCTTCCATCAGCCCGGCGGATGACAGCTCAGGTACTCTGAATCCTGACAACGACTATTACAAGGTAGTGTCGTATCCGGGAACGGTCGTCACAGTGGAAATAAAAGCTGCTCGATATCCCATTTCCAGCCCGCTCGATTCGATCATCGAAATCGTAGATACTACCGGCGCTCGATTGAGCTATTGCGATGACTTCAAGCTGCCCAGCTTCAACGGTCCATGCATGAACGACGACTCAAATCAAACAAGTAGCACGGACTCGTATCTCTCCTTCCGTGCGCAAGGTGCAGTTGGAACTCCTTATACTTTCTATGTCCGTGTCCTCGACTGGTCCGGCATGGCCCGCCCCGATTTTCTCTACACCATTACCATCACCGGCGCCAACTGACACCTTCTCCCGTCATCCTGAATGAAATAAGGGATCTCTCTTCCGGCTTCGGCTCTGTACTGCCGAGCAAGGTACAATGTCCGCATGGCGATTCGCCTGATCGGCATCGACATCGACGGTACGCTCCTCGACAGCAAATGGCAGTTGCCCGACGCGAACCGCAAGGCCATCGCCGAGGCCGCCGCGCGCGGCATCGAGATTGCCCTTGTCACCGGCCGTCGCTTTGATTTCGCGCTGCCTATCGCCAGCCAGTTGGGATGTCCACTTACGCTCATCGTCAACAACGGCGCGCTCATCAAGTCGCTGGAAGGCACCACGCACCTTTGCCATCTGCTCCCTCGCGACACCGCCCGGAGCGTCCTGCTGGCAACGCTTCCCTTCCGCGACGGTGCTGCCGTCGTATTCGACCGCCCTCGCGCCAACCAGGTCATCTGGGAAGCCCTCGATTGGGACGACCCGCCGCGTCGCGCGTATATGCAGCGCAACATCGAATTCATCGCGCAGGTTTCGCCGCTGGAAAACTGCCTCACAGAAGATCCTATCCAGGTGATGTTCACCGGCCCGGTGGACCGTTTGCGCCAGCTCGACGCGCAGCTCCGCGCATGGCCCGAGCGCGGTGCTTTTTCCCTGGCCTTCACCGAATACGAGAGCCGCAACTTTGCTATGGTGGACGTGATCAACGCCGTCTGCTCCAAAGGCGCTGCGCTTGAAGAATGGGCGCGCGTGCGCGGGTTTGCGCGCGAGGAACTCATGGCCATCGGCGACAACCACAACGATCGCGAAATGCTCGCGTTCGCCGGTGTACCCATCGTCATGGGCAATAGCGTTCCGAGCTTGCTCCAGAACGGCTGGCACGTTACCCTTTCCAATGATGAAGGCGGCGTGGCCGCTGCGATCGAACAGTTCGCTCTCGAGCGCAAATGATGGAAACACGTCACACATCGCGGACGAAAGTGCTGCTGATTCTGTTTGTTCTTGCGGCGGCGCTTGCGTGCGCAACGCCCGCGCTCGCCGAGACCGCCGTTCTCCGCAACGGCCAACGCCTGCAGATTACCGGCTACGAGCGCGATGGCAAACTCATCCACCTTCACATAGTCGGGGGGCGGGTGGCGCTGCGCGCCGAAGAAGTCGTTTCCATCGAGCCGGAGGAATACCTCCCCCTTCGCGCGAGCGAGGTTCCCTCTGATACGCCTTTCGGGCAGCTTATCCGAGCGGCCGCGCAGAAGCACGGCGTGGATGAGGCACTCATTTCCAGCGTGATCACCGCCGAGTCTGCTTTCAATCCGCGCGCCATTTCTCGCAAACAGGCTCGCGGCCTGATGCAGTTGATGCCCGCCACAGCCTCGCAGCTTGCCGTCAGTGACGCCTTTGACCCCACTCAGAACGTGGATGCAGGAACACGTTATTTGAAGTTGTTATTGGAAAAGTACGGACAAGATCTCAGCCTTGCCCTCGCCGCTTACAACGCCGGCCCCGAGCGCGTCGCGCGGTACGGCGGCGTTCCGCCCTTTGCTGAAACGCGGGCTTACGTCCGCCGCGTCCTCGCGGAATACTCTCACCGCAAGAAGAAATGATTGGGAATAATTAGGTCAGGTAGGGTTCCACGCTGCTTGTCGGGCATCTCACTCCTACACACTTATAGTTCTTTCCTTCTTCGTTTTTCTTATTACTGTCTCGGTCTCGCCGTTCCGGGCGGCGGCGCCTTGCCCGGCGGTACGGTTGGCCGCGACCCCGCTGGCCCGATCATCATTCCGTCCGCTGCAGGATCCCAGATGAACTCCCATTCCTTGTAATTCGTTGCGTTCTTGTAAACGCGAATCGAATTTTGCTCCATCTTGCTGGCCACGCCGATGATGTTTCCTCCGAACACTCGTCCTTCTGGCCCCGGAGACTTTGCCACGCTCGGAGGCGGTGAGGGTGGAGCATCTCCCGGGCGTTGCTCGCTTGCCGGGCGCGCATCCGTTGGGGGTCGCGGAGGCTGCCCGAACCCTCCTGCGGCGCTCGTCGCGCCGGCGGCCGGCCGGCCAAACATGTTCATGGACTTCACGCTGCCGATCAGCTGGCCGTTCGGCCCCACATAAATCACGCGCCAGCTTCCGTCCTTGCGATTCATCGGCTCCGCATACGCTTTGCGCAAAAAGCGGATCTGCCCTTTGGGCTCTGTCAAGTCTTCAAACGATTGCGGAAATCGTCCGTACTTGCGGTAGTAGAGCCGCACCGCGCGCGCGTATTGTTCCCCGCGCCAGATCATCTCTTCCTCTTTGGCGCGTCGCCCTTCAGTGAGGATGCTGGGCACCGCCGCGGCTGTCCCGAGCACCATCAGCGCCACCAGAAAACACACCATCAGCAACGCATAGCCCTGGGCTTGGATTTTCCCTCTGCTCGGCGGAATGGAAACTGCTGACTGCGTCATGCCTTCAAGCTCCCGGCTGTTCCAGTGGCAGCGTGGCGCGCTTCCCCGAAAGAACTTCTTCGAAGTCTGCCGTAGTGTTTCCGATGCGCAGAAGCCGAAAGCGGTTCTGCAACATTTCGCCTTCGCTAAGGATGAATACATCCTCACCGTTGGTAAAGAACGCGCGTTTCCTTCCCGAATTCGGATCGGTTGCGTAGCCGAAGAATTTTACCGGCAGCGTCAACGGCGGCTCCGGCGCCGGCTCGATCTTCGATGGATCCGGCTGGGGCTTTGGCGGTAGAAGCGGTGGCGGCATGTGCGCGACAAAGATGCTTCGCCGCGACCCGCTGTATTCCAACTTGCGGATGCGTTCCAGCTTGTCGATGCGCAAGGACGGATTCTCGACGCTCAGCGGCTCAAACTTTTCGCTTCCCCCAAACATGCCCGCCAACTGCGGCGACTGATTCCAGTTGGAGAGTGTCACTCCCGCCAGCAACACCAGCAGTGCGCCGAAAAGGTAGAGTTGAAATTTCTGTGACATTCGTTCCTGTCAGCGGAAATAGGTCCGCAATTGCAGGTTCAGCTTGATGCTTCCTCCGGTCGAGGAGGCCAGCCCCAGGCTGTCCAGTAGGTAAAAATTATCCGAGCGCTCGAGACCGTTGATGAACCGCACCACGCTCACGTACTCGCCCTCCACCGTCGCGCTCACGGTGACTTCCGTCACACCGCGCGTCTCGAGCGGACGCTCTTTGAACGCTACGTTGGTAGTGCGCAGTCCCGAGGCCTTCGAAATCCTGTTCAGGTCGCCGACGATCGTCGAATAGCCCGTGCCGGCTGTCAGAAACTCGTCGCGGTAGAATTTGTCCGCGTTGCGCTGCACGTCCGAGAGCCCCCCGCGGATGGCCGTTACGCGCTTCACGTCCGCGCCTTGGAGCCGTTCTTGTGTGCGCAACGGCACAAGCTGCGCCGCCGCGGCCTTCGATCCCTCGTCCGTCGAACTCCAGTTCGCGTAGAGGAGCATGGCGTCGGCCGCCAGCACGATCACAATCGCGGCGCGCACCCACTTTTTCCACTTCTTGCTATTCCGGCCCATTAATCTGTCGGCTCCGCTTTACTCTTTGCCTTGGTCTTCGCCGGTGCCATGTCCGCCGCGGGCACTTCGGTGGCCGTATAGAACGCCACCAGCTCCAGCAGCACGCGGTCGCTTTCTTCCGGCCGCGTCGGACGCGATTCGCTGAGCACTTGGATGCGCTCGAATTCCTTGGATTTTTCCAGCGTCTCAATCAGCTTTAGTTTTCCCTCGTCCGTTTGCGCTCCGATGTTCAGCTTCACCTCAACGCGCGCTCCGGCCATGCGCGGCGAAATGCTCACCACGCGCACGCCTTCCGGCAGCATGCGCTCCAGGTCGGTAAACATTTTCGTCCATGGAAAGCTGCGCTGTTCAATTAAGGCATTCAGAAATGCGGCGCGGTCCATAATCTTCCTGGTTTCCGGCCGCCTGAAGAACTCGTCCAGGTCCTTGCGCTGTTCGCGGAAGTCCCGCATCTTTCCATTCAGATCTGCCATTTCGTTGCGCACGTTGCGGTTTGCGTTCCAGTTACTGAACGCGCTCGACGACAGCATCACCAGCGCCGCCAGCGCCGCCGCTCCGAGCAGGGTGCTACCCAGCACAAAGCGCCGGTTATTTTCCAGCGGCGACGTCGCCAGGTTAAGCCGTACTTTCATCTACTTATCGCCACGCTTTCCATTTGGACTACGCGCCGCGGTTCAACATCCATCCCACCAGCGCATCCATTTGTCGGTCGACCAGCGTTTTCGCGTCGCCGCTCAGCCGGTTTTCCACCGCCGAGGAAGCCACCAGCGCGGTGACGCTGCAATTCATCTCTGCTTCCAGTGCCTGACGGAACACTTCCGTGCGCCCGCCGAGCCCGGCGAGCCGTACCTGCTGCAAGGACTCTTTCCAGTTGTCCTGGTAATAAGCCATGGCAGGATAGATCTCTTCCAGCAGCGCCGCGGGCTCCAACTCCTCCGCGTCCACCGGAAGCTCTGTGCAGCGGTACACGCACAGCACTTCTCCGCGCGTAATGACGGAGGTCAGCGTCCGGCTAGTCACGCGCGCGAGCAGCGTCGGCCGTTCGCTGTCGAGCAGCGGCAGCGTCGCGAGCGTGGAGCCCAGGACGACGCCCGGCGTCAGTCCTGCCGCTTCGATAACTTCTTCGTATTGCCGCACCACTTTTCGTCGCGCGATGCTCGCCAGCACGTCCACGCCTGTGCCGCGGGCCGGCTGGATCATGTGCGACAGCACCGCTTCTTCCAGGTCGAAGGGCACGCTCTTTTTCAGCCGCCAGCGCAGCAGCGGCTCCGCTTCGTCGGCGCGCTTGGGAAACGTGTCGAAGTGCAGGATGAAAACGCGTACCACTTGGTCCGGCAGCAGCAGCGCCACTTCCTTGCCGCGCCCCTGCACCTTATTCAGCGCGCGCGCCAGCGCCCCACGCACCGCGTCGACATCCACAATATTCAATTCCAGCGGGGAAACCGCCACGGCCCCTTCGCGCAGCGGCTCGAGCGCGAAGCCGTCCAGGCCCAGCCTTCCGCCCGTCCACGACGCCACGGCCACGTGCCCGGCGGCAATCTCGCAAGCCATCGCCGGATGCGGCATGGCGTCCAGCCAGCCCAGCAGACCGCCCGTGGCGTGCGCGTTATTCAATGAAGGTCACCTTGTTGATCTCGCGCAGCGTGGTCACGCCCGCGCGAACCTTTGCAACACCCGAGTCGCGCAAAAACGTCATGCCTTCTTCGCGTGCCGCGCGCTTGATCTCCGAAGTCGGCCGCCGGTTCACGATCATTTCGCGGATGCGGTCGGAAAGGTCCAGCAATTCATGAATGGCCGTGCGCCCGCGAAAGCCGGACCCCGCGCACTCCAGGCATCCCGCGCCCTCCGCGAATTTGTTCCCCGCCCATTCTTTTGCGTCCAGCCCCGCTTCTTCGAGCACCGACTCTGGATAATTCACCCACTTCTTGCAGCTTTCGCAGATGATGCGCACCAGTCGCTGCGCCAGGATGCAGTTCAGCGCAGACACGAAGTTGTATGGCTCTACGCCCATGTTTACGAAGCGCCCGATTACGTCCGTCACGTTATTGGCGTGCACCGTGGTGAACACAAGATGCCCGGTCAGCGCCGACTGGATGGCAATCTGCGCCGTTTCCAGGTCGCGGATTTCGCCCACCAGGATTTTGTCGGGGTCGTGCCGCAGGATGGAGCGCAGCCCGCGCGCGAAGGTCAGCCCTTTTTTCTCATTCACTGGAATCTGCGTGATGCCGCGGATCTGGTATTCCACGGGGTCTTCGATGGTCACAATCTTGTCTTCTTCGGATTTGATTTCGTTGATCGCCGCGTAGAGCGTAGTGGTCTTGCCCGAGCCCGTCGGTCCTGTGACCAGGATCATTCCGTACGGTTCGCGGATGTAGCGCCGGAATTTGTGAATGTCCATCTCCGAGAAGCCCACCACGTCCAGCGTTAAGTTGCGGAACTTCTCGCTCAACGTTTCCTTGTCCAGCACGCGCAGCACCGCGTCCTCGCCATGGATGGCCGGCATGATGGACACACGGAAATCAATAAACCGCCCCTTGTACCGCACGCGGAATCGTCCGTCCTGCGGCACGCGGCGCTCGGCAATGTCCAGCTCGCTCATCACCTTGATGCGCGAGAGAATCGTCGAGTGCCATTCCTTAGCCAGCGGCGCCATAGCCTGCTGCAACACGCCGTCGATGCGGTACTTCACCACGACTTCCGCGGCCCGCGACTCGATGTGGATATCGCTGGCGCGCCGCTCAAGCGCGGTGAAGATCACTGTATCCACCAGTCGCACCACAGGGTTCACCGCGGTGTCCCGCGTGATGCGGTCCGCGCTGATGGTCTCTTCGCCCTCTTCCTCGCTCACCACTTGCAGCGCGAATCCTTCCGTCGCCTGCTCCAGCACGCGCTGCGACTGCTCTGTGCGCTTTAGTAATTCGCCAATCTGCAGCGCCGTAGCCACTTTGAGCACGAGCTTCTTTCCCAGCAGCAATGCCAGTTCGTCCGTCAGAAGCAACTGGCTGGGGTCCGCGACGGCAATGACGAGTGCGTTGTTGTGGGATTCCAGGGGCACGAAGTTGTAGCGAAACATCAGCTCGGCGGGAATCGTGCGAAACAGCTCCGGGTCGATTCTCTGCTCGCGCAGGTCGATGAAGGGGCAGCGATAGCGGTCGGCGAGTCGCCGGGTGCGTTCGACCTCTTGCGCCTCATTCGCCCCGGCAGTGGACTTCAGACCATGCTCCGCAGAACCCATCCTAGGCTACCTCGCCGTACCGGAGAGCGAAAAACTGAAGACCGGTAAGTACAATGAAATCAGAATGAAGGCTACCACAATGGCCATGAATACCAAAATTACCGGCTGAATTAGGTTCAGCAGCGCTTGCAGCCGCAGATTGACGTCCTCCTCGTAAAACTCCGCCACGCTCGTCAGCATGGGGGCCAGCGCGCCGGTCGCTTCCCCTACCTCGATCATCTCGATGGCAAGCCCGGGCATGACCCCTGTGTCAGCCAGACTCTGGTGCAGCGAAGCACCCTCTCGTACGCGCAATGCCGCTTGCTCCACTGCACTGCCTATTAGACGGCTTTCGGTTGCTTTTGCCGTGGTTTCCAGTGCGTTTACCAGCGGAGTTCCTCCGGCGAGCAGTGTGGCCAGCGTCCTCACCAGTTGGGCCACATGGAATTTCACCCAAATTTCGCCAAAAATTGGAAAGCCGAATTTGGCCCGGTCCACAACGATTCCGCCCTTCTCTGAGAACGACCAGGCATACGCAGCCATGATCCCTAGGACAACCCCCACAATTGTGCCGAGGAAATACCATCGATAGCCAACCGCCATGGTCACCAGAAATTGCGTCGTGGTCGGCAAGGGCACGTTCAGCTCACTGTAGAGTTTTGCGAACTGCGGGATGACGTAACCGACGATATAGCTCAGGATCAGAGTCGTCACAATCACCAGGATTGCCGGATAAATCAGCGCAGCCACCAGCCGCCCCTGAAACCCAGTGGTTACGCGCTGGTAAGCGATGTAATACTCCAGCACGCCGCTCAGGTTGCCGCTCTTTTCCCCGGCCAGCACGGATGTGGTGTACACCTTGGGAAAGACGCCTTCTTTTTCCAGCGCTTCGGACAGCAGTGCTCCCTCGCGCACGCGGTCGCGCACGTCGCGCAGTAGCGGCCGCAGCCGCGGCACCGCCGCGCGCTCCGCCAAAAGGTCCAATGCCTTCAGAATGGGCAGGCCCGCTTTAATCAGGGTGTTGAACTGCTGGTTGAAAATAAGAAAATCCGTACCGCCCACATTGCGTCCGCGCCGCGCACCCATCTGTGGTATCAAATGTGCGCGCTGCCGTACGGAATAGACGAACAGCCCGCGCTCACCCAGTCGTTGCCGAGCTTCTGCTTCCGATTGAGCGGCCTCTACCTGCAACGAGATGTTACCCGCGGCGTCCGCCACTTTGCATTCGAATTGAGCCATAGAAAACTCGATACGCGCGGCCTGCGATTGCACTGTATTCAGCCGCGCCGTCGTGAGTCTAGCACACCTGTTCCATGCCCTACGGATTCTGGATTACGATTCCCTCTCCATTGGACGGAAATTTCGTCGATTCGTACCATGCTCCGGATTCAATTTTATGAGAATTCATTCAACGAAGGTGGCCGGCGAGCGAGGCTTCGTCCACGATGGCCACGCCGGGTGGCGCAACAAATCGGAAGAGCGTATTTGCCAGCGCCAGATTCTCCTGCCAGTTTGCAAATCGGAATTCCGTCTCGACTCCGCCCGGTTCGCGGATCAACACTCGCACCAGACGGTGCAGGCCATCTACCTCAATCAACAAATCCAAGAAGCCCGACTTGTCCGATTTGGGCAAGCATCGCAGCACGACGTTTTCCGCGGCAGACGTGCGCGAGTCGGACAGCTCTACTCGACCGCACACTCGAGAAAACTTTGCTTTGCCCACCAGCAGCGCCAGCGGAGTTTGCCAGTCTTCGCTCTCCTTCATTTTGGTGCGGGTCACCGTGCGGTCGGCCGGCACATAGAACCACACCATCTTGCCATCCGCCACAAAGAGTTTTTCTTCTGGCGACTCATATTCCCAGCGCATCTTGCCGCCGCGGCTGAAATAGACGGTGCCCGACTCGACGCGCAGCGCGTTGCGGCTTTCCGAATAGCGGTGGAGAAAAACGGCTTTGAGAGTTTGCGCTGCCTGGTAGCGCCTTTCCACGGCGCGAACGATGGTGTCCACGTCCCCCGCCTTCGCGGTAGTCGCCACGATGAGCAAGAGAAGTAAAACGCGCCCCGCAAGATCAGACGGAATCCCAAGCACGCGTCGCATCCTGCTAGTTTAACAAGAACGGTTGCATCGCTTTGACAATCTTTTGGACTGCGGCTTACGAAGTCAAAAAGTACGGGGCTGCTTGATGGCAGCCCCGTGGAAATCGTTTTCCCGCTATGGCCTTTAGCTTAAATGGGAGCGTCGGCAATGGTGGCTGTGGCCGCAGGGTTTGCGCGAATTACACCGGATTGATCCGTATAGAAGTGTCGTTGCCCGGTCGAGCCTGGCGTGATCGGATCCGCATTTAAAGTGTAGTTGTAAATGATCCCACCCACCGCAGCCGATGGCACATACGTGAAAATGTAACCCGACTTAGTGCCAGCCGCAAATACTGAATCAATTAAGTCCGCTCCCGCTGGCCCAGGCGGAGGGGCCGCAGGCGGCCCAAGCGATAATAGGCTTGGCGAATAGCCCACGCCGTAAGTGGAATTATAGGTGTTCTGCACCGTTGTAATCGTTCTCATGCTCTGCACCGCTGAAGCTTCATTGGCGGCGATGCGGGAGCGCAGCAGGTTGGGAATCGCAATAGCAGCGATGATCAGAATAATCGCCACCACGATCAGCAGTTCGATAAGCGAAAACCCTCGATGCCGGCGCGCCATAGATTCTCCTTCTCAATCTGACTGGGCTAAGCTTCCAACTATCTAAAAACTCCATGCTACTTAAGGCACGAGTCGTTCCAGTCGGGCCATACAAACTCGCCGAATGGTAATCGGACTGGAAACTGCTGTACAGAGGCAGTTTACCGCGTGTTCAGTATTGATAAACTAGAGGACCCATGCCGCCGATACCACTTGGAAGTACAAATTTTGTCCATTTCAGCGGCCACAAAGTGCCTCTCAATTTACAGATACCCTCCTGCTCCGTTTTACTTAGCGCAACTTCTCCGAAAGCAAACGGTGAAAAATCGGAGTCAAAAAAACAAATCGGGGGAAGAAGCTCGCGCTTCCTCCCCCGATTTGCGAAAAGCTGAATTAGATCGGTGTGCTGGCCACCGTGGCCGCAGCCGCGGGGTCGGCACGAACTACACCGGACTGGTCGCTGAAGAAGTGGCGCTGACCAGTGGTGCCCGGAGTAACCGGGTCAGCGTTAACCGAGTACGTCGGGATTACGCCAGCAACAGCGGCACCAGGAGTGTATGTGAAAATGTAGCCGCTCTTGGTACCAGCTGCCAGCACGGAGTCAATTAAGTCCGCTGTCGCGCAAGCCGCCAGCGGCGGGCCGAGCGCAAGCAGGGTGGGTGAAAACCCGCCGCAGGCCGTTGAATAGGTAACTTCAGCGGTGTTGATCGTACGCATCGAGCCGACCGCCGAAGCCTCATTGGCGGCAATGCGGGAACGAAGCAGGTTGGGAATCGCGATCGCGGCGATGATCAGAATGATCGCCACCACGATCAGCAGTTCGATAAGCGAAAAACCTTTGTTCTTTCTCTGCATGCTGTCTCCTTTGAAATCAATCAGGCCTCGGGGGCCATCTCGGTAAGACAAAGCAAGCCAGCTTCCACTTGACGGGCGACTTCAGGAAACTCCATGAAATCAAGCTATCGCCTTTGCTGTGAATTGATTACACGACAGCCATGAGCTGAATGGCTTTGCAGGTTTTGCGCTTGTTCGTCGAGTTTTCAAGCCCAAAGACAAAATATGGCCGCCTCGATAGCCAAAAATTGGCCGTGCGCACGGTGCTCAGACACCGTATTTCTTGGCGTAGTGTTTGAAAGACCGATAGCTCATCTTCAATAGGGCAGCCGCTTTTGTTCGCACCCCTCCGACTTCATCGAGCGCGGCCTGTAGGTAGGAACGTGTGACTTCCTGGAGGTGCCTTTCGAGGTCGATTCCCTGGTCCGGAATGCGCGGACCTGCTCCTGGCGGAACCCGAACGAAGTGACAGATTTTTTCAGGGAGCGCGCTTGCAGCGATAACGCGCCCGGTTTCCAAGGCTACTGCGCGCTCAATTGTGTTTTCAAGCTCACGGACATTGCCCGGCCAGTCATGAGCCTCTAACAGCCGCATGGCCTCCGGATCAACGCTATCTATGGGTTTCTGCATCGTCGTGCGGAATCTATCCAGAAACAACTTCACCAGTAGCGGAATGTCCTCGCGACGCTCGCGGAGCGCCGGCAGATGAATGGGGATCACGCTGAGGCGATAGAAGAGGTCCTCGCGGAAGCGTCCCTCGGCAATCTCTGTTTCCAGGTTTTTGTTCGTGGCGGCGATCACGCGCACATCCACTTCACTTTCTTCCGTGCTGCCCACCGGCCGCACTTTGTGCTCCTGCAAGACGCGGTAGAGCTTCACCTGCATGGTCAGGCTCATGTTTCCAATTTCGTCCAGAAACAATGTTCCGCCATGCGCCGCCTGGAAGAGACCCTGCCGGTTGTCATTCGCGCCGGTGAACGCGCCTTTGACGTAGCCGAACAACTCGCTTTCCAAAAGCGTTTCCGGAAATGCCCCGCAATTGATGGTGATGAACGGAGTCTGCGCACGCGCGCTTTTTTCGTGAATGGCGCGGGCCACAAGCTCCTTTCCGGTTCCGCTTTCGCCGGTGATCAACACGCGGCTGGTTTGCGGCGCTACGGTATGGATCAGTTCGAACAGCGCGCGCATCTTTGGACTTTGTCCGATGATATTGTCCAGTCCCGTCAGCTTGCGCAGTTCCCTGCGCAGATAGCCCGCCTCTTTTTTCAACTTCAGGCTTTCGTCCACCTGCCGGACCACTTGCCGGAGTTCTTCGGTGAGTTTGTCGCCTTTGCGAACATAGCGGTCTGCGCCGTAGTTCAGAGCGGTGATGGCGTCTTCGTAGTCGCCGACGGCTGTAATCAGGATAAAGAAACAGGAAGGCGAGACTTCTTTGGTGTATTTCAGCAGATCCAAGCCGCTGGATTCCGCCAGGCGCAGGTCGGATATCACAATGTCGTAGATCTGCGCCTGGAGCCGCCGCATGGCCGCTGCCGCCGAGGTCGCCGTTTCCACGCGATGCCCTTCCTTGCGGAAGGTGATCTCCAGCAGCTCGCAGATGGATTTTTGATCGTCAACTACCAGCAGATGCGCCATGACCTTTGCAGCATGACAAAACAGAAGGATTCCGTCCAGCAGGAGTGAGGTGCGAAGCGGCGGAGACGGCAACCTGGCTAGCTGGCCCGCGGCAACTCGACGGTGAATTCAGCGCCGTGATTCAATTCTCCCACGGCGCTGAGCCGGCCCTGGTGCGCCTGCACAATCTGATAAACGATGGCAAGGCCCAGCCCCGTGCCCCCCGGGAAATTGGATTGAAACGGCTCGAACAACTTCGTGGCCGTGGCTGTGTCGAACCCCTGGCCGGTATCGCGAAAGCGAATGCGCACCATGGACGGCTCCGTATCCAGACACACCGTAAGCGTGCCGCCTCCGGGCATGGCGCGCAGCGCGTTGTCGCACAGGTTCCAAAACACTTGCTTGATGCGGTCGCGGTCCACGCGCACCTGCGCCTGGCGCACTGCAAAACGCCGCTCGATGCGGTACTTTCCATCAAAACTGGGATGCCGTTCTAATAGCGTCAGCGTGTCCTCCAGCAGCACCACTAAGTCCTCTTCGACAAACTCAAACCGCTTCTCGCGCGAAAAATTCAGGAAGTCATTGACAATCTGGTTCAGCCGCTCTGATTCGCGGCTGACGATGCCGACAAGCCGGCGGTCGTCTTCCTCGAGCGGCGCGAAGCGTCCCAATTCCTTGACCGCACCGGCTACCGCGGTGAGGGGCTGCCGGATTTCGTGTGCGATAGCCGCTGCCAACCGGCCCAGCGCGGCCATGCGATCTTTGATGGCGACCTCGTGCTCCAGCCGACGCAGCTCCGTGAGATCCTGAAAATTGAAAACATATCCGAGATTTCGCTTTTGCCCCGAGCGGAGCGGAGAAACCGACACGCCCAAGTACTTCTCTTGCCCACTCGGCGTGCGAAACTCAATTTCGTGCCGCGGGGCAAACCCTTCTTCCTCGATTTGCTTCTCCCCCTGCCAGAAGTCCGGAAATACCTCTTGCAAGAGCTTTCCGCGCAGATCCGCGAAACGGTAGCCGGTGATTTCTTCGCCCGCGGTGTTCAACAGCAGAATGCTACCTGCGGTATCCGTAGTCACCAACCCACCGCGCATGGAGTGGATGATGTCCTCGTTGAACGCTTGCAAGTCTTCCAGCTCTTCTCGTTTTTCTTCCAGTTCGACTCCCTTTCGCCGCAAAGACTGTGCCAGTAAATTGGATAGGTAGGCCACCGCAAGAAACGCCATCAAGTTGGATAGAATCCACAGTTGCAATTGCGGCTGGTCGAGCATCACGCGCGCCATGCTGGGAATGCGATCGTAATAGGCTAGCTCCACCAATGACCCCAGCAGGACAAAGCTCAGCCCGGCCACCACATATGTGTAGCGCCCGGTGAACAGCACGCTGGCCACAATAATCGCCAGCAAGTAGAGCGATATGAAATAGCTCTCGTGGCCGCCGGTGACAAACACCAGTCCGGTAATCGTCAGCAGGTCACACGTCAGCACCAGGGGCGCATGCCACCGCGCCACGGGATACCACCGCAGAAGTATCGCGTAGAAAACCGCCAGTACGTACCACAGGACAATCAGAGGCAGCAGGTACCGCCAGGGTGCCAGAAGCAGGTTAAAGTCCCGCAGCACCAGCACCAGCGCCACGAGAAAAGTGATCAGCAGGAAGCGCACTCGGACCAGCCAGCCGAGCCACTCCTGCACATTGGGGGTGCGCTCCATGCGCAAAGCCTAGCACAAGAGGGGGACCAGGGAGCTGTTGTGCGCTGACAAATGGGATAAAGCGTTACATCGCCGGCGAGAAGAACTCGACATCACACAAAATTAGGGGCGGCCCACTTTTGCGGGGCCGCCCCGGATCCTACTCATCCTTGTTTCTCGAACGCTAGCCGGCCAGCTTGCCGATAAGCTCGAACAGTGGCAGGTACAGCGAAATCACAATGCCGCCGACCGCCACGCCAAGGAACGCAATCATCATCGGTTCCAGCAACGTCAGCATGTTCTTGATAGCTGCGTCCACTTCGTCCTCATAGAAGTCGGCCACCTTGGACAACATGGCGTCCATCGCGCCGGTCTGTTCTCCAACGCCAACCATCTGCGTCACCATGTTGGGGAAAATTTCCGTCTCCTTCAGTGGATCCATCAAATTTCGCCCGCCTTCCACCGCCGAGCGCACTTTCATCAGCGCTTCTTCCACTACGGCATTGCCCGAGGTCCGCGCGGTGATGTCCAGGCCTTCCAAAATCGGCACGCCGCTGGAGATGAGCGTTCCCAGCGTGCGTGTGAACCGCGCCACTGCAATCTTGCGCAGGATCATGCCGATGACGGGAATTTTCAGCATGGTGGCGTCAATCGCCCGCCTCCCAACTGGTGTCTTGTACCACACGTTCAGAGCGACGCCGATGCCGATGAAAACGACCACAATCATCAGGCCGTAAATGCTGCCGATGAAGTTGCTCAAGTTGATGACGATCTTCGTGGGCGTGGGCAGGGCTACTCCGAGGCCTTCGAAAAGTTTGCCGAAAATCGGCACGACCTTCCACAACAACCCTATCACAACGAGGACGGCAATTGTGATGACCGACACCGGATAAATCAGCGCGGATTTCACTGCCGCCTTTAACTTGACGTTTTTCTCGATGTAAGCGGACAGGCGCTGAAGAATGGTGTCGAGAATACCGCCCGTCTCGCCGGCTTCGATCATGTTCACATATAGCGTGTCAAAGACCTTGACGTGCGGCCGCATGGCCATGGAAAGTGTTGCGCCGCCCTCCACGGAGGACCGAACAGTGTGCAGGATCTTCTGAAAATGCTTGTTGTCCTGCTGGTTGGCGATCAGTTCCAGACACTGCACCAGCGGCAAGCCGGCGTCAATCATCACCGAAAACTGGCGTGTGAAAATGGCGAGTTCTTTTGCCGACACGCTCCCGCCAAACGTGGGCATGGTGAACTCTTTGCCCTTTTCAGAAATCTTGGTGACGTTGATCTGCTGCCGGCGAAGGATATTGGTAGCTTCGGCCTTGGTGGTGGCCATTTGCTCACCCTTTATCACTGTCCCGGCGCGATTGGTTCCCTGATAGGCGAAGACGGCCATGTTTTAACTCCTCCTCATCCGCTGAGCGTTCCGTGCCACTGTCCTCAACGGCGCGCAGGTGCGGGCCCGCGAGTCGGCGCAGCTACACCGCGGTTAATCATATCCTGTAACTCATCTGGATTCGAGGAACGCAACAGGGCGTTTTCCAAAGTAATCAACTTGCTGTAATACGCCGTAGCCAGGGCCTGGTTAAAGGTCTGCATGCCACTCTGCGACGCGCCGCTTTGCATGGCCGAGTAGATTTGGTGGATTTTGTCTTCGCGGATCAGGTTGCGGATCGCCGAGTTGGGCACCAGGATTTCCATAATCATGGCCCGTCCGCGCCCGTCCACCCGCGGCACCAGCGACTGGCAAAGGATTCCTTCCAACACCATGGAAAGCTGCGCGCGGATTTGCGGCTGCTGGTGCGCCGGGAAAACGTCCACAATGCGGTTGATCGTGGATACCGCGGAGTTGGTGTGCAGCGTGGCAAAGGTCAAGTGGCCCGTTTCGGCAATGCGCAAAGCCGATTCAATCGTCTCCAGGTCGCGCATTTCGCCGATGAGCACCACGTCGGGGTCTTCGCGCAATGCCGCGCGCAGGGAATTGGTAAATGAATGGGTGTCCGAATGGACTTCGCGCTGGTTCACCAGGCACTTCTTGTGGTTGTGCAAGAACTCGATGGGGTCCTCAATGGTGATCATGTGCTCTTCGCGCTCGCTGTTGATCTTGTCCAGCATGGCTGCGAGCGTGGTGGACTTCCCCGAACCCGTGGGGCCGGTGACCAGCACCAGCCCGCGCGGCTTGTTGCACAGTTCCTTCACGATGGGCGCCAAGCCCAGCGCTTCAAAGCCTTTAATTTCCCACGGAATCGTCCGGAATACGGCCGCCGCCGCGCCGCGCTGGTTGAAGATATTGCCCCGGAACCTGGCCAGGTTTTTCAACCCGAATGAAAAGTCCAGTTCGAGGTTTTCTTCGAAGCGGTGTTTTTGCGCGTCGGTGAGTACGCTGTAGGCCAGCGACTTGGTATCCGCCGCCGTCAGAGGTGGCATGTCCAGGGGCCGCAGATGGCCGTGAATGCGAATGCGCGGAGGGCTATTGGTGGTGATGTGCAGGTCGCTCCCGCTCATTTCGATCATCTTCTTCAGGAGTTCGCTGAGTGTAATGCCGGCCATGGGCCCTCCGTTTAGAGCACCGTCTCGCGCACCACTTCCTCAATCGATGCCACACCCGCCGCAATTTTGGTCAGCCCGCTGCGCCGCAGCGAGATCATCCCAAGCTCGATGGCCTTCTTTTTCAATTCCAGCGCCGACGCGCCCACCAGAATCAATTCGCGCAGCTCATCGGTGATTTCCATGACTTCATACAACCCCACGCGTCCTTTATAGCCGCTGTTGTTGCACGTGGCGCAGCCTTTTCCATGCATCACTTTCACGGTTTTCGCTTCCTGCGGAGTATAGCCGATGTCGATCAGCGCCTGCTCCGGGACGTCCGCCTGCTCTTTACAGCCGGAGCAAACGCGCCGGATCAACCGCTGGGCACAAATCAAGTGGACCGAAGTCGCCACCAGAAACGGCTCGATGCCCATGTTCATCAACCGGCTCACCGTAGAAGGCGCGTCGTTGGTGTGCAGCGTCGAGAGCACAAGGTGGCCCGTGAGCGCCGCTTTGACGGCAATTTCCGCCGTCTCGAAGTCGCGAATCTCGCCCACTAGAATGATATTGGGGTCTTGCCGCAAGAACGCGCGCAGGGCGGATGCGAAATTCAGTCCGATCTGCTCCTTCATCTGCACCTGGTTAATGCCGGCCAACTGGAACTCAACCGGGTCTTCCGCCGTCATGATGTTTGTATCCGGCTGGTTCAAGCGCGCGACTGAAGAATACAGCGTGTTCGTTTTGCCGGACCCCGTGGGCCCGGTGACCAGCACCATGCCATAGGGCTTCAGAATCGCTTTTTCGAACTTGTCCAGCGACTCCTGCTCAAAGCCGAGCTTGGTCATGTCCAGCCGCAGGTTTTCCTTGTCCAGCAGCCGCATGACGATTTTTTCGCCGTACAGAGTCGGCACCGTAGAAACGCGGAAGTCCAGCTCCTTCTTCTTTCCGTCCTTGGTGAACTTGATCATGATGCGGCCGTCTTGCGGCAGCCGCTTTTCGCTGATGTCCAGCTTGGACATAATTTTCAGGCGGCTGGTGATGGCATCCTTCAGCTTCATCGGCGGGCTCATCACCGTCTGCAACATGCCGTCAATGCGGAAGCGCACGCGATACTCTTTTTCGTACGGCTCGATGTGAATGTCGCTCGCCCCGCGCTTCAACGAGTCCGTTAGGATCAGGTTCACCAGCTTGATGATGGGCGCTTCTTCCGCCGATTTCTCCAGCGTATGGAGGTCTACTTCCGCCTCTTCAGCAGCCAGCTCCAAGTCGGCGTCCTCGCCCCCGGCCAGGTCCTTCATCACCTTGTCGAGTTCCTGAACGGTTTGCGCTTCGCCGTAGAATTTTCCGATGGCCTCGGTGATCGCTGTTTCCGACGCCACCACCGGCTCCACGGTGAAGCCGGTCATGAACTTGATGTCGTCCATGGCGAAGACGTTGGTGGGATCGGTCATCGCGATGGTCAGCGTAGAGCCGACGCGCGATAGCGGCACGATCTGATAGCGGACAGCCGTTTCCTGCGGGATCAGCTTGGTGACCGCAGGATCCACTTCGTAATATTTCAAATTAATAGAGGGCACGCCGTACTGCCGTGAGAGCACAGCAGTCACTTCGTCGTCGGTCACCAGGCCCATTTTCACCAGGCAGGTGCCCAGCCGACCGTTATGTTGCTTCTGATACTCCAGGGCTTGTTTGAGCTGGTCCTGGGTAATCAGGTTTTCTTTAATGAGAATCTCGCCCAGTCGGGCTGCCATCAGCAGGCTCCTCGGAGACGCACAGGTCTCTGGAGGCGGTACTTTAGCACGAGAACGGTATAGGAAGCGCTCCTTCTCATGGGACTTACGCGCAATCGTATTGAAACCGGCAACGCCCTGTCAATAGAGTGCTGCAGTGGGTGTGCCACACCCGCGCCTTGACTTGCCTGCGACCCGCCGCTATCTTGCCCGAATGGCCTTTGCCATGCCAACGATAGCGGTAAAAACCTTACTCCCGCGTGAGCCGGATGGTCGTGCATCTCGGCCCGACTTGCAAGAGTACTACGACACACTTTTCCGCGCGCTGGGCCCGCAAAACTGGTGGCCGGCACGCACACCGTTTGAGGTTATCGTCGGCGCCATCCTGACGCAGAATACCGCGTGGACCAACGTCGAGAAAGCCATCACTAACTTGCGCCGCGAACGCTTGCTCACTTCCGCTGCGCTCGAGCGCGTGCCACAGGCAAAACTCGCGCGCCTGATTCGCTCCTCCGGCTACTTCCGCCAAAAGGCGAAAAAGCTGAAAGCGTTCGTGGGATTTTTGCGTCGTGAATTCGGAGGCTCCCTCGCGAGAATGTTCCGCGCACCCACGGCGGAGCTGCGCGAGAAGTTGTTGGCGGTTCACGGCATCGGCCCGGAGACTGCTGACTCTATACTCCTTTATGCGGCGCGACATCCCGTTTTCGTAGTGGACGCGTACACCAAGCGCATCCTAACGCGCCATGGCCTCGCCTCCGAGAAGACCGGTTACGAGGAATTGCGCGCGCTGTTCGAGAATTCCCTTCCCCGCGACGTGCAGCTTTACAACGAGTTCCACGGCCTGATTGTGATGACGGGCAAACACTGGTGCAAGACCAAGCAGCCGCTTTGCGATTCATGTCCTTTGAGGAAATTCTTGTGACGCATACGAAAGAAGAAATTTGTGATTGATGATTGGCGATTGAGGGAATCCGACTTGACTCGTGGACTTGCATTACGAGGTTCTAAATCACCAATCACAAATCACTCAATCACAAATTAGAACTGTGGCTGACCTCAACAAACCCGAATCCGGAACGCGCCGCACCAGCAAACTCTGGCCAGTCATTGGCGGTCTGTTGGTCGCACTGCTTCTCGCCGCCGTTTTCACATTGGGCTCTCTCCGCATTCCCTTCGAGCCCGACCGCTGGCAGGAATTCCTCATCCTCTATGCGGTCTCCACCTTCATAGTGGCCGCATTGCTCGTCTTCGGGCTAATCTTTGCGCGCACATTGCTCCGCACATGGGCCGAGCGCCGCGCGGAAAAAATCGGTGGCCGCTTCAAAACCAAAATGGTCGCCGGCGCCATGGCCATTGCCCTGCTCCCTGTCGTGTTCATGTTTTTCATCAGCTACGCGCTCTTGAACCGAACGTTGAGCCGATGGTTTCCCCGCCCACTCGAAATAGCGACTGAAGAAAGCCAGACGCTGCTCAACGATCTCGGAAAAGCCGAGCATGAAAGATTGAAACAACTCGCTGCTCGATTTGCAACAGAACAAGCAGCACGCCGCGCCGGCGACGTCCATGCCGACCCAGTGAGCGGACCTTTTCTGGCTGGCGCCGAAGCGGCGTGGGAACTCGACCGCCAAGGGACCGTGAAGCGGGGCTATGTGCTCGCGAAGGAAAATATTATTTCGGCGCGAATAGTAAGTCACGAGTTCAGGGAGATTGCCCCGCGCTTTGTTCGAACGCTGCCGAGCGGTGTCGAACTCTGGGACGCAAACGGGGGCCTCCTTCTGGGCGGGCGTGCGCCAATGGGAGAAGGGGAGCTGGTAATTGGCCGCCCGGTCCCAGATGACTTCCTGAAACGATACACTGAGATTGAAGTCCAGGCGGCTACTTACAATGCTTCGAAACAGAGCCTTCGCGCGTACAAAAATCAATTACTGCTGACGCTTGCACTGTTCACTGTGCTGCTTCTTTTCTCTGCAATGTGGTTTGCCCTGTTTCTCTCCAAGCAGGTTGTCGGTCCCATTCAGGCGCTTGCCGAAGCCACTCGCGAAATCTCCCGCGGCAATTTCGACTACCGCGTAGAAGTTCCCGCACGCGATGAACTCGGCACGCTGGTCAGCTCCTTCAATCAAATGAGTGCGCAGCTCGCAGACAGCGGCCGCCAGATCAACGAATTCACGCGCAGTCTTCAAGAAGCTGTCAGCGAGCTGGAGCGCAGGCGCAAGCTGATGGAAGCCATCCTCGAAAACATTCCCACCGCCGTACTCTCGCTCGACGAAAACGGCGCCATCCGCCGCGCGAATCCATCGGTGGGAAAAATCTTTGGCGAGGCCGCGCGTGACGCGCACACGCTCGAAGCCCTGGCCGGAGAAGAAGCCGCCCGGGGTCTGCAGCAGCTTATGCGCAAGTCGCTGCGCATGGGCACAGCCTCCAAGGAACTTGCCATCACTCTGCCCGACCGCGTACTGCACGCCGCCGTCACCGTGAGCTCGCTCGGCCCACGCCGCGCGAATCCCGGCTTCGTGGTGGTGATTGACGACCTTACCGACTTGTTGCACGCGCAGAAATCCGCCGCCTGGCAGGAAGTGGCGCAGCGCATCGCGCACGAAATCAAAAATCCACTCACGCCCATTCAGCTTTCGGCGCAGCGCCTCACGCGCTACATCGAAAAGCAAAAGGCAACTCCCGCCGCTTCCGGCACGCCCAGCGAACTCGAGCAGCTCACTGCCGAATGCGCCGCCCTCATCCAGAGCGAAGTGACCGCGCTAAAAACGCTCGTCGACGAATTCTCTCAGTTTGCGCGCTTCCCCACGGTCAAACTAGTTTCCGCGGACCTCAACGCGATTGTCCTGAGCGCGCTGGATGTTTTCGGCGGACGCCTGGAAGGTGTTACTCTGCGCACCGCGCTGGCGCCCGGCTTGCCAACCGCCAAGGCCGACCCCGAGCTGCTGCGACGCGTGCTGGTGAATCTGATCGACAACGCCGCGGAAACTCTGGAGGGCTCGACAGTGAAGGAACTGGCGCTTTCCACTTGCCTCAGCGACGACGGCGAATCTTTCGAAATCGTCGTCGCCGACAGCGGCCACGGCATTTCGCCCGAAGATAAGGACCGTCTTTTTTTGCCGCACTTTTCAACAAAAGAACGCGGCACCGGCCTGGGCCTGGCGATTGCCAGCCGCATCGTCGCAGAGCATCACGGCACGCTACGAGTGGAGGATAACGTTCCGGTGGGCGCGCGGTTTATCGTTCGCCTACCGGCGGTGGAAGTACAAGCCGCGCAAGTGTAGCGGCAAAATTCATGCGGCGCGAGGCCGCCGACAATCTAATGTCTTACTCGATCCTGATCGTTGACGACGAAGCCGGCATCCGCCAGTCGCTCACTTCCATTCTGCGCGACGAAGGCTACCGTGCCGAGGCCGTGGAATCCGGCGAAGCCTGCCTCGATACCCTGGAAAAGGAAGCCTACGACGTCGTGCTGCTCGACGTCTGGCTGCCGCAGATTGACGGCCTGCAAGTGCTCGAAAAACTCCACGAGCGCGGCAACGCGCCGATGGTGGTCATGATTTCCGGCCACGGCAATATTGAAACCGCTGTTCGCGCCACCAAGCTCGGCGCTTTTGATTTCGTCGAGAAGCCACTCTCGCTCCAAAAAACGATTCTCGTTGTAAAAAACGCGCTCGAACACCTCCGCCTGGAGGAAGAAAATCGACGGCTGCGAGCGGAACTCGAGCAGAAACACCAGATTATCGGCGACAGCATCCCCATGAAAGCCCTGCGGCAACAGATTGCGCTGACTGCGCCGACCAACGGTCGCGTCCTGATTTATGGTGAAAGCGGCACCGGCAAAGAGCTCGTGGCGCGCGCGTTGCACGCGCAAAGCACCCGCGCCGGAATGCCGTTTGTAGAAGTAAACTGTGCGGCCATTCCCGAGGAACTCATCGAGTCGGAGCTTTTCGGCCATCTGAAGGGCAGCTTCACCGGCGCCAGCGAAGACAAAGTTGGCAAATTCCAGAAGGCTGACGGCGGCACGCTGTTCCTCGACGAAGTCGGCGACATGAGCCTCAAGACGCAATCCAAAGTGCTGCGTGTGCTCGAGGAGCAGCGCTTCGAACCGGTAGGTTCGAACCATCCGGTGACTGTAGATGTGCGCGTGCTTGCCGCCACGAATAAGAAACTCGACGAGGAAATCGCCCGCGGCGCCTTCCGCGAGGATCTCTTCTACCGCCTCAACGTGATTCCCTTCTACGTACCCTCGCTTCGCGAACGCATGGAGGACATTCCCATCATTGCCCGCCATTTCTTGCGCGAATACAGCGACGCCTACGGCCGCAAGCTCAAAGAGTTGTCACCGCCTGCGCTGGACGTAATGTTGCGCTACGCCTGGCCGGGCAATGTCCGCGAGCTGAAAAACCTGATCGAGCGGCTGGTAATCATGGCGCCCGGCTTGCGAATCGAACCGCAACATCTCCCGCCCACGCTGTTCCGCGGCGCCTCCGCCAGCCCGCAGCAGCCGTACGCTACGCTGCACGAGGCGCGCGAGGCCTACGAGCGCGAGTTCATCCTGCGCAAGCTCGAGGAAAACCAGTGGAACATGACCAAGACGGCGGCTGCCGTCGGCCTCGAGCGCAGCCATCTGTACAGGAAAATGAAGACGCTTGGCATTTCGGCGGAAGCAGAGGACAGAGTGTAGGGTTCGAATAAATCGCGGCGGTCAGTTCAGAACTTGCCGTCTGCGCTGTCCGTTTCCTGGGAAGCACTTATTTGCTCAAGTTGCCGGTGCCAATCGAGTTGACGCACCAGCGCAGGGCGGTCGCGCCAGTCTTCCAACACTTTCACATAAAGTCCTAGAAAAATCTTCGTTCCCAGCAATTCTTCCAGTTCCAAGCGCGCTTCTGTGCCGATTTTCTTCAGCATCGCGCCGCCCTTGCCGATGAGGATGCCCTTCTGGCCGTCGCGCTCCACGTAAATCGTGGCGCGGATGCGGATGAGTTTCGCGCCCTCCTCGAAGCTGTCCACCAGCACGGCAATTGCGTACGGCACTTCCTGGCGGCTGGCCACAATCGCTTTTTCGCGCACGATTTCCGACGCCAGAAAGCGTTCCGGCTGGTCAGTGTATTGCTCGGGCGGAAAGTACGGTGGATTTTCCGGCAGCCGCTTCACAATTTCGTCCAGCAAAGTTTCCAGTCCGTCGCCAGTGAGCGCGGAAATCGGAATGATTTCCGCAAACTCGTGCTCTTTGCTGTAGCGCTCGATGAGCGGCAGCAGGCGCTCCTTGGCGATGGCGTCCACCTTATTCAAGAGCAGAATCGCCGGCGCCCGTGCGCTTTTGACCATCTCCAACGCAAAGCGGTCGCCGCCGCCAAAGTCCGCCTTGGCGTCCACGATCAGCAGCAGGACGTCCAGCGCCTGCAGCGCCTGGCGCACTTCCTCCATCATCTGCCGCCCTAACTCGTTTTCCGGTTTGTGAATTCCCGGCGTGTCGATAAGAACGATCTGCGCGCCTTCGCGATTTACAATGCCCTGGATGCGGTTGCGCGTGGTCTGCGGTTTCGGCGAAACAATCGCCACCTTCTGTCCCACGAGTCGGTTTACGAGCGTGGACTTCCCCGCGTTCGGCCGCCCGAGAATCGCCGCGAATCCTGCTTTGAATGTCATGTGAGGCTCACTTGGCGGTGGATCAAGCTTTCGTCGCATGCGCGACCGGTTCCGCGCGGCGCCGAGCGCGAAGGCGGAGGACTTTGCGCTGGTTGGCTTCAACCACTTCGAAGCGCAATCCGTCGCAGTCGATGGCCTCGCCCGCTTTGGGGACGTGTCCCGCTACGCTGTTCAGCAACCCCGCAATCGTGGTCGCCCCGGCAATGCTAGGGTCGGTGGGAAGTTCGACAGCGAACAGCTCGCACACTTTTTCCAGCGGCACGCTGCCGCGAATCAACAGCCCGCCGTCTTCCTCGCGGACGATGTCCGGCCCGCCACGGCGCGGTCCGCGGTCCTCTTCCCCGATTTCACCGACAATTTCTTCCACCAGGTCTTCCACCGTCACCAGCCCGGCCAACGATCCGTACTCGTCAATCACCAGCGCCATTTGCTGATTTTTCTGCTGCAGGTCTTTCAGGAGCTGCGAGCCCATTTTGGTTTCCGGCACGAACATCGCCGGCCGCGCCAGCTCGCGCACTCGGCGCCGCGCCGCTTCACTATCCGGAATGCCCAGGATGTCACGCGCGTACATCACGCCGGTGACTTCCTCGAGCGAGCCCTCGTAGACGGGGATGCGCGAGAACTTCGTCTCCACCAGCAGCCGGCGCAGCTGTTCGACGCTGGCCGATGCAGGGATGGCCACCACGTCCGGGCGAGGCGTCATCACGTCGCGCACGCGCTTGTCGGTGAACTCCACCACTTGTTCAATCAGGTGCGCTTGGTCGCGCTTGAGGAATCCTTCTTCTTGCGCGGCCTCCACCAGTTGCTCGATGCCTTCCTGCTGCGCTTGCTCCGCGCCGGGCGCTTCTTCCGCAAAGTGGATTACGGACGCGCCCACTTCCACCAAGGCGCGCAGCGGCCACACCAGCCCCGCAAACATCCGCACGGTGAGCAACAGCGGCAAGAGCCAACGGCCGGTGCTGCGCGCCAGCAGGACGTAAGGGATGATGTGCACGCCCAGCACGACTTCCAGCGTGAGCAGGACCAGCAATTGCAGCAGGACTTCCCAATCGCGCAGCAAAAGAATATTCACCCCGCGCACTGTCAGCACGGCCACCAGCACGAGCCACAAATTGGACAACAAGCTGAAGGTGATTCCCGCGCGGCGCCTATCCATGCGAATACGCGGCTCGATCTCCGCCTCAAAAATATCCAGATTGGCATGTACGCGACCGGTGCTCACACGCCCCAGTTCGCGATAGATGCGGTCGAGGTACGAAAACACCACCAGACCGGCGTCCAGCGCCAGCACGGCCAGCCAATAAAGTGCAATTTCCATGATTTATTCCAGGCCCAGACGGCGTCGCAAGATTCGCTCGCGGCGCTCCATCTGGCCGCCATCGCGCTCGTGATCGTATCCCATCAGGTGCAAGACGCCATGCAAAATCAGAATGCGCAGCTCGTCCGGCAGTGTACGCCCGAAGCGCTTGGCGTTGCGCCGCGCCACCATCGGGGCAATGGCAATGTCGCCTAGGAGTGTACCGCCGGCATCTTGCCGGCGGCTATTTGTAGCGCCGGGCTTCAGCCCGGCATCGTTCCTTGCCGAAAACGACAACACATCCGTCGCCTTATTCTTCCCACGATACCGCCTGTTCAGCCGCGCCATCTCTGCGTCACCCACTAAGCAAATGTCCACGGCACGCCCGTTCAAGCGCAACTCGCGCCGCAACCGGCGCGCAAATTTCTCGAGCAGGGGCAGCGCCACACGCACGCGTTTTTGCCGGTTCAGAATCATTCCTGTCCAGGAATGCTACTTCGAAGGCTCTCCGCTTCCCTTCTCGCGGGGCACCTTGTTGGTAGCCCGCTGCGGGGCAGAAGACTCAAACGTCTCGTACGCGCGGATGATGCGCTGTACCAAGTTGTGACGCACCACGTCGTGCTCGTCGAAGTGGACCATGGCGATGCCTTCGATTTTCCCGACCACGTCAATGGCTTCGATCAAGCCCGAGCGGCGGCCCGCCGGCAAGTCAATCTGCGTGATGTCGCCGGTGATCACCGCTTTGGAATCGAAACCCAGGCGCGTCAGAAACATCTTCATCTGCTCGCTGGTGGTGTTTTGCGCTTCGTCGAGGATGACGAACGATTCGTTCAGCGTGCGCCCGCGCATGAAAGCCAGCGGCGCCACTTCGATGATGCCTTTTTCCAGGTAGCGCTCCAGCTTGTCCGCGTCGAGCATGTCGTAGAGCGCGTCGTACAGCGGGCGCATGTAGGGGTCCACTTTTTGTTGCAGCGTGCCAGGCAGAAATCCCAGGCGTTCACCGGCTTCCACGGCCGGCCGGGCGAGGATGATGCGGTGCACCTGCTTGGTCAACAGCGCGGACACGGCCATGGCCACCGCGAGATAGGTTTTCCCGGTGCCGCCGGGGCCGATGGCGAAGACCATGTCGTACTTCTCGATGCACTCCATGTAGCGGCGCTGGTTGGGACTTTTGGGCGCGATGTTCTTCTTGCCGAAGTGCCGCGGCATAGCAGGCGCCACCACCTGGCGCAGCGCCAAGTCCGGCTCCTGCGTGGCCAGGCGCAGCAGCGATTTAACCTCACCGTTGTTGAACACGTGGCCCTCGCGCACGAGTTGGTTGTACTCGTTCAGGATGCGCACCGCGCGCTCCACCGGCGCCGCTTCGCCTTCAATCTCAATTCTGTCTTCCGAAAGATGCGTCGTGATGTGCAACGAGGACTCAAGAAGCTTGACGTTTTCGTCGAGGGTGCCGAAGAGTTGTTCGATCCCACCAGCTAGCTGCACTGTGCGTTTCATCGAGTTGGTTGGCCCGGCCATCTACTGCCCGCGCACCGAGCCTGGGGAATTAACCTCCTGCAAATAGATGTTCTCTGAACCGTCATTATAACACGATGCGAGCGACGTCGAGAGTCGCACCGGTTGGGCAGCAGTTACCGCGGAATTCCGGCGCCAGCTTGACGAATACACACGATTATGATATTTGTACACATGAGGCTACAGCCGATGCGCACTAACATTGAGATCGACGACCGCCTGATGCGCCGGGCTATGCGCTCCAGTCGCGCTCGCACCAAACGCGCTGCCGTGGAAGCAGGTCTCCGGTTGCTGATCCAGATTCGCGCGCAGACGGGTATCCGGCGCTTGCGAGGCAAGGTCGAATGGGACGGTGATTTAGCTGAGTCTCGGCTGGGCCGCACGGCGGACTAATTCGCGTGGTCATTGTTGACACAACAGTTTGGGTCGATTACTTCTGCGGCAATCACAACCCCGAGACCGATTGGCTCGATCTGGAGTTGGGCCGTGTGCGCCTTGGTCTGACGGACCTCATTCTTTGCGAAGTGCTTCAAGGCGTCCGCGAAAATCTTGCCTTCCGAAAGGTCCAGCGAGAACTTCTCAAGTGTGAACTCTTTGATTCCGGTGGGCGAGATCTGGCCATTGCAGCAGCGCGAAATTTTCGGCTGCTACGCCAGCGCGGCCGTACCGTTCGAAAGACAATTGATTGCCTGATCGCGACCTTCTGCATTCGCAATGGGCATTCGCTTCTTCACCGGGATCGCGATTTCGATGCATTCGAAGAGTTCTGCCAGCTCTCCGTCATTCACCCACCGAGTTAGGCTCGGCAACGGAAAACACCGCCACTAATTTAGTTGGCGGGGACGGCTCGTTCGCGGGCCCAGTCGCGCAGGCGCTCTACTTCTTCGCGGCGGGTGACCGAAAGTGGCCGCGTGGCGCGGCATTCGGCCGCCAGAATTTCCGTGGAAAGCTGCGCCTTCTTCGAAAACGCGGTGTACATCGCGCTCACGATAGCTTGCTCGACTTCCGCGCCGGAAAATCCCTGGCTCGCCGACGCTACCGCCGCGAGGTCAAATCCACCTGGGTCGCGCCCCCGCTTCTTCAAGTGGATTCTGAATAGTTCGGCTCTGGCATCTGCATCCGGCAGGTCCACGAAAAATATCTCGTCGAAGCGTCCCTTGCGCAGCAGTTCCGGCGGGAGCGCGTTGATGTTGTTCGACGTGGCCACCAGAAACACGCCGGGTTTGCGATCCTGCAGCCAGGTGAGGAAGGTCGCCAGGATGCGCTGCGTGAGGCCCGCGTCCACATCCGCGCTCGAACCGGAAGCCGCGAAGCCTTTTTCCATCTCGTCGATCCACAGCACCAGCGGCGCGAGCTTTTCGGCGATTTCCAGCGACTTGCGCAGCCGCTTTTCCGACTCGCCGATGAATTTATCGTAAAGCGATCCGGCGTCGAAACGCGCCAACTGCAAACTCCACTCACCGGCCACCGCTTTCGCGCACAAACTTTTCCCGCAACCCTGCACGCCGGTAATCAGCACGCCTTTAGGCGGCTCGAGCCCGAACTTCTGCCCCTCCGCGCTGAGCGCGCCGCGGCGTTTGCGCAGCCACTCTTTCAAGTTGTGCAGCCCAGCCACGTCGGCGAAATTCGCTTCCGCCTTGAGATAGGTAAGCGTGCCCTCCTGGCGCAGCGCATCGCGCTTAGCTTCGAGTACGTCGCTCACCGTGCGTGCATCCACTTTATTGCGCTCCAGGATGCACTTGGCCAGCGTGCGCCGGGCCTCTTCCATGGTCAGCCCGGAGAGGTTTTGCGCCACCTGCTTCAGGCCCGCCTGGTCCAGCTCAACCTTGATGCGCGCCTGCATGCCGAACTCAGCAATCGTCGCCTGCACCACTTTCAACAGCAGCACGTCGTCCGGCAATTCAATGCGGAAGGGCACGACGTCGTCATCCAGCTCCGCGGGCAGCTTGAGCACCGGCGCGGACAGCACGATGGAGCGCTTCACATCCCGGAAGCTCGCGGCCAGCTCGCGAAGTCGCCGCAATAATCGATCCTGTTCCAGGTAGCGCGCGAAATCCTTCAGCAGGAAAATTCCATCGCCGCGCATTTTCGCCATGTTGCCGAGCATCTTTTCGGGGTCTTCCGTCTCGTACATGGCCTGGTCGGTGCCTTTGCGCAGCAGCCCCTGGGTAACTGTCCAGGTGAAAAATGGAATCTCCAGCTCGGCGGCCACGTCGGAGAGCATGTCTTCGATGCGTTTCTCCTCGGACGTCTCCACGGCAATGATGGGGTGACGTGAATTGACCAGCAGCGGAAGCTCGTCGCGCTTGTCGTGGGCGGTAGACATCGCTGTTTGCTCCGGCCCGGTGCGAGCAGCCGGTTTGACAAAGCTGAAAGCGTCGGCTAGTCTAGCTGTTTTGGGATTATCTGCAAGAACTTCACAGGACGCGGCGTTCTCCGCCGCGTCTCACACACAAGGAGCACGGAATGGCGCAGGGAGCAGCAAAGAAGATCAAGCCAAGAAAGAAATCGGTCCTCAAGCGCATTCGCCTGACCGAGCAGCGAAGCATCGTCAATCGCGCCAATCTCACGCGCGTGCGCGGCATGATGAAAGACCTGCGCGCGGCCATCGGCGCCGGCGACACCGCGGCCGCAAAACAGCTGCTCAACCCGACCTTGTCCGCGATTGACCGGGCCATCCAGAAGGGCGTCTTGCAGGAGAACACTGCCAACCGCTACAAATCCCGCCTTACCCTTGCCTGCAACACCGTGGGCGCAGCAAAGGCCTGAAGCGAACCGCTCTCTTTAACGTTTTCGCCGCGCCGAGCCTTACTTCGTTTCCGCCGTCGTCGGATCTATCATAGACCTGATTTCAGCGATGCGGTTGGCCGGGAAGCCGCCTTGCCGCGCATGCTCGCGCACCACTTCCTCGTTCGGCGCGATGTACACGCAATAAATCTTGTCGTCGGTGACGTAGCTTTCCAGCCACTGAATTTGCGGTCCCATCCCGCGCAGCACGCTGCACGACTTCTGCGAAATACCGTGTAACTCCTGCGGCGTCAGTTTTCCTGCGCCGGGAATTTCGCGCTCAATCAGAAATTTCGGCATTCCAGATTTCTCCTTTTCTCACAAAAAATGACTGCAATCGTTGCGATGCACCATAGTAGTGCACCTACAGGCGCCTTTCAATAGCGCTCCGATGGAACGCAGGATGCGCTACGCCGTCAGCCGGGCGACGAGGAACTCCATCACCGCCCGCTGGTCGATTTTGCCTTTTTTCAAGCGGCTGTCGGCCTCGCCCAGCGCCGCGAGCCCGTCGAGCAACTGCTTGCGCGGAATCTTGCGCGACTGCCGGATAGCCTGTTCGGCGGTATCTCCGCGCATGCCCAACTGCCGTGCAGCCTGCCATCCTCCGCTGTGCGCGGGGAGTTCCTGCGCCTCAAGCAGCTTGCGGTACATCCATGCCATGGCCCCGACCAGAGCGGGCGGCTGCTCGCCGTTGCGCAGCAGGTTATCGAGAAACAGCATCGCGCGGTCGCGCTTGCGCAGCGCCAGGATATCGGCAAGCTGCCACACATCATATCGTTTCGAGGAAATCACCAGCGCGTCGAGGTCCTCCGCAGTGATGGCCCGCTTCCCGGCGTAGGTGGCCAGTTTTTCCAGTTCGGTGCGCGCCCGCGCCAGGTCGTTGTTCACCAGGTCAAGAAGTTCGTCCGCGCACTCCGTGTCCAGCTTCGCGCCCAAATCCCGCGCCATCTGCATCACGAACGGCGCGCCGGACTCGTCCCCTAGCGACAGCTTGACCACCAGCGCCCGTTCGCCTAGCAGCTTGGAGAACTTCATTCGCTGGTCCAATTGCGCAGCCTCGAACACGAGGACGGTGAACGGCGCGGGATCCTTGAAGTATTTCTCCAGCGACTCCACCAGTTCTTCTCGCGCATTTTCGCCCAACCGCTCCCAGGCTTCCGCATCTTCCACAAACACCACCTGGCGCGGCGCCAGCATGGGCAGCGACTGCGCGTTTTGAAGAACGTCCTCGACCGAAACGTCTTTCGCCGAATGCCGCGAAACAGCCCAGGCGCGCGCCGCCTCCGGGATAAATTTCTCCACCAGCAGCGCGCGCAGCGTGTCGCGCAGAAACGTGTCGCTGCCCAGGAGCAGCACCGCAGTCACCCCCGCTCCGTTCTCCAGCTTTTTCTGAAATTGTTCCAGGCTGACTTCCGCCATCAGAAGTTCTCCAGCAGCGCGGAGACCAGCCGGGCGGCAAAGTCGCGGGCCATGCGGTCCAGCGCGGGCTGCTGCTCTTCGAAAAAGCTGCTCACGTCCGTGGACACCTCGTACTGCTCGCGGAAGACGAAATCGTCATTGTTAAAGTGCACCTTGCCGGACGCCCGGTCGGTGAGGCGCACTTTCAAGTGCACCGTCACGACCATTGCCGTGGCGCGCCCTGTAGCGGCGTCGAACAGCACGGCGTTCGATTCCACGCGGACCACTTCCCCGCGCAACACAGCGTCCGCCGCCGTTTCCTCCGGCACCACGCGATACTTCGTCCGCGCCAGCAGCTCGCGTACCAGGGCTTCCGTCATGCGCTGCTCGATGCGGTAGCGACTGGTATGATTTTCCAGCGCAGGCACCGCCAGGGTCTTCCACTCCGCCGGCAATTCGCTTCCCCGCCCCGCCACGTGATATCCGCAGGAGGTCAAACCAGAGAATAGAAAAGTGAAAATAGAAAAGAGGAAAAAGCTGAGCCATCTGCTCCGCGTTCGCCGCACAGCAAGGCACTGTTGGACTGCTTGGGTTTCAGGAGGCAATGAGTTTCTCCGCAATGCGCAGGGCGTTGGCCGCGGCAAGGCGCACATTGTCCGCCGCGCCCCACAACCACCAGCCGTGCCCCACGCTGGGGTCCGCTTCCACATGCGCCACATGAATGCGGCTTTCTCCAGCCACGCTGACGTTGCTCGGCGAGGCGCCACCCGCTTCCACGCTGACTCCGGCCGCAGCCAGCGCCTTTTCCATCGCCGCCGAATCCGCAGGCGCAGCCACGTCCGCGTACGCCGTGAAACCATACGAATAGAACACTAGGGCCTGCACCAACTTTACGGCAGGAATCGCCGCGTTCGAAAGCCCCCGCGACTTCAGGTACCGCGCCACGCCCCGGCTGATGGCCGCGCGCGCGCCACCAAGTTGCTCACGGCTTTCCGCCCCGAATCGCGCCAGCAGGTTGAAGGCGACCTGCGCGTCGTACACCGCCTGCGAAATCGACTGGAACCGCAAAAGGTTTACCGTCTGCGACTCCAACTCTTCGATCCCGGCGGCACCGCGCTCGGACACCGGCTGCAAGAAAACAATGGAAAGCCGGTCGGGGTTGAGCGGCCCCAGCGCCGCCGCCAGAGTGCACGCCACCAGCGTCGCTGCGGGGGGCGAAAAGAAAAGTTTGCCGCGGCTGATTTCCTTGGGTGGCGGCAGCACGGCGTCGAGCGCCGGAATCCACGGCTGCGATTCGCGGAGGTCCACGAACGCCCCACTCAAATCCACGACGATTGCGCCCGCGCGCGCGGCTTGCTCCCAATGGCGGATGGTGAATTCAGGGCGGCCGGCGAAAAACGCAAAATCGACGCCCGCGAAGCTGTCCTCCGCCATGGCCTGAATAAACGCCGGTTCGCCACCGGCCTCCGTCAACGTGCCGGCAGCCACATCATCGTCAATCAGCCGGAGATCGCTCGCCGGAAAGCTGCGCTCGGCGATCAGTTCGCCGAGGTCTTTGCCGCGAAGGGAAGACGCGCCGACGATGGCGACTCGGAAGTTGCGCGCGGGCATGGAGTGCATCACTGGGCGGTGGGCTGCGCGGCCAGCCGGTGGCGCAAGGCGCGCACCAGCGCAAGTGCGAGACCCGAAGTGGTGTAAACGGCGGCCACCGTCAGCAGTACCTGTTCGGAATATTCGTGGATGGACCAGCCAAGCAACGCCAGTGCTACGACCACGAGTGACGGCTGGCGCCGCGCCCACCCCAGGTCCTTGCCGCTGAAATACCGGATAGTGCTGGCCATCAGCGCGGCCAGCGCGCCCATCATCGCCAGCAAGAGAAAAGAGTCTCCCGCCCGCTCCAGGGGAAACTTGATGGCGTGCACCGTGGCAGCGACCATCCCCGCTGCGGCCGGAGCCGGCATTCCGAGAAAGTACCGCGAATCCGGCGCCATCCCTTGGATATTGAATCTCGCCAGCCGCCACGCGCAGCACACCAGAAAGGCAAAGCAAATCAGCGGACCCAGACTCTTCAAGATTTCTGGTCCGCCGGAAACCCCGCGCACGCCCCAAGCCCAAGCGAGGATGGCGGGCGCAGCGCCGAAGCTGATTACGTCCGCGACCGAGTCGTACTGCTTGCCAAATTCTGAAATCGAGCCAGTGGCCCGAGCGATGCGCCCGTCCAGCGAATCGAAAAGAATGGCTAAGCCAATGGCGATGGCCGCTTTGTCAAAATTGAGCGTGCCACCCATGATGGTGGCGATACATGCATAGAAGCCGCAGCCGAGGTTGAGCGTGGTCAGCGCAGCGGGTACCAGGTGCACGCCGCGCCGCAGCCGGCCGTTTCTCTTCCGTGGGAATAGCGGTGCTTGCTCTTCGATCATGGCCATCGCGCCAGGATGTCCGACCCGCCGGCCACGTGCTGGCCCTTGCGAACCGTGATTTCCGCCTCCGGGGGCAGCCAAACGTCCACGCGCGAGCCAAATCGTATCATGCCCACGCGCTCGCCGCGAGTCACCACGTCACCCGCGGCTTTCCAGCTCACCACGCGGCGGGCAATCCATCCTGCGATTTGCTTGAACACGATTTCCCCGCGCGGCGTGGAAACAATGAATACGTTTTGTTCGTTTTCCACCGAGGCGCGCGCGCGCATTGCCGCAAAGAATTTCCCCGGTCGGTAGTCCACGCGACGGACGGTGCCCGCCACGGGAGCGCGCTGCACGTGCACGTCCCACACCGCCAGGAATATGCTGATGCGCCTGCCGGGTTTTCCCTCCCACGCCTCGTCGACGATTTCCACGACTCGGCCATCCGCCGGCGAAACCACGGCTGCGGGATCTTGCGGAATCGCTCGCTGTGGGTCGCGGAAGAAATAGAGCACGAACGCGCCCAGAAAAATGCAGATTCCCGCCAGCCAGTTCAGCCAAACGGCCTTGTCCAGCATGGTGCGGTTGAGAACCAGCAGCACGAGCCCCACCACCAGCAGTGGCGCGGAAAACAGATAACCTTCTTTGATCATGAGGACAGACCGCTCCCTGAAACGAAAGACACAATGAGTTTACGACGGAAGCGCCCGTTTGGCTGCGCGATTATTGGGCGGAATGCCCGCTGGCGTGCCGCGCGATGAGCTGCTCCATTTCGTCTTTCACGCGCAGCTTCATCTTTTTCAACGCGGCGAGTCGGTTGATGTCCTCCACGCTCAGGTAAGGATCTTTGGTGAGTTGCTGGACTTGACGTTCGTACTGGGAGTGCTCTTGGGCCAAGCGTTGCAGTTCGGAATTGCTGGTAAGGAGTTGCTCGCGAAGCTCACGAGTCGCACTGGACATCTGCTCGCCTCCAGAATGGTCGTTTCCCCTCCCCCTCAACCCGAACCTAACACAAGCTCGCGCGTGGAATCAAGGCGAAGTCACGCGGATGGTTGTCGCCCCTTCATAGCCTAAGCGATAACAGCAGCGCATCTTCCACCGGCGCCGCATAATAGGCGATTCGCCGGCCGGAGGGCAGAAACCTGTGTCGCTCATAAAACGCAATGGCTCCCGCGTTCGAGGCCCTCACTTCCAGGAATGCTCGCTTGCCTCCGGAACTTCGCGCCGCGGCCAGCGCCACTTCCAACATGCTTGAAGCGGTTCCCGCCCTCCTCGCTGCGGGCATCACTGCGAGATTCAAGATCTCAATTTCCTCTCCGGAGAATAGGGCGGCCAGAAATCCAGCGGTAGCTCCATCCGATTCCGCGACCCAGGCAGAATGCCCTACGGAGAGCTTTGCGCTTGCTGAAACTTCGCCGGGCGTAATGAAAACTTGCCACTCCGCGCCTGGCCATTGTGCAGCCTCCGGGCTTGCTTGCTGAATGGTAAGGATTGCTTGCAGGTCCGCCGCCGTTGATCTTCGGAGGTTGACCATCACTGTGCTGGGGTCTTGAGGTTGAGCTCGGCATCTGTGCGCCGAATGTAATTCGCGTCCAGGTGCAGTGCGTCCACTGTCTCTCCCCGCCGCGCGCGCTCCAGCCCAATCTGCCCGACCAGCGGCGCCAGCACGGGAGACGCATGTCCCATTGGATTGTTGGCAAATCCGGACTTCTCCAACCCAAGGCGCAGCAGCGACGGCGCCGGAGAAATAAACGCCAGGCCGCCATCGTTGTGCTCGCGAATTTCGGCACCCAACCAGGCGAGGAACTCGGACAGCTTTTCAACCCGCTCGTCCTGATACAGCCGCAGCCCGCCTTGGCGAGCGCCCCGTTCGTAAAGCGCACCAAATATCTGCCCGCGTCGCGCATCCAACACGGGCGCTACCCATCTCCCCGGCGCGGACGATTGAATAGCCACCGCCTCCAGCGCGCTGACTGCGGCAATTGGCTTGGAGTGCACCTCGGCCCAGCCCTTCACAGCGGCCAGTCCCACCCGCAATCCGGTAAACGAGCCCGGCCCCGCGGCCACAGCATAGAGATCGAAGGCGGGGAGTTCAAGGTGCAGCTCAACCAGCAGGATCTCCAGTTGACGAAACATCCGCGAGGAGTAGTTCTCCTCACCGGTAGTGCAAATCACGCCAAGAATCTGCTCGTCGCGCAGCACGGCCAGGCTTCCGGAGATCGAACTCGTATCCACCGCCAGCACCAGCATGCGGAGATTCTACCTCAGCCGGGGGCCTGAAATGGAATCGCGCTCCATCAGCGCCAGATCGGCGGGAGGTTTGTTCGATTTGACGCGGAAATTGCACGTTTGCCTTGATGTCCCTGCCGAAATGACTGTGCTTATTCACTTGACGCACGTAAGCCTTGTGCCTACAATTGGATGTACAGACTGGGGGTCTTCGCCGATGGATTTTAAGATAGGTGATAAGGTCGTCTATCCGAACCACGGTGTGGGGATAATCGAACAAATCAGTTATGGTATTTTGAACGGTAAAACCGAGAAGTACTTCCTGCTGAAAATCATGGCTGGTGGCCTCAAGGTAATGGTGCCGCAAAACAACGTTACCTCCGTCGGTCTGCGCCCCGTCATTCGTTCCCTGGATGCCGCTAAGGTGCTGACCTACATCGAGAAAGGCTCCTGCTGCTCGCACAACGACTGGAAGCACCGCTTCAAGGAGAACTCCGAGCGCATGCGCACGGGCTCGCTGCTGGAAGTGGCCACGGTGCTGAAGAGTCTTGTGTCGCTCTCCGGCTCCAAGCCGCTGTCCTTCCGCGAAAAGAAGATGCTAGAACGCGCCAAGCACCTGCTCGTCAGCGAGTTGGCCACTGCACGGAATACCTCCGAAGAGCAGATGGAAGACTCACTGGTGCGCGCGCTGGCCAAGGCCAAGCTGCAAATGCCCGTTTCGCTCGAGAAATACGAGTAGTCGCCGCTGAAGATTTACGGTCCCGGATCTGACGGCCACTGGCCGCCAACCGGGACTTATTTTTTCCGGCTGCTTTGCGTCCGCCGTGGGGGACCCCACCCGCCGCCGCCCGGCGTCGCAATCCGGACTACCGCACCCGCTGGCGCATAAAAGCTGCATTTTGCCGCCACGCGTTTCGCTTTGCCCTCAGCGATCAAATGATTCTCACCTTTTGCTCCGGGCGCGCCGCCGGCTAAGCCGTAGGGCGCAGTTTCACGCCGGTCGCACAGCAGGCCAACTTGCGTTTCGGTCAGCAGTTCAATCTCGCGCACAATTCCGTCACCGCCGCGCCAGCGCCCTTTGCCGCCCGAACCGCGCCGCAGGCTGTACTTGCGCACGCGCAGCGGATAGGCATGCTCCAGCACCTCGATTGGCGAGTTCAGTGAATTGGTCATGTGCGTGTGGATTCCGTTCAAGCCGTCCAGCCCCGGCCGCGCGCCCATGCCGCCGGCAATCGTTTCGTAGTACGCAAACGGTTCACCGTTGTGGCGCGGATCCGCTCCGCCAAAAGTGAGATTGTTCATGGTGCCCTGGCTGGCCGCCGGAATCCTGCGCGGCACAGCGCGCGCCAGCGCACGGAAGAGCGTGTCCACAATGCGCTGCGATGTTTCTACGTTGCCGCCGGCCACGGCCGCCGGGGGCAACGCGTTGACAATGCTGCCTGGCGGCGCCACCACGCTGATCGGCCGCATCAATCCGCTCGTGGCGGGTACTTGCTCATCCAACAGGCACCGGAACACATAGAACACCGCCGACCAGGTGATGGCTTCCACTGCGTTGATGCTGCCCGCGCACTGCGGCGCCGAGCCCGTGAAGTCCACTTCCGCGCGCGCGCCGCGCTTGCGAATGCTCACTGCAATGCGCAAGCGCTGCGGATCGATGCCGTCGCTGTCCAGAAAATCCTCGCCGCGATAGGTGCCATCGGGAATTGCTTTCAGCATGGCCGCGGTCGTGCGCTCCGAATATTCCAGCAAGTGCCGCTCGTAGGCATGCACTTCGCGCTGCCCGTACTTCAACACCATCTCCGCCAGACGCCGTTCGCCGATTCGGCATGCTGCGATTTGTGCCGTTAGATCACCTTCGCGTTCGCGCGGCGTGCGCACGTTACGCAGGATCAGCGCTAACACATCGTCCACCACTTGCCCCTTGCGGAAGATCTTTACCGGCGGGATGCGCAATCCTTCCTGAAACACTTCACGCGCTAGCCCCATCGAGCCTGCCTGAGCGCCGCCGACGTCCGCGTGATGCGCTCGATTCGCAACATAAAACATCGGTTTGCTTTTTGGGTTCCCAATCCTTCCTTCTGATTTCTGACTTCTGATTTCTGATTTTCCAAAATGGACGGGCATCACCATCGTCAAATCCGGCAAATGCGTCCCGCCTTCATACGGATCGTTCAGCACCGCGATGTCGCCCTCTTCCAGCCGCAGTGCACGCATCGCCGCCTGCACGGACATGGGCATCGAGCCCAAATGCACTGGCATGTGGTCGCCCATCGCCAGCACGTCCCCGGCGGCGTTGAACACAGCGCAGGAGTAGTCTCGCCGCTCCTTAATGTTCGGCGAAAAGGCGACGCGCCGCAGTGCCGCTCCCATTTCTTCGGCCACGGAGTGGAAAAGATTCTTAAAGATTTCAAGCCGCGTTGGATCGAAAGATGTACTCATATTCTACTGTCATCCTGCTTGTCCCGAGGGCGGAGCCGAGGGGAGCGAAGCGAAGGATCGCTCAATTGGCTTCTCTTATTGTGATTGCGACAGCACCATGTTTTCGTACGCATCCACTCGCGCCTTCCACCCGGGCGGCACAAAGCTCGTCGCGCTGTATTCCACCACCACCGCCGGCCCCGCAAAGCGATTCCCGGCCCGCAGCCTAGCGCGGTCGTAAATCGCCGTACGCTGCCGCCGCAACCCAACGTACACTTCCCTGCGCTCCAAAAGCGCGGCGTTAGTGGCCTGTGTTTTTTCTGATTTCTGATTTCTGACTTCTGACTTCGGAAGTTCCGGCTTGGGCGTTGCGCCGCACAGGCGCGCGCGCAAAGTGACCACTTCCACCGCGCGACCCGGGTCCGAGTAACCGTAGCGCCGCTCGTGCGCGCGATGGAACATGTGAACGAAATCCCCGTCCGCTGAAACCGTGAGCTCATAGGCTTGCCCCACGTAGCGCATGTCCAGCAACCGCTCGATGCGCACTTGGCCCGCGGAAAACCCTTCCACGCGCATTCCCCGCAGACCGTTTCGCTCGATAGCAGCAAAGAACTGTCGCAATGCGAGCTGAGCCTCTTCTGTCTTCTCGATTGCTAGGCGCACTGTCTGCGAAATGTCTTTCACTACGTCTGCACGGAGGATGCCCAGCGCGGAGAGCGCGCCGGGAAACTTGGGCACCAGCACGCGCGGCATTTGCAGGGCCGCCGCGAGCTCGCACGCATGCAGCGCTCCCGCACCGCCAAATGCCACCAGCGTGTAATCGCGCGGGTCGTATCCGCGCTCCACGGAGATTACGCGAATGGCTTTTTCCATCGTGGCGTTGGCCACATCCAGAATGCCTTGCGCGAATGATTCCACCGAGCGCATCTTTCCCCGCGCGCGATCCATCAACTGCCGCGCGCGCGCTTCGTTAAGCTGGAACGCCCCGCCCAGCAGGCCTCCGGGCGGAATGCGCCCGAGCACCACATGCGCGTCGGTCACCGTGGCCTGCGCGCCGCTACCGTAACAAATGGGCCCGGGCTCCGCTCCGGCGCTTTCCGGTCCCACGCGCAGCGCCCCGGCGCGGTCGAACCGCGCCAGCGAGCCGCCGCCTGCGCCGACGGTGTGAATATCCAGCATGGGTACTGCCACCGGCAACTCCGCCACGACGGACTCGTTGGACGTGCGCAACTCGCCTTCCAGCAGTGCTACGTCCGTGGACGTGCCGCCCATGTCGAAGCTGATGATGCGCTCGAAGCCTGCGAGTTGCGCCACGTATTGCGCACCGAGAATGCCTCCGGCCGGCCCGGAGAGAATTGTCCGCACCGGTTTGCGCGACGCCGCGCGCGCGGAAACAATTCCTCCGTTCGACTGCATGATGCGCACTTGCGATTTCGTGCGGCGCCTTGCCGAGTGCCGCGCGTGCCTTTCGATCTCCGCGAGGTAGCGCGACATCACCGGCGCGAGGTAGGCGTTGATGACAGTGGTTGCGGTGCGCTCGAATTCGCGAAACTCCGGCAAAATCTCGTGCGACACGGACACCAAATATCCCGCTCGCCGCAGCGCCTTCGCCACCTCGCGCTCGTGCGCCGGATTTGCATACGAAAACAAAAAGCAGACCGCTACCGCATCCGGCCGAAGCCGCGAGATGTGGCCGACCACACGTTTCACTTCTTGCGCTGCGAGATGTTGCAGCGCTTTCCCATCCGCGCCGACGCGTTCTTTCGCGCCAATGCGCCACGCGCGCGGTACCAGCGGCGCAGGACGCGTCACGAACAGGTCGTACAGCCGCGGTCGCGCTTGGCGCCCAATTTCGATCACGTCCTCGAAGCCGGCGGTAGTCACCAGTGCGACGCGTCCGCCCCGGCGCTCCAGCAGCGCATTCGTGCCCACGGTCGTGCCGCAAGTTACGTCCAACGAATCCGCTCCGTGTTTGCCGGCCTGGCAAATTTCTTGCATCGCATTCTTAATGGCTAGCGCCGGATTCGCAGGCGTGGATGGTACCTTCAGAATTTTCAGACGCCCGGCACGCAGAAACACGCAGTCTGTGAACGTCCCGCCGGTATCAATCGCGATTCGCATAGATTTCGTTTTCGATTTGGCGCAGCAAAGCGGCTGCGTTTTCAGGCCCGCGGATTGTACAACAGCGGCCACTGCAGCGCGGTGGAAGAAACACCCGAATGGGCAACGGAAGGAGCTAGGCCAGCGGGAAATTCGCTTCGGCGTTGAGCTGATTGTCAGCCAGCTCTCCCGCCAGCAGGTGCGAGAACGCCGCCGCGGCAATCATTGCCGCATTGTCGGTCGATAGCGCTCGGCTGGGGAAGAACACGTCCACTCCCGCGCGTTTGCCTTGCTCGTCGAAGCGCTTGCGCAATTCCGAGTTTGCCGCTACGCCACCGGAAACAAACACGCCGCGTACGCTGCGCGCATCTGCCGCGGCCAGGCTGCGGTTCACGAGATCGGCCGCCACGAATTTCTGAAAACTTGCCACCAGGTCCAGCGTTGCCGTCGAGCAGAATGGCCGTAACTGTGCAGCCGCGCGTTCGCCGCGCTCTATCGCTGCTTCGCGCGCGGAAATCTCCGCCTGCATTTCCGGATGCGCGCGCACGTGCCGCAGCACGGCCGTCTTGACTCCGCTGTAACTAAAGTCAAACGGATTCCCCTTCGTCACCGGCGGCGTAAACCGCACCGCGTCCGGATTTCCATGCGCCGCGAGCTGATCCATCACCGGCCCGCCGGGATAGCCGAGGGCAAGAATTCTGGCGACCTTGTCGTAGGCCTCGCCCGCCGCGTCGTCGCGCGTCTGACCGATGCGCGCATACAAGAACCGGAACGCCTCCGCCACGCCACTCGTGCGCGCGGCTCCCGCCGGCAGCGGCTCGGCCTTCACTTCGTAAAGTACGGTGTGTCCGCCGGAAACGATCAGGCACACTGCGGGCATTTCCGGCACGCGTTTGTCGAGATGCGCTTGCAAAAGCGCAGCGTGAACGTGCCCTTCGAGATGGTTCACCCCGATCAGCGGTTTGCCCAGCGACATGGCCAGCACTTTTCCGTACGTGAGGCCCACCAGCAGCGACCCGATTAACCCAGGCCCGCGCGTGACGCCGATTGCGTCGATGTCGGCATAAGAGAGTTTCGCTTCCTCCAGCGCCTCGCGCACCACCGGCACGATGTCGCGCAGATGTTCCCGTGAAGCCAGCTCCGGCACCACGCCGCCGTATTTGCGGTGGAGTTCCACCTGCGAGGCCACCACGCTGGAGAGGATTTCGCGGCCGTCGGCGACGACCGCTGCCGCCGTTTCATCGCACGAAGATTCAATTCCCAGAATTCGCGTCGTCATGACTCTCGCTTGGAACATGTTAGCATAGCGCCATTCATCGTACTTCTGCTGCACGCGGCGAAAGGAATATTAGAACTTCGCCACGCGGCGGCCATTTGCCGCATTGACACAGCGCTGTAGCACAGGCACTCTTGCCTGTGCGCGACAGTTGCAGCGGTCTGTTTTCGCTGCGTCTGTCGCCGAACCAACGATGACCACACACGCCAAAGTTCGCAAGGCAGTGCTTCCCGCGGCGGGATTGGGCACGCGTTTTCTTCCCGCGACGAAAGCTCAGCCCAAGGAAATGCTTCCCGTGGTGGATAAGCCGCTCATCCAGTATTCGGTGGAAGAGTGCGTGGCCTCCGGCATCGAGAACATCATTATTGTCACTGGCCGCGGCAAACACGCCATCGAAGACCACTTCGATGATTCCCCCGGTCTTGTAAACGAGCTGGAGAAACAAGGCAAGAAGGAACAGGCGGAATTGGTGCGTGCGATTAGCAACATGACGCACGTGAGCTACATCCGCCAGAAAGAAGCCAAGGGTCTGGGCCACGCCGTCCTGACCGCAAAGGAACTCGTGGGCGATGAGCCCTTCGCCGTGCTGCTTGGCGACGTCATCATTGACGGCCCCAAGCCTGCCACGCGGCAGCTCATGGACGTGTGGGACGCTACCGGCGTCGGCGCCATTGCCGTCGAGGAAGTCCCGCGCGATCTACTCAGCCTCTACGGCGTGGTGGACGCGGAGCCTGCTCCGCAGGGCCCATGGGCGGACCGCTTGCTGCGCGTTCGCAAATTGGTGGAAAAGCCCAAACCGGAAGAGGCGCCGTCCAATCTCGGCGTCACCGGACGCTATCTTCTGCCTCCGGAGATTTTCGAATGTCTCGAGCGCACTCCGCCCGGACGCGGCAACGAAATTCAGCTTACCGATGCGCTGAAATTGCTCGCCCAGGAAAAAGGTCTCTGGGCCTACATTTTTGAAGGAACTTCCTACGACGCCGGCGATAAGCTCGGCTTTCTCAAAGCCAATGTCGAACTGGCCCTGAAAAATTCTGAACTCGGCGAAAGCTTCCGCGCCTACCTGAAAACCCTGAAACTCTAGTGCTCGAAGGTCAGTTTTCTTGTCATTCTGAGCGAAGCGAAGAATCCTGTTCAAATCTGCGTAGGCTACTTCTTGTGGTCTTTCTTGGCGGGTTCTTTCTTCTCGGTCTTCTCTTTCGTTTCCTTGCTTTCCTTCGTATCTCCTGCCGGCTTTTCGGATTTCTCGGGCTTGGCCTCCCCGCCGGATTTGCCGCGCCCATAGTCCGTTACGTACCAGCCAGCACCCTTGAACTGAATGGCCGGCGCTGACTGCAGACGCCCGGCCATGCCTTTGCATTTCGGACATCTCCGTCGGATTGCCGCCGTCACCTTTTCGATTCTTTCAAAGCGATGCTCGCACTTCGAGCATTCGTATTCATACAGTGGCACAGAAAACCTTTCGCAAAAGCTGATAACGAATGATAGCACGGACGCCTTAGGAGTATGATGCACTCGGAATGAGCCGCACAAAGCATCTCGACGCCGCCGGCTGCCTCCATTTGGTGGCCACGCCCATCGGCAATCTGGAGGACATCACCCTGCGCGCCCTGCGCATTCTGAAGGAAGCCGACCTCATCGCCTGCGAGGACACTCGCCAGACGCAGAAGCTGCTGAACCACTACGAAATCCGCAAGCGGATGGTCAGCTACCACGAGCACAACGAAATGACCCGCGCGCCCGAACTGGTCATCGAAATGGAGCAAGGCGCGAAAGTCGCTCTGGTCACCGACGCGGGGATGCCGGCGATTTCCGATCCCGGGCACCATCTCGTCACGCTATGCTTGCGCCACAAAATCCCCGTGGTGCCCGTGCCCGGCGCGACCGCGCTGGTAGCCGCGCTCGCCGCCTCCGGCATGCCCACGGATGAGTTCCTCTTTCTCGGATTTCTGCCCAACCGCGCGACGGACCGCCGCAAAGCCCTCAAGTCTCTCTCCAGCGAAAACCGCACGCTTGTTTTTTACGAGGCCCCGCACCGCCTCCGCGAAATGCTCGCCGATTCGCGTCAGATTCTCGGCAATCGCCCCGCCGTGGTGGCCCGTGAAGTCACCAAGCTCCACGAGGAATTCGCGCGCGGCACGCTCGACGAATTGACTGCGGAATTCACGCGCCGCGAGCCGCGCGGCGAGATCACGGTGCTTATCGGCGCGCCCAATGAGCATGTAGCTTCGCTCCCCGCAACTTCCATCTCGCTCCCGCAGCGCGTCGAGGAAATCATGCGCGCGCAGGGCATGGACCAGAAGTCCGCGCTCAAGCAGGCCGCGCGGGAATTGGGAATCAAGAAACGAGAGGCGTATCAGAGAATGTTGCGCGAGAAAGACTGAAGCCGCTACGAAGTGGTTTCCGACACGTACACGCGGTGAAACCGCCGGTCGAGAAACTGCACGCCCACCAGAATTTCCTGTCCATCCGCTTCGGGTTGTGCGCGCACCACGCGCGCGCGGCTGGCAAAGTCCGCGTCCACGGGGTCTCCCGGCCGGCGTGGGATCAGCACATCCACGTCCATTCCCACTTCCAGGCGCCGATGCGTGTGGAATGACGCGCCCGTGCGGCTGACGTTGCCGCTGTACACCGTATCGTCGAACGGCATGCCCCCAACTTCTTTGCCACTGACCTGCATCGCCAGACCCACCGCCACGCGCTTTTGCACGCGCCCGCCTGGTTGTTCCGGTGCGCTCACGCGTCACCTCCAGCTTGTGCTCGATTTGTGAGTGCTTGTGCTCGCATTTCGAGTGCCGGAGCGCTCCCCCCGGCAAAAAACGCATCCACGCGCTCCAACACTTCTGCCGGCGCATGCGCAGAATGCACTTCCCTCCGCAATAGAGCCCCATTGCGCACGCCGTGCGTGAACCAGCACGCAAACTGCTTCATCTTTCCGATGGCATCCGGCATTTGCGAATCCGCCAGCATGCGAAAATATCCGGAAAGCAATTGATAGCGGTCCGTTTCTGTCGGTTCCTCGTATCGGCCGATCGCTACGTATTGCTCAATCTGCCGGAAGATCCACGGATTCGTCGCCGCCGCGCGGCCGATCATCACCGCGTCGCAGCCGGTTTCCTCGACCATGCGCGCCGCATCCACAGGAAAACGCACGTCGCCGTTGCCGATGACCGGAATGCGCACCGCCTGCTTCACCTCGCGGATGATACTCCAATCGGCGTGTCCTTCGAGCCCCTGCACGCGCGTGCGCGGGTGGACAGCGATGGCCTCCACGCCTTCCGCTTCCGCCATGCGCGCCACTTCCGCGGCTACAATGCTCTTCTCGTCCCAACCGGCGCGGATTTTTACCGTCAGAGGAATACTCACCGCGGCGCGGACCGCGCGCAAGATTTCCTGCAGCAGTGGAAGGTCGCGCAGCAACCCCGAGCCGCCGCACTTCACCACTTTTTTCGCCGGGCAGCCCAGGTTGATGTCCACCGCGTCAAAGCCCAAATCCTGCGCCACGCGCGCGGCCTTCGCCATCACCGCCGGGTCCGCGCCAAAGAGCTGTGCCGTAATGGGCCGCTCGTCTTCGGAGAAAAACAAATAATGCAGAGTCCGCGCCTGGTTTCGCGCCAGTCCTTCCGAACTGGTGAATTCCGTCATGATCAGCCCGCACCCGCCAAGTCCGCGAATGACGTGACGAAAAGCGGTGTCGGTCACACCGGCCATTGGCGCCAGCACCAGCGCGGGCCGGATGCGCAGATTGCCAATTGTCAGCTCTGCGGGAAACATCGTTTCACTTGTTCTACAACAGCGAATCATCCATGCGCCTTGCTTGCGCAGGCCCTTTGTTTTCCACTGCGGCGCGTTTCGCGGCACGCATTGGTGGCAGCGTTGCAACTGTGCTCCGTGTCGCAGAGATGGACGGCCCCGCAACGCTGAGCCCCGACAATTGCGCGAGTAGTGCGGCCTCTGAACCCGCGAAGAAGTGCTCCACGAGCCGCTGCACCGCGCGCTGCCGCGCTTCGCCCGCGGAAACGTTGGGCGCATAGAGCCACGCGCGCCCGGCCTTGCGCCGCGACACAATTCCCTTCTGCGCCATGCGATCCATAATTGTCATGATCGTGGTGTACGCGCGCGGGCGGTCGATGCGCAGCGCCTCGCGGATGTCGCGCACGGTGGCTTCGCCCATCGGCCACAGCACGCTCAGGCAATCCAGCTCGAGCGGAGCGAGGTCCAGGATGGCGTGGCGGCCGTTTCGTTTTTCCGCAGAGTTGTGCGCTGCCATGTTCAGTCCACCGGCGGGTCGTCGCTTGGTCCGGAGGCCGGCGGCGCTTTCGGCTCGCCTGCATCGCGCTGCCGGAAGCGATCCATGCGCAGCAGGGGACGCTGCAGCGACCAGTTTTTCACTGTCCACTCCGATTCGCCTTGTTCAGCCTCGACCGATTCGCGCATGGTGGCCAGCTTGGAATCGAGGTCGTCCAGATAATGCAGCATTAACGCTTCGGGAAACGACGGCAGCTTGGGCGAACCAAACTCTTCCCGCCCATGATGGCTGAGCACCATATGCTGGATCAGCAGCTTTACGTCCGCTGGAAATCCGTCGATGGCGTCCATTTTCTTTTCGAGCAGTTGCAGCCCGATGACGATATGCCCCAGCAGTTGGCCCTCCGTGGTGTAGCCGAACGAGCGCTCATAGAACAGCTCGTCCAGCTTTCCGATATCGTGCAGGATTGCGCCGGAGAGCAGCAGGTCGCCGTCAATCTCTGGATAGTGCGGCGCCACGCGGCGGCACAGGCCGCACAAGCTGACGATGTGCTCGAGCAGCCCGCCGATGAACGCATGGTGCATTTTCTTGCCGGCCGGCGCGCGCTTCAGCCGCTCCGCAATCGCGGCGTCCCCCAAAACACTTTCCAGCAGCTTGCGAATCCACGGATTGGCCGTCCCGGTGACGATACCTTGCAGCTCCGCGAACAGCTCCTCCACGTTGCGCTTGGTGTGCGGCAGGAAATCGCCGAGCTCAAATTCCTCCGGAGTGGCAGGGCGAATCTGCTCGATCACCAGTTGCTTTTTTCCTTGCCACACGTCCACGCGCCCTTTCACTTTCACCACTTCGTCCAGGCGCGCCATTTCTGTGGCATTTTCGATGTTCTGGAAAATCCGCGCGTCGATCGCGCCGGTGCGGTCGCGAAGTTCCAGTTGCAGGTAGGGTTTGCCGCTTTTCTGTCCGGTGCGGACTTCCTTGGAGGCAATCAGAAAAAACGATGTGACGCTCTGCTCCGCTTGCAGGTCCGCCACAAATTCGGATTTCATTCGCCGGCCTTCTTCGCCTGGTTCTCGCTGGGCTTCTTTTCCTTGTCGTCCTTTTCCGATTTCTTGTCCTTCTTCGCCTTCTTGTTCTTGTCCACTTCCGGCACAGGCTCCACTTCGACGATCGGGGAGCTAGCCACCGCGCCGGGATCGCTGTAGCCCGGCTTCACCAGCACGTAGCTTTCCGCGCGCAGCTTGGTTGCATACGCGCGCATGGCCGGCTGCATCTTCTCGCCGTAGAGCCGGTTCATGATTTCGTTCTCTACCTTTTCCACCGGCTGCAAACCTTCCTCGTAGCGCTGGTCCACGCGCAGCACCAGGAAACCCGTTTTCGTCCGGATGACACCGGTTAGTTCTTTGGGCTTCAGCTTGTAGACAGCCTCTTCAAGCTCCGGCGAGAGCTGTCCCTTCTGAAACCCGCCCAGCTCGCCCCCCTGCTTGGCGCTTTCCCCGTCGGAATAGCGTTTGGCAAGTTCTTCCAGGTCCTCGCCGTTCTTGACCCGGTCGAGAAGTTTTTTGGCCTTCTCCTCCAGCGCAGGGATCTCCGCTTCCGGCTTGTCCACCGTGCTCACGAACAACTCGCTCAGGTAGACCATTTCCGGCCGGTGGAAGTCCTCTTTGTGCGCCTCGTAGAATTTCTTCACTTCTTCTTTATCGATGATGATGCGCGAGCCGACTTCCCGCCGGACCACTTCCTGCATGAGCAAATTGTTGCGCAGGTTGTTGCGGAATTCCTCCCAGCCGACCCCGCTTTCCTCTACCTTTTGCTGCAACTCTTCCATCGAAGCCAGATTATTCCGTGTGCGGATGTCGTCCAGTCGCTTGACGATATCCGTCTCCACGTTGATGCCGATGTCCTTGCCGCGCTGCACCAGCAAGGACTGGTCGATCAAGTCGCGCAAAACAGTTTTCTCGCGTTCTGCCGCCTGGGCATTAATCTGTGCGGGGGTGCAGTTCTTGCACTCTTCCTGCACTTCCTGGCGCATGGACTCGTTCGCGCGGCGCAGGTCTGTCATGGTGACGATTTCGTTGTTCACGCGCGCGATGATTTCCTCCACCACGCGCTTGTCTTTCTCGGCCGCGGGCGCAGGCACACGAACCGGCGCCTGAGTTGGCGCCGCCGGAGGCGTCTGCTCGGGCGTCTGCGCCGCCGCGCTCATGCCCATCAGCAGAAGCACGCCCTGCGCTGCAATTCCTGGTTTCCAGTTCATTCGTTTTCCCCTTGGGAAGTGTATCCCTACGTTTGTAGTTGCAGCAATACGTTTCTAACCGATTCCGTCACACCGCCCTCGCCGCGCCGTTCCGCGCGCCCCGCGGGCAGCCACAGAACGCCGGTGGGATCCAGCCGCATTCCCCGGCTGTTGCGCACTACCCGCACCAGTTGCTCCGGCTGCACCGGTGTCTGCACGTGGAACTTCACTGCCACCGACTCGCCCTTGCGCTCCAGTGACGCCACCAACAATCGTTCGCACAACGCTTTGAGCACCGCGTAATCGAGCAGGTGCTCCACCGCCGGCGGCAGCGGACCGAAACGATCCTTTAGTTCCTTGGCGACTTCCTCCAGCTCGGCATCGCTCGTGACACTCGCAATCCGCTTGTACGTCCGCAGGCGGAGGTTTTCGCCCGGGATGTACTCTGGTGGGATGCGAATATCCACCCCCAGGTTGAGCGTGGCGCGCAATTCAAGCTGCGGCGCTTCGCCCTTCATCTCGGCCACCGCGCGCTCCAGCATGCGGCAATAGAGATCAAACCCAACCGCGTTCACGTGTCCATGCTGCTCCGCACCCAGCAAATTCCCCGCCCCGCGCAGCTCCAGGTCCAGCGCCGCGATGCGGAAACCCGCGCCCAATTCGCTGAACTCGCGCAACGCAGCCAGCCGCTTCCGCGCCAAATCGGATAGCGTGGCCTCCCGCGGCACAAGCAGGTAGGCATACGCGCGCTGGTTTGAGCGGCCCACGCGCCCGCGCAACTGGTACAGCTCCGAAAGCCCGAAGCGATCCGCGCGGTTGATGAGCATGGTATTCGCGCGCGGGATGTCCAATCCGTTTTCAATAATCGTCGTGGACACCAGCACGTCCGCTTCGTGCCGGATGAAGCGCAGCATGGCTTTTTCCAATTCCTTTTCGCCCATCTGCCCGTGACCCACGACGATGCGCGCCCGCGGCACCAGCCGTTGCAGCAGCGACGCCAGCGAAAAAATCGACTCCACGCGGTTATGCACGAAATAGACCTGTCCCTCGCGCGCCAGTTCCTGCTCGATGGCGCTCTGCACCAGAGTTTCGCTGAACGGCGCCACCACCGTCTGAATCGCCAGCCGGTCTTTCGGCGGCGTCTCAATCACCGACATATCCCGCAAGCCAACGATGGACATGTGCAGCGTGCGTGGAATGGGTGTCGCCGACATGGTCAGCACGTCCACGTTGCGCCGCATCTCCTTGATGCGCTCCTTGTGCGCCACCCCGAAGCGCTGTTCTTCGTCTACAATCAACAGCCCCAGCTCGTGAAACTGCACGTCGCGCGAAAGCAGGCGGTGCGTGCCCACGACGATGTCCACCTTCCCCGTTTCCAGCGCCTCCAGCACTTTCTTCTGCTCTTTCGCCGAACGGAAGCGGCTGAGCATTTCGATATTCACAGGAAACGCCGCGAAGCGCCGCCGCAGTGTTTCGTAGTGCTGGAAGACCAGCACCGTCGTCGGCGCGAGAATGGCCACTTGCTTACCGTCGTTCACCGCCTTGAATGCCGCGCGCATGGCGACTTCCGTTTTGCCGTAGCCCACATCGCCGCACAGCAGACGGTCCATCGGCCCTGCGCGCTCCATGTCCTGTTTGGTGTCTTCGATTGCGCGTGCCTGGTCCGTCGTCTCCTCGAATTCGAAAGCGTCCTCGAACTCGCGCTGGAACTCGTTGTCTTTGGCGAAGGCGTGCCCGTCGCCGCTCTTGCGCTCGGCGTAAAGGCGCAGGAGCTTGTCCGCCATCTCCGTGACCGATTTTTTGACCCGCTGCTTTTTTGCCGCCCACACATTGCCGCCCAGCCGGTCGAGCGGCGGACGCGCGCCCTCCACCGCGCTGTACTTTTGCACCAGGTCCATGCGCGCCAGCGGCACATACAATCGTGCGTCCTCCGCATAACGCAACAGCATGAACTCGCCGCGGCCGTCGCTTTCGATCTGCCGCAGCCCTTCGAACTGCCCGATGCCGTGGTCCACGTGCACCACGTAATCGCCCGGTTTCAAATCGGAAAAATCGCTGAAGAAGCTCGCCGTCTTCGGCCGCCGCCGCGGGCGCTCCGGCGCCGAAAGCGTTTCGAATAAATCAGAGTTGCCGTAGATGGTTAGGCCAAGCTCGGGAAAGCTCACGCCTTCGCTCAGCGGCGCTTTCACCAGCGTGAGCGCCGGTACGCTGCCCGCGCTGGACTCCTCCGCCAGCCGTGTGAGCGTGACGTCCTCGCCCACTTCGCCCAGCCGGTAGGCCAGCTCAAATTCGTGGCACAGCCCAGCCAGACGTTCCATCTCGCCGGTGTTTGCCGCGCAGGCAATTCCCTGCTGTCCGGACTGCAAACGCGCGCGCACCTCCGTCATGAACGCGGTGACGTTGCCGTGATACGGCGTCGTCGGCTGCGTCGAGAGCACCAGCGGTTCGCGGCCCGGCTCGTGCAATGGAAGATGCTCAAGGTGAAGTCGCGGGCATGCGCCCAGCTTTGGGCGCCATTCTTCTTCGCGCAGATAGAAAAACTGCGGCGCCGCTTCCTCCGTCCCGAGATTTCGGGTCCGCGCAGACTCTCGCGCCAGCCCATGCGTCTCGCTCAATCGCCCGGCGAACTTGGCCGCCGCTCCATTCAGCGTTTCCGGTTCGTCCAGAATGAAAAACGCGCCCGCGCACAAATCAAAAATCGAGCCGTTTGCGGGCTCGAGAAGGGCCGCATCAAATTCCCAGCCAGGATACGTTCCCGCGTACTCGCTGCCTTCAACGGAATCAGCCGCCGTGCGCACGTATAATTTTTCCAGCAGCCCCGGACGCCGCGGCACGTCCGTCAGCGGCAGCACTGCGGTGCGCTCGAGCGGGCGCACGGAACGCTGCGTATTGGGATCGAACTCGCGAATGGACTCAACCGAATCGCCGAAAAGCTCGATGCGCACGGGGCGCGCAGCTTCCGCTGAAAAAACGTCCACGATGCCGCCGCGCACCGCGAACTGCCCCGGCATCTCCACGGTTTCGTGGCGCTCGTAGCCGCAACTGGCGAGGTGCGCAACAAATTCTTCGAGCGGCATGCCGGCGTCGCGCACCAGCGTGCGCGCAAGATCTTCGTAGAAATTTCCTTCGTGAAGCCGCAGCATTCCCGACGCGACCGGCACAATCAGGATCGGCGCCTGCCCCGTCGCCGCGCGCCATAGCGACACGGCTCGCGTCTCCAGAATCTCCGGGTGTGGCGAGAGGCGCTGCCAGGGAAGCACGTCGTGCGCCGGAAGCGTGGACACCGGCGTCGCGGATTTTCCACCCAGCGCTTGATAGAAAAACCGTATCGGTTCGGCCAATGCGTCCGCGCGCGGGTTCGACTCCACCACAAACACCACCGGCCGGTTCCACGCCAGCGCCGCTGTGGCTACCAGCAGCGCCTTCGCCGGATCGGTCAGCCCCGCCAGGCGCGATTCCGGCGCGCCTCGCCGCAGAGACTCCAGCGCTTCTTCGACCGCGGGATGGCGGCCGACACGCGCCAGAATTTCTGCCACGAGAGGAAGGATCATTTCGGGGAATGCGGACCTTGCGGGCGCGCCATGCGGATTTTTTCGATGATGGCGGATGTGGAATATCCGGGCTCGAGCGGAATAGAAACTACGCGACCGCCGGCGGCTTCCACTTCTTCGCGCCCGACGATTTCGTTTTCGCCCCAGTCGCCGCCCTTGACCAACACATCCGGGAGCACCCGCGCAACGATTTCGCGGGGAGTGATCTCATCGAAGATCACTACGTAATCCACGGCTTGGAGCGCCGCGAGGATTTCCGCCCGCTCATCCTGCGGAATGATGGGACGGTCCGCGCCCTTGAGAAATTTCACCGTTGTATCGCTGTTGATGGCCACGATCAGCACGTCGCCCAGCGCCCGCGCCTGCTCGAATCCCCGTATGTGTCCCGGATGGAGCAGGTCGAAACAGCCATTCGTAAACACCACGCGCTGCCCGTTGCGTTTGTGTTCCGCAACGTGGAGAATCAGTTCGCTTTGCGATACCACTCGACCCAAATCGGCTCCCGTTCAAATCTGTGCGTCACAATTTGCAGCGCTTCATTTTATCACGTGCCGAGGAGCGCCCGATGAATCGCCGCGAGAAGCTTCTCGCCGTTTTTGGCTTCCTGATTTTCGCCATTTCATCTGCTCTGCTCTACCGCGAACGCATCCCCGCCAGAGAAGTAGTCCTAACACAGGCGTGCGGAATGCCCATTCGCATCATGAATCCGCCTACTCAAGACGAAGTGCCTTCGGCGGTGGTTTTTCATGGCCTGGGCGCCAACGCAGTGGTCATGCGCTCACTCGGTCAGTTTCTTGCCAGCACGGGTTTTCGCGTCTACTTGTTCGATCTTCCCGGCCACGGCAACAATCCGGATCACTTTTCCTTTGCACGCGCGGAGGAATGTGCTGCCGCCGCGATTTCGCTGCTTGAGCGCAGCGGCGAGATCCGTCTTCAACGCACAGTTTTGATCGGCCACTCCATGGGCGGCGCGCTGGCCATCCGCATGGCGGATTCCTTTCCGACTGCTGCCACGATTGCGATTTCTCCTGCGCCGATGATTCACGCCAGCGGTATGCCTTCCGGCGCCGTGCTCATGGGCTCTCCGCGCCGCATGCCTGTCAATCTGCTCATCATGATGGGTCAGTTTGATTTTCCTTACTCGCGCGAATCGGCGGAGAAACTGGTACAAATGGGCGGCGGGCAACGCAACGCGCTGGAAGATTTTCTCGAGAAGCGCGCGATGAAACTCGTCACCGTGCCGCGCGCAACGCACACAAGTCTCATTTTCAACCTTCCCAACGATTCACCGCTTGCAACTTGGCTTCAAAAGTCGCTGCCTGAAATTATCGGGCTGCATGTCGTCAAAGCAATCAAGCCGGAATTGTGGGGAATCCTCGGACTGCTTGGACTGGCGTTTCTTTTTCCTTTGGCTGCAAGCAGCACCGTTTTCGCGCTCGGCATGAAGCAAGCACAGCCAACTGTCGCCGGGAGGTCTGCGAGAACTACAATGCTGTGCTGGTTGGTCGCAGGGCTTCTCGCGGTCTCCGCGCTGAAACTTTTTCCGCGTCACAATTTCTTGCGCATGGCGTATGGCGGCTACTTAGCTTCTTGCCTCTTGCTCGCAGGAATTGTCCTTCTGGTGCTGCTGTGGGCAGCCTCCGCGAAGCAAGCCGCGTCACGCTCATCAAATGCGAGCTGGCGAAGCGCTTTCGCTGGCGCTCTGTTGGGCGCAGCAACAATGCTTGTCTTCGGCGCGTGGTTGACGCTGCAGCTCACGGACACTTGGCTGAACGACTTGCGCTGGCTGCGCTTTTTCCCTGCGCTGCTGGCGTGCTTGCCGTATGCGCTGGCGGAAGAATGGGCACTGGGTTCGCCCAGCACCGGCAATTGGCTTGCGAGCTTCCGCCGCTACCTTTTATTCATCGCATTGCGGCTTCTCATCTGGCTGAGCATTCTGTTTGCTCTGTACTTTTATTCCAGCGGGCAAATTCTTCTCAGTGTGCTAGTCATGTTCATGGGAACCTTCTCTCTCCTTACACGCTTCGGCGCGGATGCGGTGCGACGACGCACGGGTTCACTGGCCGGTGCGGCCGTGTTCACGGCCATTTTGATGGCGTGGTTTATCGCGGCGGTGTTTCCGATTACGTGAAGTCAGAAGCGTCGCAGGGCGGCTTTGCGTTGCGCAGGAGCAATGCTGGCCATCTTGCGGATCATCGCCAGCACCAGGCGCTTGTCGCCTTCGTTCAGCGTGGTGCTGTACTTCTTGATTTCCGCCAGGAAGCGCACTTCCTCTTCGCTCAGCTCTCCGAGCATTTTCTGCGCGTCGCGTTCGCTGGGAGTTTCGCTGCCGGGAAAGAAATCGGCCAGCGTGATGTCCAGCGCCTCGGCAATCTTCGCGAGAGTTTCGAGGGAAGGAACGGTGTGGCCGTTTTCCACGCGCGAGAGGTAGCAACGAAGCAGGCCAGTGCGCCGCTCGATGTCGCCCTGTGACAATCCGCGCTCGCCCCGGTAGCTCCGGATGACGTCGCCGATGTTGACCTTTGGTTTCTCTTTTGGCACCAGCTAGGCCCGTTGACTCCAAAAACTGCGCGTATCTTACGCAGCCACCATTCGCTGCGCAAGAGGATTCTTGAACACAAAATCCGCCATCGAGAACATTGGTCAGCGCAGGTTGACCGCTAGAAGTTTTCGCTCGGTCATTTCCTCGATGGCGTAGCGGATGCCTTCGCGGCCCGCGCCGGAATCCTTCACGCCGCCATAGGGCATGTGGTCAATGCGGAAGGTGGGCACGTCGTTGATGACCACGCCGCCGACCTCCAGCGCGTCGTAGGCCGAGAACACCAGCGCCATTTCCCGCGTGAAAAGCCCGGCCTGCAAGCCATACTCGCTTGCATTCACCTGGCGCATAGCGTCGTACACGTCGTCGTACGGCTCGACAGTGAGCGCCGGCGCGAAGATTTCCATGCAGTTGATGCGCTGCGTGGGCTTGGTGCCCGTCAGCACCGTAGGCGCGAGCAGTGCTCCTGTGCGCTTTCCGCCGCAAAGCAATCGCGCACCGCCGGCCACCGCTTCGTCAATCCACTCCGTCGCGCGCCGCGCTGCAGCTTCGCTGATCATGGGGCCCACGTCCGTGGATTCATCCAGCGGCGGGCCAAGCTTCAGCTTTTGCACACGCGGCACCAACTCGCCTAGAAATTTCTCGTACACGCTGCGCTCGACGAATACGCGCTGCACAGAAATACAGCTCTGCCCGGCATAGGAGAATCCGCCGAAGACGCAGCGCTCCGCGGCATACGCCAGGTCGGCATCGCGGTGGATGATGCACCCGGCGATGCCGCCGAGCTCAAGCGCCACGCGCTTTTTCCCCGCGCGCTGCTTGAGTTCCCAACCCACTGCAGCACTGCCGGTGAAGGAAAGCAATTTCAGGCGGTCGTCGGTGATCAGTTGCGCGGCGTCTTCGTTCGCCAGCGGCAACACGTTCAGCGCACCCGCGGGCCAGCCCGCGTCCGCCACCATTTCAGCCAGTAGCAGCGATGTTAGCGGCGTTTGCGGTGCGGGCTTGTGGACAATGCTGCAGCCCGCGGCGATAGCCGGGCCCCACTTGTGCGCCACCAGGTTCACCGGAAAATTGAAGGGAGTGATGGACGCGATAGGACCAATCGGAAACCGCCGCACGATGGCCCATCGGCCAACCGTGGCCGCCTGCAAATCCAGCGGCAGCCATTCGCCATAAATGCGCGTACTCTCTTCGGCGGCGAGGGAAAAAGTGAAGACGGCGCGATCCACTTCCGCGCGCGCCGCCTTGATCGGTTTGCCGGCTTCCAGCGCCAGCACACGGGCCAACTCTTCGCGACGCGCGGCAACCGCGGCGGAAACTGAGTGCAGAATGCGTTGCCGCTCGTAGGCCGGCAATTTGCGGGTTACTTCGAATGCTTTTGCAGCGGCGGCGATGGCCGCGTCGAGATGCGCGCGAGTGGCGTGGAAGGCGGAGCCCACCACACTGCCGTCATGCGGCGCTTGAATTTCGAACGGCTCGCCTTCCGCGAGCCACTGCCCGTTCAGCAGAAACCCGCGTGGCGGCGCGGACGCACTCGTAGCCTGACTCATGGCTGCCCTTCCCTGCGCAAATACATTTGTTCCGGACTATCGCTCGACGTCGAAATAGATTCGCACGGTGGCGCGATAGCTCTTAATCTTCTTCCCATCCAACTCCATTTCCAGCTCGTGAACGCGCGCCCACTTCATGCCGCGCAGCGTGCGCGCGGCTTCCGTCACCGCGCTTTCAGCCGCCTTGGCAAAACTTTCTTTCGAAACGCCGACGACTTCAGTTACTTTCTGTGTCATGGATTTTCCTCCGAACAGGGGCATGCGTTTCCTCCTGCATCCAGAATAGAAAAACAACGCCGAGATTAGTCCAGCGGAGCGGGCAGGGTCAATTGAATACCCAAAAGCCTTTCTGCTCTGTCATTCGCGCGGACGCCAAAGCTTTGTGCCGGCCTCCTCCGAGAAAAAGTCGGCAGGGCTGAATGGGTTGCAAGCAGCCAGGGCTTCGACCTGTGAAACGAGCTGAAGGCGTGCGCCCGGTCTGTACCCCCGGGGGCACCCCCCCTCCCCCCCGTATTTTTGCCAAAGAGTGCGTAGAACATTGAAACAAAAGCAGTTGGTTGCATTTCTGTTTGCGCAGAAATGCCAAAGAGTGCGCAATGCGAAGCAAGGAAAGAGCTTAGCCGCTGCACGGAGAGTGCAAGGCGGCTCGGACTGCGCCCCGAATAAACTGTTTGGCATTCATAGCGTATGCATATTATCTAATTGCGTATCGTCTGTCAAGTGGAAAAAGAGGAAGGAGGAAGGAGGAAGGGAGGAAGAAGGAATGAGAAAAAAGGGAAAAGACGGTGGTGCTGGAGGAGGGGGTCGAACCCTCATGGCACTAAGTGCCGCGGGATTTTGAGTCCCGTGCGTCTGCCAGTTCCGCCACTCCAGCGGGCGCAAATAAGGTAGCATGGCGGGCATTCTGGCTCAAGGCTGCCGCCTCTGGCCTATTGACTGCATGCCGGTGTAGGATAGCCCGCTGGTCAAGGTCGTCCCCCCGGAGCCTTTCCATGGCGAGCCCAAATTCTCAACGCACGCATGCTGCGGCGTCTCCGCACGGCAAGCACCTGGCTGAGGCTCGGCACAAGCACCTGGCTGACGCTCGGTACAAGCTTGGCTTTGGCCATTGGATGCGTCGCGTGCTCGCCGAACATACGAAAGCCGGCCGCGAGCTGCATCCCGAAACCGTGCACGATCTCCGCGTGGCGCTCCGGCGCTGCCGCTCCATGGCCGACGGCCTGATGGAAGTGGATTCCGACCCCGCATGGCGCGAGATGAAGAAATCCGGCCGAAAACTCTTCCGCCGCCTAGGCGAGTTGCGCGATACCCATGTGCTGATCGAATGGGTGCAGAAGCTCGAGCCGCCCGGCGACACGCCAGCGCAACTTCTGCTGGCTTCATTGCGCCAACGCGAATGGCACCTTAAGCAACAAACCGCCGGGACACTGGCGCGCTTCGACCGCGTGCAATGGAAGACGTGGGGGAGGTACTTGAATGAACGTGCCGTGCGCGTGCCGCTGAATGGACCCGTGTTCCAGCACATCGCGCTGCAACGCTGGCAGGAGGCCTACGAACTCCACCGGCGCGCATTGCGCAACCGCAGCCGCACCAGCTGGCACCGCCTGCGCATTGGAGTAAAACGGTTCCGCTACACCGTCGAAAATTTCCTGCCCGGCGCGCACGCCGTTTGGGGCAACGACCTCAAGCACATGCAAGACCTGCTCGGCGAGGTCCATGATCTTGACATGCTCTGGGCCGCGCTGTCCCGCAGCGGCAAGACATTCACGGCCGCGGAGCGCGTGCGCTGGCACGAAATTATCGGCAAGGAGCGCCAAACGCGGCTGGACGCCTACCGCGAAAAAATGACGGGGCCCAGCTCGCTGTGGAATGTCTGGCGCGGGGGCCTGCCGCAAAACGAGGCGCTCGAATCGAGCAGCCTGGAGAAGTTGAGCGCATGGGCTTCCATGATGGATCCCGAATTCACCCATGCGCAGCACGTCGCGCGCCTGGCGCTGGATCTTTTCGACGGCCTGGCCGGCTCCGGACTGCCCGGCCCTTACCGCGATTTGCGCAATCGGCTGCTGCTCCATGCCGCGGCATTGGCGCACAACGTGGGACACACTGCCGGACGCAAAGGCCACCACAAAGAATCCTACCGCCTCATCAACCGGATGATTCCGCCCATCGGTTGGACAGCGGAGGACCTCGAAGTTGTTGCGCTCATCGCGCGTTACCATCGCGGCGCGTGGCCGCGCGCGCAGCACGCCGGCTACGCCGCGCTCCAGCCCATTCGCCGCGAGACGGTGCTGCACCTCGGCGGCATTCTGCGGCTAGCGGCCGCCTTTGACCTCGCGCACACACAAGCCGTTCGCAACCTGCACGTGCAGAACCCGCCCGAAGCCCTGCTCATTTGGGCGCAGGGATATCGTCAGTCCGCCGAAAACGCCCGCATCCTGGCCGCCGAGCGCCACCTGCTCGAACGTGCCTTGCGCAAACCCGTGCTCATTCGTCCCCGCCCCGAAGGCCCCCGGCAAATGCACCTCGAAGAATCCACCTTCCAAGTGGCATAGCCCCGCTTCGTTTTATGGAAATTATTCGCCGAGAGCGCGCAAGGTGCGCGGAGTGCAAAGCCACAACAAAGAACCTCGTGGCGGGGCCATCGCTTCCAACTCCAGGCACGCCACGCCGGCTTTCTTCAGCGAAGTAACCGTTCCGCGGCACCCGAGCACAAAGGCGATTATTTCATCCAAGTGAGGCGCGTGGCCGAAGCACATCACCTCTTTGGCACGCATCCTGGCCAGTTCACGAAAAAGTTCCGCGGGCTTATGACCAAAAATAAGCGCATCCGTCTGGCGGATCTTGTCGCGCGAAAAGCCAAAAACCGCAGCCGTGACTTCCGCCGTTTGCACTGCGCGCACAAACGGGCTGCTCAGCATCGCTTCCGGCTGGATACCCAGCGCGCGCAAGCCCAGCGCCACTTCCCGCGTTTTCTCCATTCCCTTTTTGGTGAGGTAGCGCTCCGCATCCGCGGGACACTTGGGGTCCTCGCGGTCAATGGCGATGCCGTGACGCATGAGATAGAGCAGCATGTGAGAGGTGCAGCGTCCTTTCTATTCGCGCCGTGGCGATGGCGTCCAATTCCGCGGCGCGCACCGCGCAGGCTGATAGTCTGCGCCACCTCAGGCGACTTTGCGCACCGACAAGCTGCGCGTGAATACCGCACGCAGTCCGAATTCCTCCTCAAACAACCCGGCTTTACGTTGCGCGCCCCATGCCGGCAGGTTGGAGGCCTTCCTGGTGCGCACACGGAACACCGCCTCGCGCCGGTGGGTCTCGACATCCACGCGCACCACGGACTGTTTGTGGTCGTCATCCAGCCCTTCCGCCAGGCGCAGCAGCGCGGATAGCGCCCGCACGTTAGTTCGTTGCTGCGGCTCGAGCGACGCGTACAGCTTGTGCCCCATATCCGGCTCGGACTGCTTGTTGTGATATCGCACCAGACACGCCACCATGGCGCGCCGCCAGCCGCGCAGCTCGGGCAGGTCCGCGTTGCGCACCAGATATTCGCCGTGCTTGTGATGCCCTTCCCGGTTCACCACGCGCCCGATATCGTGCAGGCGCGCGCCGAGCTCCAGCACCACGCGCATTTCCGGTCCCATGCCGTGGATGGAGCGGAGCTGGTCGAAGAGCGAGAGGGCGATGCGCGTCACCTGATGCGCGTGCTCGGCGTCGTCTCCGAGTCGCGAAGCAAAACGTTCCGTGGCGGCGCGCAGAAGAGCCGCGTGAGCTTCGTCGTGGGGCAGCGGCTCGCGCGCAAAATGTTCCCGCACGAGTTCGTGCAGGATTCCTTCGCGCACGCCCACGCCCGGCACCAGGAAGCGGCCGGCTCCGCACCAGCGTCCCAGCGTGGTGAACACAATCGCGGCAATGGCCATCACGTCCGCGCGGTCTTCACGCACCCGGTATGTTTTCATTCGTTTGGCCACGCTCAGCCCGGCCATCTCCCACAACCGCTCGCGCAGCACGCGGAGATTCATCGTAGGAATCCCGCGCAGCAACGGGCCCGGGGCAAGACTGGCCAGCGCTTCGGCGTTGCCTCCGCACGCTACGGCAACGGCACTCTCCAGGTTCGGCTGCCCGGGCAGGCTGCTCTCCAGCACGTTGACAATGTGCGCCCGCAACCGCCGGATGTCCTCTTCGCTCACGGGCCCACGGAGGTCGTACGTCTCCATCAAGCGCACGGTGCCCAGCGGCAACCCCACGCTGTGTTCCACTTCGCCCTGCTGAAGAAGGTCCAAGTCGAGACTGCCTCCACCCAGGTCGAGGATCATCCGCGGCGAAAGGTCCGCGCCCAAAACTTTGTACACGGCGCTGCGCACCAGCCGCGCTTCTTCCGCGCTGCCGATCACATCCACGGTGATGCGAGCCTCGCGGCGGATGCGCTCCAAAAACTCTCTGCGATTGCGCGCTTCGCGTGTGGCGCTGGTGGCCACCGCGCGGTAGCGCGTCACTCCGTAGCGATCCAGCAAGCGGCGGAAATGCCGGAAGGCTTCCACGCCGCGCTTCATGGTCTTCGGCTCGAAGCGATGCTTCACGAATACACTGCGCCCCAGGCGCAGCGGGTAGCGCTCGGTTTTCAGGATTTCGATTCGCGCAGCAGAGGATGCGCGCGCAATCACCAGCCGGACGGCATTGGACCCGGCGTCAATCGCGGCGATATGGAGCGGGGCGCGCAAAGCTCATCGCCACAGGTGGGCCAGGGCGTGCGACGGTTGGTAGCGCGTGCTGCGAATGCGCAGTTGCGCGGCGATGGCTTTGCGCAGGTCGCGGTTGATTTCCGACACGCTGCGCTCTCCGTCCAGGCGCTTCAGCCCATAGTGCTTGGCGAGAACATCAAACTCTTTGCGGATCATCGTTTGATAGCGAATGAATGACTGATGGAGGTCCGAAGAGAGGAACATGTCCCGCCCGGCTTCCCAGTAGCTGATGGCCTGGGACTTCTTAAACAGCCGCTCGAAAGCCATTTCCGGCCGCACGTCCAGCCAGATGGTCAGGTCGGGGCGCAGCGCCTTTTCGTAAATGCCATGGAGATACTGGCGGTGCAGCCCGCGCACCACGCTGCGCGCGATGAGCGTATAGATGTAGCGGTCGGCCAGCACGATCAGCCCCGAACGCAGCGCCGGCAGGATGCGGTTCTCTAGTTGATCGTAGAAATCGGTGGCGTACATCAGCGCCAGGGTCAGCCGCGTGACAGTGTTTTCCCCCAACAGCACGTCAATGTCTTTCGCCAGCAGCGAGGAGCGCCGCAGGCCCATCGTCTGCACCGCGAAGCCTTGCGACTCCAGCCACTCCGTCAGCAGCGCAATCTGCGTGGAGCGCCCCGAGCCGTCCGTGCCTTCCAGCACAAACAGCGCTCCACCCATGTCTTCCGCTGCTTCTGGCTCGCGCTGCAAGCGGGGCTTGGGGGGTACGGCGACCGGCACCGCCTCCGCAGGCAGTTGCTGGCCGTTGGGCGATGTACCCGCATTCGACTTCTTGCTATTGCGTTTCATTTTTGGGTGAGAAACCGTTTCAGATCCACTCGTGATTGCAGCATCTCGCGCATCTGTTTTTGCAGCTTGTTCACCGGCTGCGTCCCATCCATTAACACAAAGCCGTCCGTGTCCACCATGCGGTCGTAGGCATCCAGGATCATTCCCTGGAAAATCCGGAAACTTTCCGCGCGCTCGTAAGCCAGGCTCAAGTCCATGCCCGCCTCGTAATATTTCAGCTTGGGACGCCCGCTCAGGATGCGCTGTACGGCAACTTCCAGGGGCGCGCGGAAGTAGAAGGTGATGTCCGGCACCGGCGCGAAGGCGTACAGGTTGCGCAACCACTCCGGCGAGCAGCCGCGCGCGGAATCGCGAGCAAAGGCCGTGTAGATGTAGCGGTCGGCCAGCACCAGGTAACCGCCCTGCAGCAGCGGGAAAATTTGCCGCTCGAAGCGGTCAGCAAAGTCCGCCGCGTGGATCAGCGAGTAGGTCGTCGGCGTCAGCATGCGCCGCTGCTTGCCGCGCTTGGTGGCCGACTTCACCAGCGGCGAGGAGTTCCACTCCGTGAAGTGCAGCCGGTAGCCGTTGATTTCCAGCCAGCGCTTCAGCAGGTAAAGCTGCGTACTCTTCCCCGAGCCGTCCACTCCCTCCACCACAACGAGCGCGCCGGTGTAGCGCCGCTTGGGAAAATGCCGCGCGGAATCCGGCCGCTCGGCAACCTGCTCCAGGACGGCGGTATCAGTTTTTTCGGTCATCAGATCGATTTTCGATGAAGCAGTTTGCACAGCAGGCCTTGACCCCAGTGTGACGCCGGGGTGACAAATTCGCGACGCGTGTCGCGATGCCAACGCCGCGGCGGATTATACCTCTATCGATGTTAAAAAATAGAGAACTTCACGTGCAGAAACTTCTTGGGGTTTTGACGGAATTCGCCGATCAACAGCCGCATGTCTCCCGCCAACCCAGTCACGTTGTCGTAGAACTGCGGGTCGCTGAACAATTTTCCAGCGGTTCCGGTAGTGGCGTTCAGCTTGGCGGTGGCCTGTTCCAGGTTTTCTCCGGTGTTTCGCCACTTCGTGTAGAGCGCATCGTCCGTCACTAGCTTGCCCGCGGTGCCCTTCCCGGCCCGCACGTCTGCCAGCATCGTGTTGCCATTCTCGAAAAACTGCTTGGCCTGATCGTAGGCCTGGGGGTCGTACACAAATTTTCCGAGCGAGCCTTTCTGCGCCTGCACATCGGCCAACACGGAGTCGAACCTCCCCGCTGCGGAGTTGGCCTTGTCATACAACTCATCCGAAGTGAGCATCTTGCCCAGGCTGCCGCGCCCGGCTTCCGCGTCGGCCACCATCTGCTGCCCGCGCGTCAGGATGTCGTTCAACTTGTTGTAGGCAGTTTCATCCACCAGCATCTTTCCCAGGTTGCCTTTCCCCTGCTCGACGCCGGCGATCAAGTTCTTTACCGTGCTGGACAGCTCGTTCAAGTTCTGCACCAGTTCCGCGCCGCGTTCGACGATGGCCTTCATGGCCTTTTCCTCGTGCCCGGGCACTTCGCCTTCCGCCAGGATGACCGCGCCGGTGACGCCGCGCTGGATGCTGACGTAGCGGTTGCCCAGCAAGCCTTCCGTGATCAGGCTGGCCGTGGAATCCGTGCGGACCTCTTCGCGATACTTCGTGTCAATGCGCAGCGTCAACTCAATGTTGCGGCTGCGATCGCCGCGCGTGGGGTTTATGCGCACGCGCTCGACGTTGCCGATCTCCACGCCGTCCAGGCGCACCGGCGCGCCGATGCTCAGCCCTTCCACTTCTGGCAGATACGTACGCATGCGGTACTTCGCGGCCAGAATCCCCGCTCCCGTCACGTAGAAAATTCCCACCGCGATCAGGAACAGCCCCACCAGCACCAGTAATCCCACACGAAGTTCCGACCAGGTCAGTTGTTTGCTCTGCGGCATGGTACAGCCTCCTCAGTTTTTCAAACCGGTTTCCGCGCCGCCCGCGGCGTTGCGCCCGGGCCCCACGCGGATTACAGCAAAAACTTTTGCACGTACGCGTCCGCCGAATCGCTGATCGCGCGGAAGTCCCCCTCAAAATAGATAGCACCCTCGCGCAGCACGACAAAATTCGTGGCCGGGCCGCTTTGCGCCCCGTTCTGCCCGGCGGGCACCACTCGCCCGCTCTCCGCATCGAAGCGGTAGTGCACCATCGCAAACGCGTCTTGCAGCCGGTGCGTTGCCAGCAGCGCGGTCACTCCCTGCGTATCGCGCAGCCGAAGAATCAGAGTAATGATGGTCTGCGCGGTCACCGGATCGAGTCCCGCCGTCGGCGAGTCGTACAGCACAATGGGCGGCGCGCTGATCAGCGCGCGCGCAATCGACACGCGCCGTCGCATGCCTCCGGAAAGTTCCCCCGGCAGCTTGTCAATGGCCTCTTCGAGTTCCACAAAGCGCAGCGCCTCGCGCACGCGGTGCTCGATTTCAGCCTCGTCCACAGCTTCTTCGCGCAGCCGGTAGGCTACATTTTCTTCCACGCTCATCGAGTCGAACAGCGCGCCTTCCTGAAACACAAAGCCCACCTGGCGTCGGAAATCCAGCAACTCTTTCTCGCGCAATGCCGAGATTTCCTGCCCCAGGACCGTCACGCGTCCCGCGTCCGGGCGCAGGAGTCCCGCGGCGATTTTGAGCAGGAGTGTTTTTCCGGAGCCGGTTTCGCCGACGAGGATTTTCGTTTCGCGCGAGCTCACCCGCAAGCTGACGCCGTGCAGCACTTCGCCTTCATCGAAACCGATACGTACACCCTCGAAGGCGATTACCGGCTCAAGCGTGGCGTTGGGGCTCATGCGCGAATCAACACGCCCGGGGTGGGGACGGGAAGACTCATTTCAGGACATGATTATAGATGCAAAGGGGCGCGCCGCGGAAACTATCGGAAAATCCACAGCAGGAATCGAGTGAGGAAGAAATTCACCACGAGGATGAGCACCGAGGCCACTACGACCGCCTGCGTTGTCGCGCGGCCCACACCCTGCGTGCCGCCGCGCACGCGCAATCCCTGGTAACACCCCACGGTGGAAAGAATGAATCCGAAAATGAGCGGCTTGGCCAGGCCCTGCATCAAGTCGCCAAACGCCAATGCGTCCACCGCGCGCGTCCAGTACTGCACCGGATTCAAACGCAGCTCAAAATTGGAAACGATGAAGCCGCCCACCAGTCCGATGAAGTCCGCCACCGCCGTCAGCAGCGGCAGCATGAGCACCGAAGCCACCACGCGCGGCGTCACCAGCTTGCGGATGGGGTCCGTGCCCATCGCGCGCATGGCGTCCACTTGCTCGGTCACCACCATCGAGCCCAACTCCGAGGCGATACCCGACGAATTGCGCCCCGCTACCAGCAGCGCGGAGATGCTCGGTCCCAACTCGCGTACCAGCGCAATGGCCACTACGTCGCCGGTCAGCGCGGTCTGCCCGAAGCGCTCGAATTGCGACGACGTCTGCAGCACCATCACCGCGCCGATAAAAAATCCCGTGAGCATGACGATGGGCAGCGAGCCCACGCCAATCACGTCCATTTGGTACAAGGTTTCAGGGATGTAGCGCGGCGTGCTGAAAATGTTGCCCATCGCCCGGAAGCACAGCAGCGAATAGTCCTGCACCGCGAAGATGCGGCGCTTGATCTGCTCGGCGATAGCGGAAAGCGGGGACAACTCGGCCGCTTCATGCATGACGAGACAGCGTAGCGTTGCCATGCGAGGCCGTCAAGCGCGCTGTTTGCCTCCCGATGATTTTGATCGGGGCGGGCTGTTTGCGTCCCGCTTGCTTTTGCAGGGCAGAGAGACGCACAGCCCCGCGCCGCAACATTCGGAAGCCACTCCGCTGGACGCGCCGCAATCGCTTCGGTAGAATGCGATGTTTTGTTCGCCACAGCGGACCGGAAGGACAGACGAGTGCTCCGATTTGTCACCGCAGGAGAATCGCACGGGCAAGCCCTGGTGGCGTGGATCTCCGGGTTGCCGGCGGGCCTGCCGGTGGATTTCGAATTTGTGAATCGCGAGATGCATCGCCGCCAACTCGGCTACGGGCGCGGCGGCCGCCAAAAAATCGAAAAGGACAAAGTGGTCGCGCTGGCTGGCGTGCGCCATGGCCAGACCATCGGCGCTCCCATCGCCTTGCAAATCGAAAATCGAGATTGGGCCAACTGGGAAAAGGCGCTGCCCGTTGAAGATACCGATGGCGCCGAGGACGCACAACGCAAGCTGACGGCGCCGCGCCCCGGTCATGCCGACCTCGCTGCCGCGCTCAAGTTCAACTGGCACGACGCGCGCTACGCGCTGGAGCGCGCCTCCGCTCGCGAAACCGCCGCCCGCGTCGCCGCCGGCGCGTTTGCCAAACTGCTATTGCGTGAGTTCGGCATCGACGTCCTTTCCCATGTTGTTGCCGTGGGCCGAGCGAAGCTGGAGCGCGCCGCGTCGTGGGAAGAAATCACGGCCATTTGCTCGAACCTCGATTCGCCGTTGCGCTGCGTAGATGCCGCGGTCGAAGCGAAGATGAAAGCCGAAGTGGATGCGGTGCTTCGCGCCGGCGATTCCGCGGGCGGCATATTCGAAGTTGTCGCACACCACGTGCCGCCGGGATTGGGAAGCCACGCGCAGTGGGACGAAAAACTGGATGGACGCCTGGCGCAGGCGGTCCTGTCCATTCAAGCGGTGAAGGCCGTGGAAATTGGCGGTGGTGTGGCGAGCGCCACATCGTACGGCTCCGAGGTGCAGGACGAAATCCGCTATGACACCGCAAAGAAGCGCTTCGTCCGCCCCACCAATCGTGCCGGCGGGCTGGAAGGCGGCATCACCAATGGCGAAGACGTCGTCGTGCGCGGCTATTTGAAGCCCATCTCCACTTTGCGCCGCCCGCTGGAAACCGCCGACCTGGTCAGCAAAGCACCCGTCAAGGCGGCATACGAGCGCTCCGACGTCTGCGTCGTGCCCGCGGCGGGCGTCATCGGAGAAGCAATGGTGGCGCTAACGCTCGCTGCCGCCTTCCTCGAGAAATTCGGCGGCGATTCCCTCGCCGAGACGCGCCGGAATTTTGAGGGCTATCAGAAACAACTGGACGCATTCTAAATACCTGGGGACAGAGAAGAGACCGATGATCTACAAGATTGTGAAATACGGCGCGCCGGTGCTGGAGCAACTCTCCAAACGAGTGACCGAATTCGACGCCGAGTTGAAAAAGCTGACCGAGAACATGTTTGAATCCATGTACGCGGTGCAGGGCGTTGGCCTGGCCGCCCCGCAGATCGGCATGGGCTTGCACCTCGCGGTGATTGACGTTTCCTTGGGCAAAAATCCGGAAGCAAAACTCGTTCTCGCCAATCCGGAAATTATTTATGTCGAAGGCGAGCAGCGCGAAGAAGAGGGCTGCCTCTCCGTGCCGGGTTTTCGCGGCAACGTGCTCCGCCCGCGGTTTGTCACCGTACGCGCGCAGGACGTCACCGGAAAATCCTTCGAGATGCGCGGCGAGGGCTTGCTGGCGCGCGCCTTCTGCCACGAGACGGATCACCTGAATGGCGTGCTGTTCATTCAGCACCTCGGCATCCTGAAACGCGACCTCATCAAGCGCAAAATTCGCAAGCTGGCGAAGGCCGGAGATTGGTAGGCCGTTCACGAAACCGCCCCTGCGCATCGTCTTCTGCGGCACGCCGGAGTTCGCAGTGCCCACGCTGCAGCGCCTGATTGCCGAGCCGGATTTTTCCGTCGAAACTGTCATCACGCAACCCGACCGCCCGCGCGGGCGCGAGCAGGAAGTTGCGTCTTCGCCGGTGAAGGACGCCGCTTTGGACGCCGGCATCCACGTTTTTCAGCCCGAGAAAATCAAATCCGATTCGGCGTATGATTTTTTCAAGCGCGTTGCGCCCGACGCTGTGGTGATCATCGCCTACGGGCAAATTGTTCCCGCGCGATTGCTGGACATCCCCCGCCTTGGCTGGATCAACCTGCACGCTTCCCTGCTTCCGAAATATCGCGGCGCCGCGCCCATCAACTGGGCCATCGTGAACGGCGAAACGCGCACCGGTCTCACCACCATGCGCATTGATCCGGGAATGGATACCGGCCCGACGCTACTGCGCTGGGAGACCGACATTCTGCCGGACGAAACTGCGTCCGCGCTTGCCCGCCGCATGGCCGCCGCCGGCCCCGACCTCCTGGTTGAAACGCTGCGCAAGTATGATCGCGGCGAGATTACTCCCGCGGCGCAGGACCACGCGCAGGCCACGCTCGCCCCAATGCTGAAGCGCGAAAACGGCCGCATCGATTGGTCGCAACCGGCAACGCAGATTTACAACCGCATTCGCGGGCTCGATCCGTGGCCTGGCGCATTTACCACTTTTCGCGGCCACGTTTGCCACATCTGGGGCCAGCCCGATTCCAGCCCGCAAGCTGCTCCGCCGGGAATCATCGCCGCGAGCGGAGAAAACCTTCTCGTTTCCTGCGGCGGGGGCACGTCCCTGCGACTTGAGCACGTGCAGCTCGAAGGCAAGAAGCGCATCTCCGCGCGCGATTGGGCCCACGGGGCGCGGCTACAGAGAGAAGATCGTTTGGAGTGATCAGAAGGGGAGTTCCTCCGTTCTGGAGAATTCAAGAAATATCAAGAATAGACCGGATACTTCTTGACAGAGATTCTGGAAGGCGCTAGCATTTTATTTTGGAGATAGAAATGCGAAAACAGGCCACCCTAAAATTCTCTTCCCTCATGAACCAGGCATTGCTTGAGAAATTGCGACGTGAAGCCGAAGTCAATGGCCAATCGGTGCGATTTCTGCTCGAAAACGCAGTTCGATACTATTTGGAAGTCGTCTTGCCTTACGCCAGGGGAGTGCGTCCCGAGATCCTCAAGCATATCCAGGATTCTTTTATCGAAAACCAGGAGTTGATGCGGCGCCTGGCAAAGCCATCCAAGTGAAGCGGACCTACCTTACCCTCAAAGAGATCGAACATATTCACTTCACGGCTATCATTCTGACCGGCGGAACAGATGGCGTCCGCGATCAAAAGGGTCTGGAGTCTGCTGTCTATCGGCCCCAATCGGGTTACTACGAGGATGTTGTCGAAGAAGCTGCCGCCTTAATGGAATCTTTGGTCATGAACCATCCATTTCTCGACGCGAACAAACGCACCGGGTACGTGGCCGCTGATGCCTTTCTTCGTGCGAATGGGTACCGCATCGCTCAACGCGCGCAGGATGCGGAGCGGTTCATCCTCCAGAACATGCAAGATGGCACCTTTAGATTTAAAGCCATCGTCAAATGGCTGCGAACTGTGACGAAACCTCTGTAGCATTCCCATATGGCAGTCACCCCTGCACGACGAATGGCATTCGAGATTCTGCGAAGAGTCGAAGCAAAGGATGCCTTTGCGGGCGAACTGCTGCATGCCAAGCTCAGCAATCCGCGCGCGCGAATCAAACGCGAGGACGCGGCGCTGGCCACGGAGCTTACGCTGGGCGTGCTGCGCTGGCAGCGCTTGCTCGATTTCCTCATCGAGCGGCAAACCGGCAAACCGACCGCCGCACTCGATCTCGAAGTGCTGCTTGCCCTGCGCCTCGGGCTTTACCAGCTCCGCTTCCTTTCGCGCGTACCTGCCTCGGCTGCAGTCAACGAATCCGTCGAGCTGGTAAAAGCGGCGCGCAAACGTTCAGCGGCTTCGCTGGTGAATGCTGTCCTGCGCAAGGCTCCGCGTGAGCCAATCGAAAATCTGTTGCCGGAAGCACTTCCGCCCGAATCGCGGCTAGGCATACTGCATTCGCATCCCGATTGGCTGGTGGCTCGCTGGCTCACCTGCTTCGGTGAATCCCGCACGGCGGCCCTGCTCGAAGCGAACAACCGCGCGCCGCGCCTGGCGTGCGCAGTCTATCCGTCATCCCAAAACGAAGCGATCGTGCAGGAACTTCGGCATGGCGGCATGGACGTGGAACCCGGTGCGTGGCTGCGCAGCGCGCTGCTGGTTCGCGGCGGCAATCCAGCGGCAACGGAATCGTTTCGCCGCGGAAAACTCTCCATGCAAGATGAAGCCTCGCAAATGGTCGCGCACCTGCTCGACGTCCGTGAAGGCGATTCCGTGCTCGACCTCTGCGCGGCGCCCGGCGGAAAGACTGCAATTCTCGCTCGCGCCGCGGGTCCACATTCCCTGGTGGTCGCTGCGGACGTGCATGTTCATCGCTTGCAAGCCATGAGCGACACACTTTCTCGCTTGGGTATTGCTTCCGTTCGGCAGGTGGCACACGACGCCACCACACCGCTCCCCTTCAGCAAGCCTTTCACAAAAATCCTTGTGGACGCGCCGTGTTCCGGCACGGGCACCCTCGCCCGCAATCCGGAAATCCGCTGGCGACTCCGGCAAGCGGACCTCGCGGATCTGCACCGGCGTCAAGTGGCGTTGCTGAAAACCGCCATCGGACAGCTCGCCAGCGGAGGGCGCTTGGTGTATTCCACTTGCTCGCTCGAGCCCGAAGAAAACGAGCGCGTCGTTGACGAAGCTTTGCAGGCCGTCTCAGGCTTGCGTCGCCTGAGCGCGCTTTCTGCGCTCCAACCTCACTTGCGCGAGGGGGCAGATGCTGCGCGGCTCTTCAGTCCCGACGGTGTGTTCCGCACGTTTCCGCCGGAACACGGTACCGATGGGTTTTTCGCGGCGGCCATCGAGCGCGAGTAAATCCCCGCGCTTTCGTTAGGCTCGCAGTAAGCTACAATAGACGGGATGCTGCTGAGAGAAAAAATCGAGTTTTACGCGCGTCTGGGGCTGGGCATTTTCATTTTCCTGGCCATCGCCTTCCTCAGTGCCATCACGGCCATCCGCCTTGCCGTGCAGGGCCGCGAAGTGGAAGTTCCCAAGCTGGTGGGCATGAAGGCGGGCGACGCGCAGACCATGCTCGATTCGCGCCGTTTGGGAATGAAGATCGCTGATCGCGTGTACAGTGAACTGCCGCCAGACCACGTGGTGAGGCAAAGTCCGCCAGCAGGGACGCGCGTGAAAGTGCAGCAGCGCGCGCACGTCGTGCTCAGCCTCGGCCCGCAAAAAGTGTCCGTGCCCTCGCTGGTCGGGCAAAGCGCACGGACAGCGCGCATCGAGTTGCTGCGCGCCGGTTTGCAAGTGGGAGAGATCACCTCGTTCTACCTTCCGGATCGCCTGCTCGACGAAGTGGTGCAGCAGAATCCGCCCCCGCAAGCTTCCAATACCGGCAGCCCGCGCGTTAATTTACTAGTCTCGCAGGGCGAGCGCCCGGCGGAGTACGTCATGCCCGACCTTGCCGGGATGCCGCTGGCGGACGCGCAGCACCGCGTGAGCGCCGCCGGTCTGCATCTGACCAGGATTTCATTTGTGGCCTCGCCGGCGCAACCCAAGGGCACAATCTTCGCGCAGGTTCCGCCGCGAGGCGCCAAAATCGTTGCTGGAACGAACATCGAATTGCAAGTTGTTGAATAAGAGGTGTCCCGCGCTGTGTTAATATTTCGATTGGGATCATGATGCTGCCTGCGATTGAGATTGCTCCGTCCATTCTCGCCGCTGACTTTTCCCGTCTCAGCGACGAAATTGCCGCCGTCGAGCGCGGCGGCGCCCGCATTCTCCATGTGGATGTGATGGACGGCCACTTTGTACCCAACATTTCCATCGGTGTGCCCGTAGTTTCTTCGTTGCGCAAGGCAACCACCCTGGTACTGGATGTGCATCTGATGATCGAGGAACCCGGCCGCTATGTGGGGGCTTTCGCGGATGCCGGGGCGGACATGATTTCCGTACACCAGGAAGCGACGCCGCATCTCGACCGCGTCCTTGCCTCCATTCAGGAGCGCGACATTGAGGCCGGCGTGGTGCTCAACCCGGCGACTCCCGTGGCCACGCTCAGCGAAGTGCTGCCGGTCGTCGATTTCGTGCTGGTGATGAGCGTGAATCCGGGCTTTGGCGGGCAGAAATTTATTCCCGGCTCGCTGGAGAAACTTCGTCAGCTCAAGGAGCTTCGTTCGCGCTATAATTATACCTATCGCATCGAAGTGGATGGCGGGGTGGATTTGGATAACGTGGCCGACGCCGTCCGCGCAGGAGCGGAGATTATCGTGGCCGGGACTTCCGTGTTTCGCACACCGGACCCGGCGGAAGCGGTTCGCAAAATGCGGCAAGTGGCCAGCGAAGCGCTGGCGCAGAAAGTGTAATGAAAGCCAAACTCTTCCTCCAATTGAGGCCTCTCGCTGTTCTCCTGCTGGCGTCCCTTCTGTTGAGTGGCTGCGGCAAGGGCAAGGCGCAAGCCAGCTTGCCAGACCTCAACCAATCGGCGGAGCCCGACAAGATCCTGTATGAAAAGGCGATCGCCGACTTGCAGCGAGGCCGCCACGAAATCGGCCGCCTCACGCTGCAAACTCTCATCAACACCTACCAGGACAGCGAGTACCTGGCCAAAGCCAAGCTGGCCATCGCGGATTCTTTCTATGATGAAGGCACGACGAGCAGCCTGACCCAAGCGGTGGCTGAATATAAGGACTTCAAGACGTTTTTCGATTTTCTCGATGAGGCCTCCTACGCGCAGTATCGCATCGGCATGGCCCATTTCCGCCGCATGGAAAAGCCCGATCGCGATCGCACCCAGGCCAAGCTGGCGGAGCAGGAGTTTCAGGATTTCGCGCTCAAGTACCCCGAAGACAAGCTCCTGCCGGATGCCGAGCAGCGCCTGCGCGAAGTGCAGGAAGTCCTCGCCGAGGGCGACTTCCGCATCGCGCGATTTTATTTCCTGAAGGGCACGCCAAACGCCCGCCGCGCCGCCGTTCTGCGACTTTCCGAGATTGTGGATCGCTATCCGCTGTACAGTCAGGCCGATCGCTCGCTTTGGATGCTGGGCGACTCCCTGGCAAAAGACGAGAAGACGCAGCACATGGCTCCGCGCTACTTCACTCGCATCGTACAAGACTATCCGGAGTCTTCTTATGTCGATGACGCCAAAGCACACCTGGTTAGAATGAACGTGCCGATACCCCAGCCCAGTCCGGATGCGCTGGCCCGCCTGCAGCGTGAAAAGGAAATGAACCGTGAGAAAGCCGGGCTGGTGCGCCGTGCGCTGGGCATGTTCAAGTCCGGCCCGGACGTCTCCAATTCTGCGCGTGTCGGCAAACCGAATTTGACTCCGCCCAGCGAGGGCCTTGGCGGCGAGTCCCTCATTTCCGGCAACTTGAGTGTGTCCGGGTCGGCCACGGGCAGTGCGCCCGTAACCACTGTTCCTACAGCCCCCGGGGCCGCCAGCGTGCCCTCATCCTCGCAGCCGGCAGGAGCCGACGCAAAACCTTCCGCAACTGACCCTGCCAAGCCCGTGGACATCACGCAAAAGAGCAAGGCCGACCTCGAGAAGGAAAAGAAGGAAAAAGAGAAAAAGGAAAAAGAATCCTCCAGCAAGAAGAAGAAAGGCCTTCGCAGGCTCATTCCCTGGTAAGTTCCCGCTTCCCCTCCCCATTTGGCTTTGCGGTTGATTCTTCGCGGCTTTCGGTTGACTCCCACCGCGGTCGGTGTTACCAATAGCCTCATACTCTGCGGACGCTTGCCCGCGTCGCGCATGATCTGGGGGGCGCCGGGTGAAGATCCTGGTCGCAGACGATAATCGGAGCATTCCAAGGAAAGTGGCCGAAGCCTTGAAAGAGCAGGGCTTTGAAGTCGTAGGTGTGGGCCACGGCGAGGCGGCCGTCAAGAAATTGCCGGAATTTATGCCTGACCTCGTGCTCGCGGACGTGTTCATGCCCGTGCGTAATGGCTACGAAGTCTGCGAATACGTGAAGAACGACACTCGCTTCGCTCACATCCCCGTGGTGCTCCTCGTCGGCGCCTTCGATCCCATAGATCAGCACGAGGTAAAGCGCGTTCGCGCTGATGGCCTCCTGAAAAAGCCTTTTGACCCACCTGGCGATCTGCTGGAAATGGTTCGCACGATGCTCGAGAAGTCCGCGCAAACGCGCCCGGTGGCAGGCAAGGTCGACGAAACGCTCGAGCTCTCCGACAAGGAAATGAAAGACCTGGTGGGCGGACGTGGCGCTGCGCCTGCGGAGTCACAACCCGAAGTGCAGGAATTCTCCACGCGTCCGGCGCGGGTCGAATTTGGCGAAGGCTCGGAAGCCCTTTCCTTCGGCGAACTGATGGAGACACCCGCGGAGGCTGAGGGTCCAGAGGTTACGGAAGAAAAGGGCCCGCTCCCGGAAGCCGCGGGATTCCGCGCCTCCAGTGTTCCGGAAATCGAGTTTGCCGGCGAGCAAGCGGAAGACCTTGAAGTCAGCGAGGAGGCCGCTCCGCCCGACGCAGCGCAAGCGCCGTCGTGGGGTGCCATGGATTCCGCTTCACAAGGAGCGGCGGTTGCCCCGGCTTCTGCCGACACCTCTGCCGCACCGGAAACGCCCCAGTGGGGCGGCATCGAGGTTCCCGCCAAAGAGCCTTCTCCGGACGAGCCTCCCATCAAAGTAGAATTTGATTCGTCTGAACCGATGGAACTCATCACCGAGGAATCCGCCGAGCCTGCTCCATCGATCGTGGACGCTGGGCCGCTTCCGGAACTGGCTTCTTCGCCGGATGAATTCATTTCCGCGGCACCTGCACCTTCCGCTCCGATGGATGCAGCTCCGGCATCAGCTGCACCTGCGGCGGCGCCCCGCCCGGAAGTGTCCGAGGTGGAAGTTCAGCCCTTCTCGATTCCCGCAATGGAAGAGGTGGCCGCTCCGCTCGTCGTGGAGAGATTCGCGCCCCCTCCGGCGCCTGAGCCTCCACCCGTTTCCGCCGTTGAGCCTTTGCGCGAGCCGGCGCAGATTGTCCCGCCACGGCTGGAGATTCCGCGCGTCGCGCATCCTCTCGAAATAGACACCGCAGCGGCGGCGGCAATTGCTGCAGCCCCCGCCTTGACGGGCAACACAGACGCCTTCGGGCGTCCGGCGCACGTCAACGCCGCCGATATGGACGCCATCGTCGAAAAAGTGATTGCACGCCTGCAAAAAGGCGTGCTCGATCAGATCACTCGCGACATCCTGCGCCCCATCGTCGAGGCACTCGTCGCTCGCGAAGTGGAGAGCAAGAAGTAGTTTCTCCGGGCTTTTCAAATCCTCTTTAGTATCCGGCACGCCCCCAACTCGCTACACTCATTGACGCTCGCGCGCATTGCCCCCTATAGTTAGTGGTTTGTTTGTTGCGCGTTTCCGCAGCCGTGTGCCGCGCGCAGGCGTCGTCGCAAAATTCAGAGGACTCATCTAGCCACCATGGCGCGAGAAATTCCCAAGGCGTACGAGCCCAACGAAATTGAGAAGCGCTGGGCGCAGAAATGGGTCGAGGACGAACTGTTTCGTGCCGACGCGGGCGCGCCGGGTCCCGTTTTCTCCATCGTGATTCCTCCTCCCAACGTGACCGGCTCGATTCACATCGGCCACATGCTCGAGCACACGCAAATTGACATGCTTGTCCGCTGGCATCGCATGCGCGGCCACAACACGCTCTGGCTGCCCGGCATGGACCATGCCGGAATCGCCACGCAGGTGGTCGTCGAGCGCCTGCTCGCCGCTGAGGGGCGTTCGCGCAAGCAACTGGGCCGTGAGGAATTCGAGCGCCGCGTCTGGGAGTGGAAAGCGCAAAGCGGCGGCACCATCAAGAAGCAGATGATCCGCCTCGGGGCGTCGTGCGACTGGTCGCGCGAGCGCTTTACGCTCGACCCGCCGCTCTACCGCGCCGTGCTTGAAGCTTTCTTGCGTCTTTACCGCGAGGGCCTCATTTACCGCGGGCGCTACATGGTCAACTGGTGCCCGCGCTGCATGACCGCGCTGAGCGATCTGGAAACCGTACACCAGGAACGTCAGGGCCACCTTTGGTTCATCCGCTACCCCGTTGTTGGGTCGAATGAATCCATAACGGTTGCTACGACTCGCCCGGAAACCATGCTCGGCGACACCGCCGTCGCGGTCCATCCTGACGATGAGCGCTATCGCCACCTTATCGGGAAAAAAGTTCGCTTGCCGCTGATGGAGCGCGAAATCCCCGTCGTCGGCGACGCCATGGTGGACCGCGAATTCGGTACCGGCGCGGTGAAGGTCACGCCCGCGCACGACCCCAACGACTTCGAGCTGGCCAAGCGCCACCACCTGCCCGAAGTGGACATCATGAATGACGACGGCACGCTCACCGCGGCGGCCGGCGCGTACGCGGGCATGGAACGCTTTGCCGCGCGCAAGGAAGTTGTCGCCGCGCTCACCGCGCAGGGGTTACTCGACAAAATCGTCAACCACACGCACTCCGTTGGCGTGTGCGACCGCTGCAAGACGGTCGTCGAGCCGCGTGTCTCCACGCAGTGGTTCTGCAAAATGAAGCCGCTGGCCGAAGACGCCATCAAAGTCGTTCGCGAAGGCCTGATCCCCGTCGTCCCGGAAAATCAGAAAACAATCTATCTCAACTGGATGGAAAATATTCGCGACTGGTGCATTTCGCGCCAGCTCTGGTGGGGCCACCGCATTCCCATTTGGCACTGCGCCGATTGCAAGGGCATGACGCCGGCCAGTGATTCCCGCGTGGGAATTGTGAGCGGCCGCGCGCAAGCCGCTGGTGTGCCAAAGAAATGTTCAGCGTGCGGCAGCGCCAATATTGCGCAAGACCCTGACGTGCTCGACACTTGGTTCAGCTCCGGCCTGTGGCCGTTCTCCACGCTGGGCTGGCCGGACGAGACCCCGGACCTCCGCGCCTTTTATCCCACTTCCCTGCTCATCAGCGGTTACGACATTCTGTTTTTCTGGGACGCGCGCATGATTATGATGGCGCTGCATCTCATGCCGCGCGACAAAGTCGAAGCAAGAATTCCCTTCCGCGCGCTCTACCTTCACGCCCTGGTCCGCGATCCCGAAGGACTGAAGATGTCCAAAACGCGTGGCAACGTCGTGGACCCGCTCGAAATTATCGAAAAGCATGGCACGGACGCCCTGCGCTTCGCCCTTGCGGTGATGGCCGCGCCCGGCACGGACATCGCCCTCAGCGAAGAGCGCATTCTCAGTTACCGCGCCTTCGCCAACAAGATATGGAACGCAGCGCGTTTCCTCTTCTTCAATTTGGAAAAAATCGAGGCGCACGGAATCACTCTCGAAGAAGTCGCCGCGCATGAAGTACGAAAAAGCGCACCCTACAAAACCGGCGACAGCATTTCCTTAGTGGACCGCTGGATTTTATCGCGCCTCGCTTCGGTTACGACGCAGGTCAATGACGCGCTGGAAAACTACCGCTTCCACGAAGCCGCACATGTCGTCTATCACTTTTTCTGGGGCGACTTCTGCGACTGGTACATCGAATGGGTCAAGCCGAGCCTGGCGTCGGAAGACCGCGCCGAGGCCCTTGCCGCATGGAAAAACATCTTCGCCGTGTTCGAGGCCGCTTTGCGCCTGCTCCATCCCTTCATGCCCTTCCTCACCGAAGAGCTATGGCAGCGGCTGCCGCAACGCGCCGATGCGAAGTCCATTGCGCTGGAGCATTTCCCATCACCTCCCGCCGCGTGGCTGGGCAGCGACGCCGAACAGGAATTTCGTGCCTTGCAAGAAATAATTAGGTATACGAGAGACTTTCGCTCCGAGCGAAAGATTGGGTCGAGGGAACTTTTCCCGGGCCAAATCGCCAGCAAGGACGCAAGCCTCCGAACTTTGCTCCAGGACAATCTCGAAGCAATCGTGCGGCTCGCTGTCCTTTCTGATCTTCGTGTCTCAGATGGATGGTCAGACGTGAGCACGGGCCTGGTCCACTCCACGCCTAAATACGATCTCCATCTTGATTACCAAAAGCGGGTTGATCCGAATGTGGAAGCAACCAAATTACGAAAAGAAATTGAGCTGCTAACCAAGGACATCGACTCCAAGCAGCGCCAACTGGCCGATGAAACTTTTCGCAGCCGTGCGCCAGAGAAAGTTGTAAAGTCCATGCAAGAAAAGCTGGCCGAGCGCACCGCCGAACATAAGAAGCTGCGCGACCGCCTGGCGCAGTTGGAAAAGTCATCGTGACGGCACCGCTCCCAAAAACCGAAATGAACTGGGACACGGAGGAATTCGCCGCGCTTGTGCGCAACGCCCTCGCGGAGGACCTTGTGGAAGGTGAGGGTTTGGCCGCTGTGGACCACACCGCGCACTCTATTGTTGCGCCGCACGCTACGGCGAGCGCGAGAATTGTTGCCAAGCAAAATCTGGTTCTTGCCGGCCTGCCGCTGGCCGAACGCGTTTTTCGCCAGCTCGACGCCGCGATTCGCGTGGAAAAGAAATTCAAAGAGGGCGCGCAAGTTCCCGCGGGCTCCGTTGTCGCTCAACTTCACGGCCCTGCCCGAACCATTCTCACGGGCGAGCGCACTGCACTCAATTTTCTCGCGCATCTTTCCGGCGTGGCCACCTACACGCGCCAATTTGTGGACGCCATTGCCGGCACCAAAGCCCGCATTCGCGACACGCGCAAGACCACTCCTATGCTCCGCGCCGCCGAGAAGTACGCGGTCCGCCTGGGCGGCGGAGTGAATCACCGCTTCGGCCTCTACGACGCCATGCTCATCAAGGAAAATCACATCGCGATCGCCGGCAGTGTGACGGAAGCCATTCGCCGCGCGCACGAGCACCAACTCGCTCACCGCGAAACCACGGCCTATGAATCATTCCGCCCCGGTGCCGCGCGCGACATGCTCCCTATTCAGGTCGAAGTCCGCAACGAAGCCGAGCTCCGCGAGGCCCTCGCCGCCGGCGCCGATTCCGTGCTTCTCGATAATTTGCTCCCGGAGCAGGCTGCGCAGTTCGTGGCCATCGTTCGCCGCGAACGCGCCACATGCCTTGTGGAAGTTTCCGGCGGCGTGAGGCTCTCGAATGTTCGCGCCTACTCTGAATCCGGCGCCGACTTCATCGCGATCGGCGCGCTCACCCAGTCCGCTCCCGCTGCGGATTTCTCCCTACTCGTCGAATCGCCGCATTTGTAGCGCCGGGCTTTAGCCCGGCATTGCGTATTTGTAGCTCCGGGCTTTAGCCCGGCATTGGCTTCTTGTAGTAAGCTCTTCTCCGCCTCGGAGGAGTTCTCTTGCTTCGCTCGGTTCCAGGAACTACCGACCGCCGCATCGACGCCCTGCTGGCGCTGCTCGCGGAAAATTCGCTCATGGTCATCAGCGGCGCGAAAATGGCGCGCGAAATCGGCGTCACCCGATCGACAGTATGGCGCTGGGTGGAAAAGCTTCGCTCCCTCGGCGTGAAAGTGAAGGGCCACCCACGTAGCGGATATCAGGTGGAGCGGCTGCCGGACGTGCTCGTGCCACAAATTCTGCGCAGCGATCTCCACGGCACCATGTTCGGCAAGCGCATCCACCATTTTTTCAAGACCGATTCCACGAACACCGTTGCCGTTCGCCTGGGACAGGACGACGAGCCGCACGGCGCGCTGGTCATCGCCGAAGAGCAGACTGCCGGCCGCGGCCGCGCTGGCCGCTCCTGGCTCTCGGAAAAAACCAGCGGCATTTACGTGAGCGTTCTTCTCCGTCCGACTCTTTCGCCCATGCACGCGCCGCTGCTTACGCTCATGGCCGGCCTCGCCGTGCGTGACGCCGTGGCCGAACAGACCGGCCTCGCGCCGGACATTCGCTGGCCCAACGATCTCCTTCTGAGCGGCAAGAAATTCTGCGGCATCCTTACGGAAATGCACGCCGAGGCGGACCGCGTGCGCTACGTGGTCATCGGTATCGGCCTCAACGTGAATCACACACGCCTGCCCGCGGAAATCGAAAGGCTGGCCACCTCCCTGCATCTGGAAACGGGACGCCCGCATTCGCGGCTCGAGATGCTCATCCGGTTGCTGCGTCTGCTCGACCGCTACTACAATCAGTTTGTGCGCGAAGGCCCCGCGCCGATCCTCGCGCGTTTCGCGCTGGTGTCCAGCTATGCGCAGGGCAAGCGCGTGCGCGTCACCACGGCGACGGAAACGTTTATGGGCACCACCGCCGGTCTCGAACCCAGCGGCCTGTTGCGCGTGGCGCGCGACGATGGCCGCGTCGAACCCGTCATTGCCGGCGATGTGGCGGAGGCCGACTGATGCTTCTGACCGTTGATGTGGGCAACACCAATACCGTGCTCGGCGTTTTTCGCGACGCCAGCCTACTGGCCCATTGGCGCCTCACCACCGCTCGCGGTCAAACCGTGGACGAGTACGGCATCCTCACCCGCAACCTCTTCACTCTCGCCGGACTGGAGCCCAAGCAGATTAATGGCATCATTGTCAGCTCCGTCGTGCCGCCGCTGAACGCTACTCTCGCGGAAATGGCTGAGCGCTATTTCGAATTGAAAGCGCTGTTCGTCGAACCGGGCGTGAAAACGGGCATGCCCGTCCTGTACGACAATCCGCAGGAAGTGGGCGCCGACCGTGTGGTCAACGGCGTCGCCGCGTTCGAGAAATATGGCGGGCCTTGCATCGTCGTGGACTTCGGCACGGCCATCACCTTCGACGCCATTTCCCCGAAAGGCGAATACATGGGCGGCGTGATCGTGCCCGGGATCGGCATCGCGTCCGAGGCGCTCTTCGCCCGCGCCGCGCGCCTGCCCCGCGTTGAAATCAAGGACCCCGGAAAAATCATCGGCACAAATACGGTGGGCTCCATGCAGGCGGGACTTTATTACGGCTATGTGGACCTGGTGGACGGGCTGCTGCAGCGCATGAAGCAAGCGCTTGGGCCGCGAACCAAGGTGGTCGCTACCGGCGGCCAGGCCGCTCTCGTTGCCCGCGGCTCGCAGTGGATTGAACACGTGGACGAATTTCTTACGCTGGAAGGTCTGCGCATCATCTGGGACCGCAATCATGCGCCGCACGCTGCCGCCAAACCGCCCGCCGCTCCGCCAACAGAATCTACGCCGCGCCGCCGCTCTTAGATTGCAGGCGTCGCACTTTCCACAAATACCATGTCGCGATCGAGCGGTAGGGCCGCCACGCTTCGCCTAGCTTTTGCAACTTTCTCGCCGACGGCAGCGCGCGCAGATCAAACGCCTCCTTGAAGCCGTACTGCAATCCCAAATCGCCCACCGGCAACACGTCCGGGCGCTTCAGCGAAAAGATCAAAAACATCTCTGCCGTCCATCGTCCGATGCCTTTTACTTGCGTCACATTTTCGATCACCGCTTCATCCGGCATCCTCCCAAAGCGCCCCAGCGCCAGCGTGCCGTCGCTGGCTTTTCGCCCGAGGTCGCGCAGGTAGCCGATCTTTTGCCGGGAAAGCCCCGCGCTGCGCATCTTGTGCACAGGAGTTCGCTGCAGTTCTGTGGGCTCAGGCAACCGGCCCTGCCCAGCGCCGTCGCGCGACGCATAGAGCTGCCGAAACCGCCGCGAAATCGTCTGTGCCGCTTTGTAGGCAAGCTGCTGGTAGATGATGGCGTCCACCAGCGCGCCGAACTGGTGGGGCTCGCACTCTTCGTGTAGCTTGCACTTTCCAACGCGCTCGATCACCGAGCGCAACACAGGGTCGCACTTTTTCAAGTGGCGGATGGCCTTCGCATAGTTGCACATGACCAAGAACGATAAAGTCTTCCGGAAAAATCCGCAACCCGGCGCTGCCGCGGAACTTCTACGAGGGGTGCTACAATGAATCGCGATGGCCGGTGAGTTCAATTACTTCAACTACTTCACGGAAATCGAAGAATATTTCTGGAAGAAGCGCGGCGCGCACTTGCTGGTTTCACCGCTGGACTGGGCCATCGTCGAAACCTGGCAGAAAGCGGGCATCCCGCTCGACGCCGTGCTCAAGGGCATCGACCACGCTTTTGAGAGTTACCAGCGCTCGCGCCGTGGCGTCGCCGGCCGCAGCATGAAGAGCCTGGCCTATTGCGTGGACGCCGTTCTCGACGCCGCCGCGGAAGCAAAGGAAGCGTCCACCGGCAAAGGTCCGGACGAAGGTGCATCGTCGCGTACATCCCAATCGTTTTCGGGCGACGAAATCCGCGCTTACCTGCTGCGCAATCGCGAGCGCCTGGCCGCGGCGAGCGACAAATCCGCCGCCGTTTCTGCCGATCTCGCTGCGCGCCTGCGCGAAACGGCCGCGCGAATCGATGAACTGCTGCCGCTTGTCGATGCGCCCGGCCGCTTCGACCTCGAAGATTTGGAGCGGCGGCTCACCGTACTCGAAGAAAAGCTTTCCGCTGCGGTGGCGGCGAGCGCCAGTGAATCAGTCCAGCTCGACATTCGCCGCGAGATGGACCGTGCGCTGGCACCCTATCGGCGCAAGATGTCCGCCGAGCAATTGAGTCAGCTCGAGCGGCAATACATTCAGAAGCGGCTGTTTGAATATTACGGCGTACCGCGCTTGAGTTTGTTTTATTTGTCGTAGGGGCGGCGCAGTTGTCCGTGGAGAGCCAGCTACCCATGGAAGTGAAGATCGAAAAACTTGTCTACGGCGGCGACGGCCTGGGCCATCAGGACGGCCACACCGTCTTCGTGCCCTACGTGCTGCCCGAGGAAGTCGTGCGCGTGCGCGAAGTCGAGCGCAAAAAGAAATTCACTCGCGGGCGCGTGCAGCAAATGGTGACACCTTCGCCCGACCGCGCTTCCCCGCCCTGCCCGCATTTCACGCAATGCGGAGGCTGCCACTACCAGCACATTCCCTACGACGCGCAGATGAATTTCAAGTCCGCCATCCTACGCGAAACGCTTTCGCGCATTGGCCGCATCACCTGGGACGGCCCCATTCACGCGCACTCCTCGCCGCCGTTGCGCTACCGCAATCGCGCGCAATGGAAAATCCGCCCTGCGGGCGCGCGACACGCCATTGGATATTTCCAGGCGGCGTCCACGGCGCTGTGCCCCGTTGAGCAGTGCCCGGTGCTTTCTCTGCGTCTGGAAGAAGTACTTGCTACGCTACGCGCGCTGCTCGCAGAGGGCGCGCTGACCGGTTCCTTGCGCGAGGTCGAAGCCTTCGTGGACGCGGCCGACGAAAAGGTGCTGCTGAACGCTGCACTGGAAACATTTTCAGCTTCTCCAGCCGCGCTCGCGGCGAAACTGCGCGCGGCGGTTTCCGGCATGGAGACAGTTTTGCTTCACGATATGGCGCGCGACCGCTTCGAGCTTTTCGGCCCCGGCCACTTGAGTTACCACGTCGCGGACACCTCCTACCAGGTCGGCCATCTTTCGTTCTTTCAAGCCAACCGTTTTCTTCTGGATGAACTAACTCAAGCTGTCGTTTCCGGAATGGACGGCCGCCTCGCACTCGACTTATTTGCTGGCGTCGGCTTGTTCACGATTCCCCTCGCGCGGCATTTTCAGCGCGTGGTCGCCGTGGAATCCAATGCCGCAGCCGCCCGCGACCTCGAAGCCAACATCGCGGGGGCCGCCGTCGCCGCTCAAACTGCCAATAGTCCCGTCGAAATACTTTTGAACGACTGGCAGGAAACGCCCGACCTGATCGTTCTCGATCCTCCTCGTGCCGGCATGCCAGCGGAAGCTGTGCGGCACATCAATCGGCTTGCCCCGCCTCGCGTTCATTACGTTTCCTGCGACCCCGCCACGCTGGCCCGCGACCTGCAGGTCTTCCTCGCAGGTGGATTTCACATTGAAGAAATCCACCTTTTTGATATGTTTCCTCAGACGTTTCACATCGAGACCTTTGTGAAACTGGTTCGTTCGGCCTAATCGGAATTGTTGATCCGCCGGCCGTTTCACTGGCGACATCATGCGACTTCCTGCGCTGTGGCTGGCCGTGGCCTTCGCTTCCGGGATACTTCTCGGCCCGGCCGCTGGCGTCATCCCGGGCGTTTGGGTTGCCGCAGTCCTCTTCGCGGTCTTCGCTGGCTTCGCCTTTGCGCGCCGCAATTGGCCCTTGCCTGCTTGGATTGCAGCTCTCATGGCATGGGCCGCGCTTGGCGGATTGGCGGCCACTCTCGAGCGCGCCGGTGTTCCTTCAAATCATGTCACCCGCGTCGTCTCCTCTGGCCGGCTCGACATCAGCGAAGCGTTGCGCTGGCGTGGCCGTTTGCGCAGCGATCCCGTTCCTTTGCCCTGGGGATTCCGCACGGAAATTGATCTCGACGAAGTGGAAAGCGCCGGCCAATCCACCAAAATTTCCGGCGGCATGCGCCTGAGCTATTTCCGCCGCGAAGGCGAGCACCCGACCGCCCCGCTGGTCCGCGCCGGCGATCGCGTGGAAGTCCTGGTGCGCGCCCGTGTGCCGCGCAATTTTCTTACGCCTGGCTCGTTCGACAGCCGCGCGCAGCTTGCCCGTCAGAACATTCACCTGACCGGTTCGCTTCGCTTCCTGGAACTTCTTGCCAAGCTGGGCGACGCTCGTCCCACGCTAGCCCATCGCTTCGCGCGAGTGCGCGGCCACCTTTTGGCCCGCCTGAGCGTTCTGTTCCGCGACGCGCCGGACCAGGCAGCGGTGCTGCGCGCCATGCTCCTGGGGGACTACAACTTTCTCGACCGCGAAGTCTCCCAATCATTTCAAACCACTTCCGTCTATCACGTACTGGTTGTCTCCGGCCTACACGTCGCGGCGCTCGCGGCATTTATTTGGTGGGTTGCGCGCCGGCTTCGTTTGTCGCTTCCACTTACGGTACTTTTTATTTTTCTTGTTCTTGGATTTTTTGTCGCCATCGTCGAAGACCGCCCGCCCATCGAGCGCGCCGCGCTGATGGCCGCCGTTGTGCTCCTGGCGCGCCTGCTCTTCCGCCGCGCGCAGATTCTGAATACTCTCTCCGTGGCCGCGTTGCTGGTCCTGCTGATTCGTCCCTCCGCTCTCGCGGACGCGAGCTTCCAGCTTTCTTTTCTCGCCGCGCTGCTCATCGGCGGCGCCGCGCTGCCGCTCGTGGACGCCACCAGCGCATCCTTCCGCAGGGCTCTCGAGCATTTGAGCGACGTCACGCGCGATGTCGTTCACGCGCCTCGCGCCATTCAGTTCCGACTTGACTTGCGCAGTGCGGCCGACTGGCTGGCCCCGCGCCTGCCCGCCCGCCTCGCACCGCGCAGCACCTCATTACTGGCCGGTCCGTGTGCCGCCGCTTTTCGTCTATGGGAAATCTTTTTGATCTCCCTTGCAGTGCAGTTGGGCCTGCTGCCCCTGATGGCGCACCTCTTTCATAGGGTCAGCGTCAGCGGCCCGCTCGCCAACATGCCGGCATCCATTCTTTCCGCTCTCATTGTTCCTTTTGGATTTATCACGCTGGGCATCGACGCCGTGTGGACTAGCCTCGCGGCAGCGGCCGCTCCCTTCACCGGCTGGTTGGTGCAGATGCTGCTCGTGATTGTTCAGGCCATCAGCACGTGGCCGCGCACTGCGTATCGCATTCCTGGCCCGCCCGCATGGGTCCTGACATCGTTATACTTGTTGCTTGGGCTCACCGTGCTGGCTGCCGTGGCGCGGCGCCGTCGCTGGGTGATTCTGTTGTTGCTTCCACTTGCCGTGCTTTTGCTTGTTTGCGCTACACATCCGTTTGCGCCGCATCTCACTTCCGGCGCTCTCGAAGCCTCCGTGCTCGATGTTGGCCAGGGCGACTCGATTTTCGTCGCATTTCCGGACGGGCGCACGCTGCTGATCGACGGTGGCGGCACCTACGGCGCCAGCCGCTTTGGAGGCATGCGAGTCGGACTGGACATCGGCGAAAGCGTTGTTTCGCCATACCTGTGGCAGCGCGGAATTCGCCGGCTGGATGCCATCGCGCTTTCGCACGCGCACACCGACCATCTCGACGGGCTCAACGCCATTTTGGAGAATTTCCGCGTGCAGGAGCTTTGGGTCGGCCGCGCCGTGAATACGCAGCCTTTCCGCGACTTGCTGGCCCACGCGCGGGCGCGCGGCGTGCGCATTGTGGAACGCGCGCGCGGCGAAAGTTTTTCCTGGGGCGGCGTCACCGGGCTCGTACTTTGGCCGGAGGGTCACTCCACGGCGGCTGCGGCATCCAACAATGATTCACTCGTGCTCCGCCTGGAGTACGTGCAGCGCGCCTTTTTACTGCCTGGCGACATCGAGAAACCCATCGAATCGGAGATCGTGCTTCGCGGCGATCCTCTGGCCGCGGACGTTTTCAAGGTGCCCCATCACGGCAGCCGCACCTCGGCCACGGAGCCTTTGCTGCGTGCCGTGCAGCCCGGCTATGCGGTAATTTCCGTCGGTGAAACGAATTCCTTCGGCCACCCGCATCGCGAAACGTTGGACCGTCTGCGCGCCGCGCGCGTCCGCACTTTTCGCACGGATCAGGACGGCACCGTCACGTTCTCAAGTGATGGCAACACGGTTCGGGCTGCTACGTTTGTTGCCGCGGGCAAGCAATAACCGGGTCGCTCAGGGGCTGGATGGATCTTCGGAGTTCGGTGTTTCGCTGCTGTCTTCTATCTGGATGGAATCGCTGCTGGTGAGATATTCCGCAATCACGCGCCGCGCGTCTTCCGCCCGCGACTCGAGCACCATAATGTCCGTGTCACGGAATCCCTCCGGCGGCTCGCGCATGGGGAAAGGGTCGGAGCCTGCGGAACCCGGCGAAGCTATCCCCGCGCTTTCCAACAGCCCGCGGATCACCACCGCCTCGGTGGAACTCCCCGCTTGATGAACCAGTACGGTGCGCTGTTCGTTTAGATTTTCGCCCACTTGGTGTCCGGCTCGCTGCACTCTATACTAGTCACAGGGCCGTCGCAATGAATTCGCAATTTGCGCATTACCCGACGCAGGCCGAAATCGACGAGGAGAGCAGACGCGCACGCCGGCTGCGCATCGTCGTCAGCCTGACGCTCGACGTCATCAGTCAGGGACATCTCCCCTATGACGAAGCAAAGGAAATGATCGCGGCCGCTCGCCGCGTGGCCTTGCAGCTTTTCCCCGAAAAGGGCGACACCTACGACCTGATTTATGCCCCGAAATTCGCGCGGCTGATGCGCGAAATGTACCGCATCCAGTAGCTCAGCTTCCCTGCACCAGCATGAGCGCCCACAAAGCTCCCATTCCACCCAGCACGCCCAGAGCGGCCTGGTATTCCCGGTTGCGCCAGTATTGTTCCCAGGAAAACTCTTCCGTTGTTGCCGTTGCTGTTCGCAAGCGTGGCAGGAACAGCGGCACGCGCGCGGCGTATTCGTCGAACACAGTCCCGTAGCGCGCGCGAAGTTCTCCCTCCTCGCGCTTCATGACAACGCGATAAAAATAACCAAAATACCCAGCGACCACCACCGCGGCAATCCATCCCTGCTCCACCCAGAACCGCCCGGCCACCAGAAAGCCTGCGGCCATGAGCGCGCTGCCGAAGTACAGCGGATTGCGCGTGCGGGCGTAAGGCCCGGCAACGGCCAATTGTTCGTGCTTGCGAAGGTGTCCTGCCGCCGCGGCACGAACACAAAGCCCGAGCGTCGCAATCACCGCGCCAATGAAAATGGAATATTGGAGAGGCCGCGCAAATGCGAGAAACACGATCGCCACTGGATAGCCCAGCCGCACACGGAATCTCATTGCAAATTCCGCGGCTCGGCTCATCCCTTGACTCCTAGCCGCTTTTGGACCGCTGCCACCACCTGGTCCACCGTGATGGAGCGCATCGATAGCGCCGGGGAGCTGTCTCGCTTGTACGTTGTTTCTTCCGTCCGCGCGTTGCGCACGACGATATCCGCCGGCGAGTACGGCCCGTTGCGCGCCGGATCCGTGGGACCGTACAAACCGACCACCGGCGTGCCCAGCGCCACGGCCAGATGCAGCGGGCCCGAGTCGCCGCCCACAAACAACGCCGCGCCGCGAACGAGTGCTACCAATTGCGGCAGGTCTCCCGAAAATAATAGCGGATCGCCCTCACCGGCCACCAGGCGCACCGCCTCGGCCAGCTTCCGCTCTCCGGGACCATAGTTCACCACGCCGCGCCATCCCGCAAACGAAAAGAGCGACGTCAGCCGCCGGTGCAAGTGCCCGTACTGTTCCGCCGGCCAGCACTTTGACATCCAGCCCCCGCCGGGGCTCATCACAAAATATTTCTTTCCGCCTTTGGCTCCGACTTGCATCCGCACAAACCGCTCGGCCTCGTCGGAAACTGCAAGCGGAAATCGCGCTTCCCATTTCTCCGCACCCAGATGTTGTGCAAGTGCCAGATTCTGATCGATCACGTGGCTCGCTGCCGAATGCACGCGCTCCGTGTAGAACCACGCCGCGCCGCTTTCTCGCAGCAGCTCGATGGCAAATCCAATTCGTTGCCGCGCGCCGGAGAGCCGCGCCAGAAGCGCGGATTTGTACAGCCCCTGGAAATCAATCGCACAATCATATTTTCTGCGACGCAACTGACGCACGCAGGACGAGACCCCGCCCCATGTGGAGCGGTCGAGATGAATGACGTCGTTGATGTCAGGATTGCCGAGCAGCAGCGAGCGCCACTTGTCTTCCACTAGCCAATCAATCTGCGCGCTGGGAAATTTGCTGCGCAGGGCATGCACGGCAGGCAGCGCATGCACGATATCGCCTAGCGAGCCGAGCCGCACCACGAGAAAGCGCTCGTTACCCATGGCGATTTCCCAGCTCGGCGTCTCTCACGCGAGCCAGCATGTCGCGCGTGGAATGATCCTTGGGGTCGCCGACGATGGCCACGCGGATGCCCAGCCGCCCCGCTATTTCGCGCTCCGGCACCGTCTCCGCGGAGTAGTCTGTTCCCTTTGCGTGGACCGCCGGGCGCAGTTCGGTCAGCAATGCCTCCACATTCGGCTCGCTGAAAATCACGACGTAATCCACGGCCGCAAACGCCGCCACCAATTCCGCACGCGCCTGCTCGGAGAGGATGGGCCTGCCTTCACCTTTCAGTTGTTTCGTGCTGGCGTCGGAATTGACCGCCACCACCAGCACGTCGCCTTCGTGTTTCGCACCCTTCAGATACCGCGCGTGTCCCACATGCAGCACGTCGAAACACCCGTTGGTCAGCACAATGGATTCCCCGCGCTGGCGGTGTTTTTCCAGGCGCAAGCGCAATTCATCGCGGCCGAGAATTTTCGCGCGCGCATCTGCCGTTGCGGGTTTACTCATTTGGTGGAAGTGCCGGAGAGGTCGGCCTGAATGGCCCGCACCAATTCTTCGCGCGTGACCGTCGCTGTCCCTCGCTTCATCACCACGATACCGCCAGCGTAGTTGGCCAGGTGCGCGGCTTCGGTGAACGTGCCGCCCGCAGCGAGCGCCAGAGTGAACGTCGCGATCACCGTGTCGCCGGCGCCCGTGACGTCCAGCGCCTGGTCCGTGCCATACACTGGAATATGCACGGGCTGGCGTCCGCGCATGAAAAGCGCCATGCCGTCCTTGCCCCGCGTCACCAGCAGCGCCTGCAGCTTCATCGCCCGCAGGGTGCGCGAGCCCAGCGCTTCCAGGCGCTTCAAATCTGTACCGATGCGCGCGTGATGCAGCGCTTCCATCTCCGGCTCGTTGGGAGTCGCCGCGGTGATGCCCGCTCCCTTGTACTCCAGCAACGCAAATCGCGAATCGAGCAGCACAAGCTTCGCGCCCAGTGCGCGCACAGCCGCAGGGGAAGCCGAGCCAAATCCATAATCGGAAACCAGTGTTGCCGAAGCTCGCTGAGCGAGCCCGCGTGCTTTCTTCAGCAGCGCTGCGCGGACTTTTGCCGGAAGTGCTCCGAGCTCCGGTTCGTGGTCCACGCGCAGGACCTGCTGCCGCGCTGTGTGCGCGAATCCGGCCAGGTAACGCGTCTTGCGCGGCGTTGTCCATCCACGCACGCGGATGATTCCGCTCGTCCGCACGCGTTTCTTCCGGAAGTAATCCACCAGCGCCTGACCAGCATCATCGTCTCCAACAACGCCCACAGGCAGCACTTTGGCGCCCAAGTCCGCGAGGTTATTGGCCGCGTTGGCCCCGCCGCCGGGCACCAGTTGCGTATCGCGGTGCCGCAGGATCAGCACCGGCGCTTCCCGCGATACGCGCGAAATTTCGCCGAAGACGAATTCATCCGCCACCAGATCGCCGAAGACCACAATCGTCTGCCGCGAAAAGGCGTCGATCAAATCCACAAGCCGGCTCAAGTCAGCGCTCACCGCGACTCCTTCAGGATGATCTCCACGGCCGCTTCCAGATTTTCCGCCACATGTCCCGGCTGCCCCTTCCAATTCTTGCGGTGCCACTCGTACTCTCCGCGGCCGTATCCGCTGAGCACGAGAATACTCCGGCAGCCCACGGAGTGCGCCATTTCCACATCACCATAGCGGTCGCCTACCACCCACGAGCCGCGAACGGCTAGCCCGTGTTCGCGCGCCGCGCGCACCAGCATTCCCGGGCGAGGCTTGCGGCACCCGCAGTCGTCCGTGCTGGCATGCGGACAATAATAGATCGCATCCAGTCGTGCGCCTCCGCCGGCCAGCACTGCAATCATTCGCTCATGCACCTGGTGAACGAGCGCCTCGGGAAAAAAGCCGCGCCCCACGCCGGATTGGTTGGTAACTACAATCACCGGCAGCCCAGCTCCGTTCAGTCGCCGGATAGCGCCCGCGGAATACGGATACACCTGAAATCGTTTCAAGTGATTCAGGTAGCCCATCTCCTCGGCAATGGTGCCGTCGCGATCCAGAAACACGGCATGGCGCGCTGCGGTCTCAGGCAAGGTTGGCGTGTCCCTTCTTGATCCATTCGCGTGCGGCGGCGTAGACCGCGTCCACTTCCACGCGGGTCATGCAGCGGTGGTCGATCGGGCAGTGCCGCAGAAAACACGGACTGCATTCCACGCGCTGCTGCACGATTGTGCGCCGCGGCGTCATCGGCGCAGTGCCTTCGGGGTCCGTGGGCCCGAACACAGCCACTACCGGAAGCCCCACCGCCGCCGCCACGTGCATGGCCCCCGAATCGTTTCCGATGAACAGGTCGCACGACGCAAACAGCGCGGGCAATTCCGCAATGCTCGTTTCCCCCGCGAGTTGCACGGCTTTCCGCTTCATCGCCGCGGCAATTTTCCCCGTGACTTCGCGCTCGCTTGCGGAGCCGAAAAGTATAACATCCGCTCCAAACTCGGCAATCAGCCGGTCGGCAAGCGCCGCATAGCGCTCCACCGGCCAGCACTTTGCCGTTCCATACGCCGCGCCCGGAGCCATTGCCACGCGCAGCACGCGCGGCGCTCCCGGAACTCCCGCGCGCTCGAGGATTTCTTCCGCGCGCTCCATCGCCTGCGCAGGCACTTCCAGCCGAATTGCCTTAAGCTCCGGCAGCATTTCGATCCATCCCGCGCGTCGCAGCAGCTCCAAATAGTAGTAGCTCTCATGCGCAGGAGTTTCACCCGGCTTGGGTACCACGACAGCCTTCGTCAACAGCCAGGAGCGCGCATCGCGCGCGTAACCGATGCGCAGCGGCACACCGGACCGCCACGCCAGCCATGCCGCTTGAAACGCATTCTGCAACAGCACGGCAGTATCGAATTTTTCCTTGCGAATTTCCCGCGCCAGCCGTTCGAGGCCCCAGAATCCTTTGTGACGTCCCGTATGTTCAAAGACGATTACTCGGTTGGCCCACGCCTGCCCTTGAAACAGTCCGCTCACCCATTCGCGCCCCAGCAGCGCAATCTCCGCCTCAGGCCAGCGCGCGCGGATGGCTTCCAGCGCCGGAATGCACATCACGGCGTCGCCCACCCAATTAGGTACTCGGACCAGAATCTTCATCGTCCGCCTGCTTGCTGCTTTCGCGAGATAATTTGCAGGACCTCTTGCCAGAAGCCTTCGCCATCCGTGAGCTTCAGGCTAATCCTACAATAGAATAGCGGAAGCTCACGGAACTCCACCTGGAGACAATTGAAGAGATCCTTTTCCGTGCAGATGAGCGCCTCTGCCCCCGCAGCTCTTGCGCGCGATTCCAGCTCCTGAACATCGGATTGAGAGAACTTGTGATGGTCGCGAAATGATTTGCAGTCGATGACGTGGATTCCCCAGCTCAATAAATCCACAAAGAACGCAGAAGGATTCCCAATCGCGCAAAACGCGAAGAACTTTCTTCGTTGCTTGTCGGCTTTCTGCGCTCCTGCAAGATGCGGATTCCTTTGGAAAATGTCAGTGAGTTCGTTCCGCGCATAGAAGACCGGCGCATCAGTGTGGCGACGAATGACGGCCTCGACAGCGTCCGCCGGCTGCTGCCGGGTAATGAGAACAAGATCGGCACGGCCCAGGGCGGTTTCCGGCTCGCGCAAGCGTCCAGCGGGCAGCAATAGCCCGCCGCCGAATGGATCGGTGGCATCAACTAAGACTATGTCGACGTCGCGCGCAAGGCGCATGTGCTGAAAGCCATCATCCAGAACGAACCACTGAACGCCCCGCTCTTCCAGGCGGCGACCCCAAGCGAAACGATCCGCCCCAACCCCGATGTACGCGCGGTCAGCAAATCGCTTCCAATAAAGCCAGACCTCATCGCTGAAGACGTGCAGGGGAACGTGATCTTCCGGAAAAGGCGCAGTAGCGGCGAGCGGAAGATTCGTTCCCTTGGAACCCCGGTAGCCCCGCGTGAGGATTCCGGTGGGCTTCCGTTCGGAAAGAAGCCGCTCAACAATCCACATCACCAGAGGTGTTTTGCCCGTGCCGCCCACGGTCAGATTTCCCACGCTAATGACCACACCTTGCAATCGCTTCTGACTAAAAATCCCCGCGCGATAGAAAAACGCACGCAGGCGCACGACAGCTTCAAACACAATGGACAACGGCCACAGCAGCGCGCGAAGAATGGGATGCAAGTTCATTCGCTGCTCCGATGAGCATCTAACATTTCCGCAATGCGCTCCAGCGACTTCGCCGTCGCCCCGCGATTGGCCTCCACCAGCGCTTTCGCAGACTCTCCCATGCGCCGGCGCTTCTCTTCCCCACGGACTAACTCCACCCACGCTTCGCCCAGTTCGCGCTCATTCGCTACCTGTACGCCAGCGCCTGCAGCCAGGAAATCAGTCGCCATTTCCTGAAAATTTTCCATGTGCGGCCCGAAGACGGGAGGCTGGGCAAACGCCGCAGGCTCCAGGATGTTGTGCCCGCCGCGCGGCACCAGCGAGCCGCCGACGAAGACGGCGTCCGCGAGCCGATACAGTTCGGCCAGCTCGCCGACTGTGTCCAGTAGAAGCAAGTCCGCGTCTTCATCCAGCGGCTCGTCCAGCGAGAGCTGGCTGCGTCGCGCCACCTTCCAACCGCGTTCCTCGGCGATGCGCGCCGCCGCGTCAAACCGCTCCGGCTTGCGCGGAGCCAGCACCAGCAGCGCGCGCCGCCACGCCCGTTCCACAATGTCAAACGCGGCCAGCACCGGCTCTTCCTCGTCCTCCACGACGCTGCCCGCCACCACCACCGGCCAGCGTTCTTGCTCCGCCATCTGTTTTTCCAGCCAGTTGCCGATGGCGCTCGTGCGCGGCGGCGCGAAATCGTACTTGAGGTTTCCGGTCACTTCTATGCGCTCTTCGACCGCGCCGAGTTCGAGCAGGCGTTGCGCGTCCCGTTCGCTCTGCATCAGAAACAGAGTGGCATCGTTTAGTGCCCATCGCAGAAATTCTCCGAAAATTCCTGTTAGCGCTCGGTACCTCCTGAAAGATTTCACCGAAATTCTTCCGTTGACAAAAATCACCGGCACTCCGGCGCGACGCGCCTCCCGCAGAAAGTTCGGCCAGATTTCCGTCTCCAGGATAACGATCACCCCCGGCTGCAGCACGCGCATCACTCGCCGCACGGAGAAAGCCCAGTCCATCGGAAAATAGAAAATGCCGTCGGCAAACTTCATCCGATCGCGCGCCAGTTCCTGTCCGGTTCGCGTCGTCGTTGAAACAAATAATTTGCGCTCCGGAAAGCGTTCCTTCATCGCCCGGGCCAGCGGCAACCCGGCCAGCACTTCGCCCACAGATACCGCATGCACCCAAATGGAATCTTTCGCTCCGCTGGCCGCGGAAAGTACGGTGCACGGCAGCTTGCCCAACCGTTCGCTGAGGTTGTGAAAATATTTTCCGCTGCCCAGCCCGCGCACGAGAAAATACGGCAGCAACAGGATCATTCCGATGGCGGTCAGCAGGCTGTAGAGAAGATACATTCGCTCCCGCAGCGCGGGACGCCTATTATAGTGGACGCGCGGCTGGATGCAGCAGGCAACCGGCCCCGCCGGCCGGCATCTTATCAACCGGCAATTCGGTTATCCTTCGGAACACATGAACTACCGATATACATCCGTCGCCTTGCTTTTGCTCCTGGCCGCGGCCGGTGCCGCGGCGCAGCAAACGGATCCCGCAACTCTTCCCGCGCGCGACGCTCACGACGGCCTTCTCATCGCCGCCGACCCCATTGATGACGCCGCGCGTTCCAAAGAGCGCTTCGGAAAGAAGTCCCCGCACTCCGTGGGCATTCTTGCCCTCGAAGTTTATTTTAAGAATGACACCGCGAAAGCCATTCGCGTGGACCTGGACCGCATACGCCTCGCCATCGAGGCGCCCGGACAGGACCGCCAGCAACTGCGGCCCATGCCAGTTGAAGTCGTCGTCAACGCCATCGTCTATCCCGAAGGCCTCAACCCCACCGCCCCGCGCAAGCCGCGGCCCTTCCCCGGCAGCGGCACCGGCAGCAAGACCAAGGACGTCAAGCAAGTGGACGAAGTGCTCCGGCCTCTGGCCCTGGAAATGGACGTCCTGCCGCCACGCGCCACTGTACGCGGGCTCCTCTTCTTCGACCTCGACCGCAACTTTGAAAAACTCCGGTTCGCGCAGCTCTACATCCCCGAACTTTCCTTCGTCGCGGACGGCAAGCAACTGATGTTTTTCGAAGTGGATTTGTCCAAGGCCCTTCACAAATAGAATTTCCTGCTTCCCCGCTTTTTCGCCCGATTGCCGAAATCGCGCCCCTCGGCTAAAATTGCCGACGGCTCAATTGTCCTCTTCCGTTGCGCCTCCTCACATGGGACTTCTTGACGAACTGAATCCGCGGCAGCGTGAATGTGTCGAAGCGGCGGAAGGACCAGTTCTGGTTCTGGCCGGCGCCGGCAGCGGCAAGACGCGCGTCATCACTTACCGCGTGGCGCACCTCATCGCACAGGGCGCGCCCGGGGAATCCATCCTCGCCGTCACCTTCACCAACAAAGCTGCTGCGCAGATGAAGCAACGCGTGCTGGACCTGCTTTCGCGCAGCGGCCTACACGCCGGAGAGCCGTGGGTTTCCACGTTTCATTCCTTCTGCGCCCGTCTGCTCCGCCGCGAAGCGACCAAGCTTGGCCTGCGCCGCGATTTCGCCATCTACGACGACGATGACCAGCTCGCCGCCGTGAAAATGGCCCTGCGCCAGATTGGCAGCGAAGAAAAAACCCTCACTCCGCGCAACCTGCTCGACAAAATCAGCGATGCCAAGAATCGCGCCGCCACTCCCGAGCTGTTGGCCGCGGAAGCCTTCGACCATCGCTCCCGCCTCGTCGCTGATGTCTATCGACGCTACGAGGATATCCTGCGCCGCTCCGGCGGCCTCGATTTCGATGATCTACTGCTGCGCGCCGTCGCCGCCCTCCGCGATGTCGAGGACATTCGTGTCCGCTGGACCGAACGCTTCCACTACTTGCAAGTGGACGAATACCAGGACACCAACCGCGTGCAATACGAGTTAGTGCATCTCCTCGCCGGCAGCCGTCGCAACATCTGTGTAGTCGGCGACGAGGATCAAGCCATCTACGGCTGGCGCGGCGCCGACGTCGGCAACATTCTGCGCTTCTCCGACGATTTCCCCGGCGCGCAGGTGATTCGCCTGGAAGAAAACTATCGCTCGACGCAGTGCATCCTCGATGCCGCGCTCGGCGTGGTGGGGAAAAACGTCAAGCGCCTGGGCAAGACGCTCACTGCCACGCGCGGCAAGGGTCCCGCCCTGCGCTATTTCGAATCCCGCGACGCCGCCGCCGAAGCGGAATACGTGGCCGGGGAAATCTTCAATATCCAGCGCCGCGAGCTCGACGCGCATTGCGCCGTGCTGTACCGCACCAACGCGCAGTCGCGCGCCTTTGAGGAAGCCATGCGGCGCGTGGGCATTCGCTATCGCGTGGTCGGCGGCTTCAGTTTCTACCAGCGCGCCGAAGTGAAGGACGCCCTTTCCTACCTGCGCCTGGTGCTGAATCCGGATGACGATCTCGCTTTGCTGCGCATCCTGAACACTCCGCCGCGCGGCATCGGCAAGACCACGGAAGAGGCCCTGCGCAAACTGGCCGAACTCCACAAATCTTCACTTTGGACTGCGCTGGAAGAAATGGCTGCGTCTAAGGCCATGCTGCGTGAATTCCGCACTTTGATTCTAGATCTGCGCGCAGAGGCGGAGAAAACTCCCCCCGCGGAATTGCTCCGCCACATCCTCGACCGCACGGGCTACATCGACCTGCTCGAGCAGCGCGACAACGTGGAAGACACCGCGCGCGCCGAAAATCTTCAGGAGTTGGTGAACGCCCTGGCCGAGCACACCGAGCGCGGCGAAGAACTTTCCGATTTTCTCGACCAGGCATCGCTCGTCAGCGATGCCGACGACTACGACGAAAACGCGCAGGTTACCCTGATGACCCTGCACAGCGCCAAGGGGCTCGAGTTCGAGCATGTCTATCTCGCGGGCATGGAAGAAGGCCTCTTCCCGCACAGCCGCTCCAAGCAGGACGCCGACCAACTCGAAGAGGAACGTCGCCTCTGTTACGTGGGCATGACTCGCGCCAAGGAAACGCTGACGCTCACACGCGCTGTCTACCGCCGCATTTACGGCAATGAAGAGATGGCGCGCTCCGAGCCTTCGCGCTTCCTGAGTGAAATTCCCAGCGAGCTGATTGAGTCGGCCCCCGGCTCGCTCGCCGCCCCAGGCGAAACGCGCCGCTATGAGCCTGACCCCGAATACGATGCCGAGGAATTCCGCCGCCGCCGTGTGTACTCGCAACCCGCGCGGCGAGCGCCCGCCGCGCCCCGCCGTCCGCGCAAGGACGACAATCCGCTCATCGGCGCGCGCGTCCGCCATCCCACCTACGGCGTGGGCACGATTGTGGGCGTGGAAGGCGACGAGGGCGACCGCAAGTTTACGGTCAGCTTCACCGATCATGGCGTGAAGAAGCTGATGGAGCGTTTCGCCAATCTTCAACTCGCATGAAGTTGGGCCGGTTCCGTTTCCACCTCGACTCATCGCAGCGGTTGCACAACTGCTCTGCGCCATGTAAAGTTTCCCCACTTTGACGACGGGGGCACTGTGGGCTCACAACTCTTTCGCACGAAAAGCATCGACCGGCTAATCGCCGACTCGCAAGATCCGCAGCGCCGATTAAGGAAGACGCTTGGAGTGCTGACGCTAACGGCGCTCGGCGTCGGTGCCATCATCGGCACCGGCATTTTCATTCTGACGGGCACCGCGGCCGCCGGCGAAGTGGTGCAGGAAGCTTCTTGGATAAAGGCCCCGCTGTTGGACGTGCTCCTCCACGGCAAGAACACAGTGAACGTAATGGGCCGCCCGGGAGCGGGACCTGCGATTGCCCTGTCCTTTTTGGGCGTGGCCATGGTCTGCGCGCTCGCCGGGCTGTGTTATGCCGAACTCGCCTCCATGATCCCCATCGCCGGCAGCGCCTACACCTACACCTACGCCACCCTCGGCGAACTGGTCGCCTGGATCATCGGCTGGGACCTCATCCTCGAGTACGCTGTCTCCAACATGGCAGTTGCCGTGGGCTTTTCCGCCTACGTGGATAGCCTGCTGCAAAGTTTCGGCATCCATCTCCCTGCTGCTCTGGCCACGCCGGCTTACACGCCGTCAGGAGGATGGCATCTCAATTTCAACCTGCCAGGATTCATAGTGGTCATGCTGCTCACGTGGCTCCTGGTCAAAGGCATCAAGGAATCCGCCAGCGCCAACAGCATCATGGTCGGCGTGAAACTTCTCGCCATCTGCATTTTTATTTTCGCGGCCGCAAAATATATCCAGCCGGCCAACTGGAAGCCCTTCATGCCCAACGGCTGGCAGGGCGTGCTCACCGGCGGCTCGATTGTGTTCTTCACCTATATCGGCTTCGATTCCGTTTCCACGGCCGCCGAGGAATGCAAAAATCCCAAACGCGACCTCCCTCTGGGAATCCTCTTTTCACTGATGATCTGCGCGCTGTTCTACGTCGCGGTAGCCATCGTGCTCACCGGCATTCAGCCCTACAAGATTTTCCTCGGCGATGCCGCGCCCGTGGCCACGGCTCTGAAGAATATCGGCCTCGACTCGATCCAACGCATCGTCACCGTCGGCGCGCTGACGGGCATGATCTCTTCCCTGCTCGTGTTTCAGATGGGCCAGGCCCGTGTATGGTTTGCCATGTCGCGCGACGGCCTTCTGCCCAAGATGTTCTCCAACGTGCACCCGACGCATCGCACGCCGCATGTGGCCACCTGGGTGGCCGGGGTCTTCGTGGGAATCCCCGCCGGCATCTTCGATATCGGCACGCTCGCCGACCTTTCCAACATCGGCACCCTGTTCGCGTTTGTGCTGGTTTCGATTTCCGTGCTGGTCCTTCGCCGCACGCAGCCCGACCGCCCGCGTTCTTTCCGTGTTCCCATGGCCTGGCTGATTGCTCCCCTTTCTGTGTTTTTCTGTTTTATCCTTATGGCAGGGCTGCCCGTGGAGAACTGGATTCGCTTCATCGTGTGGCTGGCCATTGGCCTGGTGATTTACTTCACCTATAGCCGCAAGCGCAGCCAGTTGCGGGATGCGGAGGTTTCGGAACGGCGGTGAGCGCGCGCTGGCAAATTCGCTTTTTAGGCCGAACGGCTGCCGCAGCGGCGGTCGCTTTGTGCGCATTGCTGGTCGCGCCTGGAACCGCGTTCGGCTGGGGCGCGAATGCGCAAAAGCTGATCACCAATAAAGCGGTGGATACCCTTCCCCCGGACATGCGCCCGTTCTTCGATGCCAAGCGCAACCTGCTCATTGAGAGTTCCGCCGAGCCGATGGAAGCCTTTCTGCGGAGCCCCGGCGGGGAACGCCGCAACCGCTATATCTATCTCGACCGCTACGGCCGCTTCCCCTTTGACAATCTCCCGCGCGACTACAAGACTGCCGTCAGGAAATTCACGAAATCGAAGCTGGAAGCCAACGGCGTGCTCCCCTGGCAGATTGGCCTCTATAGCGAAAAACTCACCAACGCCTTCAAGGCGCGCAACTGGGACGAGGTGCGCCAGTTTGCCGCTATTCTCGCGCACTATGTCGCGCAGGCCCACGACCCATTTGCTACCACGGAAAATTTCGACGGCCATCTCTCCAATCAGCTTGGCGCGGACCAGCGCTTCACCAGCCGGCTCGTGGATCGTTTCTCACTCTTCTTTTTCATTCTCCCCAACGAAGCGGTACAGATCAGCGATCCCACGGACCACGCTTTTGAGAGCTGCCTGAACGCGCATAGCTGGCTCGAGCAAATCCTGCTCGCCGATCGCCGCGCCCGCCGCGGCCTTCACGACTACACCGACGAATTTTACGACCGCTTTTACAACCAGGCCGGCGCCATCCTGATTCGCGGCGTTTCCGACGCCGCCACCGATGTCGGCTCCTACTGGCTGACGGCGTGGAATAACGCCGGGCGTCCGCAGCTTCCTGGAAGATGACCCGGTTTTTTCGCCTTACGCTCGGCGCCACCCTATGACCCCGCTCGAACCCCAGTCGGCACTTCACGCCCTGCCCAAGGCCGAGCTTCATCTGCACCTCGAGGGCACGATTGAGCCCGCCACGGTTGTCGAGCTGGCCGCGCGCCACGGCGATGTGCTGACGGAAGCCGAAGCAGCAGCGTACTACCGCTACGCCGATTTTCTCGGCTTTCTGAACGCCTTCAAGTGGGTCACTTCTTACCTTCGCGAACCCGCGGATTTTGGCCTGATTACGCGGCGCATGGCCGAAAAGCTGCTTTCGCAGAATGTGGTGTACGCGGAAGTATTTTTTGCTGTCGGCATCTTGCTGCGTCGCAGGCAGGACGTCGAAGCTAATTTCCGCGCAATTTACGACGCTGGTGAGGAAGCGCGGAAGCACGGCCTGCGCCTGCAATGGATTTTCGACGCCACGCGCCAGTTCGGCCCGGACGCCGCCATGGACGTTGCGCGCTGGGCCGTGCGGCTGAAAGACTGCGGTGTCGTTGCCTTCGGGATTGGCGGCGACGAACTGTCCATCCCGGCCAAAGAATTCCGTGCGGTGTATGAATACGTCGCCGCGCAGGGCCTCCACCGCCACATCCACGCCGGCGAAGTCGGCGGCCCGCAATTAGTACGCGACGCCGTCGAGTTTCTGCACGTCGAGCGCATCGGCCATGGCATCGGCGTCATGCACGACGCCGCGCTCATCGAGTCGCTCGCCTCGGCCCAAGTCCCTATCGAAATCTGCCCGTCCAGCAACCTGTGTACTGGCGCGCTGGCCCGCCAGCGAAACAATCCGGCTGCGCAACTCGAGGATCATCCTCTGCGCGAACTTTGCCGGCGCGGCCTCATGGTCACGCTGGCTTCCGACGACCCGGAGATGTTTCACACCAGCCTCAACGGCGAATATGATGCCGGCTTGCGCCTCGGCCTGACCCTCGGTGAAATGGTGCGTATCGCTACGGCGGCATTTGTTTCCGCCTTTCTGCCGTCGGAGGAAAAGACCGCCTTGCTCCACGCATTCCATTCCAAACGCGAGGCACTCGGTCTATAATTTCGCCCATGAAAGCACACGTTTGGGTCATGTTGAAGTCCACGGTCTTAGATCCCCAGGGACAAACCATCCAGCACGCGCTCGCGTCGCTCGGCTACGCGCAGGTGAAGGACGTCCGCCAGGGCAAATTCTTCGTGCTCGAACTGAACGGGCTCTCCCGCGACGACGCGCAAAAACAGGTCGAGAAGATTGCCAAAGAAGTGCTCACCAATCCAGTGATTGAACAATTCCGCTTCGAAATTCTCGATTAGGCCTTTTTCCTGCTGCTAACCCTTCGGCAACCGCTTTCGGCGCAATGCGCGGCGCTGCCGCCCGCTGTGTTATCCTGAGCGGGATCGGTGTCTGCCCTCCCCCATGTGCCGAGCTTTCCGCGAGGCGCAGCCGCCGAATCGCCCGAGAGGAGCCAGCCACCGTGTGCGGGATCGTCGGTTATATCGGCCCCAAAAAAGTTGTGCCGCTGATTCTGGATGGCCTGAAGCGGCTGGAATACCGCGGCTATGATTCCGCGGGCATCGCCGTTGTGGACAAAAACGGCAAGATGGAAATTCGCCGTGCTTCCGGCAAGCTGCGCAACCTCGAAGAAGCCATCCGCCTCTCGCCCATCGACGGCGTGTACGGCATCGGACACACCCGCTGGGCCACCCACGGCCGCCCCACGGAAGAAAACGCTCACCCGCATCGCGATTGCACCGGGCAAATCGTCGTCGTCCACAACGGAATCATCGAAAATTATTTGGACTTGAAGCACGAGCTGGAAAAAGAAGGCCACAAGTTCGTCACCGAGACCGACACGGAAGTCGTCGCCCACCTGGTGGAAAAGTATTCGAAGAACGATTGCCTGGAAGAAGCCTTGCGCAAAGCCGTGCTCCGCTTGCGCGGCGTTTACGCGCTGGCCGTCGTCTCCACCAAGGAGCCCAACAAAATCGTCGCCGCGCGCCTGGGCCCGCCGGCCGTGATTGGTCTAGGCCACGACGAATACTTTGTCGCCAGCGACATCCCCGCCATTCTCTATCACACGCGCGACGTCTTCTTTCTTTCCGATGGCGACCTTGCCGTCATCACGCCGCAGGGCGTGCGCCTGCTGGACTTCGAAGGCCGCGCCATCCAGCGCCAGGTGCAGCACGTCACCTGGGACCCCATCATGGCGGAAAAGGGCGGCTTCAAGCATTTCATGCAGAAGGAAATTTTCGAGCAGCCGCGCGCCGTTCGCGACACCCTGCTCGGCCGCATCTCGCTCGAAACCGGAAAAGTTTTCTTGGACGAAATGGACATCACCGAGGAGGAGTTCCGCACTTTCCGCAACGTCCGCATCGTCGCCTGCGGCACTAGTTGGCACGCGGCGCTCGCCGGCAAGTTTATGCTCGAGAAGCTGGCCAAGATTCCCGTCGAAGTGGACTACGGCAGCGAGTTCCGTTATCGCGACCCCATCCTGGACAGCAAGACGCTGGCCATCATGATTAGCCAGTCCGGGGAAACCGCCGACACGCTGGCCGGGCAGCGCGAAGCAAAATCCAAAGGCGCGAAGACGCTGGCCATCTGCAACGTGGTCGGCGCTATGGTGACTCGCGAAGCCAACGGCACCATTTACACGCATGCCGGGCCGGAGATTGGCGTCGCCTCCACCAAGGCCTTCACCGGGCAACTCACCGCCCTCTACCTCATCGCGCTGTATCTGGCGCAGACTCGCAATGCTCTCTCCGCGGACAAAGCGCGCGAGCTGATGCACGAGCTCACCAGCTTGCCGCAAAAGCTGGAAACGATTTTACAGCGCGACGACGAATACGAAGAGCTGGCCAAAAAACTTTTCCGCTTCACCAATTTCCTCTACCTCGGCCGCGGCATTCACTACCCCATCGCCCTGGAAGGCGCCTTGAAACTGAAAGAAATTTCCTACATTCACGCGGAGGGCTATCCCGCCGGAGAAATGAAGCACGGCCCCAACGCGCTCATAGACGAGAATCTTCCCGTGGTCATCCTGGCCACGCGCGATGAGAAAGACCCCGCGTCCATGACCCGCTACGAAAAAACCGTCTCCAACATTCAGGAAGTCCAGGCGCGCGACGGCATCGTCGTCTCCATCGTCACCCAGGGCGATACCCTGGCCCGCCAGGCTTCCGATTACGTCATTGAAATTCCCGACTCACTGGAAATTCTGGCTCCCATCCTGGAAATCGTGCCGCTGCAGTTGCTGGCGTATCACATCGCCGTCCGCCGCGGCTGCGACGTGGATCAGCCGCGCAACCTGGCCAAGTCCGTCACCGTCGAATAAACTGAGGTACCTGTGCTCGTGATGCGGCCGCCGGCTACTCTTCAAATCATCTTTCTCCTTTGCATGTCCCTGCTCGCTATTCCTCTTTCTGCCCAGACTTCCAAGCTCGCGCAGGTGAAAGTGACCGGTTCCGTCAAGTTTCCGGAAGCGCAGATTGCCGCCGCCAGCGGCCTCATAGTTGGCGAAGCAGTCTCGAAGGACGACATTCAAGCCGCTGCGAATCGTCTCGCTGACCTCGGCCCGTTCGCCAATGTGCGCTACCGTTTTACCAGCACTGCCGACACGGTCTCCGTGGAATTTACTCTCGCGGACGCCCCCACGGTCCCCGTGCTATTCGATAATTTCACGTTGTTTAGCGACGAGGAGCTCACTCAGGCCCTCAAGGATGCCGTGGTCCTTTTCGACGGCACTGCGCCCGAGCAAGGTTCCATCCTCGACTCCATGACGGATGCCCTGCAGCAACTTCTTGCCACGCGCGGCATCAAGGCCGCCGTCGAGCGGACCTATCTCGCCGGCCCCGGCGAGTCCGGCATGATGCAGCGCTTCGAAATCAAAGGCGTCGCCGGCTTGAGAGTCACTGCCGTGCAATATGGCGACGCGCTGGCCACGGAATCCCGCAAGCTTGCGGAGCCGGCGCGCGATCTCATCGGCAAGCCCTTTTCGCGCTTTGCCGTCGGTGTGTTTGCCGGGGAGCACGTTCGCCCGCTCTATCTCGCGCGCGGCAACTTGCGCGTGAAATTCGGCACGCCGGAAGCGCGTTTCACCGGCAATCCCAACCAGCCGCTTCCCGACAACGTGACCGTATTTCTGCCCATCACCCCGGGCCCCATCTACCGCTGGGGGGGCGTCACGTGGAGCGGCAACTCCGTCTTCATCCCTCAGGCCCTGGTGGATTTCCTGGGCTTCGCGCCCGGCGAAGTGGCCGACGGCTTGAAAGTGGAAGCGGGCTGGGAACGCGTCCGCAACGAATACGGCAAGCACGGCTATCTCGACGCCGCCATCGCTGCCGAGCCCGTGCTCGACGATTCCGCCGCTCGCGTGCTTTACCGCGCGCGCATCACCGAGGGCGTCCAGTACCGCATGGGCCAATTGGTGATTACCGGGTTATCGCTCACCGCCGAACGCCTGCTCATCGCCGCCTGGCGCATCCCCGCTGGCGAAGTCTTCGACAAATCCTACTTCGAGGACTTTCTGGCCAACCAGGTCAAGAACAAGAAACTTTTCGGAGAGCACATCGTCCATTTCCAGCGCGTGGGCGACCTGCTCCAGACCATCCCCCAGAAAAAATCCGTGGATGTCCTGCTCGATTTTCACTGAGTCGTGTCAGAATAGTGCCGGGTGAGTGCGCGCATCCCGGAAACTGGCACCGCAACATGGCTTCTCTGTCAAAAATTAATTTGAGCACAACATGCTCGCCAGACCTCTCGCTTGCCGCAGAAAAACAAAAATCCCTTCTCGCGCGCCTCACCAGGCTCGATTCCCTTTTGGTCGCTCTTTCCGGCGGCGCCGATTCGGCCTATCTGGCGTGGGCTGCGCATCGTGCTCTCGGCGAGCGGGCGTTGTCGGTCACCGCGCTCTCCGCCAGTTTTTCCGCCTACGACCGCCAGCAGGCGGAAAACTTCGTCCGCCACATCGGCATCCGCCACGAATTTGTGCACACCGGCGAGCTGGAAAACCCGCTCTACGTCGCCAACAATACCGACCGTTGTTATTTCTGCAAGGCGGAACTCTTCACCGAGCTCGGTCGCATGGCCGAGCGGCGCGGGTTCGCTGCGCTGGCCTATGGGATTAACGCCGACGACACGCAGGATTTTCGCCCGGGCCATCGCGCCGCGTCCGAGCACGCAGTGCTAGCGCCGCTGCTCGACGCCCGCATGAGCAAATCAGAAATCCGCGCGCTCTCTCGCGACGCGGGACTGCCCACTTGGGATCGTCCCGCCTCGGCCTGCCTGGCTTCGCGCATTCCGTACGGCACGGCCGTCACGCGCGAAACGCTGGGACGCGTCGAAGCCGGCGAAGCTGTCCTCCGCGAGCTCGGCTTCTGGCAATTCCGCGTGCGCTACTATGGCTCGCACGCTCGCGTGGAAATCGACTGCGCCGAGCTGCCGCGCGCTTTTCAGCCCGAGGTTCTCCGCGCAATTGAAGAGCGTCTTTTGAATGCAGGCTTTTCTTCCGTGGCCATTGATCCGGAAGGCTATCGCCAGGGCTCGCTCAATCAAGCTCTCAACACGCCGCGCTAATTGAATCCCGCCATTTCCCACTTCTTGAGCGTGTCTTGCACCAGCGCCTTCACTTTCGCCACCACTTTTTTGTAGTACGCATCCGCTTTCGCCTGGTCGAAATCCTTTGGCCAGCCCTGCCCTTCTTTGTAGAGACCAATCGAAGACGGCGCGGGCACCGCCGACCACGTCCCTGGCGCGGGATTCGCTGTGGCCATCTCCTTGCCCGTGTACAGCTCCTTGTGCACCAGCTTGGGATTCACGGCCTGAATGAACGCCGTTTCGTTGATGCCCGCGTGCCCGCCGTCTTCCTTGAACACTTCCAGCGTCGCATCGCTCGCCAGCGACCACCAATTAATCACCAGCGTGTTCACATTTCGCGCCAGCGCAATCTCACTGGCCACGGCGTTCAGAATCGCCGTCTGCCCGCCGCCGTGCCCGTTGATCACCACAATATTTTTGAACCCGTTTTTCACCATGCCTTCCAGCACCGCGCGGAAGTATGGACGGAAGGCCTCCTCGGGAATGTGCACAGCGCCGGGATAAGGCGACATCGCTCCGGTCACGCCGTACGGAATGTGCGGCGCAACCAGCGCGTTCACGTACGCCGCGATGGCGTTGCCGATGGCCACCGGCGCCGTGTTGTCCGCGCCGTTGTTGATGACGCCGTGCGGCTCCAGCGTCCCCACGGTCACCAGCACCGTCTTCACCTTGGCCGGCACGATTTGACGAAACTCCATCCAATTCAAATCGTCCATCGCCCGCGTGGACAGTTGCTGGGCCGACACCGAAAAGCTGATTGCAACGACTAAGAACAATAGTCTGCGCATGGGTCCTCCAAATGACGTGCGGGATTCTAACCGATTCACGAGCGCACAGCAGCGTTGTTGCGCGCAGCGGAATCGCGCGCGGCGAGAATGGTGTTGATGTGGATGCGCACGGTATCTTCCACGCGCCGCGCGTAGCCGCCGGCCAGCGTCACCGCCACCGGTACGCCGAGGCGGCGCGCGTGGTCGAACACCACGCGGTCGCGCCGTTGCAGACCCTCCAGTGTCAGCCGCAGCCCGCCGAGTTGGTCTTCCATGTACGGGTCTGCTCCGCCCACGTAGAACAGCACGTCCGGATGGAAATCGTGGAACGCCTGAATCAAGTGCTTTTCCAAAATGGCCAGATAATCGGCGTCGCCGATTCCGTCGGGAAGATGCAAGTCGATGTTCGACGCCGGCTTCGGATACGGATAATTATTCTCTTGATGGATGGACAGCGTGAAGATGTCCCCATCGCCGCCGAAAATTTCCGCCGTGCCGTTTCCCTGATGCACATCGGTGTCCACCACCATCGCCGTGGCGACGGCCTTGTCGAATTGGAGACGTCGGATGGCAATGGCCACGTCGTGAATCGCGCAAAAACCCTCGCCGTGTTCCGGGAACGCGTGGTGAAATCCTCCGCCGATGTTGACCGCTATCCTATCGGCCAGTGCGCGCTGCCCGGCAAGAATCGTGCCGCCCGCCGCGCACCAGTACGCTGCAATCGTTTCCGTCGAATACGGAATTTCCAGCCGCATCAATTCGGTCAGACTCAATTTTCCGGTCTTGAGCTTGCGCACCCATTCCTGCGAGTGCACGCGCAGCACGTCCGCGTCCGCCGCGGGTTCTGGCGCCACAAAGTCGCCCTCTTCAACCAGTTTTTCCCGCAGGAGTGTTTCTCGCACCAGGCGATATTTCTGCGAGGCAAACACGTGCGCGCCGAGGTTTAGGTCATAGCGCTCGTGGTAGATGAGTTTGAACGGCAGCATTTTCCCGCGCAACAGCCTACCTGCATCACATCCTTGAATCAACTTGTACGCAATCACAGTTTTTTCTGCCCGCCCGAAAGCCCGCAACCTCGCAAATTGAATGTTAAGATGGTTGCGTGAGTCGAATCCTCATCACGAGATTGCGTGCCGTCATCCTGCCTGCGCTCGCAGGCATTTGCTTGTTCGCAGTTGGCTGTTCGACGGAAAAGCCCGTCGAGACTAAAAGCTATCCCTTTCGCGGAACCGTGGTGAACATCAATCCCAAAGCCAAAAAAGTGATGATCCACCACGATGAAATCCCGGGCTACATGATGTCCATGACCATGGAATTCCGCCTGGCGGACGCCCGCGATTATGCGCGCCTTTCCGCCGGAGACAAAATTGAAGCCACTCTTCTCGTCGCGGGAAATGAATCTTCCCTTCGCGACCTCAAGATTACCAAGGGCGATCCCAACTTTGCCGCGCCTCCGGGCGCGCCAAAGACTCGCGACCCCAAGCCCGGCGAAGAAGTCCCCGACGTTCTGCTGGTGAATCATAATGGCAAGCAGTTCCGGTTGCGCGAATTGCGCGGCCGCCGGCTGCTGCTGACTTTTTTCTACACGCGCTGCCCCTTGCCGGACTTTTGCCCGCTCATGAATTTGAACTTTGCAAAGATCGCCGATGCCCTGGACAAAGATCCCGCCTTGGCCAAGCGCACCTTATTGCTGAGCATCAGCTTCGATCCAAAATTCGATACGCCCGAAGTGTTGCGCGGCAATTTGGCGATGCACCGGGACGCCAAGCGTCCGGGCGCGGCGCAGTGGACTTTTGCCACGGGCAAGCCCGACCAAATCGCGGCCCTCGCCGAATTCTCCGGCCTGTGGTACACGGAGCAGCCGGACCAGGTGCTGCACAATCTGCGCACCATTGTGATCAGTCCGGACGGCAAAGTGGAGGAAGTTTTCAGCGGAAACGAGTGGAAACCCGAAGCGGTGCTCCAGGTCCTTCGCAAACCTTGAATCGTCAGCTTTCGCGCTCAAGAATGAAATCGGGCAAGGCCAGCAGCGCGCGGCGGTAATCCGAATCCGACAAATCTTGCAGGCACGCTTTGGACTTCGCGGCAAAGTCCTGCGCCAGGCGTCGCGTGCGCTCGATGGCGCCAGTCGTGCGCACGAGCGATGTAATCTGGTCGCGGCGCACGCTCACAAATCCTTTTTCATCCAGAATCGTATTCACCATCCGCCGCTCTTCCGGCCCCGACCCTTCCAGCGCGTAAATCAGCGGCAGCGTGATTTTTCCTTCCTTCAAGTCGTTCAGCACCGGCTTGCCCAGAATTTTCGGCGACGCGGTGAAGTCCAGCAGGTCGTCCACCAGTTGGAACGCTAGCCCGGAATATCGCCCATATTCGGCCAGCGCCTGTTCGGTAATCGGGTCGCGGTCGGCGATCACCGCGCCCAATTGCGCGCAGCCGGATAGCAGGCACGCCGTCTTGCGATACGCCAGGTCCAGCGCTTCCGCTTCCGTTTGTTCCAGGCGGCCGAGTTGCGTGAGCTGCATCAACTCGCCTTCCACCATGTTCTGCGTGAGCTCAATCAGAATATCGAGAACGCGAAAATTGCGCTCCCGCAGCGCCATCTGGAACGACTGCATGTACAGCCAGTCGCCGGCCAGCACGGACATGTGATTGCCCCAGCGTGAATTCGCGGAGGCGCGGCCACGGCGGATGTTTGCGTCGTCGATGACGTCGTCGTGGACCAGCGTGGCGGAATGAATCAGCTCGACGACCGCTCCCAGCCGGATGGCGCCTTCGCCGCGGCAGCCGCAGAATCGCGCACTCAACAGCAGCAGCGCCGGCCGCAGCCGCTTGCCGCCGCCGGTGAGCAGATAATTGCCAATTTCCGACACCGGCTCCAGCGCGGAATTGCTCTGCGCGGCGATCTCCTCTTCGACGCGCGCCAAATCATCGCGCACCAGTTCGAAGATTTCTTTGACGGTCACGACTGCGATGGCAGCCCTCCGCGTTCGGGGGATAACTGCGGGGCGCGTGCCTCCCCGCTCAGCTTGAAAAATCGCCGGAAATTACCGGCCGTAATGGACGCCATTTCCGATGCCGCCAAGTTTCTCACACTTGCCAGCGTTCGCGCTACTTCCGCCACGTTGGCCGGCTCGTTGCGCTTTCCGCGCAGCCCTTGCGGCGCCAAAAATGGCGAATCCGTTTCAATCAGCAGCGATTCCAGTGGCAACTCCCGCGCCACATCGCGCAAGTTTTGCGCTTTCGGGTAGGTGACGTTTCCCGCAAACGACACCTCAAAGCCCATCGCCAGGCTCCGCTGCGCTTCTTCGATGTTCCCTGTGAAGCAATGCATGATGCCGCCGAGGCCAGAGCTCCGCCACGCCTCATCGAGAATTGCCAGGCAGTCCGCCCACGCGTCGCGGCAATGAATCACAATCGGCAGCCGCGCCGCGCGCGCCTGTTCCAGTTGTCGCCGGAATACCGCGTGCTGCACATCCTTTGGCGAATGGTCGTAGAAATAGTCCAGGCCAATTTCGCCCCACGCAATCACGCGCGGATGTCGCGCGAGTTCATCAAGCCTTGCAAAGTGCTCCTCTGTGGCCAGCTTCGCTTCATGTGGATGGACGCCAATCGTCGCGTAAATCCAGTCGTGCTTTTCAGCAAAAGGAATGGCCGCATCCAGCCGCGAGGGTCCGCTGCCACTGCCAATTGCCAGCAGCGTTGCCACGCCCGCCGCCCGCGCCCGCGCCAGCATCTCTTCGCGGTCGGCATCGAATTGCGCAAATTCCACATGCGCGTGGGAATCAATCAGGTCCATCAACGTCTTGTCACTTTAACCGCGCGCCAACAGGCACTTCTTCAAGAAACCCCACCAGCACCGGCTTTCCGTCCGGTGGCACAGAAGCGGCGACGATCATGCCGTTTGATTCCACTCCGCGCAATTTGCGCGGCATCAAGTTCACCACGACCGCCACTTTTCGCCCAACCAATTCCTCGGGCTTGTACACCTCGGCGATGCCCGCAACGATTTGCCGCACCTCCGTCCCGATGTCCACGGTGAGCATCAGCAGTTTGTCGGCTCCGGCGACTTTTTCCGCCGTCTTCACTTCCCCGACGCGCATTTCCACCTTGGCAAAATCCTCGATGCCGATTTTGTTGCTGGCCGGCGCCGCGGCTGCGGGTGCGGGCGCCGCCGGTGTGGAAGGCTGAGCGGGATTGCGAATTTGTTCTTCCATGGTTTCGATCCTTTCCATCGCTTCTTCTTTTTTGACCCGCGGGAAAACCGCCTGCGGTTCGCCGATGCGCGCTCCTGCGCCCAGCTCCCCCCATCTAAGATTATCCAACGCAAGCATTGGCAAACTCCGGAGTTGCCCAAGCTGCTGCCAAATCTCCTGCGTCGCGTGCGGCAGCACGGGATGCGCCAGCGCCGTGACGATGCGCAGCGCCTCCGCCGCCGTGTACAAAATCGTTCCCAGCCGCGCTCTCTGTTCGCCGTCCTCCGCCAGCTTCCACGGCTTGTTTTCCACCAGGTACTTGTCCACGTCCGCGATCACGCCCCAGATCGACTCCAGCGCGCGCGAGAATTCGTAGCGTTCGTATTGTTCGAGTGCCGCGGCGATGGCTCCTGTCGCCGCGCGCGCCACCGCCACTTCTCGCTCGCCTGCGGACGATGGCTCTGGAATCTCGCCTTCGAAATAATTCTGAATCATGGTCAGCACGCGGTTCGCCAGATTGCCCAGCCCGTTGGCCAGGTCGCTGTTGTAGCGCGTCACCAGCGACTCGTACGAAAAATTGCTGTCCTGCCCGAACACCATTTCGCGCAACAGGAAGTAGCGCAGCGCGTCGACGCCCAGCACCTGTGCAATGGGCTGTGGCAGCGCGATGTTCCCGCGCGACTTCGACATCTTTTCTCCCGCAAACGTCCACCAGCCGTGCGCAAAAATCTGTTTCGGCAGCGCCAGCGGCTCGCCTTTTTCCGTCGCCGCCATGATGAACGCCGGCCAGTACACCGCATGGAACCGCAAAATTTCTTTACCGATGAGGTGCAGGTCCGCCGGCCAGTATTTTTCGAACTGCACCTCGTCGTCGCCATAGCCGATGCCCGACATGTAGCTGGTCAGCGCGTCGTACCACACGTAGAAAACGTGTTTCTCGTCGCCCGGCCACGGAATGCCCCACTTCAGCGTGGTGCGGCTGATGGAGAGATCGCGCAGTCCGCCGCGCACAAAGGCCATCACTTCATTGCGTCGCGTCTCCGGCTGGATAAACTCCGGATGCGTTTCGTATAGCTCCAGCAGTTTTTCCTGAAACGCGGACAGCTTGAAATAATAATTTTCCTCGCGGATGCGCTCCGTAGGTCGCCCGCAATCCGGACACGGCGCGCCCGGCGTCGGGTCGTCCACGTACAGCTCGTCGAACACGCAATACTGCCCCTCGTAGTGACCCTTATAGATGTAGCCCGCATCCAGCGCGTGCTGCAGCAACCGGTGCACCGCGCGCTCGTGGCGATGCTCCGTCGTGCGGATGAACCGGTCGTACGGAATGTCAAGTTCCCTCCACAGTTCGCTGTACTCGCCGGAAATGCGGTCCGCGTACTTTTGCGGACTAACGCCCGCCGCTTTCGCCGCGCGCTCCACTTTCTGCCCGTGCTCGTCCGTGCCGGTCAAAAACACCACATCAAAACCGCGCATCCGTTTGTAGCGCGCGATCGTGTCCGCCACGACAGTCGTGTACGTATGGCCCAGGTGCGGGCGCGCGTTGACGTAATAAATCGGCGTGGTCAGATAAAATTTCGGAATGTGCATTCAGCTACTCTTCTTTTGCGTCTTCGCGAAGTGCTGATACGCGTGCAGCGCATCCGCCATCACCTGACGAAGCGGCACGCACGCCGCAGCGGCAAGTCGCTGGCAATCTTCAAACTCCGGCTGCGCGTTCACGACGTCACCGTTCAGATGCGCCACCTTGATGCGCACATCTCCGCCGAATTTGCTCTGCACCGTCACGGAATCGCGCGCCAGAGTGCGCCGCCGCGCCTCATACGCGCGCACGCCGATCGTCGTTGTCTCGCGGAACAACAACTCGCTCATCACGTCAACTCTTGCTGCCTCGCAGAGAATCGTCACCAGCAGCCCCGGCCGGTTCTTTTTCATCTGCACCGGCGTGGAGAAAACATCGAGCGCTCCTGCTTCCAGCGCCTTCTGCAAAAAATACGCATAAATCTGCGGGTTCATGTCGTCCACGTTGGCTTCAATCACCGTCACCGTTTCATTCCAACCTGCGCGCGCTTCTTGTGCGGCAGCTTCCCCGACAAAAATCCGCAGCACGTTGGCCTGCTCGGCCAGCTCCGCGGTACCCGCGCCGTAACCAATTTTCGCCACTGTCATCATCGGCAGCGGCCCATACTTCGTCGTCGTTCCCGCCAGAATGGCTGCGCCCGTCGGCGTGGCCAGTTCCTTTTCAATCCCCGTGGAATACGTCGGCGCTTGCCGCAGCATATCCGCGGTCGCCGGAGCCGGTACCGGCAGGACGCCGTGCGCCGTGTTCACGCGCCCTGCGCCGACATTGATCGGCCCGCAAGCGAACTCCTCGATTCCCATCAGCTCGAACCCAACGCACGCGCCCACAATATCCACAATCGCGTCCACCGCGCCGACCTCATGAAAGTGCACCTTCTCGATAGACGTCTGATGGATGCGCGCCTCCGCTTCGCCCAAGCATTCAAAAATGGTTCGCGCGCGCAGCGCCACTCGCGGCGCCAGCCCTGCGCCGTCGATCATTCCCAAGATGTGGCTCAAGTGCTGGTGTTTGGTCTGTTCAGACGTTTCCACGCGCACATACGTCGCGCCGATTCCCTTCCGCTTCACTTTTTCCGCGGAAATCGTCCAGCCGGTCACCGGCAGTTTGCGCAGCTCCGCCTCGATGCGCGCGATATCCGCGCCGGCGTCCACCAGCGCGCCGAGCACCATGTCTCCGCTGATGCCGGAAAAGCAATCGAAGTAAGCGAGCTTCATTTTCGAATCTGCAAACGTTGGATACTAGTCTGCCCCCGCTGATGTGTCAAACCGCCCTCTTCCCGCCCGCATTTCCTATTTTGCGAACTCTTTACCTCATGACCTCTCGACCTCTTGACCTCATTTCCCCTCACAAAAGTCCTGGAAGAATTCCCCCGCACTTCCCTCGCAGCGTGATGTCGGCTACCGCGCTCAGCTCTGTCGCTTCCAAATTCACTTCAATCACCCGCGCGCCGTGCTGCTTCGCCACGTGCGGCAGTGCCGCGGCGGGATAGACCACCGACGCTGTGCCGGCCACCAGAAACACGTCCGCCGAATACGCCGCCTGAAGCGCGCGCTCCATGGCCTCCTGCGGCAGCGCTTCGCCGAACCATACAACGTCCGGCCGCAGCATGCCGCCGCACGCGCATCGCGGTGGCAGCGGATCGAGCGGCACCTGCGTGTTCTCAGCTTCCCCGCCGCACACCAGGCAGCGCACCCGCCACAGGCTGCCGTGCAAATGGACGATGCGCTTGCTCCCCGCGCGCTCGTGCAGCGAATCCACATTTTGCGTAATCAACAGAAATTCCTGTGTACGCTTCTCGAGTTCTGCAATCGCGCGGTGCCCCGCATTTGGCTCGCACTTCGCGTGCACCGACCGCCGCCAGTCGTACCACTCCCACACCAGTTGCGGATCGCGATGAAAAGCTTCCGGCGTGGCTAATTGTTCCGGCCGGAAATTGCGCCACAGCCCGCCCGGCCCGCGAAACGTCGGCAGCCCGCTCTCCGCGGAAATCCCCGCGCCGGTTAGCACGGCCAGCGACCGCGCTTGCGCAATCCATTTTTTCGCCTCGGCAACCTTCATGCTCTTCGGCATCCTGCAAACAGCAACGAAATGCTAGTGGCCGTCCCGCCGCGTGTCAAATTCCCGCTGTGGCTTTGTAGGGGCGACCGGCAGGTTGCCCTTTGGAGTGCGGACGCTTGACGACGCTTTTGTCGGGCACACCCGGCATTCTTGATTTGAAATCTACGCTTCAACTTATTGCTCATTCTCCTCTGTCGATTGGTTCTCAATACTTGACAATATCTCTCCGCTAATGCATCACAATAGTACTTTACTTCCCGCCACCATTGCGCTAGACTCCCTCCGTTGTCTAGCAGCGAGCCGCCTATGCCGCCCATTAGCAGCCGCGAATCGTGCCCAATAGGTTTCGGGAATCCGCGCCCGGGAATGGGGTGCCAGCAAAACCTATCAACGCGCTTAACCCAAAGATTCCATAGCACTTCCACGTTCTGTTACAAATTGTATCAAGACCCACAAATCTATTGCCTTCTTGCGTTTACGGCATTCGATAACAAGGGGGGGGTAGGGGTATGCTGGGTACAGACCGGGCGCATACCTGACAGATTAGACCGGGAGGATTCCTGACAGTATGGAACCAATGATGCCCCTGGCGAAAGATTGGCAGCGCGGCAATCGTTCTTTGACGCTTCCCGCTGCAATCCCTATAATCGCTTGCTTTCATTTTCTCGAGGAACCCCTTGTATCTGACGATTGAAAAACGCATCCAGCAAGCGCTCGTGGAGCATATCCGCCGCCGCTACGAACTCGACGTGCCCGTGCCCACCTCGCGCCCGCCCAAAATTGAAATGGGCGAAGTGGCCTCGCCCGTCTGCTTCGAGCTGGCCAAGCGCCTGAAGCGCGCTCCCCGCCAATTGGCTCAGGAAATCGTCGCCGAACTCGCACCCATCGAAGGCTTAGCCCGCTGGGAGGTTGCCGGCGGCGGCTACCTGAATGCCTTTCTCGACCGCGTTACATTTTTCCAGGCGGCATTGAATGAAATGCAATCCGCTGCAATGCGGACGAAAGAACCGCCGGCGCCCGGTGCGCCAAAAGTCATCGTCGAGCACACCAACATCAACCCCAACAAGGCCGCGCACATCGGCCACCTGCGCAACGCCGCCCTCGGCGACACATTTGTCCGCCTGCTGCGCAACTCCGGCGAGCGCGTCGAAGTGCAAAACTATCTCGACAACACCGGCGTGCAAGTCGCCGACGTGGTCATCGGCTTCCAGCATCTGGAAAAGAAAACTCCCGCCGACGTCCGCGCGCTGGCCGCGCAGCCGCGCTTCGATTACTACTGCTGGGACCTCTACGCGCGCGTCACGCAATACTACGAAGAGGACAAGACCCGCGAATCCCTGCGCGGTGAAACGCTGAAGGCCATCGAAGCCGACAGCGGCGCCGCCGCGGAAATCGGCCGCGTTGTTGCGGAGGCCATCGTCCGCTGCCACCTGCGCACCATGGACCGCCTCGGCGTGCGTTACGACGTCCTTCCGCGCGAAAGCGACATCCTCCACCTGAAATTTTGGGACGCCGCGTTTCAGATGCTCAAAGAACGCAAAGCGATTCAGCTCGCCTCTTCCGGCAAAAACGCGGGCTGCTGGGTGATGCCGCTTTCCGAAGACGCCGACGCCACCGCCGACGACGACGCAAAAATCATCGTCCGCTCCAACGGCACGGTCACCTACGTCGGAAAAGACATCGCCTACCAGATGTGGAAGTTCGGCTTGCTGGGCAAGGATTTCCACTACCAGAAATTTCACACCTATCCCGACGGCCACATCGCCTGGGTCAGCGCCTCCGATGCTGGCGAATCCGGTGCGCCGCAATTCGGCCAGGGTGCTCGCGTCTTCAACGTGATTGACTCTCGCCAGTCCTATCCGCAGCAAGTCGTCTTTGCCGGTTTGCGCGCGCTCGGCTTCACCTCGCAGGCCGACCGCTCCGTGCATTTTGCATACGAAAAAGTGGCACTCACGCCGCGCTGCGCCGCGGAAATGGGCTACGAAATCCCGCCGGAAGATTCCAAGAAGCCGTACGTCGAAGTGAGCGGGCGCAAAGGTCTCGGCGTGAAGGCCGACGATCTGCTCGACCGCCTCGAAGCCAACGCCCGCGCCGAAGTCGACCAGCGCCACCCCGACGAGTCGACGCCACTCCGCGCGCACATCGCCCACTGCATTGCCATCGGCGCGCTCCGTTATTTCCTTTTGAAATTCACGCGCAACACCGTCATCGCCTTCGACTTCAACGACGCGCTCAGCTTCGAAGGCGAGACCGGACCCTACTGCCAGTACGCCGTTGTCCGCGCGCAAAATATTTTCCGCAAACTGTATGAGGAAACTTCGCCCACGCTCCCCGTTCGTGACTTGCCTGGTGTAGGACCGGAGGAAATGAAAAGGTATTTTGGGAGTCCAGATGGGAACGAACTCTGGGAATTAGCCCTGCTCGCAAGCTCGCTCGACTGGCACGCCGCCGCTGCGCTGAACGCGCAAGAGCCGGCGTTTGTCGCCAAGTATGCGTTCCAGCTTGCACAGGCTTTCAACAATTTCTACCACAAGCATCATATCCTTTCGGAGGCTGACCCAACTCGGAAGACGTTTCTGTTGCTTCTCACGACTCATGTGAAGACGCAATTGGTTAGCGCATTAGAACTGCTCGGCATCGAAGCGCCCGACAAAATGTGAGATTTTCCGTTCGCTCTATTCGCCCAAAAGAAGTTTGCGGATTTCCGGTTCGCTGGGCAGCTTCACCAGGATGAGCACCACGTCTCCGGTTTGAAAGACCGTGTCTCCGCGCGGCACCAGCGCCTCGCCCTGGCGAAAAATGGTGACGATGTTGCACTCCGCGGGAAACGTCTGGTTGCGGAGTTGCTTCCCGACGACCGGCGAATTTCCATCCAGCCGGTATTCCATGATTTCGAGCTGTCCGGTGCGCAGGTCGAGCACCTGGCGGATGCGCGTATGCGGCAGCTCGCTTTGAATCGCGCCGGTGATAATCGCCGTCGAGCTCACCGTGATGTCCACGCCGAGCTGTTGCATGAGCGCTTCGTTCGCCGGGTTTTTCACGCGTGCAATTGTCTTAGGCACGCCGAAATCCTGTTTGGCGAGCTGGCAGGCGATCAAGTTGTCCTGGTCGTGATTGGTCACTGCCACAAACACGTTGGCTCGCCGCGCGCCGGCCATGTCCAGCGCTGCCGTCGACGAGCCGTCGCCGTAAATCACCGGGCAATCCACCTGCTGCGACACCAGGTCAAAAATCTCTTTGCTCGACTCGATGATAGTCACTTCCACATTGTTTTCCAGCAACGCGCGCGCCAGGAAGTACCCCACGCGTCCGCCGCCAACCACGATCACGTACATCGGCCCGCTGGCTTCGCGGGCCGGCGTCACCGGCGCTTCGGCGGCGTGCCCGTGCGCGCGCTCCCACACTTGCGTGAAGTCCCGGGGTGGCGCGGCCGCCAGTTGCCCAACCAGGAATTCCGCGCCGGCCACGGTGAGCGCCATGGTCTCGATGCCCGCGGCGCGGTAGCTCGGTTCGCGCGCCGGGTCGTACACCACGGCCATCACCTTGGAAATGTTGAAGACCGTGCGCGCCACCTGCGCCACCATGAGGTTCGTATTTTCGTCACGCGTCAGCGCAAACAGCGCGCCGGCCTGCTCCGCGCCCGCTTCGCGCAACAGGTCGGGGTCCGTGGCGTTTCCCGCCATGAAGCGCACGTTGGGGTCGCGGTCCGGCCGCCGCAGCAGCTCGCGCTGCTTATCAATCACGATCACTTCGTTCTGCTGCGTGTCCAGGTGTTTCACCACCTGCGAGCCCAGCCGTCCGTGTCCCACCACAATAATTCGCATGGAATCGTTTCTCCCGAAAAGTTTCCGTCAGAATTTCATCGCCACATCGATCAACGTGCGCACCGCCACTCCGCTCGCGCCTTTCGCCGACCACGGCTTGGCTTCGTCCAGCCACGCTGTGCCGGCAATGTCCAGATGGATCCACGGCGTCTCTTCGGAGAATTCTTTCAAGAACATCGCCGCGGTGACGGCGCCGCCGCCTTTGCCGCTGCCGACGTTTTGGATATCCGCGATTCCGCTCTTGATCATCTCGCGGTACTCCTCGTCCACCGGCATCGGCCACATTTTTTCGCCGCACGCGCGCGCGGAAGCCAGCAGGCGATCGGTGAAGCCCTGCTCGGACCCGAACACGCCGACGTTCACGTGCGAGAGCGCCACTACAATCGCTCCGGTCAGCGTAGCCGCGTCAATCAGGTGCGTGCATCCGGCTCGCCGCGCATAGGTCAGGCCGTCCGCCAGTATCAGCCGCCCCTCCGCGTCCGTATTGATGACTTCAATGGATTTTCCGGACATGGCGAACTGCACGTCGCCGGGCTTCTGCGCGCGGCCTCCCGGCATGTTTTCAGTTGCCGGCACGCACGCGACTACTTTCACCGCCGGCTTCAATTGCGCCAGCGCTTTCATCACGCCGAGCATGGTCGCCCCGCCGGCCATGTCGTACTTCATTTTTTCCATGCCGTCGGCGGGCTTGATGGAGATTCCCCCGGTGTCGAACGTCACCGCTTTGCCCACCAACCCCAGCACCGGCGCGCCTTGCTTGTGATTCGGCGGCGTGTAGGTCAGCACAATAAACCGCGGCGGCTCGACGCTGCCTTGCGCCACGCTGAGCAGCGCGCCCATCTTCAATTCGCGAATCTTGTTTTCGTCAAACACCTCGATGGCCAGCCCGGCTTCGCGCGCCATGGACTCGGCGCGCTCCGCCAGCATGCGCGGAGTCAGTTTGTTGGAAGGCTCATTCACCAGCGCGCGCGTAAAATTCTGCGCCGTAGCCGTCACAATTCCCAGCGCTCTGCCCTTCTGCGCCGCATCATCCGGCCACCCCGCCAGGGAAACTCCTTCCGTCTGCTTCCCGTTTTTCTTTTCCGTTTTGTAGATGTCGGATTCCATCTCCCCGAGCAGCAGGCCTTCGGCCACGGTTTGTGCCGACGCCGCGTCGCGCATCTGCTCACGAGCGAGCACGCTCATGCGTCTAACCGAGCGGGTCTTCAGGAAGCGCAGTGCCGCCCCGCTGGCCCGGAGAATTTCCCGGCCTGTGCATTTCTCAGGTTTTCCGAGACCCACGAGCAGCAGCCGCTTCGCCGACAGTCCAGGAGGGTTGTGGATCAGGGTCATCTCCAGCAGCTTGCCGGTCAGTTCCCCGCTGGCGTCGAGTTCGCGCAGCCGGCCGCCGGTGGCGGCGTCCACCTCCGCCAGCACGCCTTCGATCTTGTCGTCTTTCTCATAAACAAAAGTGGTCAGTGCTTCCGTAGCGATTTTCGTGAACTGCTGGCTTTCGATGGTGAGTTCCATGTCTCCTCGTCAACGTCGTTTGGAATGGTACAGCGCATCTTTGGCTTCGCGCTTGGCCTCTTTCGTGCGTTCGGCTTCGCGCCGGTCGTGATACTTTTTGCCCCGCGCCAGGGCAACCTCGCATTTGGCCATGCCATCTTTGAAGTAGATTCGCAAGGGCACCAGCGTGAGTCCTTTTTCCTGCGTCTTGCCGGCCAGCTTGTTGATTTCCCGGCTGTGCAGCAACAGCTTTCGCGGTCGCAGCGGCACGTGATTGAAGGGCCCGCCCGGCTGATATTCGGGAATGTGACAGTTCATCAGCCACACTTCCCGGCCGCGGATCACGGCGTAGGCCTCGCGCAGGCTGACTTTCCCGCTGCGCAGCGACTTGACCTCCGTGCCCAGCAGCACCATCCCGGCCTCGAAGCTCTCCAGCAGGTGGTAGTTATATGAGGCGGCGCGGTTTTGGGCAGCGACACGTTCGGCTGGCTTTTCTGTCTTCTTCACGCTCGCTCTCGCAAACAGACATAATAGCCGCGCCCTGCAATCGGACGCAAGGACGCGGCTTGCTGCATCCGAATGCAGGTGATAGACTCAGCGGGATTTGTGGCCTGATCAAAGGGTGATAATGCGGAGTCCATTGAAGAATATTCTGCTTCTGCTGTGCTCCACGCTGTTGCTGGCCGGATGTCCCAAGGGAAATGCCGACTTCGCTGCCGCCAAAAAGGCGGAGGCCATCAATGACTTGGATACGGCTCTGATCCATTACGAGCGGGCCTTGCGCGCCGATCCGCGCAACGTCACCTACCGCTTGAAGGCTACGCACTTGCGCTTCGAGGCCGCGCAGGCCCACGTGGTCAAGGGGCAAAAGTTTCGGGATGCGGGCGAGCTGCAATTGGCCGTCGCGGAGTTCGAAAAGGCCGCGGCCATTGACCCTTCAAGCGCTGTAGCCGGTCAGGAACTGAAGCGCACCATGGAAATCCTGGCCGCCCGGCAACAGCAAGCACAGCCCGCTCCGCCGGAAGGCCAGGAGAGAGAGCCGCTCCTTCTCGATAAGCCACCTGACCTCACTCCCATAGCCCGCGATCCCATCAACCTGCGCCTCACCAACGACGCTCGCATCGTTTACGAGACCATCGGCAAGCTCGCCGGAGTTTCCGTGCTCTTCGACTCCGACTTTCAGCCCCGCCGCATCTCCACCGAGCTCACCAACGTGTCGCTCGAGCAGGCCCTGGACGTCGTCGCGCTCCAGAGCAAAACCTTTTGGAAGCCAGTGGCCGGAAATATTATTTTTGTCGTCCCCGACCTGGCGCAGAAGCGCCGCGACTACGAAGAATTTGTGGTGAGGACCTTTTATCTATCCAACACCGTCCAGGCTCAGGATCTCACCGAAATCGTGAATAGCCTGCGCCAGTTGTTCGAATTCCGCCGCATCCAGCAGGTCAATTCCCAGAACGCCATCATCATCCGCGACACGCCGGACAAAATCGCGCTGGCTGAGAATGTCATCCGCAATATCGACAAAGCCAAACCGGAAGTGGTGATTCAGGTGGCCGTGCTGCAAGCCCGGCGGGACCGCGCGCGGGATTTGGGCATCGAGCCTGGCTCCAGTTCGGTGTTGAGTTTCTCTCCGCGAAACCCCACCGGCGGCACAGGCACCAGCACTACAACCACCACTTCCAATCAAGTCCGCCTGAGCGATCTGCAACGCCTGTCCAGCGCCGATTGGAGCCTCTCGCTTCCCGGTGCGCGGGCCACTGCGCTGCTCACGGACAGCACCACGAAAATTATTCAGAACCCCGAAATTCGCGCCGTGGATGGCCAGTCTGCCAAGCTGCGTGTCGGCGACCGCGTGCCCATCGCCACCGGAAGTTTTCAGGCAGGCCTGGGCGGCACCGCAGGAGGCACGGGCGCCGCGGGTTTCATCAACCCGCTGGTGAATACCCAGTTTCAATATCAGGAAGTCGGCGTGAATATCGACATCACGCCGCGCGTTCACGCCAACCGCGAAGTCAGCATGAAGGTGTCCATCGAAGTTTCCTCGGTCACCGGAAAATCCACCATCGGCGGCATCGAGCAGCCCATCATTAGCCAGCGCAAAATTGAGCACGATGTGCGTTTGAAGGAAGGTGAAGTCAACGTGCTCGGCGGGCTGCTGGAAGAATCGCAGACCAAATCCGTGAGCGGATGGCCCGGCCTTTCCAAGATTCCTTTTTTGCGCTACTTCTTTTCCAGCGAAAGCGTGGACACGGCGGAGAATGAAGTGCTGATTGTTCTCACGCCGCGCATCATTCGCCTCCCGGACATTACCGCAGCCAATCTGCGATCCGTCAGCGCGGGTACCGACGCCAATCCGCAGGTCCGCCGCATGGACGAAGGGCCCAGGCCCACCGCGCCTCCTCTTGCGCAGCCGCCAACCGCGGTGCCGCCCGCTGCACAGGCCCCGGCGCCCGCACCGGGCGCGGACACGCGGCCTGCGCGCATGCGCTTTGAGCCGCCGGTGATCAACCTCAAGCCCGGCGCTACCATGACGGTCAACGTGGTTGTGGAGGACGTCAAGGACCTCTTCTCCATTCCCATGCTGCTGCAGTACAACCCGGCGGTGATTTCCATCGAAGAAGTGCGCCATGGCGGATTTCTCTCCGGCGGCACGCAGGAAATCGCCATCGTGCAGCAAATCATGAAGGAGAAGGGTCAGGCCATTGTTTCCGCCACGCGCCAGCCCAACACGGCGGGCATCGGCGGCACGGGCACGCTGGTGGGCATCGTCATCCGTGGCGTCGCGCCCGGCAGTTCCAAGCTCCAAATCGTGCAGGTCAACGCCAAGGATTCGGCGCAGAAACTCATTCCCATGGTGGCCGGCGAAGCTACCGTGCAAGTTCAATAGGCGGGAGCGCGCGGCATGATGCAGCGATACAGCATGCGGCACACCGCACAGCGCGGCATGACTCTGCTCGAGCTGATTATCGCTACGAGCATCCTGATGATCCTCGCCTCGGCAGCGCTGCCCGTCAACCGCATGGCCATCAAGCGCCAGAAGGAGTTCGAGCTGCGCGAGTACCTCCGCGAAATGCGTTCGGCGATTGACCGCTACAAAGATGCCGCCGATAAAAACCTGATTCAGGTGGAGCTCGGCACGGAAGGCTATCCGAAAACTTTGGAAGTTCTCGTCGATGGCATCGAGTTGGCCACCGCCAAGGAGCGCCGCGTTCGGTTCCTGCGCCGCATTCCGGTGGACCCCATGACCGGCCGCACCGACTGGGGCATGCGCTCCGTGCAGGATGAACCGCAATCCGGCTCGTGGGGCGGGCAAAACGTCTTCGACGTCTTCTCGCGCTCCAGCGGCATCGCCCTCGACGGCACTCGCTATGCGGACTGGTAATTCGATCGCATGAATCCGTTCCACACAATTCGAGATCGCCGCGCTCCCCGCAGTGTGTGCGGCTTCACGCTGCTCGAAATGATGGTGGTCATCACCATCATTCTGATTTTGCTTTCGCTGGCAACCGGACGGTATCAGCAATCCGTGGTGCGCGCTAAGGAAGCAGCTCTGAAGCAGGATCTCACAGTCATGCGCAAGGCCATTGACCAGTACACCCTCGACAAGCTCGCCGCGCCGCAATCGCTGGATGATTTGGTGAGCGCCGGTTATCTGCGCGAAGTTCCCACCGACCCCATCACCAATAAGAAGGACTGGATCGTGGATTACGAAACCGACGTGCTGTACAGCCCTGAGCAGACCTCCACCGGCGTCAGCAACGTCCATTCCGCTTCCGACAGAGTCTCTCCCTTCGAAGGCACCCCGTACAATGCGTGGTGAATTCTGATTTTTCTCTTTTGCCGGAACAATCGCGCAACCGTGCCGCGTTTGACGATTCCGCGCCAATGGTCTATTCTCTTTACGCGGGGTGGAGCAGTCTGGTAGCTCGTCGGGCTCATAACCCGGAGGTCGCTGGTTCAAATCCAGCCCCCGCAACCATGGGCGTCCCGGTGAAAAGCACCGGGACGCCCTTCCTGTTTCTCGATATGCCAAGACCGGCCGGTGTGCCAAAATATCGCGCCGACCTGGTAATAGCGGGAGACAACTCGCGAAATGAATCCCAGTTCTGAAACCTTTGTGCGGCATGACGTCGCTCCGCTGCGCAAGGCCGTCATTTTGGCGCGCGGCTTGGGCAAACGCATGCGCCAGTCCGATGACGCCGTTCCGCTAGACTCCAGCCAGTCGGCCATCGCCGATGTAGGAATCAAAGCGCTGCTGCCTGTCGGGCGTCCCTTTCTGGACTACGTGCTCAGCGCGCTCGCTGATTCCGAATACAAGAAAGTTTGTCTGGTCATCGGACCCGAGCACCAGTCCGTGCGCGAATACTTCACCGCTACGGCGCCGCCGCAACGCATCGAGCTGGACTTCGCCGTGCAACGCGAGCCCCGCGGCACGGCCGATGCCGTGCTTTCCGCCGAGCCGTTCGTGGCCGGCGAAGATTTTCTGGTCATCAACTCCGATAATTATTATCCCCTCTCCGCGCTCCGCGCCTTGCGCACGCTCGGCGAGCCGGGCACCGTTCTCTTCCAACGCGATGCCCTAATCCGCGCAAGCAATATTCCCGCCGACCGCATCCAGTCTTACGCGCTTTGCAAAATCAGTCCGGAAGAATATCTCGAGGACCTCCTCGAAAAGCCGGATGATGCTGCGCTCCGCTCCGCGGGCGCGGGCGCGTTCGTCAGCATGAACATCTGGCGCTTCTCCCCGGCCATCTTCGAAGCCTGCCGCCGCGTTCCGATCTCCCCGCGCGGTGAATTCGAGTTGCCCCTGGCCGTTCGTAGCGCAGTGCGCGATTTCGGTTTGCGGCTCCGCGTGCTCCGGAGCCACGAAGGCGTTCTCGATCTCTCCTGCCGCGCGGATATCGCCGCAGTCACCGCAAGTTTGCGCCGAATTCTGCCGCGTCCATGAGCCTGCATCGCACCGTCAGCCAATTCATACCAATTGACTTCCAACAGGAGCGTTCGTAGCATCCCCGCGTAGCTTGGGAGTCGTCCGTGTACGCACATTGCTTGCGCCGTTCAGTTCGTCGCGCGCTCGGCGCGGAACTTTTCGTCGCAAGCTTGTCGCTTGCAATGATCGCCGCCGAGCTGCCCGCCCTTGCGCAAACTCCTCTTTCCCGGCTCAACGCCTCCGCGCACGATCCGCTCTACACCACTTACGCCGCGCCCATGAGCCGCTCCGAATATTTCGTGGACGAGGCTTACCACCTGAACTACTACACGCCCACCAAGGGCGTGACCTACGAGACCGACACCGCCGGCGAATTCTCCATGGTCTGGCGAATGGGAAAGAACTCCGCCATCGCGACGAAGGATTTTTACAAGGCGCCGGTCATTCGCCGCTCGTACACGGACATCGTAGAGGTCGAATACTGGCCCTTTGCGACGGTCGAAGTGCGCGAGACGCTTGTGGTTCATAGCTCCCGCTTCGCGCTCCTTGACGTCAACGTAATCAGCCATAGCAGCAAGCCGCAGCAGGTTTGGGCCTTCGCCTACTACTACAACGCCGAACCGGTGAGTGACGCCAAAATCCGCGAGAACCGCCTGGTCACTTTCAGCCACGTTCTGCCGTCCAGCAAAGTAATGGAAACGCCGCAGCCGAAATACGAACAGAATTTCCGCGATTTATTCCTGCTCAGCGCGCCCGCGAGCTCTTATCGAGATTATGCGGAGCGCCCGATGGTGTCCCCGCTTCCAGGCGGCGAGCCACCGGGCGCAATCCGCGAAGGCCCAATTCGTGGGTTTGCATTTGGCAAGCAACTCGACCTCGCTCCCAATGGCAAACGTCATTTGCGCATCATTCGCGGCGTGCAACCGTTCTCCCAGGACGTTGCTGCATTTGTTGCCCAGGGGAAAAAACTTCTTAGCGAGCCACTTGCGCCGCTCATCGCCGCAAGCGAAGCGCAGTACAAAGACATCCCGCGGCTCAAGCTCCCGAATAAGGATTGGGAGCTCGCTTACTGGAGCGCGTTTAATCTCGTCCGCCAGCAGATGCTGCCGCCGGAGGGCGAAGCGAAGCACAACTACTACGTTTTTTCGCGCGAGCCCACGTGGAGCTGGGGCCACGAGGGCCAGGTATTCCATGAAAGCTTGTCCATGTTGAGCTACGTCTTCATGGACGCGGCCAGCGCGCAGAATTCGCAGCGCATTTTCATCGAGCGGCAGTCGCCCTCCGGCTACATCGCCTATCGCATCGGGCCGTACGTGACGGTCACATTCCCCGTCGCCGGCGAGGAGACCAGCTCCGCGCCGTTCTACGCCTGGACCAACTGGGAAGTGTTTCAGGTTTCGCGCGATGAGAAATTTCTCGCCGAAGCTTATCGCTCGAGCGCCGCGTATGTCGAGTACATGCTGCGCACGCGCGACAAAGACCGCGACGGCTTCCTCGTCTGGGGCGGCCACGCCGTGCTGGAATGCGTCCGCGATGAGTTCGGCGTCATCTGGCAGCTTTTTGGCCACACGCCCGAATCGCCCAAAAAAGTGAAGTCGCTGGATCTCTCCACCATGATGGTGATGGAAATGCGCTCGCTCGCGAAGATGGCAGTCGCACTCGGCAAGTCCAGCGAAGCGCAAAATTGGAATGCCCGCGCCGACAAGCTGGCCGATCTGATTCGCACACGCATGTGGGACGCGCAGGACGGCTTCTTCTACAATCTCGCGCGCGATTCCGGCGCGTTCACCACAATGGACCGCATCAGCCTGAAGCGCAAAGAAATTATCGGCTTCCTGCCGATGTGGGCGGGCATCGCCACGAAAGAGCAGGCCGCGCGGCTCGTGCAGCAGCTCACCAATCCCCAAAGTTTCTGGCGGCGCTACGGCGTACCCACGCTCGCCGCCGACGACCCCTATTACAACGGCAACGTTACGAAATGCTGCCAGTGGAACGGCGCCGTGTGGTTGCTGTGGAACTACATGGTCTTTCGCGGGCTGCTGAATTACGGCTATCGCAAAGAGGCGGAAGAGCTGGCGCGCCGCATGATGGACGGCGTGATTTTTCAGCTCAAGGACAATCACCGCTTCTGGGAATCCTTCAGCCCGGACAATTCGCAGCTCGCCTCGCCGAAAAATTATTTGTGGGACTGCATCATCGCCCGCATGATGATCGACCTCTACGCGCCGAAAGCAACTCCTGCCGCGCCGGTGAAACATTCGGTTTTGAGGCCACAATGAAGGACTACAAAATGACCGAGCATATTTCAATATTCTCGACGCTTTCATTGCTGCTGATTTTCGCTTTCTGCGCTGCGACCGCCCGCGCGCAGAAGCCTGCGGCTGCGCCTTCTCCGACGCTCGCGGAACGGAATGCCGAAGTCGCGGAAAAAGTTCGCCGCGTGCGCGCCTTTCTCGAGCGCGAAAAACTGAGCGGCGTGCTGCTGGGGCACGTGCGCAACTTTGCGTGGCTCACCGGTGGCGGCGACAGCCACATCGTCTTGGGCAGTCCTGCCGGCGCGGCGTCGCTGCTGGTGCTCGCCGACGGCCGCAAATTTCTCATCTCGCCGAACAACGAATCGCTGCGGTTAATGAATGAAGAAGTCGCCGGGCTGGGCTTCGAGTTGCGCGAGTACAAATGGTTTGAGGACAAGCTCGCCGTCGACCGCAAGATGCAAATCGTCCGCGAACTCGCCGGCAGCGCGGTGGCCAGCGATTTGCCGTATGCAGATCTGCGCGTGGTGGAAAAGGAAATTGCCGCGTTGCGCGTGCCGCTGATGGAAAGTGAAATGCGTCGCTTGCGCTGGCTGGGCCAGGAAACCACAGAAGTCGTCGCCGATGTCGCGCGGAAGGTTTCTCCCGGCATCAGCGAGCGCCAAATGGAAGCGCTTACCGCCGACGCGCTGATGCGCCGCGGCCTGCGCCCGACGGTTTTGCTGATGGGCGCGGACGAGCGCATCCGCCAGTACCGTCACGCCACGCCCAGCGACGCCAAGCTCAAGCGCTACGCCATGATCAACGTCTGCGCGGAGCGCTGGGGTTTGACCATCGCCGTCACCCGTTTCGTGCATTTCGGCCCGCTGCCCAAGGAACTCGCCGAGCGCGCTGCCGCGGTCGCGCGCGTGGACGCGACGTATCTCGCGCACACCGTGGCCGGCGCCACTGCCGACGAAATTCTGCAAGCCGCCGCGCGCGCCTACGAAAAGGAAGGCTACCCGGGCGAATGGGAAAAGCATCATCAGGGCGGCGCTATCGGATACATGGAGCGCGATTGGGTGACGTTTCCCGGCTTCGCGGAAACGGTGCACATCAATCAGGCGTTCGCGTGGAACCCCACCATCACCGGCACAAAAAGCGAGGACACCGTTCTCGTCACGGAAAAAGGTCTCGAAGTGCTGACTATCTCCAAAGATTGGCCGGCGATTGTAGTAGAAGTCAACGGCAAGAAATGGAAGCGCCCGGCGATTCTCGTGCGTCCCGCAGAATCGTCCGGGACGCAGAAGTCGCGTCCTGTGCCGAAATCCCGCTGACCATGAAACTTCAGCTCATCGACTACGCCGTCATCGCGCTCTACGTCGCTTTCGTGCTCGGCGTGGGCGCCGTACTGAAAAAGCACATGCGCACCAGCGTGGATTTTTTCCTTTCCGGCCGGCGCATCCCGGCTTGGGTCACCGGCCTGGCATTTATGTCTGCCAATCTCGGCGCGCTGGAAGTAATGGGCATGGCCGCGAGCGGCGCGAAGTACGGCATGTTGACGAGTCACTTCTACTGGGTCGGCGCCATTCCCGCGATGATTTTTGTCGGGCTGTTCATGATGCCGTTCTACTACGGCAGCCGCGCGCGCTCCGTGCCGGAATATTTGCGCCTGCGCTTCGACGAAAAAACGCGCGCCTTCAACGCCATCACCTTCGCGGTAATGACCGTGCTCGCCAGCGGCATCAATATGTTCGCCATGGCCATCGTGTTTCAGTTGATGCTGGGCTGGTCCCTCCACGCAACGATTCTGCTTTCCGCCGCCGTCGTGCTGGCCTACACAGTGCTCGGCGGGCTCACTTCATCGATCTACAACGAAGTGCTGCAATTTTTTCTGATTGTGCTGGGCATTCTGCCCATGGCCGTGCTGGGCGTGGTGGACGCCGGCGGCTGGGCGGGACTCGCGGCGCGCCTGCCGCCCGGATTTACGAAGACGTGGTCCACCGTAGGCAGCGCCGCGTCGAATCCCATGGGCGTGGAGTGGTTCGGCATCGTGATGGGTCTCGGCTTCGTGCTTTCCTTTGGCTACTGGTGTACGGATTTTCTCGTTGTGCAGCGCGCTATGGCCGCGCGGGACATGGCCGCCGCGCAAAAAACGCCGCTGATCGCCGCCGTGCCCAAAATGTTTATCCCCTTCATCGTGATTGTGCCCGGCATGGTGGCATGGGCGATTCTGCCGCGAGAATTATTCATGGTTGACGGGCAGGTGCAGCACAATCTCGCGCTGCCGCTGATGCTGGCGCACTACTATCCGCCGGGAATGCTCGGCGTGGGCATCACCGCTCTGCTGGCCAGCTTCATGTCCGGCATGGCCGGCAACGTCACCGCGTTCAATACCGTGTGGACCTACGACATCTATCAGTCCTACATCCGCCGCAACGCGCCCGACCGCCACTACCTCTTGATGGGACGCGTGGCCACGGTCGCGGGCGTGGCCATCAGCGTCGGTGCCGCGTACCTCGCGTTGCAATTCAGCAACATCATGGACTATTTGCAGCTCATTTTTTCCTTCGTGAACGCGCCGCTGCTGGCCACTTTTTTGCTGGGCATGTTTTCGAAGCGCACCACGCCCAACGGCGCCTTCTGGGGCCTCACCAGCGGAACCGCCGCCGCAGCGCTGCATTTTCTCGCCGTGAAGCGCGAGCTGGTGCACTACTCGAGCGACATGGCCGCCAATTTTTACGGCGCGATCTATGCCTGGGCCGCGTGTTTTGCGCTCACACTGCTGATTAGTTGCTTCACGCGGCCGCGTGCCGAAAGCGAATTGGTGGGCCTGGTGTACTCGCTCACGGAAAGGCCGCGCTACAATCGCCTGCCGTGGCTGAACCGTCCCGCGACACTGGCGCTGCTCGTTGCCGTGCTGACGATTTTGTTGAACTGGATATTCTGGTAGTGGCGCAGGCACGCTTGCCTGCGCGGTTTGTGAAAAGCACCATGAGCCAAACTACTCCCGAACTCGACATTCGCTGGCCCATCGGGATGCTTTTCGCCGCTATCGGCGCGCTACTGGCCGTGCACGGCGCGCTCTTTCCCGATGGTGGTCGCAGCCTCGGACTGAACCTCAACCTCGTTTGGGGCGCGGTGATGTTTCTTTTCGGCGCGGGCTTGCTGAGTGGCGCTTACCGCGCCAAGCGCCGCGCTGATCGCCTGCCATGACCGACCTCGGCCACCTTAAGAAGGACTTCGCAAATCGCTTTGGCCACAGCCCACGCGTTTTCCGCGCTCCCGGCCGCGTGAATTTGATCGGCGAGCACGTGGACTACAACCAAGGCTTCGTGCTGCCCATGGCGATTGACCGCGATTGCCTTGTGCTGGCGCGCGCGCGCGAAGACGCAACGCTGCGCATACATTCCGTGCAGTACGACGAAACCGTGGAGCATGTGCTCAGCGCGCCGCATGGCGATTCGCACCACTGGAGCGGCTACGTCCGCGGAGTGGCCTGGGCTCTCGCCGAAGCGGGCGCTAAGCTTGTCGGCGCCGACTTGCTCATCGCCAGCGACGTACCCCTGGGCTCCGGCTTGAGCTCTTCCGCCGCGCTCGAAGTCTCCACGGCATTCGCGCTGCTCGCTGTAATCGGCCAATCAATGAGCCGCGCGGCCATTGCACGCGCCTGCCAGCGCGCCGAAAACGAATTCGTCGGCATGCGCTGCGGCCCCATGGACCAGCTCGCCGCCTGTTTCGGAAAAAAGCATCACGCGCTATGCATTGATTGCCGCACTCTCGAAGTTGAGCCCGTTCCGTTCGACGAATCACAAGTTCGTGTGGTCGTGGCCAACACGATGGTCAAGCACGCGCTGGCTGCATCGGAATACAACACGCGGCGGCAGGAGTGCGAAGCGGCGGTGCATCTCATCCAAACGCAGCGCCCCGCCGTGCGCGCTTTGCGCGACGCCGCCTGGAGCGACATCGAGTCGCTCTCCACAGCGTGGCCGGAAAATCTTCGCCGCCGCGCGCGACACGTCACCTCGGAAATCACCCGCGTGCCTGCCGCTGTCGAAGCGCTGCGTCGCAGCGATTGGGACGCCATGCGCAAACTGATGGAAGCGTCGCACGCCAGCCTCGACGCGAATTACCAGGTCACGTCGCCGGAGTTGAACACCATGGTAGCGCTCGCGCGCGAACTGCCCGGCTACAGCGGCGCGCGCATGACCGGCGGCGGCTTCGGCGGCTGCACAGTGAATCTTGTGCGCGCGAATCTTGCCGAAGCGTTTGCCGTCGAACTGGCGGCGCGCTACGAACGCGCCACCGGCCACCGCCCGGACGTATATCTCTGTCGCGCCTCGGACGGCGCCGGCGAAATTTCCTGAAACTCCTGAATCGGACACTTAATTGTGAGGTGGCGGGAAGGCCAGGCTGCGGCGGCCCCACGCCGCGATGATGTGCGTGCCGGCTTTGCCCTCCAGCGCCGCGGCGGCCTGCTCGGTAGAGGTGATGATGCACTCCTCGCCGCCCTTTTCGATGAAGTCAATCGCCGCTTCGATTTTCGGGCCCATCGACCCGGGCGGAAATTCTCCCGCCGCCATGTGCGCGCGGGCTTCGGCGACGGTGAGCTTGCCGAGCCATTGCTGTCCGGGTTTGTTATAGCGAATGGCCACCTGGTCCACGGAAGTGACGATGATCAGCTTGCTCGCGCGAATCTGCGTGGCCAGCAGACCGGAAGCGCGGTCTTTGTCGATCACGCCTTCCACTCCGAGCAACGAGTTCCCTTCCCACGCCACGGGAATCCCGCCGCCGCCGCAGGCCACCACCACCGCGCCGCTTGCTACTAGATCCGAAATAGCGTTTTTTTCCAGGACGTCGAGCGGATGCGGCGATGGCACCACGCGCCGGAAACGCCCCTTCTCAATTTCGCGGAGAATCCAGTGCGGCTTATCGCGCCGCAGCCCCTCCGCGTCCGCGGCGGAATAGAAGGAGCCAACAGGCTTGGTAGGGTTTTCGAACTCCGCGTCGTTTCGGTCCACCAGCACTTGCGTGATGATACAAGCGACGTCCCGGCGAATGTTTTCGCGGCGAAACAGCGCGGTGGCCAGCCGCTGAATCATGTAGCCCATGCCACCTTGCGAATCGGCAACGCAGGTGTCCAGAGGAAGCGGAGGCACACGGCGCTCGCCTTCCTCGCTGCGAATCAGAATATTGCCGATCTGCGGGCCGTTGCCATGCGTGATCACCACCTGGTGTCCGGCGCGAATCACGGGCAGCAGGTGCTCGAGCGTTTCCGCGGTGTGCGCGAACTGCTGCGGAATGGTGCCCCGCTCGTCGGGCAGGGTGATGGCATTTCCGCCGAGTGCGATGACTAATGTTTCCAGCATAAGCAGCGACTCTCCAATCTTTCCTGCTGTTAACTTTCTGCGACGCGGCGGAAACGATCCGCGACGGCTGCGAGATTTGGCGGAATGGGTGCGGGCCGCAGCACCGCACGCGACGCCGCGGGGACATCTTTCAATCCGCTGCCGGTGACGAGCAGGACCACGCGCTCATCGCGCCGCACAATTCCCTGCTCCATCGCGGCGTGCAGCCCGGCCAGCACCGCGGCTCCCGCCGGTTCGGCGAAGACGCCGGTCAGGCGCGCGAGCTCGGCGATGGAGCGGATGATCGCCTCGTCGGAAACGGCCACGCCGCCTCCACCCGAGCCGCGGATCACGCGCAGGCATTGCAGCGCATTGCGCGGCGCTTGCACCGTGAGGCTGTCGGCCACGCTCGCGGCGTTCGCAACCGGAGTGATGGTGTCCGCCCCTTTTCGCAGCGCATGGACAATCGCCGCCGAGCCTTCCGGCTGCACAGCAATCAGCCGCGGCACGCATCGGATTAGCCCGCAGCGCTTGAGATCGGCGAAACCCTTTGCAACGCCGGAAAGAATCACGCCGTCGCCCGTGGGCACCAGCACAACGTCGGGACACTCCGGCGCGAGGCTGGCTGCGATTTCAAGCGCTGCCGTCTTTTTCCCCTCGATGGTGAATGGGTTCAGCGCCGTGTTGCGGTTGTACCAGCCAAACTCGCGGCAGGCGGCGAGACACAACTCGAAAGCATCGTCATAGGTGCCTTGCACCGGTAAAACCTGCGCGCCGTAGCTGAGCATCTGCACGAGCTTGGCTTCCGGCGTAGTGGCGGGAACAAATACGACGGCGTGAACTCCGCTTGCCGCTGCGATGCACGCAAGCGCTGTCGCGGCATTGCCCGTAGAGGCGGCGGCAATTGTCTTGCAGCCGTACTCGCGCGCCTTGGCCACGACGAGAAGCGATGCGCGGTCCTTCGTCGAGCCGCTGGGGTTGCGCGTGTCGTCCTTCACCCAGAGATGACGCATGCCCAGTGCGCGACGCAGGCCGGGCACTTCGAGAAGTGGCGTGCCTCCCACCGCAATCGGCGGCAGAAATTCCGACGAAGGAATGGGAAGAAAGGCCCTGAGGAACTCCGCGTTGCAGGCCGGCGCAGCGGGCCAGCGCGAGGGCAGCGCGTCGAGCACGACTTCAAGCACGCCGCGCGTCACGCCGCCCGGCTCCTGCTGTCGCGCGCACGCCGGGCACACCAATTGCGCTTCTCCCTCTTGGTAGGAAGCTCCGCATTCGGTGCATCGAAAGTGAAAATTGCTCATGCGTTCCGATCCAAAAACGCCGGCCACCGCTTCTACATCGTCAGCGCCATCAACGCCTTCTGCACGTGCAGGCGGTTCTCGGCCTCGTCATACACCACCGAGTGCGGCCCGTCGATGACTTCGTCGGTCACCTCGCGCCCGCGGTCGGCCGGCAGCGGATGCATATACAGAATGTGCTCCTTGCCGAGCGCCATGTGCTTCGCGTCGCAGCGCCACGTCGGATATTTTTCGATGAGGCGCAGGCCTTCAGCCTTGTCCTGTGTGGTGACCAGCGGCCCCCACGATTTCGGAATCACCACGTCGGCATTTTCGAACGCGTCCTCGAAGCGATGCGTGATTTCGAATTTTGTTCCCGCTACTTTTGCGTTGGCGCGCGCCTGCTCTTCGATGTGCGGCATCAGCTTGAACTCCGGCGGATAGGCCAGCGTCACGTCCAGGCCGAAGCGCGGCATCATCATTATCAAACTTTGCGGCACCGAAAGCGGACGCACGTAGTTGGGCGCGCTGGTCCAGGCCACACCGAGCTTCAGCCCGCGCGTCTTGCCGAACTTTTCGCGGATGGTCATGTAATCGGCCAGAATCTGGCAGGGGTGGTAGATGTCGCACTGCATGTTGAGCACGGGGACGCCGGCGTTGGCGGCAACTTCGCGCAGGTAGACGTTGCCCTCGCCGTACGCGCAATGGCGAATGGCGATGCCTTCGCCGTAGCGCGAGAGGACTTTCGCGGTATCGCGCGCGTTTTCGCCGTGGCTGATCTGCATTTTGTCCGGCGAGAGAAATATGGCGTGCCCGCCGAGCTGGGTCATGCCCGTCTCAAAAGAATTCCGCGTGCGCGTGGACGCGTCGAAGAAAATCATGTAGAGCGTCTTGCCGTCCAGCAGCGGCGTGGCGCGCCCGGCCTTTTTCGCGGCTTTGAGATCTGCGGCCAGCGAAAAAAGAGTTTCCAACTCTTCCACCGACCAGTCCTGCTCCGTAATGAAGTGCCTGCCTTTTAATCGTGTGTCCATGCATTAGTCTCCGTGGGTTTCTGTGGCCGCTGCCATCAACTCGTCTTTGCGCGCGGCGAGGATTTCGGGAATCAGGCTGTACACCGCCGTGGCGCGGACGAGGTCCTCGACGGCGATCCATTCCCCGGTGCTATGCGCGAGTTCCTCCAACCCCGGCGCGAAGCCCACCGTTGGAATTCCCAGGCGACCCATGCTGGCCACGCCGTTGGTGGAAAACGACCAGCGCGAAATGGCCGGTGCGCGCCCCAGCACGGTTTCCACGGCGCGCGCCACGCCCGCCACGAGCGGATGATCCTCGCGCAGCACCCACGTGGGAAAATACTTTTCCTGCTGCGCGCGCTCCCCGCGCCAACTCTTCGCATCGTAGGAGAGAAGCGCTACTTCCGCATCGCCCAGGTGCGGCAGCGAGCGCAATTCCTTCATCGCGCTTTCCATCGTCTCTCCGGCCGTCAGCCTCCGGTCGATAAAGATCCGCGCGCTGTCCGGCACGGCATTGAGCGAAGGCGATGTGCACTCGATGAACGAAACCGTCACCGAACCCTTGCCGAGAAAGTCATCGTGCCGCAAGCGCCCGTGCAGCGCTTCGATGTCGGCGATAATCGGCGCCATTTTGTACAGGGCGTTGACGCCGAGGTCGCAGTGCGCGCCGTGCGCCGACTTGCCCCGCGTGGTGATGGTGGCTTCCATGCGCCCGCGGTGGCCGCGATAAACGTTGAGGTCCGTCGGCTCTCCGAGAACCACCACTTGCGGCCGGATTCCTTCCTTCTCGATGAGGTGCAGCAGGCAATAGCCGTCGCAATCTTCCTCCATCACCGAGGCGCTGAGATAGAGCGTGACGTCCGCGGGCACCCCGCGCTCTCGCAGGATTTTCGCGCCGTACGCCATGCAGGCGATGGCCGGAAGCTCGTCCACCGCGCCGCGTCCCCAGATTTTTCCGTCTTCCAACTTGCCTTGGAATGGATCGTGTTTCCACGCCGCCGGATCGCCCACGCCGACGCAGTCGATGTGCCCGTCCATCAAAATTTTGAGCGGCCCGTTGCCGATACGCGCCACCACGTTACCCAGACGGTCGAAGAAAACTTCGTCGAAGCCGAGCTTTTCGTATTCGCGCCGCACGCGCTCGCACCGCGGGCCTTCGCTGCCGCTCTCCGCTCGGATCGCGATCATCTCGCGCAAGAGAGTGACGATCTCAGTCCGGTGCTTTTGCGCGGCTTCCAGAGATTCCTTGCCCACTTCCGTCATTCCCGTCCTCCCGGTTAATTCATGCTGTAGCGCGCTTTCTAATCTGCGAGAGCACGCCCGTCTCCCCATTGAAGGCCGCGATTTGCGCATCCCAGCTACGGAGCTCGGCGACAAGGTCTTCCCAAAACGAAGTGCTCCACAGCGCGTTCAATTCCTCGACTCTTTTTCCTTGCTGCTCCACCCACGTGAAATATTTCAGGTTGTGGAGCGCTTTGCGGTCGAGGTAGCTCAACTCCTTCAAGTGGTCCGTCGTTGCGCCGGCCAGGCAGCGCTCGAAATCCAGTCCAGCCTGCCGTTCCGTGTACGCCCCGCGCTCGGCGGTGAGTTCCGCAAGCCGCGTGCGATACAGCTCCACCGAATCAGTAAACGTCGCCAGCAAAATGTCGTTGTTGTCCAACTCGAAGTAGCGCGCCGTCTTGATCGCAGAAAGCAAATTGCAAATGCTCGAAATCCCCAGCAGCGGCAGATTGGCAATCGCCGCGCTGCTCACGCCGCGCCGCGCGAGTTCCGCATGTCCGGCCGGCTCATTGAACAGCCGCAGCAGGCGCATGCACGCTTCGTCGTCGATGGCCGTGACCACGTCCGTGGCGCGCACGTTGTGAATCCACGGCACGTGTTTGTCGCCGATGCCTTCGATGCGGTGCGCGCCAAACCCGCCGCGCAGCAGCGTGGGACATTGCAACGCTTCCGCGGCCGTGATGCGGCATCCTGGAAACTGCCGCTTGAGGTAGTCCCCGGCGGCGAGCGTCCCTGCCGAACCCGTGGCCCCGACCCATCCTGCCAGGCGGTTGCGCGGCCCGGCAATGCGCCGAAAAACGGATTCCGCTGCCGGTCCGGTCACGCCGTAGTGCCAAAGATAATTTCCAAACTCATCGAACTGATTGAAAATCACCGCCTCCGGCCGCGTCTTGCGGATCTCCCAGCACGCATCGAAGATTTCTTTCACGTTGCTCTCGCTGCCGGGCGTGGCCATGATCTCCGCGCCCATGCTTTCGAGCCACTGAAAGCGCTCGCGGCTCATTCCCTCAGGAAGAATGGCCACCGCCTGGCACCCAAGCAGTGCGCTGTCGAAAACGCCGCCACGGCAGTAGTTGCCGGTCGAGGGCCAAACGGCTCGCTGCGAGGTGGGATCGAACTCGCCGGCCACGAGCCGCGGCACCAGGCAGCCAAACGCAGCGCCCACTTTGTGCGCTCCGGTAGGGAAATGTTTGCCGACCAGCCCCACGATTCGCGCGGGCACGCCCGTCAACTCCGATGGAATCTCCACCGCGTTCACTTCGGAAAATCCGCCGGTGTTCGCGTCGTTGCGCCACGTGATGCGAAAGAGATTGAGCGGATCCACGGCCTGCAACACCACGCCACGCAGCGCGGCGACTACGGCGGGATCAATCGCGCTGGGCTCGCGCATTTCCGCAAACGTGGGAATCAGGATGCCTCGTTCGCGGCAGCGCTCCAATGCGCGGCGCCGAACTTGCTCTTTTGTCATCGAGGTCAAATCATTGCTCCTTTTCGCGAAAGCGCGTCAACTAAGCATCGCTATCCCAAATAATTTGTTCCGCATTTCAAAGCGGCGAATCGTCTGTACAGGCCCGGCGTCAGTTCACGAGCGCGGGCCGCAAGCTCCGCTGGATCCAATGTGCGGTGGCTGAAGTCTTCAAGCAGCACGCTCCCGCGCGCGATGGTGTGCCGCACGGGCGCCTCGCTCGCGGAAAAAACCAGGTGCCCCAGCAAATTTTCAGGCGCGACCGGCGTGGGCGACTTCACATCGACAACGATGACGTCTGCCGGAGCGCCCGGTGCCAGCTCGCCCAGCAGCGGCTCGTCAAAGAATCGCCGCGCCACCTGCGCATTGTTGAATAGCAGTTCGGGCAAGACCGCCGTGGCGCTGCCGGTGTTGTCTGCGCTCTTGAACACCAGCAACGCCGCGCGCAATGCGCGCAGCATCGCCGACGACATGCCGTCCGTGCCGAGCCCAATCACGCAGCCCTGCCTGGCCGCGTTTGCAGCGTCGAGATGTCCGACGCCGTTGTGCGCGTTCGATTCCGGATTATGCACCACCACGGCGCCGTGCCGAGCGATGTTGGCATACTCGGCGGATTCTAGGTGGATGCCGTGAGCCAGCAAACAACGCTCGTCGAGCAAACCAAAGCGCTCCAAACGCTCCACAGGACCGAGTCCAAATGCGCGCCGCGATTCTTCCACATCCAGCGGCGCCTCGGCGGCATGGATGTGGCAGCCCGCTCGCGGCGGCCGCCGCTCGGCAACTTCCCGCAGCGTCGCGTCGCGCAGCGTGAAGCTGGCGTGCAAACCGACGACTCCACGAATGCGCAAGTGGCTCGCGTGCCGTTCGATGAATCGCAGAGTTTCCTCGATCCCGGCGCGCGCTTGCTCGTGTCCATTGCGGTCTGTCACTTCGTAACACAGCGCCGCGGAAATCCCGCCTTCGTTCACCACTTCGGCGATGATGTCGAGACTCCCCGCGAGGCATCCCGGCGAAGAGTGGTGGTCAAAGACCGTGGTGCAGCCCCAGCGGATGCAGTCCGCCACCGAGAGTTGCGCGGAGAGGCGAATCGTCTCCGCGTCGAGCGCGCGGTCCAGCCGCCACCACAGCCGATCCAGGATTTCCGCGAAATTAGTCATCGGCGCTCCTGGATCGATGCCGCTCGCCAGTGCCGAATAGAAATGATGATGGAGATTGATTAGCCCCGGCAAAATCAAGCCGCCGTGCGCATCGAGATAGCGAGCGCCAGGGTACGCGCGCCGCAGTTCCGTCTCCAGTCCCACAGCAACGACGCGCTCTCCCCGCCACACCACCGCGCCACCGGCAATCACCTGCGGCTGGACGGCGCACTTCGGCGAAAAACTCGCGACGAGCACGCCGTTGCCCAGCAGGATTTCTTCACTCATCGCCGCGCCTCGACGCAAGCACCGCTGGCGGAGCCGGATTCACCATGTTCGGTGCATCCGTATTAAAGATCGACTCCCACACCGTTTTCATCCGCCAGAGCAGCGCGGTATCGAATTCAATCTCTTCGGAATCCGTCAGGCGCCCTGCGCGAACTTCCAGCGGCTCCCATTGCAGGTCGAGATGGAAACCCGTGCCGCAGAGAGTCGCGCGGTTGCGCTCAATTTCCGGCGCAAGAAAATACTCCGCACCGCTTAGGCGGGCGCGCAGCGTGTTGTTCTGGCGGCAGAACCCATCCCGCGCGGGCGCGGAGATAAATTCCTCCGGGCCGAGAAACACGCGCTCCTTGAGCCGAAACGGCGCGCCCTGCTCCGGGCAATAGACATCGCAGTTCGAGCACTCGTTGCACAGGCCGTCGACCAGCGCCAGTTGGTGCCTCACGCGGATGGCAAATCCTTTTCCCGGCGCTCGCGCGAAAAGCCCTCCCGTGCGCAGCCGGAGAAGTTCCGTCGTCGTCTCCACCGTGCGCGCACGGTAAGCGAAAATCGCGTCGTTGGGACATGCGGAGATGCACAGGTCGCAGTTGATGCAGTCGTAGAGCCCCAGCGTGCGCGCGATGCGGCGCGGCTCTTTCGTGTTGGACTGCGCATGGTAGCGCGCGTCACCGGCCAGCGTCGGCACAATGTCGCGCCCGTTGAGGCGTCCCGCAACGCGCGTCGCCTGCAAAACAATTCCTTCTGCGTCGAGAGCTCCCGCAGCCGCAGCTTCGCGCAGCGCACGCGGAAACTCGTCCGGATGTTTCGTGGCCAGCGCAGTGAGCCGCGCCCCTTCGCGCTCCCAAACCTGTGCTCCTCCTTTTTCGATGCGCAAAACTTCTGCCGCCGCTTCCGCGCCGTGTCCCTGTGCTGCGAGCACGAAGGCCGCGCGGCTCGACACGCCGCCGCGGCGCATTTCATCCGCCAACCCATCTAAATATTTCGGCAGCCGCGCGTAGCCGCCCTGCCGCAGTAGATCGGTGCACGTCGTCACGGGTACCATCCCGCAAGCCACGCTTGCGGGAAAATTCTTGCGCTCGATTCCCGCGGAGAACGACACCGCAAACTCGAATCCCAGCTCCTCGCGAAATCGCTGCATCAGGTTCATGGCAATCACGTGCAGCGGCTGCCCGGAAAGGTACATATACGGGTCGGTCTGCGCCGGGAAAAATTCCGGATTGTTGGCCACCACCAGCGTGTTGGTGAATTTGGCGCCCACGGTCGCGCCGCAGTTTTCCGCGACGCTTCGCAGGCGGCGCATCATCTCCAGCGCGTCGTCGTACTGGAGGTCCTGCTCGAACGCCTCGCGGCACAGCGCCAGGTGGCGGTACCCCAGCCGCTCGATCAGCAGTTCGCGCACCGCCTCGAATCCCAGCAGCGTCGGATTGAACTTGATGATGACATGCAGGCCAAGTTTTTCCAGCAGGTAGAGGACGATGTCTTCGATCTCATCCGCCGGGCAGCCGTGAAACGTGGAGAGCGTGACGCAGTTCGAAATCGAAGCAGGCAATTCGAGGTCGCGAAATTCCTGGAGCTCGCTGGTCAGTTGCCGCCGCAATTTCTCAAACTGCGGTGCCGGCTTTTGCATCGCGCGAAGAAATCCGGTCACCTTCTCCGAACGAATCCCCGCGAGGTCGTAGCCGACGCTGATGTCGTACACGGTGTTGCCGCTGCCTTCGAAGCCCGAGGCGTCGTCGAACGCGCCGAAGCATTTCGTAGCCTTCAGCGCCTCAATCAGAAAAACTGCTTTCGCATACTCCGCCGTGGATTCGCCAACGCTCAGTTCCTGCGACCATTCCACGTTGTAGCCCACGTTGGGAATATGGATGCACGGCCGCGGAATCGCCAGCCGATCATTCACCTGCACCGTCTTCAGTTCGATGATGCGCCCCCCGGCCAGCCACGACAGCACGATGTTCTGCGCCAGTTGCGTGTGCGGGCCTGCGGCGGGGCCGACCGGCGTGGCGGCGCGGCTCGATGCGTGCCGCGCGCTGAAGTCCAGCTCCTTCGCCGGGAAAAACCAGTTGCGCACGGGCAGACCGAAGATAGAGCGGCTGTGCTCGAATTCGCTGCGCATCAGGCGCAGCAGGTCAAGGAACGGAACTGGCGTCAGCCCAGCCATTAGTCGCCGCACCGCACTTTTTTTCGGGATTTCGGCAGCGACGCCGCCGCCGCCGGCGCGTCATCCATCGGCAAGCGAAATCGCCGGATGCCATCGTACGCATGCAAAGCAGACGCGACCGCCCCAGCTGTGGGCACCAGGCCGATTTCTCCCACGCCTTTTGCGCCGTATCCGCCGACTTCGTCGGGCACTTCGATCAGAATGACGTCAATCGCGGGCGTGTCCTTGGCCTTGAGAATGCCGAGATCGCGCAGCAGCAAGGAATCCGGCCGCCCGTCGGTGCACGGAAAATCTTCGGACAACGCGTAGCCCAGCCCCATGTGCACCGCGCCTTCGATCTGTCCCGCGCAGAGCAGCGGGTTGATGGCGTGTCCCACGTCGTGCGCCGCCACCACTCGTGCGATGCGCCCGTCCGCGCCAAGAATCACAACCTGCGTCGCGTAGCTGAACGTCATGTGCGTGCGCGGGTTTTCGACATTCGCTCCGGGCTTGGTGGTGAAGTCGCAGACAAACTCGTCGCAATACTCGCGCCCCGCCAATTCTTCGAGCGTGTGCAGCTTCAAGTCCGCGGCCAGCCTTCGCGCGGCGCGCTGTCCCGCCGCGGCGCTGAGTGCGGTGGCCCGCGACGCCGTGGTCATCCCGCACAGCACGGCCAGTTCGCTGATCGTGCGCACACGCATCTGTTCCGGATCGATGCTCGTTTCCTCGCTCACCACCTGACGAATAATAGTGAACAGCCCCTGGCCCATTTCCGTGTAGCCGGTCAGAATTTCCAGCCGGCCCTTGTCGAGCACGCGGATCAGCATGCGGCCGGTGTCGTCCATTCCGTTTCCAATGCCGGTATTTTTGATGCCGCAAGCGATGCCCGCGAATTTCGCACCTTTGTAAATTTCTTTCACGGCTTCCAGCGTCTGCCGGATGCCGCATCCCGAGGTCATGATCTGCCCGGTGGCAAAGCGGTCGCCGGGAGAAAGAATATTTCGCTCGCGAATGTCGTAGCCGTCGATGCCAACTTTTTCGGCGAGCAAGTCGAGCATGCCCTCGATGGCGAACGCCGCCTGGTTGGCGCCAAATCCACGCATGGCTCCGCTGGGCGGATTATTCGTGTACACGGCCTTGGCTTCGATATCCACGTTGGGGACGCGGTACGGCCCGCACGAATGGCCCGCCGCGCGCTCCAGCACTTTTCCTCCGACCGATGCGTACGCGCCGGTATCGCCTATGATGCGCGCGCGCACGGCAAGCAGATGACCCTCGGCATCCGCTCCGACGGTGTAGTGCAAGGTGATGGGGTGGCGCTTGGGATGGATGCGCAGCGATTCTTCCCGGCTGAGCACCATTTTCACCGGCCGTCGCAGCAGGTGCGCCGCCAGCGCCGTGTGCGCCTGAATGGAAAGATCTTCCTTGCCGCCAAAAGCCCCGCCGCTCGAAGCCAGCTCTACTTCCACCTGCTCTTGCGCGAGGCCCAGCACCGCCGCGATCTGTTTTTGATCGTCGTGTACGCCCTGGCCCTGCGAATAAACTTTCAGCCTCTCTCCGTTAGGGAGCGCGAGACACGCTTCGGGCTCGAGGAATGCGTGCTCCACCCGCTGCGTGACGAAGGTCTGCTCCAGCACGTGCGCTGACGCGGCCAGCGCTGCGTCCACATCCCCGCGCGCAAACGCGGACACCTCCAGCAGGTTTCCCGACGCGTGCACCCGCGGCGCTCCCGCTTCGAGCGCCGCGATCGGGTCCGTCACCGGATCGAGCACCTCATACTCCACCGCTACTTTTGCGGCTGCACGGCGCGCATGAAAAGACGAATCCGCCACAACAATAGCGAGTACATCTCCCATGCACCGCGTCGTTTCGTGCGCCGCCACAAACACCGGCCAATCATTTACGATGAGCCCCACATGGCGCGACCCAGGCACATCCTCCGCCATGAACACGCGCACCACTCCCGGCATGGCCAGCGCCGCGGCGGTGTCGATGCGCAAAATTCTTGCGCGCGGGTGTGCGCTGAGCACCGGCGCTCCGTGCAGCATGCCGTCCACGCAAAGATCCGCGACGAATGGTTTTTCGCCCTGCGCCAATTCCACGCCGCGATACCGCGCGGCATCCTCGCCCACACCGTGCCCGCCGTTCTTCCGTAAAAATTCCGGCGCCCGGCTCAAGCCAAACTCTTCACCAAAAAAATGCCGATGGCGCGGCGCGCTGCTCGCCAATTTCCCGGCATTTGCTTGCGCTTCACCCGCCGTCTGAATCGCATCCACGATCCGCCCGTAGCCCGTGCAGCGGCACAGGTGCCCGGAGAGCGCGCTAGCCACTGCCTCGCGATCCTGCGCGCATCCTTGTTTCAGCAACGCACTCGCGCGCACAAGGATTCCCGGCGTGCAATAGCCGCACTGGATCGCGCCCTCCTGGACGAACGCCTGCGCCAGCAGTTTGCGCGTCTCTTCCGGAATGCCCTCGAGCGTGACCACCTCGCGCCCTGCCATCTGTTCCGGCTTGCGCAGGCAAGCCAGCACTGGTCGCCCGTCCACCAGAATCGTGCAGCACCCGCAGGTGCCCTGCGGCGCGCATCCATCTTTGGCGGACGTGATGCCGCACTTCTCGCGCAGCACTTCCAGAAAGTGCATCCCCGGCTCGTACGACACCGTGCGCTTCTTCCCGTTCAATTTGAAAGTGACGTCTGCCATGCCGTGTGCCTTGATCGAAAGCTCCGCGCGGTTCGTTAGACCAGAGTTTGACCGACGAAATGCGGTTTCTTTCGCCGGGAGACAAAGCTCCCTGCTTAATTATTCAGCACGACACAGTCCAAAGGCCGGCAGCAACAAGCGCTGTATTGTCAATGGTTTAGGCGGCCATCCCAGGTGACAATCATTGCGCCTGCCTTCCCCGCTCACGCTTTCTGCGCGAACTGCCCCACCAGCCCCGCCACAAACGTTGGTAGAGCTGCCTCAAAGAACTAATATTTTTCGTTGTTGTGGTCTGCGCCGTGGCAGCGCAGCGAGCAGGTGCGCGCGGTCGTATCGATGCGCAGCAGCGCTGCGCTGTTGGGTCCCACCATCATGGTATCCGGATTAATCAAGTGCGCGTTCTGCTGCACGGTGCCTCCCTGTACTCCGTGCGGCGCATGGCACGTCGCGCAGGACGTCCGCTGGTCGACGACGTGAAGCCTGTGCTTACCGAACACTGTGTCGCTCCCCAACAAATTCTGCTCCACGTCGTGGCACTTGTCGCACAGCGCGTAGGGCCCGCTCTGTCCGGGAGAATACGTTGTGCCCGCGGTCGAGTCGCCCGCTGTAGCCGGCAGCGGCTCGAACTCATAACGCCGTTCCAGGATGTGGTTGTAGCGCGACCCGTGCGGACCGTTCGCCGCCGTTCCTCCCTGCGTCCGCGCGCCATTGCTGTTGTGGCAGTCCGTGCAGTAAAGGTACGTGCCCACGGCCAGCGAACGCCCCACGGGGTTCCCGTTGAGGTCCAGCATATTCGTCCGCAAGCTGGGCGACGCGCCGGCGCGCGCGGCTTGTAGTACGTTGTGCCGCGCCACTTGCGATTGAAAGTCCAGCCGCGTGTTATATGGATCGGCCGCCGCCGGAAACGTCGCGCGGTACGGCGTGCGCCCGTAGTCCGTGTAACTCGGCGACTGCGGTTTGCTGCTGCTGTTCGCGTGGCACTTGAAGCAGACTTCGAACTGGTTGGCCGCCGGGCGCAGCGGCGTGAATCCGTCCGTTCCCGAAACTCCGAATGCTCCTGTGAGAGAAGCCTGCACCGCTGGCGGCGTTGCCTCCACGCTGCTGCCCTGCGCTGCGTGCGCGTTGTGACAATCCGCGCACTCCGCGTGGCGGCTCGTATTCAGAGGGAACGCATTCTCCGCGGGGTCGTGCAGCGCTGTCAGCTCCACCGGATGCCGGTACGCGCTGCTCTCGAAGCTGGCCATCACGTTGGGCAGCGCGGGGCTCACCACGCTGGCACCGTGGCACGCCGCGCACGTGGCTTCTTCGGCCTGCCGCAGGAGTCGCCCGCCCGGGTTGGCATTGTGCGGCGCGTGGCAACTGATGCATGCATTCGCGGCCACCGTCGCATACCCGCCCAGCGCAGCGCTTCCACCCGTCGAGTGCGTCGCCAGCGCGTGCTGGCTCGTGGCCCAGCCGCGCAGATAAACCGCCGTGGGTCGCGCGGGGTCGTGGCACGCCAGGCAAAGCTGCCCATTGGAGTTGTCCCGCACCAGAAATTTCTGCACCACGGGGTCCAGGTTGGGCGTGTGCGGGTCGTGGCACGTCGTGCACTCCACGCGCCCCTGCACCAGCCGCACGCTGGGGTCTGCGGTCTGCGGCGGCGCGCTGAAGAGCGAAACGCGCAACTCCCCGCTGTCCACCAGCGGCGTCGCAAAGCTGAACGGGTGGCTGCTGCGCAAATCCGTTTGCAGATTCGACTGCGCGCTCATCGCGCCCGAAGTGGGGATCAGCCCCTCCGACACCGTCAGGCCCGGCGCTACCGTCCCGTCGTGGCAACTCAGGCAAAGCTTCGAAGGGCCGCCGTTGAGCGGCTGTTCTCCTGTCTGCTGGTAGGTGGTGCTGCCGTAGGGCGTGTAAACCTGCGTGGAGAGTTCGTGGTTCCACAACGCCTTCTGGTCCGCGAGCACATTGTGTGGTGCATGGCAGAACAGGCACGCAAACCCCGACGCCGCTTCCACTGTGCCGGGGCCGCCCGGCGAAAGATCGTGCACCGACTCGGTCACCGACAAGCGTTGCGCGTACGCCGGCACAGCCAGCAGCAACAGGGCCAGCCCGGCGCTGAGCCATGCGCGTCTCATCGCCCGCTCCCCTTTGCCGGCCGCGGCGCGCTGGTAAATTGGAAAATCTGAATCCGCTGGTTCAGCGAATCCGCAACGTAAATCCGGTTGCGCGGGTCAATGCACAATCCCGAAGGAAGCTGGAATTCGCCCAGCCCGGCGCCGCTGCGCCCGAAGAAATAAAGCAATCGCCCTTGCTCATTGAACACTTGCACGGTTTCCAGCAGCGCGTCGGCCACGTAGATGTTGCCTTCGCTGTCCAGCGCCAGCCCCTTGGGCCGGAAGAGCGAGCCGGTGCGCTCGCCCAGCGAGCCGAAGCTGCGCACAAATCCGCCGTCGCGCGAAAACGTCTGCACGCGAAAATTCATTGCGTCCACCACCAGCAGTTCCCGGCCTCGCGCCACGATTTCCGTCGGGAAGTTGAACTGCCCGGGCCGCAACCCGCGTTCGCCAAAGCTGCTCAGTACTCGTCCAGTGAGGTCGAGCACGAACACCTTGTGACCGAGCGTGTCGGCCACGTACAGCCGCTTCGCCGCGGAGTCCACGGCGATTCCGGTCGGGCGCTGGAAAGTGCCCGCGCGGCCTTGTCGCTGGCCGATGAAGTTCTTGTGTTTGCCTTTCGAGTCGAAAACGAAAACGATGCCCAGCGCGGAATCGGTCACGTAAATATTGTCCTGTGCATCCACCGCCACGCCCATTGGCGAGCGGAAAGCAATTCCCTTCCCGCCGCTGATCTGTTCGTATTTTTGCTTTTCAAAATCGAGGATGTGGACGGCGGGCACTCCCGGGTCGCTCACAATCACGCGCCCCAGCGAATCGAGCGCAATGCCGTACGGCCGCACCATGCGGTGGAATTCCGGCGGCCCGGCCACCAGGTCCACGATTCTTTTCCACACCGATCGCTTGCCCCGCACCTCGGTCTCCGCGGAAATCGCGCGCACAAACTCCAGCCGCCGCCCTCCCTCCAGCATCAGCGCAGGCGGCGCCTGGTCTGCTGCGTTGTTTGTCTTGCTGGCGGCCCCGCCGGCCAGCGCACTCATTTGGCTCAGTAGCAACAACACCATGAGCAGCGCCACTCCGCCGCTGGCCGCTCGTCGACATGTTTTCTGCTCAAAACACATTGAAATGCCTGCTCACCTGGAAGTACACCGTGTGCGCGATGTACGGTGCGGAAAGTCCGGAGAAACTCTGGCCATAGCGCCGGTAACCCGCGCGGCAGTCCAGTTGCCGGAACCAGTGCCGCACATGAAAATTCAACTGGTTGAGCTCGTTCGATCTTTCGAGTCCCGCTTGCACCGTGCTGTAATCCATCTTCGACCAACTGCCGTTGAACGTCGTCCGCCTCTTGATTTGGTACGACCCCGAAAAAGAAAGCGCGAAGCTCTTGCTGGGAATCAGCAGTTGCTCGAATCCGCTCCCCGCCACCACCACCGGCGCGCCCGATGCCGGTTGCACGCCGGAGATGGACACGATGGAAAGGCCGCTGCCCGACTGGAAGCTCCCCGCCAATTGCAGCCGTCGCTTGGTAAGCGACGCGCGCACCATCCTCCGCTTGTTTTGGGCCTCTGTGTTGAAGACGGAATCCGATTGTTCATAACGGAAGCTGCCGACCGTCCGCCACCCGCGGATCACTCCGCTTGAGCCGAATTCCCCGCTGAGAATATTCATGTGCCCGGGCAGCAGGCTCTCGATGTTTGAGGTGGAGTATTGAAACGACCCGAAATGTTCCCAGCCGCGCAGCGCTTTCGAAAACGTGGCTGTGCCCGAATGTCCCTGCGAGGAAGTTTCCGCCCCGCCGTTTTCAAAGCGGTACATCCCCATGGAATACGAACTGCTCAGTTTTCCGCCGAGGAGGTTGCGCCGGTACTGCAACGCGTTATTCCACGCCGTGTCTTCATGGTTGCTTCTTCCCGTGAATTTCCCGGTCCCATGCCGGTACGTGCTGCGCACGCTCAGCTCGCGGCTGATTTCATAGCTCCCCGCGCCGGTATACGTCAGGTACCGGGTCCGCGACTCCAGCGGCGCCAGCAGCAGCGCGTTGCTTCCTCCGCTCGAGCCGGGCAGCACCGAGCCGATTAGCATCGCGTTCAGGTCCGACACATAATTCATCCGGAAGTTCATCGCCAGCCGTTGCGTCGGACGTGCGTTGAGCCCGGTCCGAATCGTATCGTAGCGCCGGTCTTGCGGTAGCGCGGTGGCATCCGTGTTGTAATTCGCACGGCTGGCCACCGCGTCGAAAAATGTGTTCTTCCACAGTTTCCGGTTCAGCGAAAACTCCAGATTGTTCTGATCCGTATTCGTTCTCGATTTCTGGTTAGTGAGGAACACGCTGGGCACCAGTTGCCCCAGGCGCTGGCTTGTGTAGCTGGCCGCCAGCGCAAACCCGTACACGTTGTATTGCGAGGCCAGCAGGTATCCGTTCGAATGGGATTCTCCATGGCTGCCGTTCGCGCCCAGGATGCGGTAATCGCCACCGCTGCGAAAGTAGCCCACTTGAAAGGAGGGGATTTTCTCGAACCGCGCGGACCAGTTGATGTTGAGGTTGTCGTTAGAGCCTTCGCCCACCACGCTGGATGTGCTGCCCGCCACACCGTACAGGCCGCTCTTCGTCGTTCCTCTCGAGTAGCTGACAAACAGCGGAATGCGGCTGCCCGCGAATAGGTTCATCGCCGAGGAAAATCCTTTATCGCCGGAGATGAAATCCGCCGTGGAATATTCGCGCCCCTGGTTGTAATACGGCGAGAACTGGAAATTCAGGAAGTTGGGATGGTAGAAGTAGCCCTCCAGATCGGCGCCCAGTCCGAAGTTCAAGGAGCTGAGTCCGAATTGCGCCGTGGATTTTACGTAGCCAATCGAGGCATCCGCGTTCAGGCGGACAAATGTCTCCGGCGCCACTTGCACTTGCGCGCGCGCTGACGGCAGGAGCAGGCCCAGGGCCATGACTCCGCACAGCACCGTTCGTCGCGCCTGATGTTTCACGGCAATTCTTCGATCTTGTACCGGCTGCGCAGTTGCTTCTCGAATTGCGTGCGCAGATCCAGCAGCTCCGCCTTTTCCATGTCCTCGCGCAGTGACTTGCTCACCTGGCTGTAAGGAATTCGCGTGGCGGCCTGTTTGCCGTTCACGCGCACGATGACAAAGGCTTCGGAGGTCTCGATGACTTCGCTGGTTTCATCCTTCTTCATTCGGAAGGCTGCGTCTTCCACCGCGGAAGGCAGGCGCCCGCGGTGCAGCCAGCGATGGTCGCCCATCATGATGCGCCAGTCGTCCTCCGAATATTTTTCCGCCAGTTGCCCGAACTCCTCAAAACTCTTCGCCGCTTTCGCTTTCGGCAGGATGGTTGCCGCGCGCTGCCGCGCTTGCGCGCGCTGCGCGGGAGTGGCCTTCTCCGGGAAGTGGAACGAAATGCTCTGCACCCACACGCTTTCCGGTTTCTGAAATCTCTTCTGATTGGCCGTATAGAACTGCCGCAACTGCGCGTCCGTCATGCGCGCCTTTTGCGTAATTTCCCGGTCCACCAGCAGGGCAATCAAAATTCCCCGCCGGAGCTGCTTCTCAAAGCCGCGTGTGGATCCATATTCCTGCGCGGCATACGCTTCGTATTCCGTCTTGGACGGAAACCGGCTCTTGGCCTGTTTCAAAATGTCCGCATAAATTGTCGCGGAAACCGTCATCTTCCTTCGCAGCGCTTCTTGATGCACCAGCTCGTCAAAAATAATTTGTTGCAATGCCTTTTGCCGGACCTCCGCTGAATATTGGCCGGGCACTCGCCCTTTGTGCACGTCCGAATAAGGAAACAGGCTTCGCATTTCATGCTGCAGATCTTTTTGCGATAAGCCCGCGCCATTCACGCGCGCCACGATGGACTCCGCCACCGGCGTCGCGCTCGCCACCGGACGGTGCGCCGGAACCAGCGGAACATTCTGCGCTCTCGCGCTCATCCCCCCGCACATCGCTGCGGCCAGCGCCAGGCAAATCATTGGGCTCTTCATTGGATCTCCCGCTCTCTGAAGCTGCGGCCGAGGGAGGAGAAAAAGTTTCTCCTCCCTCAGTCACATGCTTTTTACATCACTGTTCCATTGAACACGATGGACTTGCTGAGGTGGCAGCTTCGGCAGAAGTCCGCTTTGCTCTTGCCATCGGCCGGGTCATACCAGCCGCGGACAAACCGCGAAGATACCTTCACCTCGTTCACTCCCGCGATCTTGACGACCGCGCGATTGAAGCTGTGTGGGTTGTGGCACGTGGAGCACTCAACGTAAGCGCTGGTGCCCGCTTCATCCACAAACAGACGTGCCGGATGGCCGCCCACCCACGTGGTATCCACGAAGGAGGCCCGGCCCGAAGCGATGGTGATGTTCCAGTTGTACGGGCGCGTCGTCGTCGCAGCAGCGTAGACGGCGTGCACCGGGTGGTCGTTTTCGAGCGAGAACCCGTCATTCGGCAGCTTGGCGTCGCTGCTCATGGTGGCATCGCTGATTCCGCCGTCATGGCAGCTCAAGCACATCTGCGAATGAATCCCGGGGTCCGCTTCGCTCGCGACAGGAGTCGTTAGAGAGCCCCCGCCGAAGGTGGTGTAGGTTCCCGTTTTCCAATCCCGGCCCCACAGGTAGACGATACCTGTGCTCTTGTCCGTACCGCCGTTCATCACAGCGCCGTTATGCGGAGCGTGGCAAGCCCTGCAGCCCTTTTCCGCTACGTTGTGCGGCCCGAGCAAGGGGTCCGAGTATTGAGCCCACGCCGCCGCCGAAAGCGTCAGCATGGCTACTAGCATGATGATGACTGCTCTTTTCATGAGTGAGTATTCCTCCTACTTAGGTTCAGTTAACTGAACTGCTCACTGCTGTTGCGCAGAGGCCGGCGATTCGCGTCGTCCTCTGTTCTGCACCGCTCGTCTGCGGAAATCCCTAACGGTGCAAACTCGCTTGCCCCGCTACTTCGGGGCGGAATTCTTTGCTTCCTTCACGGCCGCGGGCGATTGCCCTTTGGTTTTTCTTGCTGCTTCCGCTTCTTCGTCCGTGAAGTAGCGGAACACCTGCACGCGTGCGTGCCACTGGTCCGCCACCAGAATGTGATTCTGTTTGTCGATGCAGATGCCGGTGATCAGCGAGAACTGCCCCGGCTCCGTGCCGCGTGTGCCGAACACCGCCAGCGTGTTTCCCTCCGCGTCGAACACCTGCACGTTGCTGAATTCCGCGTCGGTGACGTACACGTGCCCGTCGGAGTCCACGGCAATTCCCTTCGCGCGCATGAACGTTCCCGGCGCCACGCCCTGCTTGCCGAACATCTGCACGAAGCCGCCATCGGCATCGAACATCTGCACGCGGTCGTTCAGCGTGTCGGTGACAAAAACATTTCCGTCGCCGTCCACCGCCGCGCCCAGCGGCGTGGAAAATGTTCCTTCCACCGGGTCCAGCGGATCGCTTGGTTTTCCGAGAAAGCGCAAAAACGTGAAGCGGTCCGCGTCGAACACCGCCAGCCGGCTCGCTTTTGCATCCACGACATACAGAAAGCGGTTTTCGTTATCGATAGCCACGGCCACGGGCCGTTCCAGATTTTCCATTCCGAACACTGCTTCTACTTCCCACGTCGGCGAAAACGCGCTCACCTGGCGCAGTTTCGAGTCCACCACGAACACGCGATCCGCGTCGTCCACGGCCACCGCGATGGGCATCGTGAATTTCCCCGGAAGCACCTGCACCAGTTTCTTCTCCCTATCGAAAACGAAAACCTGCGCATGCCCTGTGTCGGCCGCGTAGATGCGGCCCTTGGAATCGGCCGCCACGCCGAACGGCTTGGCCAGCGCCAGCGGTCGCTTCTCCACTTCGTCCGGAATGGAGACGCCTGCCAGCCGGTCCATCCACGACGCTTTCTTTTTTTTCTTGGCGACCGGCGGCGTCAAATCGTGCTGGCTGCTCACCTGCGCCAGCCATTGAATCCGCGCCACGTCCGGCGGCGACGGCCACACCAGCTTGCTGGTGTCCACCTGCGGTTTGGGAGCGGGCTGCACTTGCACCGCTTGCTTCTTTTTCTTGTCCGGCTTTTTTTGCGCGAGCACAGCAGGAGCGCACAACCCTGCCAATGCCAGCGAAAGCGCCGTAATCCACAACGCTGCGAACCGGATTGTCATTCCGCGCCGCATCACGGTCGCGCTCCGATCATTCCTTGATGACACGTGCGGCAAAACTGCACGTTGGGCCGCGAGTTGTTTACCAGCAGGCCGCTGGCTCCGCCCGCGTGCGCCTGGTGACACGACTGGCAATTCAGTTTCGTGATTTTTTTCGGGTCCAGCGGATCCGTGTAATCTGTCGTCGGGTGTTTGGCTGTGGGGTGTCCCATGTTGAACTTCAGGTTCAGCCGCGTCACTTTGTCGAAGTAGTCTTCCGGCAAGCGCACCTTGCCGTCAAAAATCGTCACTTGCGCCGCGTCCTTCACCTTCTGCGGCTCCACTTCCCGCGAATGGCAATTCAGGCAAAGCGTGCTGCCTTCCGCGCGCAGAAGTTTCGGTTTGTCTCCGCCGTGCGCTTCATGGCAGATGGCGCAATCGTCGCGGAAAGCCGGTGAATGCAAAACTTTTTTCGTCTTGCGCATTTCCGCCTGGTCCGTGTGACAGCTCAAGCATGCGGACACCGCATCCGGCCGCGCGAACCATCTGCTTTTTCCGCCGTGCGGGTTGTGACATTGCGTGCACTCGCCCATGGCTCCGGCGTGCGGTACCTTCGCCGTCTCGATTTTCTTTGCCGCTTCTTCGTGACACGTCACGCAAAGCTCTTGCGCAGTGGCGCGTGTCAACACCACTTTGCCGTCCTTCGCCGGCTGGTGGCACGTGTCGCACGATTTATCCGCGAACGGCTGATGCGCGAACTTCTGCAGCAGTTTGGGAGCATTCGACTGGTGCGGGTCGTGGCACGTCATGCAATCGGATTCCGCGATGGGCTGCCCGCGATGCGCCAGTTGGAGCTGATTATCTTTGGCATCGTGACAATCAATGCACAGTGCCGGCGAAGCTTTCGTCAGGTGGAACTCAAATTCCCGCTCGCCTGCTGCGCCGGTCTTGTGCGTCACGTGGCACGTGGCGCAACCCATATCCAGCGCCGCGTGCCGGCTTCCCTGTTTGGAGACATTGGTGCCGGTGGCGTGGCAGCTCAGACAAAGGTTTTCGTTTTTCTCTCCCGCTGTCGCTTCCAAAAGTTGATTGGGATTTTCCGAAGAATGCGGGTCGTGGCACTTCAGGCAGTTGCGCACCGCCGGACTGTGCACGCGCCCCTTGCTGTCCGCGGCGTTCTTATCCGCGTGACAACTCAGGCACAGCGCCGTCGCCGTGGTGGTGACCAGCTTGATGCGCGTGACCTCGCGATTCACGCGGACTTCGTGGCAGCTCCGGCATCCCAGAGCCAGCGCCGAGTGCACCACTTTGCCCTTGGACTTGGCTTCGTGGCACTCGAGGCACTTCGCGGCATCCGTCTTCTCGTCGAGCGGTACGGGATGCTTCTTCGCCCAGGACGGCGTCGAGGCCAGCAGCAACAACCCCACGATAGCAAGTGCTTTTCTCATTCCCAGGTTTGCCCGACTTCCTTGCGGTCACTCGCCTGTGACCCGGCCAAAAATCGCAACGAGAGAATTGCGACCGTGGCCCCTGCTGAAATCAAGCGCGGCTTTGACTTCCAACGACGGTTCACTCTGTAGCAAGCGCGGCGTCTTGGCTGGCTGGCGATTTTTGGAGAACAAATAAACTAATCCGCAATCGCCAAACCCTGCGGGCAAGCCGAAAAGAAACAGCACGAAGTGTTCCGATGTGAAACCTGGTTAGACTCTTACAAAGTTTTTGTTTTGAAATGGTTAACATGTTGGTGAGCGTGGCACTTCGCGTGTGCTCGCGTGTCCTTGCGCAAAACAAACGAAAAAACACGCAGATATAGAACTCTGCTCAAGATTCTGGATTCGCAATCAAGATTTCCGGGAACGAGTTCACGCAAGTAAGAACCACTCACTCCAGATTTCCACGCGGTATACACAGATGGATCGAAATCCGGATTGCGAGCTCACTCGAGATTTCGAGGGTGTTTGCAATTGCGGCTTCCGGCGCCAATTTGCTGAGCTTCCCTTCTATTCCTCAGTACCACCCAATTGGCTGCTCGTTCAGGTTAATGTGGACCTGCTTGGTCTCCAGGTATTCCTCGATGCCCCACGGCCCCAGCTCGCGTCCGAAGCCGACCGGATGCGCTTCCACTCCTTGGCCCGTAGCGTCAGGGATACTCGCCATCGGGGATCGCGAACCTGTGTCGCCGTGCGTCTTGGCCACGTCCGTGATCGGCCGCGCATCGGTACTTGTGCATCCGTTCCCTCGCTGGGTTGGGGGCGTCATTCTCTGAAGTTTCCGCTGGACCGAGATTCGCCACGCAGCGCAACGCCTCTTTGACGGCGTGTGCATCAGGTATATCCTATCGGACTACTCCAATCGGTCTAGTCGGAGCTGAAGCAGTCAGAAGGAGAATCGAGCATGCGGGTGGCAAAAGACGACGTGGACGTCAAGATGGAGATTCCAGGGGCCGTGATCCGTCAGCGAACGGATTTTGGCGATGTGAGCGGATTCGACAAGATCAGCGGCGAGTTTTTCACTCTCTCGGCCGGCGTCGATACCACCGCACTCTTCCAGGGATTGGAAGGCGACCTCTGCCAGTGCCCCCACTGGGGCTTCGTCTTGCGCGGCCAGATTACTACGACCGATGCGAAGGGCGCGCGGGAGACGGTGAATGCGAATGACCTGTTCTATTGGCCGCCCGGGCACAACGTCAAGGTCAACGCTGACGCGGAGATCGTCATGTTCAGTCCCCAGCGCGAGCACAGCCTGGTCATCAACCACATGATCGAGAAGGTAAAGGGCTAGCTCGTTCTCGGGAAACGGGGGGCCGCGACGCGGAAGGTCGACGGCTACGGGCGTCGGCGCGCGCGGCAGCGACGCCGCTATCCACGTCCGTTGCGTCGCCGTCGGGGACCTCGGCAATAATTTCTTCCGTCGACGGGTCGACCACCGGAAACCACTTGCCGCTGCGGCTGGCGACAAATTCACCGTTCACGTACATGGGGTATCGCTTCATCGTCGTTCTCCCGTGCACTCGATTCTATCCGCGGCCACGCGACAAATGCCACTGCCGGCCCTGGCACGATAAGTTTCTTGATTATGGTGCGTGATGGTGCACAATGGTGTATACTTGTGTCATGGCTGAAGAACAAGCTTCCGTGCGGCAAAGCGTCTCGCTCCCTTTCCGGATTGCGCGGCGCGTAAGAGCGCTGGCGAAAACCAAACGCACCAGCGCCAACCGCGTACTCGTCGAACTGATTGAAACGGGGCTGGACTCCAAAGAAACCGAAAAACGAAAATTCTTCGAGCTGGCGGGCCAGTTGAGCTCTTGCACGGACCCCGCCGAGCAGAAACGGATTAAGAAACAACTCGCCCGCATGACCTTCGGAACATAGATGCCGAAGATTCAGTGGACGGACCTTCCGCCTGCCCTGCGCGACCACTTATTCGAGCGACTTCGGCAACGAGAGATTTCGGCGGAGGACCTCTACCAATTAAAGCTCTGGCGCGAATCGGAGCCCAATGCTCCTGAAGGCGAATGGTACAAAGATTTTGGATCCTTCAAGATTTGCGGGCACGGCCAATTCCCCAAGACGTTTCTTTTGCGCGGGCAGCCTGCAAAAGGCGTGAAACTGTAGGAAGGATTTGCCGGATCTTCATCAAGAGCAACCGCTCAGTTTCATCTCCCGCACGCTTCCCTGGACAATTAATTTCGCGCCGGTGCACTGCTGAACTTCCGCCGGCGTAAACCCGGGCGCGACTTCGCGCAGCACGAGCCCTGCCGGCGTCACGTCAATGACTGCGAGATCGGTGATGATCGTCTTCACGCACTCGATCGCCGTGAGCGGGTAGCTGCACTGCCGCACCACTTTCGGTGCGCCATCCTTGGCATTGTGCTCCATGCACACAATCAGACGGCGCGCGCCGACGGCGATGTCCATGGCCCCGCCGATTCCGCCGGAGCCTTTTGCGCCGGGCACTTTCCAGTTGGCGATGTCCCCTTTTTCCGAAACCTGAAACGCGCCGAGCACCGCCACGTCCAGATGCCCGCCGCGCGTCATCATGTGCGCTTCCGCCTGATTGAAAAACGCCGCGCCGGGAATCACCGTCACCGGCATCTTCATCGCGTCCACCAGGTCGTAATCTTCCTCGCCCGGCTTTGCGCGCGCGCCCATGCCCAGAATGCCATTCTCGCTGTGAAAATAAATTGTTTTCCCGGCGGGCACATAGTTCGACATCAGATTGGGAATGCCGAAACCCAGGTTCACGTAGGCTCCGTCCGGCAATTCCTGCGCGGCGCGTTCGGCGATTTGTTCGCGCGTCAGCCGTTCTTTTGGCACGCTATCTCCCTTTGACCTGCACAATGCGGTCCACAAAAATCGACGGCGTGATAATCACTTCCGGATCCAGCGCTCCCACTTCCACGATTTCATCCACTTCCACAATCGTAGTCTTTGCGGCGGCGGCCATCAGCGGATTGAAATTTCGCGCCGCCTTGCGATAAATCAAATTGCCGATGCGGTCGGCCTTCCACGCTTTGACAAACGCGAAGTCGGCGCCCAGCGCGGTTTCCAGGATGCAACGCTTTCCATTCACCACGCGCTCTTCCTTGCCGCGCGCCACTTCCGTCGCTACGCCTACCATCGTGAAAAACGCGGGAATTCCGGCGGCCTGCGCGCGCAACCGTTCGCAGAGCACGCCCTGCGCCATCAACTCCAGCTCGATTTCCCCCGCCGCAAAGCAATCCTGAAAATAGCTCGCCGTTGGCCCCGGGAACGATGCGTGCACCTTTCGAATCTGCTTGTTCTTGAAAAGAATTCCCAGCTCGTTTTCGCCCGAGCCGCAGTTATTGCTGATGGCCGTGAGGTTCCTCGTGCCCATGCGCGCCAGTGCCCGGATTAAATTATTCGGAAAGCCGGCGCCGCCGAAGCCGCCGAACAAAATCGATGCGCCCTCGGGCACGTCCGCGACAATTTCCTCCACGCTGGCATAGATTTTATTTTTCATTCGCGCTTTCTTTGCGGCATCACCTAATCCGCCGTGGCCGATCTGCTTTGCGACGTCAACATTCCCGTGCGCTCGAGCCACGCGCGCGTCGCGCCGCGGACATCGGCGCGCGCGGCGAGCGTGCGTAAATCATTCTCGTCATCCACGTCGAGTTCAATCCGCGCATTGCGCAGCACGAGCGTCTGCGCGCCTTTCGCCGCCGCTTCAGCCAGATGCTTGCGCAGACTGTCCGGGCCGAAGTGTGAGCGGAAAAGCCCCGGCGGCGTGCGCAGCAGCGCGTTGGTCCCTGTGCCGACGCGCGACGCCACCAGCACGCACGCCGGCGCCGGTCTGGCCGCGGCCAGAATTTCTTCCACGTCGGACGCCAGCAACAGTGGAATGTCAATCGGCAAGCGCAGAAGTAAATCCACTCCTTGCGCGGCGCAGGCTTGCGACGCTCGGTCCACCGAATCGCTCTCCGACACTTGCTGCAACTCCGGAATCACTTTCCACCCCAGGCTGCGCGCCTGCTCGAGCGCCGGCCCGTGATTGCTGACGACGAATACGGCGTCGAGCCCCCGCACCGCGGCCACCGCGGCGAAAACATCTGCCATCATCGCCGCCGCCAGCGCCGTGCGATCTTTTTGCGCGAGGATGTGCGCGAGGCGCTGCTTCGCGCAGGCCAGGTCTTTGACGGGAATGAGCACGGCGCGCATGAAATTATTTGGCCACCGCAGCAACTCCGCGCTGCTGCTGCACTTCCATTACGGTGCGCGCCAATCGCTCCTTATCCGCGGACGTGCGCATCGTCGTGGGGCGCACCGCCACCTGCATTCCCAGCGTTTCAATCTTGCGCTGCTGCGCCGCGTCGGCGGAGTCAATCACCAGCGTTCCCGCAAAATCGCAATACATTTTCGCCACGCCCAGCGCGGACACTTCGTGACCTAATTGCTTCATCATTTTGTCCGACGGGCCTTTCAGCGATTTGCCGCCGACGATGGGGCACACGGCGACGACGCCTTCGCGGCGCGCGCGCAACGCGTCACGCACTCCCGGCACTGCGAGAATCGGGCCGATGCTGATCAGCGGATTGCTGGGACAAATCACGATGCTTTCCGCCGATGCGATCGCTTCCAACACACCCTGCGCAGGCCGCGATGCAGCAGCGCCGTCAAAAATAATTTCCTTCACGATAAGCTCAGAGCGGTGCTTCACCAAATATTCCTGGAAATGAATTATGCCAATCTCGGTGCGGATGAGCGTGGGCACGGGCGTGTCGCTCATCGGCAGAATGCGCGCCTCGACGCCCCACGCGCGGCGAATGTCATCCGTCGTCTCGGTGAGCGTCGCGCCGCCGCGCAGCAGCGCGCTGCGGTGGATGTGCGTGGCCAGATCGCGGTCGCCGAGGTTGAACCAATCTTCTCGCCCGTACTTCCGCAGGATTTCCAGCGCGGAAAACGTGTCGCCGCGCAGTCCCCAACCGGTTTTCGGATTCACCGCGCCGGCCAGCGTGTAGGTGACGATATCCAGGTCCGGCGAAATGGATAGGCCGTGCAGCACGATGTCGTCGCCGGTGTTGACCACGATGGTCAGCACGCGCGCGTCCATCACGCGCGTCATTCCCAGCAGCAGCTTGGACGCGCCGACCCCGCCCGCGAGTGCCACAATTTTCATTGCTTGCTTTGCTTCTTTCATCGCGCGATTCACGTTGCGCTGCGCGCTAGCGAAACATATCTTCCGCCGCCGGACGAATCAACTGCCGCGCATTGTCCCGACCCGTGCGGAAGCGGTAGCCGCGCACAATCACCGCGGGAACCTGCGCGTTCTTGCCCATCGCGAGTCCCGCCGCCGACGCCAATTCGTCAGCGACCGCAAGCACCGTGGCGCGCAAGACGCGTCCATGCGCGTCGCGGCGTCCGCGCCAATCCTCGAGCACGCGCAGCCCGGCCGCGCCAATGGCGGCATTGGTCAAGCCGAGCCGCCAGGGACGCCCGAAGGTGTCCGAGATGATCGCCGCCACGGATATTTTACGTCGCGCGCGGATGGCGCGCACCAGCCGCTGCGCCGACGCGTCCGGATTTTGCGGCAGGCAGCTCACCCATCCGCGCTTCGGCACGTTGGAGTGGTCCACGCCGGCATTCGCGCAAACAAATCCGTGGCGCGTTTCGCTGAGCAGCACGCGCTCGCTCATGCGCACCACGCGCCGCGATTCGCGCAGCACCACTTCGATGAAGCGCGGTTCGCCGCGCAATTCTTTCGCCCACTGCCGCGCCAGCGCCGACGGCGTCACGTCGCGCAGATTAATCAGCCGCCCTTCGGTCTTGGAAACAATTTTCTGCGCGAGAACAATCACGTCGCCGCGCTGCAATCCGCCGGCCTCGCGCTCGCTCGCGGCGATGAGCAATCGCGCGAGGTCGTCGCCGCGGCGAATTTCCGGCAGGGTGCGGAGGCCGATGATTTCGATGCGATGGCGGCGCGCGGCGGGCATGGTTTTCTTCAGGACGGGATTCCGGTGATGCGCATTCCCGCGCCGGGCACTTTGTAGCGGCGGTTGATGCCGATGAGCAGCGCGGTGAGCGACTCCACGATGCGCGCGTTTTCCAACTTGCCGCCGTCGACGTAGCGGCAGCCGGGAATCGCCTCCACCCACGGCCGCACGCGCCCGCGCGCCTCGGCGTTATCGCCGCAGACGATGATGTCGCACTCGACGTCGCGCTCGATTTCCTGCAACGCGTGCGCGCCGACGTTGTGGAATGCGCCGACCACGGAAACATTTTCGGGGACGTTTTGCGCGGCCTGCTCCGCCGCTGAGCCGGCCCACACTTTCAGCAACCGCGTCGGCGAGCCACCCACCGACGCTTCGAGCGGCACCGTCAGGTCCACGAGGATTTGTCCCGGGCGCCACACCGCGCGCAGCGATTTCAGTGTGGCCATTTGCGCCTCAAACGGCACCGACAGCACGACCAGCGGCGCGCGGGCCACCACGTCGGCGTTTTCGCTGCCTTCTACGTGCGCGGAATTTCCGACGGCGGCCGCAATGCGCGCGGCGGCGTCCTCGGCGCGCGAGCGCACGCGCGAGCCAATCAGCACGTGCCGCCCGGCCTTGGCCCAGCGCAGCGCGAGCCCGTACCCCTGGTCGCCCGTGCCGCCCACGACTGCGACGATATTTTGTTCCTCGGTCATTTCTCCTGCTTGCCCCCGCGGGGGCTCGCGCGCGTGCCGCTTAGTGACTTAGCATTGTACCGAATCCCGGCGTCTCTGCCATCCTTTGCCTCTGTGACTTTTCGAATCTCCGTCTCTTCGACTTTTCGACTCTTTGACTCTCCGACTCTTCATCACTTCGACTTTTTGACTCTTCGACTCTTTGACTCTTCGACTCTAATCTTGTCAAGCCCCCTCGGCCCCCTTCCGGGGGTGCCGTTTTTGCGTAATTCTCTGACTGGAAAGTACTTAAACTTTTCACATTTCTTTTAGCGAAGCGAATAATAACCCCTTCGCTTATGGTATAATAGAAGTATAAGCTGAAAACAGAGGAATGAGGAAGGAAGAAGGAGAAAAGGATTAGGCGGCCAATCGGCCGCCATTTTTGTTTTCGGTCACTTCACTGGAGATTCCCATGCACAAGCGCAACGATCTCGCCCGCCTCTGGCTCGAAATGGAACACGAGCTGTTCCCCACGCTCAGCTTCGACGCCATCGAGCGCGTTCTGTATTATTACCTCTTCTCGCAAACGCACCTCCAAGGACGCCGCACCGTGCGCCTCTCGCTCCCGCAGATTGCCCGAGCCACGCAGCTCTCCTGGTACATGGTTTTCCACCGCGTCAATCAACTCCGCGCCAAGGGCTGCCTCCGCACGCATCACCGCAATCAGGCAGGCTCGGTTTTGGAGCTGGTGTTGCCCCGTCAGGTCCTCGGCCCCAAGCACCGCCGCGCCCAGAAGCGCCAGAGCTCCTTTGACTCCGTGGACTGCACCACCGACCGTCGCGCCCGCCGCGCCATTCTGCGCCGCGAACGCGGCCATTGCTTTTATTGCCTCCGGCAGATCACGCGCACCGCAGCCGTCCTCGACCACGTTATCCCGCGCTCGCGTGGCGGCAGCTCTTCATTCCGCAATATGGTCGCCTGCTGTCGCGAGTGCAATTTCAAAAAGGGCATGGGCCGCGCCTCCAATTTCCTGCGCGAGATTTTCCGTTATGGCCGTCTCAGCTCCACCGAATTCTCCCAGCGCATCGCCGCCCTCACCCGCCTCTCCCGCGGCAATCTCCGCATTTCTCTGCCGTCGTAGCGCGGCCTCCCGAATCCTCGGGACTTGGCTGCGCGGTTTTATTTTCCGGTGCGCATGTAGAGGTACTCCCGACCCTTCGGGACAGCCTGTCCTGCATCCAAACTAATTCCTCCACCTTTGGCGCTGCGCATTAGCAAATCGCGTTCGCCTTCTTCACGTGCCACATATGAACTATTCGGGCAGCTATCGCAGGCGGACGTGCAAGAACGATTGACCGTGGTTTGCGGGCCGTGGTAAAAGACCCACCTGAGCCATGCCATTCCGAAGCGACCTTGACCGTGACATTCACTTCGTCAAGCACGGCCACGAATTCGGAGCCACGAACGCCGCTGACTATGCAAGGATGGCCGAAGAATTCATGTACGGTAATCTGGGTGCCAACACTCGCGAATGTACAAGGCCATCAGGAATTGACCGTGTGAGGTTTGATTTTGTGACACACGTGGAGGGAGTTAAGTGCATTACGCCTCCATATGTGAGAACATTCTATATCGTAGGTGCGACTAAAATAGCCGCACATCAAAACGAACTAGGCTATTTCACATACGAGTGCGGTAGAATAAGTGGCGTGAGCATATGAACCACGAATGTCCAGTGTGCATGTTTGCAAATCTTCCCTATCCACCTAGGGACTACCACATCTGCCCCTGCTGTGGAACCGAGTTTGGAAACGATGATGACCGGTTCACTCACGAGCAATTGCGAGAAATGTGGATTGCTGGTGGTGCCAATTGGTTTTTCGGTAGGGCTCCTGAAGGCTGGAATCCATGGTTGCAGTTGATAGCTGGCGACCATCCGGAGTCCGTTCCCAAGATTTCTCTAAAAATTGGAGCGCTGATAAATTCAGGGACTTTCACTATCAGACAAACTGGGGATCTTGTATTCCAGTTTCGCACATAGCTATGCCAAATCTAAGACTTTTCGCAGCCTGCGAGAAAGTGATAGTTGACGAAAGCGGACTCGCCAGTTTGATTTCGCTTGCCCAAGAGGTAACTGTATTCCACAAACGCGGAACGAGCCCCGCAAAGAATGCTGTAGGCCCACAACAATGGTGCATTTTCTCGCTTTGGAACCAAAGCCCTGGTGATGCTGGAAAGACTTTTGTTCAGGTCATTCAGATTTTGTGGCCAGACAAAACAGAGTTCAAAACGCATCGGCAATTATTCACTTTTACGCATGATAAGCCGCACCAACTTAGCATCAACATTACCGGTTTCCCAATTGGGCAAGTCGGTCCTGTTGCGGTGAACATGTGGCTCGAAATTGATTCGCAGCGTGTAACAGATACATTTTCTTGGATAGTTTCATTGAAGCACGAAGAGCAAGCAGCGTCGCAATGACACGGTCAAGTCGGGTGCCGCCCCCTCGCCGGAAACGCAAATCCCGCTCCTCAATTCTCCGGAGCGGGCCATCTCTTACTTTTACCGTTTAACGTTTAACCCTTTAACTCTTTACCAATGGTCGTTTGGCCTGCTCCGTCTGCACCAGCGTCTCCAGCGAGGTTTCCTGGAGCAAACGATGGAACTCCTTGCGCAACGGCGCCCACTGGTTGTGCAGCGGGCACGGCGCCACGTCCGAGCAGGAGCCCAGTCCCATCACGCAGGTGTTTTCTGGAAAATCGCCCTCCACGGCATGCACCACCGCGGCCAGCGAAATAGCGCCGGGCGGGCGTCCCAGCTCCACACCGCCGCCGGGCCCGCGAAACGCGCGCACCAATCCGGCGCGAATCAGCAGGCGCATAATCTTGGCGAGGTAGGCGGCGGGCAGCCCGGTCCCCGAAGCGATTTCGTGCACCGGCGAAAGTTTTCCGGGGGGCTGCGCGGCAAGGTGAATCGCCGCGCGGATCGCCAATTCCGAGGCGTGACTGCAAAGACAGAGCATAGCCACCTAATACAGAATACAAGACCTTTTACTCGTGTATTCGCCGTACTGTCAAGAGTTATTTTCAGGCTCCTCCAGTGCGCCCCCTGCCTCACGCCCTTCCCCCGCGCTTGACACTCCCCCGGCTCTACTGGAAGATGAGAGGGCGAGGAACGCATGATCTACTCCAAAGCCTGCGAATACGCCATCCGCGCGCTGGCTCATCTGGCGGTGGTCGAGGGCGGGCAGCCCGCGCAGGCGCAACAGATTGCTCGCGCGGAGCATCTGCCGCTGCCCGTGCTCGGAAAAATCCTGCAAGACCTGGTGCGCAAAGGCATCCTCACCTCGCGGCGAGGGCCCGGAGGCGGCTTTCGGCTGGCGCGGCGCAGTAATCTGATAACGCTGCGGGATGTGGTCGCGGCCATGGACGGCTTGGACCACTTCCACACCTGCGCGGCCGGCCTGCCGATGTGCGGCGACGAGGCGCCCTGCCCCCTGCACGACAGTTGGAAGGTGATCCGCACGCAAATCCTCAAGGACCTGGAAACTACCACCGTGGCGCAGATGGCTCAGGCCGTCGAGCGCAAGAAAGCACGCGCGCGGCGCGCAGCACGCCGCCGCTAGTTCGCTTCCCTACTTCTGCTTTCTTCCCCGCTCACTGATTCTCCACAAAAGTGCCTGCTTATAGTTTGTGCTTGACAGTACTGCTATACAGGAGTATAGGCTCTTTAATTCTGTATTTAGGTTGTGAACGATGGAGCAGACTTGAGAGCAGCGGTCCTGCATGCCGGCGGGCGGTTGGAGCTGGGCGAGGTTCCTGTACCTATACCCGCGAGTGGCGAAATCCTCGTCCGCGTGGCTGCCTGCGGCATCTGCCACACCGACCTGCACTACATTGACCACGGCGTGAAGACGTTCAAGACGCCGGTCATCCTCGGGCACGAGGTGTCCGGCACGGTGGCGTCGCTGGGCGCGGGAGTGACGCGCCTCCGCGAGGGCGACCGCGTGCTGCTGCCCGCCGTGTTTACCTGCGGCATATGCCGTCCTTGCCGCACGGGGCGCGAAAATATCTGCGAGCAGATGAAGATGCTCGGCAACCACGTGGACGGCGCGTACGCGGAATTTGTGCTGGCGCCCGCGCGCGACACCTTTTCCCTTCCCCCGGAAATTCCTCTTGCCGAGGCGTGCCTGATTGGCGATGCCATGTCCACGCCGTATCACGCCGTGCGGCACCGCGCGCAGGTGCGTCTGGGCGAAACCGTCGCCGTCTTCGGCTGCGGAGGCGTGGGCATCAACGCCGTGCAGTTTGCCGCGCTCGCGGGCGGCCACGTGATTGCCGTCGACATCGACGACCGCAAGCTCGCGCTGGCCCGGCAGTTTGGCGCGCGCGATGTGCTGAATGCGCGCGGCGTCGAGCGCGTGGACAAAGAATTGAAAAAGCGCACCGGCGGCGGCGTGGACGTGGCCATGGAAATTATCGGCAAGCCCGAAACCATTCGCAACGCGTACGAATCGCTGCGGCCCGGCGGAAGACTCTGCCAAGTGGGCTACACTGCGGAGCCGGTGACGCTGGCGTTTTCCAAAATGATGTTTCAAGAATTGCAAGTCATCGGCAGCCTCGGATGCCGTCCGAGCGATTATCCGGAATTGATTGATCTCGTGCGCACGAAGCGAGCGCAGCTTGAGCCGCTGGTGACCGGCCGCTATCCGCTGGAGAAAATTACCGAGGGCTTGGACACGCTGCGCCGCGGAGAAGGCATCCGCGGAATCGTGGTGATGGATCAGAAGAAATAGATTTTATAGAGAGGAAATATCCTTGCGATTTTTCGAAAGCAAATCCGCCGCAGATTTGAAATTCAAGTTTTTGCTTTACACAAAATCCGAAAGCGTCGCGCGCATCACCATCAACCGGCCGGAAGTTTATAACGCGTACAACACGCCCGCGCTGCTCGAATTGCGCGAAGCTTTTCGCGACGCCACGTTTGACGACAAGGTTGGCGTGATCGTGCTCACCGGCGCCGGCGAAAAAGCGTTTTGCACCGGCGGCGACGTGAAGGAATATGCCGATCAATACGTTCGGACACCTCGCGATTATTGGAAGTATATGACGTGCTTCCAGGAAGCGCTGGACGCGATCCGCAACACCGGCAAGCCGGTGATCGCGCGCATCAATGGAATCGTGGCGGGCGGCGGAAACGAATTTAATCTGGCATGCGACCTGGCCATCGCCGCGGAACACGCGACGTTTCGGCAAGTGGGCACGCGCGTGGGCTCGGTAGCGGCGGGCGGGGCGACGCAGTGGCTGCCCATCACCATCGGCGATCGCCGCTCGCGCGAAATGCTTTTTTTGTGCGAAGCGATCCCGGCCAAGACGGCGCTCGATTGGGGACTGATCAATCAAGTGGTGGCCGCAGCCGAGTTGGATGCCGCAGTGAATGCGATGGTGCAGAAGCTACTCGACAAATTCCCGGAATGCCTGCGCTACACCAAGCAACAAGTGAATTTCTGGAAGGATTTTGCGTGGCACTCCACCGTGGGCCACGCGCGCGACTGGTTGACGCTGCACTTCACCGACGTGGAACCCTACGAGGGCATGACATCTTTTGTCGAAAAGCGGCCGCCGGATTATCGCGGGCTGCGGCAGCGCGCGGCAGAGGGCGGGTCGAGCGAATATTTATTCGGGCCCCCGATGAAGAAGTGCGCGAAGTGCGGCGCGAAGGGAATTCCCACACAATTCAAATTCTGCGGGAGCTGCGGAGCGAAACTGGATTAGCCGATGCCAAGAATTGTGTTGATTACCGGCGGAATGAGCGGCATCGGACTGGCAACGGCGGAAGCTTTTCAAAAAGAAGGCGACGCAGTTTTCATCGTGGACCGACAGGAAACTCCCGCGGGGCAGGCGGTGGTGCGGTCGAGCGGAGGAAAATATTTTTCCGCTGATGTGCGGGATTTTGCCGCCGCAGAAAAAATCGTCACGCAAATTGTGAGTGAGAAAGGACGGCTGGACGTTCTGGTGAACAACGCCGGAATCAGCCGCGACCATCTGCTCTGGAAAATGAGCGAGGCGGATTGGGACGATGTGCTGGCGGTGAATTTGAAAGGCGCGTTCAACTTTCTGCACGCCGCCGCGCCGGTCTTTTGGAAACAGCAGAGCGGCAAAGTGGTGAGCGTCAGCTCGATCAATGCGCTGCGCGGAAAAATGGGATTGTCCAACTACGCGGCGTCGAAAGCAGGCTTGATTGCGCTGACACGCACGATGGCGCGCGAGTTGGGCACAGCCAATGTGAACGTGAACGCGGTAGCTCCGGGCATGATTGAGACGCCGCTGACGGAAGATTTGCCGGACGAAGTGCTGGCGAAATCGTGGGAAGAAGCAGCGCTGGGGCGGCTGGGCAAGCCGCAGGAAATCGCGGATGTAATTCTGTTTCTCTGCTCCGAGCAGGCACGGCACATCACCGGGCAAGTGATCGTGGTGGACGGCGGACAGACCGCCTGAGAGGTGCGCGTGGAAAGTGCGAACGGCAGATTCTGGGAGAAAGCGCAGCGATGGGAGGAGCTTGCGGAGCAGTGCCGCGAACTCGCGCTGGACGTGCGCTTCCCTGCCGTGCACGCATGGAAGGAACGCACCGGCGGAAAGGCGGTGGGCTGCTTCCCGGTTTATACGCCGCAGGAATTGATTGCGGCGGCGGGCGCGCTGCCGGTGACGCTGTATGGCGGGCGCGGACAAATCGATATTGATCACGCGGATTCGAGAATCCAGTCGTTCGTCTGCTCGATTGCGCGCAGCACGCTGGAGCTGGGCATGGCCGGGCACTTGCAGTGGCTGGATGGATTTGTGGCGAATTCGATTTGCGACGTGGCGCGGAATCTTTCGGGCGTCTGGAAACATAATTTCGCGCAGGGATTCACGTTTTACATGCACTATCCGCAGAATGTGGAATCGGATGCGGCGCGGACGTACTACCGCGGCGAGCTGCAACGCCTGTGCGAGTGCCTGACGGAAAAGACCGGGCGGCCGGTGACCGATGATTCCCTGCGCGAGGCCATACGGCTGTTCAACCGCCACCGACATTTGTTGAATGATTTGGGGGCGCGGCGCGCGGCGCGGCCGGAGAAATGGCCGTCGAGCGAGATGTACGCGATCGCCGCGGCGGGAAACGTGATGTCGCGCGAAGAGCACTGCGAACTGCTGGAGCGCGCACTGCTGCTGGGCGAAACGCGCACACGTCCGCAAAGGGACGCGGTGCGCGTGGTGCTGCGCGGCGCCTTCTGCGAGCAGCCGCCGCTGGAATTGCTGGAAGTGCTCGAAGACGCGGGCTGCGCGGTGGTGGACGACGACCTGCAAGTGGGCGGGCGATTTTTCCTGGGGCAGGTGGCGGAAAGCGGCGATCCGTTGAACGCGCTGGTGGAGGCCTACCTGCACAACACGGTGCTTACGCCGGTGAACAATCCGGGAAAACGTTCTCGCAATGACGATTTGCTGGAGCGCTGCAAGCAAAAAGGAATCCAGGGCGTCATTTTTGCCAGCCCGAAATTCTGCGAGCCGGCACTCTACGACGCGGTGCTGCTGCGGCGGGCCGCGGAACGCGCGGGATTGCCGACGCTGGAATTCGAGTACGAAGAAAAAATGAGCGTGTTCGAAAGCGTGCGCATGCAGGCGGAGACGTTTGTCGAGTCGATACTGTTTTTTTCGTGAGAGGAAAGCGATGGCCAGCAATTACCAGTTCCAGAATACCGGGCGCGATTTGCAAAAGGATCTGCTCGGACACTGGTACAAGCGGCTGGAGGATGCGCCGAAGAACGGAACGCCGGTGGCGTACCTCTTTATCAGCGGAAACATCTGCGAGCTGCTGCGCATTTTTGGATTCGAGATTGCGTTCCCCGAAGTCAACGCGCTGCAATGCGGCATCAAGAAAGTGGCCGGGGACATGATTTTGAAAGCCGAAGACTTGGGCTACTCCTCGGACGTTTGCGGCTACGTGAAAAACGATATTGGACTGGCGGCCAGCGGCAACAAGGGCCCCTTTGGCAGCATGCCCAAGCCGGACTTGCTGGTGTGCAACTACGCCGGCTGCAATACCTACATCAAGTGGTTCGAAGCGCTGGCGGAATTGTATGGCGCGCGGTTCTTCATGCTCGACGTGCCCTACCGGCGCACGGGCGAAACGATGCGGCCGGAGGATTTGCAGTACGTGGTGAAACAGCTCGAGCAACTGGCGCAGGTGTGCGCCGAGATCACCGGCAAAAAGTTTGATATGGACAAGTTGCGCGAGCAGCTCGACTTTTCGCGGCAGGCGGAAGAGCTGTGGGTGAAAATTCTGCACTCCGCGAAACACCGGCCGTCGCCGTTCGACGCGTTTTTCGAAGCGGTGTTTTTCATGGCACCGATTTACGTGCTGCGCGGCACGAAGGAATGCGTGGATTATTACCAGGCAGCTTGGAAAGAGATCGAAGAGCGCATGAAGCACAACATCGGGCCGCTGAGCGAGGAGCGCTTCCGCGTGGTGATGGAAGGCCCGCCGCCATGGCCGAACTTCCGGAATTTCTGGGAGCTGTTCAAGCGCTGGGGCGTGGTCTGCGTGGCCTCGACATATTCGAAGGTCGGCGGCATATGGGACTTCGGGATGCGGCACGACCCGTCGCGGCCCTTGGAGAGCCTGGCGGAGTACACGGTGAACTGCTACACGAATTGGGACTGGTCGCTGCGGCGGTCGATGCTGGAACGCTACGCGAAGGAATATTCGGCGGACGCGCTGGTGATCCATTCGGTGAAAAGCTGCCGGGCGTTTTCGGTGGGCCAGGCGGACGTGCGCGAGCATTTTTCAAAGGTGCAGGGGCTGCCGACGTTGTTCGTGGAATCGGATTTGGCGGACCCGAGATATTTTTCCGAAGCGCAGTTGCGGAACCGCATTGATGCGTTTTTCGAGTCGTTAGAACACCGCCGGTTGGCAAAGCAGCCAGCCGTTGCGGTGTGACGATGACCGCCGACTGACGTCGGCGGAAGGAAAGCGGCGCTGACGCGCCGCACTCCACATCGGAAGGACCATCTGAAGGCCGCCGACTGACGTCGGCGGAAGGAAAGCGGCGCTGACGCGCCGCACTCCACACGGGACGCATTTTTAGAGGAGAGGGCCAGGATGCTGGTAGCGGGAGTGGATGTCGGGTCCACGGGAACAAAGGCGGCGCTGCTGGACGAGAACAAAAAGGTGCGCGCGCTGGCGCTGGTGGATACCGGCGCGAACGTGGTGCGTGCGGCGGAGCGCGCGTTTCGCGAGGCGTTGAAAATCGCGGGACTGGAAGAGTGGGACGTTGCGTACACCGTGGGCACGGGCTACGGACGCTATCGCGTGCCGTTTGGCGACACGCAGATTACGGAAATCAGTTGCCACGCGAAGGGCGCATGCTTTTTGTTCCCGCAGACGCACACCATCCTGGATATGGGCGGGCAGGACACCAAGGCGATCCGCGTCAGCGAGACAGCGGAAGTAAAAGATTTTTCCATGAACGATAAATGCGCGGCAGGCACGGGGCGGTTTTTGACGGCGGCGGCGCAGGTGCTGAACCTGGGGCTGGACGACTTGGCGAGCATTGCGTCGGAATCGAAGAAGCCGATGAAGATCAGCAACGTGTGCACGGTGTTCGTGGAGCAAGAAATCATGATGCACCTGGCGAAAGGCTGCGCGGTGGAAGACGTGCTGGCCGGCGTGCACTCGGCGATTGCCGGGCGGAGCATTGCCCTGTTGCGGCGGGTGGGGCTCGATCCGGAAATTACATTCACCGGCGGGGTGGCGCGCAACCGCGCGATGGTGGCGGCGCTGGAGGAACGGTTGAAAGTGAAGCTGAACGTAGCGCCGGAATCGCAGCACATCGGCGCGATTGGGGCGGCGCTGTTTGCGTGGGAACGCGCGGCGCACGGCGAGGTGGGCAAAGGGCGCGGCAATTCCAACGGCTCCGCAGAGAAGGACCAAGGGAGAAGCTTGACGTGAACTTCGTGGTGGGAGTTGACGTAGGAACGCGGATGACGCGGGCGCTGGTGATGGACGAAACCGGCGACGAGCGCGGACGCATCTGCCAGGCTACCGGCGCGCGGCTGGAAGTAGCGGCGCAACAAACGCTCGAAGAATTGTGCGTGCGGCACAACATCGACCGCAACCTGATCGTGTACGTGGCCAGCACCGGATACGGGCGCTACCGCGTGCCGTTCCGCCAGATTCAGATTACGGAGATGACTTGTCATGCGGTGGGAGCGCTGCGGCAGTTCCCGGGGACGCGCACCGTGCTGGACGTGGGAGCCATGAACTCGCGCGCGCTGCGCATCGCCGCGAATGGCCGCGTGGTGGCCTTCCGCATGAACGACCGCTGCGCGTCGGGGGCGGGGCGGTTTTTGGAGCGCGTGGCGAAGTCGCTGGAGATCGAGCTGGAAGAAATCGGCGCACTTTCGCTGCGCTCGCAGGACCCGCAGGCCATTTCCAGCATCTGCGCGGTGCTGGCGGAAAGCGAAGTGATTAATCACGTCACCGCCGGCAAGCCGGTGGAAGATATTCTGCGCGGGGCGCACAACTCGATTGCCGAGCGCGTGGTGGCGCTGGTGCGGCAGGTGGGCGCGCAGCCGGAGATTACCGTCACCGGCGGAGTGACGCGCAACGTGGGCATGGTGGCCGCGCTCGAAGAGCGGCTGGACTCGCATGTGAATGTGTCGGCGGATTCAGAGTTCGCCGGGGCCATGGGCGCGGCGATACTGGCGCGGCAGCGGTGGCAGCGGCTGCAAGAGAATTCGAACGGCTCTGGGAACGCTAGCGCGTAATTCCTTCGATGAGAAAAGGGGAGATGGGCCCCTCGCGTTCGCTCGGGGCAAGCAGGGATCAGGGAAAACCAGACAAAGTCGTAGCCAAGCGATGGCCGACTGCTGAAAAAATCCACTGTAGATACCTTGCTGCGTCAATCCAGTTTTAGCGTAAGTTGGCGCAAGAGCGGGTATAGCCACTGAGAAAGTTGGCCCAAGCAAGTACGGGGATTGCGGGCTAGTAAATCACGCAGTTCATTCTATCTTATTGCAAATACACGGTTTACAGCTTGTGTTGCTGATGTCGAGGCATTCTTGCGTGCTGGTTGCCGGATTGCTCCATCCCAGATGGAGCCGTGCGGAGCGGCAGCAGGTAGTAGCGCAGGCAATGAGCGTCCCGCTAGCGGGACCCCAACACCCAAGGGGAGGCACGCGATGAAACCCATCCTGGCCCTTCATAACTACATGAAAGAACACTTCCCCCGTACGCTGCGCGATGAGGTGCTGTGCACCTGCGGGGCGGGCAACCACGTCCGGCTGCTGTTTTTCCGCGTGGACGGCCAGCCGGTGACGGTGATTGTGCCGGAGGGGATGTCACTCAATGCCGAACAGCTTGGAGAGTCCATCGGCAGCAAACAAGTGCAAGCGTTGGGGGAGCCGGAACTGGACGGGATCTACTCGACGTCCGAACTGGGCAATATGCAGCCGTTTGAAAACCCGTTTGGCGCCGCGGTGTACTGCGACGAAAGCCTGCTGACCTGGAAGGAGCTGGTGTTCTGCCCGCGGATGTTCGCCGGGCAGCGTGGCGAGTGCTTCCGCGCGACGACGCAGGAATTCCTCAACCTGACTCGGGCCATCGTGATGCCGCTGGCCGGGACGCCCGTGCAGGAACAGGATCTCTGGGCAGTCTAGCCGCCGGAGTCGAAGCCCCGGCACCGCAAAGCCGAACGAAGGAAAACCTCCAGGCCGCGCAACTTGGGAGTGTACAGACATGAAACGGCGGATTGTCATCCTCGGAGCAGCCGGGCGCGACTTCCACAACTTCAACACCTGCTTTCGCAACTCACCGGAAGACCATGTGGTGGCGTTCACAGCCACGCAAATTCCGGATATTGCCGGACGCAAATACCCCGCGGAACTCGCGGGACCGCTCTATCCCGAGGGAATTCCCATCGTCGAGGAATCGCAGATGGAGCGGCTGATCCTGGAGCAGTGCGCGGACCTGGTGGTGTTCAGCTACAGCGATATCTCCCACATCAGCGTGATGCATCTGGCGTCACGGGCGGCCGCGGCGGGCGCGGACTTCCTGCTGCTGGGCGCGGACAGCACCATGCTGGAAGCGCGCGTCCCGGTGGTGAGCGTGTGCGCGGTGCGCACGGGTTGCGGGAAGAGCCCGGTGTCGCGGCGCGTGGTGCAAATCCTGCGCGAGCAGGCGCTGCGCGTGGCGGTGGTGCGCCATCCGATGCCGTACGGCGATTTGCTGCGGCAGCGCGTGCAGCGCTTTGCAACGCTGGAAGACCTCAAGCGGCACAACTGCACGATCGAAGAGCGCGAGGAATACGAGCCGCACATCGTGGCCGGCACGGTCGTGTATGCCGGCGTGGATTACGAAGCGATTCTGCGCGAGGCGGAAAAGGACGCGGACGTGGTGGTGTGGGACGGCGGAAACAACGACACGCCGTTTTACCGCTCGGACATGGAAATCGTGGTGGTGGACCCGCACCGCGCAGGGCACGAGTTGAGTTACTACCCGGGCGAAGTGAACCTGCGGCGCGCGGACGTGGTGCTGATCAACAAGGTGGATACGGCGTCCGAAGCGGCGATTGAACTGGTGCGCCAGAATGTGCGAACCACCAACTCGAAGGCGCGCGTGATTGAAGCGGCATCGCGGGTGACCATGGATAGCGGCAGGGACGTCCGCGGCAAGAAAGTGCTGGTGATCGAAGACGGCCCGACGCTGACGCACGGCGAGATGGAATACGGCGCCGGAGTGGTGGCGGCACACGCAGCGGGCGCAGAGTTGGTTGACCCGCGGCCGTACGCCGTGGGCAGCCTGCTGCAAACGTTCGCGAAGTTCCGGCAGATCGGAGCTCTGCTGCCGGCGATGGGTTACAGCCCGAAGCAGTTGGAGGAATTGGAAGAGACGATTCGACGCACGCCCTGCGATTTTGTGGTGGTGGCCACGCCCGTGGACCTGGGGCGCGTGATTGCGCTCGACAAGCCGTCGCTGCGCGTGCGGTATGAAGTGGAAGAACGCGGCGCGCTGCGATTGGACGACGTGCTGCGGGAATTCGTGTTGCTCGCGCACGCGCATCGCCTTGCGCGAGTGGCGCCGCCCGAACTGGTGGGCGCAGAACACTGAGTTATTGCCGCCCCCGAAGCCTGTTGACTGCCGCGCGGGAACAGGAGATTTCTCATGGCGCAAATGATACCGGTGATGTCCCCCGTGCAAATGCAACTGCGGCCTGCACACGGCCACACCAAACGTGATTTGCTTTCGCTGCACAATCTGACCATTGCAGAATTCTCGGCACTGCTGGACCTTGCCGAGGACATGAAGCAGCACCCGGAAGCGTTTCGCGGCCTGCTCGCCGGGCAAACCCTGGCGCTGATTTTCGAAAAACCGTCGCTGCGCACGCGCGTGACGTTCGAAGTGGGCATGGTGCAGCTCGGCGGGCATCCCATCTATCTCGCTCCCGGGGACATCGCGTTGGGCAAGCGCGAGGCCGTCAAGGACGTGGCGCGCAACCTGGCGCGCTGGGTCAATGCGGTGACGGTACGCACATTCGCGCACCATGTCCTGGAGGAAATGGCGGCGGAAGCGAACGTCCCCATCATCAATGCGCTTTCCGACTTGCTGCACCCGCTACAAGCGATGGCCGATCTTCTGACGTTGCGCGAACTGAAGGGCGAACTGTGCGGGCTGCGGATGGCCTATGTGGGCGACGGCAACAACGTGGCCAACGCGCTGGCCCAAGCCGCGGCAAAAACGGGAATGCACTTGAGCATTGCTTCGCCGCGCGGGTACGAGCCAGCCGCGTCCGTGTTCATGCAAGCTCGCGCCGATGCCCTTCCCTCCGGCGCGCAGATCAGCGTGGTGCAGGAGCCTGCCGATGCGGTGAGCGGTGCGGACGCCGTGTACACCGATGTGTGGACCAGCATGGGTCAGGAGATGGAAGCGCGCGAGCGACAGAAACGCTTCGCCGGCTATCAGGTGAATGCCATGCTTATGGCGCTGGCCAAGCCTGACGCGGTTTTCATGCACTGCCTGCCGGCGCACCGCGGCGACGAAGTGACCGACGAAGTGCTGGACGGCCCGCGCTCGGTGGTGCTGGAACAGGCCGAGAACCGTCTGCACGTGGCCAAGGCAGTGCTGCTGGCGCTGATGGGTAACTCGCGGAACTGAACTGCGCTCCTTTGGAGCGACGGGTAGTGTCCTAATTTGACCTGCTAGAATGGCGAGGAATGGCGCGAGTGGAGAAGAAATGGCAAGTGGCGTGCAGGGTTTAGCTGCCCCAAGCCCACTTTACTAATCTTGCGACTGCGATTATACCGACTATGATCGCAAACAAAGCAGTGAGAAATCCAATAGCTAGGCATCCGCTCCCCACCCAATCCTTGTTGTTTCTAGCACCCTCAAACGAGAAAAGGGAGATTAGCGCCAATACAATTGTGCAGAGCAACCACCCCCACCACGGAAGTTCAGACGGGTTGATTGGAAAGTCCATTCGCGTTCTCCGGCGTATCAATCAGGATACTGAATGTATAAAGCGGAGCATTCCGGCGCTGCGTTAATTCTCTCGTTTGGGAATGTATCGTCTGGGATCGTGCGACAAAGTTGGCCTGTCTTCGTATCTAGCGCAACGTAGGCATGCCACGGGATGCCTTGCGTCAATTGATTTGGAGGGGCAACTGGCAGAAATCTTTGATATGGAATCTTGGCAGGGACGGGCTGTTTTCTTTGAGTTAGCTCTCCGCATCCTGCGAAAAGTATCAGACAAGCAAACAAGGCTACGGATTTCATAGTGGCCCCCATTGGGTTTGCAATCTAACAGAAAAACAAGGAGTTGCAAAAAACATTGACTTTTTGAGGATATCTGGCATCATAGACTGATGAAAGAGTTAGTGAATTTCTTCGCTACGCACTTGGCTGGCCTTCCAAAGGCAGAGCGCAACGCTCGACTCGCGGCTGGCCGCTCAATTATTAAGCGGATCGCCGCAAGGCGCGCCAAATCTTCAGGGCTTCGCCAAACCGCTCATCAGGCACACCCAAAGCGCGCATAAAATCAATTAAATCGTCTTCAGTCGTTTCGGCGCGTAAGAGTTCCCTTATATCTGAGCGTAATTCTAGTTGCTGCATAATAGAGAGAAAATCCAAAGGCTTCCGACTTCCCCTGCTTTTTTCGCTTTTGATAATTGCTTGAATTTCTTTTTGCTTTTCGTCGTCCATTGTTGCTTTCTTAACGCAAAAGACTCTCTATGCCCCAAATACTTTCCGATAATCCAGCCGCCATTGCGGGAGTGACACCCAAGCTTTGATGAATCCGGCAGAAATTATAGCGCGCGAAGTGTAACGCAACCGCTGCTTTCAAGTTAGCCAATTTCTTACTGAATCCATTTGTCAGCCTGTGAAAGCGTGGCAAGATAAGCGGGCGAGCTAGGGCTGCGGCTATGACAGCGGAGCAAAGAAGCGAATCCGCAAGAAACGCAGTGCAAGCTAGGTGGGCAAAGCGCAAGTCGTGACTAGTGCTCGTCGGATTCGCTGTTATACCATCCTTCTTCCTGCGCTAATTTGCGATTGGCTTCCTCTTGTTCTTCTTTTTCGCGTTGATGTTCGTCGAATCTGAATTTTCTGTGTGGTGCAATGCTCTTGCAAAACGCGGTCAACTTTTCTTCAAAGGCTTCATTATCTATTGAAAGGTCTGCATAACACAGAAGAACAGGCCGAAAAGTATCTTCTAAAAACCGTAACTCCTTCTCTGCATCGTTAATTGTTAAGTCCCAATAGTCCATCCCAGAAAGAAAAGACATCTTATCTTCAAGAACTTCTATTTGAGTATCTCCGCCGCAGAACGTCACAAAGTCCTTAGTTCTAGCCAATCCATAAATAGACATGAAAACAACTTCCCGTGTTGTAGTGAAGCCCTTCTTGAACCAGCCGTCGAAAATAGATGTTGCTTGATCCGCTCCTGTACCTAACGATTCGTAGTCGATAACCCTGAAAAATTTTCTGCCATTCAGTAGGTATAGTTCGTATGTTTTATCTTCTAGTTCCATTGCAATCAAGAATTGAACAAGAGCCTTTTCGGCTCTTGGCGCGTCGGTATAGTTTTCCTTGTAAGATGCCCGGTAAATTGCTTTCAAAACTTGAAGTATTTCTCCTGCTTTCTTTCCTTTTGCGGCACCTTGAAAGCGCTGTACCAAGTCTTTAGCTAACTCCACATCATCTGCTGCATATGCAACATGACATCGTGGGGAATGGGAAATCGTATGAATTTTGGTTTGATTGCGCTTTCCACCGGAACCCGTCGTAATTCGAGTATCAGCGGCCAATACCACACCATCTTTACATCGGAAGCCTACCGCAATCGTCATGGCCTTCGCCCCCTTTGGCTTTGGGGGAATATACGGCTTCTTTAGCTGAAAGGGAACCTTCTTAGGCATTAACAGACTTGTAGTCACCAGCATCTCCTAGAGATAGAATTTGGTGGGGTTTGTTGCCTACCCGCGACCTCACGGCTACCGCGTGACCGACCATCTCCCCTGCTTGTGATGGCTTGGGAGAAAGGGGAGTCTCCATTGCGGTAGAGGGAGGACGTGCGTACCGATGGGAGGCGCAAACCCCATTGAAATTCAAATTAGGACACGACCCAGCCACAAAAGCTCTCCCGAAGGAACAAGTTTTACGGCAAACCGTGCCCGCACAAGGGCTTGCCACCAAAAACAGTCGGCGTAACTGGGATTGCGTCGAGGTGCGCGGATTGGCGCGAGTCATCGCGGATTTTCAATCCAGAGGCTTGCGTTCGCATTGGGGAGTGGTTTGTAACACATTCACATACAAGACTTTAGAGTATTGAGCGGCTGATGCGCGGATGGCACATGGCGTGCCATTAATACTTGTCGGAGTGGCCAGGCCGCGCCGGTCCAAGCTTGGAAAGAGCCTGGAGGGAAACATGATTGCACAACGAATGGTCGGGCTGATTGAAACGCATTCGGACCAACTGGCTCGGGAATTGATTGAGCGATTCCTGAATTCAGAAAAAATGTCGGACATGCGCAAGGTGCCGCTGCCGGAATTGCAGCAGCGCGTTTACGAGATTTACCGCAACTTGAACGACTGGCTGGATACGAAGACCGAAGCGGACATCGAGCGCTGGTTCACGGCAGTGGGTGCGCGGCGCGCGTCGCAGGGCGTGTCGCTGAGTCATCTGGTCTGCGCGCTGCTGGCGGTGAAAGAACACCTTTGGGACTTCCTCTCGCGGGAAGCCTTGCTCGACCGTCCGCTGGAGCTGTATCAGGAGATGGAACTGCTGCGCCTGGTGGACCAGTTTTTTGACCGCGCGGTGTACTACGCGGCGCGCGGCCACGAACGCGCCATGAAAGCGATGGCGGCCTGAGGACGAGAGAGGAAACGGTCATGCACTGGCTCGATGATTACCGGCAAAAGCAGATGACTCCAGAAGAGGCGTTGCGCTGCGTGCAGTCGGGCATGCGTGTGTACATCCAGCCGGGCTGCGCGGAACCCGAAGCCTTGGAATCAGCGCTGGTGAAGCGCGCGCCGTTCGTGCGCGACGTGGAAATCGTCCACTTGCTGACCATGGGCCACGCCGATTACGTAGCGCCGGAAATGGCCGGGCACTTTCGCCACAATGCGATGTTCATCGGCGGCAACGTGCGCCAGGCGGTGAACGAAGGCCGCGCGGATTACACGCCGATTTACCTGAGCGAAATCGAAGGCCTGTTCGAGAGCGGGGCCATGCCGCTGGACGTGGCGCTGATCCAGGTCTCGCCGCCGGACCCGCACGGATTCTGCAGCTTCGGCGTGGGCATTGATACGACGCTGACCGCGGCCAAGATGGCCAAGTACGTGGTGGCGCAGGTGAACGACCAGATGCCGCGCACGTACGGGGACAGCTTCATTCACGTGAGCGACATCAACGCGATTGTGGACGTGTCGCAGCCGCTGTGCGAGCTGCCGTACGAACCCATCACGGAACTGCAAAGCCAGATCGCGCGCAACGTGGCGCGGCTGATTGTGGACGGCGACACGCTGCAACTCGGCATCGGCGGCATCCCCGACGCGGTGCTGCTGGAACTCACCGACCGCAAAGACCTGGGCATCCACACGGAAATGCTCTCCGACAGCGCCATCCCGCTGATTGAGTCCGGCGTGATTAACGGCGCGCGGAAATCGCTGCATCCGCGAAAAATTATTCTCGGCTTCGTGCTGGGCACGCGCAAGCTGTTCGACTTCATCAGCGAGAACCCCAGCTTCGAATTCCACCCGGTGAGCTACACGAACAGCCCGTTCATCATTGCGCAGAACGACCGCATGGTGTCGGTGAACTCCACGCTGCAAATGGACATCACCGGGCAAACCTGCTCGGATTCCATCGGGCAATACCTGTACAGCGGATTCGGCGGGCAGGTGGACTTCATCCGCGGGGCGCGGCACTCCAAGGGCGGCAAGCCGATTATCGCCATGCCGTCGACGGCCAAGAACGATACGATTTCGCGCATTGTGCCAACACTGACGCCGGGCTCGGGCGTGGTGGCCTCGCGCGGATCGATTCATTACGTGGTCACGGAATTCGGCATTGCTTACCTGCACGGCAAATCCATCCGCGAACGAGCCGAGGCGCTGATTCAGATCTCACACCCGAAATTCCAGCAGGAACTCTACGACTACTGTGAGCACACCAAATGGCTGCAAAAACCGCTGGCGGAATTGTCCGAGCTGGCAAAGAGGTGATGAATGGCGAACACTGCACGCGGCAAAGTTGAGATCGATATCAACGAATGCAAAGGCTGCGGGCTGTGCGTGGAGGCGTGCCCGCCGAAGTGTCTTGAGCTCGAAGCCGGGCTGAGCGCTTACGGCGTGCATCCCGCGCACTACCTGGGCGAAGACTGCACGGGCTGCGGGATTTGCTTCTATACCTGCCCGGAGCCGGGCGCGATCACCGTGTACAAGATGGCGCCGCCGCCGAAAACAGTGGTCACCACCACGGAGGAGCGCCATGCGCCAGCTCACTAAAGGAAACGTCGCGGTAGTGAAGGGCGCCATCCTGGCGGGGTGCCGCGCGTACTACGGCTATCCGATTACGCCGGCCAGCGAAATCGCGGAAGCTGCGGCGCTCTATCTGCCGCAGGTGGGCGGCACGTTCCTGCAAGCGGAAAGCGAAGTGGCGTCCATCAACATGGTGTACGGAGCATCGTCCGCGGGTGTGCGCGTGATGACGGCTTCGTCGGGACCCGGGCTGAGCCTGATGCAGGAAGGGCTCTCGTATCTCGCGGCCGCGGAATTGCCGTGCGTGATCGTGGACGTGGTGCGCGGCGGGCCGGGACTCGGGAATATCGCGCCGGAACAGAGCGACTACTTTGCCATCGTCAAAGGCGGCGGGCACGGTTGCTACCGCAACCTGGTGCTGGCGCCGGCGTCGGTGCAGGAGATGGCCGACTTGACCATGCTCGCGTTCGAGCTGGCCGACCGCTATCGCAATCCCGCGCTGGTGCTCACCGACGGCTTCATCGGGCAAATGATTGAGCCGCTGGAACTGCACCCGCACATTTCGCACGCGCCGGAAAAACCGTGGGCCGTGAAGGGCACACACGAGACGCGGCCGAATGCGGTGACGTCCATCCATCTGGAACCGGACAATCTGGAAGCGCACGTGCGCAAGTTGGAAGCGAAGTACAAATTAGCCGAGGGGTGCGAAGCTCGGTCGGAGACGTATCGCGCGGAGGATGCGGAGGTGCTGCTGGTGGGCTACGGCATCGTGTCGCGCGTGCTGCGTTCCACCGTGGACCAGCTGCGGGAGCGCGGCGTGCGCGCGGGACTCTTCCGCCCGGTGTCGCTCTTTCCCTTCCCCGCGAGCGCGCTGCTGCAACAGGCCAAGAAGGCGCGCATGGTGCAAGTGGTGGAAATGAGTACGGGCATGATGGTGGAAGACGTGCGGCTGACGATCGAAGGCCGCGTGCCGGTGGAGTTCTACGGGCGCGTGGGCGGGAACGTGCCGTCGGCGGAAGAAATTCGCGATCACGTGTTGCAACTGGTGGCAGTGCCCGTGGCGTAAGCGCGAGTAAACGAGGAGGCGTTGTGTCCGATTACGAAGTGACACATTCCAAGTCCGAGGTCTTCTACGATACGTACGAGCGGAAGTCCGAGCTGAAGCACCAGACGCACTACTGCCCGGGCTGCGGGCATGGCGTGGCGCACAAGCTGGTGGCGGAAGCCATCGAAGACATGGGCATGCAGGACAAGACGATTTTTGTCAGCCCGGTGGGATGCTCCGTTTTTGCGTACTACTATTTCGATACGGGCAACGTGCAGGCCGCGCACGGGCGCACGCCGGCCGTAGCCACCGGCCTGAAGCGCGCGTGTCCGGAAAGCATGGTGGTGGCGTACCAGGGCGACGGCGACCTGGCAGCCATCGGCACAGCGGAAATCCTGCACGCAGCGAACCGAGGCGAGAAAATCAGCGTCTTCTTCATCAACAACGCAATTTATGGAATGACCGGCGGGCAAATGGCGCCGACGACGTTGGTCGGACAGTTCAGCACGACTTCGCCCTTCGGGCGGCGTCCGGGAAATGAAGGCTTTCCGCTGCACGTGTGCGAGCTGCTGGCCACACTGGAGGCTCCCGTCTATATCGAGCGCGTGGCGCTGTGCGACAACAAAAACACCATGAAGGCGCGCAAGGCCGTGCGCAAGGCGTTGGAGCTGCAACAGAAAGGCGCGGGGTTTACGTTCGTCGAAATTCTTTCGCCCTGCCCCACCATCTGGAAAATGGACCCGGTCGACGCGCGGCACTGGATTGAGAAAAATATGCTGCCGGTGTTTCCGCTGGGCGTGTTCCGCGACCGTCCCGCGCCGGACGTGAAAGACAACGAGATTCCGCAACGCACATTGACCGAAGCATTGGAGCTGGACACGGCGGAAGTGGAAGTGAGCGAGCGCAAGCAGAGCTCCAAGTCCGATGGAAAAAGTCTTACGCTGAAAATGGCGGGCTTTGGCGGGCAAGGCGTGCTGCTGCTCGGGCAGATTGTGGCGGAGATGGGCATGCGCGAAGGGCTCGAAGTGAGCTGGCTGCCGTCGTACGGGCCGGAAATGCGCAGCGGCAGCGCGCACTGCCACGTGTGCCTGGCGGACGAGCGCATCGGCTCGCCGCTGATCTCGCATCCGGATGTGCTGATTGCCATGAATGAGATTTCGCTGCGCAAGTTCGCGCCGCAGGTGAAAGCGAGCGGATTGATCCTGTACAACCGCGCGGAGTTGCCGGAAGGATTCGAAGAGCCGGCGGCGCGAGTGGTCTGCGTGCCGGCGTCGGACATCGCCGATCAACTTGGCATGGCGAAGGTGGCCAATAGCGTCATGCTGGGCGCTTTGATGGCGGAGACGGAGCTGCTCACGGAAGAATCCGCGCTAGCCGTGGTGCAGTCCACGCTGGGCGCAAAAGCGAAGTCCGCGTCCGTGCTGGAGATGAACCGCCGCGCGCTCGAAGCCGGACGCGAATACATGCAGAAAGCCGCGACCCCCGTACAAAGCTAACGCCGCGCTGAATAAACGGGAGGAAAGAAGAATGGAAACCCATCTGGATCCCAATCTGCTTGTCTATTTCCAAGATACGTACATGCCGCTGTCCGAGGCCAAGGTGGGCCTGCTCACGCATGCGCTGCACTACGGCTCCGGAGTTTTCGAAGGCATCCGCGGCTACTGGTCGCCGGAAGACGAGGAGCTGTACCTGTTCCGCGCGCGCGAGCACTACGAGCGGTGGAAGTCCAACGCTCGGCTGCTGAAGATTGAGATTCCGCTCTCCGCGAAACAGCTCTGCGACATTACCTGCGAGCTCATCGCGCGCAATCAATTGCGCACCGACGTGTACATACGGCCGCTGGTGTTCAAGTCGCGCCAGGGCATCGGCGTGGCCTTCGGCCCGGAATTCGAATTAGCCATTGCGGCCGTGCCATTCGGCACTTACATCGACAGCACGAAAGGCTTGCGCGTGGCGGTTTCGTCGTGGCGGCGCGTGGACGACAACGCCATCCCCGCGCGCGGCAAGATTTGCGGTGCGTACGTCAATAGCGCTCTTTCTGGCGACGAGGCGCGCGCCAACGGATTCGACGAAGCCGTGGTGCTGAACAACGACGGCCACGTGGCCGAGGGCGCCGCATCCAATCTCTTCCTCGTTCGCAGCGGCCAGCTCATCACGCCGCCGGTGTACGACAACATCCTCGAAGGCATTACGCGCGCCACGGTGATTGATCTGGCGCGGGACATGTGGATTGAAACCATCGAGCGGCCCGTGGACCGCACGGAACTTTATGTGGCTTCGGAGGCGTTCTTCGCCGGCACGGCATTCGAGATTGCGCCAATTATCGAAGTGGACCGCCACCCGGTGGGAACCGGCAGCATCGGCCACATCACTCGCCGCCTGCAAGAAGCCTACGTGGAAGTCACACGCGGGCGCACGGCCCGCGGCAGCCACTGGCGGCTGCCCGCGTTCCGCGAAGTGGGCGTGCGCTCGGTCACGTAATCCAGATCTGCGTCGTCTCCCTATAGGGCCGTTCCCGCAAGCGGGTGCGGCCCTTTCTTTTTGATCTCACTCAACAGAAAATTCTTGAAAAGTCTGGTGGTGGGTCAGTTTCCGGTAAGCGCGATAGTCAGGCATAAGGCCATCTAAGCGATTCACGTTGCTTCTGTGATTACTTGGCGGTATCGTCTCTTGGATGTTTTCCTTCGCATGCGGATTTATGGAAACGAATTGCTACACAGAGTGGCACAAGAAAATCGGAAAGTGGGTGCTCAAGTATAGAGGCAATGTTCATACTCAGTTCAATACTCAAGCAGAAGCGTTGCACTGGGGTAAGACAAACTATTCGGATGACGGGCATGAAAAGGAACGAATTCAAGTTCGTCGTGATTCCCCACGCGGCGTCAGAAGAGGGGAATGGCTGTGACACTGATAATTCGCAACGTGAAGGACATACTGAAGGACCCGAACATCAAGGAACCGTGGCCGGATAACTTTGTAGATTGGAACCACGAACGAGACCCAGCTCTAATTTCTCAGTTTGAAAAGATTTTGAATGAAGCTGAGGACGAGAAGCCACTTCAGAAGTTCCTTGCAGAGCACCCATACTTGCTCGCTCTCGCCTTCCGACCCCATTGCTGTTGGGTCTTTCCCCATCCGCGCTTCGGTGGTGGGCAACATATCCCTGATTTCGCCTATTGCGATAAAAACTCTCTGGGCTATGCGTGGACCCTGGTCGAACTCGAAAGCCCGCGGATGGAATCGACGAACAAAGATGAGAGCATTTCAAAAGATTGCCACCACGCGGTAGAGCAGATTCTGGACTATCGTCGCTGGCTCCGCGATAACGCTCTAGCCGAGCAAAAGAAGTATCCAGGTATCAATGCTGATTGCGAAGGTTGGGTGGTCATCGGAAGACGTGATGGTGGTCGCACCGAACGTGAACAAGAACGTCTCAGGGAGTTTCAAAAGCAAAGAATTGAGATCGCTTCTTACGACCGCCTCTTGTCGCTAGCCAACGAGCACCTAACCTACGTCAATAAGAGTTGGGCTAAAATGGCGGAGCTAAAGAAGTCTATTGAAGATGCTCAGGCAAAGGAAAAATAAGCGACAGTTTCTCTGCGGTCGGGTGTCGCCGCCGCTGGTACGCCGAGTCTCACTTCATGTCACGACTGCGCTCTAACTCCTGAGTAGTCGGCTTATCGGAAACTGCCTCACTACCAAAAGTCTGCCACTGCTCACACACCAGTATCTGTAGAGATTCTCCATAGTGCGTATGGAGCAATTCAACAGTCGCGGATTGTCTGCAACTCCATGATTCTGCGGCGGAGGCTGAAGGGCGTGCGCCGAGCCGCGTTTTGCGGTGTTCACTACTTCAACAAACCCCTGTTGTGAAATTGCTCGACACAAATCTGGAGTGAATCTGCGAGAGGCCGCATCTGCCACTCTACCCATCATTTACAGCGCTTTGAATTGCGCGAACCGCCGCGCAGCGGTTCGGCATGGCAAGTGCCTTAATAGAAGGTGCAGGCGCCCAACGAGAGGCGACCCACCGAGGGCGCAACAAGCGAGTGGGTCGGAGAGGTGAGTCATGACAGTCATACTGGTTCTCGCAACCTTCGTAATTCTTCTCACGCTGGAATACTTCATGCACGGAAAGCAAGCACCGCAACCCGCCGCAGAAGCGGTTGTTCCGAAGCGGCCGCAGATGCTGCCGGAATTTGTAGCCGGCTTTGCGCTGCCGGAAAACCTCCGCTATCACCCGGGCCACACCTGGGCGCTTAGCGAGAGCCCAAACCTGGTCCGCGTAGGCATGGACGATTTTGCCGCGCGCTTGACGGGCAGCGTCGCCAAGATCACTCTGCCGCAACGCGGGCAGTGGGTGCGGCAAGGACAAAAGGTCGCCACGCTGTTGCGCAACGGCGCCACGGCGCAAATCGTGTCGCCGATGGAAGGAATCGTCACGGACGTGAACGATGCCGTGCAGCAGAACCCCGAGCTGGCGCGTCGCGATCCCTACGGCGAAGGCTGGCTGATTAAGTTGAACGCGCCGGACGCCAAACTGAATTTCCGCAATCTGCTGAGTGGCGCCGTGGCGCGGCGCTGGATGGAAGAGGCTGCTGCTCGCCTCAGCCTGCAAATGGGAACGCTGGCCACGGCGCTTGCGCAGGACGGCGGCGTGGCGGTGGAAGACGTCAGCGCACTGCTGCCCGATGAGAAGTGGGCAGGCTTGACGCAAGAGTTCTTCCTGTCATGAGCTGGACATGCCTCACCCCTCTTCTTTGGCAGGAGCGGCCCCGCAAAACGGGGCCGCTCCTGTTTTCAGACATATCAAATTGGGCCTCGTGGCCCGGATGCCACAATCCGGGGGATGGGTTGAAGTTCCCAGTAGTGCTGTCGTAGTAGCGCTGAATTTATCAGCAGTTGATTATTGCCATAGCCGAATCTCGACCGCTTCAAAGCTGCACTGTAACTGCTTGCTGCACCATCAGTTAGCCACTCAAGGAAAGGCTCCGGCCAACCAATGCTGGCAGGCCGATTGCACCTTTCTATCCTAGCCGCGTCTTGGAGCACCAATGAGCAAGTCTATCCTTTATGACGCCACACTCTGCATCAACTGTAAGCAGTGCGAAGTGGCCTGCGCGGAGCGAAACAAGCTTCCCTACAACGAGGCGATTGGCGCCGAGCAAAAGCAGTCGGCGCACAAGTACACCGTAGTGCTGGAGCAAGGCGACAAATTCATGCGCCGGCTGTGCATGAATTGCACCGATCCGGCGTGCGCTTCGGTGTGTCCCGTGGGAGCATTCACCAAAACGGCGGCCGGCCCGGTGGTGTACGACGAATCCAAATGCATGGGCTGCCGCTACTGCATGCTGGCGTGTCCCTTCGGCGTGCCGAAATACGAATGGGAAAAAGCGCTGCCGCTGGTGCGCAAGTGCGACATGTGCGCGGACCGCGTGCTGGCAGGCGGAACCACCGCCTGCACGGAGGCGTGTCCCACTGGCGCGACGAAATTCGGCGAGCGCGATGAGTTGCTCGCGGAAGCCAAACAACGCATCAAGGAAAAACCCGACCAGTACGTGCAGCACGTTTATGGCGAGAGCGAAGTGGGCGGCACGTCGGTGCTGCTGCTTTCCAGCGTGCCGTTCGAGCAGTTCGGCTATCGCGGCGATCTGATGCACGAACCGCTGCCGATGCTCACTTATCGCGTGCTCTCCCGCATCCCGGACCTGGTGGGGCTGGGCGGGGTGCTGCTGGGAGGCATCTGGTGGATCACTAATCGGCGCGTCGAAGTGGCTGCTGCCGAAGCGCCTGCGCGCGCGCACGAGGAGAAATGACGATGCCGGAAAAATTCCAGCTTCCGAAATTGACATTTTGGAAAGGAATGTTCGTGGTGATTGCGCTCGGCGGGCTCTACGCCACTATCGTGCGGTTTGCGCAGGGGTTGGGCGCGTCCACAAATTTAACGGACGAATTCCCGTGGGGAATCTGGGTCGGCTTCGATGTGCTGTGCGGCGTCATGCTCGCGGCCGGCGGCTTCACGCTTACCGCGACGGTTTACATTTTCAACCTCGAGCGCTTTCGTCCCATCGTGCGCCCCACGGTGCTGACGGCGTTTCTGGGCTACTCGCTGGTGGTGGTGGCGCTGCTGTTTGACCTGGGTCGCAGCTACCGCATCTGGCACCCGCTGGTGATGTGGAACCCGCGGTCGGTGCTTTTCGAAGTGGGGTGGTGCGTATCGCTTTACACCACGGTGCTGGCGCTGGAGTTTGCGCCGGTGGTGTTCGAACGGCTGCAACTGGAAAAGCCGCGGCGCATCTTGCGGGGGATTTCCATACCGCTGGTAATCGCGGGCGTGATGCTCTCCACGCTGCACCAGTCTTCGCTAGGCAGCCTGTACCTGATCGTGCCGCAAAAGATGCATCCCTTCTGGTACTCGCCGCTGCTGCCGGTTTTCTTTTTCCTCTCGGCCATCGCGGTGGGGCTGGCCATGACCATCTTCGAATCGTCGATGACGTCCAAGCACCTCGGCAAACAACTGGAGCTGCCGCTGCTGCGGGAACTGGGGCGCATTCTGGCGGTGGTGCTGCTGGTGTACACGGTGCTGCGAACGCAAGACCTCTACCATCGCGGCGCGCTGAAGCTGGTGCTGCAGCCGGGGTACGAAACGTGGCTGTTCCTGCTGGAGGTGCTGCTCGGATTGGCGGCGCCCATCGTGCTGCTGTTGATTCCGCGGGTGCGGCACACCGCCGGCGGATTGTACCTGGCGGCGGTGCTGACACTGCTTGGCTTCATCACTAACCGATTGAACGTCAGCACCACGGGCATGGAAACGTCAGCGGGAATGCACTACCTCCCGAAATGGACGGAGCTGGCGGTGACGGCGAGCATTATCGCGGTGGGCTTTGCCGCATTCGCACTGGCGGCAAAGTACCTTCCGATTTTCCCCGAACACGGCGGCGCGGAAACGGCCGCGCGCCCCGCGGCCTCGGGCCCGAGTTTTGCTCGGAAGGAAGAGGAGCGCGCGCTGGTTGGAAGGTAGCTATGTCCGACCAAGAAGAACAATCGCAAAGCATCGGGACGCCGCCTCGACCGAGATGGCAGGCGTGGACGAGCAGCCTGAGCGTGAAGCTCACCTCCATGCTGGTGCTCGGGATGGTGGTCTGCTTCGGGTTGCTGGGTTACCTGAATATCCGCCTGCACCGCAAACACCTGGAACAGGCCGTGCTGCTCAGCGCGGAACGCGTGAGTGACGTCATCAAGCGCAGCACGTCCTATTCTATGCTGCGCAACGACCGCGAGGGCCTTTACCACGCCATTCAAACCATGGCCGCGCAGCCGGGCATCGTGCGCATCCGCATCATCAACAAAGAGGGGAGCATTCGCTTTTCAACCGATGCGGCGGAAGTGAATTCGCAGGTGGATACGAAGGCGGAGGCTTGCTACGCCTGCCATGCGCAGGCCCAGCCGCTGGCCCACCTCAATCGGCCCGACCGCTTCCGCATCTTCCGCGCGGCCAACGGCACGCGCGTGCTCGGCATCATCAACCCCATCGAAAATTTGCCCTCTTGCTCGACGGCGGAATGCCATGCGCATCCGGCCAGCCAGAAAATTCTCGGCGTGCTGGACTCGAATCTTTCGCTCGCCACCACGGATAAGGACCTGGCCGAGAGCACGATGCAGATGTCCGTGTACACCATTCTGACGGTGGCGGCGATTTCGCTGCTGAGCGGAGTCTTCGTGTGGCGCATGGTGTACCGCCCGATTCGCGTGCTGCGCAGAGGCACAGAGCGGCTGGCACGCGGCGAGTTGGGACACCAGATTGAAGTGGCGTCGCGGGACGAAATCGGCGACCTGGCAACCTCGTTCAACTCCATGAGCCAGGAACTCGGAGAAGCGCGGGAGGAAATCACCGCGTGGACCAAGACGCTGGAAAAGCGCGTGGAGCAAAAGACCAAGGAACTGCAACGCGCGCAGGAACAGATGATGCAAGTGGAAAAGATGGCCTCCATCGGGAAGCTGGCGGCGGTGGTGGCGCACGAAATCAACAACCCGCTGGCGGGCATCCTGACGTACACCAAGCTGCTGCAAAAGTGGGTGCTGCGCGGCGATTGGGATGAAGAACGGCGCGCGGAAGTCCGCAGCTCGCTGGATCTGCTGGAAAGCGAAAGCCGGCGCTGCGGCGAAATTGTGCGAAACCTGCTGGTGTTTTCGCGCTCGTCGCCCATGAACCTGGAATGGACGGACTTGAACGGGGTGGTGGACCGCTGCGTGCTGCTGGTGCAACACCAGCTCGCACTGGCGAACATCGAACTCGAGATGCAACTCGCGGAGAATTTGCCCGCCGTGCACTGCGACGCCGCGCAGATGGAGCAGGTGCTGCTCGCGCTGATGATGAATGCCCTCGACGCCATGCCGCGGGGCGGGCGCTTGCGCTTGACGCGGCGCCTGTCCGCCGACGGCACCATGCTCGAACTCGAAGTGCAGGACGATGGCATCGGCATTTCGCCCGACCTGCTGCCCAACCTCTTTGAGCCGTTTTTCACGACCAAGGAACGCGGGCACGGCGTGGGGCTGGGCCTGGCCATCAGCCGGGGAATTATCGAACGGCACGGCGGGAAGATTTCCGTCGCGTCGGAGCCGGGGCGCGGGACGACGTTTACGATCCGGCTGCCACTGGGAAAACGTTCGCCGGATACATCGAAGATTGAGAAAGCCGAATTGCAGCCCGCAACCGCAGGGAAAGCGAGGTAGGCCATGGTGCGCGAAAAAGCCAGACTCCTCATTGTGGATGATGAGCCAATCGTCCGAGATTCGCTGGGCAAATGGTTCCGCGAAGAAGGCTACGAGATCGGCACTGCGGAAAGTGCCAACGAAGCCTTGACCCGGCTGGCGGAACATCCATGGGACCTCGCGCTGGTGGATATCAAAATGCCCGGCATCGACGGAATCGAACTGCAGCGCCGCCTGCACGAAATTAATCCCGAGCTCACCGTGATTATCATGACCGGCTACGCCTCCGTGGAGACGGCTGTGGAAGCGCTGAAGAACGGCGCGTACGACTACATCACCAAGCCGTTTGACCCGGACGACGTGGCGCATTTGGTGCGCAACGCGCTCTCGCACCGTCATGCGGAGCGGGAAAACGTGCGCTTGCGCGAAACCGTGGCCGAGGTATCGCGGCCCACCGAACTCATCGGGCAGAGCGCGGCCATGCAGCGCGTCTTCGAAGCCATCGAGACAGTGGGACCCACCGACGCGACCGCGCTGATCACCGGCGAGAGCGGCACGGGCAAAGAGCTCGTGGCGCGCGCCATCCACACGGCCAGCGCGCGGCGCTACCACCCCATGGTGGTGATCCACTGCGGCGCGCTGACGGAAACTTTGCTCGAGTCGGAACTGTTCGGCCACGAGAAAGGCGCGTTCACCGGCGCGCAGTACCGCAAAAAGGGAAAGTTCGAAATTGCCGAGGGCGGCACGGTGTTTCTCGACGAAATCGGCGACATCAGCCTGAAGACGCAGACGGACCTGCTGCGCGTGCTCCAGGAGCGGGAGATTACGCGCGTGGGCGGCAACCAGCCGATCAAGCTGGATTTCCGCTGCGTGGCCGCCACCAATAAGAACCTCGAGACGCTGATTGAGCAGGGCACATTCCGTCCTGACCTGTTCTATCGCTTGAATGTATTCCACATGGAGATTCCGCCGCTGCGCGATCGCCGCGAAGATATTCCCCTGCTCGTGGATCATTTCGTGCGCAAGTTCTCGCTGGCCATGTCCAAGAAAATCGTGAGCGTCACGCCAAAGGCCATGCAGATTCTTCAGGAACATTCCTGGCCGGGAAACGTCCGCGAACTGGAGAACGCGGTGGAGCGGGCGATGGTGGTGGCGCAAGAGCCGGAACTGCGCGAGCAGGACTTCACACTGAAACTGCAGCACAACGGCGGCGAAGGGCGCACGCTCGACGAGGTGGAGCGCACGCACATCTTGCGCGTGCTCGACGAATGCAGCGGCAACCAGACGCGCGCCGCGCACGTGCTGGATATCGACCGGGTAACGCTCTACAACAAGCTGAAGCGTTACGGCTGGAAGCGGCCGCACGGTGAAGCGTTGAACGAGGAACTGACTTCTGCGGACCGGAAAAAATGAACGGGATCGATCTTCTGCCTGTGGGCGAAGTGAGCCGCGCAGTCCTCGATGAATTGCGCGAAGGACTCGGGTCCGTATTTCGCGTGCCGTGCTCCATTCTGGAGGACAAATTCGATCCGTCGTTCGCCTGGCACTCCGTGCGCAATCAGTTTTACTCCAGCGAGATTCTCGCGCAGATGCATGGCAACCTGCGGGCCGGGGCGCGGCGGCTGGCGGTAACCAGCGTGGACCTCTACGTGCCGATCTTGACTTTTGTTTTTGGTGAAGCGGAGGTTGGCGGGGCGTGCGCGGTGGTTTCCTCGCATCGCCTGCGCCAGGAATTCTACGGGCTGCCGGCTGCTCCCGATGTGGAGCGCGAGCGGTTGTTAAAGGAAGCGGTGCACGAGCTCGGCCACACGCTGGAGCTGACCCACTGCAATGACTACCGCTGCGCCATGGCGGCTTCGCATTCCGTGGAATGGATCGACATGAAGGAAGCGCAATTTTGCGTGGATTGCCGCGAGACGGTGTCGCGGCTGCGAAACGGAAACGCTGCGCGCGCGGGGAGGTACGGAACATGAGCACCCGGCAAGCCGAAATGCAGCGTGTGAGCCGCCAACTTGTTTCCGGCAACCGCATGGTGGCGCTGGGCGCGGTCGCGGCGGGCTGCCGTTTCTTCAGCGGCTATCCCATCACGCCATCGAGCGAAATCTACCAGACGATGATGGAAGAATTGCCGCGGCCCGAGAACGCCGGACTGGCATTGGCCGCGCCGGATGAGATTTCCGCGCTGGCTTACTGCGTGGGCGCGTCCATGTCCGGACATAAGGCCATGACAGCCACCTCCGGCCCCGGCTGGTGCCTGATGATCGAAACTCTGCAATACGCGCTGATGACGGAGACGCCGGTGGTCATCGCGGTGGTGCAACGGCTGGGTCCGTCGACGGGCGGCGCCACGCAGGGCGCGCAGGGCGACGTGCTGCTCACGCAGTTCTGCACGTCCGGCGGATACACGATTCCGGTGTTCGCGCCGTCGAATGCGCGCGAGAGCTTTGAGCTGACCCAGGCGGCTTTCTGGTGGGCGGAGCGGCTGCGCACGCCCGTGGTGCTGCTTTCGGACAAGGAAGTCGGCATGACGCTGGAAAGTGTAAACGTGAACGCGCTCGACCGGCGGCCGGTGCCGGAGCGCGCGGCCTTCAGCGGCATCGGCCGCTATGTGCCTTACGCGTGCGAGGGAATGGAAGAGCCGCCGCTGTTCGCGCCGGTGGGCGGAAAAGTGAAAGTGGTGGCCACCGGTTCGGCGCACGATCGCGAAGGCAAGCTGCGCAAGAATTCTCCGGAAGTGATCGAGCTGCTCGTGCACCTGCAAGCGAAAATTGCGGCGCACGCGGGAGCTATGGCCATCTACGAAATGGATTTGCAGGAAGGCGCGGAGACACTTGTGGTCAGCTACGGCATCACCGCGCGGGCTGCGCGCGAAGCCGTGCACCGCGTGCGCGCCACCGGGGGCAAGATTTCGTTTCTTAAACTGATGACGCTCTTTCCCGTGGCCACCGCGGCCATCGAGCAGGCTGCGGAAGGTTGCCGTCGAGTGGTGGTGGCCGAAGAAAATCTGACGGGGCTCTATGCGTCGGCGATTCAGCCGTTGCCGGGAGGTTGCGAGTTGCTGCGCGTGAACGGCATCGGCAATCAGATTTCGCCCGGACAAATCCTCGAGGCCACGGAGCGTGCGCGATGAGCACTTCTTTTCTGGTGCAGGACGCTCAGCTTCCCTACTGCAAGGGCTGCGGACATGGGCTGGTGCTGCGGGCATTCGGAGAAGCGCTCGAATCGCTGCACCTTCCGCCCGCGGAAGTGGCCGTGGTGACGGACATCGGCTGCGTCGGACTGGCCGACGCGCTGTTTGCCACGCCGCACACCGTGCACACCACCCACGGACGCTCCACGGCGTTCGCCACTGGCCTCGCGCTGGCGGATTCCGTGCTCGGCGGCGCGAGGCTCAAGCCGGTGGTGATGATTGGCGATGGCGGCGCCATGATCGGCATCAATCACCTGGTGAACGCCGCTCTGCTGAACGCGGACGTCACCGTGCTGGTGCACAACAATTTTCTCTTTGGCATGACCGGCGGGCAGAACTCGGCATTCTCGCCGGAGGAATTCATCACCGCCACGACGCCGGCCGGCAACGCCGTGCCGCCGCTCGACCTGGCGCAGGTGCTGCTGGCGAGCCGCGCGTCGTTTGTCGCTCGCAAAATTACCAGTGACCGCGACCTCTCCGAAGTGATCGCGCGGGCCATCGTCCATCCCGGCTTCGCCGTGGTGGAAATCCTCGAGCTGTGCACCGGCTTTGCAACGAAATGGAATCCGCTTACAGGAGCGCAACTAAAGCAGGTGGCGGAGAAAGCGGGCTACGAACTGGGCGTCATGCGAGAAGAGAAAAGGCAGACGTTCGGAGCAGGATACAAGATACGAAGTAAGGAGGTCAGGACAAGGGGAGGTCAGGAAAAAACGCCAGCAAAACCGTTTGTTGCGACTATGCAGACGGCGCAACGACTGGTGATAGCCGGCACGGCCGGCGAACGCGTGCAGACCGCAGCCACAATGCTGGGGCAGGCCGCGATGCACTGCGGACTGCACGTCACGCAGAAAAATGATTATCCCGTAACGCAAGGAACAGGTTTTTCAGTTTCTGAAGTCATCCTTAGCCCGGAAGAGATATTCTTCACCGGAATCGAAGAGCCCGACGCCGTGCTGGTGCTATCCGGCGACGGCGCCAAAGAATTGGAACGAACCGGTGTGCTAGCGCGCGTCACGGAAGAAACGCTGGTGCTGGCAGACACCGACGTGCACCTTCCCGAATTGCCCTGCACGATTCAGCGGTTTCCGTTCCGCACGGCCACCGGGCCCAAGAACGCGGCGCTCGCGGCCGTGGCGCAATGGCTGGACATGACCGCCGCCCTCCCCATGGAGGTGCTGTGGTTTGCGCTGGAGGAACGCTTTCCGAAAGAAGCGGAGAGCACCAGGGCGAGCATCGGAAAGATTCTGCAAACAGTCTAGACTCCGAAAGGGCCCTTTCGGAGTGGGCCAAGACCCACCATTGAATAAAGAGATCCTTCGCTTCGCTCAGGATGACAAAGCGCTTCGCTCCCCTCGGCAACGCTCGGGGCAAGTAGGATGACAGAGCAGCCGTATGACGGCGCTATCGACATTTCACGAAAATAATTTGGTGAGGACGGCGACCAGCACGAAGCCGGCAATCAGGCCGAGTGACGGAGCCTTGGCGTCCGGGCGGGTCCGGCTTTCGGGAATAATCTGGTCCGAAGCCACGAAGATCATGGCACCGGCCGCCACAGAGAGTGCGAACGGCACCATGGGTCCCACGATGGCGACGAAGCCCACGCCGAGCGCAGCGGCAATCGGCTGCCCGATACCGGAAAGCAGCGCCCAAGTGGCCGCACGCAATCGCGAAAAACCCGCGGCGCGCAACGGAACGGCGATGGCCAGTCCCTCGGGAACATTTTGCAGCGCAACCGCGACGGCAACAATTACGCCGAGCGACGGTTCACCGGCCGCGAACGCCACGCCCACGGCCAGCCCTTCGGGAATGTGGTGGAGCGTGATGGCGCTGCCGAGCAAGATGCCCAGTCGTTTTTCAGGGCCGCTGAGCTCCGGGGCGAAGTGCGGCTCCAGGTGAGGAACAAAGCGTTCGAGGAGGAAGACGAGCATTGCTCCGGACAAAAGCCCTGCCGTCACGGAGACGACTCCATTTTTCTGAAGCGCAGGGCCTAGCAAGGTGATGGAGCCTGCCGCCAGCATGACGCCGGCGGAAAAGCCCAGCAGCGTATCGTACACACCGCGCGACATGCGGGGGAAAAACGCCAGCACGACGCCGCCAAGACCGGTGCCCAGAGCGGCGAGAATGCTGGCGATGAGAGCGGTACGCATCAGAATCCCCTGGCTGGTTGCGCTTCTACCCTGTGGCAGTCAAAGGCGAGCAATTACTCGAACGAGGCCTGAGGCACCGGCGACGGCATTTCCGGTGAAGCGGCGAGCAGTGCTTTCAAATTCTCACACGAGGGCGCAGAACGATACACAGCACAGAAATAGCACTCTTCCATCCCCTGTCGACGCGTGGATGAGCTGGTTGCGGATTTCTCGGCAGCCGCAACAAAGGAACGCAGCGGTTCCGGACACGTTGCTTGCGCCAGGCAGCAGGCGGCACGGTTGGACCAGCACGGCTTGGAGGCGTCGGCAATCACCTCGCACCCCATTCGCCGGTTGTGCCCGCACTGGCGAATTTCCCAGCAGGGCAGCAACGCCAGCAGGCGACGGATGCCGGCAAAGTTCAAGCGCGCTTCGCGGACCAGGCGAAGGATGGTGCCAATCCACAGGAAATCGTGCTGCGTGTAGTAGCGCGTACCGCGGGGCGACTTCAGGGGAATTAGCAGGCCTTCCCGCTCGTACAGGCGGAGAAGGTCCACGGACACGGCAAAGTGCTTGGCGACGGCGCCGATCTTGATGGTGCCGTTGGAAAGTTGACCATTCATCCTGCGAACGGCGATTCTCATGGCAGGCTCGCTATTCTGGACTGACCTCTCCAGATTTACTCCACCAATGGAGAATAAAGGCACTTGCCATGCCAAGTCACGCCGCGCTGTAAATAATTGATTCTGCGTGTCTTATCGTGAATGCAGGGTGATGCAAGTTCATTTCCGGAGTGTGCATTCGAGGAATTTCGCACAGCATGGTGGATTATTGCTCAAGGAATCGCTGCGAAAACTTGACTCGCCTCACTTGTGCGGCGGCGGTTCGGGGATGGCCGCCCCGTCTTTGCGCGGGTCGGAGCCGCCGTAGTTCACTTTCGCGGCGAAGTCGCGCAGGACCGCTTGCCCGCCGCCCACCTGCGGAGAAAAGAAACCGCGCAAAGTGATTTTATGTCCCAGGCGGTCAAGTTCGGCGCGAACTTCCGCGGGGATTCGCGATTCCATCTCGAGGCCGCAACCTTCGAAGCTGTCTTTGGTAAAACGCGCGGCTTCCAGCGCCTGCTGGATGTTCATGCCGTGGTCCACGACGTTGGAAACAAATTGCGCGTGGGCCTGCGACTGGTTCCAGCCGCCCATAATGCCGAAGGCGATGCGCACGTCGCCCTTCTCCATGAACGCGGGAATGATGGTGTGCAGCGGGCGCTTGCGGCCTGCCAGCACGTTGGGATGACCCGCTTCGAGCGAGAACAGGCCGCCGCGATTTTGCAACGCGAAGCCGGTTCCCGGCGCGGAGACTCCTGCACCAAATCCTACGCTCGAGTAGTTGCTTTGAATGAAGGAGACCATGTTGCCTTCGCGGTCCACGACGCTGAGATAGATCGTGTCGCCGCCGTGGCCCGGCGGCAGGCCCGCGGCAACGGCGCAATTCGCTTTTGCAGCATCGATGAGTTTCGCACGCTCGCGGGCGTAGTCCTTGGAGAGCATGCCCGCGATCGGAACCTTTGCAAATTTCTGGTCGGCTACGTAACGCAGCATGTCCGCATAGGCGAGCTTTTTGGCCTCGATCAATGTGTGCAGCGCGCGCACGGAATTGTGGCCGTATTCGGGCAGCGGAAAATTCTCGGCAATGTTGAGCATGATCAGCGCGGCGATGCCTTGTCCGTTCGGCGGGATTTCGTACACTTTCCAGCCGCGATAGGTAGTGGAGACGGGCTCAACCCACTCAGCGCGAAACTCCGCGAGGTCTTCGGCGGACATCGTGCCGCCGACACGTTGCGAGAACGCCAGAATCTTCTTGCTGATTTCGCCGGAGTAGTAGGCGTCGCGGCCATGCTCCGCAATCTGCTTGTAGGTCCATGCCAGTTCCGGATTGCGGAAAATCTCGCCCACTTTCGGGGCGCGGCCCCCGGGCAGGTAAGTATGTGAGAGGCCTTCATCCAGGCGCGCATTGCGCGCGGCGCGGCCCCACAGCTCGCCGACGTATTCCGTGACCGGAAAACCTTCTTCGGCAAAGTGAATTGCAGGGGCGAGGTCGTCGGCAAGCTTGAGCCGCCCAAACTTGGCGAGCAACTGGCTCCAGCCTTCGACGGCGCCAGGAACCGTCACGGCATGAATGCCGCGCTGCGGCATTGCCTTGATGCCTTTGTCGAGCAGAAACTTCGCGTCCAGCTTCGCCGGCGACCAGCCGCTGGAGTTCAAACCGTAAAGTTTTCCGGACTTCGCGTCATAGATGATGGCGAAGAGATCGCCGCCAATGCCGTTGGACATCGGAGCGACAAGCCCCATCACGGCGTTGGCGGCGACGGCTGCGTCCACGGCATGGCCGCCGCGGGCCAGAATTTGCGCGCCGGCCTGCGCCGCCAGCGGGCTTTCCGCCGCCACTACGCCCTGCTGCGAAATCACCATCGAGCGCGCCTGCGAACGGTCCTGCGAATCGCTTTCCATTGAAAGCATGAGCATCCCCACGATGAGCACCAGAATTGCGCTGCCGAGCTTCTTCATGCGAAGCACTCCTGTGAAAAGGGGACTTTAGAACGAAATGGAGAGAGAGGCAATGGCAGAAAGCATCGGCCCGGTTTTATCCGCTGAATCGCTGCTACTTGGCGAACAGCGGAGCAAAGAACTCGACGATGGCTTCGCGGGCGTCTTTGGAAAAGGGCGAACGGCCGTAATTGCAAATCATGGCCACCACGATTTTCGAATCGGGATGAACCAGCAACACGGACGTGCCGCCCATGGAGCCGCCGGTGTGCATCAAGATGCGATGTCCCGCGGCGTCTTTCAAAATACTCCAGCCGATGCCGTAGCCGGTTTCCTTGCCGTCGGACGTTTTCTGCGACGTGAACAGCAGCTCGAGCGATTCTTTTTTCAGAAAGCCGGGCTGCAAGTGCGCAGAGCCGAAGCGGACGAGGTCTTCCGACGTCGAGAGGAAACCGCCGCCAGCCCATTTGTAGCTGGCATCCACGGCGGGCGCGACGACGAATTTGCCTTGCGGGTCGATTTCGTAGAATTGCGTGCGCTGCGCATCGGCTGCGCCCGCGCGGTCCGGGCGAGTGCTGCTCATGTGCAATTTTGTAAAAACATTTTTCTCCATGTAGGAAAGGAATTCCTGCTTGGCGGCAGCTTCCATCACCGCGCTAATCAGGTTCCAGCCATACGTGGAATAGGAATACTTCATGCCGGGCGGCGCGACCAAGGGATCGTTATCGAAAATGGCGAGGCCTTCGCGCACGGTCTTGAACGGCTTGTTGAGCAGGAACTCGTCGCCCTTGTAGTGGCGGATGCCGGCTAGATGTCCAGCGAGCTGGCGCGTGGTGATGACGGCGCCCTTGTCGGGAAAGTCGGGCACGTATTTCTGCACAGGAGCGTCCAAGTCGAGCTTGCCGCGCTCCACGAGCAGCATCAACCCGGCGGCGGTCACCGATTTCGAGACGCTGCCGATGCGAAAGCGCGTGGACGCGCCGGCGGGAACTTTATTTTCCACGTCGGCGAAACCAAATCCTTCCGACCAGACAATTTTCCCGTCCGCGGCGACGGCCACGGAGAGGCCGGGCACCTTCGGCGCAATTTGCGACTTCACCAGCTCGCGCGAGCGCTCGATGGCGTCCGCGAGCGAAGTCGGAGCAAAAGGGCTCTTGGCAGGAGTTTGCGAAGTCGCCGAAAAGGCTGCGACAAATAAGACTACAAGAAGGGCAGCGGGAACAAAACTGCGGCGCAAAAATATCCATCGAGGTTTCATAGGCACAGATTATCCTCCGCGCGCTGCTACTTTCGCGGGCGCGATTCCGGCGGCACCATTTTGTTTATGCGGTAATACACGACGAGCTGGCCGTAGTGCTCGCCGGAATGCTCCGCTGCTTCCGCCCACAGGCCCAGGAGAGTTACGTTTCTTCCAAAGAACGAAACGTTTTTCGAGAGGCCAGCTTCGCCGGGCGCCTGAATGAATTTGGCGCCGTCGGCAATGGCCTTCTTCACGTAGGCGACAATCTCCGCCTTCGATTTGAAGTTGGAGCGCTTGGGATCCTCTTCCGCGGGCTTCTGGCCTTTGGCGAAGGCCTCAAAGAAATATGTTGAGCCGGCCGCATGCAGAAGCTGCTCCGCAAAGCTGCGCACTTCCGGCGCGGGTTTCCAGTCGTACTTGGCTTCGGGAAAATCCTCGGCCATGGCGATCAGTTTGCGGCCCGCGTCGTTCCAGGTGTGAACCACATCCTTCATCGGCGTGCTCGGAGGAGACGGCGCCTTGGCGGCTTGCGCGCCGGCGATTCCTGCGCAGAGCAAGAGCGCGCAGGCCAGCGTGATGAATTGTGCGCATTTTCCGTTCTTCGAGAGCATCATGCGATTCCTCCACATTTTCCCCGGACGAAGCCGGGAGAATCATTTTGCGCAACCGACCTGTCCACCGAGTGCCGAAGACTGTAATCCGAATCCCGGCGGTTGGCAAGATGAGCAGCGAGGCGGAGTGAGCACGGAAAAATCGCGCGGAGGTTGGGGAGTTCGGCGCGCTTCTGTAGAATGGAGAGTCGCGGCTGAAGCAGGAGATTGCGTTGCCCAGAGCCAAAAAATTCAAGCCGACGGTTCGCGCGGAAGACGTGGAAGTCATCGTGCGCGCGGAGTCCACCGACCCGTTCCGCGTACTCGGGTGGCACCCGGTACAGCGCGAAAACGAAGAGTGCATCGCGGTGCGCGCATTCCTGCCGCGCGCAAAAGATGTGGAAGTGGTGCCGCACGGTGCCGGAGTGCCCGTGCGCGCCGAGCGGATTCACGAAGCGGGATTTTTTGAAGCGGTGCTGCCAGCGCCGGCCGGCGAGGCAGCGTTTGCGTACCGCCTGCGCGTAACGTACTTCGACGGCCGCACGGAAGAGGTTTTTGATCCCTACTGCTTCCCTCCCCTGCTTTCCGATTTCGACCTGCACCTGATGAACGAGGGCACGCACTTCGAGAAGTACGAAAAGCTAGGCGCGCACGTGCGCGAGGTAGATGGCGCGCCGGGGGTGCACTTCGCCGTGTGGGCGCCGAACGCGCGCCGCGTGAGCGTGGTGGGCGATTTCAATTTCTGGGACGGCCGAGCGCATGCGTTGCGCATCCGGGGGCAGAGCGGAATCTGGGAACTGTTCTTGCCCGGGCTCGACGAAGGGCTCATCTACAAGTTCGAAATTCTTACGCGTTCCGGAATTACGCTGAAGTCCGACCCCTACGGGTTCTGGAGCGAGCTGCGGCCGAAGACGGCGTCGATTGTCGCAAACATCGACCGCTACGAGTGGCACGACGAGGACTGGTGCGAGGCGCGCGAAGGTCGCGATTGGCTCGCGGCGCCGATTTCCATTTACGAAGCGCACCTGGGTTCCTGGCGGCACGGCGGGCGCGACGGCAAGAGTTGGTTGAGCTATCGCGAACTGGCCGAGCAGATGGTGCCGTATGTAAAAAAGCTGGGCTACACGCACATCGAGTTGATGCCGGTGATGGAGCACCCCTTCGACGCCTCGTGGGGCTACCAGACGGTGGGCTACTTCGCCGCCACCAGCCGCTTCGGGCCGCCCGCGGACCTGATGTACTTCATCGACCGCTGCCACGGCGAAGGCATCGGCGTCATCCTCGATTGGACGCCGGCTCATTTTCCGCGCGATGCGCACGGGCTGGCGCTGTTCGACGGCACGCATCTCTACGAGCACGCCGACCCGCGCAAGGGCGCGCATCCTGATTGGGGCACGCTGGTCTTCAATTACGGGCGCAACGAAGTACAGAATTATCTGATTTCGAATGCGCTGTTCTGGATGGACAAGTATCACGTGGACGGGCTGCGTGTGGATGCGGTGGCGTCCATGTTGTATCTCGACTACTCGCGCAAACCGGGCGAGTGGGTGCCCAATCCGTACGGCGGCAGGGAAAATCTGGAAGCGGTGGCGTTTCTGAAGCGCCTGAACGAAGTAGTGCACCTGCGCCATCCCGGCGTGCTGACCATCGCCGAGGAATCCACGGCGTGGCCGATGGTGTCGCGTCCGACCTATCTGGGCGGGCTGGGCTTCAGCCTGAAATGGAACCTCGGCTGGATGCACGACACGCTGGACTATTTCGGGCGCGACGCGATTCACCGTAAATTTCACCACAACCGCATGACCTTCTCGATGCTCTATGCCTTCACGGAAAATTTCGTGCTGCCGTTCTCGCACGACGAAGTGGTGCACGGAAAGCGCTCCGTGATTGGCAGAATGCCGGGCGATGCGTGGCAGCAGTTCGCCAACCTGCGCTTGCTCTACGGGTACATGTGCGGGCACCCCGGCAAAAAGCTACATTTCATGGGCGGCGAGTTCGGCCAGTGGATTGAATGGCAACACAATCAGAGCCTGGATTGGCACCTGCTCGATTACGACACGCACCGCGGCGTGCAGCAACTCGTTGCCGATCTCAACCGGCTCTACCAGCGCGAACCGGCGCTCCATGAAGTGGATTTCGACTGGCACGGCTTCGAATGGCTGGACTGCAATGACGCGGACGCGAGCGTCCTTTCCTTTCTGAGGAGAGGCAAGAACCCGGACGACTGCGTGATTGTGGTGTGCAACTTCACACCGATTCCTCGCGAGAATTATCGCGTGGGAGTTCCCGCGCGCGGCTTCTACAAAGAATTGCTGAACACGGATGCCGCATCGTATGGCGGCACGAACCTGGGCAACTACGGCGGCGTCCATGCGGAACCTGTGCCCTGGCTCGGACATGACGATTCGCTCCGGCTAACCCTGCCTCCGCTGGCGGCGGTGTTTCTGAAGCTCCAACGCGCGTAAGCCCCCCATTCCTAAACCGGCAGCCGGCCAGCTTTGCCGCGCTGCCAACTCGCCAATTCCTTGAGGGTCCAGGGAACTTTTCCGGGGGCACGTGCGTTACTACGGTTGACGGGGCAAGCCCCAGGAGGAACCTTTATGAAGCAAGGACGGATTTGGCTAATCGCCGTGGTGTTGACCCTTGCGCTGGCAACGGCGGGGTCGGTGGTGACGCCGATCACGCGCGCGCAGGGCGCGGCGCAGCCTGCCGAACGATGGCTGCACGTAAGCGTCAACTCGACGGACGTCAACGGCGAAACGGTGCGCGTGAACGTGCCGCTGGCGCTGGTGGAAAAAGTGCTGCCGGCCATCAACAAGAACAAGCTGCACAGCGGGAAAATCCGCGTGCATGAACTGCGCGTGGACGAAGTGGACCTGCGCGCGGTTTTTGAAGCGGTGCGCGACACCAAGGACGGCGAGTTTGTCACCGTCCAGAGCCGCAAGAACAATGTGCGTGTGGCCAAGGAAGGCGGCTACCTGCTGGTGAAAGTCCGCGAAATGAAGGAAGCGCGGAAGTCCGACAAGGCTGACGAGAAGCCGGCCGCGCCGTTTGAAGAGCGCGTGGACGTGCGCGTGCCCATGTCGGTGGTGGAAGCGCTGCTCTCCGGCGCGAAGGACGAGCTGGACCTCGTGTCCGCTGTGCGCGCCCTTTCGGCGCACGGGGATACCATCCTGGTGACGGTGGAAGCTCGGAAGAACACGGTGAAAGTCTGGGTCGATACGAAAAACACTGGACAGTAGGAGGCCGCGATGTCGGTAAAGATGGTGTTACTGACGGGAACGCTGGTGGTGGGGGGAATCGTGGCCGACGCGGGATTCATCGGCGTGCGCGTCCATGAGAAAAAGCCGGATGGGACCAACCTGCGGCTGTACGTGCCGGCGATTGTGGTGCCGCTGGGCGTGCGGCTGGCTCCGGAGCGCGAACTGGCACGAGCGATGAGCCGGGCCAAGGAGTTTCTGCCCGCCATGCGCATCGCCGCGGAAGAACTTGAGCGCATCCCCGACGGCGTGCTGGTGGAAGTCAAAAGCCCGCGCGAACATGTGCTCATCGTGAAGAGCGGCGGGTCGCTGGTGGTGGATGTGGATAGCAATCGCGAAACGGTGCACGTGTCGGTGCCGCTGAAGATGGTGCGCAATTTGGCGCGCGACCTGGAAGCCCGCGCGCGGCACACGATGCCGGTGCAGGAAAGCCATCTTCGTTTCTGAAGCCGCGCAACTCTTGACTCCTGACAACCGAGAGAGGAGTATTCACTTGGGGTGTCGGCCCCAAGAAGGAGGAATCAAATGAGATTCGCGGGGAAGATTTTCGCTTTGTTTGTCGCCATCGTTCTGGTGTGTGCCACAGCTTCGTGGGCAGCTCAGGGGGGCCAAGGGGCGACTGCGCCGGGAAAAGCGAAGGAAGTGGGCACCAAAAAGGCGGAAGGGAAAGCGGTAGGAGTGGATACTGCACCCGGCAAGACGAAGGAAGTGGATAGCAAAAAGGCCGAAGGAAAAGCTAAAGGCACAGCCACGGCAAAGGGTCGAGCCAAAGCCGAGGCCAAGCGAGAGGAGAGCGCAGCGAAGAAGGAAACTAAAGAAGCCAAAAAAGATGCCAAGGCCGATGCCAAAGAAACTAAAAAGGAAATGAAGGCGGAGACCAAGGAAACCAAGAAAGAAACCAAGGCGGCTGCAAAGAAGGGCGGAGGAAAGAAGCCGTAACTTCGAAATCGATTTGCTCTTGATGGACCGGACTCAGGCGGCCGCCCGAGCAGCCACCTGAGTCCGTTTCATTTTTGCAAAGCGCGCTCAGGGCCGGCGCATCATTTCCGCAGGGTCAAACTTCCGCGGCGTGCCGCGGATTTTGGTCTTGGCGTTGGTGACGACGCGCAGCAGGGTCATGCTCTCGTCCTTGGAAATCATTTTGACGATGCCCAGGGGCGCGACTTTGTTGGAAATCCAGAAATCCTGCGATTTGTCTTTGGAACGCCAGTGCTCGCACTCGAAAGTGCCGCCGGGCACGGTCACCGATTCCACGCCCACGCGCTCGGCCTCTTCCCGGATGTCCGCAGTCTCGGGCTTTCGCTGCTGTCCCATTTGCCCCATCATGCCCATCATCTCCATGGACATCTCGAGCGGCTCATCCTCGCCTTGCTGGAACACCATGCGCAGGACTTGCATCTGCTTGTTGTTGATCGCCATCAAATTGCGGACGACCATTTGACCGCCATCGGGGCCCTTGAACGACATTTCCAGCCAGTGTCCGGGCTTGCCCTCGGAAGTCTCCGCGCCGACGATGGTCATTTCCATTTCCCGCTTGCCTTCCCGCTGATTCTCCGTCTGGTAGACCGCGCCGGTTCCGACAACCGGGGCCCAAACGCCGCGCGTCGATGGCTCTCTCATCCTCATCCCCATTTGCGCGGCGGCCATCTGCGTGAACGCAACAACGCAAAGCAGGATCGCGCCAAAATACAAGAATCGCTTCATCGTAAGTTCCTCCCGGAAATGAATTCGGCCAGATCTAGTGAAAATCAGGGCCGGCCTTGCTGATCATTTTCTGCGGCTCAAAACTCTGGCGAACGCTGGTTAAATCCGTGCGGCATTCAAACTCCACTCCTTTTTCGTCGGCGGCAATGAGCGGCGCGCCCGTTGGGGACTTCATCAGAAAGTAGAAAACGATGCCGGAAATGATCTTGCCGCCCTGAGACGTCCTGATCTCCACCCGCGATGGAGAAATCTTCTGCTTGCTTTTCTTGAGCGTGAGGAAAGTCGTATCCATCAGGCCCTTCTCGTTGCTCTTGGTGAAGGGCGTCATGTCGGGACCGTAGAGCACAATCTGGTGCTCGGTCACGGGTAAGTTCATCATTCTCTCGGCCTCGGTCACGGACATGCCACGGAGAATGGAGAGGCGTGCCGTGGCTTCGCGCACCGTGCGGGCCGACCCCCAACGAAGAATGAAGCGAGCCCGTGTGGGGTCTCCGGCACTCGCACCGCCAATCTCGTCATTAATCGCGTTGGTCACGTTCGTTCCAATTCCGCCCGAGCGTTCGCCGGCCGCTCCCGCGCCCCCGGTATGCTGAGCGGCACTGGGCGGCAAGGATTTGTCGCCGAGCCGCCAATTGGCAAGGACAGTAACCGGCCGGGCCCAGGGAGAATCCACCAGGATTTTATTGGCCTCTGCCTCATTCCACTCTTTGTAGGTTTTTTCTTTCCACGGATCGCCCGCCCAAGCGGAGAGCGCCAGCACAGCACAAACAAAAACTACTACAATTGGACTGCGCACGACTCCTCCACCTTTGGCGGCAGCCCGGATCACCCCGAGCCAGACGGCGTCTCCACTTTATCGCAAATCAGGGCCGGCCTTGCTGACCATTTTTTGCGGCTCAAAGCTCTGGCGAATACTCACCTCATCGGTGCGGCATTCAAAATCGACGCCCTTCTCGTCCGGTGCAATGACCGGCTCGCCCGCATCGGACTTCATCGGAAAGTAGAAAACAATGCCGGAGATTCTTTTGCCGTCCGGGGCCCGCTTAATCTCCACGCGCGTGGGAGAAATCTTCTGTTTGTTTCGCTTGAGCTTGAGAAAGGTCCTGTCCATCAGGCTCTTCTCGTCGCTCTTGGCAAAGGGCGCCATATCAGGACCGTACAGCACGAGCTGATGCTCGGTCACCGGCACGTTCATGATTTTCTCGGCATCCGCCTCGGCCATGCCGCGGAGAATCGCAAGGCGGGCCAGTGCCTCGCGCGCCGTGCGAGCCGACCCCCACCGCACTGTGAAATGTGCCTCCGGCAAACTTCCTCCACCCGAACCGCTGGCGCCAGCACCACCCTGGCTGGCAGCGCCTCCACCTTCGGCGGCTGCTTCGGCGCCCCCACTTCGCCCACCTGCGGTGGCCATGGGACTGCCGCCGCTCCGCCAGAATGCCGGCACGGTTACCGGATGCGACCACGGCGAATCGGCCAGAATCTTGTTGACTTCCTCTTGATTCCACTCTTTGTAGGTTTTTTCTTTCCACGGGTCGCCCGCCCACGCCATGACTGCAAGCGTCAGAAAGGCGAGCAACAGCGCCATTCGACTACGCATGATTCCTCCATCACTATGTATGACAGCTTTGTACCGCTCGGCCTGCAAAACTCAACTCTCTTTATCGCAAGTCCGGGTTGCCGGCGTCAACCATTCTTCTTGTTAGATGCCGCGCAGCGCAGATTCGTATTCGGCAGGATCAAAACCCATCACCACACGCTCCCCGGCGACCAGCGTGGGAGTGGAACGGCTCTGGTATTTCCCCACAAGCTGCCGAATGAATTCCGGGTCGCTGCGGATGTTTCGCTCTTCGAAGGGGATACCGCGAGACGAAAGAAACTCTTTCGCCACAAGGCATGGCGGTCAACCGGGCTGGGTATAGAGAAGGACCTTGCTCACATGCACCTCAATTCACTCATACGAAAGGGCGTCCACAGGATCGAACCCGGCCGCGCGGTACGCGGGATAGAGCGCGCCGGCCACTGCGCCGACGATGGCCAACGCAATGGTGCGCAAAATCCACTCTTGTGAGATGAGAACCGTCAGCGTGGGCGACGTCTCCCGCAGCACAGCCACCAACGCAAACGTCGAGCTCAGCCCGAGAGCAATTCCAAATCCTGTCAGCAGAAGGGTTTCCCCAACAAACAGGCGGACGATATCCAGGCGCGATGCGCCGAGCGACTTCAGGATGCCGATTTCCTTGGTGCGCTCGAGCACCAGCGTGTGCATGGACAGCAGTACCACCAAAAAGCTGATTATCACGCCAATTCCCACCATGGCGCGAATAAATGGCCGGAACTGCGGCAGGTTGTCCGTATTCATCAGGGACATATACTCGCCCACGGAGCGCACGCGGTCGGTGGGCAGCAGCTTTACGATTTCCTTTCGCGTTTTTTCCGTATCTCCCGTGCTGCGAACATAGAACAGCGAGACGCGGCCTTCGACTCCGGAGATTTCCTGCGCCATGTGCAGGGGAATGAAGAAGCGAGCGCCTTTGCCATGCGCCACGATGCCGCAAACGGTGAATTCGCGGCCCAGCAGGGTGACTTTGTCACCCACTGAAATATCTTTGGTGTGCGCTTTGATGTCGTCCACGATGACTTCGTTCGCGGATTCGAAAGGGCGTCCCTGTAAGAAAAGAAAACCTTTACTGAGTGCGTTGAAGCGACCGTAATCAATCCCATAGACGACGTCCATGGTGCTTGAATTCATCACCGCGAGGACGGGAGCGACCTCGTCCACTCCCGGAAGAGCCGCAATCTTGTCCGCGAGGCTTGCCTGCATCACAGCCGGTGAAAAAACAAGGAAGATTGACGCGTTGGGAGGTTGCACAAGGATGTCGGCACCGACGCCTTCCACGCGCTTGCCCCATTCGGAGACGATGCCCGAGGTAAGCCCAACAAAGAACAGCACCATAAAGACCTGCAAGCCGATGGCGGTAACGCTCAGCAGCGTGCGCACGGGCCGCGCGCGGAGGTTGCTCCACAAGAGCTGAACCATTGAGAATCCGTTATTTCGATTGCGCTCCATGAGTTGTCTTGCCGCGGGGCTAATCTAACACTCGCCAGCAACGCCGTCAAAGTCCTCCACCGCGGACGGAAAGCCAATTGTGGTAAATTGCGACCGAAACTCGGCGAGGTGGCCTATCGAGCCTGTCAGTACATCCTCGAAACTGCAACGAGTCCTGGTCACCGGAATTTCCGGCAACTTGGGGCGGCGCGTAGCTCCCTTGTTGAGCGGATATGACCTGGTGACGGTGGACATGCATGCTCCTCCGAAAGATGTGGCGTGTGGAGAGTTTGTTCAGATCGATCTCTCAGGGCGTGCCGGACAGGAGGAAATCGCCCGGCTCTTAAAAGCCAGGAACATCGAGGCAGTCCTGCACCTTGCATTCGTCATCGATCCGGTTCGCACCGGCATTGAGGACGTGCCGCGGATGTGGCAAGTCAATGTGGCAGCAACGCAACGCCTGCTCGAAGCCGTGGCCGACGCTAACTCCAATGGAACGGCCGTGCGGCTGTTTGTTTTTCCTTCCAGCGTCTCCGCCTATGGACCGGATTTGCCGGCATGCGTGACAGAGGATGCGGAACTGCGCGCGCACACGTTGCCGTATGCCGTGCACAAACGCGAGGCCGACGAAATCTGCCGGAAAATGTATCCATCACTCGGAGGATGCGCGCTTTACGTGTATCGGCCGAGCATTTTTGCCGGCAAGACGATGGACAACTTCATTCTGCGCGCCATTCGCGGCAAGCCCAGCGGACGCGGCTGGCTGGCCCGTGCGTTTGAACGCGCTGGTTGGAAGCTGTCCATGGTGATGCCGGCTTCGGCAAGCGGTGAGAATTTGTTTCAGTATGTGCACGTGGATGATGTGGCGCGCGTGCTGCAGTGGACGCTCGAGCACTTCCAGCCAGGGCGCCTTAAGCTCATCAACCTGGCGGGGCGCGGAGAAGGCGTAACCTTTGCCGAATGTGCGCGGCTCGCCGGTACGCCGGTGATTCATCTGCCGTCGGAGAAGTGGGTGGTCGCTCTCCTGCGCATCCTGTGGGCCATCGGACTTTCAGGAATGCCTCCGCAAGCCATTCCTTATTTTCTCGGCTCGTATACGATGGACACTACGCGGCTGCGCGAAGAACTCGGCGCCGAGTATGAACGTGTCGTGCGCTTCACGTCGCGCGAGGCCTTGCTTGATTCCTTTTGAAGCGAAAAGTGCTGAGAACTTTTCAACAATTGTGTTGAAAAGTTTGTGGAAAAGAATTTTTTTGAGCAGCTAACAGCGGGGCAGCAAAACGCTTTTTCCTGTTTGCACAATTTTGGGGCAGCCCACGCGGGGAATTTGGCCAACAAATTGCCTTCGGCGAAGATTGAGCGATTTTTTAGAATGGGTAATGAATTTAACCGGCGGGAAAAAATCTAATACCAGCGCGGCGGCTTTTGCAGACGAATCTTGACCGTCTGCTCGTCTTGGTCCATGTCGTACCATTGCCCGAACGTCTTCCAACCTGCCGCAATCACCTGAATCATTACGGAACCCCGGGGAACTTCGGAAACCTTGATAATGCCGTCCCTATTCGTCTTCCAGTTCTGCTCAATCTTCTTGTCTTTTCCCAGCTTGCGCCCTTGGGTGTAGCGTACATAAACGCTGGCGCTTTCCACGGGTTTGCCTTCGTCTCCCGCGGTCACTTCGATGCGCAACTTGGTGGTTCCCTCCTGCTTTTCCTTAGCAGGTTTGTCGCCAGACTGCGCGCGCATAACGGACGGCAGAAGAATCACAGACAGCGCAAGGAGCAGGACACAGGCAGCGGGACGCCGTTGCCACTTGAAAGCCTGTTTGATTGTGCACTTTGTGGTGCCAGCGGTCATTTTGTTTCCTGCCAGCATTTATGATGCGCGATGCTTTTGCAGCGATGCCTGCGATCCGCCGACTCTTCGTCGCAACGCATTGACTCAAGACCAGCGGTGCGTTACTTTCGACGCCCCGCTTCCGAAACCCTGGCACGCGGGACGCCGCGCCCTTTCGAAGCCTGGGTAAGGCGCTTCGTTATTTTCTCATACCTGCAGCCGGATTTAGTAGCTCGCTTCCGCTGCCGGCGCATTCGGGCATCCGCATGGTGGGTGCCCCGCAAGACCTCCAGGAGGACCAGAATGGGCTTTGCAACCGACGCGATTCATGTGGGTCAGGAGCCGGATCCGGCGACCGGGGCAATTGTAGCGCCAATCTATCAGACATCCACCTATGTTCAGGAGGCCTTGGGCAAGAACAAAGGTTACGACTACGCCCGGACAGCTCATCCGAATCGCAAGGCTCTGGAGCGCTGTCTGACCAAGCTGGAAGGTGGGCTCACGTCCTACGTTTTCTCGTCGGGCATGGCGGCGATTGATGCCGTGTTCCGCCTGCTGCGGCCGGGCGACCACGTCATCGTGTCGCAAGCGGTGTATGGCGGCGTGTTCCGGCTGACCACGCAGCTTCTGGTGCAATTCGGGATGCACTTCGACTACGTGGACACTTCGGACCTCGGCAAGCTCAAGGCGGCTATCAAGCCCAATACAAAGATGATCTACGCGGAAACGCCCACCAACCCCACGATGATTATTACGGATATTGCTGCGGTCTCGCGGCTGGCGCGCGAACGCAACATCACGCTGGTGGTGGATAACACCTTCATGAGTCCGTACTTACAGCTGCCATTGGCGATTGGCGCGCACATTGTGGTGCATTCCATGACCAAGTATCTGAACGGCCACAGCGACTGCACCGGTGGCGCGGTGATTTTGTCGCGTCAAGAGGATGCGGACAAAATCTTCTTTATCCAGCGCTCCGCCGGCTCGGGACTCGCGCCGATGGACTGCTGGCTGGTGTCGCGAGGCATCAAGACCCTGGCCGTGCGCATGCAGCAGCACGACAAGAACGGCATGGCTATTGCGAAATATCTGGAGAAGCACCCCAAAGTGAAGCGCGTGCTCTATCCCGGCCTGGTGACACACCCGCAACACGAAGTGGCGAAAAAACAACAAAAGGGATTCGGAGCGATGATTTCGTTTGATTTGGGCGATGTCGAGGCGGCGCGGCGTCTGCTGAACAAGGTGCACCTCTGCTCGCTGGCGGAAAGCCTGGGCGGAGTGGAGACGCTGATCTCGCTTCCGGCGCTGATGACCCACGCCTCGGTGCCGCCGAACGTGCGCGCGGAAATCGGCATCACTGACGGCCTGGTACGAATCTCGGTGGGAATCGAAGACGTAGAGGATTTGATCGCCGACCTCGATCAGGCGCTGGCCGCGGTGTAGGCTTGGCTTTCCGCGCGCCGGCAGCGTGCGGAGCAGCCAGCGAAACGTGTGTGCCTAATACCAGCCGCGGCGCTTGAAGAACCACAGGGCGCCGAGTGAACTAATCAACAAAAGTCCGTGCATCACCGGAACTCCGTACACTTGGTGAATGAGCGGGAGTTCGTCGAAGTTTTGACCGAAATAACCGGTGATCAGCAGGATGGGAGCGGCAATGGTCGTGTAGATGGTGAGCACCTTCATGATTTCGTTGGTGCGGTTGGCGGTGGCGGTGAGGTGCACGTCCAGCACGCCGGTAAGGATTTCGCGGTAGGTCTCGACGAAATCGAGCGCGCGCACAATGTGGTCATACACGTTGCGCAAGTAGAGCTGTTCCGTGCGCAGCCACGGCTCCGTGCGGTACAGCAGGTGGTTCACAGCATCGCGCATGCCCGTGGCCACGCGGCGGAAATTGATGAGTGCGCGGCGTAGCGCAAAAATTTCGCTGAGCTGCGCCGGCGAAGTTTTTCCGATTACTTCCTCTTCCATTTCCTCGATGCGTTCCTCGACCGTGTCGAGCACGGGCAAGTATTGATCCACGATGTAGTCGAGCAGTGCGCGGAGCAGATGTCCCGGGTGAGCCATCTTCGGTTCCGCTTGAAATTTGGGAAGCACCGCGCGGTAGGTTCGGCTGGGACCGTCATGGACGGTAATCAGAAAATCTTTCCCCACAAAAACATTGAATTCGCCGAACCAGCAGTCGCGTTTCGTTTTGTCGAAATGCAGCGTGTTTAGTACCAAGAAAAGGTGGGTATCGTAATCGTCGACTTTGGAGCGCTGCCGCAGATTGCGGCAGTCCTCAATCGCCAGGTCGTGGAGACCGAACGCGACCGCCAATTCGTCCAGCGCCGGCCCTTTGACATCCTCGACATGAAACCAGCGAAAATTATTGTGCTGGCCGACCATGCACGCGGCCGCGGCCGGGCCCAGTTCGTTCATCGTGGCTTCCTCCCCCGAACAGCGGGCTGCAGGCATTCGTCGAGCCAGCGCAAGTAAGCGGGCGAACCGGCCGCAATCGGCAAAGCGATGAATTCGGGCACGTCGTAGCTGTGCAGGCGCTCCACGGCGGCGCGCAACGCGGCGAGTTTCTTGCGCGAAGTCTTCATCAGCAGCAGCACTTCCCTGGCCTGCGCGACTTTTCCCTTCCAGCGATAAACGGAATGGGCCGGCGCGGCCAGCACGTTGACGCAGGCCGCGAGGCGCGCTTCCACGGCGGCGCGCGCAATGCGTTTCGCTTCGCGAGGGTTCGCGCAAGTCACCAGCACCACCACTTTATCCGTCAACGCATGTCTCCCGCCGGCCGCCGCGCTGCTTTACTCTTACTGTTCACGAATCGCCGGCCGCTCCCCGCTGGCCCGTACGCCACGATACAATAGCCGGTCATGGTGGGCAATCAAATCGCGACTCCGGCCATCAAGTTCGGCACGTCAGGCTGGCGCGCCGTCATCGCCGACCAGTTTACTTTCGCCAACGTGCGGCTGGTGGTGGCGGCCATCGCCGGGCACGTGCTGAGCAAAAACAAAAAGCCCACGCTCATCGTTGGACACGACCCGCGCTTTTTCTCGGAGGAATTTGCCGCGACGGCAGCGGCAGTGCTCCGGGCTCGCGGCGTGCGCGTGCTGCTGTGCGACCACTCCGCGCCTACCCCGGCCATCGCGTACGAAATCCTGCGACACAAGTCCGACGGCGCAATCAACTTCACTGCCAGCCATAATCCTGCCGAATATCATGGCCTGAAATTTTCCGGACCGGATGGCGGGCCTGCGCTGCCGGAAGTTACCAAAGATATCGAAGCGCGCGTAGCGCAGCTTGCAGGAAAAATGCCGGCGGCGCCGTCGCACGGCGAACAGGAGTCCAGCGACGGCGTCGAGCGCATCAGCCCGCGCGAGCCGTATTTGGCGCGACTGGTGCAGCTCGTCAATTTTGGCGCGCTGCGCAGCGCCAAGCTCAATTTCGTCTGCGACCCGCTGCACGGCTGCGGCACGGGCTACCTCGATCGCGCGCTGGCCGATCAGGGAATTTCCGCGCGCGCCATTCGCACCAACCGCGATGTGCTCTTCGACGGCACCGGCCCGGACGTTTCCGAAAGCAATCTCGCGCCATTGCGCGCGGCGGTGCTTGAATCCGGCGCCAGCGCCGGCCTGGCCACCGACGGAGACGCCGACCGCTTTGGCATCTTCGACGCCGACGGCAGTTTTGTGCAGCCCAATCACATTCTTGCTTTGCTTTACGATTACGTAGTGGAGACGCGCGGCTGGAAGCTCGGTACTGCGCGAAGCGTGGCGACGACGCATCTGCTCGATGCGGTGGCGAAGTTCCACGGCCAGCCCGTCTATCAAACTCCGGTCGGGTTCAAGTACATCGGCGAATTAATCAAGCAGGACAAGATCGCACTGGGCGGCGAAGAGAGCGCGGGCCTGAGCATCAGCGGCCACGTGCCGGAAAAAGACGGCATCCTGGCCTGCCTGCTGGTGGCGGAAATGATTGCCGTGCGCCGCGCGTCGCTGGCGGAGCAATTGCGCGCGCTCTTCCAGAAAGTGGGCGCGGAATACTGGCCCGTGCGCGTGAATCTGCATCTTGCGGCGGATGTGCAAGCGCGGCTGCTCGAGCGGCTGAAGAAAGATTTCAAGGAATTTCTCGGACGGCGCGTGGAGAAAGAAGATCGCACCGACGGATTGAAATTTATTTTTGCAGACGGCACGTGGGTGCTGCTGCGGCTCTCCGGCACGGAGCCGCTGGTGCGCGTGTACACAGAAGCCAGCTCGCGCGACGCCGCCAACGCTCTGGCCGCAGAGGTACAAAAATGGGTGTACGCATAAAACGCGCGGCACGTGCGGCGCGACCTCTCGCGCGGAAGTCCGCGCCGAAGCAGACTTTTGTGCAGCGCTGGGGTAGCACCATTTTTATTCTGCTGCTCATGGCGCTGGTGGCGCATGTGCTCTTTGGCGAGCACGGTTTCTTGGCCATGCGCCGCGCGCAAAAGGAAGTGGAAAAGCTGCGCCAGGACATCGCGCAACTCAATGCGGACAACAAACAATTGTCCGAGGAAATTCAGGCGCTGAAGACCGACCCGCAGCTCATCGAGCGCATCGCGCGCCAGGAAATGGGCCTGGCCAAGCGCGGCGAACTCATCTTCAAACTCCCGCCAAAATCGAAGTGACCTGCGGCTCGCTGTGCGAGCTTAGCCTTCCTGCGCTGGCCGGGAAAAGCGGCGAAACCACGCGAAGGCTTCAGCGCCGCGCCCCTTCGTCCGCGTGCGCGCGAGCGAGAGCAGCACCATCGCCACAAAAATTGCCAGCAGGCCCAGGCTCGCCGTTTGAACGCTCACGCCGCGTTTGCTCAGAATCGAAAAGCGGCCATACACAAATTCGATGTGCACCCAGTAAACCAGCAGCGACGTCTGGCCCAGTTGAATGATGGGGCTGAAGCCCCACTCACCCCCGCCCCAGCGGCACCACGCATAGCACGCCATCAGGATCATCAGCAGGATGCCGACGCGCGCGACGAAAAAATTCGGGCTGGTGTGCCAGTAGTCGTACACCGTGTAAAGTTGCGCGGGCACGGCGTCGAGCAAGTGCGCGACGAAGTACAGCGCCGCGCCGCCTGCGCCGAGCAGAGTTGCGGTGAGCGCTTCGCGTTGCTTGGCCCAATCGCTGAAGAGCAGAAAGCCCACAGCCAATCCTGCGAAGGCGATGGCCGACCACGGAAAAATCGGAAAGAGCCACGGCTGCGGGTCGGGATAGACGTGCACGCCGTTGATGTAGGACTCGAGCGGCCACGGCAGCCAGCGCGGCCGCAGCGTGGTCCACAGCGGCGGCGTCGCAAGAGCAATGGCTAGCGCGACAGCTATGGATGACGCCACGGTCGCGACGCGCGTGCGCGCCAGGCGGCACAGCGCGCCCATGGCCATCATCGAAATGCCCATCATGTTCAGGATGTCCACGCGCAGCAGGTCGGTCCACGGCGCTCCGGGCAAGCCGAGAATGAATTCCTGCACGCGAAAGAGCATGGCGATGCCGAAGATCTCCGCGCCGCGCTTGATGGTGGTGCGGGCAATATCGTTGTCGGAAGCGCCACGGCGGCGCATTTTGTCGGTAACAAGCGCGAAGGAAACTCCGGCGAGAAACAAAAACAGCGGCGCGGGCAGCGTCCCCAACAGTTGCGACCACATGAAAAAAGTTCCGGAGCGCTCCGACGGCGCCAGCCAGGAATCGTAGCAGTGCGTCTGAAACATCGCGACGCACGCCAGCCCGCGCATCCAGTCGATGTAGCTGAGGCGGAGTTTTTGTTTTTCACTCATGCGACGGCTGGTTTGATTCGCACGCAGTTTCGGTTTGGCGACTTAGCGCACCACGCCAGTGAGCGGGCTGGACGCCGAAGCGTACAGCTTTTTCGAGATGCGTCCGGCGAGGTACGCTTTTCTTCCGGCGATGACGGCGTCGCGCATGGCCTCCGCCATCAGCACAGCGTCCTGCGCTTCGGCGATGGCCGTATTCATGAGCACGCCATCGGCGCCGAGCTCCATGGCCACGGCCGCGTCGGAGGCGGTGCCGACGCCGGCGTCCACGATGAGCGGCACCTCGGTGATGCGCTCGCGTAGGATGCGCAGGTTCGTGGCGTTCTGAATGCCCAGTCCGGAGCCGATGGGCGCGGCCAGCGGCATCACTGCCGCGGCGCCAGCATCAATCAATCGCCGCGCGACGATCAGGTCGTCGTTGGTGTACGGCAAAACCACGAATCCTTCTTTTGCCAACACCTTCGTCGCTTCAATCAGCGCGGCGGTGTCCGGAAAAAGCGTCTGCTGGTCGCCGATCACTTCCAGCTTCACCCATTCGCTGAGGCCCACTTCCCTTCCGAGGCGCGCGGTGCGGATGGCTTCCTCGGCGGTAAAGCACGCGGCGGTGTTGGGCAGGATGAAAATTTTGCTGCGGTCGATGTAGTCGAGCAGTGATTCTTTCGATTTGTCGGTCAGGTTCACGCGCCGGACGGCGACGGTGACCATTTCCGCGCCCGACGCGGCATGCGCGCGGGCCATTTCCTGAAAGCTGCGGTATTTTCCGGTGCCGACAATCAGCCGCGAATGGAACACGCGGCCGTTGATGACGAGCTGGTCGTTCATGGCAGTGCACTCCCCACGGATATTGTAGCGCGGCGGCGGCCAGATTGCCGCGTTGACTTGCGCGCGCAGGCTGTTAAGATTCCGCGCGGCTTTTGAATTCGTGCTCATCGAATAGCGAGGAATCGTGCTGAAACAAACGAAAATCATGCGCGCGCTGGTTGCGCTGGCAATTGTCACCGTCTTAACGGGCGTCGGTCTGGCGCAGGAAACGAAAACTCCTCTCACCGAGCAGTACCGCGAGACCGCGGGAAAAATCATCGGCGCAGCGCTCGTGGACAAAGGCGGATGGGAAAAGCTCACCTACATGACGACGGAAATCGGCCACCGCCTGAGCGGCTCGCCGCAACTCGAGCGCGCGGTAGCTTGGGCGGCAGAGGCCATGAAGGCCGACCGGCTCGACAATGTGCGCTTGCAGCCGGTGAAAGTGCCGCACTGGGTGCGCGGGCGCGAGTACGTCACCATCGTCGCGCCAGCGGAGCGCTCAATTCCCATGCTCGGCCTGGGCGGAAGCATCGCCACGCCGCCGGAAGGAATCACCGCGGCCGTCGTGGTGGTTTCCAACTTCGATGAGCTCGAGGCACTCGGTCAGGCAAAGATTTCGGGGAAAATTGTTCTTTACGATGTGCCGTGGGCCGGCTACGGACCGACCGTGCGCTACCGCTCGATTGGCGCGGCGCGCGCCGCGAAGCTTGGCGCCGTGGGCATGCTGTTGCGTTCGGTCACCGGGCGCAGCCTGTACACGCCGCACACCGGGGCAATGGACACGAGGTCCAGCGAGGCCACCGTCCCCGCGGCGGCCATCACCGCGGAAGACGCGGCGTGGATGCATCGCATGAGCGACGCGGGAAAAGAAGTCCGCGTGAAATTGTACATGGAAGCGAAAATGTTGCCGGATGCCGACTCGGCTAACGTAATCGGCGAAATCCGCGGCAGTGAGAAGCCGGATGAGATCGTGGTGATTGGCGGGCACTTTGATTCGTGGGACGTCGGCCAGGGCGCGCACGACGACGGCGCAAGCTGCATCGCCGCGTGGCAGGCGCTGACGATTTTGAAGCAGCTCGGCTTCCGTCCGCGGCGCACGCTGCGCGTGGTGCTCTGGACCGACGAGGAAAACGGCTCGCGCGGCGGCGTGGCCTATCGCGAAGCGCTGGGCGCCGACGTCAGCAAGCACGTGGCCGCCATTGAAATGGACGGCGGCGCGGAAAGGCCCATCGGCTTCGGCTTCAGTATCACCGGCGTGGACCCCAACGCGAATGATCCGCGCTACACAGCGGCCATGGCCCGCTTGCAACAGATTGGAAAACTGCTCGATGGAATTGAAGCCGGCGAAATCACCCGCGGCGGTGGCGGCGCGGATATCGGCCCGCTGATGCGCGACGGCGTGCCGGGCATGGCCCTGCGCACCACCGGCGAACATTATTTCGACTGGCACCACACCAACGCCGACACGCTGGACAAAATCGAGCCTGCGAATTTTCGCAAGGCAGTGGCCATGCTGGCGGTGATGGGTTTCGTGCTGGCCGACATGCCCGAACGGCTGGTGGAGCCTGCAAAATAAACTCGTGACAACTTTCGGGCCAACTTCCTCGCACAAACCTTCTTCTATTTTCTTGCCTGGTAATGTGGCTGCCGGCGCAGTTCGTCCTCTTCGGCGTAGAGCCCGGCAATGAGCTCGCGGTAGCGCTCGGCAATCACGTGGCGCTTGATCTTCATCGAGTAGGTGATTTCGCCGCCTTCGAAAGTGAAATCGTGGTCGAGCAGGGCGAAGCGCTTGATCGTTTCGTACTGCGCGAGGTGCGCGGTGAGCCGATCGATTTCCGCGCGGATCTGTTCGCGCACCCAGGGGTGAGCGGTGATTTCCGCGGGCGAAGTGAACGCGAGCTCAACTTCCCTGGCCCTGGCTTCCACCGCCGCGAAGTTCGGCACAATTAGCGCGATGATGAATCGCTGGCGGTCACCCAGAATGACCGCGCCGGAAATCAGCGGGCTGGCGCGCAGACAGTTTTCAATGGGCTGCGGCGCGACAAATTTTCCGGCGGCCGTCTTGATCAAATCTTTCTTGCGGTCGGTGATGTACAGAAAGCCGTCGGCATCCAGGTAGCCGATGTCGCCGGTGCGCAGCCATCCATCGGCGGAAAGCACTTCGCTGGTTTCCGCAGGCTTGTTGTAGTAGCCCTTCATCACGCACGGCCCCTTCACCAGGATTTCGCCGTCTTCGGCAATGCGCACGTCCACGTTGGGAATCGGCCGGCCGGCTGCGCCGATGCGGTTGATATGCGGATGGCTGGAGGAAACGATGGGCGAAGTTTCCGTCAGGCCATAGCCCTGGTAAACGCGTATGTCCACCGACCAGAAAAATTCCAGAAGTTCTTTGGCCAGCGGCGCGGCCCCGGAGATAAACGCGCGCACGCGCCCGCCGATGCCCTCGCGGATTTTCGAGTAGACGAGCCAGCTCGCCAGGTACCACTGCAATTTCAGCCACGGAGAAATCCTTTTGCCGTACGCGCGCCACGGCACCGCGCGCCGCGCCACCTCTTCGGCCCAGCGGTTGATGCTGCCGCGTAAGCCGGCGGCCGTTTTTTTCTGCGCCTTGATGTTGGCGTACACCTTCTCAAACACGCGCGGCACTGCGGCCACGATGGTGGGACGCACCTCGCGCAAGGCCGCGGCCAGTTGCTCGATTTTCGGCACGTAGGCAATGGGCACGCCGAAAAACAGATAGCCGTAGTCCACGGTGCGCTCGTACACGTGCGCGAGCGGCAAAAAGGAAAGCCCGATATCTCCTTCGATCGGTTTCAGCCCCTGAAAAGAATCAATCGTGTTGGAGACGACGTTGGTGTGCGTGAGCATCACGCCCTTGGGCACGCCGGTGGTGCCGGACGTGTAAATAAAGGTTGCGAGGTCGTCGGAGGTCACCTGCGCGGCGCGGCGGCGATATTCCGCCACGTCCGCGTCGCTGGCTCTGGAGACGAGCGCCTCGTAGCGCAGCACGTCCGCCGGAGTTTCCTGCGGTGCCGAGCCGGCGATGATGTGCTCGACGACGCCCATGCGCTCGCGGCAGCCCACCATGCGGCGCGTCTGCTCCTCCCCAATAACAATCACCACTTTTGCGCCGCAGTCGTTCAGGATGTAGCTGATGCGCTCCGGCGCTTCGTTGAAGTAGATGGGGACGTTGATGGCGCCGAGCCCGACGATGGCGAAGTCGGCGATGTGCCATTCCGGGCGGTTGGTGGAGAAGAGGCCGACGCGATCGCCCGCTTTCACGCCGAGGCCGGCGAGCGCGCGCGAAAGTCCCGCGATGCGCCGCAACAGTTCCCGCGCGGTGACGCATTCCCACGCGTCGCCAACCTTGTGCAGCATCACTCCTTTATCATGCGGCTGACGGTCCAATGCATCCAGCAGACTCTGCGGCAGCGTGGGATAGGCCATGGCTCCGGCGCTGACTGTATCGTAGGCCGCGTGATTTGTGCAACGAAAGCCGTAGCGATAAGATGCAGCAGGGAGAACGTCCATGAGCAAACTGGCGGCGGAAAACAGCGTCACGTACCAGCCAGTGCGCGCGCCACGCGGCACGCAAATTTCCTGCAAGGGTTGGCAGCAGGAAGCTGCGCTGCGCATGCTGATGAACAACCTCGACCCGGAAGTCGCCGAGAAGCCGGAAGAGTTGATCGTCTATGGCGGCACCGGAAAAGCGGCGCGCAATTGGGCGTGCTTCCACGCCATCGTCGATTCGCTGCGAAAACTCGAAAATGACGAGACGCTGCTGGTGCAGTCGGGCAAGCCGGTGGGAATTTTCCGCACGCACGAGCACGCGCCGCGCGTGCTCATCGCCAACGCCAACCTTGTCGGTCACTGGAGCAATTGGGAAAAATTCGGCGAGCTCGAGCGCGCGGGCCTGATGATGTACGGCCAGATGACCGCGGGAAGCTGGATTTACATCGGCACGCAGGGAATTTTGCAGGGCACGTACGAAACGTTTGCCGCCGCCGCAAGAAAACATTTCGGCGGCAGCCTCGTAGGCAAACTCGTCGTCAGCGGCGGCATGGGCGGCATGGGTGGCGCGCAACCTCTCGCCGCCACCATGAACGGCGGCGCGTTTCTCGGCATCGACGTGGACCCCGAGCGCATCAAGCGCCGGCTGAAGACCGGTTACTGCGACGTGATGGTCACCGACCTCGACGAAGCCCTGCGCATCCTGAAAAACGCCGTGCGCAAGGGAGAAGCAACTTCTGTTGGGTTGGTGGGTAATTGCGCCGACCTAATTCCGGCGATGGCGCATCGCGGCATAGTGCCCGACCTGCTCACCGATCAGACCAGCGCGCACGATCCGCTCAACGGCTACGTGCCCAACGGCATGCCGCTCGACGCTGCGCTCGATTTGCGGCGCAAGAATCCCGGCGAATATCAGAAGCGCTCGCTCGACGCGATTGCCGCGCATGTGCGCGGCATGCTCGCGCTGCAAAAACTCGGCGCGGTCACATTTGATTACGGCAACAACATCCGCACCTTTGCGTATGACAACGGCGTGAAGGACGCCTACGATTTTCCCGGCTTTGTGCCGGAGTACATCCGTCCGCTATTCTGCGAAGGCCGCGGGCCGTTCCGCTGGGTCGCGCTTTCCGGCGAGCCGTCGGACATTCACCGCACCGACGAGCTCGTGCTGCAAATGTTTCCGCACGACGAAATTCTCTGCCGCTGGATCAAGCTCGCGCAAAAGCGAGTGAAGTTTCAGGGACTGCCCTCGCGCATCTGCTGGCTGGGCTACGGCGAGCGCGACAAATTCGGCTTGGCCATCAACGACCTCGTCGCGCGCGGCGAGTTGAAGGCGCCCATCGTCATCGGCCGCGACCATCTCGATTGCGGCTCGGTGGCCTCGCCCTTCCGCGAAACCGAAAAAATGCGCGACGGCTCCGACGCCGTGGCCGATTGGGCGCTGCTCAACGCGCTGCTCAATACCGCCAGCGGCGCAAGCTGGGTCTCCATCCACAACGGCGGTGGCGTGGGCATCGGCTATTCGCAACACGCCGGGCAAGTCATCGTGGCCGACGGCACCAAAGAAATGGCCGCCCGCATCGAGCGCGTCCTGACCAACGATCCCGGCATCGGCGTCGCTCGCCACGCCGACGCCGGCTATCCCGAAGCCATCGCCTTCGCGCGTAGGGCCAGCATAAAGCTCCCAATGTCATAGTCTTGCTTCTTGCACAAATTTGCGAAAACCCCTAAGCTTGAGAATGCATCAAAGCAATTGAGGCAACAGTCGCAGAGAAGTTGCGGTTTGCGACCCTCAACCTGCCACACCAACGCCCAACCGCTTGAATCCTCGGGCAGTGGCCAAGCTCTAGAATCCCAATTCAAATCAAGGAGATTGGCAATGAACTACCGAGAGTTCAAACCGCGAACGATAGTCCGCATCAGTTGGGTGGATAGTAGCTTCAAGGAGGGATGGCACTATCCCGACAAATCTGGGAGCTACCCTACGCTCCCTAATCCGCGTGTCCTGCGCCTGGAAGGGGCCGGAATTGTTGTCGAGAGCACCCAAGAGGCGCTTGTCTTGGCACTATCTATGTCCCGGGAGGGAGGAGTGATAAACCCGACAGCCATCCCCTGGGGTGCGGTTCAAGAGGTTGAGGAACTTCTAGTCTGTAGCCTCAATTGATCTAGAATCCTCAGATCCCGGCCATCTGCGCTAAGATGGCCGGGATCTGTGCCCAAGGAGTTCCTGTGTACATTGTGACCGGCGCGACTGGCAACACCGGAAAAGTAGTCGCCGAAACGCTGCTCGCCAAGGGCGAAAAAGTCCGCGTCCTCGGCCGCAGCGCGGAAAAACTTCAGCCCTTCGTCGCCAAAGGCGCGGAAGCGTGCGTCGCGGACGTAACGGATGAAGTGGCGCTGACGAAGGCATTCAATGGCGCAACGGCGGTGTATGCCATGCTGCCGCCGGACATGAAGGCCGAGGACATGCGCCAACGTCAGCTTTCCCAGGCGCGAGCGCTCGTTGCCGCAATCGGTAAGGCAGGCGTGAAACAAGTCGTGTTTCTCAGCAGCGTCGGCGCGCAAAACGCCGAAGGCTGCGGCCCGGTGAGCGGGCTGCATCACGTGGAGAAAATGTTCAACGGCATCGCCGGCGCAAACGTGCTGAGCCTTCGCCCGGCCTACTTCATGGAAAATTTTCTGATGCTCATCGGCATGATCAAAAACATGGGCATGATGGGCGGCGTCATCAAAGCCGATGTTCCCCTCCCCGTCATCGCCACGCGCGACATCGGCCCGGTGGCAGCAGAGGCGCTGCTGAAACGCGATTGGACCGGTAACGCTACGCGCGAACTTCTCGGCCAGCGCGACATCACCATGGCGGAAGCCGCGAAAATTCTCGGCGCAGCGATCGGCAAGCCCGGGCTCGGCTACACAGCGTTTCCCGGCTTCATGGCCAAGCCCGCGCTGACGCAGATGGGCCTTTCGAAATCGATCGCTGATGGGCTGGTGGAAATGTCCGAAGCCATCAACGAGCGCCGGATGGCGCCGCTCGAAAAACGCTCGCCGGCCAATACGACGCCGACATCGATTGAGTGGTTTGCGGAACATGTCTTCGCCCCTGCCTTTGCAAAATAGCTTACAGAAAATCACATAAGTTTGTACTTGACTTTATGGTCCGAGCGCGGTAAAATATCCTGCGGCCAGTTTGCCGCTGCCACATGAGTCCGCGAATCACTTCCCAATCAGCCCGCCTCTGGCTCTCCTTGCGTCAAAACAAATCGAAGCACTGCCTTTGCCGCGGCTTTTGGAGCCAAAATTCCATTTCGGGAACGAGGCAATCGCCTTTTGTTTCAACGCGTTGCGCACTCTTTGCCATTTCTGTCCAGACAGAAATTTATCCAAGTTATGGTGTTTCAATGACTTGCGCACTCTTTTGCAAAAACAGGGGGGGGGTGGAGGTGGGGTACAGGGGGTACAGACCGGGCGCATCCCTGACAGATTTGACCGGGGAGTTGCTCGACGCGGTGCCCTGCCCCGCTCGCATGGATTCCGAAGTAGAATGACGCCGCATGTCTGACACTTTGCTCATCACCGGCTGCCGTCAACTGGTCACGCTGCGCGGGCCCGCGCCGCGCCGCGGCAAAGCCTTGCGCGAACTCGGCATCATCAACGATGGCGCGTTGCTCATTCGCGACGGAAAGATTGCCGCGATTGGAACTCGCAAGGTGATCGAGCGCCGCAAGGATGCGCGCCGCGCGAAGAAACTCGACTTCGGCGGGCGCGTCGTCCTGCCGGGCTTCGTGGATTCGCACACGCATCTCGTTTTCGCCGGCAACCGCGCTGAAGAATATGAAAAGCGCATTTCCGGCGCGACCTACGAACAAATCGCAAAATCCGGCGGCGGAATCATTTCCACTGTGCGCAAGCTGCGCGCCGCGGAGGCGGGAGCGCTTTATGCACGCGCGCATGATTGGCTGCAAAACTTTGCCGCGCACGGCACCACCACCGTCGAGGCCAAGAGCGGCTATGGTCTCGACGCGGCCAGCGAGCTGAAAATTCTCCGCGTGCTGGCTGCGCTTCGTAAGCACGCGCGCATGGAGATCGTGCCCACGTTCATGGGCGCGCATGTGGTGCCGCCGGAATTCAAGCGGCGCCCGGACGCGTACGTGGACCTGCTCGTGCACCAGTTGATTCCCTACGTGGCTCGTGAGGGGCTCGCGGAATTCTGCGATGTATTCTGCGACCGCGGGGCGTTCACGGTCGCGCAGGCGCGTCGCATTTTGACCGCGGCACGTGTTTGCGGTCTGGCGCCAAGAATTCACGCCGAGCAGATTGCGCGCACCGGCGCCGCGCGCCTCGCGGTGGAATTGCACGCGGCCAGCGCCGATCATCTCGAAAAAGTGAGCGCCGCGGACATCCGCACACTGGCCAAATCCGACGTCACCTGCACGTTGCTGCCTGGCTGCTGTTTCCATCTTGGCCTCGCGCACTACGCGCCCGCGCGCAAATTGATTGATGCGGGCGCGATTGTCGCGTTGGCCACGGACTTCAATCCGGGCACAAGTCCCACGCTGAACATGCAGATGATTATTTCGCTGGCGTGCACGCAGATGCGCATGACGCCCGCCGAAGCCGTCAGCGCCGCGACCATCAACGCCGCCTATTCTCTGCGCCGCGCCGACCGCATCGGCTCGCTCGAAGTTGGCAAATTCGCGGACGTCGCCGTGTTCGACGTGGAGGATTATCGCGAAATACCTTATTATTTCGGTGTGAACCACTGCTCGCTGACCCTGAAGCGCGGCACGGCGCTTCACGGCGCTTCGAAAATGCACAAGGGATGACTCACTGGACGCCATGAGACGAATCGTTGAATGCGTGCCGAATTTTTCCGAAGGGCGCGACGCCGCTCGCGTGGACGCGCTGGTGGACGCCATGCGCGCCGTGCCCGGCGTCTACGTGCTCGACCGCGAAATGGATTCCGACCACAACCGTTGCGTCATCACGCTGGCGGGCGAGCCCGAGGCCGTCGCCGAAGCGGCGCTGCGCGGCGTGGGAAAAGCGCTCGAGCTGATTGACCTCACCAAACACAACGGCGCGCATCCGCGCATCGGCGCCACCGACGTGGTGCCCTTCATCCCCATCGAGGGCGTGAGCATCGAAGACTGCGTGCACCTGGCGAAAAAAGTCGGCCGCGAAATCTGGGAGCGTTTTCGCATCCCCGTTTATTTCTACGAAGCCGCGGCCCAGCGCGCGGAGCGCACTAACCTCGAAAATATCCGCAAGGGTCAGTTCGAAGGCCTGTCACAGGAAGTGATGACCAATCCCGATCGCGCGCCGGACGTAGGCGAACCGCGGCTGCATCCCACCGCGGGCGCAACGGTGGTTGGCGCGCGGAAATTCCTGATCGCCTACAACATCAACTTGAACACGCCGGACGTGGAAATCGCCAGGAAAATTGCCAAAGCCATTCGTTTTTCCACGGGCGGCCTGCGTTTCGCCAAAGCCATGGGCGTGGACCTGCGCGCGCGCAACCTGGCGCAAGTTTCCATCAACATGACCGACTTCGAGCAGACGCCGCTGCACCGCGTGTTTGAGATGGTCAAGCGCGAAGCCGCGCGTTACGGAGTGATGATTGTGGGCAGTGAAATTGTCGGGCTGATTCCGAAGCGGGCCATCGAGCTCACCGCGGATTTTTATCTGCAACTGGAAACTTTTTCGCCGATGCAGGTGCTGGAAAATCGCCTGGCCGCTTCGCTGGCCGGCGCGCCCCACACCGAAAAGGAAGGCCCGGGAAAATTTGCGGCGCTGGCGCAGCCGTTTCTCGAAGCCGTGGCCGAAGCGACGCCAACGCCGGGCGGCGGCAGCGTCTCCGCGCTGGCCGGCGCGCTTGCCGCGAGCCTCGGGCAGATGGTCGCCGGACTTTCGCGCAAAAAGAAATCGCAAGCAGCGTTCGTGGAGCAGTTAAGCGCGGCCATCGATGAAATGCGCGGTGCCGCAACCGCGCTGGCCAATGCCATCGACCGCGACGCCGCCTCCTACGACGCAGTGCTCGCGGCATTCAAGCTGCCGAAAGATTCTCCCGCGGAACTGGCTAAGCGCGCGGAAGCAATTCAGAAAGCCACGAAGGGCGCGGCCGAAGTGCCCATGCAGGTGGCCGAAGCCGCGCTGTCTGTTTGTGAGCGGCTCGCACAATTGGAATCCATTTCCGGCGCGGCGATGATTTCCGACCTGCGCGTCGGTCGACTGATGGCCGCCGCGGCCGTGCGCGGCGCGCTCGAAAATGTAGCCATCAACCTGGAGTCGCTGGCGGACGCCGGGTATGCGGCACGAATGAAGGCGAAGTCGGCGGAGTTGGAAGCGCGGCTCGCGGAAAGCCCGGTGACGGCAGGTTGAGAGGTCGCACAACCCCGCGCCGGAATTCGGGTTCAAAGTAGTGATGCGCAAACACAAAGTAATTCTGTTGGCGGCAGTGCTGGCCCTCGCGGCCGCGATAGCGCCCGCACGCGCGGCGGCCGGCACCGTGCAGCCGGACGTCATCGGACTTTTCCCCAAAGACGTCGGCGAATTCGCGTACGCGGACCTGAAGTCCGCGCGGAAATTCGCCTGGTATGCCCAGCTCAAGGAGCAGATGCTGCCCAGCCGCTTCCGGCAGTTCGAAGCATTTCTTGCTTCGGCGGGGATTGACTCCGAGCGGCAGGTGAACGAAGTCGTGTGGGCCGTGACGTCGGTCACCGCGGAAACCGGCGAGCAGATTGTCGGCGTGGCGCTCGGACAATACGCGCCGGAATCCGCCGAAGCCTATTTCAAGGCGCAGAAGCTGCCCACGGCGAAGTTCCGCGGCTATACGCTGTTCGCGTTCGGCAGCGGAGTGGGGCCCGGCGATATTTTCTTCTTTTTCGTGGATTCCAACACCGCGGCTTTTGGACACCGTGCCATACTCGAGAAACTGATTGAAGTCCGATTCGGCGCCGAGGAAAGCCTGCTGCGCAACGAGGAAATGTATCCGCTGATTAACGAAGTGAACGGCAACGGGCTGGTGTGGGCCGTGCTCGACCGAGGCTATACTCGCCTGGCCATGCAACAACTGGTGCCCGAAGCGGCGCAATTGCCCGACGCGCCCAAGCTCATCGCTAGAATGCGCGCCCTGACGATTGACATTCGGGCCGACCGCGGGATCGATGCGCGCTTTCAGGCGGTTTGCGAAACGCCCGACGACGCCAATCTATTCGCTTCGCTGCTGCAAGCCGGGCTGCTCTACCGCCGCTACCAGGAAAATCCGAACAACCCCGACCTGGCGAAAACGCTTGATGAAATCAAAGTGACGCCGCGCGGCGACCGCATGAACGTGCAAATGAATTTATCCGATGAAATGATGCAGGCCTTGCTGCGGCGAAACACCTTTGCCGTAAAAATGTAGGATTTATTTCTTTGTCGGACTGGCGGGAGTATTTTTGACCAGCGTCATGCGCTGTGTTCCGGCGGCCGTCTGGTATTGCACGCGGTCCACCAGCGTCATCAGCATGTAGCCGGAAAGTTCGCCAGGTGAAGCGACTTCGGACGCGGCGTCCAGAAACGTGTCGAGGCCGGCCGTGGGCAGCGCTTCGCCCTTGTGCTCGATGATCATCTCGATGCGGTCGTCGAACTCGGTAATCACCACGCCGAGCGTCGGGTCATCGCCGGAGAGCAGCTTGAAGGTGCTGTGGCAGGCTTCCTGTGCGGCGCGCATCAGGGCCAGCACGGCAGTGCCATCCAGCCGCTTGCGCTGGCCGAAGTGTTCCGCGGCAGCGACGACGCCGAGGACCAGTTGCGCGTCGGGGGTGAAACGAAATTCGGCCCGCGTGAGCTCCTTAGCCATGGCTCTCCGCAAGCCGGATGTCGCACGCTTCACGGCAGTCGGGGCAATAGTAGAGGCCGTCTTCGCAGAGCTTGACGCCGAAATCGCCCTTGCACATGTAGCAATATTTGTCGCACTTGCAGGTGCGCTCGGGATTGTCGCACTGCATGCAGACGACTTCTTTGCCTCTCATGGCGTCCTCCATGCCGACTATATTCCACGCGCTACACGGCGACAAGATGCAATTTGCGCGCGCGCGTAGCCGCGACGCCGCGCGTTTCCTTGACACTCTTTGGAGCGCATGTTATTTTCGCGAGCTTGCCGCATTTACTGAGACTCTTCTGTGACGACTCCGGCCGCTGAACTGCGAAAAACCGCGCTCAACGCCACCCACCGACGCCTCGGGGCCAAGATGGTCGATTTTGGCGGTTGGGACATGCCTGTTGAATACACCGGCATCATTGCCGAGCATCGCGCGGTGCGCACAGCGGCCGGCTTGTTTGACGTGAGTCACATGGGCGAAATTGTGGTGCACGGTCCCGGCGCGCTCGAGCTGATGCAGAAAGTCACCTGCAACAACGTGGAAAGGCTCTCCATGGGTCAGGCCCACTACTCCGGCTTGATGACGGAACAGGGCACGTTTGTGGACGACCTGCTCGTGCACAAAATGTCTGACACGCATTACTACCTCTGCGTCAACGCCAGCAACCAGGACAAGGACTTCGCGCACATCGTGCAGCACAACACCACCGGCGCGCAGGTGGAAAACGTCGGCGAATACTATACGCAGATTGCGCTGCAGGGGCCCAAGTCCGCCACGATTTTGCAACGCTTCACGCCCGTGCCGCTGGCCCCGATCAAGTACTACCACTTCGCGCATGGGCCGGTTTGCGGCGAGGAATGCATGATCGCGCGTTCCGGTTACACCGGCGAGGACGGCTTCGAACTTTATTTCGCGCCGGAGCATTCCGAAAAAATGTGGTTCGCGCTGCTGGCCGGCGGCGAGCCTGACGGTTTGATTCCGTGCGGCCTTGGCGCGCGCAACACGCTGCGACTGGAAGCCGCCATGTGCCTCTACGGGCATGAAATCGACGACACCACCACCGTGTGGGAAGCGAACCTCGGCTGGATTTGCAAAATGGATAAGGGCGAATTCCTGGGACGTGCCGCGCTCGCAAAACAAAAAGAAGCAGGCGTGAGGCGCATTCTCGTGGGATTCGAAATGACGGACAAGTTGATTGCGCGCGACGGCTGCGCGGTGCTGCACAACGGCGAAAAGGTAGGACACGTCACCAGCGGCTCGCCCGCGCCTTTTCTGGGCAAGAACATCGGCATGGCCTATGTGCCGCCGGCGCTCAGCGCCGTGGGAACGCAAATTCAGATTGGCATTCGCAGTCACCAAGCCGCGGCGCGCATCGTGCCGCTGCCGTTCTACAAGCGCCCGAAGTAAATTCCGCGGGCGCACTCACGAGGAGAGACGATGGTTCCAGCAGACTGCCGCTACACAAAAGAACACGAGTGGATCAAACTGGAAGGCGCGATGGGCACCGTTGGCATCACTGACTACGCGCAGCACGAGCTGGGCGACGTGGTGTTCGTCGAGCTGCCCAAGGTCGGCGCGAAGATTTCCGCCGGGCAGACGTTCGGCACCGTGGAATCCGTCAAGGCGGTGAGTGAGATTTATTCGCCAGTTTCCGGCGAGGTCGCCGAGACGAATGCCGTGCTGGGCAACGAGCCGGAGAAAATCAATCAGGACCCGCACGGCGCCGCGTGGCTCATCAAGATCAAGCTTGCCAATCCCTCCGAGGTGAATTCCCTGATGGATGCCGCCGCCTACCAGGCGTACATCGCGGAGAAGCAGAAGGAAACCTCGGCCTGATGCGCTACCTCCCGAAAAGTGATTCCGAGCGGCGCGAGATGCTGCGCGCAGCCGGCTTTGATTCCTTCGAACAATTATTTCAAGCCATACCCGAAGCGTTCCGGCTGAAGCGCCCGCTTAACGTCCCGGGCCCGCTCTCGGAAATGGAAATCATCGAGTACTTCCGCGGGCGCGCGGCGGAGAACTCGCGCGGCTACACGTCGTTTCTTGGCGCCGGCGTTTATCATCATCACCGCTCGGTGGTGGCGGACGCGCTCCTGCAGCGCGGAGAGTTCTTGACCTCCTACACGCCGTACCAGGCGGAAATCAGTCAGGGCACGTTACAGGCGATTTTTGAATTTCAAACTTTGATGTGCCAGCTCACCGGGCAGGAAGTGGCCAACGCCTCGATGTACGACGGCTCGACGGCGCTAACGGAAGCAGTGCTCATGGCCGAGCGTCTCACCGGACGCCAGCGCGTGCTGATCGCGCGCTCCGTGCATCCCGAATACCGGCAGGTGCTGAATACCTACGCGAAAAACACTGGGCTGCGCGTGGAAGAATTCGGCTTCGCCGCAAGCGGCCAGGTGGAGATTGACGCCGTGCGCAAAGCGGCGAGCGATCAAGTCGCTGCTGTGGTGGTGCAGTCCCCGAATTTCTTTGGAGTGCTGGAGCAGATCCCGGCGCTGGCGGAAATCGCGCATTCATGCGGCGCGCTGCTGGTAGTGGGCATCGCCGAAGCCGTTTCGCTGGGCATCGCGCGGCCTCCCGCGGAGGCCGACATCATCGCCATGGAAGCGCAGAGCTTTGGCCTGCCGCCCAGTTACGGCGGGCCATACGCCGGCGTCATCGCGACAAAAGACAAATTTGTGCGGCAGATGCCCGGACGTCTTGCCGGGCAAACCACGGACCACCACGGCCGCCGCGGATTCTGCCTCACGCTGGCCACGCGCGAGCAGCATATCCGCCGCGAGAAGGCCACGTCCAACATTTGCACGAATCAAGCGCTGTGCGCGCTGGCGGCGACAATTCATCTTTGCCTGCTCGGCAAGCAGGGTTTGCGCGAACAAGCGGAGCAGAATGTCGCCAAGGCGCAATATGCGCTGGCGCAACTTGAAACCATTACCGGCGTGCGGCGCGCTTTCAGCGGGCCCGTGTTCAATGAGTTTGTGATGGAATTCCCACGTTCGGTGAAAATGATTGATGCGGATCTGCTGAAAAACAAAATCATCGGCCCCATGGCGCTGGGACGCTTCTATCCGGAACTCACCAAGCGCGGATTGGTGTGCGTGACGGAGACGACCATGCGGGATGAAATCACGCGGCTGGTCGAGGGCATTGACCGCGCGCTGAAAGTACCCGTGTAAAACCATAAAGGTCTGGACCACGAATGAGCGACAGGATCAAAAAAGTGGGACGCCACGTCAGCCAGAATGAAGGGCTGATTTTCGAGAAATCCTCGCCGGGCAAGCGCGGCATGGAATTGCCGCCGCTCGATGTGCCATCCGCGGACGCCGCGAAAGCGCTGGGCGCAGAATACGTGCGCGCGGGCGTGGAAGGCTTTCCGGAAGTCAGCGAAATCGAAGTGGTGCGCCACTTCACGCGGATTTCCACGTGGAACTACGCGATTGACTATGGAATGTATCCGCTGGGGTCATGCACGATGAAGTACAACCCGCGGGTGAACGAATTCGTGGCGCGTCTCGAAGGAATCGCCGACGAACATCCTTATCAGCCCGTGGAGCTTTCGCAGGGATGCCTGCGCATCCTGAAGTCACTCGAGAATATTTTGATCGAAGTCACCGGCATGGACGCGGTGACGCTGCAACCAGCCGCCGGCGCGCAAGGCGAGCTGACCGGCCTGCTTCTGATTCGCGCGTACCTCGAAAGCCAGGGCAACCCGCGCAAGAAGGTTTTGATCCCCGATTCCGCGCACGGCACGAACCCGGCCACAGCGGTCATCGCCGGCTACGCCGTGGAAAACCTGAAGTCCGACGCGCACGGCGGCATTGACATGGCGCGCTTCGCTGAGATTGTGAACGAGGACGTTGCCGCGCTGATGCTCACCAACCCCAACACGCTGGGAATCTTCGAGCGCAACATCAGCGAAATCGCGAAAATCCTCCACGCCAAGGGCGCGCTGCTGTACATGGACGGCGCGAACATGAACGCGCTCGCGGGCATTGCCCGTCCGGGCGATTTCGGGGTGGACGTGATGCACCTAAATCTGCACAAAACTTTTTCCACGCCGCACGGCGGCGGCGGGCCCGGCGCAGGACCCGTGGCCATGAAGAAAATTCTCGAGCCGTTCATGCCCGTGCCCGTCGTCGTCGAAAAAGACGGCAAGCTGGCCTACGACTACAACCGGCCAAAATCCATCGGGCGCGTGAAAGCGTTTTATGGAAATTTCGGCGTGCTGGTGCGCGCGCTGGCTTACGCGCTGGCCTACGGCCCGGGAATGCGCCAGGCCTCGGAAGATGCGGTGTTAAACGCGAACTACATCCGCAAGAAGCTCGAAGACGTTTACGAGTTGCCCTACAAGCTGCCGTGCATGCACGAAGTGGTGTTCAGCGATTCGCGGCAAAAGAAAAACGGCGTGAGCACGATGGACATCGCCAAGCGCCTGATTGACTACGGCTTTCACCCCTACACCACAGCGTTTCCGCTCATTGTCCACGGCGCGCTGATGATTGAGCCGACGGAATCCGAGTCCAAGGAAGAATGCGATCAGTTCATCGACGCCATGCGCTCGATTGCGGAGGAAGCCGCGACGACGCCGGAGTTAGTGAAGACCGCGCCGCATTCCACGCGCGTCGGCCGGCTTGACGAAGTCGCCGCCGCGCGCAAACCTATCCTGCGTTGGAAACCGTAGCAGGCAACTGAAACAGCAGGTTCCTCGTCGCCCCGCAGAGCGAGACTCCTCGGAATGACACTCAGGGAACTTTCAGGCTATCGCGGAAAGCGCACCGAGCTGAGCATGTTTTGAAATGTCTGGTCGAAGTTGTCGAAGTCGCGTTCCGGGGCGACGCTGACGAAATAGACCAGCCCGTCCGGGCGGAGCACGGTGACCAGCCAGAGATCTTCCTTGCCGCCGGTTGGAGAATCATTCGTCAGATAGGTGGAAAGCGCGCGCTGGCCGCTGATGCGCACACGCTCTTGTTGCCTCGCGATGCGCACGGCTGGATTGGAATGACGCAGGTCGTTAATCAATTGATTGGTGGCATCCTCGAGCGACACCTGGCCGTAGCGATCCTTGTTCGCTTCGAAAATATTGACGATGACACCGTAGGCGAGCGCAGCGTTGCCGCGCCCGTCGTCCACAATGCCGCCTTCCGGTGCGAAGGTCACCGCGCCTTGCTGCCCGTAGGACTTCCAGTTATCCGGGTAGGACATGCGCAGCAGGCTGTTCTGAAAGCTCTGGAAACGCGTGGAAGGAAGATCGGGGCGTCCGGGCTTTCCGGTGCCGCGGTTGTCGCTCGTGGCCGGCGCGCCTCCTTTCGGGGGTGCCGGCAGAGCCAGCACTCTGGCGCGGATGGAACGGAACTCCGCTGAATCGGTTTTGTATTTGGGCGGCGCGCCGCCAAGTTTTTCGATTTCACCGTTGACCCCGCCGACACGATTTTCCGGGTTGGGGTGGCTGCTCAGCCACTGCGGCATGCCTCCGCCTTTGGACTGCGCTTGCAGCTTTTCAAAAAACTGCGGCATCCCGCGCGGGTCGTAACCGGCGTCGTACATGATTTGCGCGCCCAGCAGATCCGCCTGCGTCTCCGCATCGCGGGAATATTTCAGAAGAATGGAATTCGCGGCAAACCCAGCGCCCAGTTGTGTCAGGACCGCGCCCACTGAATTGCTGCCCAGCATGCCGCCGAGAATGGCCAGCGGCACTTGCGCGGCGTAGGCCTTGGAAGCCTGGTTGGTGCCGTGGCGCAGCGCCGCGTGGGAAATTTCGTGGGCCATCACGCCGGCCAGCTGCGCTTCGTTGTCCGCGTTTTCGATGACGCCGCGGTGCACATAAATGAAGCCGCCCGGCAGGCAAAAGGCGTTGATGGCGCGATCGTTCACCAGCTTGAATTGATAAGGATATTTCTCACCGGGAGCCTTCGCGGCCAGGCGCCCGCCGAGCGTGTTCAGATAATTTTCAATGCGCGAATCATTGACGATGGGCAACTGCTTCTCAGCGTTCTGCGCCACCTGACGGCCCATCTCCACATCCTGCGCCGGGGAAAACAGATTCCATCCGGTCTTAAAGCGCGTGCGCTGGGCCTGTGCCGCCGGCGCCCAGGCCAGAGTCATTACAAGCGCGAAGGCAACTGCCTGCCGCACTCCCGAGCGCGCCAGTGGCCGCGCCGCGCTGCTGCTTGCACGATTGTTGCTCATCGTCGTCTCCCTGTTGCCAAGCCTCGATTGCTGACCCGAGCGAGCCGGCCGGGCTCCCGGCTCAATCGCTTAGATGATGGCGGCGCCGCAAGGGTCGCCATTCGTCAACGAACCGAATCACTTCAAAATGGGATTATCGCACAGGAGGGCGGAAAGGGAGCGGCGCGCCGGCATCGTGCATCGAATCGGCGCGCCGCTGGATTGGAATTATCGTTGCGTGTCGTGACGTCGCCGGCCTGCTAAGGGCGCGGGAGACGGCGGCGCCGAAGCAGCCGCGGGCTGCTGCGCTTCGCGCGCGTTGGCCTGCGCGGGGATTTCGATGGCGCGTCCGCCCCACGCGGAAATGGCCTGGGCGGCGAGCACCGGGGCCGGCGGCGCCAGCGGCACCAGCGCGCTTTCGCCCGTGCGCGCAAACGAAAGCTGCTGCGTGACAGGATCCCAATCAATCGAGAGGATGTCGCCCACCATGATTTGTCCGGTGGAGAGCAGGTTGGCCAGCGGATAGACGACGTTTCTCTCAATGGCGCGCTTGAGGTGCCGCGCGCCGTACTTGATGTCCGTGCCTTCGCGCAGCAGAAACTCGCGCGCGCCGCGCGTGAGGCGGAAAACGAACTGGCCGCGCGCGGTGTCCAGCACGCGCCGTTGCACCAGGTCCAACTCGATATCCAGCACCTGCTCGAGCTGCGCCGGGCGCAGCGGGTGGAACACCACCACTTTGTCGATGCGGTTCATGAACTCCGGCGAGAACTTGCGCTTGGCCGCTTCGGTTGCCGTGCGCTCCACTTTGGTGTCCATCGCGTCCGAAGGCTTGTCGGAAGGCTGGACAAATCCCAGGCCGCCGGTCATCAGCGTGCTGATTTCGCTGCCGCCGAGGTTGGAAGTCATGAAGATGAGCGTTTGCGACAGATCCACGCGGCGGTTGTCGCCGAGCGTCAGCGTGGCCTTGTCGAGGATGCCCAGCAGCAATTGCCACAGGGCGTCAGAGGCTTTTTCAATTTCGTCGAAGAGCAGCAGGCTCAGCTTCTGGTCCTCGGTGTGATACTGCGAGAGCGTTTCTTGCGTGATCAGCGGATGCGTTTCGCGATGTCCGAGGTAGCCCGGAGGCGAACCGATCAGCTTAGCAATCTCGTGGGAGTGCTGGAATTCGGCGCAGTCCACTTTGATGACGGAGCGCGCGTCGCCAAAAAGAATTTCGCCCATGGCTTCGACGATGCGCGTTTTGCCGGAGCCGGTCGGACCGAGAAACAGGAGGTTGCCCACCGGGCGGCCGGGCGAATGCAGGCCGGCGCGGAAGACCTGATAAATGTCCACGAGCGCGCCGACGGCCTCGTCCTGTCCAACGATTTTCTTGCGCAGGGCGGCTTCGAATTCGCCGGATTCGGCGCTGCGGCGGCTGGGGTCCAGATTTTGCATATGCGCGGCGCTCATAGTTCTACCCTCCTATCGAAAACTGCGTCCGGCGGCGCCTTCGGGGCACGCCGTCAGCTCAAACTGGCTCAACTTGACGTCCACGGTGGAGCGAAGCAGCCGGAGCTGTGTAATCAGCTCGCGAGCCGACTCGGGAGATTCTCCCCACTGCAACAGGGTCGGGAACAGGTCAGCCAGATCAAGATTCACAGTGCGAAGAGAGCGAACCAGCTTGTGGACGAATTCGGACTCGGGCTGAAAGAGCTCCACTCGGCTCTTGACCATTTCCCGAAGTTGCGACCAGTCCACATCCAGCATGGGATAATTGCGCGAAACTTGGCGGACAACGTCGTCGGTAATACGTGGGTACTCGCCGAGCCGGGCCAGGTGAAGCTGCTTCACCTTGCCGCTGCGGCGCACGTTGTGCACCAGATACCAGGCATTGCCTTTGCGTCGAATAAACGCCATACCGGCAACCTCGTTTTCGGCATCTCCCGGTGAGCTAACTTTCGCTCACCAGTTGGTTAGATGCTTTCAATCATCCAGCGGTAGCTAGTTTGGCGGCTGGGTAGTGGAATCACAATCCACCATGCGTACAGGGTGCGCAAACGAGAGGTCTAGTCCGCGCTCTTGTACGAGCGGGCTAGTACCTTTAGGCTAGGCGCGGAGGAAGCTATGTCCTGGGATCGCGTGTACCGCTTGGTGAAGAAAATTCCGCGCGGGCGCGTTTTGACGTATGGCCAACTGGCTCGCGCGCTGAAGCTGCCGGGCGGCGCGCGCACCGCAGGCCGCGCAATGTTTGCATGCCCCGCAAGGCGCGGCATTCCGTGGCAGCGCGTGGTCGGCGCAGAGGGACGCATCCTGATCCGCGAGCCGCAGGCGTCCCTGCAACAAAAACTGCTGGAAAGCGAAGGGACGCGGTTTGCGGGCTCGCGCGTGGATATGGCCAGCCACCAATGGAAGCCAAAACAAAAAGGCAAATGCCCGAAACGCAAGAGCCGCTAATGTGCGCGGGAGTTTTCGCCGGCAGCAGTGTCTGCGATATGATGTCTCGCCCGACGTGAGCGACGCGATAGTCCAAGTCGAGAATCTGAAAAAGAACTACGGCCCCGTGGAAGCGGTGCGCGGGGTGAGCTTCGAAGTGCGCGAAGGCGAAGTGTTCGGACTGTTGGGGCCCAACGGCGCGGGGAAGACGACTACCGTCGAAATCCTCGAAGGCTTGCGCACAGCGGATTCCGGGCGCGTGAGCGTTTGCGGAATGGATCCGCACCGCAGCGGCACGGAATACCAGAACCTGTTTGGCGCGGTACTGCAATCCACCGCGCTTCCCGAAAAGCTACGCGTGGACGAGGCGCTGGCGCTATTTTCCAGTTTTTATCCGAAGCGGCGGGATACGTCGGAACTGGTGCGGCGCTTCGGGCTGGAAGAGAAGCGGCACACGTTTTATTCGCGGCTCTCCGGCGGGCAGAAGCAGCGCCTAGCGCTGGCGCTCGCGCTGGTGAACGAGCCGCTCGTGTTGTTTCTTGACGAGCCGACGGCCGGGCTCGACCCGCAGGTGCGCCGCGAAATCTACGACATCGTCGAAGAGTTGCGCCAGGAGAAGAAGACCATTCTGCTGACCACGCATTACATCGAGGAAGCGGAGCGGCTCTGCGACCGCGTGGCCATCATCGACCACGGGCAAGTGATGGCCATGGGAACGCCGCGCGAGTTGAAGGACCGCTCGGCAGGCACGACTCGCATTCAGGTGCGCCTGGCACGCCCCGCGCAGGATGGCGCGCTGCAGCAACTGGAAGGCGTGGCCGACTGCCGGCAATTTGAGGATAGCTACGTGCTGCACTCGCGGCGGCCGCCGCAGACCATCGTCGCGCTGGTGAAGCATCTGGAAGCCGATGGAAACGAATTGCAGACGCTGGAAATCGCCGCGCCGACACTCGAGGACGTATTCATCGAGCTGACCGGCAGGAGGCTGCGCGATTGAGAAATATCTGGATCCTCACGGCGATTCGCATGCGCCTGGCTCTGCGCAATCGCGCCTTCATGTTTTTCAGCTTGATGATGCCGCTGGCATTTCTATTTGTCTTCGCCGCGATTTTCGCCCGCGGAGACACGAGGATGGTCACATACCTTCTGCCCTCGGTGCTGGCGCTAACGGTGATGGGCAGTTTCTGGGGACTCAGCATCCAGCTGGTGACGTTTCGCGAACAAGGGGTTCTGCGGCAGTTCCGGCTGGCTCCGGTGGCGCCGTTTGAGATGCTCGTTTCCAGTGTGATTGCGAACTACATCCTGACCATGCCGACGGTGGTCATCGAGTTGGTGCTGGCACGCACGGTCTGGAACGTCAGTAGCTTTGGAAACCTGTGGGGCCTTTTCGTCATGATGAGCCTGGGCACGGTTACGTTTGCTTCCTTCGGCCTGATTGTGGCCAGCATGACCAACACCATGCAGGAAACCCAGGTGATCAACAACGCCATCTGGTTTCTCTTCTTGTTTTTTTCCGGGGCCACCTTCCCCTTCGTTTTTTTCCCCGGCTGGCTGCAGCGGGTGAGCGTTTTCCTGCCCGCCACGCACTTGATCATTGGTCTGCAATACGTGCTTATCGGCGGCGCCTCGCTCTGGAAAGTCGGCCCGGAAATCGTGGCGCTCCTGACCGGGCTGCTGATGTCGCTGTTCGTTTCCACCAAGCTGTTCCGCTGGGAGCCGGAGGCACGCATCGAGCGGCGATCGAAGTTTGTGGCTGCGGCGGTGGTGATTCCGTTTTTGCTTGTGGGCGTCTGGGAAAACGCACAGGACGCGCGGCGCAGCGAGCTGCGAGCCATCTACAACTCCGCCATGCAACGCAGCCTCCCCGGACAAACTCCCGCGCAAACTCCACCGCAAAACCCGCAGCAATAAGCGGCCAATTTGGATGGCATCAGCGGGCCGAGCCGGACATCAAATCAGTTGGCGGTTGAATTGCAAATGCGTGTGCTATACTGCGCCACGGAACACCGGAGTGCGGCTCCGCGAGTTGAATTCCGCCACTCCTGCGAACACCGAGTGCCCGCGCCGACGCCAGCACGAACCGTCACCGCATTGCAGATGTCGCTTTTCCTTTGCAGGCCGTCGTCCGCTACAAAACAGACCATTTCATCCGGAGAGCGTCCATGAGCATAAAGCCGACCGAAAAAATCTGGCACAACGGCAAGTTCATCCCCTGGGACGATGCCAAGATTCACGTGCTCTCGCATGTGGTGAGCTACGGCAGCGGCCTGTTTGAAGGCATCCGCTGCTACCACACGCCGCAGGGCCCGGCGATTTTCCGGTTGAAGGAACACATGCAGCGGCTGATGAACTCGGCGCAGATATACCGCATGGAAATGCCATACAAGCGCGAAGAACTGATGAACGTGGCCGTCGAGGTGGTGCGCATCAACAAAATGGACGCGTGCTACGTGAAGCCGATTGTGATCCGCGGCTACGGCGAAGTTGGGGTGAACCCCTTCCCGTGCCCGGTGGAAGTTTTCATGGCCTGCTGGGATTGGGGCAAGTATCTCGGCGCGGACGCTCTCGAGCAGGGCGTGGACGTTTGCGTCAGCTCCTGGGCGCGCATGGCGGGCAACACGCTGCCGGCGATGGCCAAGGCCGCGGCCAATTACATGAACTCGCAGCTCATCCGCATGGAAGCCATCACCAACGGCTACGTGGAAGGCATCGCGCTGGACGTGCACGGCTGCGTCAGCGAAGGTTCCGGCGAAAATATTTTTGTGCTGTACGACGGCACGCTGCTGACGCCGCCGCTGGTGAATAGCGTCCTGCCCGGCATTACGCGCAGCGCCGTCATCACGCTGTGCCACGACCTGGGAATTCCGTGCCAGGAACAGATGATTCCCCGCGAGATGCTGTACATCGCCGATGAAGTCTTTCTGGTGGGCACGGCCACGGAGATTTCGCCCATCCGCTCCATCGACCGTTACAAAATCGGCAAAGGCTCGCGCGGGCCGGTGGCCAAGAAACTACAGGAAGAGTTCTTCGCCCTGGCCGAAGGCAAAAAACCCGACCGCCATGGCTGGTTGACCCACGTCAACGTGCCGGTAAACGCCGCCGTCCGTTAGAAATCGAAATTCAAAAAGCGAAAATCGATGCAGAAACCACTCGTGGCCGTCATTGGCGCAGGGGCGTTCGGAGGTTGGACGGCACTTTGCCTGCGGCGCAGCGGGGCGCGAGTGACTCTGCTGGATACATGGGGGCCGGGAAATTCCCGCGCCAGCTCCGGCGGCGAAACGCGCATCATCCGCGCTACTTACAAGGACCGCATCTACACGGAGCTCGCGGCGCGTGCGATGCCACTCTGGCAGGAGAATGAAAAGAACTGGGGCCTGAAACTTTTCCACCAAACCGGCGTGATGTGGATGGCTGACGAAAACGACGCGCTCGAGCGCGCGGCCGTGGAGCACATGCGCGCCGCCGGCCTGCCCTTCGAAGAACTTTCCGCCGCCGAAGCCGCCCGCCGCTATCCGCAAATCGATTTCGACGGCATTCGCTGGGTCCTGCGGGAAAATAATGCGGGTTTCCTTCTCGCGCGGCGCGCCTGTCAGGCGGTGCTTGCGGGTTTTCTGGCGGAGGGCGGCGAATATCGGGAAGCTGCCGTCGAGCCCGGCGCGATGAAGGACGGCGCGCTGCGCGGAGTCAAACTCTCCGACGGCTCTGTGCTCGTCGCTGACCAGTACATATTCGCATGTGGGCCGTGGCTGGGGAAACTTTTCCCGGATGTGATCGGCGAGCGCATCAAGCCGACACGGCAGGACGTCTTCTTTTTCGGCACACCCGCGGGAGATTCCCGGTTCACCGAAGAATCGCTCGGCGTATGGCTCGATTACGGCACGCGCTCCTGGTACGGGATTGCGGGCAACGAGTCGCGCGGATTCAAAATTGCGAACGATACGCGCGGGCCTGCCTTCGACCCAACGAATGGCGACCGCACACCCGATTCACTTGCGCTGAAAGCTGCGCGCGAGTACATCGCCTTCCGCTTCCCTGCCCTGCGCGACGCGCCGCTGGTGGAAGCGCGCGTCTGCCAGTACGAGCAAACGGCGGACTCGCACTTCATCATTGATCGTCACCCGCAGGCGCAAAATGTCTGGCTGGCCAGCGGCGGCTCCGGCCACGGCTTCAAGTTCGGTCCTGCGCTGGGAGATTGGATTTGCCAGATGGTGGTCGGCCGACGCCCGGTGGAGCCCACGTTTTCACTTTCCCGGTTTTGACTGGCTCCGGCTGTTGCCATAGAATCGCGGGCGAATCAGCACAAGTTTCTTCCGGCGTGGGCGCCGGATTCGATTTCTACAACGGAGGCATGCCGTGATCACATTGCCGCAGAAAATGGCCGCGGAGTTTGTGGGCACCTTTACGCTCATCTTTATCGGCGCGGGCGCCATCTGCGTGGACCAGTACATGAAGTCCGGCAGCCCAGGCGCGCCCGGCATGGGACTGCTGGCCATCGCCGCGGCGCACGGGTTGGCCTACGCCATCATGGTCTCGGCGGTGGGGCACATCTCCGGCGGGCACTTGAATCCCGCCGTAACCATCGGCGTTTGGGTCACCAAGCGCATGAGCACGATGGAAGCCCTGCTCTATTGGGTGGCGCAACTCTCCGGGGCCATCGCCGCCGCGTATCTGCTGACGGCAATCATTCCCGACGACGCGTGGCGCGCCGTGTCGCTGGGCACTCCGGCGCTGGCCGCAGGCTTCACGCGCACGAGTGCAATGATTCTCGAAGCCGTGCTGACGTTTCTGCTGGTGTGGGTGGTTTTCGCAACCGCCGTGGATGAGCGTGGCGCCTTCGGCAAAATCGCCGGGTTCGCAATCGGCCTGACCGTAATGATGGACATTCTTGTCGGCGGCCCGCTCACCGGTGCGGCGATGAACCCGGCGCGCGCCCTCGGCCCGGCACTGGCGTCGAATTTCTGGACGGCGCACGGCGTGTACTGGGTGGGCCCCCTTTTTGGCGGCGCGCTGGCCGGCGCCATCTACGACGCGCTGTATCTGAAAAAGCCTGCGACCTAGGAAATCGTGGAGTAAGCACGCGGCACGCGTCACTGCTTGCCTTGCAGAGTATCGCGTGCTAGTGTCGCTGGAAAGTTTTTGATTGCGAGGAGCCTCTACGCCATGGCACTTAGCGTTGATGATCTGTTGCGACGCGCCGTCGAAACGAAGGCCTCCGACCTGCACCTGAAGGTCGGCAACCATCCCTACTTGCGCGTGGATGGCCAGTTGGGGCCGCTCACCGATGTGCCCCGCGTGACGCCCGAGGAAATGCTCTCGATGGCGTTCAGCATGATGACCAACCGCCAGAAGCA